>Ga0157380_10000002_pt1 | contig 236273 bp, 196 predicted proteins | sample S35metaG_FD_119757 | JGI IMG/M metagenome (GOLD analysis project Ga0157380, IMG submission 119757) | Switchgrass rhizosphere microbial communities from Kellogg Biological Station, Michigan, USA - S3-5 metaG | ecosystem: Host-associated > Plants > Roots > Rhizosphere > Soil | place: USA...
AATATAAGGATTTACCCCAGAGCCTCCAAAAAATTAGTGCTTTTTTGTTACAAAAGCCCTAAACCAACCGGTTAACGAATGTCGACAGTCAGTAATTTCCTGCTTCCGATAAACCCTTCAAGCCTGTCGCCAATCTTTACAGGACCAACGCCTTCTGGGGTTCCGGTAAAGATGAGGTCACCCTTTTTAAGGGTAATAAAAGAAGAAACAAAGGCTATGATCCTGCTGAAAGAGAAGATCATGTGATTGCTGTTTCCTTTCTGCCTTAACTCATTATTAACCAGCAGCTGGAAATCAATGCCTGATTCCATATCGAGCTCCTTTACAGGTATAAAATTCCCTACAGGCGCCGAACCGTCAAATGCTTTGGCAAGTTCCCAGGGAAGCCCTTTTGTTTTAAGTTTTTGCTGGAGGTCTCTGGCGGTAAAGTCAATGCCGGGAGCGACCTCATCATAATATTTATGCGCAAATTTTTCGGCTATGTTTTTTCCAACCTTATTGATTTTAATAACAAGCTCAATTTCATGATGCACATCGCCTGAAAAATTCGGTATAAAAAAAGGCTGCCGTTTCTGCAACAGCGCCGTTTCAGGCTTCATGAAAATAACCGGTTCTTCGGCCGGCGCATTGTTCAGCTCCTTCACATGTAAAGCGTAATTCCTTCCTACACAAATGATCTTCATAAGATTCTTTAAAATTACAGAAAACGGTTTTTATGCAGGCTGCCAAACTTCCTGATACGGCCAATAAAATAATCATATACCAGGAAACCTTTATAAATCCCGCTGACCGGTGATGCTTTGACGGGTTGGCTCACTTTCCTGATACGGATCCGTGCAAACAGATGGGTGTAAAAATAAAAATGTGCTTTAACAACAGCAAAACAATCAGCCGGACTTTCACTGATAAGAAATTTAATCCCTGCAATACCATCAAGTAACAATCTCCAGACAAGCACAGGAAAGAGCCTCGAGGAAGGAAGATTTTTATGAAGCATGAGCATGTTGTTCCGGAAATTGAGATAGGTTTTGCGGGGATTGGATTTAGGCAGCGTACCTCCTCCGACATGATACACCACTGATCCAGGGTGGTACATCACCTTAAAACCGTTCCGCTGAATTCTCCAGCACAGATCAATTTCTTCCATGTGTGCGAAAAAGGTATCATCAAATCCTTTCAGGTCTTTAAATACTGAAGCACGAATAAACATGCAGGCGCCGCTTGCCCAAAACACCTGCTGCACATCATCATATTGCCCTGTATCCTTTTCAATGGAAGTAAAAATTCTTCCCCGGCAAAACGGATATCCATAGTAATCGAGATAGCCTCCGGCGGCTCCGGCATATTCGAAATAATCACGCTGGGCATGCGAAAGTATCTTCGGCTGGCAGGCGCCAATGGAATGGTCCTTTTCCATCATTTCAATTACAGGTGTGATCCATCCCGGTGTAACTTCCACATCTGAATTGAGAAGTATAAAATAAGAAGCATCAATGTTTTTCAGGCACTCATTATACCCGCCGGCAAAACCGTGGTTTTTTTCAAGTAAAATCAGGCCTGTGTCAGGAAAATTATTTTTCAGGTATGCGACTGAATCATCCGTTGAGCAATTATCAGCTACGTATACAGCAGCTTCTCCGGCGCTGTTGCGGATAACACCAGGAAGAAATTTCTCAAGCAGATTTCTGCCGTTCCAGTTTAAAATAACTACAGCAACTTTCACCCGTATATGCATTGAAAAAAGTGTGCACTAAGTAAAGTGCTGATAAGGGCGCAGATGGTATTAACTAAAATCACAAAGGGGGGTCAGGTCAACGGGGTTCCAATATTATTTATCTTGAGGTCTGTTACCGATGTTGTCCGTGCGTTCTCCAAAAGATCCCTGCCTGACTTTCTTTGTATCATAATCCCTTGTCTGAGTATCACGCTTATGCAGCATTGCCTGCCATTGGGGTTCATTCACTTCACCGGGCATGTCGGAATGCAGTAATTTGAAGTCGTTGGTGACGAGATCGGTATTATAAAAAATAAATTTTCTGTTGGATTGCTTTTCGATCTTATAGTAATGCCACACTTCATAAGGATAAGTGCTGGGTTCCATATCCTCCTTGATAATTTCATTAGGTGCGCCATACTGCAGATACACCCTGCCCCTGTCGGTCTGATAGCCTTTTTGAATAGGTGTTTTATAGCTGTTGTTCACCAGCGCTACCTGGTCCATATAGCTTCTGAATGCATCTTCGGCATGCTTCGGATCCCTGGTAGTCCAGAAGCGGTAGACGTAACGCTGCATGGTTTCAAGATCAGCATCCTTCAGGTCATTCTGTTCGAAACTATTTTCAAAAGCATTGGAAATAGGCCTGAAAGAATAGATGCATTCGCGCAGCTTCACACTGTCGTTGAGCTGAATCACAAAAGTATTTCTGATGTCAGCGGCAATAAGATTTGCCTCTGGCAGGGATGCAACCTCGCTGCTTCGCTGGAAGAAGGTTTTTTGACGTGCCAGCAGATCATTTTTATTGCTTCTTACTTCGATCACAAAATTGTAGTTGCCTGATGGTAATGCTGCAATATTGAATTCGCTCATCAGCACATTCACCTCTTTTGGCTGCTGCTTGCTGAACACTTTGAAATTCTCCAGAGTACGGGATGTTTCATACTCTTCAATAAAATAGGTAACGAGGAAGGGATTTTCCTGCAGTATTTTTTTGGTGTGATAGACCTCAGCATAAAACCGGAAGCTGGAAACGGCATTGGGATAGAAATTATTTACATAGGGCACCAGGTCAAACCCGCTCTTGGTGATGGATCCGGGGGTCTCTGATTTTGTAAATGACTCCAGCAACTCAATACTTGAAATGGCTATTTTATCATCGGGAAAGCTGACCGACAAAGGCTGGGTGGTCCTGAAAGGAGGCTCGGCGGAGTTATTGTCTGAAATTGAAAGCTCGAAACTATAATCCCCTTCGGGCAATGGAATCCGCTGCTGGTCGAGGAAATTGAAATCAATGTTGTTTGTATCCGGCACTTCCTGGCTCAGCAGGTTATACTTATCAGCATACTTAATTTCAAACCCTTTTTTAAAAATCAGGTTCACTTCAATGGACCCCTGGAAGTTGCCTTTGGCATTTTTAACAAACTTCACAGAGTTGCCAACAACTGAAAGATATGTTTCCACATACGGTCCGTTAGCCGGAGCATAAAAGGACCCGTAAGCGAGCATGGCCTTAAGCTTTTTTGCCTCAGCCTGGTAACCTGTTACCAGGAAAGCAATGATGGAGAGGGTGATTATTTTTTTCATTGGAATTAATTTTTTCCGGCTGATTGTCAATCTGATAAATTGAAAACCAACAGCTAAGATACACCTTTATTTACAAGTTGAAGTCATAAAAAAGTAAATGTTATAATCTGTTACGATCTGAAAATCAATTAAATCAAATTATTTTTTTACATCATAGCTTTTATTGTAATTTCGCCCCCGGAGAAGTGGCAGAGTGGTCGATCGCGGCGGTCTTGAAAACCGTTGAACCGCAAGGTTCCGGGGGTTCGAATCCCTCCTTCTCCGCAGATGAATCAAATGCCCCCGAAGGGGTTTTCGGGTCAGGAAAAAATAAGCAAAGCAAAGCTTTAGCTTATTTTTTTTTTGACCTGAAAAGAGCGCGAAGCGCTGCATTTGATTTTCCAAATGGGAGAGCAAGGGATCACGTCAGTAATCCCTCCCCTCCCCGCATCCTGGCTCCTTCGCTAAAAATGTCCACTGGACATTTTCTTAACGCTCGGCCCTGCAGACGAATCAAATGCCCCCGAAGGGGTTTTCAGGCCAAAAAAAATAAGCAAAGCAAAGCTTTAGCTTATTTTTTTTTGACCTGAAAAGAGCGTGAAGCGCTGCATTTGATTTTCCAAATGGGAGAGCAAGGGATCACGTCAGTAATCCCTCCTTCTCCGCCAATAAATGTAAAAGGCGCCTTACGGGTGCCTTTTTTTATTTCCCCGAACTTAAACCCCAATAAAAATGCAAAGGCACCGCCAGGTGTTTTTTTAATTGACGTGTGCGTTGAAAGCCCCGAATCAATCCGCCATGTTTACTTTCCTGTCAAATGAGAAATGGATTGTTCGGGATGACGGAGACTAATCAACAAGTTGATAAGTCTCCGTACACTTGCTTTCATAAGCACATGGGAATTAAAAAAATGGATGCGCAGCATCCGCCTTTGCAGTTGAACGGGAAACCTGTTTAATATCGCCTGTAAACAAAAAAGGAAAACTGCCGTGCCTTTTGCATTTTGACTTTGGGAGTATAGAGGGATCATCGTCCGAAGGGCGGTAATCCATGCTTACATCCAACCGCCCATTTTTTTTTCTAAAATCCATTATATTTGAAAAGTGAAGTCTTTTTATCTGATCCTTATTCCAATATTAATCATTCCGAACCTGGCTTTTTCACAAAACCTGGTTTTGAATCCAAGTTTTGAAGATACGATCCCATGTGCAGTTTATCCTGGGGAACCTCAGCTTAGACCATATTTTTGGTTCGAGGCAAATGGTGGATCTACAGATTTTTTTAATACTTCTAACAATTGCCCATATGGTGGCGGGGTTCCACAAAGTGTCATGGGATATCAGTTTCCTGAAAATGGTAGTGCATTTTTTGGATTTTCAATCTGGGGGCCAACCGCAGGAGCCAATTATAGGGAATATATTGAGGGATTTTTAGCAGACACGCTTCAATTGAATCATACATATTTGGTTTCATTTTATGTTTCACCTGCTGATAATTGTAATTATTTCACCGATGATATTGGGGCTTATTTTTCAGTGGATAGTGTTAAAAATTGGGCTAATGGCTCCAATCTGCCCTATGCACCTCAGGTTGAAAATACTCAGGGCAATGTTTTAAATGACACATTAAATTGGATGCTCGTTTCAGGGACTTTTACTGCCCAGGGTGGTGAAAAATTCATAACCATAGGAAATTTTAAGGATGACGCAAATACAACACTGGTGAATTTCCAAAGCGGTCCTAACGACTTTGGTTATTATTTTATAGATGATGTTTCAGTAGTTGATTGCACTGCTTCAGGGATTAATGAACCATATCAATTAAACCTGATTATTCAAAACCCGGTAACAGACGAATTAAGATTTTCTATTAGTGAACCAATAAAGGAGGCTACCTTGATAAATTCACTTGGAGCAATAGTCTTATCAAGATCATTTGAACTGCCAGAGACTACACATGATTTCAATGTAGCTTCATTGCCAACCGGCATTTATTTGTTAAGGGTAACAAGTAGAAAAAACAATGTTGGGTTGAAGAAGATGCTGAAGTTGTGAATTGAATATATTAGGATTATTTGCATACCCATAGTTAAAAATAAATCTCATTGTCTCATCCTACATTTTATTAACTTTGACTGATACGTTCTCGTAGCTGAATAAGGAATATTTTAGATATGGATTTATTAACCCTCACCCCAAAAAATATTTCCCATGAAAAAGTTCTCCTTTGCAATTATTTCAATACTGCTGCTATACACTTTTCAATCCCATGCGCAGCTTCCTTTTTTTGACGGTTTTGAATCAGGCGGATTCATTACCGGTGGCTGGCAGGTCACAGGTAACACAATAATCAGCACTTCATCACCGGCTTCAGGAATTTATTGTGCAGAGGGTCCTTCGACTTACGGCCTGTTGAAGAATTTCCCTTCAATTACTGAAAATATTGTGACTGTAGCATTTGATATCCGTATGGATCAGACGAATACCGTATCTCTGATCTTCCGGATTAAGGATGCCATTGGCAATACTTCCGGTGGTATCATTGTCAACGACCAGGGACAGATCGTGGGCGTGGATGGCGTGGGAAATGTAGTTAGCCTGGTTACCTACGACCCGCAAACATGGTATCATATTCAGCTGGATTTTGATATGACCACCAAGATGTATGACATATATATAAATAGTCAGTTGCTTGGTGACGACTTTGATTTTTATTCTTCCGGTTTTTCTTATCCTTATGATTTCAGCTGGAGCAGCCTGGCATTAACAGGATCCATCTGGATCGACAATGTAAATATTACCGGCGGCATGGCGGGAATCAATGATCCTCAACATGCGGAAGGTAGTTTTTCAGTATATGCAGACCCATCAGGGCAATTGGTGCTTCATGGCCTTACATGGCAAGGGGTATACGAATGGACATTGTTCAATACCCGTGGTATGAAATGTAATGCAGGAAAAATTAATGAAGGCATACAAAGGATTGATGTTCCCCGCATTACTCCGGGATTGTATATTCTGCAAGTGGTTTCGGGAAATGGGGATGCATGCTATTCGAAAGTAATGGTGAACTGGTTTTAATCTAAGCAGTCCGGATATCAGCCGAATAGCAAATCATCCTATCTGATCACCTCCACCCTTCCCGTCTTCAAAACAGGTTGATTTTCCCTGCGCAATGAAATATAAAAAATATATGTTCCATCAGGCACCGGCTTACCGTTAAACCTGCCATCCCACTGCTGTCCGAGGCTGTTTGAAATAAAAACAAGGTTGCCCCAGCGGTTGTATACTTTCATTTCGTAGGACTGAATGTTGCCATAAGCTACCGGTCCGAACTGATCATTTTTACCGTCATTGTTCGGAGTAAAAGCAGCAGGAACGAATACTGCATCACCGATATCAATGATACTGATAACCACCTGGTCGGTATCGGAGCAGCCTTTGTAATAGCCGGTAAGGGTATAAACCGTAGTTAATTCAGGCGATGCCACAGGAGACAAAACTGTGGGGTCGTTCAGGAAAGCTGCAGGAGACCACAGGCAGCTATCAGCACCCAATGCATGCAGCTGTATGCTCTCTCCAAGTATGATCTGCTGATCGCTACCTGCATTCACATCAGGAACAATAACGTTTATGGCTACCGTATCATCCGCTGTGCAGAATCCATTGGTAGCAGATACGATATAATAGCTGTCGGATACAGGAGCGGCAACCGGATCAGGACATGCAGTGCAGCTCAGCGATGAACCGGACCATGAAATTGCCGGTACATTTGAAACAGCCTGCAGCTGCAAATGCTCACCAATGCAAATGGTCGTATCGTTACCTGCCATGACAAAGACATCCGGTACGACAGTCAATGAAACTGTATCAGCCACCGCACAGGGATCAGACGAAGAAATGATGTAAGTTATTCCAGAAGAAACGGAAGCCACCGGATTCAAACAGTTGCTGCACGACAGTCCTGTTGCCGGGAACCAGCTGGCTGTTGAAACGCCTGACACCTGTAACTGAAGCGGCTGCAGGCTGCAAACCGTATCATCGGCCCCGGCTGAAACAAACAGCAGCGGGTTGACGGTTAACACAGCTGTTCCGGTTGCACTGCATCCGTTTATATCGGTATAAGTATACGAAATGGTATGAGCACCTGATCCTGCTGCAGCCGGATCAAAGCTGCCGCCTGTAACACCGGTTCCCAGATAGATCCCTCCTACGGGGTTACCGCCAGTTAAAACAATTGCAGCCGCATTTTCACACAGTGGTGCAAACGGGTTGAGTGTAACCTGGGGTAATGCATTTACCATCAGGTTTTCGGAGTCAGCATTGGAACAACCGGCAGGATCTGTGTATGAATAGGTAATGTTTTTCAGGCCGGGACCTGCCACTGACGGGTCAAAAAATCCGCCAGCCACGCCTGGCCCTGTGTAGGTTCCTCCCGACGGGCTGCCACCGGAAAGCAACACAGGCTGGGCATCCTCACAAACCGGTGTGAATGATGACAGCACGACAACAGGCAAATCATATACGTTAACCGTTGCCGAGTCATGCGCCGTACAGCCATTCGTATCAGTATAAAAATAATACATGATGTGGCTTCCCACACCTGCTGCAACAGGATCAAACTGGCCGTTGCTCACCCCTTTGCCTGAATAAGTTCCGCCTGCCGGAGTTCCATAATTGAGGCTGAAAGCCGGAGTGGAAATACAAACAGGATTAAAGGCCGTCAACGTCACAACCGGCAATGCGTTAATGACAAAATTCTGAGCAGCGGTATTTGAGCAGCCATTCAGATCGGTATAATCGTACGTCATCACATGCAACCCTGCTCCTGCCAGTGCAGGGTCAAGCATACCTCCGCTGATGCCCGCTCCGCTGTAAGTGCCTCCTGCAGGAGTGCCGCCTGTAAGAATAACAGGTGGCTCGTCGATGCATGTGGCTGAATAAGCAGCAAGACTGACTGCCGGCAGACCATTGACAGTAACAATTGTTGATGCAGCATTTGCACAGCCATTTGCATCGGTATAAGAATAAGTTACCGTATGACTTCCGATACCCGCAACACCAGGATTAAACACATTGCCTGACATTCCATTTCCTGAATAAACTCCGCCCGCCGGCGTGGCACCGGTGAGTGCAAAAGCAGCTGTACCGTCACAAACAGGGTTTACGGACGGGATCGTCACCGCAGGAAGGTCATATACGGTAACCGTTGTTGTGTCGGATGACGAACAGCCGTTGGCATCAGTATAGGAATAATTGATCAGGTGATTTCCAAGACCAGCGGCAACAGGATCAAACGAATTGCCTGTAACACCATTCCCTGAATAGGTTCCTCCTGCAGGGGTGCCGGTATTTAATACAAAAGGAGCAGATGCAATGCAGACCGGATTCATTGCAGGAAGGCTTACAAAAGGCAAAGCATTTACGGTAATGTTCTGAACCGCTGTATTGGAGCAGCCGTTCAGATCGGTATAGGCATAAGTTACGGCAGCGGTTCCGGCCCCTGCAGTTTGTGCATCGAATTGACCTGCAACTACCCCTGTTCCCGAATATGCTCCGCCGGCTGGCGTGCCGCCGGAAAGATTGAATACAGGTTCATCCAGGCAAACCGGGGTGAACGGGGCAAGTGTTACAACAGGCAATGCATTGATAACAATATTGGTTGATGCTGAATTGGCACAGCCATTCGGATCAGTGTAGGAATAGGTTACCGTATGTGATCCGATTCCTGCAACAGCAGGGTTAAAGGTGCTTCCTGTTACTCCTGTACCGGAATATGCTCCGCCAGCCGGTGTGGCTCCTGTCAGTGCGAATGCAGGCGTGCCATTGCAAACCGGGTTCACAGGTGAAATGGTCACGGCAGGAAGATCATATACGGTAATGGTTGTTGTATCGGATGATGTGCAGCCATTGGCATCGGTATAAGTATAGTTAATCAAATGATTTCCCAGTCCGGCAGCAACTGGATCAAACGTATTGCCGGTAACGCCATTTCCCGTATAGAATCCGCCTGCGGGACTTCCGCCATTCAGTAAAAACGAAGCAGATGCAATACACACCGGGTTGATCGCCGGTAATGCAACTGCAGGCAAAGCATTCACAACGATATTTTGAGCCGCTGAATTTGAGCAACCGTTCACATCGGTATAGGAATAAGTAATTGCAATATTTCCAGGACCTGCTGTCTGCGGATTAAATTGCCCTGATGAAATACCAATTCCCGAGTAGGCACCTCCGGCTGGTGTTCCGCCGGTAAGATTAAATATAGGTTCATCAAGGCAGACCGGCGCAAATGAACCAAGCGTTACCACAGGTAATGCATTAATAACAATATTGGTTGAGGCAGCATTGGCGCAGCCATTAGGGTCGGTGTAGGAATAAGTAACGGTATGCGTTCCGGTTCCTGCAACGGCAGGATCAAAAGTGCTGCCTGTAATCCCTGTTCCGGAATAAACACCTCCTGCAGGTGTGGCTCCGGAAAGTGCGAACGCAGGCGTGCCCTCACAAACCGGATTCACAGTGGAAATGGTTACCACAGGAAGATCATATACGGTAATTGTGGTTGTATCGGATGAAGCGCAGCCGTTGACATCCGTATAAGAATAGTAAACTGAATGCGTTCCAAGACCTGCTGCAGCAGGATCAAATGTGCTTCCTGTAATTCCGTTTCCCGAATACGTGCCACCCGCTGGTAAACCTCCGGTCAGCACAAATGGTGCAGAAGCAATGCATACCGGATTTATCGCCGGCAGTGTAACCACAGGCAGGGCATTTACCGTAATGCTTTTTGTTGCCGAATCAGTGCAGCCGTTTAAGTCGGTAAAGATGTAAGTTACAACTGTATTTCCAGGTCCTGCCGACAGCGCGTCAAACTGGCCTGATACAATACCATTGCCCGAATAGGTTCCTCCTGCCGGTGCACCGCCGGCAAGATTAAATACAGGTTCATCAATACAAACAGGCGTAAAGGAAGCAAGTGTAACCACAGGCAATGGATTGATGATAATATTTTCGGACGCAGCATTGGAGCAACCGTTCGTATCGGTGTAAGAATATGTAATGGCATGGCTTCCAACTCCCGCAACTGCCGGATCAAATGTGCTTCCTGACACTCCTGTACCTGAATAGATTCCTCCCGCCGGTGTGGCTCCCGTAAGTGCAAATGCAGGCATGCCGGCACAAAGCGGATTAACCGGGGCGATTGTCACTGCAGGCAGATCATATACGGTTATGGTTACTGAATCGGATGCAGCACAGCTGTTTGCATCCGTATAGGAATAAAAAACAGTGTGTGTGCCAACGCCTGCATTTGCAGGATCAAAAACAGCAGCTGATATGCCGGGTCCGCTGTAGACCCCTCCTGCAGGGTTTCCACCAGCAAGCGGAAATGGTGCAGCTGAAATGCAAACCGGGTTCACTGCTGCAAATGAAACCACGGGCAGCGGATTTACTGTAATATTAGTTAATGCTGAATCGGTGCATCCAAGCGCATCGGTATACACATAAGTAATATTAAAATTACCTGCTCCTGCAACGGCAGGATCAAACGATCCTCCGGTAATTCCTGTGCCTGTATATGTTCCACCGGAAGGCGAGCCGTTGGTAAGCGGGAAAGCGGCAAGGTCAATGCATACATCACCCGGAGGTGTTATGCTGACCAGCGGCAGCGGGTTTACGGTAATGCCCGTTGAATCAGCGTATATACAGCCATTGGTATCGGCATAAATATAAGTTATCATGTGGGTACCGGTACCGGCAATAACCGGATCAAAATTGCCACCTGACACGCCAGTCCCTGCATAAATTCCGCCTGCAGGTGTTCCACCTGTAAGGGAGATAGCAGGGCTGCCTTCACAAACATCGGCCAGCGAAGTTTGGGTAACCGCTGGCAGGGCATATACGGTAAGCGTTATAGAATCGACCGAAGAACAGCCATTTGCATCTGTATAAGAATAATAAATAAAATGATTGCCAACACCGGCTGACACCGGATCAAATATGCCGGCTGTTACGCCCGCACCTGAATACTGACCACCTGAGGGAGATCCGCCGGTAAGGGCAAAGGGCGGCAGGGAAATGCAAAGCGGGCTGACAGGTGCGAAACTGACCACTGGTAATGCATTAACCGTGACAGCTGTGGAATCGGCATTGGAACATCCGTTACTGTCGGTAAATGAGTAAACCATGTTAAATGTTCCGGTTCCGGAAACCTGTGCATCGAAACTTCCAGCACTGACACCTGTTCCCGACCACGTCCCTCCCGAAGGAGTTCCTCCTGTAAGGACAAGCGGTGCAGCGTCGGCACAAATGTCAGGTAAAGGAGTAAGGATCACATTTGGGAGCGGATTAATGGTGACTTCAAAGGAATCAATATAAATGCATGATGACTGGGTTACCGTTGCAACATAAACTGTGGTTGCATTTACAGTAGCCACCGGCGACTGGCAATTGGTGCAGGAAAGTCCGGAAGCCGGGCTCCAGGAATATCCGGTGCCAGCTGTTGCCGTAAGCGTGAGCGTGCCTGCATTACAGAAAACGGTATCCATATACGTGGTTACAAGCGGGTTCACCACAATTCCCGGAATGCTGAAATTAAACACTGATACGCCGTTACAGCCCGCTGTCGACCCATGGGTCACTCCGTCACACAAGCCTGAGACACCGCCATTGAGGCTGCTGATGGTAACATTGGCAGGTACACCTGCTGAAGGAAATGCAACGATGCCACCGCCTCCGCCGCCACCGGGACCATGGGGTGCATACGGAGCTGATGAAGTGCTTGCACCGTCGCCACCTTTGGCAGAAACAGATAGCGCTGAACTGACAGTTGAACAGCTTAAGACAACTGATCCACCCCCTCCACCACCGCCGGCACCATCCATGACAAGGTTAGCGGTAGCTACGCCATTGGAATAAATGAATCGTCCGTTGCCTGAAATGGCATTGGCAGTGATAAACACAACCCCACCACCGTTTCCGCCCGGCGCATTGCCGCCATTGTCAGCATTTCCAGCGCCCCCACCTCCGCCCATAAATATTTTTTGCGGTGGCCCTGCAACGGTCACACTGTTGCCACCTATACCCTGACAAATTGTATAATTGGGACCATACAATGCGTCGGAAAACCCATAACCACCATTACCTCCGCATCCTCCGTTGGCTCCTCCCCCTCCGCCGGCATTGTGATCATTACCGCCGCCGCCACCGTTCGCCGCAGCGCCGCGCCCTGCAATCAACGGAGTCATATTATAGGTTGCAATACCTTCACCTTTTCGTGCAAATGAATCAGCATAATTCTGAGAGATGTAAGTTCCAACATGAAAATGATAATCCAGGGATTGTTGCGATGCGCCGCCCCTGAATCCCTTTCCGGAAACATCAATGTTGTCATTGAATGTTATAGTACCTGCAGCATCAAGCACCAGCACACCGCCAATGGCGCCGTTCCAGGGCAGGCAGCTTAGTGGGCCGGTTATTACCGGATTCTGATATTGCGGAACCCGGATTAACTGGGTTATTCCGAGAATGTCATAATTATTAGTCAGCGGTGCCACAGTCTGAATCAGATTTCCGGCTACGGAAAATATCCTGGCGAATTCAAAATTTCCAGCATTATTATAACCGTTTATCGCCCCGCTTGCAGCAGTATTTGTGATATCTGCCGTAGCGCCTTCCATCTGGATTACGAGCACCAGGTCTCCAGCCACAAATCCTGCTGAAGAAAAAACAGTAAGCCCGCTGCTGCACGTTCCATTCGAAATGGAAAGCACAGGAGTGTACTGGTTAATAACTCCGGAAATATTAGGTGACCCTGCAGAGCCATTGCCGATTCCTCCACCAAATACAGCAGTTAAAGAACAGCACAGCAATACAAAAGTCAGCGTTTTGAGCAGGAACTTTTGCATAAAAGCACTTTTATCTAAAGAGTAAAAAAACATTCCCGGGTTTTCAGATGCTTGTCCTGCAATAACTTGGATAAAACAAATATACTGATTTTTTTTAAATCGTAAATCTTTAAAATGCATGTAAATGATTCAAAGTCAAGTGATTTTAAAAACAATCGGCAGGCGGTTTAGTTTATTTAAATGTGTAGCCTTTTACGATGTAATCCACTTATTATCAGTATTTTAAAAATGTTAATAAGTTGATTTTAATGACATCATCCGGGATTACCTCCCATTATCAGAAAACTGGCGTTCCAGGGACCTTTTTGTCTCCAGGTCATGCTTAATAATTGCCGGTAATGGCGGGAAATCTTTCCAGTCTGAAGCATGATAGCTATACTTTTTTGAATACAGACCCGAGTTGAAAGTAAGGTTCAGGAGGCCATCCCTGCCTGAATAAATTTTTACAGCATTCCATTCAAAAACTTCTTCTACTATAAAAGCAAGTGAATGCACCCTGGTATCATAAAGATAATGGATGTAGCTTTTTTTTATCTGATCGGTCAAATAGTGACCATTCACTTTTTTGAGCCTGATATCATAAACGCCATTGCTGAACTGCCAGGAATATGGAGCACCCGCAGGAACGATTTCCTTATTGGCCGCACCGGGGTTTGCATAGGTTTCCGATACAATCCTGGTAATGACAAATGAATCTTTATCAATATAAATTTTTCCCTTTTCTATTTTAGGAATCCCTGCCTGATCAGAAGCAAAACCGATCACCAGTGTTCCTTCCTGTTCCTCTTCCAAAAAATGAAATTCAAAAAAATCAATCCCTTTTTCATTTAACACACTGCCAACAGGAAATTTAAACGGGTTTTCATTTAAGACATCCATCAGATGATCCCCATGCTGCTCCCTGTTTTCTTCGTATACATCACTCCTTCGCAGCGCTTTGACAAGCACCTTTTCATTTCCAGCGCTATGCCCGTAAAAACTCCATGGTTCTTCACGGGTTACAACCACGGCTTCCAGCAACCTTACATATTTATTATTTTCCTTATGATATTGTCTATAAAAACCATCCGTCAGCATCAGCGAGTCAGGGAAAATAAATTTCACATTTTTGATCCCCCTGCGTACAGCTTCCTTTGCAGATATACCGGTTATTACAACTGGTGGAATATCAAATATCTTCTCTTCCAGCATAATATTGAGTGAATCTTCAGGACTCAGGGCATGGACTGGAATTATTTTTTCCGTATAACCCATTATAGTAAACGAAAGACTGTCATCTTCCTTTGCATGGAATGAAATAGTGAATCTTCCATGATCATCAGCTACAGCACCCTGACCGGAATATTTTACAGCTACAACTGAAAAGGGCAAACCTTCCCCCGTTTTCAGCGACCGGATGGTACCGGTCAATGTTAACAGGGCCTGCCCTGCACAGGGAAAGGGTAAAAATAAAAGGATCATTATTTTTTTCATGCTGTAAAAGGACTTCATGATAAATTCCCGGTAAGATAAATATTGGTCAGGCTTTCATTAGATGCAAATTACAACCGGTTCCACTAAATCCGGAGTAAAAATATTAAATGTATTTTTGGACCTTAAACCCTGTCCGGTGAATTTGCATGAAAAAAACTCACGTATCTCGCTGATCATCTTAACGATCATCACAGTTACAGGAGCCATCCTGCGTTTTTACAACTACAGCACCCTGTCGCTTTTTAATGATGAGCTGAGTGCGATGGTTCGTTTAAGATTCAGCACTTTCCATGACCTTATTGTTTACGGTGTTATGACAGACATGCATCCAGCAGGGGTGCAGCTTTTTCTATTTGCAGTTACCAGGTTATTTGGAACCAGTGAAGCTGTAATCAGGCTGCCATTTGTATTGGCAGGCATTGCCTCCATTCCCCTTATTTACCTGATCGGCAAAAAATGGTTTGGCGAACCAACCGGTCTGGCGGCCGCTGCAGGGCTTGCCGTACTGCAGTATCCGGTTAATTACAGTCAGCTGGCCAGGCCTTACAGCATGGGATTATTTTTTACCCTGCTGCTGGTATTTTTTATGAATGAGATTATTGGCACTCCTGGCAGGAAAACAAAAAATATTTTTTTTGCAGGATTTATTTTTTCCGGTGCGGCATGCATGTACATTCATTACTTCAGCTTTTTGTTTGCAGCTATTGCAGGATTCACCGGAATATTCCTTGTTCCGAAAGAATCGCTAAAAAAATATCTGTTATGTGGCCTGGCGATGGTATTGCTTGCTGCACCGCATTTTCCAGTCTACAGCCATCAGCTCCAGGTTGGTGGTTTGGGAGGTCCGGGTGGTTGGCTCGGCCCGCCGGACGAAAAAACATTCGGGAATTACATCAGCTACATTTTTAACGATTCCACCTGGCTTTACCGGATCTTTATCGGGACAGGAATTATTTCCTTTATTCTTTACAGAAAATCGCTGGATTTTTCAAAATATCACCTGGTAAGCCTGTTATTCTTCCTGCTTCCGTTCCTGATCGCTTATTATTATTCTATATATAAAAATCCTGTCCTGCAATTTTCGATTTTACTTTTTTCATTTCCCTATGCACTTATTCTTTTATTTTCTTTTTTACCTGCCGACCTGAGCCGTGCAAAGCTGCTGACAGTCGTATCGATACTCCTGTTCACGGGATGTTTCAGCACGGTAGTTGAAAAAAAATATTATACAACCGAACACTTTGGCGTATTCAGGGAACTGGCTGTAAGGACCATTGAATTAAATAATCAATACGGCGATCAGAACATCACCAATACATTCAATGTTTTTGAACCTTACTATATCAATTATTATTTCAGCAAATTCAAACGACCTGTAAAATTGGCTCAGTATCGCTGCATGGAGCCCGACAGCCTTGCGGCTTTGCGTGATATTGTGGCATCGTCATCAACACCCTATTTCCTGCATGCATGGTCAAATACATTCGACCCGCCCGAAGTGGAAGACATTATCATGAATCACTATCCTTTCCGGATTGAACATGATGCACACTTCAATTCAGCGATTTCATTTTATTCACGGAAACCATTGGGTTCAAACACATCACCAAAATATGTTTATACAGCTGTTCATGATTTCGAAAGCTACAAGTGGCCGAATGATCCTAATTATATGAGCCGGTTGCATGTTCATGCAGGCGACTATGCATCAAGCCTCAGCGGAATGGAATACGGCAATACTTTTACCTCTTCATTAAAGGACATGGGTTTTGTTCCCGGAGACATCCTGTCGGTTTCTGTCTGGGTTTACAGTCCTGAAAAAATAACAGGCGCAGTGATGGTAGCTACTGTAGAAGACCATTTTGGCAAACCGGTATGCTGGGAATCAGGGTCGATGGACCGTTTTAACAGGCAACCCGCTCAATGGCAGCAGGTTTTCTTCACCTGCAAAATAAACGGTAACAACCAGCATGACAAGCTGAAAGTCTTCCCATGGAACGTCAACAAAAAAGATATCTGGATTGATGACCTTGAAATTGCGCTCAGGCGGCCTTAGTCATACGAATAAAGTATGATTCGACAGGCTTATCGTAAAAGCATAAAAAAAAATTACAATTTTGCACGCCAGCAAAGACCAATGCAATTATATATTTGACTATTTTCGAAATTATTCAAACAATAAATATTATTCTTTGTTAACCCGAGTGATGGAACAGGTGGAAAAATATGAAGCAGGGCTTTGCAATATCGGCCGCCAGGAAATTTCCATCCGAAAAAAGCTGTTTAGTTTCTTCCTCCTCACAACCATTATCATGGCCTGCCTGAGCTGCTGCTGGTACCAGAGCAGCTGGATGCTGATTCTCCTGTTTTTATCTTTTTTCTTTACCTTTTTACTGCTGATAGAGATACAAATGAAATTTTGTATCCTTTTCGGGCTTTTTAATCTGTATAATTTCAGCAGCCCGGGAAAGCTTGAAACTGTAAGCAGTTCACAGCACAGCAAAAAAGACAGAAGGAAAGCAATCAAGATCCTGACGGTATCCTCACTCGCTGCATTACTTTTTACTTACCTTGATTACATGGTAGTGATATACCTTTATTTCTGATCTATTTTGCCGGCCATACGGGCAACCTGCCTGGCGTATAAGGGGCGCCTGAACGCTCAAGTGTTTTTTCCACTGCGGTAATTCTGTCTGCTGTTTGTGACAATGTATTTAATAGTGCGGGAAACTGACGTGCTGCAATTTCATATGAATCGAGCGAGATTTGGGTGGGAGCTGCCGTTGCATTCCAGATGGCGTACTCGATGGTATTGATGCGGCTGCTTACTGTTGGTGGTGTTTCAAATTCTCTTCTTGCCAGCGACTGATCACCATTCAGGTCGGTATTTATTTTTTTCAGCGTCAATTCAATATCATGCACCTCTTTGACTACTTCATTTGTAATTCCAGGTGTTTCCAGCAGTGCAGCTTTGATAAATTTAATCCGTTCATTGAGCTCCTGATGATAAGATGCGGCGCCGGCAACAGCCCTGCGCAATGACGTTGTTTTCCTTGCAAATTCGGCAAGCTTCTTCATATCCTGCGCTTCGGCAACCTGCCAGTTCAGCGATTTCACAACAAAAGTAACCGGACCGGCCAGGGCAGTTAATTTACCATCTTCAAACTTGCTTAATGAAACTGAATATTTACCCGGCATTGCCAGGGCGCCTGTTTCAGGTACATCGTAAGGATTGGATGGATCGCGGGTGACGAAGCTTACCGGACCCGGTGAACTGTACCTGCAATCCCATGTGATCCTGTAAAGCCCTTTCTTTGGGGCTTCCTTCAATTGCCTGACCAGATTTCCTGCTTCATCTTTTATTGTAAAAAGAAGATACGGAGGTACCTGGTTATCTTCAAGACGAATGGAATCCATTGACGGATAAAAAACATTTTCTCCTTTCTTAATTTTTTCTTTCTCCGCTTCTCTTCTTTTTTCTTTGATCGTTTTAATGTCTTCTTTCAGATAATAGGTGAACACTGCGCCTGGCACAGGATTAGGCGTTGAAAAAAATGATTCGCCCTGAAAAGCTTTGCCGGGATGACCCCAGCGATGCGCTTCAAGAAACATCCATGAATCCTTTACGGCAAGAAGCAATGCTTCCTTATCAAAATCTTCCTTACTGATATTGCGGAGCATGCTGTAATCATCCAGCACATAAAATCCCCTTCCAAAAGTTCCAAGTACCAAATCGTTCTCCCTGCGCTGAATTTCAATATCCCTCACAGCAATAACAGGCAGTCCGCCTTTCAGCTGCAGCCATTTCTGGCCGCCATCGATGCTAAAGAAAACGCCGAATTCAGTTCCTGCAAACAGCAGCCTGCTGTTTACATGATCTTCGGCAACCGTATATACAGATCCTCTGGATGGCAGATTTCCTGTTATCGACACCCAGGTTTTTCCATCATCAGTGCTCTTAAAAAGGTAAGGCTTAAAATCTCCGTAGCGGTGATGATTGAATGCAGCGTACAATGTTTTTTTATCATGCCTTGAAACAACCAGCTGATTTACATATGTTCTCTCGGGCACTCCGGGGATATTATCAACTTTCTCCCAGGTTTTACCGCCATCATGCGTGATCTGGATTAGGCCGTCATCAGTCCCGGTGTAGATGATGTTTTCATCAAAATAATTTTCGGCCACAGCAACCAGGTTACCATAAAAATCGGTGGATGCATTTTTTGCAATGGCGTCCATGCTCCAGACCTTTCCCATTACCGGAAATTTGTTTCTGTCAAGCTGCCGGCTTAGGTCTCCGCTGATAGCCTGCCATGAATTTCCCCTGTCATCGCTTTTGAAAAGCCTGTTCGCCCCGAAATAAATACGCGTGTGCAAATGGGTTGAAACAAGCAACGGACTGTCCCAGTTCCATCTTAATGCTTTATCATCTTCGCCTTCCACTGGTCTGATATCTACAGTCTCTCCTGTCTTCCTGTTATACCTCACCAATCCGCCGTACTGTGACTGGGCATATAGGGTGTTGGGATCATCAGGATCTGCCTGTGACTCAAATCCATCTCCTTCATTGGTAACGAACCAGTCTGCATTCGTAATTCCGTTTGCACTGATGGTCCGTGAAGGTCCGCCAAGGCTGTTGTTATCCTGTGTACCACCGTAAATATTATAAAACGGCAGGTCATTGTCGGTTGCAACTTTATAAAACTGGGTAATGGGAAGATTTGTTTTATAGTTCCAGTTCTGACCGTGATCATACGTTTCGTATATACCTCCGTCACATCCCACCAGCAGGTGATCGATGTTCAGCGGATCGATCCACAATGCATGATTGTCAACGTGCTTGAATTTTTCACCGATCTTGCTGAATGACTTTCCGCCATTACCTGATTCCATCACCCAGAAATCAACATAATATACGCGGTCGATATTCACAGGGTCACAGAAAATTTCCTGGTAATAATTCCCTGCAGTTGCATTATCACATCGCTTTTCCCAGGTAGCGCCCCTGTTGGTGGAGCGGTAAATGCCTGCATTTTTTTCTCCTCCTTCAATAATGGCAAACAGGTAATCGGGATTCACAGGTGATATGGCCATTCCGATCCGTCCGAGATCAGCTGCCGGCAGTCCGGATGTCAGCTTTCTCCAGGTCTTACCTGCATCGGTGCTTTTATAAATGGCTGATTCAGGTCCGCCGCTTATATACGTATACACCTGACGCCGGCGCTGATGTGCAGTTGCATAAAGCACATTGTTGTTCCTCGGATCCATCAGCACTTCATTGCAGCCTGTATTCTCACTTATTTTCAGCACCTGCTCCCAGGTCTTTCCGCCATCGGTGGTTTTATAAATCCCACGGTCACCTCCCGGATTCCACAGCGGCCCGTAAGCAGCTACATACACCACATCTGAATTTTTAGGATCAACAACAATCCGCCCGATGTGCTCCGAATTTTTCAGTCCCATGTTTGACCAGGTTTTGCCGCCATCATCTGATCTGTACACACCATCACCATAAGCAACACTTCGCTGGTTATTGTTTTCACCTGATCCAACCCATACCGTGTTGCTGTTTTGCGGATCGATTGTCACGCAACCGATCGAATAAGATCCCTGCCCGTCGAAAACAGGTTCATAAGTGATCCCGCGATTGGTTGTTTTCCAGACTCCTCCTGATGCAGCTGCTACAAAATATTCGGAATTGTTGGCTGCATTGACGGCAAAATCCACAACCCTTCCTGAAGTGAGGGCAGGCCCGACAGAACGGAATTTAAGCCCGTTGAATGTTGCAGATTCAAACGGACCAGTGGGTATGCTGTCGCTCTTTGCATCCTTTTTAGTCTTTGACTTTTGCTGACCGGACGAAGGCAGTGATACACCAAGCAGCACAGCTGCTAACAACATGGTTAACGATAACTTTTTCATGTATGGATGGGGTTAGTAGTTAATCCGGGATTATTTCCTGGTTTCAATCCACAAATTTATTCTTTCCTCCAGAACATGGATGGGCAAACATCCTTCGCTGAGCAATTTATCATGAAAATCGGCAATTTTGAATTTTTCTCCAAGCTCCTGCTCAGCTTTCTGACGAAGGGCCATAATTCTCAGCTGTCCTATTTTATACGCCAGGGCCTGACCGGGAATGGCCATATAGCGTTCAATCTCAGCTGTAATGGCTTCTTCGCTTTCCGCTTCATTTTCGAGTGAATATTTGATGGCCTCTTCCCTGGTCCATCCCTTCAGGTGCATTCCCACATCTACCACCAGGCGGATGGCGCGGTGCATTTCCTCGCTCAGGCTTCCGAAATACTGATAAGGATCGGTATAGAGTCCAAGTTCTTTTCCAAGCGACTCTGTATAAAGGGCCCAGCCTTCGCCATAAGCGCCGTACCATAAGAAACGCCTGAATTCGGGAAGGTCCTTGTTTTCCATCTGTAGTGAAACCTGGAAGTGGTGACCGGGAATGGCTTCATGTAAGAACAGATCTTCCATACCCACCACATTGCTTTTTGCCGGATCTGGGACCGGGACATAAAAAATCCCCGGCCTGCTGCCATCCGGGGATCCCTGATTGTATTCGGCGCTTGCCGAGGCCTCTCGGAATTTCTCCGTTTGCCGGACCTCGAATTTTGAAATCGGCGTTTTATGGAAAAGGTTTTTTAACTGCGGTTGCATCCTGGTCTGAATGGCCCGGTAGGCTTCAAGCACCTGTTCCGCCGATTGATATGGTCTGAACTTTTTATCACTGTTTATATATGAAAAAAACGCATGCAGATCGCCTTTGAAACCTGTTTCGTTTTTAACCCGCTCCATCTCGCCGCGTAACCGTTTTACTTCCGCTTCACCAACGGCAAAAATTTCATCCGGGGTCATGGTGGTAGTGGTCCAGTATCTGGCCAGCCAGGCATACCGCTCCTTTCCGCCCGGTACATTGGAGATGCCGGCATTGATCCTGCATTTATCCATGTATTCCTCCTGTATAAAATCCAGAAGCTTTTTGTAAGACGGAATTATTTTTTCATTGATGGAAGTTTCATACAGGTTGATCAGCCTGGCCTTGTCGGAAGAGCTAAAGCTGTCGGGCATGTGCTTCAGCGGCTCATAAAAAATATAGTTTCGGATATCCTTGACAACCATGGCCTGCATCTGAGGCACCATTCGCTGGGCAAGTACTTTTGGCAAAACCAGTCCCGACTGGGTTCCCTTGCGCATGTTGCTGATGGCAGTATCACACCAGGTGGCAAAGCCGGCCATCCTTCCCAGAAAATTTTCATAATCTTTTACGGTCTTAAAAGGCTGATTACTCTTACCGGATCCAAGCTGCGCCATGGTGAGCGGCAGACCCCAGAACTGATTAACCGGCATGTAATGATCATCGAAGCTGAATCCTTCAAGATCAGTTTCCAGCTCCCACCGGAGTATTTCATAACTCACCTGGTCCTGCTCTGAGAGCCTGCTTTTATCATACTGCATCAGCTCGTCCAGGTATTTCCTGTAGAAATGTTTTATTTTTTCCCTGTAGGCAACGGAGATATCACAGGGAAGCTGGTCATTAAACCGGTTGTCGCCATTTTGTGTGGCTTCAAGCGGAAACAATTGCATGCGCTCATCATAATACCTTGCAAAAAGATTTTTAATGGTATCTGCTGATACGACTTCCTGACTGGATTGATTTTGCTTACAGGAAGGCATTAACAGGAAAGATCCCGTTACCAGAAAACATGCGGCGAAGTAACTGTATAGCTTTTTCATTTTTAGTTTTTTTACCAGACCTGTGCCCTGGCAGCATCATCCCTGTACATGGCATCACCTGGTTTTATATCAAATGCCTGATAGAATTCTTTGAGGTTGGTTGGTGCGCCGATGGCACGGAAATGCTCCGGGGAATGAACATTGGTCAGCACCAGCTTGCGCAATGATTCAGGACGGTAATTCACTCTCCATACCTGTGCCCATCCGATGAAGAACCGCTGCTCGGGAGTGAAACCATCAATGCTCACACGGGCCTTGCCTGCCAGCGAACGCTGGTATGCTGCATAAGCCATCGTCAGTCCGCCGAGGTCTGCTATATTCTCACCCAGTGTGAGTGTTCCATTAACATGAAGGTCATCCAGCGCTTTGTAATTGTTAAACTGGTCAACCACTTTTTTTGTACGCTCATCAAATTTCTTTCTGTCTTCTGCTGTCCACCAGTCGGTGAGGTTGCCAATTTCATCATACCTGCTTCCCTGGTCATCAAAGCCATGTGTAATTTCATGACCGATCACTGCTCCGATCGCACCATAGTTTACTGCATCATCAGCATCGGCATTATAAAAGGGAGGCTGCATAATGGCTGCCGGAAACACAATTTCATTTTTCTGCGGATTATAATAAGCATTCACCGTCTGCGGACTGATACCCCACTCTGTCTTATCAATGGGTTTGCCCAGCTTGGCAATCATCCTGTTGAATTTATAGAGTTGTGCATTCGACGAATTCCTGTAAAATGATTCCTTTCCGATTTCAAGCGATGAATAATCCCTCCATTTGTCAGGATATCCAAGCTTGCGGTTAAATGCTGCCAGCTTGGTAAGCGCTTTTTGCTTTGTTGTTTCGCTCATCCAGTCGAGGCCGGTGATTCTTTCTTTGTAAACCGCCATCAGGTTATCAACCATTTCATTTACCCTTCTTTTTGATTCAGGGCTGAATGCTTTTTCCACATAAAGCTGACCAACTGCTTCTCCCAATGCTGAATTGGTTGCCGTTACCATGCGTTTCCAGCGTGCTCTCATTTCTTTTGCACCGGTTAGTATGGTTCCATAGAAATTGAAGTTCTGTTTTTCCAATGATGCATTAAGCTTGTCGGCAGCTTCATTGATCAGGCACCAGTTGAGATAAACCTTCCATTCATCCATCGTATATGACTTCATCATTTCATCAGCCTTCTTGAAAAATTCGGGCTGTGAAACAATCAGCTGCTGAATACTGTTAATTCCGATTTTGGTGAAGTAATCATCAAGCTTCAGGTTCGGAAAACTTTTATTCAGCTCCTGGTGGGTGTATTTGTTATATTGCTTTTCATCATCCCGCAGCTCTACGTTGGTCATGGATGCTTTGGCAAGATCCGTTTCCATCCTGATAATGATTTCAGATGGATTCTTATAGATGGTTCGACGACCTGCAAGCTCAAACATGCGGTCGATGTGATTCAGGTACTCAGCCCTGATCTTTTTGGAAGACTCATCATCCTTGATGTAATAGTCCCTGTCAGGAAGTCCAAGACCCGCCTGGTTCAGATAGGTAATATATTCATCGCTTTTTTTCAGATCCTGGGTAATGTATAGGTTAAACAATGCGCCGATGCCATAGCTGTGAAAATGACCGATCAGCTTCATCATATCAGCGGTGTTCTTCAAATCATCAATTTTCCTGAGATCATCTGCAATGGGTTTCAGTCCGGCCTTTTCAAGCTTCACTGTATCCATGGCCACACCATAAAAATCGCCAACTTTTTGCCTGATGGTACCTGCAGGTGCATTTGCTGCTGCTGCATCTTCGATAATGGTACGGACCAGGGCATTATTTTTTTCCTGCAATTCATTGAAGGCACCCCATACAGCCTCTGATGAAGGGATTGGATTGTTTTTCAGCCAGGAACCGTTTGCATATTCAAAGAAATTCTCAGTAGGTTTAACTGACAGGTCCATGGCCGTGACGTCAACTCCCCGTTGCTTGTTATCTCCGGGAAGCAGCATGAAGCTCATAAACAGCAGCGGGCTGCCGGCCATTAATAATTTTTTTCTGATGCGTATTTTCACTCGTGGAAGCATGTTGTCATAGATTTGATCACAAATAAAAATGTTTATTCCATCACAGGCAAAATTTTTAGACACAATGCATTAAATAAAAGACAAAATACTGTTTCTGACTGTTTTCACAGTTCGTCGGCAGTATCGGGGCTTTGATCGGAAACAACAACGGTTTTATCCATTGATTTTCGCCGCTGGTGAAATCTTCTTTACATTTGTTAGATTCCACATGATCGATTCACTGATAGACCGGTTTGAAAAAGCAATCCCGGCCAAAAAAACGAGAAGGATTCTTTTCCATCTTTTTTTCTGGCTCATCTGGCTTTCCAGAAGCTTTTATGACACCCAGGGTGCCTGGGGTATGCAAAGCTCACTTTTCTTTGTAGGAGTGGTTGCCATTACACAAATCCCCCTTGTTTACACCCATTTATACCTGCTGGTGCCACGCCTGTTGAACAGGAGGAAATATTTCATTCACATACTGGTCACCTCTGTGCTGATTGGCGTTTATTCCTGGAGCAACTATACGCTTTTAAAGCGTATCCCTTCCGACTACCTCTCTGCAGGGATGAATGCATTCTTGAAAAATCTGAAGCCAAATTACGACCTGCTTGAAGGCTTTATTGTTGTGGTGCTGACCTATTCGTTGAAATACATGCTGGTGGCATTCATTACACAGAATGAATTGCTGAAGCTGCAAAAAGAAAAGCTGCAGCTGGAGCTGAAAGCGCTGAAATCACAGATCAACCCTCATTTTTTCTTTAATACATTGAACAACCTGTATTCACTGACATTGAAAAACTCGAGGCAGTCGTCGGAAGTCGTTTTAAAATTATCCGACATGATGCGCTATGTGTTGTATGAATGCAATGAAGACAAGGTTCCGCTCACCAAAGAAATAAGCTTCATCAAAAACTACCTGGAACTGGAGCGGCTCAGGTTCAACGACAGTTATGAGATCAGCTTCAGCATGCAGGGTGAACCGGATCACCAGATCATTGCCCCCATGATGCTTGTTGAATTTATTGAAAATTCTTTCAAGCATGGATTAAACAGGCACTTCAGCTCAGGCTGGGTAAAGCTGGAAATAAAAATTGAGAAAGAGAACCTGTTCTTTACCATTGCCAACAGCAGGGGAACCGATGAAGAAGAAAAAGAAAAAAAGAAAAACGGAATCGGCCTGATCAATATCAAAAAACGGCTGTCACTGATCTACCCCGACCAGTACGCGCTTGAAATTGCAGACAATCCTGATTTATTCCGCGTACATTTACACCTGGCGTTACAGACATGATACCATTAAACTGCATTATAGTAGATGATGAGCCCCTGGCACAGGAGGTGATTGAAAGATATGTCGGCAGCATGAATGAGCTGAACCTGCTCAGGAAATGCTCCAATGCGCTGGAAGCATTTGAAGTGCTGCATACAGAATCTGTGGACCTGATTTTTCTGGATATTTCCATGCCTGTTATTTCAGGCATTGATTTTTTAAGGTCTATCAAATATGCTCCTGCTGTTATCATCACCACCGCCTACCCGGATTTTGCCCTGCAGGGATATGAGCTTGATGTGGCCGATTACCTGGTGAAGCCGGTTTCCATGGAACGTTTTATGAAGGCAGTGAACAAAGTGATTGAAAGAAAAAAAAACACGCCGGTTTCAGCTGTTGCTCCTCCTCCAAAAACCGATTTTATGTTTGTGAAAAGTGAACAAAAGCTGGTTAAGATAAAGTTTTCCGAGATTGAATTTATAGAGGGAATGAAGGACTATGTGAAGATTTTCACAAAAGAGAAAGTGATCATTACCTTAATGACAATGAAATTTTTCGAAGCCAATCTTCCTCAGGGTGATTTCGTAAGGATCCATAAATCATACATCATCAATGTCGACGCTATCAAGTCGATCTCAGGCCATGAGGTGGAAATGAAGAACACTAAGCTGCCGATCGGAAGCATTTACAAGGATAACCTGTTAAAGCGGATCTGATTTCAGGCTGACCTGACGATGCGTTCCTGGGGAACGTCGCTGAGCTGGCTGATGATCATGCGGGCCAGGTTTTTCGCCTGCACACGCAGTTCAGGTACAGCAGTGCTTTCCCAGAGAATTCCCTTGAGGTTGGATCCCAGTGTAAAAAGTACATTTGACGGAACAGCTTCTGCATTAACTAAAGTTCCATCGGGAAAAGCCTGCATGCCAAGGTACATTTCGTCCGGACATAACAGTCCCCGGCTGATTAAATTACGGATCAGGTCATTGTCAATTTTCCTGATATCCATTTGCGGTCCGGTACAATTAATGACGCGGTCTGCTTCCAGGTGCAACAATTCACCGCTGCGTCTCAGTCGGATACCTGCCTTGATTAAAGATCCGTTTACCTGTTCCATATCATACAGTCTGCCCGCCACAATTTCCAGTTTGCCCTGCTTCATCAGCTCGGTCATCCGCTGATGGATGTCAGCGGGCAACCGGTGTCTGGCCACGCCCCAGAGGTGACGCAAATGCTGCATGAAGCTCTTTTTTTCCTTCAGCGACAAATTGATCCAGATCTCCTGTGTGAGCGGACGAACTGCATCCACCACTACTTCTCCCGTAACGCCCCCTGCTAACACTTCGCGTATATGCTTTTTAAAGATGTGATACAGCCTGACCAGCGGAAAAGATGCATTCATTTCCGGAAGCATGGCAGTATAAGGGGCCGTTTTCTTATGTGACAGGGGGAAAAATCCTTTGGTGGAAACGGCTGTAATCTTGCCTTCAAATCCTTTTTCGATCAGGCTCAGCACATTGTCAACCATGGTTAGTCCCGTTCCGATAATCAGGATGTGCTTACACCCGGCTGCATCGGATACAGCATTTTCTTTCCAGGGATCAGGAAAATAGGCTTTGCCTTTTTCATAAAAGCTTTTGTTTACAATAGATGGATTTGCCGGAACAAAATTACCGGTGGCGAGGATCACTTTATCTGCCAAAAAAGGGCTTCCGTTTTTCAGGAACACCTCATTGCCTTTATCCGTGCAGGTGATATCAATGACTTCATCACTGACAATACTTACATCAATCCATGCAGGCAGGTTTTTGAGCTGGTATTCAAGCAGCTCTTCCAGGTAATGACCATAAATGACGCGTGGAAGGAACAGCTCTCCCAGGTTTTCCAGATGGAACTGCTGATAAGCCGGCTTATCACACACCCACTTTACAAAATGACCGGGATCATCAGGGAATGCACTCATTTTAGCTGCAGCCACATTCAATAGATGGCTGGCATTATAAGAACTGAAAGCAATGCCTCTTCCGGCAGGGTTTTCCTTATTAATGAGCCTGATTGACAGTGGTATGCTGCTCTGACGGCAGAGCTGCGCCAGTGTAAGGGCCCCGCAGAAACCACCGCCAACAATGGCTATCACTGGCTTATCGTTCATTCCTTGTTGCATGTGCAGGCGGGTAGGCTTTTAAGGGCTTGCAATTATTACGATTATTCTATAGATTTAGTAGGATATGCAAAAATAGAAAAACCGGAACAGGAAGTCAAGTTATTTTTTTATATGGTTCTTTACTTCCCTGGCCAGCCTGGATTCTCTTTTAAGGATATCAGCAAGGCTGACCTTGTTGAGTATCCTGTTGGTGGATTCGCGAAGCTGCTGCATCACGTCACGCAGGCCGCAGGTTGCCTCATCCTCACACTCGGCACAGGGTTCATAAAACTTATACGACACACAGGGAAGCAGTGCAATGGGGCCATCGATCAGCCTGATCACATGCCCGATGTTGATTTCCTTCGGGTGTTTCCGGAGAAAATACCCTCCATTCTTACCCATTCTGCTCTGCAAAATTCCATCCCGCCTGAGCTCCAGCAGGATCACTTCCAGGAATTTCCTGGGAATACGCTGCTGTTCTGCTATTTCTGCAATCAGCAACGGTTCGCCACCCGACTCTTTAGCAATATATTCGAGGGCCTTCAGGGCATACTTGGCTTTTTTTGAAAGCATAGGGGCTATAAGGGAAAAAACAGTTAATGATACGCAATATTACGAGGTAAACCGGGATGATCCAATTCAGTAACAAATAAATTTATGCTGTGTTGCCATCGCAGGCGGATGGATTATTTCATACAAACAAAATGGACCTGATGCAGGCTTTTGATCAGGACAAAACGCTTTTGTAAAATTAAAAAGTCAATGACCGTGGTTCCCATTGTGCACATGCCCGTGTGCGATTTCTTCGGCAGTAGCCAGCCTCACATTTAATACTTCACCAGCAAAATGCAGGTTCTGTCCTGAAAGCGGATGATTGAAATCCATATTCACTTCTTCTCCGTTCACGCCAATCACTTTTCCATTCAGCTGGTTCCCTTCATTATCCGTCATGGGAATAAAGTTTCCGGGTTTCAGCACTTCCATATCTACAACACCGTTCACCTTAAAAATATCGATCGGCAGCTTAACAAGAGCGGCTTCATCAAATTCACCATAGGCATCGGCAGCATCAATGCTGAAATCAAATTTATCACCGGCAATCTTACCGGCCAGGTTATCTTCAAAAGCAGGGATCATTCCGCCGATCCCAAACAGAAATACCAATGGATTATTTCGGTCAGCTGATTCAACAAAGTTCTGATCTGTGTCTTCCTTGTTGCTGGTGTGCAGGTCATACGTAATTGACACTACGGTGTTGTTTCCTATTTTCATGAATCGTTCTCTTGTTTAAAAATGCGGTTAACACAATACCATTTACATATGCTTTTCCGCAAGACTGCAAAAGTACGATAAAAAAATTAAAACAATTTCCGGGATGGAAATATCAATTTCGGTCAACAGGAAAAACACCAGACAAAAAACGGATTCCCAAAAAGGAATCCGTAATATAAAAATGATTGTTGGTATACGGTTAATATATTCAGGAGCTCGATTTATTATCGTGGATCACATTTTTTTTTAATATTTCAATTCTGATCAATTATTTATCAGCAGGTAAGATCATGCGCTGCCATCATCTGACCACAACAAAGCGTCTGATCATTTTACTTTTGGATGTTTCAAAAGAAATGGTATAAACACCAGCTGTAAATTCATTCACATCCATGCGTAGCATGCCGGTGCCGGGATAAAAGTTCATCATTTCTAATCCGAGCGAATTATATACACTAATTTTTACATGACTGACCTGAGCCGGCATCGAAATAAACAGCTGTTCACTGGCGGGAGAAGGATAGATGCTGATCCGTTCCATCCATTCGTCAGGATCGCTGATCGCAGTCAGGTCTTCAATAATAATGGAATCATTCAATGGCTGCACAGGCCTCCATTGTTCAAGATGATCAATGGCCGTGATTTCACCGAGTTCAAAATACAGCGTATCATAAAGTGGTGTCAGCAGCTTCCCCGAAACATTGTCAGTAGTGACGATGGTAAATACAGCCAGTGGACCATATCCGGATGTATCGGTATGGGAAGTCCGTGTGACGGCAGCATACAATTTTCCGTTCACGGGATCATTGTGCTGAATAAAAAGCAGATCGTTTCCACTCCCTAACCAGGAGCTGTTAAAATCAAGCGAAACCGAATCAGCTTTCACAAGCGCAGTGTCATAGGTAATGGTAAATGCGATTCCATAGATACTGTCCATCGGTATGGCTGCTGTTCCCAGGTTCAGCGGAATCTGCAGGGTCTGGCTCGTACCAACAGTATCTATAACCAGGTCAAAATAGAGATAGGGATCTATTGCATTTGCGGGAGGCGGGAATGGCTTCAACGGATGCACAAGTCCGTAATTCTGCACCAATGGAATAGTATCGTCCTGATTGATCACACCATCTCCGTTACAGTCGACATGCTTATAATTTACAGATGATGCCAGTGACTGCTGCCAGGAATATGCCGGTTGTCCAACCCAGTTGTTTGTTGCCGGAAATCTCGTTGGTCCGGTGCTGCCGAAACCAACACCGATTGCAAGCAGATCAAGGTTATCGGCTACACCGTCGTTGTTGGCATCTCCCGGCCAGACCAGATTACATGAATCAGGAACACTGGCAAGCGCACACGACTTACCGCCTGAAGCTTCTTCAATCAGCACGGTATATGGTGTATCAGCACAAAATCCGGAGAACACAGGTCCGCTGATATTTACCAGACCAGCAGAAGGATAAAAGGTAGTTGTATAGGTACCGGGCCATGGACCTGCTGTGGCCATCATGATCCCATCACAGGTTACACAGGTTGGAAGTTTAAGCGCAGCTGTACCTGCTATCAGCGGACCAAAAAAGTAAACAGTTGATGTGGAATCCTCGATTGTGCATCCGTTTATATCTGTGATGGTAAAGGCATAGGTTCCCGTGGCATTCACGGCGATATGATCCAGCGTGGATCCATCATTCCACAGATATAAATAAGGAGGAGCTCCGCCTGAAACAGATGGAGTGAATACTACATTGGGAAGGCCGGAACAATAAACAGGCGGGTCGAATGTCAGCGACATTGGCGGATCAAGAGTTATGATGAAGGTATCCTGAGCGATGCATCCGTTCATGTCAGTAACTGTTAAAATATACGTACCTGAAGTCAGCGGGGTCAGACACAGTGTGGAAGTAAAATCAGACCATAAATAAGTCAAAGGCATGATACCACCGGTAATAACCGGACAAAGCGTGGATCCTGAGCACACGGTGACAATACCTGTATTCAGCATCTGGATCGGTGGCGGATCAACAAGGGTATCGATGGCATAAGACGGACATCCTCCGCCAACAGGTTCCACACTGACCTGATAAATACCTGCACATAATCCTGTTTGTTGTGAAGCACCCGTCGCATTGGTATCAATGAAACCGTTATTCCAGCTATAAACAAGACTGGAGCCTGAAGCCGCCACCGTAACTGAACCATCGCAGAAACCACTGCATGTGGGACCGGTGGAAACTATGCTGGCAAGTCCGTTGCAAAGGGTTGTACCTATATTGGATGTAAACAAAGGATTGGTTGGGATATTGGGCAGGCATGTAACTCCACCCTGGGCAGCATAGAGGTAATGAAGGCTGTCGGGTAACTGCGGCAGGCACGTCAGCGAAAAACAGCTGTCCACATCAAGTGAAATCAATTTTGTATTCTTCAGTTCCGGAAGCGTGGAAACAGCTGAAGTACGAAGCAGGAACTGTGTCAGCGCCGGTGCACCATTTGGAAATGGATATATGGATGAAAGGGCAGGGCAATAGTTCACGTTAATCACACCGATCGTTAAAGGCATCAATGGCAGGGCCTGGAGCGGATTCAGCCCACAGTTGAAATAATTCATGCCGGCCGGAAACTCATGCGTACCCAGGGGGATAATAGAAGGAAATGAAGTGATGCTGTTGGTATGACAGGTGAGAGATTGCAGGTTGTCGAAGTACTCAATCCCGGTCAGATCGGTGATGCCCATGCTGTTCACATTCACAACTGTTACGCTGGTGATGGTGGCATTGGTTGTATCCAGGTCGGTACCGCTGATGGCTGATGGATCCAGCGTGATGATGTAGTTCCTGAATGCCGGATCCGGAATATTAACAAACTGGGCATGCAGCGGATCCGTGTTGAAGCAAAAAGAAAGCAAGGCCAGAAAAAGGGTCATCAAAGGCCTGCCATTGTCATGAGCGGTTTTGTTTTTCATGGGTTTGAATTTAAGATTGTTCAGACTCCGGTTTGAATTTATATTTTTTCACGCTACAAAGAAAGCCCTGAGGTCGCTTAAAAACAAAAACAATTTTTCAACTTTATCGGGTATATTTTATTAATTATTATTATAATTTACCTAATATCAGGCTTTTTCAAGCATTTTTTTATACTTTTATCGGACCAATATTTATTTTACTCCTGTAAAAAAAATAAACAATGGCTGAATCCATGAATCAAACCAAGCTGATCACCCTGTTAAAATCACTGGATAAGCGTGAAATGCTTGCATTTAAGAAATATGTTGAATCCCCCTTTTTCAATGTCAACAGAGAGATAATTTCCTTTCTGAACACGGTTATTCATTTTCATAAAAAAGATACAGCCCAAATCAGGGAACTGCACAGGAAGCATCATAAAAACAACAGGATTTCCCTTCAGACAACCCGATATCTGATGACAGACCTCACCCGTCTGCTGGAAGGCTTTATCATTCATCGAGAACTCCAGCGAGATCCCTGGCTGCAGCAGACCCTGCTGCTGAAAGGGTTTTATAAACGCAGAGCGGATAAGTACTTTGGCATATTGCATCATCAAATATTGACAAAACAGCAGGCGAATGCTTACCGCGACAACAGGTACGCTGAAAACCGATACAAGCTTGCAGAGCTGAGCTATGAATTTTATTCCATCAGGGATAACCGTTCCGCCGATAATGATTTACAGGACCTTTCCGATCAGCTTGATCATTTCTATATGGGAACCAAGCTCAAGTATGCCTGTGAAATGATGAACAGGACCAACATCCTGATGACAGACTACCAGCAACCATTTTTACCAACGCTGCTGGTTTACCTGGGTAAAAACACTGCCGCTCCTGTCCCTTCCATTGCAGTATATCAACAGATTTACAAAACGCTGGCTTCACCCGAGCAGGAAAGCAATTTCAAAAGCCTGATGAAAACCATCCAGCAACACTTTGAAAAATTTTCACTCCGTGAGCTGCGTGACATTTATGCTTTTGCGCAGAATTACTGCATCAGGAAAGTCAACACCGGACGCACCGTTTACCTGCGGGAACTGTTCAATATTTATAATTTCATTCTGGAAAACAAAATCATCTTCGATAATGATGAGCTCAGTCATGCCGAATTCAAAAATATCTGCACCATTGCGTTACGATGTGAAGAGTTGAAGTGGACTGAAAACTTCATTGAAAAATATGCTTCCAGCCTGCGTGCCGATCTCCGGAAAAATTCGGTGAATTATAACATGGCCCGTGTCCATTTCTCCAAAAAAGAATACCGGACTGCGCTCAAACTGCTTACCGGGACGGAGTTCACCGATGTATATTATCACCTCGATGCCAAATCACTGTTGCTGAAAGTTTATTATGAAACGTCAGATATTGAGCCGTTACTTTCCCTGTTCTCTTCCTTCCGGATCTATTTGAAAAGGAGCAAACTGATCTCAGAATACCAGCGCACCATTTACACCAATCAGATCCGATTCGTAAAAAAACTGATCAAGGTAAATGTTACCAGTAAAAAAGCACTTGCTAAACTTACTGATGAAGTGGAGAAGAATAAAGAAATTGCAGACTATGGCTGGGTGCTTGAAAAAACCACGGAGCTTTCTAATTTCTAATTGATCTAATTTCTAATTTCTAATTTCTAATTGGTCTAATTTCTAATTGACCTAATGTCAAGAGCCCTGGACATTCAGGCTTTGGGATTTATTTAGAATAATTAGACATTAGAGTAAGTAGACATTCAGGTGGAATTGATCTAATTTCTAATTGACATAAAGTTAATAGCCCTGGACATTTGGGCTTTGGGGTTTATTTAGAATAATTAGACATTAGAGTAATTAGAAATTACTACGCCGTATTAATTCCTGAAATTATTAAACTGTAACGGCAGATCAAGTCCCGCTTTTTTCACAATGGCAATGGCCTCCTGTAAATCATCCAGCTTTTTTCCTGTTACGCGAACCTGCTCATCCATGATGGATGCCTGAATTTTTAATCCCGAATCCTTGATCAGCTTCACGATCTTTCTGGCATTGTCCTTATCAATACCTTCCTTGATCTTAATGTCCTTTTTAACCATGTTACCCGAAGCATATTTTTCCTTTCCGAAATCCAGGCAGCTGGGCTCCAGTCCCTGTTTGATGATGCGGGAAATTAAAATACTTTCAATGGCGTCCATGCGCATGTCATTTTCAGTGAGGATAAACAGCAGCTTTTCTTTTTTATCCAGTTCAATAACCGTTTTGGAATTATGGAAATCATACCGGTTCACAATTTCCCTCCTTGCGGTGTTAACGGCATTGTCAAGCTTTTGCTGATCGGTTTCTGATACGATGTCGAATGATGGCATGATTATAAAATAAAAATAATTAATTCAATCCGTATTTGTTTCTGAATTTCCTGTTCAGCTGCGTCTGAATGTTATCCAGGCTGATCATCTTTCCCCGAATAAATGCAAGTTCCACATGGTTCGATTTCATATCAAGCGCATCACCCGATGAAACAAAAAGGGTGGCATCCTTTCCTGTTTCCAGTGTTCCTGTGGTCTGATCAATTCCCAGGATTCTGGCAGGTGAAGAAGTAATGGATGCAATGGCCTGCTCTTTTGTCAATCCATACGCCACCGGTGTTGCCGCATTAAACATCAGGTTGCGCACCTGCCAGAATCCATCCACGCTGACGCAATAGTCAACGCCTGCCTGCTGCAGAATAAATGGAAGCTTGTATGGCATATCCACATCTGTATCTTCTCTTGCAGGCAAATCGTGTGTCCTTACCAGCACAACAGGGACCTTGTTTTCCTTCAACAAGCCTGTCACCTGCCAGGCATCTGATCCACCCACCAAAACCATTTTCACTTTGTAATTTTTGCAGAAGCTCACGGCTGCCACAATTTCCTTTACATAATTACAGTGCACATACAGCTTTTTACTTTGACTGAACAGTCCGCGCATGGCCTCCAGGTGCTGGTTCTTCACTTCCGGCTCTTTTATTTTTGAATAGGCAAGGGCGTCGTCAAATAAGGCATGCAGGTTTTGCAGGTCCTTATCCATATTTTTTTTCTGTTCCTCTTCAGGCTTTGCCCACCAGGCCTTGAATATTCGCATGGATGGCCAGTTCAGGTGGATTCCCTCATCGGTTTTATACGCTGCATCTTCCCAGTTCCAGGCATCCAGCTCAACGACAGAGGAGGAACCGGAAACCAATCCGCCCTGCGGGGTAATCTGCGCAAGCAATACACCGTTTGACCGCACCGTAGGAGTTACTTTCGAATCGGTGTTGTATGCAATAATGCTTCTTGATGAAGGATTGAGCGAACCGGCTTCGTTATAATCATTGGTTGCACGCACCAGCTCAATTTCGTTTATGCCAAGGGTTGTATTCATGGCAATAAATCCCGGATATACTTCCCTGCCCTGGATGCTGATGATGGTGTCATAAGCGCTTCTGTCAATCCGGATCGTTGCAGCATCTGCAGTCAGCGTGATCTTTCCCTGTTCAAATGCAATGGCTGAATTCTCAATCACATCACCATTGCCAAGATGCGCCCTTCCGTTAAGCAGCAGTATTTTTTTAGTCTGTGGTAATGCAGGTGCGGGGTTTTGCGCCTGTGCAGCAAAAAGACCCGTCAGCATGCAGGTAAACAATATTCTGAATATATATTTCATGGTTGGATGTGTGTTTAATTAATAAGCTGATTCTTCTGCAGCAGCATTCTCATGATCAATGCAATGGTGAAGTTCCTTTATTGTCATGGCCGGTTTCTGCGATTCTCCTCCCCTGCTCTTTTCGGCGATCATTTTTGCTGCAATCCTTGCCTTTTCTGAAGCAATGTCTTTACGCATCTGCTGATCGCGGCCCGATTCATAATAACAGATGCCATCAACATAAGTCCTTAATACCTTCGCGTATACCGACAGAGGATTATCGGTCCATAAAACCAGGTCGGCATCCTTTCCCTCGCGTATGCTGCCTGTACGGTTGTCAACGTGCAGGAGCTTGGCAGGATTGAGGGTGACAAATTTCAGCGCTTCCTCCTCAGTGACAGCACCGTACTTAACGGCCTTGGCTGCTTCCTGGTTAAGCCTGCGGGCCATTTCTGCATCATCTGAATTAAATGCAGTGATCACACCCACATCATGCAAAATGGCACCGTTGTGAGGGATGGCTTCTATCACTTCAAACTTATAGGCCCACCAGTCAGCAAATGAAGAAGCGCCTGCGCCATGCTTTTTCATCTTATCGGCCACTTTATAACCCTCAAGGATATGTGTAAAAGTGTTCACTTTAAATCCGAAGCTGTCAGCCACATGCATCAGCATATTGATTTCGCCCTGCTGGTAAGAATGGCAAGTGATGAATCTTTTTTTATTAAGAATCTCAGCCAGCGCATCCAGCTCCAGGTCCTGCCGTGGAGCAATGGACTTTTCCTTATCCCCGTAGCTGAGCGCATTAAACCTGTTTCGTTCTTCATAATATTTCTTCGCACGGCTGAATGCATCCACATACGTCTGTTCCACACCCATCCTGGTTTGCGGATAACGGATGACATTGAAATCACCCCAATTGCTCTGCTTGACATTTTCGCCCAGCGCAAATTTGATGAAGCCATCCCATCCGGCAAATTTCATCTGCTCGGGCGCAAGTCCCCAGCGCAGCTTGATGAGCTGCGTTTGTCCGCCGATGGGATTGCAGGAACCATGCAGGAGGTGTGAGCAGGTTACGCCTCCCGAAAGCTGGCGGTAAATGTTTATATCATCTCCGTCAACCACATCGCCGATCCTGACTTCAGCGGTAACAGCCTGCGTACATTCATTCACATCCCCGCTGATGGCAATGTGAGAGTGTTCGTCAATGATGCCCGGTGTAAGGTGCAGGCCTGTGCCGTCAATGGTTTCGGCGCCGTCCATTCCTTTTGTATCAAGTCCTTTTCCAACCTTCGCTATTTTCCCGTCACGGATCAGCACATCGGTGTTGGCCTGGATGCCTGCATCTTCGTTTGTCCATACAGTTACATTCCTGATCAGCACCGTTCCGGCTTTGGGGAGCTCCCTGAAACCATAGGCCATGTTTGGAAAAAGAAGGGGGCCGGTCCTGCCTGCTGCCGAATCTTTTTTTGCCGTATCCTTTTTGGCTTCTTCAACAAAAGCTGAAATATACTTTGCCGACCAGGCAACCTGGCTGCCATCAGGAAGCAACCCGTTCCCGGAAAACGTCCTGCTGTCGGCGTCATAAAAACCGTTCAGCCTCACCACCCCCTTTGCAAACTTCTTCAGCTCAAACGAAAATAAAACTGCATTTTCAGTAACTGAATAGGAGCTTTTTATTTTGACGCTGTCTTCCTGAACAGTCACTGCAGGGTCTTCAGGCGTGCCACCAATCTTTAAAGGCAGCAGCTTCAGGCTGCCAACCGTGAGCTCATAAATTCCACGGACATCTTTTGCAGCTATATTTTTTATGATGTAACGCTTGCCGTTGGACCAGTTTTCATGGATCACATTTTCCTTGTCAAATATTTTTTTTGACGTGATCAGGAAATTGGCTTTCATTCCGCTTTTCAATCCGCCGGTCTTGTCAGCCATCCCGATCATGCTTGCCGGGTTATAGGTGCATGCCTTCAGCGCTGATTCTTCACTCAGACCGGATTCAATTGCTTTCCTGACGTTTTTCAGGAAATCTTTTTTACTCTTCATATCAGCTGAAGTAAAAGCAAAAAGGATTCCTGCTTTGTCTACGGCGGCAGCATTCGCCGGGGCCATTTCCCAGTGTTTCATTTCACCCAGTGATATGTTTTCAGCATCATAAGGATCATTGACATCATAGGGCTCGGGAAAATTCACAGGAACTACAAGTGAAACACCGGCGGCTTTCACTTCGCTGATGCGCTCGTATTCATCACCGTTTCCGCGGATGATGTATTTCACACCGGCTTCATCAGCGATCTTATCAGCGCGCAAAAGAGAATATTTGTCTTTCACTTCAAAAAGCTGAGGCAACGCCTGGTTGCTGTTCCATGCTTCCAGGGAAAGGTTAGTTTCTTTTTTATAGCCTGACGACTTGTACCAGGCAGCATCAAGATAGGTTTGCCTGAGCAATGCAATGCAGCCCATGAGCGAGCCCGGATAATCCTGTGTGGAAGATCCTTTGTCGAATGAATAACAGGCAGCAGCTTTTTCCCTGATAATCACCTGCTGCGGCTTTTGGTTCGAGAGTTCAACAAAAACGGCCGTTCCCCTTGCAATGCCGTCCCTGTTCTGCGACAGCACGGCGCCGAATCCAGCCTGCCGGAATTCATCCGCCTTCTTTTCGTCAGCATTGAAGAGATCCGCAGCTTTTACTTCGGGTTTAATTGCCTGGTTCCAGCCGTAAGGACCTTTGGTATTGGAGAGAAACTGCGGCCCGCGCTGTTCACCGGGATTAGCCTTTTTTATTTCAGGCATTCCGTAATCAGTGACCAGGTCAATAAAGGAAGGATAAATATATTTTCCTTTCAGGTCGGTTACCACAGCGCCATCAGGTATTTTTAAATTCCTGCCTGCATCCACCACCAGGCCATCCCTGATGAGCAGTGTTGCAGAATCAATCATCGTACGATAGTCTACACAGAGCTTTGCATTGGTGAAAGCATAATAAACATGACGTTCATCGTGTATGCCGTTTACCGGAAAAGTTTCCTGTGATAAAGCCGGTTTGATAAAAGTGGAAAGGGTTAATAAAGTTGTTAGTAATTTTCTCATCGTTAATCCATTGGGGGCAGCGAAAGTAATAATTTCGTTTTATTTTTATTCATTTGGTGAATTCCCTTCAAAATAAAAAACCCACCCATGCCCCTGCTTGCTGCGAAGCGTCTTGAAGCCTACAGCGCCCTGCTGCATCTGCCCAAAGACAAAGATATCCTGGATTATATCTGGCGCAAGCTGAGTGAAGGATGTGGTCCTGAAAAAAGTGAAATGCTGGAAGAGTTGCTGGAGATGCACCGGACCTCCACAGGCTTTGATCCGCTTGAGATTTCGAAGGGCAGGATGAAACGCATCAAGGCGGCGGCCTATAAAAAAATGCTGATAGAGATCAATGTTTCCCTGCAGGCCCTCATCCATTCGCCCGAATACAAAGAGCTGCTCAGGCAGCATAAAAACTTTGACGGTGTAATGACTGCCTTCAGGTGGGTGCATGAAAAGCTGGAGAAAAATATTTTTAATGAGGAGGTTGCCGCCGAGGTCAGCAGGTTGAAAAAAGACCTTGTCCAGCTTGAAGAATATGAGCTGTTGCTTTGCCTGTACCGATTATGTCATGGCTTTTTTGAAAGTCCGTTTGCAGGACAGGGTGTGTCCGACATCATCGAAGAATACAACCAGGTAAAGGTGATGGCTGAACTGTATGGCGAACATACCCTTACCGGCCTGAAAACGCAGATGCTGGTGAGCGAAGCGGAAAAAGGGAACAGGAACAACCATGCGCTGATCAACCTGTACGACCAGCTGTGCAAGCTGCTGATCAGGCAAAGCGGAACGCGCGCAAAATATGAAACCCTCACGCGCATCATCCGGGTATCGGCCCACCTGGAAAACAGGAAACATTACATGGAACCTTACCTGGCCTATACGCAGACGCATTTTGAAGAAATTGTTCATGTGCTGCCTGCAAGCTCCCGCGAATTAAATATTACGCTGGCTGTGTTCCTGAACCGCGAGCCCATGCCGGTGCGGATGGCCTATCTGAATAAAGCCATGGAAGAAGCGGATAAGGACCGCTCCCATGCCGACATGGCATTGTTTAAAGTGATCCATGCCGAACTCTGCTGCGACAGCCAGGACTATGAAACAGCGCTGAAAATGCTTGATGAGGCTGATTACATCATCCTTAAAACCAATGCTCCCGGGCTGACGGAAATAAAATTACGCGCTGCGCAGACCCGCTTTTACATTTATGCATTGCTGGTGCTCGAAGGCAGGAAAACCATTGATGCCGCTGTATTTGAAGAGCTGATCAGGATGGCAGGCTCATCGGGATCCAAAAGGCATGACCTGAAGGTGATCCAGCTGGAGATGCAGGGACTTTACCAATTTATTACAGGAAGGTTCGGTGATGCAAGGAACTGCTTTATCAAATGTGCAAAGATCAGGGAAAACAAAAGTTATCCCGTGTTCTATGTGATTGATACTTTTTTCCAGGAGCTCCTGCGCAAAACGCCCGACCAGCAGCTGCTGAATCTGAAAATGCAGCACCTGGATCAGATAAAAGAAACATTCTATTCATCCCTCTGGCTGCGGATGCTGAAAGGAGCTGTGGTTAAAAGAGAACTTTACGGTGAAGTGATGCTGTAGGATTTTTTCTTTTCATTGATAACCTGTTGGTTAACAGTGAAAACTTTCAGAAAAAAAACTTAATATTTTAATGTACTTTAGCCGCTGAAATGGAAAAAACAAAGCTCGATCCTTTTATTTCGGCGCTGCTGTATGAGCATGATTGTGTGATCATTGCAGATTTCGGAGGCTTTGTTGCCAACTATCGTTCGGCTTATTTGCATCCTGTTCATCATACCCTGTCAGCTCCATCGAAAAAGATTGCCTTTAATGCAAGCCTGAAGTCGAACGACGGTTTGCTTGCCAATCATTTAGCCGATGTGCAGTCCATTTCATACCAGGAAGCATGCAGCAAAATAAACCAGTATGTGGAAGAGTCGCTTGATCTGCTGGAAACGGGTAAAAAGCTGCATATTGATAAAATCGGCTCGCTGTTTTACAACCCCGAGAAAAAAATTCAGTTTGCTCCTGATCATTCCACCAATTACCTGCTCGATTCATTTGGCTTTACAACGGTACATTCTCCGCTGATCAGGCGCGAAGCATTTGCCAAGCGTGTTGAAACCCGCATTCCCGAAGCAGCTCCTGTGCAGCTGCATGAAGTTCACAGGAAAAAACGGGTGAACTGGCGATGGGTTGAGCTGGTTCCCGCTGCAGCCGTGCTGACCCTCCTGTTATTGAATCCGCTTATTGTAAGAAAATTCAACCAGAACCTTGCCAGCCTGGTTCCCGAAGTGCGCATGGAAACTCCTTATAACGAACCGCTAAACGAAGAACAGCTCCTTTCCCCTGTTGCAACTGCTGTCGACTCTTCGTTTATGACTTCAACTCCTGCCGTTGATTCCTCGGCCGGTATCGCTACCGCTATAACAAATGAGCCCGCGCCGCTGACCACGCTGCATACGGATGAAGAAAAACCTGCAACAACAAATACTGCTGAAACCATAACCAATACCACAAACGAATCACCCTCCATGCCCGTGCAAACCGGTTCGCATTTTTATATTGTGGCCGGCTGTTTCCGCATTGAGGAAAATGCGAATCAACTGCACGAAGACCTTGTTGCAAAGGGTTATGCTTCAGAAATGATTGGCAAATACAAAGGGCTTCATGTGGTTACCTTTGCGCAGGCTGCATCTTTTTCACAGGCAAAGCAGGAAATGGAAAAACTTAAAGGCCTGAGCCTTGATGCATGGGTGTTAAGAAAATAGTTAAAAAGTTTAGAAGGTTTTAAAGTTTAGAAAGTTATTGCATGTGGTTGGATTTTCACTAACCAATTTTTGGTGCTTTTGAAAGCAAACGTCTGTATTTCATAGCCACACCTGTCCTGCTATTCGCTCCGCTCTATCAGGCTTATTTTAGTTGCTGCAGCGCTTTGTTTGAGCTCAATTAAAAAAAGTACTGCGGCCATTTTCACAGGATGCCTAATTCAGACCAGGTCAATCTTTAAACTTTCAAAACCTTCGTAACCTTCTAAACTTTCAAAACCAATTAAGCCAGCATCCCCTTCATCATATTCGCAACATACTTTCCGATGATGTCGAATTCGATGTTAACCGTGCTTCCTTCGCGTATACGGTTAAAGTTAGTGTACTTGTAAGTATAAGGTATGATGGCAACCGAAAAAGAGCCCGGCAGGGCATTTACCACAGTCAGGCTTACGCCGTTTACGCAGATGGATCCTTTTTCCACTACGAGGTTTTCATGCTCACGGCCATAGCTGAAAGTATACTTCCAGCTTCCGTTCAGGTCCTCCACGCCCGTGCATAAAGCAACCTGGTCCACATGCCCCTGTACAATGTGCCCGTCAAGCCTGCCGTTCACCAGCACGCTCCGCTCGAGGTTGATCAGGTCGTTGATGCACAGGCCGCCCAGGTTTGATTTCTGCAATGTTTCCTGCACGGCAGTAACCATATACGATTCTTCCTTGAGCAGGATGTCAACCACGGTAAGGCAAACACCATTGTGCGAAATGCTCTGATCGATCTGAAGCTCTTCGGTGATCGGAGAGTGAATGGTAATATTCAGGTTGGAGTTGCTGCTTCCCAGGTCAACCACCGATCCCATGCTTTCAATTATTCCCGTAAACATGATTCACTACATTTAAAAAAGTGTGACCGTTATCATCATAAAAAATTTCCACACCGGAATTTTCCCTGTCATGGTTTGCGCAGGACATGAACAAATCCGTTGATGACCCTTGTCTTGATTCCGACCAGATAAATTTCATTGACATCACAAACATAATAATAAACTCCGTCGGGACATTCGGCGCCGGTGTTATCAATTTTTCCGTTCCAGAGAATGTTCAGATCTGTTGTTTCAAATACCAGCTGACCCCAGCGGTTAAATATTCTCATTTTTACATCCCTGATGTTCTGGTATGGCGGACAGAGTTTCTGCATGGCCAGATCGGTTGTTTCGTCACATGGATGGAAAAGATCATTCACATTGTCACCATCGGGCGTAAAGATGTTGGGTAGGTGATATTCCCTGCAGCTGTCGACACAGAATTTGATTGCATCCTGGCTTGCATTGCCCGTGCTGTCAACGGCCAGCACCTTATAGCATCCGATGGTAGTGACCAGCCCTGTATGAATGAACACCGTATCATTCGCAGTTGGCATCGTAGCAATTAAAACATACTGATCGGTATTGCCGGGTGAAAAATAAATCTGATACTGCATCACGTCATCGGCACAGGAATTATTCGGGTTGTTCCAGACCAGTACATTTTCATGTTCCAGGCAATTGGGCTCAACGGTAAGTTCGGGAGGACAGGGTGGTACATTATCAATCGGTGTTGCGCATTTTTGTTCCGAGAAATTGATGATCGGATCAACAAATCCGCCGCCTGAATATCCGCCAACCGATTTAATCATATAACAATATTCAACACCGTTTATCAGGCCGGTATCGGCATAGGTTGTACCGGTAACGCTGGCAATGGAATCGAACTGCAGCGAAATGTTCTGTTTGTATACAACATATCCTGTGTTGGTCCAGGGCACATGCTCTTCCCATGAAAGGTTGTTGGCGTTGTCGGTAGGACTAACAGTTAAATAAACGGAAGAAGCATTTTGCGTTGATCCTACAAGAAACCGGTTACCTGGCGAGTCGTTGATGAATTCGACTTTGTACGAATAAGGATTGTCAGAAGTATTTAACGTATGAAGGGTATCAACGTATATGGTATCATACAAACTTGGAAAAGAATCGATGAGCGTATAGGCTCCGCCGAAAAAATCCGCCGAACGATAGAGCAGGTATTTATACGGACCGGGAATCTGTGTGGAGTCAAATGTTTTCGGGCTCGACCATGCAACGTATACGGTGCCGTTAGTCGTGCTGGTTGTATTGATGGAGATGTTGGTGATGACTGGCAAATCTCTTATTAGCTGGGCACAAAACTCTTCCGATGCATAGCTTTCAGCGCCATCTGCGAAAAGGGCAACCACCATGTAACAATAAATCTGGCCCGGTGTCAGACCGGCCCCGTTGTTATCATCCCTGTAGGTGGTGTCCATTACATTTCCAATCGTATCAAGCAACGTATAGCCGGTATATGCCGGCACGCCGGTTTCACAATAGCCATGCACATATCCGACGAAGCCATTATGCCTGTATAATTTGTACCCGATGGCATTGGTGCAGGGGCTCACATTCCACGACAGGTTGAGTCCGTTGCCCAAAGGCGTAGCCACCGGATTCTGCGGCGCAGGCGCCACTACCGTTATCCGGACCGTTTCCAGGTCAACCAGATTTGCAAAAGTGTTTCCGTCTTCCGCCTTGAAAGTAACCTGGTAAGCAGCTTTCTTAACATGCGAGCAGTTCGTGTACCAGATAAAGGTATCGGTAACGCCTCCCAATCCGCTGACCGGTTGCGGGAAGCTGACGGAATTATCCTGTAAAAGGAACGGAGAGCCTGTTGCCGTCAGCGTAACGTTATCGCTGGGAAGGGTCAGGTCTGTAGCCGACACTGCCATCACCAGCGTATCGCCGGCTTCAATGCAGGTGTCCAGTAGATTGGCAATTATTGGCGGATCATTGTTGTTACAATTACAGATAATGGTGATCTGCATATCGCGCTCCACGTAGCCAATTACCTGACCGTTTCTCCATTCCTTGATCAGGAAAGCCACATTGTATTCACCGCAAAAGCTCCCCGGCGTATTCCATATCAAATCACCCGTGATTGCATCGAGAGAAAAAGAAATCGTTCCAACCGGATAGTAATAACCGGGAATGGGAAGTCCGCCTGAACCCTTGCAGAATACGAGCTCATACGACAGGCTGTCGCCATCAGGATCATACGCATTGGGGTTGTGTATGAAAATCCTGTTCGAGCAGCCTTCATCAATGGGAGGCTGAAGTAAAACAGGCGAATTATTAAATCCCCAAAATGGAGAGAGGATCAGTTTGGTCTCCACATAAAACGGAATCAGGTCTGAATTGGGAATATTGACAACACCTCCATTCCGGTTCGGGTCTTCAAACCACAGGACATACGTCCCAAAAGAAGAATAGGTGTGCACGCCATAATACTCCCTTCGTTCCGTATCATTACCTACACTCACCACTGAAATTTGCGGGATGGTATCTGAGGTGCCGTCACCCCAGTTTAACACCAGGGAAGGCCGGGGGATGTTGGCTGATGTTTTCGCATATACAACGATGCTGGCTCCATAATCAAAGACAGAAAGCTGTTTGTAGGTTATTTCACCGGCGCGGTTATGAGTCGCCCATGCTGGTAAAACGAATAAGATGTTAAAAAGCAGAAAAAAATATTTCTTCATAAATGTCCCGTGCTGTGACCGGTTAATTTTAACAAAGATAGTGATCTATGCTTTTATCCCGACCTGCCAATACTATAATTTTTACATGGTTATTGCATAAAAATGATGCCGCAGCCATCATAAAACCGGCACTCTTCGACCCGTTTTAAATACCGCTGCAACCATTGTCGCTTTTGGTAATGCGAAAGGTTAAATGCTAAAAAAACAGGCCATTGTCCTGTTAAAAAGTTTTTTAGGAAAAAGGCCGAAGCTGATTTACATTTGTTTCCCCCCGCCCCTTTACCCGGTAAAACCCTCTTTAACCGGACATACAACTTAAAAACCTCTTATCATGAAAAGAAAACTTCTTTATGCAGCCCTGTTTTTACTGGCGGCCCTGACAACGCAGGCACAAACGCAGGTAAAAACCATGTCTTCAACCAACGGAACCGTTTACACCGTTGTAAAAAATGCCGGCAAATACTACATTGGCGGAACCTTTAACTACGTGGGCCTTCAAACAGGCAGCGGAGCCCTGGTGACCACATCAGCCGATGTACCCGACCTGGATTTCCCCGGATTGAACGGTGAAATCCGGTGCGCCATATCTGACGGATCTAATGGATGGTATGTAGGCGGGTCGTTCAATACCGCCGATGGAAATCCGGTTCCCTCGCTCATTCACGTGCTGTCGAATAAAACAATTGATCCCGCCTTTAACAGCAACATTACATCCGGCCCCGTTTATGCGCTCGTGCTCAAAGGCACGACCCTTTATGCAGGCGGTGGTTTCACGTCGGTAAACGGCACACCAAGGAATTACCTTGCATCCTTGAATAAAACAACCGGTGCACTGCTGAGCTGGAACCCTTCTCCCGACAACCAGGTTTATTGTCTTGCCGGCAGCGGCACCACCCTTTATGCTGGCGGCGCCTTCGTAAACATCGGTGGCAGCAGGAAGCACTATTTTGCAGCTTTCTCCACCAGTTCAGGCAACATCATACACGACATTGCCACTACCAACAGCTATGTGCAGACCATAGCCATTAAAGGTGATACGCTTTTCCTTGGCGGGAACTTCACCACGCTGGGACTTCAATTTGATTTCCTGGCGCGGTTTACCACGAGCGACGACATACCTGATTATACTTTCCCGATTGCTAACGGAACCATCCGGTGCATTCTGCCTGATGGCAGCGGAGGCTGGTATGTGGGAGGCAGCTTTTCTTCGATCGGAGGTGTTGCAAAAGCAAACTTTGCCCATATCAAATCCAACAAAACGGTTGATGCAGCTTTTACCGCCGATTGCAATGGTGAAGTGCGAACCATCCTTAAGTCGGGAACTAAATTATATTTCGGCGGATCATTTTCACTGGTGAATAATACCGGCAGGAACTACATCGCCAGTGTCAATGCTACTTCCGGAGCACTGGCCGCTTCATGGAATCCCAATTGCAATAATGTTGTTTATTCCATGGCATTGGTGGATACGACCGTTTATCTGGGCGGCGCTTTTACAAGGGTAGGAAATTATCCCCAGAAATACTTTTCAAGGGTAGGAATCGTCAGCGGCAAAGTAACCGGTGGCCTGACCAATACCAACAGTTATGTACAGAAGGTTCTTTCCAAAGGAGATTCACTTTTCATTGGCGGGAACTTTACACAAACCGGCTTTGACAATCCAAACCTGGCTGCCATTACCACCAGCAATGATATTCCTGATATCAATTTCCCTTCAGCCGACGGGCCCATTTATACCATTGTAGCCGACGGATCCGGTGGCTGGTATGTGGGTGGCGGATTTAACAACATCGGAGGAATCGCCCGTTCAAAGCTTGCGCATATCAAATCAGATAAAAGCATTGATGCCAATCCAAACATTGCCATTAACGGTGATGTCAGGTCCATTGTTAAATCAGGAAGCCTGCTTTACCTGAGCGGAAGCTTTACTACGCTGGCAGCATCCTCTCGTTTATATCTCGGCGCCCTCAACGCTTCAACTGGTGTTGTAAACAGCTGGAACCCCTCGGCAAACAATGTAGTTTATACGCTTGTTTTGAAGGACACTATTTTTTATGCCGGCGGAGCTTTTAGCGTAATCGGCAATAAAACCAGGTACTATCTGGCATCCATTGGCAAATCGTCAGGAAAAGCATTGAACGGCCTGATGGATTGCGATTCTTATGTTCAGAAAATTTCGAGCAAAGGCGACTCCCTGCTGATTGCAGGCAATTTCACCAATACAGGCTATACACAGCCACACCTGGCTGCCTTCACGACTTCTTCTGACATTCCTGACCGGAATTTTCCCACCACCAATGGCGAAGTAAAATGTATTATTTCGGACGGTGCAGGCGGATATTTTGTGGGTGGCAGCTTTACAGTAATTGACGGGGTAAGTCAGCCGTACCTTGCCAAGCTGAACTCATCGAAACAGGTAGTTACTTCTTATACACCTGTAATTAACGGAGCAGTGAATGCCATGATTCTTTCGGGTACAACTTTATATATCGGCGGGGGATTTACTACCACCAATGGAAATACGCGGCAGTACATTTCAGCCATTGCAAATACAGGAGCGGGAGCCAATAAAACATGGTCGACAAACCTGGATGCTGCAGTTAATACACTTGCCATTGACGGAACCGATATTTATGCAGGCGGCGATTTTTCCATGGCCAATGGTGCAACTTCAAGAAACCGTTTTGCGAAATTCAATTCTACGGGAACGCTTGATGCCACCTGGAACCCGAATGCCAACGGAGCGGTAAGAACACTTGTCATCAGCGGCAGCAACGTATATGCAGGAGGTTATTTTTCAACCATCGGAGGAAACCCGATGCTTTATCTTGTCAAGCTGAATAAAACAAATGGCGCCGCCAGCGCATGGACCACCGTAAACTCCTATGTTGAAAAGCTGCTGGTAAGCGGATCAACCATGTATCTGGCAGGATCGTTCACCCAGGTTAACAGCACCAACCGCAACCATTGTGCAGCCGTAACCATTTCAAACGGCACCCTGAATGCATTCAATCCTGATTTCAACACGACGGTTTACGGACTTGCCCTTTCGGGAAGTAATCTTTATGCAGGCGGAGACTTCGCCACCGTGAATGCAACGGGCCGCAACAGGATTGCCGCTGTCAACATCAACACTTCTGCGCTGGTTAATTCGTGGAACCCTGATGCCAACAGTACGGTGAGGATGATTTTTATTGACGGCACAAACATTTATGCAGGAGGTACATTCAGCCGGTTCAAGACCACTTCCCGTGGATATGCCTGCATCATGCGTATTTCAACGGGTATTCCCAACAGCTGGAACCCGGTGCTCGATTATATTGCTTATGATATAACCTATAACAATTCGCATTTGTATGTCGGCGGCATTTTCAGGAACTCCAACAGCAATCCAAGAAATGCCATTGCATCATTCAGCCTGAGCAACGGGGCGCTTGAATCATGGAATGCTCAGCTGAAACAAAACGGAAGCAGCACTTCAGGAACAGTCAATTCCATCCTGGCAACGAGCACCGAAGTATATATCGGCGGATATTTTGATGCAACAGGAGCTTCCACCCGCATCAATTTTGCAAACGTTTCAGTCAGCAATGCATCTGTCAGGTCCATCAATCCTGCTCCCGACTATTATGTTTATGCTTTGGGCCTGAACGGATCAAAAATTGTGCTGGGCGGCCAGTTTACTTTTCTTAACAATAACACGAGGAATTATGCGGGCCTGATCCGCCACTCAACCGGCAAGGTTAATTCATTTAATCCCAATCCGGATTATATCGTATATGACATTGCCGTTAACTCCACCAAGGTTTATATCGTCGGATCCTTCGACAATGCAGCCGGTCAGCCACGCGCCGGTGCTGCTTCTTACAGCCTCTCCACCGGTAATTTAAATACGTGGGATGCCCAGCTTTCGACCAGTAATGTACCGGCCTATGCTGATTTATATGCAGTGGCGGCCAATGATACGGAAGTTTACCTGGGCGGGAATTTCGACCAGGTGGGTGCTGCCGACAGGTGGTATTGTGCCAAGGTGAGTGCGAGTTCCGGTGCAGTGAAATCATGGAAACCAGAGCCTAACGCAATAGTATACGAAATTGCTTTTTACAATTCCAATGTGCTGCTTGGCGGCAACTTCACCCATCTGAAGTTCGCCAATCACAACTATCTTTCTTTTATCAGCCAGTCGACAGGGCTGGTGAATGCATGGAATCCTGCACCTGACTATATCGTATACGACCTGTCGGTAAATTCCACCAGGTTGTATGCCGGAGGCTCCTTCGATAATGTGGGAGGAGTGCAGCACAGCGGAGTGGCAGCATTCCTGCTCAGCAACCTGCATCTCGACAGCTGGAATCCGCAGCTTTCGTTAAATGGTACGCCCGCTTATGCCGATATCAGGGCGGTTTACGCTGATGATAACAACGTATACCTCGGCGGGACCTTTAGTGCCGCAGGTGCATCAGCCAGGAATAACATCGCCCAGTTTAACCCAACCACAGCAGCTGTGAAATCATGGAGCCCGTCAACCAACGGTATCGTATATGAAATTTCAAAAAGCGGCAGCAACATCCTGGCCGGAGGCGGATTCCAGTTTGCCAAGGGAGCTCCGCGTAATTACCTGGCTGCAATAGATGCCACAACGGGACTGGTTACTTCCTGGAATCCCAATCCTGACGGTTATATCTATGCACTTACTGTGAGCGGGAATAATATCATTACAGGCGGTCAGTTCAACAACATCGGAGGTGCAGCAAAAAAATCGCTGGCAGGGGTGAATAACAGCACCGGTGTAGCAGCCGGGTTTAATGCCGATGTATTATTAAATGGCGGAGGAGCCATTGTTTATGATGTCAAGACAGATGCTGCAGGGAATATTTATGCAGGCGGAAATTTCAATACCCTGAAAGGAACTACAAGAAATTTTGCAGGATCAATTACTGCCTCCGGCTCACTTCGGAACTGGAATCCCAACCTGGGGGGAGTGGTCAAAGCGTTGCTTACTTCCGGAAACAGGGTATATGCAGGCGGGCAATTTACAACTGCCAACGGAGCCACGCCAAGGAACTATCTTGCATCCTTTGATACTTCAGGCGGTACTGTCACTTCATTTAATCCGAACATGAACAGTTATGTGGAGGACCTTGAATCGAACGGCACCAACCTGTACGCCTGCGGGTCGTTTTCATTTGTAAACAATGGTGCAAGTGCAAGGGGTTATGGCGCTGCCTATGCGCTCAGCACAGGAAATTTACTTACCTGGGATCCGCATGGCAATACCACCATTTACGGACTGGCTGTGTCATCTGACACGGTTTATCTTGGCGGTAATATAGCAACCCTCAATGCTGCCGCCAGAAATTATGAAGGAGCCGTAAGAACCGGCGCAGGTACCACCACCACATCATTCGCACCTGAACCGAATTCAACCATCCAGGAAAATTACCTGAGTGGCCAGCTTGCTGTCTGCGGATCGTTCACAAAAATTTCCGGAAAGCTCCGGACAGGATTTGCTGTCTACACCGTACCCGGCGGGCCGGTTGCCAATGAAGAGGAAGATCCTGGAATTTCAAGGTATGAAGAGCCTGATGCAGCGAAGAAATCTGACATTTCCATTTACCCGAATCCAGCCAATGATCTCATCAACCTGTATGCACCTGGCGGATTTGATGCCTGGTCAAGGATCACGCTCACTGACCTGAGTGGAAGAATCGTGTTCGAAATGGTGTCATCGGGAGCGGAAGCAGGTATGCTTACCATTCAGACCGCAAACCTGCCGGCCGGATTGTATAACCTCGTTATGATGTCGGAATCAAACATCGTTTCCCGGAAAATCAGCATTGCAAGATAAAATTGTTGCCTGAGAAAGCACAGCGACGATCGTTGTGCTTTCTTTTATTCCTGCTGCATTTTATGGACCAATCGTTTTCCAAAAACCGATGTTAATAAGTATTTCTAATGCTTAATTATCACCTTGTTACATAGTATACTTTCGTACAATAAATCCTAATAAAAAATCTATTCATGAAGAAGAATTTACTTTACATCATGCTCACCGTGCTGTTGATGACATCCGGGGGCAAATCCCTGGCGCAGACTTACTCCGACTGGGGGCTCAATCCTAACGGATCAGTATATGACACCATTAATTTTGTCAGTGACACATTACGGTTTCAGTTCAGCAACCTCGCTGGAGGAGCCTATGGTCAGGCCAGGCTGGTAGTTTATTTCGAGGGAGACATCAGCGACAATACAGAGGTGCTCTATGTTAATTTTGCAGGAGACACTTTATCAAGCAATGGTCCGTATGATTCAATTGGTGTTGCCGGTCCGAACCGTGTTCCTGTTAACTGCGCAGCAGAAGATTCAACTGAATTTTCTTTCAGCGTGGATACGATCAATGCTTATGCGCCCAGCATGGCCATTATTGTTATTCCTTCGGCCAACGTAGGTGTCTTCTGCACAAACAACAGGGCCAGGGTTCGACTGGAGTATAATTACTGTCCGTTTGGTCCGCCTGTTGAGTTTGCAAGCATCACCCTCAACGACACTGTTTTTTGCAGTACAGATGCTCCGCTTGCCCTCCAGGGCACACCATCCGGAGGAGTTTATTCAGGAATCGGGGTGAACGGAACCGACTTCAATCCTGCCGGTCTTGCACCCGGAACATATACCATTACGTATACAGCAGCTGATTCCATCGGTTGTGTATCTTCCGCTTCCGGTTCAGTGCTTGTAAAAAACACGCCGGTTGTAAACGACACCACCATTTGTGTCGGATTGCCGGTAACCCTTACGGGAAGCAACAGCAGCCTGATCTGGTACAGCGATGCCGGCTTAACCAATCCTTTGGATACAGGCAGCACCTATACAACTCCGGCATTGTACCAGAGCACTTCGTATTATGTGGCCTTCAGCTGCAGCGATTATTATTTCAGGATTGATACGCTGCTTGCCGACAGCATTAACGGTGTGAATAATAATGCCGTTGTTGGTGACGACAGAGGTGGCATTGCTGTCACTCCTCAATACGTGTATTATATCGCTGACGGTGGAGGCATCAGGTATGATGCTGACAGCATGCTGAACCCACTCGGTCCGCTTCCCACACGTGACGGACTTTTCTCCGACCTGTCAAGCGGTGAACTGTTTTCATTATGGAACACACAAACCGGAACTGAGCCTCAGAATAATTCAACCAACTACACCGTTAATGCGCTCCGGACTCTAAATGCCGATCTTTCTTTCGGTGCAGGTATCACCAATTTGTCGCAGCCGATTAACCTGGGCAATACGAACTATACGCACAACGGTTTATTTGCAGGAGCAGGCATGCTGGGATTATACAGCGGAAATTCACAACATTTCTATGTGATCAACCTGTGCAACGGAGAAGTAAAAGACGCCGGTTTTAATGCAAACCCGCATTTCCGTACCACGGAGAGCTGGGCGGTCTGGGGCTTGCTTGAATACGACGGAAATAATTATTCCGTCATTTACAGGAACGATACCGGTAATGTTGTTATCAGGATGGGACTTCCTGCTGATACGGCCACTGTAGTTGGTTCATTCCCCGCAGGTATTGCCGACCTCAACTGCGTAACGTATAGTCCCTGGAATAAAAACTGGTACTATCATTATGAAGGCACCAGTGCGGCACTTGGAGGTACGGGTGAAACAACAGGTTATGCCAATGCAGGTGATTCCATGTCGGTTATTTCAGGAGGTGCAATCAGCTGCTCAGATGAAGTGACTGTTACCGTAAATAACATAACCACGCTTGGTCCGGATACGACCTTGTGCCAGCAGAATTACCAGCTCGTGGCAGGTCTCGGCTATTCCACGTATACCTGGAATGGCGTAACAAACAACCTGAACAGCTATACGGCAACAAGCACCGACACGGTGGTATTCGAGGGTCAGTACCTGAACGGATGCAACCACATCGATACGGTTTATATTACCATGCTTGCCAATCCGAAAGTTGAGCTTGGCGTGGATGTGACCAGCTGCGGACCCGCTTTGCTTGATGCAGGTAACCCGGGAGCAGGCTATCTCTGGAGCGATACTTCCACCACGCAGACCATTTCAGCCGCATCCAGCGGATCATATACAGTAACCGTTACTAACAGCAACGGATGCACGGCAACAGATGACATCCTTGTCACCGTAAATTCGTTGCCAGCTGTTTCGCTTACGCTTAATCCCACGCTGGTTTGCATCAATGCTTTACCTTATGCGCTGACTGGAGGAACACCTGCCGGAGGAACCTGGTCGGGAACGGGAGTGAGCGGCGGATCGTTCATCCCATCGTTTGCAGGAGTCGGTTCCTTTGTTATTACCTATACTTACACCGATTCGAATGGCTGCGCAGCCAGCGATACACAAAGCGTTGTTGTGGATCCCTGTGCGGGCATTACCGAACCATTTGGAAACGGAACAGTAAGCATCATACCAAACCCGGGTGATGGGTTGTTTAACCTCACCATCAGCTCCACCGATCTGAGGGAATTCAATGTTGAAGTTGCTGACCTTAGCGGGAAAATTGTTTATCAGTCAAATGAAAAATACTATCACGGCTACATCAGGAAAATAGACCTGACGAACCTGTCAGATGGCATGTACTTCCTCAAACTCGATGCAAGCAGTCAGTCACGTGTGATCAAGCTGGTCATACAGAAATAATAAAAAGCACAAACTAAAAGTCCCGGGATGCAAATGCAAACCCGGGACTTTTTATTTTAAGTGACTGGTAAAAACCTTACCTGATTATTTCCACGTTATTTCATCTTAATCACCTTTTCCCTTTGCAGGAGCTGATCGCCATTCCTGATTTCAATATAATACAACCCATTCGCAAGTTCATTTCCAAAATTCATCACCGGTCCGGTAATTAAGAATGAGCCTTTTTTTGCGCCCAATTCATCGTATATAACGGCTTCATAACGTCCTTCCGTGTAATCGGTAAATTCCATGGTAAACTGGTCGCGTGTTGGAGACGGATAAATGCTGATCTTTGATTCAGCCGGTTTTGCGAAAGCGGTTTTGCAGGTGATATTGACCCTTGTTGGGGATGACGTTTTGCTGCATCCTGTTGTGAGCTTTGTAACCTTTACCTTGTAATTTCCGGCTTGCTTTGCATAATACTTATCCGCAGTTGCTCCGGCAATATTCGCACCGTTGCGCTGCCACTGATAGGAAAGTGAAACGCCCGTATTTGCTTTCAGCTTCACACTGTCGCCCAGGCAGATATTCTGCGTATCAGCCGGCGTGATGGTGGCATTAGGCAATGTATTGACAGTAACATTGATGGTATTCGAAGTTGCTGAGGAACCGCAGGAGTTGGATGCTACCAATGCATACCCGCCCGAATTTTTTGCCGTATACGAAGTACCTGTTGCTGAAATATTATTTCCGTTTTTGGTCCACTGGAACAGGCTTGCGTTAATGGATGATGAATTCAAAACCACCGACCCGCCATTGCAGAAAGTTGTATTGCCTGAAGCATTGATCTGCACACTAACCTGCGGGCAAACCACCATAAAGCTTGCCACCATTCCCATGGCCGCATGAGGTGTGCATTTGTAATTGTAGGTCCCCGCTTTGGAAGGAACATAAATATAAGTAGTGGAAGTTGAAGTGATATTCCGGTTCCATGTAACTGCGCCGGCAGGAATGGTTACACTGGTAGTGGTATGCGTACCGCTCACCCACATCCACCTGATGGTGTCGCCGAGGTTAATGGTGAATGATGCAGGTGCGAATACGTGGTTTTGTACATTTACATTCTGGGTGACAGCGAAAGCATTTAAACCGCATACAACAAACAAAACAAACAGGTAAATTTTTTTCATCGGATTGCATTTATTAATAAGCAATTTATGAAAAATATGGTGCCGTCCCGGTTATTTCTGCCAGGCTGTTTTTTAAATGCTGTGTAATCGTTGATTAATACAAGGTATTGCTCATGAACATCAGTAATCAATCAGCTGCTGTTCCATAACCACGGGCAGCTCACGATATTCATACTGCTGGTTGCGCAATTGCGGTTCAAAACCTGCTTCGCGTATAGCCTCCTGTATGCCATTGGATGTAAAGCGGTGGGGTGCACCGGCTGCAGAAACCACATTTTCCTCAATCATAATGGAGCCGAAATCATTTGCCCCGGCATGAAGACAAAGCTGCGCCACCGCTTTTCCCACCGTTAGCCAGGAAGCCTGGATATTAATGATGTTTGGTAGCATGATGCGGCTCATGGCGATCATCCTGATGTATTCATCGCCCGTTACCTGGTTCCTGATCCCTTTTACATTTCTGAGGATGGTGCCTTCATCCTGGAAAGGCCAGGGAATGAAAGCCAGGAATCCTTTGGCGCCGGCCGGTTTTTCAGATTGAACCTGGCGCAGCAGCACCAGGTGCTCAAACCGTTCATCCAGGGTTTCTATATGTCCCATCATCATGGTGGCGCTGGTGGTCAGCCTGAGCTTGTGCGCTGCCCGCATTACATCCAGCCACTCCTTGCCGGAGCACTTGCCTTTTGAAATCATCCTTCTTACCCTGTCGTTAAGGATTTCAGCTCCTGCCCCGGGCAGTGAATCCAGACCGGCATCAATCAGCGCTTCCAGCACGGCCGTATGGGTCATGCCTTCCAGCTTTGCAATGTGGGCTACCTCCGGAGGTCCCAGCGAATGCAGCTTCAGGTTTGGATAAAGTGCCTTGAGCTCACGGAAAAGTCCGGTATAAAACGAAAGTCCCAGTTCCGGATGATGCCCTCCCTGCAAGAGCAGCTGTTCGCCTCCATACCGGAAGGTTTCTTCGATCTTCCTTTTGTATTCAGGAATGGAAGTAATATAGGATTCAGGATGACCAGGCACCCGGAAGAAATTACAGAACTTGCAGTTGGCGATGCAGACGTTGGTGGTGTTTACATTCCTGTCGATGATCCAGGTCACTTTGCCATCGGGCTTTTGCTTTTTCCTGAGCTCATTGGCCACATACATCAGTTCGGCTGTGGGAACATGCTCAAAAAGCCCTTTTCCCTCCTCAGCGGTGAGGAATTCAAAATCCAGTGCCCTTGCAAGTAATTTGTCGTAATTCATGATAAAACCCTATTGAACTATAACTGCCCTGTTCCGCTGATTGTTTTGAAGGACGTGCATTTTCAGCGCTTTCCGGCTACCGCATGGAACCATGTTCCGGGATCGGGCATGCCTGAGGCATAAAAGTCTTCTTTTCAATGGAATTAATTGTAATTTCAACCCCTCAAAAATAGGATTAAATAATGAACACGACAATCAAGAAAGTTTCTTCTTTTGGCCATACCGACAACCTGGTGCTGTTCACAAAAGACAAATCAAAATTCACGGTTACTTTTTTATCAAAAGCGGAGCAGGAGTTTGTCAGGCAGGAAATTAAGAATGATAAGAAACTGATTGCGGTTAATCAATACAACAGGTGGGTCTTTTTATGCATAATTGAGAAAAGCGGACATGATCAGTACCAGGTCAATGAATCCATGCGCAGGCAGGGGGAAAAGCTGGTAGCCAGGATCAGGGCTTTGCATATCGACAGCGTGGCATTGATTGATGAAGGATTGCATGATGAAGTGGTTTGCTTTGCCGAAGGAATGGCGTTAGGCAATTACCAGTTTTTAAAATACAGGAAGGATCGTGAGAAAGAGGCCTACACATTTAAAACCATCAAGATACACTCAAAGAAAATCACTGATGAAGAAATTAGGCTCCTCAGCATTGTAACGGAAGCCACCTGCATGGCACGTGACCTGGTCAATGAGCCGCAGTCATTTCTTACTTCCACCCAGCTGTCGAAAGAATTCCAGTCAATGGGAAAATCGGCCGGTTTTAAAACGGAAGTGTACGACAAGGCAAAAATCAAATCCCGGCAGATGGGCGGTCTGCTGGCCGTAAACCAGGGCAGCACCGAACCCCCGACGTTTACCATCATGGAGTGGAAACCGAAGAAGCCTGTGAACAAAAACCCGATCGTGCTGGTGGGTAAGGCTGTGGTTTATGATACCGGCGGGCTGAGCCTGAAACCTACTGCCAATTCCATGGACTACATGAAAAGCGACATGGCCGGAGGTGCGCTGGTGGGAGCGGTTTTGTATGCCATCGCCAAAGCCGATCTGCCCGTGCATGTGGTAGGACTGGTACCTTCAACGGATAACCGTCCTGGTGGAAATGCCTATACCCCCGGCGATGTGATTACCATGTACAGCGGCCTGACTGTTGAAGTGCTGAATACCGATGCCGAAGGCAGGCTGATCCTTGCAGATGCTTTACATTATGCCAAAGAATACAACCCGGAATTAGTACTTGAATTCTCCACGCTTACCGGAGCAGCCGCTATTGCTGTTGGCCAGTTTGGAATCGTATGCATGGGTAATGCAAGCGATAAGGTGAAAACGCAACTGAAAAAATCAGGTAACAATGTTTTTGAAAGGCTTGCAGAATTCCCGTTCTGGGAAGAGTATGACGAGCTGATCAAATCAGACATTGCCGACCTTAAAAATATCGGCGGCCCTGTAGCGGGCGCCATAACTGCCGGCCGTTTCCTGCAGCATTTTACCGATTATCCATACATGCATTTTGATATTGCAGGACCTTCTTTTATCCGTTTACCTGACAGCTATCGTGGAAAAAACGGTACGGGCGTGGGCGTGCGCTTTGTATTTGATTACCTGCGCAGCGTGGCCGGAAAATAAACAGCATTGAAAAAGCATCTATGGAACAGGATAAATATAAAATAGGGATTACGGTTGGTGATATCAACGGCATTGGCATTGAGCTGATCATTAAAACATTTTCTGACACCAGGATGCAGCAGGTATGTACGCCTGTCATATACGGGGCATCCAAGGTAATTTCCTTTCACAGAAAGGCACTCAACATCCAGGAATTCAATTTCAATACGGTAAGAAACAGCCAGGAAGCGCATGAAAGAAAATTAAACCTGGTGAACTGCTGGGATGAAGAAGTTAAAATTGACCTCGGCCAGGCCACTGAAATTTCAGGCAAATACGCACTGAAATCCCTGCAGGCCGCTGCCGCCGACCTGAAGGAAAATAAGATTGACGGTATTGTCACCGCTCCCATCAACAAAAAGGTGATGCAGCAGGAAGGATTTAATTTTCCCGGTCATACCGAATACTTTGCAAACCTGTACGGCTCCAAGGACCAGGTGATGATCCTGGTGAGCGATGTGATGCGTGTTGCTTTTGTAACCGGTCATGTTCCGCTTCGCCAGGTAGCCGCTTTGTTAACCAAAGAAAAAATTGTCTCCCGGCTGAAAGTAATTAACGAATCGCTTAAACGTGATTTCGGCATCCGCAAACCGCGTATTGCTGTTCTCGGACTTAACCCCCATGCAGGCGATAACGGATTAATCGGAGGCGAAGAAAATGAAATTATAACACCAGCCATAAACGAAGCATTCGAATCCAAAATACTGGTTTATGGTCCTTATCCTGCAGATGGTTTCTTCGGCTCGGATTCACTGAATAAATTTGATGCTGTGCTGGCCATGTACCACGACCAGGGATTGATTCCTTTTAAAACGATTTCATTCAGCAACGGCGTTAATTTCACTGCCGGACTTCCCTGTGTCCGCACCTCTCCCGATCACGGCACTGCTTACGACATTGCCGGAAAAGGAATTGCTTCCGAAGATTCTTTCCGTCAGGCCATTTACCTGGCCTGTGAAGTCATCAGGAAAAGGAAAGAATATGATGCCGCCAATGCCAACCCGCTGAAGTATGCCAAGCTGGGCGGCGACAGGTGATCATTACACTGGTGCACGATTCCGATTCATACACTGGCGCGCGATTCCATCGCGTGCCTCCCCATCGAGACACACACTGGCGCGCGGTTCCATCGCATTCACACACCACACACTGGCACGCGGTTCCATCGCGTGAACACACTGGCGCGCGATTCCATCGCATGCCTCCCCATCGAGACACACACTTGCGCGCGATTCCATCGCGTGACACACTGGCGCCCCACACTGGCGCGCGATTCCATCGCGTGCCTGCCTCTTCCATCGCGTGACACACTGGCGCCCCACACTGGCGCGCGATTCCATCGCGTGCCTCCCCATCGAGACCAGAATAGTAAGAAGGCCGGAGGATTATGTTTATAGTTCGGCGAGAGATTATGCGGGTGAAAAAGGATTGCTGGAAGTTGAGCTTTCAAGGCACGCGATGGAATCGCGCGCCAGTGATGGTAAAATATATTTCTTTTTCATAGTCTTTAAAATTTAATTATTGTTTGATCACTTTATACTGTGAACGGAAACTTGATCCGTCAGTATAATTTAAAATATAAACACCCTTTGAAAGACCTGAAATATCAATTTGCCATCCGTAATCTCTTCGGTAAATAATAACTTTTTTTGTTTGATCAATTCCTTGTAGATCAAATAGATCCATTTGAATTCTTTGTATCAATTGGTTTGTAAAGATATACAGCTCATTACTTGCCGGAATTGGAAAAATTCTAATAACATTTGGAATGATGTGATTTACTCCTACTATGCTGTCACAAGGTGCAACTAATACATCATCAACATAATAGTAAGCACCCTGCCATCCGCTGGTGAAATTCACTGTATCTACTGGAGTGTTGAGATCATTGTAAAAATTTCCGATCAACAAAAAAGTTTCCCCTCCTGAAGCTACAAAGTTCCCGCTTATTTTTGCCCAGTTCAAAGTATCGGATAAAAAGACACCTGGCTGATTGCGAATCTGAGGTACAACTGGGATATTAGTTCCAAAGGACTTATATCCTGATGTGTCATTAGTATAGTAACAGCCAATATTATCAATAGCGAACCTTGAAAGATTTGCAAGTGAAACATAAAATTCTGTGTAATAACATTCTCCCGGCAATAGAGAATCAGTCAAGCTGACAGCAATATAATCTCTGTTTGGTGAAAGGATCCCATAAATTCCAGCATAGGCATTACCTGTTCTCGCTAGCTGGAATCCGGAAGGGTTATTTACAGAATTAACACCTGAGCAATATCCTGGAAAATAAGTGTAATAGTCTGGAGTAGCGCCGTGGGGATTAAACCAGTTTTTAACACACAATTCTATATTTCCCCCGCAATAGCAAGGGGAACCAAAAATAGTATCTTCGAAGCTTGCGTTGGGCACAAGGTTAAATTGAGCGATTGAAGTAGAAGAGATTACAGATAGCAAAATCATAATTCTTATCTTTTTCATGGTATTTTTTTTCAATATAAAAGTACACTTAAATCCACTAAAAGAAAATAAGTCGGTACTGGAAGCCGGATGTGGCCGCAAAGAGTATTAAAAACTCAGACAATACCCATTCTGTAATATTGATTTCGTGTTTCAAGCACGCGATGGAATCGCGCGCCAGTGATGGGTTTGCTGGAAGTTAAGCCTATTCTGTAATATTGATTTCGTGTTTCAAGGCACGCGAAGGAATCGCGCGCCAGTGATAGGAAAAAGGATTGCTGGAAGTTGAGCCGATTCTGTAATGTTGATTTCGTGTTTCAAGGCACGCGATGGAATCGCGCGCCAGTGATGTGACCGTGTTTCAAGGCACGGTTAAGCCTATTCTGTAATATTGATTTCTTTCAAGGCACGCGATGGAATCGCGCGCCAGTGATGTTTATAACACAACAATCAGAACTTCAGTGTCACCTGACCCAGAAAATTAACCAGCGCCTGCGGATAATAATAATTTTCAGTTGTCAGACTTCCGCCTGAAATGTAGCTGAACGTATATCCGTTGGATACATACTTTTTGCTGAATACATTGGCGGCTACGAAGGAAAGCTGAATTTCTTTCAGCACGTTAAAATGCAAAGCATAATTCAACCTCACATCACACACGGTGTAATCACTGATCTTACGGTTTTCGCCTGAAGTGTTGTCAAGATACTGCTTTCCTACGTGCCTGGCGATAAAATCAACAGCGAGGTTTTTCAGGGGTAATACAGTGATCGTCCCTGAACAAATAAGCGCCGGGGAAAATGCAAGGTCGGTTTTTGTATGAGTGATTAACTGTTGCGAACCGTCATCGTAGTTATCAATATATTCATCAAAGGATTTAATCTTATTGTCGCTGACTGTTATGTTCCCTGCAAGGATTAATGGCGTCACAGGATTAAAAGTAAATTCGGCTTCCACTCCCTGCCTGGAGCTGTGCGGCACATTGGTTCTCGTATAGTTGCCCACATCATTTACTTTTCCTGTAAGCACCAGCTGGTTGTTGTAATCCATCAGGTAATAATTAAGCATCACATTCATTTTATCAGAAGTAAAACGGAATCCCGTTTCCAGGTCTGCCATGGTTTCCTCCACGGGCCTGCTGCCGGGTGAAGACTCCGTATAGTCGTCGCGCGATGGTTCCCGGCTGCCTTTGCTGATGGAAGCAAACCAGCTCAGCTTTGGTATGAACTGCCAGCTCACGCCAAACTTCGGATTGAAAAACACCAGGTTCACCTGTTGGGGAACCGTCGCCGCCGATTCATCAAAGCCGGTAAACCGGTAATCAACCGTCCTGACCTGCAGGTCGCCCGTCAGGTTTATTTCAGGGGAGAGCTTGTAATAACCTTTAAGATATACGTTAACATCCGTTTTCCGGGCATGATCGTCCTCATACCTGTATCCCGGGTAAGTTTCTCCCGCATAGCGCATCCACGTCAGCTCATTGAAGTGATCGCCGTCGTACCTGCTCCACGAGCCTCCCAGTGTTGCCCTGATCCGTTTTGCAGGATCATAGGTCAACGCAAAGGTGGTCCCGTAAAAATCATTGTCGAGCCACTTTTGCCTCACCAGGTCGGAAGCAGCAATGGTATCGTTTCCAATGTACAGGTCGGGGAGGCCATAGCTGCTCAACATCCCGCCACCATAAGGGTCATCTGCTGCCATGTACTCTTCATAGTACCCTTTGCCTTTGGTATCATGCAGGGTGACCTGCAGATGAAGTTCAGGATGCAGATCATAACCCAGCAATAGCTGGTAATGATCCTGGCGGTAATTATCAACCTGGTTTTCGTATGTGAAAGCGTTATAGGTCCTGTCGGTATTGAGCAGGTACTCAGGAACACCGTTCCAGGCCTGGTATGTTATTTCCTTTCCCGACAGGACGGTCATTTTAATGATGGCTTTCTTACCATAATATCCTCCTGAGAGGTAGTATGATTTCAGGTCTGATGATGCCCTGTCGATATAACCTGAAGATGCTATCCTGGAAAGCCTGCCTTCAAAGGCCCAGTGATCTTTGATAAGACCTGTACCCACAAGCAAATTATTTTTTACCGTATTAAAAGAACCGATGGCATTGCTGGTAGTTGCATACGGAAGGGCGCTTAATTTGCCTGTCATGATGCTGATGCCGCCGCCGAATGATCCCGTGCCGTTGGAAGAAGTTCCAACCCCGCGCTGCACCTGGATGCTTTCAACAGAGGAAGCAAGATCAGGCAGGTCAACAAAATATACATTCTGCGACTCGGCATCATTCAAAGGCACGCCATTGATCGTCACATTGATCCGTGATGCATCGCTGCCCCTGATGCGTACCCCTGTATAGCCGATCCCTCCGCCGGCATCTGAAGTGGTTACCAGCGACGGCGTCTGCTCAAGCAGGTAAGGAATATCTTTTCCCTGATTGCTTTTTTCTATTTCTGCTTTATTAAGATCAGTAAAAGCGAAACCGTCATTCTTATTCACACGCGTGGCATTGATCAGCACCACCTGCTGTTCCACTGCGCTTTTCTTAAGCGAAACCTGCATTGTTTTGTTTTGATTCAGCGTGAATGTTTCAGCATGGTTCTCATAACCGATATACGAAACAGTTACCGTGTAAACACCCATCGAATCGACTGTAAACAGGAATGTACCGTCTTCATTGGTTCTGGAGCTGTACGGGCCGGGATCCATTTTTACCGAAGCACCCGCTAACGGAGTGCCTTCTGCAGCGGCTACCGTTCCGCTCACTTTGAATTGTGCACGGGTGCTGACTGTAATCAGCATGAAACAAACTGCACTGATGACAACCTGAAATTTTTTCCGGGAAATAAATGACTGCATGGCGTAAAGCTTTAAAATTGCAAAGGCTATGCAACGACTGAAAAGCAAGCTTACCTTCCCTACGCCGGCATTATCCGGATCAGGTTCACCTGAAAAAAATCTGCTTCAGGTTTTTGGGTATGATCTCAGCCTCCCTTATACAGGTCAGCACCCCTTTGTGATGGCAAATGTATGAAAATAAGTTTTGAAAGTTAAGAAGGTTTAGAAAGTTATGAAAGTTTAAGCCTGAAATTTAGAAGGTTTGAATTCTAAAGCCCAGGGGTTAAAACCCTGGGCTTTAGGCGCGGAGACACTGAAGATACATCTGTTCCCTGTAACATCGTTTGGAAAGTTTGAAAGTTTAGAAGGTTTGAATCCTATAGCCCAGGGTTTTAAACCCTGGGCTAAAGAAGTAACCCTGATTTATGGTGTGAGGCTCTTGTGAAATAAACCCATGATTATTTTGCAAAAAACTTAACCCCTTTAAAAAAAGTTTGAAAGTTTGGAAGCTTAATGAAGAAAGTGCAGAGGCGCCAATAAGCTAAACCCGATTAAGTTCCCGGCGAATGCCGGGAGAAAGCGGGCCTGCAGGTGCGATGAAATACAGGCGTTTGTTTCCAAATAATTAACCCGGAAAAAAATTCCGTATCAGAAATGATAATTAATGGCCAGCTGCAATCCGACTGAAAAAGGCTGATCCTTTACAGGATAGGAAATGACAGAGCGCGATCCGGTTTCAGGGTCTACATCATTGTTTCCTGATATTTCTTTGCCGTACCATTGAAAAGGAAAATAACGGGTGGTAAATTCTGCACTGGCATACCAGTGTTGTCCAAAATATTTTAACACCCCTAAGCCTGCATAGCCACCGAAATAATATACGCTCATCGGATCGGCATATACGGGATCAGGAACAGTGGGGTTCATTGCATTCGACCAGTTTCGTGTTGCGTAATAATGTTTGGCGAGGTTGAATGAAAGCGCAGGACCTGCAAATACATAAAACAGCGGCTTGCCCTGGTTGTGCTGGGTATAGTCGTTAAAGCAAAGTCCCTGTTTGTTTTTTTCAAATGGTGTATTCAGAAAATAATGGAAAGTGAGGGGAAGCTCCAGGAAAGCAAAAGGTGATTTGCCGCGTTCAGTGCTGTAAGTGATAAATCCACCGGCGTCATAAAATCCTGTCACCTGACCATCCTGGTTTACCGCCTTATCAGAATAATAGATCCCCATCCTCATAAACCACCTGCTTTTCAGGTCATACATAATATGGAAACCCGTTGTAAAGCCAAAGCCGGGTTTTTCAGCACCCCTGACCAGGGAAGCAGCTCCCGGGCCATCGTCGTTATTGGTAGGAACAATAAAATGGCCCTGGAAGTCAGGCGAACCCATGATTCCAATGGCCCACCTGCTGGGTCTGCCGATTTTTTGCTTCCCCATTCCATAATCCTGTGCCTGGCTGCTAATTGTCAATAACAGACAAAAGACTGAAGCCGGCATTAATTTCATATAGCGCATGTGTTGTGATTTTATCCGGTAAACGAAATTAGGCCAAAATCATTGCTGAAAAATGCATACGTGTAATATTTACTGACAGGTTTTTAACTGTTTTTCCTGATTTTCATCTTAAAATACAGAAAAATAAATGCCATTTACTGTGGCTTCAACAGCTTTTTATTTTTCAGGTGCCTTTTGCTATCCCTTCCTGTTTTTTTCAGGAGGTTTTTATCCATGGCAGCAGAAAGGTCAACACCTGTCTGGTTGGCCAGGCAAACGAGCACAAAAAGCACATCGGCCATTTCGTCGTCAAGTTGTTTTCCCCTGTCTGATTTTTTAAATGACTGCTCACCGTATTTTCTGGCCATGATCCTGGCCAGCTCACCCACTTCTTCCATCAATAATGCAGTATTGGTGAGCTCGTTGAAATACCTTACGCCATGGGTTTTGATCCAGCTATCTACAGCCACCTGTATGTCCTGCAACGTTTTTGTTCCTTTTTTCATGACTGAAATATATAGGTATACCGGCATGAAACAAAATCGAATTAATTTTACGGGCTCAGATATAATATTTATTTTTCAAAGCTTTTTACCCCGTCCCAATGAATAACAAAAAAAAAGTGATCAATGCCTGGTGTCTTTACGACTGGGCCAATTCCGTTTATTCACTGGTAATCACCTCCACCATTTTCCCGATCTATTACAACAGCGTCACTTCCACACCGGCATCTGACATCGTTCATTTTTTAGGACGCGATTTTAAGAATACGGCTTTGTATTCCTATACGCTCTCTTTTTCATTCCTGATCGTGGCATTGCTGTCGCCGGTTTTGTCAGGCATAGCCGATTACAGCGGAAATAAGAAAGCCTTTATGCGTTTCTTCTGTTACATGGGAGCCACCGCATGTTCAGCGCTTTATTTCTTTACAGGGCCAAACCTGTGGCTTGGGATTCTTGCATTTGCATTCGCCGGAATCGGTTTTACCGGAAGCATTGTGTTTTATAATGCCTATTTGCCTGAAATAGCTCCCAGGGACGAATCCGATAAAGTGAGCGCCAAAGGATTTGCCATGGGATACATCGGAAGCTCGCTGCTGCTGATCTTTAACCTGGTCATGATCCTGATGCCTGATCTTTTTTTTAATGTGGGAGGGAAAGTGCAGGAGCTGATGGCTGCTAATCCGCTGCTCACACATGACCAGGCACTCGAAGATGCAAAGTCACATTTTTCAGGAGTATCCTCCCGTTTTTCTTTTCTGCTGGTTGGTGTGTGGTGGATTGCTTTTGCAAGCATTACATTTTATTTTCTTCCGAAAGATATTTATAACAGGCGTCCCACAGGGAACATTATTTTCAAAGGATACAGGGAGTTGCTGCTGGTGCTCGGGGAACTGCAGACACAAAGCAGGCTCAAGGTGTTCCTGTTTTCTTATTTCTTCTATAACATGGGCGTGCAAACGGTGATGTATGTGGCCGCTTTATTCGGCGACAAGGAGCTGAAATTGCAAAGCAGCGAGCTCATCACCACCATCCTCATCATTCAGTTTGTGGCCATTGCCGGCGCCTTTCTCTTTGCCTCCCTCTCGAAAAAATTTGGCAACATGCAGGCCCTGCTCATTGCAATCATTATTTGGATCGGCATCTGCATTGCCGCCTATTTTGTTTATACGGCCATGCAGTTCTATGCCATTGCTTTTGTGGTGGGAATGGTGATGGGAGGAATTCAGTCGCTCTCGCGTTCCACTTATTCCAAGCTCCTGCCTGTGACGCAGGATCATGCCAGTTACTTCAGCTTTTTTGACGTTTGCGAAAAGATCGGCATTGTACTCGGCACGGCTTTATATGGACTGATTGAAGAGCTGACCGGCAGCATGAGAAATTCACTGATTGCTTTGATTACTTTCTTTATTTTTGGCTTCATATTCCTTTTACAGCTGATCAGGAGCGACAGCAAAAAACAGCCTGAAACAACGGCTGAAAGAAGCATGATTTCCTGAACAAGCCCATGATTGTAGATATTTTTATTCCCTGCTTTATTGATCAGTTCTTTCCCCAGACTGCCATTAACATGGTGAAGATCCTGGAAAAAACCGGTTGCGGGGTGAATTACAATGCAGAGCAGACCTGCTGCGGACAGTTTGCATTCAAAGACGGATACTGGGACCATTGCAAAGACATCGGACAAAAGCTGATCATTGAAATGCAGAACGACCGGTATATTGTCTGCCCCGGCGCTTCGTGTACGGGGATGGTTAAAAACTATTATCCCGAAATGTTTCACAACTCAGCCTTGCATAATGAATACAAGCTGGTGCAGAAATACTTTTACGAGCTCTCCGATTTCCTGGTGAATGTGCTTCATGTTACTGATGTAGGCGCAAAGTTCGACGCCAAAGCAACCTACCTGGATTCATGCCGCGCTTTACGCGAATGTAAGATCAGGGAGCAACCCAGGGTGCTGCTTCAAAAAGTGAAAGGACTGAAGCTGGTTGAATTGAATGACACTGAATCATGCTGCGGGTTCGGGGGGAAATTTTCATCATCCTATGAAGAAATAGCCGTCAGCATGGCGGAAAAAAAAGTCAGTGATGCCATCGGCACCGGTGCTGAGTACATCATATCAACCGACATGGATTGTCTCATGCACGTGGAAGGATACATACGAAAGAATAACATCTCCCTGAAATGTATGCATATTGCTGATGTGCTGGCTGCAGGGTGGTAAAACCAGGTTCAGGGTTTAAAGAATCCTGATAGCAAATGAATTTCGTAATAGAACTTAAGGGGATGAAAAGACTGTGGTGCTGAAGTCCTGATTATTTCCAGCGGCGGCCGAACAGCAGGTTGATGTAGAAAATAAAATACACCTCTTTGTTTTCGGTGAATGCCATGATGGGAATTTTCTGTCCATAAATATCAGCGGCCATTCCAACTTCCAGCGACTTGATGTCTTCATGACTCTTGCTGTACTCAAAGCTTAATCCTGTTTTAAGATAAAGACCGGGATAAAAATGCAGTTGCGTCATGCCATACGTAAATGAAGCCCTTCCGTAAATATCACTCACCTGGTGTCGTTCCGGATCATATCGCTGGGCTTCAATGTGGTATTCATAAGGATTAATAAGGTCCTTTACCAGAATATTAAGATAGATCGGTTTGGTGATGCCAAGTGAAAATCCGCCTCCATAATTAAGCCGGATGGCCACACCGCCTTTTTCTGCCTTGTCGAACAGCACCCGCTGGCGACCGTATCCGCCCCTGAAGATCAGTAGCGTATTCAGCTTTCCGAAAATATAGGATTTGGCATTTTCAACATAGGGATTTACAGATCTGATCTCTTTGGGATGCTTCATCGAAACGAATTCGCCTTCCCAGAACCGTTTTTTAGTGACAGTTACGTTTTTGCCCCTGCGAAAAATGAGACCCCAGCCATAGGAGTGGATATTGACACCTGCTGTATACTCATTTTTTAACAGTACGGCGGCTTCCTCCTGGTATTCGTTCGGGTTCGGAACATTCTGTGCATGCAGGCCAGAAACGCCAAGCAGACAGAAACCGGCAAAAACGACCACTTTCTTCATCATAAACACAAATTTACGTATTTTTTTAAAACATGCTTAACAAACAGCAAATTTATCCCGTGGGAATCCCGCTCCTGATACCGGCATTGGCAGCCTTAGGAGCCCGTGAATAATACTTTAAAGACCTGCTGAGGTAATACAACAGCATGCCAAAGAAGAGCAGCAAAAACCACAGCCTGCAGTATTGTAACAATAACGGCCATTGACAGTACGCTGCAGCCTTGTTCAGTGCAACGGAAACAAAGCCAATGGCAGCAACGCTGACCAGTAACTTTTCTGTAAAATTCGGGCAATTATTGTTCAGGAAAAGCCTGGCAGACATAACAACAGGAAAAACAAGCAGGAGCAAATGGTAGGTGGCGGATCCCGGTTCCAGCAGCAACAATAAAGTAACAAGCACGGAACCGGCTATCTCCGTAAAGAAGACATGATTCCTGGTCTTTACCAGGATCCGCATCGAAAAATACAATAATATTATTATTGTCAGAATGCGAACTACTGAAAATAAAAGGACGGATTCGTAAAATGGATTAGGGTTCCAAGCTGCATCCCGTACAAAAAGATTATTATAAAGCGATTCAAAAGACTGAAACTGGATGGCAAAGGCTGGCTGGCTGTTGATGGTGCCGCCAAGGTGCTTTAAGAAAATATTGCCGATAAAAAAATCATACACCTTCACTCCCATCACCAGTACGCAGCAGCCATGTATCAGCAAAAATAAAACGACCATACCAAGGATGGTTTTCCATTTCCGCTTAAAAAACAAAACAGGAATCATCACAACGGTGAAATATTTAACTGCCATTACCAGACCCCATAATAATCCTCCGGCCAGTTGACGGTTTCCGGCAATAAGAGCATATCCCAGCAGGGATAAAAAAAGCATGAGCAGATAAACCTGCCCGAGCATAAGGTCGTTCGTAAGGCAAAAGCCTGTAAGCAACAACATGTTTCCTGCGAAAAAAAAAGATATGGCAAGTATTTTTCTTATCAGCATAATACATCCAAAAACAAGCAGCGTATTGATGACCAGCCAGCACCTTTTTGCATCCATGGGTGTAAAACTGACCAGCGGCAGCATCAGCAGCGCCGTTGGCGGCGGATACAAAGCAAACTGTCCCTGTACGTTTATTCCATTTGCTGCAATTTCCCTGTTGAACAGCGAATCGTTATAAAGCATCAAAGCATCCTTGCCGTCGGCAATAATTTTTGAGGAACAGTAATAGTTGGGAAAATCAGAAACAATTTTATTCCACCCGGGAACAATTCCGAAACGTACATGAAAAGCACACAGCAAAATAAAAAGTACAACTGCATATTTACCGGCCACTATTTTCTGAAGCATGATCAGTCAGGTTGATTAAACTCCCTTTTTACCTTTTCCTTTTCATATACGTCCATCGTTACTATCATCGAAACAGCACCCCAGAATAAAAATGCAGCTTTATCGGTATCCAGGAAATTATTAAAAAATCCATGCACGAGGTAGGTAACCAGCCCCACCACCAAAGCTCCGCTGATGAGGCGGCCTGCACGGTCCCTGAGCCGGTAATAATTCTTCATGGCCGTAAAAACAGCCATGGCTGCGGTAAAAACAAAGAAAATAAAAAGGAATATTCCTCCTTCCGACAAGGCAAGCAGGTATTCGGAATGCGCTGTGCCTCCCTGCCCTATTTTAATATGATACGGATTGGTAACGCTGATCCTGGTCATATCACTCTTTCGCTGTAAAGGAAGATATTGAAACTGGTAAGTACCCGGACCAAAACCGGTAAAGGGTTTCATCTCAAACATCCTAACCGCACATTTCCACCTGTTGAGCCTTTCCCCATTGCTCTGGTCGTTGCTGATGTTGGTAATTGATTTGGTCTGTTCTTCAATGCCTGCACCCCGTGCATTTGAATCGTACCTGTTTTGCTTAAAATTATCAATAACCGCATCGCTGTATGCAAACAGCCAGGCTGCAATCACAGCAAGACCCGCTAACAGGTGAACAGGCCTTGCTTTCAGCCTGAGCAACAGCACCATCAGCAAACCGAATACAAGGCTCACCCATGTTGCACGGCAAAGTGAAAAGAAAATGCCGGCCATAAAAATGAGGACCAACAGCATAAAAAAAATCCTGGCATACAAACTGAATCCCCCAATGGATTTGTTGAAGGCAAGAAGGATAAAAAACGGAAGGACAAATGCAATGCATGCGCTGTAAATGGTATGATCGGAATAAAACGGCAAAGCCACAATGCCGCTTGTATCCTTGCTGAACTGGTAACCGGCATGGTTGTATATCGTATATAATACCACCGCTGCAATCGACGCACCGTATAGCATAAAATAATTTAAAAACCTGGATGGTGCTGTCCTGATTGATTCATGAATGAGAAAATAAAATACGCCGGCATAAAGTGTTCTTACAATCAGCGCCTTGACAGAAACCCCGGGCATGGTTGAAAATGCTGTGGACAGCACAGTGAAAAACAACATACACATCAGTCCGATGGTGACGGGATGAAATAAAAACCCTGCATCAATGCGTTGGTCCCTGATGATGAAACGCAACACAAAAACCATCAGCAGCAATCCCTCCAGGGCTTCTCCGGGAAAAATCAGCTCAGCGCCCGAACCGGGTATGGACATCCTGATGGACAGCGGAAGCAGCGCAGCCAGCAACATCACAAAGGGATGCACCTCCAGGAAGGTAATCACAACAGCCGAAAACAAAAATACCAGCACGGCAGCACCTGCATAAAAAGTACCCGGCCCTTTTAGCAATAAGTAAAACAGGATCAGTAAAAAAGACAGGGATATTCCGTGGAAAATATAACGGTTTAAAGCTGTCATGGTTTTAGCCTGTTACCTGGAGACGGATTTTCCTGAACTTTTCAATGAGCACGGCAAGGCTTGCACCCATTACCAGTGCAGCAACCAGGCTGACGGCAACGATCATCATCCTTGGAGGCCCGGCCTTTTTATAAGAAGGTTCTGCAGGCGTGATGACGTAGCATGATGGGATGGCGCTGTTCAGTGTGGCATATGCCTGGAAATAGCTGGTTTGAATTTCATTCAGCTGCTGCAGCTTCAACTGGTAATTATAGAGCGCTTCCAGGTCCTTCACCCGGCCGGCTGCACGTGCTTTTTCGATTGCGCGCTGTACGTCGAGCTGCTCTTTCAGCTTTTCGGTATAGGATTTATCCTTCTGGGTGAGGTGAAGTGAAATGGGCTCATCAATAAACTGATTCAGCGACTCGATGATCTTGTCTGTTTCCAGCGATTTGTCGAAATACTCCTTGGAGATGGAATTAAATGCAAGCTTCAGGTTTTCCTTGATGATGGCGCTTTTAACGGCATCGCCGATCTTCACCATGTCGTTGGCAATGCCGGCAGCCGTTTCCGGGTCGGTATCGTATACCTTAACTGATATGCTGTTGAAGCGCGTCCTGCTGATGTTGATGTTGTCTTCAATTTTTTTATAGAATCCGTATGCCCAGGCTACGTCCGTTGTATCCACTTTATAATGACTGATCAGGTCATACTTGCTGATAATTGAATCGCGTACGATGCTCGACTGCAGGATCTGCATCTGCTCGTCGATTTCCTTGTCGGCGCCGAATCGGGGATCACGCTCAATGAGAATTTTATTGGAATTGGTGCCCGGAGGGTAAAAGATCACTTCCGATTTATAATACGGAAGCATAATTTGTGGCATGGTGAACACCACTGCTCCGGCCGTTGCAATGATGGCCAGCAGGATGATCTGTTTCCTCCATTTGTAAATGATCCGGAGCACTGTTACGCCCTCGGTTAACGGCTGGTTTTCGTTTATATGGTTCATATGCTTGTCAGAAGCCTTCCGTTTCCGGTTGTCTGTAACGCAGCCAGAATTTTTGCAGGGCTTTTATTTCATAGGGGAATTGATACCATTTTCTTTTGTACCGCAGTGTTGAAACTTTCTTCATCCATTTTTTCTGCGCAGGCTTCAGCTTGATATCTGAAACAGTGGGGAAATAGCCATTGAGCACGGTTTCAAAATCCCTGATCCTGTCAACCATCTCAGGCGTAAGCCATGGCGTGAGCGGGTTTTTCCGCAGGTCAAAATTTTCCCACTCCGGTGAAAGCCAGTCTTCCAGCTTTTCAGGAAAACGGAAACCCTGGCTGAGCACCTGCTTATACATGTCTGATCCTTCAACAGGAACGGGGCTGTATACGTAAATGATGATTTCCGTATCAGGGTTGATCTCTTTTACCTGCCGGATGAATTCAATGTCATCTTCAATCTGTTTCATCACCATGTCGGGGTTATCACCCGGAAGCCCAAGCACGAATGAATATTCAGGAATGATGTTAAACCTGCGAAGCCTTTGTGCAAAGGCCTTTATCTGTGCACCGGTCTGCGTTCCTCCCTTGTCCATTTTTTTCAGCACGGCATCGCTTCCTGTTTCGGCGCCGAAGAAAATCATCCTGCAGCCGGATTCACTCATGAGTGCAAGCGATTCGTCGGAGTATTTATGAATCGTATCGATCCTGCCCTCTCCCCACCAGCTCATCTTTTCCTGAAGCATCAGGCGGCTGAATGCAACCGTTCGCTTTTCAGAAACAAAAAAATTATTGTCGTGGAACTCAATGGCATTCCCGCCATATTTTTCTTTCAGGTATGTTATATCCCTGTAAATGGCTTCAGCGGACCTACCCTTCCACCTTGCATTGTAAATGGGAACAACTGCGCAAAACGAACAGGTGAACGGACATCCGAAGCTCGAATGATAGGCAATGGTTTTGCTTCCCAGGTAAGTACGGCCGAGATATTTTTCAATGGGATAAAAGCTGTTCAGTTTTTCATAGGGTAATCCGGGCAGTGTGTCCTGATCATATATTTCATCCTTCGCATTTACAATAATTTTTCCGCCCTGCCTGAAAATCAGATGATGAATTTCATGCAGGGGGTTATTGTTTTCAAGGGCATGCAGCAAAGCCGGAAATGCTTTATCACCGGGTCCGTTAATTACATAATCAACATACCCCGATTCCAGCACACAGCGGTATTGGTTGGAAGGAAAATATCCTCCCCAGATCATTTTGACAGAAGGAAAAAGTTCCCTGGTCATTTTTGCAAATGGAATGGCCTGCTTCAGCTGCGGTCCGGGCATGACGGTAAATCCTGCGACAGCAAATTCCCCTGTTTCGAAATACGCAGCCAGCCTGCTCCATGGATCATTTTCCAGGTTGCCATCCACGATCACATATTCGTATATGCCGTCTATGGAAGCCGCAACCTGTAAGATGGAATTGGGTATCCTGGGTTTGTAAAAATTACTCCTTGGATTAAACAGTAAAACCTTCATAAAAGAAAATGCTGCCGTGGTGATTAGCCGGAGTTAAAGATAGATAAAATCCTGCAATGCTGCCTCAAACCACCGGTTGTCATTTCCCCGCTGCAGCATGCTTTACCTCCTGATCCTGTAAATAAAATTCCATTCCCACCATTTTTTTTGGCTTTCCACCAATTCCATCCGAAAAAAATGCACCGATGCAAGATGGCTGATGCCTTCCAGGTCACAGTCGGAAGAAAGGATGAGATAAACCTGTGAGTTATCATCCACGTACCTGGCCAGCCCACTGAAGAGCCCGTTGAAATACTCGAGGTTCTCACCGCAATACCAGGCATGATCTGACTCAGTGACAGGCTTCCTTTTGTAATACGGCGGATTGATCAGCACATAATCAAATACAGTTTGCGGGATCCGCTCAAACAAATTGCTGTGAATTACCTGAATTTTGACCTGGTGCTGTTCAGCATTAAAAATAATATTATCCACCGCCTTCAGGCTAATGTCGGACGCCGTTACGCTGGCTCCCTGCTTTGCTGCAAATACTGAAAGCATTCCGGCACCTGCTCCCAGCTCAAGCAATGATTTATGCTGCAGCGTCTTTTTGCTGATAAAATTTAAAAGGATAAGCGAGCTGAAAAAAAATCGCGGGTGAAACACGCCCTGCTTTACCAGCAGTGACATGCCATTGATCGTTATAGTCCTGTCCTTCCTGAGGTAATAAAGAATGTACGGCCTCCAGGTATAGTGAATAATTTTCTTTATCCAGCCATCAGCCATGTTAAATTAAAAACTAAGACTCACACCAAGGCTGGGAAGTATGGGAAGCTGGTCGACACGCTGGTTGGTGACCCTGTTGATGTAAAAAATATTTTCCCTGTTGGCTGCATTGATCACGCTTGCATTTGCTTCCAGGTTTGAATTCTTTCCAATGATAAAGGTCCTTTTTAAAGTAAGGTCAAGCCGGAAATAATTGGGAAGCTGTCCTTCATTCTGTTCGCCGTAAATAATTCCCAATTCGCCGTTGGCCGTGTTGATATCCGTATTGAGGCCTCCTTCAAAAGTGAGATACTCATAATAGCCCTGTGTTTGCGTGAACGGGAAACCGGTTCCGAAGTTAAATCGTGCGCTGAATTCCCAGAGCAGGCTTTTCCCAAACGTATACGACCCCACCACATTCACATTATGACGTCTGTCGAAAACAGGCTGGTAGGTATCCACGCCGTCAAACCTGGTAACATAAGCGAGTGAATACGCCGCCCAGAAATAGACCCGCTTGTGGTCGTATTTCAACAGAATGTCAATCCCCTTGGCATCGCCGCTTTCAACAATATAATCCTTTTTCAGCTCATCAGGCTTGTTGTGGTTGGCAGCATTGTCTTCATACAGCTTGTTCTTGTTGATATTGGTCAGCTGATCGAATTTTTTATAGTACACTTCCACATTCAGGTCTATATGAAAAGGGAAATCATATTCAACACCAAAGATGGCATGCTTTGCTTTCTGCAGCCTGGAGTCGACGGCCTCCCCGTCAAATTCTTCCTGCAGGTTATCAGGTCCGGATAAAAAGCCGTAAAATAAATTCACTACATCCTTGTCGGAAGAAGTGCTCATGAGGTTTTGCGAATAAAAACCTCCTGCCGCTTTGAATCGCAGGTTTTTAGTTGCATTGAATTTGACTCCCAGGCGGGGTTCGGGTGAAAGTTCAGCCAGCGATGCATAATAGTGAAGCCTGAAGCTGGGCTCCAGCACCACCTTGTCCCATACTTTTTTGTATTTGAGATAACCTGCAATTTCAGTGGTGTTTTCCGTAATATTAATCTTGCGGTTGGCAATATTGTAAAACTCATAATCCGTTTTAAAGCCCTGTACTTCCAGTCCGTATTTCAGTTCGTTGCGTCCCAGGAAATAATCGAAGCCAAGCCCCAGGTTAAAGCCGTTGATGAGACTGCTGCGGGATGGAAGCTCCGCTTCATCCAGGTTGATCCTGTATTGGGAGAAAGCAAAGTTTCCGTCGATGAGCACGGCAGACCCCCCGGGAACCATTACAAAGCTGGTTCCGAAACCGGTGGTTTTCCAGTTGTATTCTGCGATGCCGGTGTAATCAACCTTGTCGTTAAAGTTAAAACCAAAGAAATTGATCTTGCTTCCGTTCGGATTATTTAAAACGACCTTGGCGTAGATATCGGCAAAATTATAGGGCAGGCCGTTCGAATCGGCATAGTTGTATAAAGCCTTTGAAGTCTGCGCCAGGTACGAAGCCTTGGTCGACAGGATAAAGGAAGCCGTTCCCCCGTCTTCACTTTTTGCTTTGGCAATGGGACCTTCAATCAGCAGCTTGGCGGTAAAAGGGTTGACTGCAACTTTTCCGGCGAAACGTTTTTTATTTCCGTCGCGCGTGCTGATGTCCATCACCGATGAAATCCGGCCGCCGTACTCAGCGCCGAAACCCCCGGTGTACACATCGGCATTGCGGATGATGTCGGTGTCAAAAACGGAGAACATACCGATGGAGTGGAATGGATTGTAAATGATCATCCCGTCGAGCAGCACCTTGTTTTGGATGGGTGTTCCGCCGCGGATGTAAAGCTGTCCGCCCTGGTCGCCGGTAAACACCACGCCCGGAAGGATCTGTATAAACTGCGCCAGGTCAGGCTCGCCTCCCACGGATGGGATCACCTTTATTTCACGCGGGGTGATCTTGGTAACCGACATCTTCACATCGGTTTTCTTTTCAGCACCTTCGGCCGATACATCAATGGTTTTAATATTCACTCCGCTCTTGGTCACATTGAGCTTTTTGGTGACGATTTCATCGTCCTTAACAGTAACAGGAATTTCAAGCGTATCATAACCCAAAGCCTGAACGGTAAGGGTATAGCTTCCTGCAGGAATTTTTGTAATGGAGAAATATCCGTTTACATCCGTTGCTACGCCGATGGTGGTCCCTTTCAGGAATACGGTGGTAAACAACATGGGCTCACCCGATTCTTTTTCATATACGAACCCCCTGATGCTGGCGGTCTGACCAAAAGAAACAATGGAAAAAAAAGCGAAGTAAAATAAAAGGAGAAAACGTTTGTGTATCAGCAAAGACATATATTCAAAGGCGTTATTTTTTAATGAATCGCGAAGTAATGGAAATTTCCCGTAATTCAACCAATAAAAAATGGGATTCCTCCTATTTTAACAAATTAAAAGGCACATTTTACAAAAAGGTGACCGGTCTCAGCTGCCCATCTTCAAAATCAGGTCAAACTCCTCTTTTTTCACAGGCTGTACCGAAAGACGGCCAATGCGCACCAGGGCCATGTCCTTTAATTTTTTTTCCGCTTTAATGTCATCCAGTGAAACAGGCTTTTTCAATGCCTTAAAAGGTTCCAGGTCAACAGCTACCCAGCGGTCGTCGGTGGTTGAAGGATCCTGGTAAGCTTCTTTCGATACCTTTGCAATTCCGACAATGTCCAGCCCTTCATTGCTGTGGTAAAAAAGCACCTGGTCGCCTTTTTTCATCCCGTTAAGGTGCAGCCTTGCAGCATAATTGCGAACGCCTTCCCATACCGTATTACCATCTTTCTCAAGCTGTGAATAGGAATAAACGGAAGGTTCGGATTTGACAAGCCAGTAGTTCATTTAATTATTGATTTGGAGAAGCGAATTTAAAAAAGATTTCAGTTCTGAACACCTGCACATTTGACTTAATGTGAAGGAGAAGATTTTGAAAAGAAACTGTATTGCTGTTGTTTTGCTGTAGTCCCGCTTTCTGGTCTCCCGCTGAGGCGGGATCCCGGCAATCGGGTTTAGACTGATACGCCTGTACTGCTAATCCGCTGATTTCTTAAATAAAACGGTCCTTCACATTTTCTTCCGGTATCACACACGATTCCCGGCGACCAAACCATCCATACCTTTTCCGTGCAACAAAGTCATATACGGCATTCCTGATGAATGGCGGAATGATGATCAGCGCAAAAGCAAGCTTCACCGGCCCTGATAACCTTTTAGCTATACGTAAAGCCGCGCCGGAACGAAAATACAGTTTATTATTTTCAAAAAGGATGACACCGTCCTGAAGTGAAGGGCTTAATCCAAAAGGTTTCAGCAGTTGTGCTGCAGTTGACGACTGCAGCGGGGCAAAACGAAAATGATCCTTTTTATCGTGCCTGATGATGTAATTCACAAAACCGTTGCAGAGGTTGCACACCCCGTCAAAAAAAACAATTCCATGCTGTGGCAAAACAAATCAGTTGCGGATGGTAACGGAATAAGGGAAAACCGAAACCTCATGCTTGTAATCGGGCAGCAGGTCGAGCGTATTCATGTCAATAACAGTGACATTTCCGTTGCGTCCACCGCATAATGATTTATGATGCGGTGCAGGGCCGTTGCCATTGATGTTGGCGACATACACCTTGTTCTGCAGGTCATCGGCAGCAATGCCATGCGGCTGGTTTCCGGTATAAATTCTTTTTACAAACGTTAAGGTGCTGAAATCGATCACTCCCACAGATCCGTACTTTCCGGTAAAGTTTACCGAATCGCCCGTACAGGAAACAAACAGCAAATGATTGCTTACCGAATAGGTCATTTCCTTGCAGTTATAAAACCCCGGGAATACCTGGAGCTGATAATCATCACTCACCCGGTATGCACGCACTTCATTGCTGCGTTCGCAGGTTACAAAATACATGGAATCACCGGGAGCAATGCTGATCTCGTGCGGGTCAAGCGATGGAGCCGGGTTTACCGGGATTCCCGGCTGCAGCGACATGGGAAGGTCAAAACCCGGCTGTACAGGGTTCGTTACATCAACCTTGTAAATAAAATTTCCTGTCTGCCCGGTAACGTATAGGGTATTCGTTGCATCATGCAGCGCCAGGCCATGCGGGTAAACAAACAGCTGGCTTCCGGTATACATGGCTTTGAGCGTCATATTGGTCAGGTCCATGCAGGCAATACGGCCGTCCGAAACCCAGTCGCTGACATATCCCGTGGTGCCATCCTGCGATATGGCCATGGCGCTCCAAATGCCACCTCCAAGGAAAAAGGATCCAACCAGCGAATCGTTGAGCGTGCTGAATTTCTGTATGTAATTTCCGGTCGAAAATATGGCGTACCAGTAATTGCCGTCAGGCGATACCCTGATCATGTGCGGCGTCTCAATTCCTGCATCATTGCCGACATTTACAAGACGCATCACCAGCCTGGTCTGAGCATCAAACACGCTGACGTTATCACAACCCTGGTTTGAAACATAATATTTTTTTCTTCCTGCTGTCTGCGGGAATTTTTCATTTCCGTTCTTATCCTTTGCCCCTGTATTGATCCAGTTCTGCAGCATCTGTAATTCGGCTTTGGTCAATGGCGTCCCGTTCCAGGGCATTTTGGGCAGCTGCGAAGTGTCGCCCAGCTCGGGAAACACATTGCAAAAAGTAAACAAAGGACTTGCATCAGCACGATAGGGAACGGTAACAGCGCCGGTGTGGTTGCCTTCAAACATCCTGTCCCAGGTAGTCAGGTCAAGACCACTGGCTGCTTCCTTGCTTTGCGTATTATGACATCCTGTTGTTGCGCATTTATTCACTATAATGGCTGCAACGTCGTCGGGATATCCGCTGTTTACAACTTCAGGAGGTTGTGCATCGTCATCACCTTTTTCACTGGTGCAACCCTGAAACACTGAAAAACCCGCTGCTGTAACAAGGGCGGATAAAATGAAAAATTTTAATTTCATAAAAGGTCTTATTACCGGTTGATGATAAACTTCTTATTCAGAGTTTTATTCTCACCGGTGACTTTTAAAATGTACATGCCGTTGGCCAGGCTGCTGATGTCGATTCGTCGTTGTATTCCTGATTCCATACCACTATAGACCAGGTTTCCCGGCAGGTCAAAGATCTCCAGTTTTTTATCCGTTCCCGTAACATTGAATTTAACCAGCAACTGGTCGGTGGCGGGGTTTGGATAAAGACTGATCCAGCTTTCCGTATCATTGAACGGCACTCCGGTTGCACTCAGCTTTTGGTAATAAAATTTAACTCCGCCTTCTTCATTGCCTGTTAATATGTCCACCATGCCATCGTTGTTCATGTCACCAAAGGCCATGGTCAGGCGCGGTCTTTCGCAGATATTTTTATACATGGAATCAACCAGCGTAAAGGCTCCTCCGAGGTTTCCATCAATGTTGTTATAATAATAGATATAACCGCTTTCCGATCCCACCCACAGTTCATAATTACCGTTAACGTCGCGCATCACAGGCACGCTGTAACCGGTGTAGCTTACGGCATGCTTAACCACGTCAACCATTCCGAAGGTAGTGCTTACCTGTGTAAAACTCATGTTAGGACCCGAGCTGGTATTCCTGTAATAATTCAGGTTTCCGTCGCGCTCCCCGATAACCAGGTCGTTCCTGCCGTCGCGGTCCACATCAATGATCTGCGGTGCGCTGAAAGTGCCCACATCAATACCCAGGAAATTGGGTCCTGAAATCGGCATATAAAATACAGGCGTATTTCCTGCACCGGCGCTGTTGAGATAAAGCTGCAGGGTGCCGTCGGTGCAGCCAAGAATCATGTCATTATCACCATCGCCATCCATGTCGCCGAAAGCAGGATAAATTCCCATCAGGCCGAGTGCATTAATGTTGAGATAATCTCTTGTCATGAGCTCAAATGCAGGCGTTGATGCCGTACCAATATTTTTATAGTATGAAATGCCCGAGGTATAAGGAGGTGTGGGAGAAAAATATCCGTAATTTCCAATGAGCATATCCAGCAGCCCGTCGTTGTTCACATCAAACAGGGCGGCGTTTGCCCCGGCGCCCACTTCAATCATCTCATCCTGGAACAACGTGCTTTTCTGATAGGCGAAAACAGCATTGCTGTTGGTTCCCATATTCTTATAAAACAAAACGTTATTGAAATTCTCAGATGAATTGGCTGTGCAGGAAGTGACCAGGATGTCTTTGTTTCCGTCGTAATCCGCATCAAAATTATAGGCTGCAGGGAAGGTGATGAAATTCACAGGCACATCGTATATGGGCCACGTGGTATCCTGCATGGTTACGTAAGCGCTGTCCTTGGTGCCTCCGTTCCATAAATAGAGCAGGTTGTTGCCCAGGATGTCGCCATTGATCAGTTCCTTGGCATCGTTGCCGTCGAAATCAACTGCAATCATACAGGACCCTGAGTGCCTGTTACCGAATGAAGTGATCGGGTCAGGATTTATTTTTTGCGCAGTGGTTACTTCGTTTTCTCCGGCAGGTCTTGCGGCTCCGAGTATGGCAATATTGCTCATCCCGCTAAGGAGGAAATGACCCCATGCATTTTCCTTGAGCGTAAAGTCAAGACCGCATATGCCTGTTGAATCCATGGAAGTGTTCATGTGATATTCCACATTATTTCCTGTAATGGCAAAAGTGAGCACATCCATGTCGCCGTCATTGTCCACATCAGCTAATGCCGGCAGGTTAACCCCGCTCACATACAGGTTCACGTAATTGGGTCCGTAGTGCGAATAGATCAATGATGTATGAAGCGAAAATTTCAGTCCGTTTTGTACGGTGTAGTCATTGTGCCACACTTCCATGCCTCCTATAAATGTATAGGTGAAAATATCCTCTTTGCCGTCGCAGTCAAAATCGTACAGCAGCGCCCAGCGGTGCAGCGGTGGGAAACGGTCGGCATATTGCGGGGCGTACGTGTAGCTGACCTGACCGGCCACGCCGTCGTTGAGGTAGGTCGTATACCGGTAATTGGCCGGCTCGCTTCCGTCCTTGTCAAATATAAACAGGTCCTTCAGCCCGTCACCATTCAGGTCAATGGTTGAAAATATGGGAGCATTCAATCCGCCAACCCATGGATTCTTGATACTATTACCGTTGATGGTTACAGGTATGTTCAATACAGGATCGTAAACCTGGTAGGTCTGTGCCTGCAGCATAAATCCTGAAAACAACATTAAAAAGCTGAGCTGTAAAAATTTTTTCATGTAAAAATTATTGTGAATCTTTTAGGTACTTCAAACAGGACGTAAAATAATGCACTTCAGTTGCATTTGTTGATATTGATACGGGCTATTCTGATTTTCAAATCATTAAATCAAACCAAAGATAAGCGATTTTGTTAATAAAACGGGGCGATTTTCTTACAAAATCTTTCAAACCCGTATAAACCCCGCTTCAGAAGGGAAATGGCAATACTGAAATGGTATGTTTTTTTCTTTTTTCCGGCTTCATATGAAAATAAGCGTATTTGTTATTATTCAGCAAAACGACAGGTTTTTGCTGATCAGGGAAAGCAATCCCAAATGGAAAAATAAATGGTTCTTACCCGGCGGAAAGCTGGAAGAAAATGAAACATTCGTTGATGCTGCCATCAGGGAGTCGAAAGAAGAAACGGGCTATGATGTGGCCATCAGCGGCCTCACGCTGGTAAGGCTGCACACGAAAGCTGAAAGCCGGAAAGGGTTGCGGATCTATTTATCGGGACGGGTGATTGGCGGAGATAAAAAAGTGCTTGTTGACGAACATTCACTGGAAGCGGAATGGTTCACCATGGAAGAAATGAAATCGCTGGAATTCAGGGAAAATATTTCAGATCTGCTTTTAAAGCACATCCTGGAGCAGGGGGCCGTACCCACAACCACGCTTGCCATTACGGGCTGATCCTGCAACAGCAGTCCTCTAAAATCGCCCGGCTTCTGATCGTCTTTTGAATCCTTCGGCCTTCGCTGATTTTTATCACGCGGCGTTCGTGTGGTATCAAGAGGAATGGTCTGATGCGCCGAGTCCATCGGCATTTTGTTTATTTTCTCCATCTGTGTTGAATCCACCACAACAGAATCCTTTTTCTGCACCTGCGCTTCCGCAGTCATGAAGAAACAGATAAACAGCATTCCTGAAATTATTTTTTTCATCTGATCATTTATTTTCTCTGCTAATTCATGCATGGATCATCCACCATATCCATCATTCCATACAGGTTACCGTCCTGGATAAGCTTGCGGCTCCACAGCTGGTCGGGGTGAATTGACAGCAGCTCTTCAGAATTAATATGACTCGTCCACCATTGACGTTTCAGCACTTCCTGTTCCAGCACGCCGGCATCCCACTCCATAAACCCTGCAAGGAACCTGATATCGTTCCTTCTCATTTCCCGGTTTGCCAGCTTTTCTTCCACCTGTTTGAATTCACCGCCCCAGTACAGGTCTTCAGCAATAGGAATGCATCCGTTGATGCTTTGATCCTTATGAATAAATGAAATCAGGTTGAGGTCGTGCGGACCGGAAAAATAAACGTGATTGGTCAGTGGTGTATCCGACAATGCTTCATTCATCCTGATGGTGCTTAGCTTGTTCAGGATCACACCGGTATTACCCTGCCTGTTTTTTTCAATGATCATCACAACAGCGCGCTTCAGGTATGTATTCGCGTGAAATGGCTGGGCAATGAGGATATCTCCGGGGCAAATTTCCCTGAACCTGTTAACTCTTTTCCAATGATAATTCGTTCTCATCTTAATAATCTTTTGTTCCATGTTATGATTAAAAAGATTATTCCTTTGTGAATTAATGAAATTTTGTAGACTAAATTCCTCCAATTGACTCATGCTGCCTTTTTATTTCCTTTTTTTGCAAACAACTTGTGGAGAAAACCTTTCTTTTTTTCATCCGGCTGATCCACCGATTTAATATTGATCTGGTCATCGATGGCTGGTTGCAAAGCGTGAATAAATGCATTTTTCAAAATTTCAACAAGTGCAGTCCAGTTATCAATTAAAGGGTCTTTAAATTCACCTTTAATTGGAATTTTTGTGCCCAGCTGATCTTTCGGCTGATTTTCAAAAACTTCTCCTGCGACTCCTACGAGTCCTTCCCACATTTTTTGAAGTAAAGCATCCTTCTGGTCCTCATGTCCCAATACTTTCAGATCGGTGATCAGCGGTTTAACATAGCCGTTGAACTTTCCTTCTTTTGTTGCAAACTCCGCATACAAGCCAAATGTTCCTTTGCTTACATCCACTTTGCCATATGCTTTAAAAAATTCATTCAGCATGGGGAGGCTGGTGTTTTTTAATTCTGCATTAAGATCGAAAGTTGGCTCATCAAGCAGCGGGTTTATTTTCATATCCATGGTCAGATTTCCCGCGTATAATACTGCATCTGCATGCACCACACCCGGAAGCAGCTTATTGGAATCAACCACACTCGAAAGGTTTTCAGCAAGCACATATATTTCAGTCATTGAAATATCAACCGGTGGTTTGGAGCCGGGATCTTTATAGCGCAGCCTGCCATCAATAATTTCAAACCGGTTAATTTTAAGCGGCATCAGGTCGTCAAGCAATTCTTTCAGTGTTGATGAATCTTTCTGAACATCTTTCGGTTCCACTTTTTCAAGCGTAAACAAAACCTGCGGCTTTGTAATATAAAGCTCACCCACGATCCTGCCATGGAATAGCGCTGCCCACTGCAACGACAAATCTGCTTTTTTGAAATCTATAAACGGTGTTTGCTGATTTGTATTCGTATCAACTTTGTTCAGATAAAAATCATAAATATTATAGGCACCCCGGTAAATGGCCAGGTCAATGTCCTGCACATGGCCATTGTAGCCATCAAGGCTTGCCAGCTCTTTGTTGATGACCTTTAACAGGATAAATGGCAATATCAGTCTGAAAATTATTAATAAGGCCACTACGGCACCGATCCATATTTTCAACCTGTGCCTTGAATAAATTGTTTTACCGGAGTGTTTCATGAGTGAACTGTTTATTAAAGTCGTTCAGCTGTATAATGAAAAAATATTCCACAGGTCAAACGGCATCAGGATAAATTAAAAAATGATATAAAAAGGAAAGGGTCTTTCTGGTGAAAGACCCTTTTTACCCCCAACACTTTACAAGTGTTAACCCTATACCCACGTGCATTATTATAAATACTGTGCCAAAAAATCATTTGGCCACAAGCAGGGGTGAATTCAGATTTTTTGTTCCGGTCAGATCCATGTTTAATGATCCTACCAGGATGCTTGCTTCCACCCGAACAGGTATTTTATTCTTATCGTCGGAAAGCCAAACCCTCATATTTTCGCGGTCTTTGAGGACTTCGCCTTCTTGCAGCTGTGGCTCGAGTATAATGCAGGAAATTTTTCCGAGGTCGCTTTTGATTATTTCACGGCCCAGAAATTTCACATGCAGTGGAATTACTTTGTTGTCTAAAAACCCCATGATGGGAAAAACCTGCCCTGTAGTTGCCGAATTAAAATTGATGGTACGCACATAATAAAAGAAAGAAATAATATCCTGCACTTCCGGAGGGACCTGGTATTCGATTCCATTTTTTATGGCAAGATGCTTTTTTTGATCAAACCGTACCTGTTCTGTTTTCCTGTATTTGCCTTCTTCTATTCTCCTGTTAAACTGATAAGGTAAAAGCGTCACGGCATCAATCATGCTTTCATAGGAATCCCTGACCCTGAATATCCAGTCGAACGACCTGGCTGATTTGGCAGTTCCTGTAACCCGAAAACAGGCGCGGCCCGTTGCCGAATCCGTTGCTGCATTTACTTCAAGCGTGGCTGTGCCTGCAGAGATCAGTCCGTAGTGAAGCCGGAAGGTTAAGATCTCTCCTGAAGTGAAAGCCTCATTTTTAACCGCTGTCTTTTTTTCCTGCCCGTTTGTAAGCAGGAATGGAAACAACAGCATAACGATCCATATTTTTTTCGGTTTCATTTTTTCTTATTATCATATATCACTGCCGTTAAAAGCAAAAGGGGCTTTCGCCCCTCCCTGCCATCCGTATCATGCTGAAATATTATCCGTCAGCCAACCTGACGAAATCAGGTTATTACACATCTTTATTACATTTTTTTGATTTTCTCCTGGCAAACCATGGCGTGATCAAGGTGCGTCCTTAAGGTTGGTAAGGTTGATGAAGCTAACGACCTGATGTCTGCATCATTGCCATCCTTTGCAACTTTTTCAAATTTATCAATGGCATCTTTATGACCGTCCACCATCATATCACAATACTTCTGATCAAATTCGGCCCCCTTTTTCTCATTCAGGTTGTTGTAATCACGTTGTGCTTCATCGGTCATGCCGGCAGGAAGCGTTATTCCTTTTTTCTCAGCAAGCGCCTGCACTTCCTGCAATGCTTTCTGGTGATCGTTAATCATCATCTCTGCCAGTTTTTTGCATTCGTCCATGACGGCGCTTCCTTTGGCCAGCTCACTCAGCTTGATTTCTTTCATATTGAGTTCGGCAGCCTGAACAAGGAATTGGGCATCCTTTTCCTGATTCTGATCAAATTTTGCATCGTTGTGCTCTTCTGCAACTTCTTTCGTATCTTCAGGCTTATTCGTACCCGTTGAACTGCAGGAGGTCACCAGCATGGTGGTTATAATGCCCGCAGGCAGCAACAGCGCTTTAATAAAGTCGGTTTTCACTAAACAGGTGATTTTCATTTTCAGATTTTTTTTGTTGTTTCTCCTCAGGGTTAAAAAATACATGCCAGATAAGCAGTATTTCTCAAGTATCAGGGCGAAAAAAGCAACGGGAATTGCATTAAAAAAACAGAAGAAATGACTGACTATTCCTTCTTATCAGTCGACTTAAACAGGTATTTCCATTTGCCGAAATCGCGGCTGTATATAAGTCCAACTCCTGTTTCCACCAGCATGCCATCAATGATACCGGCATATTCATTCTGTCTGAATCCTTTTACACTCAGTCGGCCGTCGCGGGTAAGCTTATATTCCACGACTGCATTTCCATTCAGGTCACCGGAGCTTCCCTGCTGGTTTGATCCTTCCACATACATCGAACTGCCGACTTCCACGCTCAGCCTGTCCTTAAAAAAATTTTTCTTCACGCCCACATCCACTTCCGTTGTTGCAGAGCTTTCCGATTCCCCTGCATTCGCATACGACTGTACATCCACATTCAGCTCCACGCCTTTTATATATTGCGAGCTCAGCCTGTTGATCTGTTCGGTAAGCAGCTTGCTGACACTTGTTCTCACGGCAGCTTCCGCTCCTCCGCCTGAAGAAGCAAGCGGATCCTGTGGAATAAAACGGTTAAAGATCAGCAGCGAAAAAACCTGCTTGTTCAGTTCAGAAGGATCTTCATTTAATAACTTCAGCTTTGAATTCACGGCTCCTCCCATTGCATCACGGTAATCTTCGGGCATATCTATTACAAAGCTGATGTTGGGTGCGAGTAGCTTTTCTTTCAGGATCAGGTAAATTTCAAATGGCATGGGCTGCCGGTATGCCTTTGATTCCTCTTCCGACATGCCTGATGTTTGCCCTGCCACCAGGTCAGCAGGTGATGTGGTTACCTTATAGAGCGCCCTGATGTCTACATCAGCATCCAGCGGATCGCCATTGAAAATAATGGTGCTTCCGGGCTGAATTCTGAAACGCCTTTTAAACAGGTTTTGAATCGAAACCAGGTAACTGCCGTCAGTAAGCTCATACCTGCCGGTGAGGCTCATCTTCCCGCCTTTATCAAGGGAGAAGCTCAGCATGGCGCTACCCTTTACGGTAAGCGAATCGCCCGAAACAGGATCAATCACAATGCTTAAAACGGCTTCGGGTTCTATCCTCAGGTTTGTGGAAATGTCAATGCCTTTGATTTCATTCCTGATCACAGGCACCTCCGCATTTCCTGTGAGGATTGCATTGACGCCTGCTGTATCGATAAATACAATGATTCCTTCGCCTTTATCAGTTGAGTTTTTCCCTTCGGGAATCATATAGGTAAACTGTGTTCCTTTCTTGACGGAGATGTCGGCAACAATTTTTGGAACATCCATATCACCGGTAAGGTTGAGATCGCAATTGACTACCACGCTGCCGAAGAAATCTTTATCCTTTGATTTGGTTGTATTGAGCAGGGTGAAATCCCTGGTTCGTAAATGGAGTGCAAAACGGAAATCAGAGAACCCGTTTTTAAGGATATTTCCGGTCAGCATGGCCTCATGTCCCCGTTCATCACGTACGGTAAAATCAGGAAATGAAATTTTATCATCGCTGATGCTGATGCGTTCATCTTTTAATATGATCCTGATATTGGTGAAGGCAGGAACGGTTGATGCATTGATGAACCGGATATCACCGTTTATTTCTGGCTTCTTAAAATTTCCGCCTGCTGTTACCCTCCCACTGATAATTCCTGACGATTCCCTGATCTGGCCCATCGATAATGCTTCCACACTTTTCATGTTAAGACTGGTGATATCGGCAACCAGGTGCAGCGACTCCTGTTGATTTGCAGGATTCACCGAACCGGAGATGCTGACATCATTTTCACTGCCTTTCAGGGAAGCCGCCAGCTGATAGGATCCATCCTGCCTGGCAAAAGTATTCACTGAAATGGTGCCGATCGCTTCACCCGCCACTTTCAGATCACGCAGCATGATATTGGCCTGTATCCCGCCTGCAGCAGCCATGGCAAAGTCGCCATCCAGCTGTCCCTGGACAAGCGACGAATCTTTATTGATAAACCTTGACAAATCCATCAGTTCAAAATTCCTGAAGCTTACCTGCAGGGAATCATGCGGTGTTATTTTTGAAACAGCGAAAAACTGACTGCCGTTACGAAGGGAAAAATCACTAACGGTAAAAAAATTATTTCCTGCACGTATTTCATTTGATTCGGGAACATTCCATGTTTGTGAATTAAGCACCTGCATGCTTCCAAATCTGATTTGATACGCCTCGCTGAAACGGCTGATGGTTGCCCGCAGGGCCGTATTCAGGCTGTCATCACCGCCCCTTGTCTCCACATAAAGCCGGGCCTGCTGGTCCTTCAGGTCAGCATCAAAACGCAAACCATTTACATTGACCGGATCACGCTTCAGGTTCTCGGCGGTTACCTGGATGGAAAGGCCTTTGCTTCCTGTGGTTGCAGTGACTTCTCCTTTCAGGACATAAATATCTTTATAGCTCAGCTCTTTGACACCGGCTTTGAATTCCAGCATTGCATGCTCACTGTCGTAGCTTCCGTTGATCGAATCGGGAATAAAAATTTTAAGGTCTTTCATCAGATATTCCGAAACAAGCGGATGATTGTTCAGCATGACCATGAAATCGAAGCGCTGCGGGACCGTTTTTTCATTCACTGCGCTTACAAAAAAATAATTGTTCACCAGCGTTGTAACTGAAGCGGGCAGCTCAACAGGATTCATCTTTCCGCTGATCCTGATATCTGCAATGGCGCTGCTTTGTCGGTTGTCTTTAAATCCGTCAGGGTTGATTTCCAGAATAAGGACGGAATCGGCCAGATAGCTTTGTTCATTGCTCCTCACACGTGTATTGGTAACTGTCAGTTTTCCGCTGACATAACCGTTAGCGGTATCTCTTAGCAGGTTTGCTTCCAGCTGCGAAGAAAGCCTTAAATCGTTTTCTGAAAAATTCAGCTTCTTCATATCAATACCTGCAATATTGCCGTGCACTGTTATATGGTCCGTTGCCTGCCCCGTTACCATATTTCCTTTTATATCAGCAACCACATTGCTGTCATTGATCTGCACAATAAAATCATATTCTTTCTTATTGGCATTTACATCAACAACCAGGTTGTGGTAAACATACTTGTTATACCCGGCTTCTGAAACGGTAACATGGACGTGGGAGCTGAGTTCAGCAGCACTGAAACCATATCCGTTCACATTGGCATGCAGGGTAACGCTTCCGATCTGATCCGTTTTTCGCAACAGCTTTCCCACATTGAAATCATGTAAGGCTACCCGGGCGGAATAAGTTTTCCTTTCCTTCAGCTCAGCTGAAATATCAATACCGCCAAGAGAAGTCAGCAGGTTCACGGAGGATGAAAAATTTTCCATGGAACCGTTAAAAACCACATCCGCTTTTATTTCATCAGGAAAAAAGATACTGTCAGGTATGGTGCCCGGCGGAAGGATGTTTTTAATATCGGTTGAAGTGGAAATAATTTCAGCATGCGGCATGATCAGGTATGCTGTACGGAAATCAGGCAATCCTTTCACTTTAAAAGCAGTGGTCAGCGCCGTATTACCTGAGGCAACCTTCAACTGTCTCACATCCAGGTCTTTTATGGGCCCTTTAATTTCGGTATGCACTGAAGTATTTGACTGCAGGCTGAAATAGGAAACATCCTGGAGTGCAGGGACAAAATAGATGAGGTCTGCATGACTGACAACAGACCGGGAAAGGGTGATGTCTGTAACTGCTTCCCCTATATGATAACTGAGGGAATCCAAACCAAGGTTCGAAAGCTTTACATTTCCATTTATTTCCGATAAGGCAGTTACCAATTTCAGACCCGTCAGCTCCATTCGCTTTTCCTTCATCAGCGCTTTTGCTTCAAGCTTCCTTAACACAAAGCCTTTCTGATCAACAACGGCCACCTGCCTGATATCTGCAGCGATATCTCCGGTGCCATGGAAGATGATGTTATCAATGTCTGCCTGTATGTGATCGTACCGCATGTGATGGGCATCAAACCATTGTGTTTCCTGCTTTGATGCATCCGCAAAATAAAAAGCATTATCCTTTAACCGCAGCTTGGCAACCTCCACGGCGATATGAACTTCATTACCGGGTTCCGTACTGCTTTGCTGCAAAGTATCCTTCACCGTTTTCAGCAGGCCAATATCCGTTTTGGATCCTGTAAGGGAAGCCAATGCTGCCTGGTAATGATTTTCCCCGACATCGGCTATCAGCTTATTTACATCCAGGTTGATGTTCTCTATGTCAAGCGAGAAGCTGTCTGTCACGTTCCGGAACCTGAAATTGCATTGGCTTACTGCTATTACATCTGCAGTTATATAAGGAAGGACACCGCCGCTGTCACTCGTCTCCTCCCGGTTATGATCTGCAGGAATTACCACCGAAAAATCAGCACCTTTCAAAGCAAGCGAGCTTACTGCAAAGTTCAGCTTATTCAAATCGGTTTTTTCAGCAACAAGCGACAGCGAGTCCGCCCTGCCGGCCAGCAACAGGTTATGGAAAGTATCGAGATAGTTCAGCCGTATATGCCGCAGTTCAACCTGGCCCAGGAAAAAATCAGTTTCCTTTTTTTCAGCAGTTGGTTCCTTTGGCTGACCTTTTCCTGCAAAGGCTTCAATAATAAAATTAAAGTTAAAAAGGCTGTCTGCATGCGTTGTATAAATATTTGCCGTAACGTCTTCAAGCGTTACCGAACTGATATGCACCGATCCTGTAAGTAAACGAAGGACATTCAGGTTTACCTCCAGGTATCCTGCACTGATCAGCGTATCTTTTTTCAGATCATCAAGAAAAACATTTTTTAGATAAACAGATTTGGGGAAATTGATGCCGATTTCACCTACGGTAACCGTTGTACCGGTTTTTCCGGAAACAAAATCAGCAGCGGCAGCCACGAGCTTCTGCTGCACCGAGGGAATCCGGATAAGTAAATTGACAGCAAGCAGCAGGATCAGGACCACTGATACGATGATCAGGCATCCCTTCCAAATTATCCGGAATATTTTTTTTGCCACTTGCTTTATTTTAAAAAGGATCTGCTGAACAGTTCCTATGCGCATGAATGCTCAAAGTGCCGGGCAGTAAAGCTTTCCGGCAATGATCAATTCAATTCACTTCATTCACGCCGTTTTAGCCACTTCAGGTGATATTTTAACCGGATCACGTTTTCCTGTTTCCACCTCTTTTTTCTCCACATACACCGCATAACTGTTCGGCTGGATTTTACTCCCGAAAAGATACGAATATACTTTCGTGAATTCTGCTCCAAAGTAAAGAATAATTGCGGAGTAGTAAACCCAGACCAGGAGCAGGATAACAGACCCGGCTGCTCCATAGGCGGTGGAAATGCCCGAATTACCAAGGTAAAATCCGATGAGGAACTTGCCGAACATAAAAAGCAGGGCGGTAAACAACGATCCGATCATGGTGTCTTTTAAACCTACTTTCCCGTCAGGAAGGGTCCTGAAGATGATGGTAAAAAGTGCTGTTAATACAATGAGGACAAGCAAAACATTCAAAGCATAAAATACATAAACTGTTACAGAGGGAAAAATCAGCTGCAGCTTGTTGCTGATTAAATCCATCACAGCATTTACCATCAGCGAAACGGTAAGGAGAAATCCGACAACGGCAATCATGGAAAAGGAAGCAAGGCGGTTTTTCAGGTATTTGATCAGCCCTTTTTTGGGTTTTGCTTTCAGGCTCCAGATGTAATTGATTGAATCCTGGATTTCAGCAAAGACACCTGAAGCACCAAGAAATAGCATAACCAGTCCGAATACGGTTGCAAAAGTGGTGTTCTTTGCCAGTTTGATATTTTTAATCGCTTCCTGTACCTGCACTGCTGCTGAGTCGCCCACCAGTCCCCTGATCTGACCGAAAACTTCACCACGGATCGCTTCCTCTCCGAAAAAAAACCCACAGGCTGTAATAATGAGCAGCAATAAAGGCGGAATGGAAAAGATCGTATAATATGCCAGTGAGGCGCTGAGCTTAATGGCATGATCTTCTATAAAGGCGGAAAAGGTTTCCTTCAGCAATTTCCAGAATTGTTTTACTAATTTCATAATAATACTACTTTTACGGAATGGTTACCCCCTACTATATAATTATGCCATTATCCATATGAGTAAACGAAGGCCTCTCAGGATTGCAATCATTATTTTAACAGTGCTTGTTGCCCTGCTGCTGGGTCTGCAATTTGCTTTTCAGTCATATCTTCATAATTCACTCCGCGAAATTGAGAAATCGCTTCAGGAAGCCAGCAACTACAAGTACCGTTTCCATTTCGACACCATCAAACTCCGGATATTCAAAGGAACCGTCTTTATCGCAGGATTCAGGATGGAAGCTACGGACAGCCTGGAAAATAAATCTTCGTTTTCAACCGACCATGTAATTGTTAATGGCGCCGGCGTATTTACTTACATTTTTAAGAAACAGCTTACGGTCTCCGAAATAATTATCAATGGCGCCCAGCTTAATTTCCAGTTTCAAAAGACTGCTGATAAAGAGAGCACTGCTCCAAAAAAAGATTTCATCCTTTACGATGCAATTAAAAATTTCGCAAACAGTGTGGTCATAAATAAAATTCAGGTCTCCAATGTTGATATCAACTATTTTCATTCCTTACAGGACAGCAAGCCATTTCTGGTGAGTAAAAACAGCTCCATTATTTTCGAAGATCTGAAGATCGATTCGGTGATTGCATTTAAGGACAGGAAGATGTTTGAGGCCGAACGGTTTTTAATTATTTCTAAAGGTTTCAGCATAACCACCAAAGACAGCCTTTACCGTTTCAGCATGGGACAGCTTACCCTCTCCTATAACGATTCCATTCTTCAGCTTGATTCATTGAAGATGGAACCCAATTTTAACGATAAACAATTTTCAAAGGTATTCGGCAGTCAGACCGACAGGATGACACTTTCCGTAAATAAAATAGTTATGGCCCGTGTTTCTGTCAAGGCGCTCATTGAAAACAGGGAGCTGAATGCCCCCCTTGTTGTTGTGGAAGGAGTACGACTTCTTGCTTACCGCGACAAGAATTTCACACGTATCGAAAAAGCAATGCCAACCGTACAGCAGCTGTTGCGTAAAATCCCCATTTATCTCAACTTAGATACAATTCAGGTGACGAATGGATTTATCCAATACAGGGAGCTGGTCAAAGGCGGGAAAAGTCCCGGTTACATCACGTTTACGGATCTTCATGGCAGCATATACAACTTCACCAATGATACACTGCTTCACAAGGATGATCTTGTTTTAACTGCTTCAACCAAATTAATGGGAAAAGGTGACATGGAGGCAGTAGTGAAGTTTCCCTATGCGAACGACGGGAACTTTTCCATGAAAGGGAGTATGTCGGCATTCCAGATAAACGACCTGAACCCAATGCTGGAGCCCAATGCAAACATACTGATCAGGAATGGCCGCATTACGCAAACAGATTTCGAATTTAATGCAGGCCTGAAATTTGCTAAAGGCACCATGACATTCCGATACAGGGATCTTGAAGTGGAGATGCTCGATAAAGAAACTAAGGAATCGGATGCAACAAGAGAAAAAATCTTTTCGCTGATAGCAAATAACGTGGCTCTTGTCAGCGATAATCCCAGCGAAGATAAACCGGTCAGGACAGCCGGCCTGTATTATGAAAGGAACCCCAACAGGTTTGTTTTTAATTATTGCTGGAAAACGCTGCTTAGCGGAATAATTGAAACCGTTACTTCAAAAGGCCTGAAAAAATTTATTGAAACAAAAAAGAATCAGGTAAAGAAAAAGGCCAGGAAGGATAAAAAAAATAAAAAGGGTTAAACAAACTGAAACCTTATGATTGATATAAAAGAATCCCCGCTATATTTCCGGTTAATGTGCAAGCTGCTGCTTGTGATATTGTTTGTCGTGGTGCTTGAAATTGCGCAGGACCTGCTCATTCCGCTCACGATTGCCATTTTCTTTACTTTCCTGCTCATGCCCGTTTCCAGAAAGCTTATGCAATGGCGGTTCCCTCCTGCACTGGCCATTATTATCAGCATCCTGCTGGCCATCGCCGTTCTGGGAGGTCTCATCTATTTTTTTTACTACCAGGTACTCAGCTTCGGTGACGATCTGCCTGAATTAAAAAAATCAGTGGAAGAAAAGGTGGGCAGGTTGCAGGCGTATATCAATGAGCGTTTTAATATCAGCAGAAGGGAACAAAGCAAATGGTTCAACCAGAAAATGAAGGAGAATACCAGTTCGGGAGGCGGACTGATCGTAGGATTATTCTCTGCAACCTCAAGCCTGATGGCCAGTTTTGCGCTCATACCAATTTATGTTTTCTTTTTATCTTATTACAAGGAAAAGTATAAAAAATTTATTGTGATCATCAGCAATGATTCCGATCCTGAAAAAGTACTTAATATCATCAAGAAAATTTCAACCGTTTCTCAAAAGTATTTAAAGGGTGTCTTTCTTGACATTGTTATTTTATCAGTCCTGAATTCTGTCGGCTTTTTATTGCTTGGACTCAAGCACGCCATTCTATTCGGCGTACTGGCCGCGATCCTGAATATTATTCCGTACATCGGTGTGCTCATCGGAAGTATTTTACCTGTGCTGATGGCGTTGATCACCAAAGATGAAATAAGCTATGCTTTAGGAGCGCTTGGAGTTTGCCTGGTTGTACAGTTTCTCGACAACAACTTTATTACTCCTTATGTGGTTGGCAGCAGCGTAAGCATTAACCCGCTTACTGCAACCATTGCACTGGTGACTGGAGCGCTGATCTGGGGTGTACCAGGCATGATCCTTTGCATGCCTATTACCGGGATGATCAAAGTTGTATGTGACAACGTGGAAAGGCTCAAACCTTATGGATTTCTCATCGGTGAGGAAGTGGATTACCGCCAGCAGGAACATATCCAGGATATCATTATTAAGAAGCTTAAAGGGAAGAAACCGCCGGTGGCATAATTTTTTTTCCTGGTGCTAAAAAGTACCGGATGAAAAAGATCATGTTGGCCTTATGGATAACGCTTAGCTTATCTGAAGCCTACTCACAAGACAGTAAATTTGGCATTAAGGGAGGGTTCAACCTCTCTGACCTGTATACGAAAGATGTAAAGAGCTCCAATTTCAGGATGGGTTATCATGGAGGTGTTTTTGCAAAACTGGCTGTCAGCAGCCTATTCGCCATTCAGCCTGAACTGTTGTATTCCACCAAGGGAGCGTGCCTTGAATATGAAAATGCCTCCCTTTCGGGCCAGGCAAATTTCAATCTCAATTACATAGATATTCCTGTATTGGCTGTCTTTAACCTGAGCCCCAGGTACAGCATTCATTTCGGACCTTACTTTTCCATGATCACGGATGCAACCCTGGAGAATGAAAAAGAAGGGGAGGATTACTTCAATTTCGAAAACCAGCTTGACAAGAAGGATTTTTCTTTTGCTGATTATGGTCTTGCAGCTGGTGTGGGCATTGATTTCAGGCACGTCGGCATCGGAGTGCGATACAGTCACGGTCTTCAAAACATCGGCAAAGAATGGACCTTCAATGACCTGAGCTTCCGTTTCCCGGATGCAACAAATGCGCTGTTCCAGGTATATTTAACAGCGAACCTGTTTAGATTCTAGCATGCCGTGAGCATGTATTTTGTATCAGGAACGAATCATTTTTTATATTTACACAGACGGACATAAAACGTCCTGCAAAGTCTGCATGACTGTTCTTCCCGAAGGTTGAATGGTTTAAAGGTGGCACTATTTTCGGTTATCGTTGCAGGCATCAAACATGAAGAAACTTTGGATCACCTTTACCCTCCTGATAATCGCCGGCAATTGCGTTGCCCAGGAAAAAACTGCCGATTCCCTGAAAGTTTATAAAGAAATTGAAGCATTTGCTGAGAAGAAAAAAGGCATCGTGTACACCTTATACCGTGCTATATTCCGCCCTGTAAAAAAGAACCTGCAGCCACCCAAAAAAATCAAGGAAAAGCAAAAAAAGAACACCCTCGATCAGTATACAGGAAAGATCATCAGGTCCATCATCTACGACAGCAATGATCCTTTTGGTTACGTGATCGGCGACACAGCGATCCATCCCAGGAATTTCGTTCAGCGGGCAGGCAATTCCATTCATGCAAAAACAAAAAAAATAACCATCAGGAACAAACTGTTGTTTGAACGTGGTGAAGCGCTGGATCCGTTTTTGGTGAAAGAATCCGAACGGTTACTGAGGCAAAGTTCATATATACGTGAAGTTACCATTATCCCAATTGCCGTGGGTAAGGATTCGGTGGATATCTGGGTGCGGACGATTGACCTCTGGTCCATTGTGGCCAGGGTGGCCGTATCACCTAAATCATTTAAAATACATCTGACCGAAAGAAATTTTTTCGGCCTGGGTCATGAGCTCGACAATACCCTGTATGCGCAGCACAGTCCGGTGGCCTATGCATATGAAGGCGTTTATACCTTAAACAACATCAGAAATTCATACATCAACACCAGTTTCTATTATACGCAGGACAAGGAATACAATTCCACCAAAGGCATCAATGTGGAACGAACCTTTTTTTCACCGGTAGCCCAGTGGGCCGGTGGTATTGCCATTTTTCAGTCAGTCACGAGCACCTCTTTTATTATCCCTGATACAACCTATACATTTACAGGTGTTAAATACGATCAGTATGATTTCTGGGGTGCGAAAAGCTGGCGGCTGCAACGTGGCTCTTCAGAAGCAAGAAGAACAAAGCACTTTATTGCTTCAGCACGCTTTTTAAATATCATCTATAGTGAACGTCCCTATCTTAACCCTGATACCTTCAGTCTTTTACAGAATCAGCAGCTTTATTTATTCAGCGCAGGAATTTCAAAAAGGAATTATTTCAAGGATGACTACCTTTTTAAATTCGGTCCACCTGAGGAAGTACCTATTGGATGGGTGGTTTCTCTCACAGGAGGCTACCAGCAAAGGGAAGTGGATCACCGGTATTATGTGGGAATGAAAGCATCAGCAGGAAAATATTTTTACCCGGGATATGCCGGCATTCGATTCGAATACGGAACCTTCTTAAAAGAAAACAACCCGGAACAGGGATTGATCTCCGGAGCGCTGGTGTATTTCACCAACCTGTACACTGCCCGAAAGTGGAAGTTCAGACAGTTCTTCCGCACCAACCTGCTCTATGGCCTGGAACGAAGGCCAACCGATGCCCTTAATATTAATGATGATAACGGCATCCAGGGATTCAACAGTGATGAAGTCTTCGGAACCAAAAAGCTTGTGTTTACTGCACAAACGCAGGCTTATGCGCCCATCAACTTTATTGGTTTCCGGTTTGCCCCTTTCCTTTATCTGGCCGGCGCATTAATTTCAGGACAGGATCAGAGTCTATTTACGAGCAGGTTTTATACTTCCATCGGTCTTGGCCTGATTATCAAAAATGAGCTGCTGGTGCTGAATGCGTTTCAGATCTCTGCAGCGTTTTATCCCATTATTCCCGGCGTAAATGATAATGCTTTAAAAATAAATCCCGTTAAGACCAACGATTTTCAATTCTGGGATTTTGATTTGGAAAAACCTTATACGCTTACATTCTGATTGGTATATACTAAAAACAAAAGGAGTGAAGGTCTTTCAGCTCCTTTTGCCTTTTGGATTTCTGCAATAAACAAGTTGCCCGTACAGGAATTTATTCCTTATCCATAAATCGTTTGAAATATTGCATGATGCATAGCGTAACTATCGCACTCATGGCTGAACCCTCAAAAAAAAGTATGATGGCAACTTCTGAAGGAGTGGAATTCATGCCATTGACCACATGCGAGGTAAGATATTCCGAAAATCCCGCATCTATATGTAAATAGATATAAAGGAAAATAGCCAGGAAAAAGAAGGAAATAATTCCTGTGAGGAATGCCGCTCCAAAATCCTGAAAATAATTAAGGCTGATATGCTTTCTCAATTCCTTTAAAGCAATATAGCCTACAATTCCGAAAATTGCATAATTGACAAACCTGAGTTCGGTAACATGAAGCAGGTTAACAGCTCGCATAATCAGAAAAAAGATAATGTAACAGGCCGCAGCAATTGCGCCATGACCGACGATTGTCTTTTTCAATAACCGATTTGAAAAAAACTCTTTATGGCCGATTTCCAATTTATCGTAATTTTTCATTGTGTTTGTTTTTTATAATGATTTTTCATGTATACCTTCAGCAAACTCTTCCACTATCTTATCGCAAAACGCAGGCAGATCCGCCGGCTTGCGGCTTGTTACCAGGCCATTGTCTACAACCACTTCTTCATCAACCCAGTTTGCGCCCGCATTGATCAGATCAGTTTTGAGCGAAGGATAAGAAGTCATTTTTCTTCCCTGCAGCTCACCTGTTTCAATCAGCGTCCAGGGGCCGTGACATATTGCGCCGATGGGCTTGCCTGAATCAAAAAAACCCGTTACAAAACCAACAGCATCTGCATTCATCCTTAATTTGTCGGGATTCATTACACCACCGGGTAATAACAATGCATCAAAATTATTGGCATCTGCATCGGCCACCGTAATATCCGTATCGAACTCTTTTCCCCAGTTACCATTTGTCCATGACTTTACTTTACCGGGTTTAAGGGACACGACCTCCACGATGGCCCCTTCACTGACAATCCTCTCTTTTGGCACTACAAACTCAGATTCTTCGAAACCATCCGTTACCAGAATGGCTATTTTTTTCCCTTTGAGGCTGCTTTCCATGTTATTTTTTCCTTAGCCTGAATAAAGAATAATGCCAATGGAGGGCCCTCTCCTGGCGCCCGGGATATGGCATCCCCGATGACAGGAGGTAATTTTTTCCCCATATGCTGTTAAATTGGCTTTTAATGAGTTATGGCCTGATATTTTTTTTGTTAAAGGCATGAAAGACTTAAAAATGTTTAAAAAAAACAGGAAAAGTATTAATGGAGGAGTAATCAGCTATTTTGAAAATGAAAGGCAGCAGAAACCCACGCTCGTATTTCTTCATCCATTTCCATTCAACAAAAACATCTGGGAGGCGCAAATAAATTATTTTGAAAAGGATTATCATGTTATTGCGCCTGACTTCCGCGGGTTCGGAAACAGCCCGGTGGGCTACAAATCATTATCTGTGGATCTGCTGGCTGATGATCTGCAGCTGCTGTTAGACAGCATCGACGTGTCGAAAGCAATTATCTGCGGTCTTTCGCTTGGCGGTTATGTAGCACTGAACTTTGTCAACAAGTATCCGGATATGGTACAGGCATTGGTGCTCGCCGATACGCAGTGCAGGGAAGATACCAAGCTGGAAATTACAAACCGTTATAAAACGGTTGATGAGATCATTGCTTACGGCCTGCATTATTTTTCGGAAATATTACTGGCTAAACTGGTTTCAAACCAGTCATTCCGTTTCAATGCCGGTTTAATGCGGAAGCTGAAAGAAATGATCTATACTGGTAAAAAAGACGCTGTGGTATTTACCATCCTTGCGCTTGCCAGGCGCGACGACACCTGCAAAATACTAACGGCTATTGATAAGCCCACGCTGGTGATGGTTGGAGAAGAGGACAAGATCACACCGGTAAACGAAGCACGCTACCTCCATGAAAACATCAGAGGTTCGGTGCTCAGGATCATTCCAAATGCGGGTCATCTTTCAAATGTTGATAATGCATCCATGTTCAATGAAAATATGGCAAGCTATCTTGATTATATAGGAGCGAATAAAAAACGAAGGGTGGCATAAACTGCTTATAAGGAATGGCATTATATTTAATAACTGATCAATAAAACAATAACCATGAACAACTTACTTTATGTTATCGCAGTGATTCTGCTGATCGGATGGCTGGTCGGTTTCTTCGCATACAGTGCGGGATCCATCATTCATATCCTGCTTGTACTTGCCGTAGTGGCTGTATTGCTGCGGGTAATCAGCGGAAAAAAGCCGGTTAGCTGATCATCAGGCAAGCCGGAATAAATAAAGGGAGAACCATGTTCTCCCTTTTTCTTTTATATATATTTCGTAATAGCATAATCCTCAAAGGCCTTCCATTTATGATAAGAAAAGAATGCATGCAATATCATATAGCATATAATATCATATAAAAGGAATTATGATAACATTCCTGGCGGTTTCAATAACCTTTCTCAGGCAAAGTGTTCAGATTTTTAATAAAGGGTTATTATACGCAGATGAGGAGTTTAAAATTTCAGGGCAAGGAAGATTTAAGGATGTTTTGCAGCGGTGCGATATAACATAAAAAAGCCCGGGAATAACCCCGGGCGTTAATACTAACAAACCAAAACCTATCCTTTTACCACTACAAGGTATTTGCTGATGCTCCAGAATTTTTCCGGATTGGTAATATTTATCGCCTTACATTTTCCATTCGAATCCTTATCCAATGTGTAAGAATCAGTCGGATGGCTCGTCACAATCTTGATTTCCTTATTTTCAATCGGAATATTGAGTGTTTGTGTGTAATCAATTTCGTTGAAGAGGCTCTTATCCACATCCCCTTTCATTTTCTGAACTGATCCGATACCAAGCACGCCACCGTTGGAATTCAGGATTTTCTTTTTCTCAAGTTCCTTGGGATAACCAATTACATAATAGGCAGTATGCAATGCATGCGTCTGCTGATCGATGGTTTGTCCCTGCATGCTGTTCTGAACAACAAGCGTATCGACTGATGTTTGCAGTTGTGCCACCTGCATGCTCATTTTGGAAAGCTCTTCATTAAGGTCTGACAGTTCTTCCTCTTTTTGTGCCAGCTGCTCATTCAGCATGGCAACAGTTTCCTCAAACCTGGCAATCTTATGTCCTGAAGATTTAAGACGCTTGTCAAGTTCAGCAATCCGGCTCCTGTTGTCGGCCATCAGCTTGTTGATTGACTCAATGTCGGCGTTAATCCTGTCTTTGACATTAGCTCTCAGCTCTGTCTGATTTTTAACATTGGTAGTTATCGTGTTTTGTTTGGCATTTACGATGTCAAGGTTCTTTTCAATTTCATTAAATGACGCAAGAAAATCGTTGATAACTGAATCCCTGGATGCCGTAACGGCTGCTGCTGAATCAAGCTGAGCCTGATGACGCATCTCCATTTCTTTGTTTGAACATCCTGACATGATTAATAAACCAAGTGCAGGAACTAAAATTAGCTTTTTCATATGATCAGTTTTATATTTTAATAATGGTGCTTTCAAAAAACCGTACCAAAAATGACTGGCACATATTTTTCAGTCATGATTTATTATCAGTTTTTACAGTGAAACTATTTTTACATTGAAGGCTGCTCCGAACATAATTACTGACCCGGAAATCAGGGGTGGTGTCGGATACCTTATCAATGGCGAGATTCATATATCGGTTGAGTTATATGAGAAATGGTCACTATCTCCAGGGGTAATGCCCATTCCATTCATTGATGCTGATGAAATAAATTACAGGCTTCATCTGGATGATATCAAACTTTTCGCCGGTCAGCAGGTGCATGTATTTGACAACGGTTTTCTCATTGGAGAAGGCACTATTACAGCTTATCCGCTGAACCATGATTTTACCATGGCAGAAGTAAGCCTGCATAATCCTTTCAGGGGTGATACTTCAAATTATCCAGTAAAGTATCTTGTCCCGGTTTGCTAGTCCGACTTATTTTCAAGGTCGTCCTCATTGTTAGCTTTAGCATCTTTAATTACCTTTACTGGACCAGGCCTTTTCTCCTTTTTAATAAACCGCGAAAAACCGGTTTCCTGTGTTGTTCCGGCTGGGATAACCCTGCCAGCTTCAGGCAGCTTCTTAACTTTTTTCTTGCTTTTCATATCTTATCCAAAAAAAATTTATACCAATTGTGCTCAGGATGAGGAATTATATTCCCAATTAGAATGTTTTAGTTAACATTTTAAAATATTTCCGGTACAATTACATGCCCCTGGCTACATAAAGACAGGGTAAAATGCCATTTGCAGTAATATTTTATCACCTGGCTTATGCCTGGGTAATTTCTTTCCTGATCGCTTCAATCAGTTCTTTGGAAGTAAAAGGTTTGGTAAGTATAAAATCAGCGCTGCTTCTTGTTGCTTCCAACACTTCCTTATCCATTCCCGTCATCAGGATGACAGGGGTATTGGAATTTTCCTTAATGAAATCGGCAAGCTCAAATCCGCCCAGGTGCGGAACCATGATGTCACTGATCACCAGGTTCCATTGCTGGCTTTTGATCAGCTTTTGCGCATCAGCCATGTTGTCGCTTGCTGTTACATTGTATCCTGCTTTCTCCAGTGTTTTGGAAACCATTTCACGGATTTCTTTTTCATCATCAATTACGAGTACGTTCATGTTTTTTTGTTTTGTAGGGTTCAAATAAATTTCAGTCAAGATTTAGTGTTATAATAAATTTCGTTCCTTTTCCCACTTCCGATTCCACTTCAATGCCTGCTTTATGGGATTGAAGTATATTATGCGTGGTTGCAAGGCCGAGGCCAACGCCATTTGGCTTTCCTGTAAAGTAAGGTTCAAACAGCTTGCCAATATTTTCTTTGCCGATTCCGATGCCATTATCTTTGATGATTACCACGCATTTATTGTCCACCAGCAACGTGTTAAGCGTTAACACACCGCCTTTTTCAGGCATGGCTTCAATCGCATTGATGATGATATTCAGGAAAGCAATTTTTATTTTTTCCTGGTCAATCACCACATCACAAAGGTTATCAGAATAATACTTTTCAATACGTATATTCTTAAGCGTTGCACGGTCCATGGCCAGGTTAAGCGCTTCATCGAGCACCTGGTTGACCGAATGCTTTGATACGCTTACATCAGTGGGCCTTGATGACTGCAGCAATTCGGTGATCAGGTCATTGATCCGCCTACCGTTTCTTTTAATTATTTCCAGATAATTTCCATAGTTGGGATTTGTCAGTTCATCTTCAATCTGTTCAACAGCCAGGTTGATATTGGTGAGCGGATTCCTCACTTCATGGGCAAGCATGCGTACAACCCTGCTGGTCAAAGCCATTTTTTCGGAGATGATAATGTCCCGTTCCACTTTTTTCCGCCTGGTGATATCATGTATGATTCCCTGGTAATATATTTTACCATCGTTGAACAATTTTTGAATGGATGCAGAAATAAGACATAATTTCCTGTCACCTTTTTTGTCTTTCAGCACTGCTTCAAAGTCCGAAACCAACCCCGTCCGCTGCATGGCATCCTGAAACTTCCTCCTGTCTTCCTTATTCTCATACAGGTTTGCCGCATTGAGTTCATAAAATTCTTCCCTGGTGTAGCCAAAAATACGCATGGCAGAATCGTTGAAGTCGATGAAATTTCCATCAAAGTCAGTTATGTATATCATATCCCTGGAGCTCTCAAAAATATTCCTGTACTTTTCTTCACTCTGGCGCAGTGCTTTCACCGCATCCGATCGCTCGAGCGCATAGCGGATGCTTCTTTCCAGTTTCTCCGCATCAATTTCTCCTTTAATAAGGTAATCATCTGCACCAAGCCGCATGGCTTCCAGGTCTATCAGCTGATCACCCTTGCCGGTAAGCAGGATGACAGGCCCCTCGCAACCGGCATCAGAAGCAATGGATATCAGCTCCAGTCCTGTATGCGCACCAAGCAGGTAATCAAAAATATACAGGTCGTGGCAGTTTTTCGGCAGCTCTTTTACAGCCTCGTTATAATTTGAGATCCATTTAACCTGAAAATTCTTTCCTTTAATCTCACGCAGGTAATCAAGGAAGAGGATGTAATCATCTTCATCATCTTCCACGATCAGGACACGTATTTCATCCATTGATTTGCTCATTACTCTTTTGTTTTATAGGTAAAATGACGGTAAAAACAGATCCTTCATTTTCAACTCCTGTTGCGTAGATCATTCCGTTATGGTTTTCAATAATTTTTTTACAGATGGAAAGCCCGATGCCGCTGCCTTCAAACTCCGAACGGCCATGCAACCTTTGAAAAAGTACAAATATTTTCTCGGCATTTGCCTGCTCGAATCCGATGCCGTTGTCTTTCACTTCGATTTTACAATAATTTCTTTTAGCCTGCCTGATTCCCATTTCCAGGCCGTTCTTAATTTCAGCGGTAATTTCCACTTCAGGAACGATAATGTCGCTTTTTTGAAATTTAATGGAATTCAGAATGAGGTTTTGAAAAAGCTGATGCATCTGTGTGGGTACTGCATCCAGCACCGGCAGTGAACCGATTCTGATGTTTGCATGTGACTGCTGAATTTTGATATCTATGTCATTCATGATATCCTTCAGTACTTCGTTTAAATCCGTTGGCTGGAACGGCTCAGTTGACCTGGTAAGCCTGGAGAACAACAGGAGCTCTGCAATAAGCTTTTGCATCCTGAGCGAAGCATCAAACATCCTGTTGATATATTCCACTGCATCAGGCGGCAGCTCATTGCTGAATTTTATTTTTAAACGGTCACCGAATGAAGTGATTTTTCTCAATGGCTCCTGCAGGTCATGAGAAGCCACATAAGCAAATTGTTCCAGGTCACGGTTTGATTTGTTAAGATCATCAACCTTCTGTTCCAGTTCTTCCTGCGCGCTCCTGATTTCCGTTATATCCTGTGCCAGGACCATTCCGGCAAAAGCATGGCCTTCATTATTCTTGATTTCAACAAACTGAACTTTAAAGAATCTGTCTTCCGCTTCAATTACTTCCTGGTGGCCCGGCTGATCAAGCAGGTATAGAAGCTTGTATTCCTCCAGCACCTGCATAACAGGCAGCCCCGACATCGTGTGCTTTTCCTTAAATAGCGGCGTTCGCGTATTTCCCTCGGTGAGGATGATTACTTTGTCAAGATCAAAGAGCAGCACTTCTGTATCGGGCATGTTTGCAGCCAATGTCTTATAAAGCTGCTCGCTTTTTTTCAGCATTTCATCAGCCTGCTTCATGGCTGTGATGTCCATATTCACACCCAGCATTTTTTCAGCCTCCCCTTTATCATTCAGGATAAAATTTCCTTTCACAAAAAAATGCCTGACCTGCTGATCGGGAGTAAAACGACGGTATTCGTATTCAAAAGGCTTTGCCTTTTTAATTGCATCGCTCATGATCCGGCTTACATGTTCCTTATCATCAGGGTGCAGAAATTTACCTGCTTCATGCATGCTTCCGTTGTGCATGCTCTTTTCAAAACCAAATAACCGGTACAGGTTTTCGGACCAGATCACTGTATTTGTTTTTAAATCGGTTTCCCAGCTTCCAAGCTGTGCTATTTTTTCCGATTCTGCCAGCAGCTTTTCTCTTTTTATGATCTCTTCCTGTACTTTTTTATTTTCTGTAATATCCTGCATGGTTTCAGTAAAACCATCTTTCATCTTCACGGCTGAAACATGAAACCACTTCTTCCTTGTTTCATCATACGTTTCAAAGCTAACCGGATCGTCCGTTTCGGTAAGGGCAATAAAGCGCTGCATCACCGCGCTGTCGCCGAATAAAGTGGAAAACAGCATGTTCCTTTTCCTGATGTTCAGCATGATTGCAGCTGCGGAATTATGCATGGTGCAAACAAAATCGTATACGCGTCCTGCGCCATCCCTTACAGATTCAAAAACCATGATGCTGTTCACTGAAGCGTTGAGAATTCCCTGGAGGGAAATACTAAGATTCTTCTTCTCAAACGATTCATGCCGCAGGGCCTCGATAACTCTTTTTTCATTCCTGTGCGTCTGCATATAATTCAATGCAATGCCGAAGAACGGTATGACATACGAAATTAACTTATCATAGCTTGCAATAAGAAAATGATTGTCGCCTATCACCCTGGAGCCAAAAATAACATGCAGCTGTGCAGCTACGGATGGAATAATGCTGACCAGCAGGGTTTGGGAAAAAATCGAAGGATGATTCGAATAAAATTTCGGGAAAATAATGGTAAGTGAAAAAAGATAAAGTACCAGCGGAATGATATCCATGCTGCGGCTGATGGTAGCATTAAAAAGCGTCCGTTCAGATTCTTCCGACAGATTCAGCACAAACAGGATGACACTGATGGTGATCAGCGTTAATAAAGAGAATACATATACGAGGAATTTTACGTTGTGCCTGATCACATTTTTGAACAGGTTGTCGCTCTGTTTCAGAAACAGACCTGCACCAATGAGCAGGATAAGCGCATTGAATGTACGTGAAAAAACCCAGGTATATATGGTTATAAACGTTAGCTGGTAAGATGTCAGCACGAGGCCATTGCCAGCCAGTATATGCAGCAGATCAAATCCGGCTGAGCATAACAGGGTAAAAGCCACAATGGGAGTACTCACGTCGCCTTTGATGCTGAAATCAACCAGGGATAGAAAAACGGTCAGCAAAGCAATACAAACACATGCAATCTCAAGCGTATTGTTGATGAATATTTTTCTGGCTACTTCAATATCACCAAAATCAACTCCTGCCAGGTTAAAGATAACCGGCAGGAGGCATGCGGCAATAACGAAGTATACAAAATATACCGGTATGGCAAATTTCAGCGAACGAATTTTCATATCGTCCTTTACATATTATAACTTTTCATTTTGTTATAAAGGGTTTTCCGGTCGATATTCAGAATTTCCGCAGCTTTGCTTTTATTGAAATTAACTTTCTTGAGCACATCCAGTATCATTTCATATTCAGCTTCGAGCGCTGCTGATTTAAGGCTGGCAGGGCGCTCACTTCTCACAATCGGATTGGTGTTCACCGGCGCAGGAACTGCTTCACCTGGCACTTCAGGAAATGCTAGTCGGGCGTGATTGGAAATTTCGAACGGTAATGACTTAGCCTCAATGTGGTCGCCTTCGCTTAACAAGGCTGCACGTTTAATCACGTTTTTCATTTCCCTGATGTTACCATACCAGGGGTAATTCAACATCAGGTCAACTACATCCTTATCAAAGCCACTGATGTTTTTATTCAGATCCCTGTTGGCCTGCTCCAGGAAGAATTTGGCAAAGATCAGGATGTCTTCCCTGCGTTCACGCAGCGGCGCCACCGTCATATGAAACTCATTGAAACGGTGAAAGAGGTCCTCCCTGAAACGGCCTTTCTTATAGGCTTCAGCCAGGTTTTCATTACTTGCTATGATGATCCGTACATCAAGGTTGATTTCCCTGGTACTTCCGATGCGCTTTACTTTTCTTTCCTGTACCACGCGCAACAGCGAGGCCTGCACTTCATACGGCAGATTGGAAACTTCATCAAGAAACAGCGTACCACCGTTTGCAAGTTCAAAATGGCCAATCTTTGTTGCCAGGGCACCGGTAAAGGATCCCTTTTCATGACCGAATAATTCACTGCCTGCAAGTTCCTTGCTGATCGCTCCGCAGTCCATGGCTACAAAGGGATTGTTTGCCCTGTTGCTGCGGCTGTGTATGGTCTGCGCAATGGCTTCTTTTCCCGCTCCGCTTTCACCATAAATAATAACACTGTAATTGGTTGGCGCCACAAGATCGATCTGCTTGAACAACGCAATCGATTGCGGGCTTTCCCCGAATACATAATCCACCGCTCCACGGTAAACTTTTGCCTTATGCTGCTGTCCGTTTTCTGATTTTGATTCGGAAGGAACTGCAGGCTGGAAATCAGGATCGCGTTCAAGCACTTTCCTGATGGTGATGAGAATCTCATCAGGGATAAGCGGTTTGGTAATGTAATCCACTGCACCTATTTTCATCACATGCACCGCTACACGGATATCACTGTAACCGGTAATGATAATGATGGGCAGTCCTGGAACAATGTCCTTCGCCCGCTGGATGATCTGTGCTCCGTCCAGGTCTCCTAACCTGAAATCGCACAGCACCAGGTCGGGCCTCATTTCCTGAATTGCTTCAAGCCCTTTTTTACCATTGTGTGCAATGGTTACATCATAGCCGTTTTTTGTCAGAAATCTCTTTAATAATTGAGAAAGATCCAGATCGTCTTCAATTACAAGAATTTTTGGATTCATAAGTTTGGAAGTTTTTTAGTTGTGGCAATAGCAATTATCTTACTAATATCCCACCGCAGTAAAATCAAGGGTTTCGCCCCACAAAGTTAAGAAAAATTGCGGAATTTATTGCCCATATTTATGGTTTGGGTATATTATTACACAAGATTATGTTGGTATTAGCTGATTTAAAAATCGTCAGCTTACCTGTTTTCTCAGTCTGGAATTGGGCACATTCATGGCTTCCCTGTATTTGACCACTGTTCGTCTGGCTACATTCAGTCCCATTTCTTTAAGCTTATCGACAATTGCAAAATCATTCAGCGGACTTGTTTTGTCTTCCAGATTTATTATTTCCAGGATTACTTCCCTGATTTCCTTGGTGCTGATCTTTGTTCCGGAATCAGATACAAGTGATGTTGTAAAGAGGTTCTTTAACAGCAGGTTTCCAAAATTGGTCAGTGCGTACTTATTGCTGGTCACACGTGATACGGTGCTGATATCATAGCCCGTTGATTCAGCCACATCCTGCAGTATCATCGGTTTTAATTTTTTATAATCGCCCGTTGCAAAAAATTCATATTGCTTTTTGACAATGCAGCGCATGATATCCATCAGCGTTTTTTCGCGTGTACGCAACGCTTCCACAAACCATTTGGCAGCATTGATTTTCTTTTTCAGGTGACTTACAGCCGGGGAACGCCGAGCAGTTGATTCCTGGTCATTCACAAGCTCTTCCATTTTAGCACTTACCCTAACGCTCTGACCGGGATTACTTGCCAGGCTGATCTGACAATCATTTTCTGAAATATAGACTATAAATTCAGGTGTAACCTGCGTCACCCGTTCTTCTTCCTTTGAAATATCTGCCAGTGGCCGTGGCGACAGGTGTGCAATCACATGCAATACTTCCTGCAGTTTCTCCACGCTGATGTCAAGCTCCTGCATGATCCTTCCATAGTTTTTTACTGAAAGCTCATGGAAATAATTTTCAATCAGCGAAAGCGCCAGGATATGGTTCTCATCGGTTTTTCCGGCTCTTTTCAGCTGGAGGACCAGGCATTCCTGGACCGACCTTGCACCTACACCGGCAGGTTCAAGCTGCTGCAGATAGGTCAAAGCATCCAGGATCACCGGTTCATCAATCATGGCATTATTGGCAAAGCTGTAATCATCCGTCAGGTCGCTGATCGAACGCCTGAGGTATCCGTCTTCTTCCAGCGAATCAATGAGGTAAGTAACAATGGACCGGAGGTTTACCGGAATTGTTAATTCAGCCAACTGCTGCTTCAGCTGTTCCTGTGAAGTAATGCCGCTCACCGCAGGTGCCTGGTAATACTCATCATCCTGGCTGTAATTATTGATCTCGGTTTTATAATCCTTAATTTCTTCTTCGTCCATAAAGTCCTCAATGCTTGTTTCCGGAGTTTCAGCGGCATCTGTTTCCTCCTCATTGGAAAAAAGCTCTTCATCCTTTTCATTGTCCAGCTGTTCAAGAGCCGGGTTCTCTTCCAGTTCGTTCTTAATATGTTCTTCCAGTGCCATGTAAGGAAGATGCATCAGGTGAAGAAGCTGTAGTCGCTGTTGTGTGAGAAAGAAATTTTGCCGTTGCGACTGTGTCTGTATCTGTTCCTGGTTTACCATGTGGGGAATAATTTTAGTTGTCATACAGTGGTGCAAACTTGAAACCAAACACAAAATCCCGCAAAACAGGTAATAAGCAGGGCATTTACCGGGACTGTATGTAGAATTATTTCCACCTTTCATTGTCGGATTTTTATATACCTTTCCTTTCTCAAAGCACAGCCCTGGCAGAAACGCCTCCTTAGATTTTTATGAATCTTTCCTCTTTACAGCTTTCCAAGTTATTTTTAATAATTACGATCGCCATTTTATTATTCCTCTCTTATCTTTCCTATCAGCGACTTCAGTATTTTATTTCGTATACCGCACTTGTTGATCATACCCATAATGTGAGATTGCAGCTTGAGCAGACGTTGTCGTATCTGAAAGATGCAGAAACCGGGCAGCGGGGATTTATCATTACCGGCGATTCCGTTTACCTTGAACCCTATTTAATCGCCACTGATAAAATTGCCTTATCATTAAAAATGCTCGATTCGCTTACGAAAAGCGATGCAGGACAACAGGCAAATATTAAAAAGCTGAAATTTTTAAACGCAAAACGACTGGAAATTCTGAAACAGGTGCTGTTGGAAACAACGGAAAGTAAAAATGTGAAGATCCGTCAGAGAACATTGCTGCTGAAAGGTAAAATTGTAATGGACGACATCAGGCTTCTCAGCAAGAAGATGGTTGACAGTGAACAGAAAATATTAAAGTCCCTTGAGCAGAAACGGTTCTTTTATGCATCACTCACTCCGCGTTTTATCATGTTGATGATGCTCTTCTCACTTGCGCTGATCATCATTTCGTATTTCATCATCATCGGCGAACTGAAAAAAACAAATGCCATCAGGAGTGAGCTGGAAAATAAGATTGGTGAACTTAACCGGTCGAACAGGGAACTGGAAGAATTTGCTTATGTGGCTTCGCACGACCTGCAGGAACCACTGCGGAAAATCCAGTCGTTTGGCGACAGGCTGGTTTTGAAGCATGAACAAAAGCTTGATGAAGATGGAAAATTCATCATCAGCCGGATGCAAAATGCTGCATCACGCATGCAAATGCTGATTAATGACCTGCTGGCTTACAGCAGGCTGTCACAGAAGGAGCAGCAGAAAATGGAAAAAACAAATCTGCAGACCCTGCTCACCCATGTGCGCAATGATTTACAGGTACTCATCGACGAAAAAAAAGCCATTATTAAAACGGATGCCTTACCGGTTATAACAGCAACCCCAACGCAAATGCATCAGCTGTTTCAAAACCTGCTTAACAATTCTCTCAAATTTTCTAAAAAAAATGTGTTACCCGTTATTGAAATCAGGTATAATCTTGTCAAAAGCACTGATGTCCCGAACGTCAGGGCCAGCCAGGAGGGTCACCTGTTTCACCGCATCATCATTGCAGATAATGGCATTGGCTTCGACAAAAAATACCTTGAAAAAATATTTGTCATTTTCCAGCGGCTGCATGGCAAAATGGAATACAGCGGGTCTGGAATCGGGCTGGCAGTCTGTAAAAAAATTGTTGAGTCACACAATGGTTACATTGATGGTGACAGCATCGAAGGCAATGGAGCAACCTTTACGATACATCTTCCTGCCTGATAATAATTAATCAATAACTGGAAGCAGCAGTGGTCCTGTCATAAATCTCCTCCTGGTGATTTTTTCCCCTGAACCTGCTGAACAAATGCTTTATTGTTTCAATGATGCCGCCTGCATGCTCAGCTACATAATTATTCGTTACATTTTTTAAAAAGAAAGGCACCGTTAATTTAGACAGCCATCCGGCTTTCCGCATGATCATCTTGCCAACCAGGATGTCGATAATGAAATTGATGCCTGGTCCGAAAAGCCATGAGTCCTTACGGGTCAGTAATTTTCCCGTTGCATTCATGGCAAGATGAAATGGGTGAAGATATTCCTTTAAATCTTTTGCATCCCGTTCCAATTCATCTTCAAGCATCCTGATCTCCTTCCGGAGTCTGATACGCTCTTCACGCAAATCTGTAATATTATCAATTTTCCTCATGGATGGTAATTTTTTTAATAAGGGCATTTATGATCGGTGTTTTAATCAGTTTCTCCCTGGTAAAATAAACAACAAGTGCCAGCAGGAGATAAAACCCTGCAAGCGAAAAGAAACCCATGGAAGGATCGCCCGTTCTGTCTCCGATGTACCATGCTATACCAAGGCTAATGAACAGCACTACAAAGAAACCGATAAAGACCATCAGCAAAACGGAAGCGATGGAGGCAAACACATCTGATATTTTATCCTGAACATTCAGAATGGCCAGGTCAAATCGTGCTTCAGCATATTTCCTGATTTTGCCAAGCATCGATTCCAATTTACTTTTTTCTTCCATGGAATTTCTGCTTTTTTAATTGTTAACCTTAGATGACATGGGGTCAGCTTTCCCTTTCATTGAACTGTACTCAGCCTGGGCCTGCTCCTTAATTTCTTCGGCTTTTTTATAAATTTTTCCTTTTGCTTCGCCGGCCTTTTCTTTAAGATCATTCAATGCTTCTTTACTTTCATTGATTTTTTCAGAAAGCTGATCAATCAGGTTTCCCGCCCTGTCAGCAATCTTTTGTCGGGTGTTACTTCCTTTATCAGGGGCAAACAATAATCCCATTGTAGCTCCTGCCACGGCACCTAATACAAGCGCGCCTAAAATTTTTCCGTTGTCAGACATGATATTTATTTTTTTTAGTTATAGCCTCCTTAATTCAATTTTTATGCCCGTCAAAAACACCGTGATTCCGACATATCCCGGCGAATCTTTCTTGTTTCTGCGTATAATAATCAGCACGTTGGGGAATTAATTACTGTACGCAAACCATGCATTCATAAATTGAGCAGGTATTTAAAGGGCATTGTAATTGTAATGACGGGGGGCAACTCACCACAAGCAATGAAAAGTTCCCAGTTCAATTTCCAAAAAGTAAAAAAATTAGCGGCCGACAGAACCATCAGCCTCAGCGAAAAGGCGTTGAAGAAAAAGGAAGAAACTTCTTCTTTTCTGAAAGATGCAGGTGATGTTTCACTGTTTACAATTCGCGTAATCAAAGAAATCTTAACTCCGCCTTACGAATGGAAAGAATTCTTCAGGCAGTGTTTTGAAATGGGAAATAAGTCGTTACCGCTGGTGGCGATCACGGGCATGATCATGGGACTTGTACTTACCATTCAGTCACGGCCGGTGCTTGAAGACTTCGGTGCTGAGTCCTGGCTTCCGGCAATGGTGTCCGTTTCACTGATCCGCGAAATCGGACCGGTGATCACTGGTCTCATCTGCGCCGGAAAAATAGGTTCGGGAATTGGCGCGGAGCTGGGCTCCATGAAGGTGACCGAACAGATTGACGCCATGGAAGTATCAGCCACCAATCCGTTTAATTACCTGATTGCAACAAGGGTGGCTGCCATCACCTGCATGCTGCCATTGCTGGTTTTATTTTCAGATGCCATGGGATTTTTCGGAAGCTTTCTTGGTGTCAACATTAAAGGGGATGTAACGCTCGTCTTATATTTCTCACAGGCGTTCGGTGCACTTGAATTCAGCGATTTTATTCCTGCCACCATCAAGAGCATTTTCTTTGGTTTTGCAATTGGACTCACAGGATGCTATAAAGGTTATCATGCCGGACGCGGAACAGAAAGCGTTGGCAAAGCCTCCAATTCAGCAGTGGTAACCGCTTCACTCATTGTTTTTATAATTGACATGGTGGCTGTACAGATCACAGATATTTTAATTAAGTCCTGATGATGCAGTCGCGTGAGAAAAATAACGGTCAGGCTATGGCTGATGCCGGAGACGAAAAAGTGATGGATGTGAGTAACCTGGGAGTCGCATTTGGTGATCAGGTGGTATTGAAAGATGTTTCATTCCAGCTGAACAAAAAAGAAAACCTGGTGGTGCTGGGAAAATCGGGCAGCGGTAAATCTGTACTGATCAAATGCATCGTCGGGTTGATCCGGCCCGATCATGGCAGCATCAATATTTTCGGCAACGAAGTACAGGGGCTGAATCTTAAAGAACTCAATGCGATCAGGCGCCGGATTGGTTTCCTGTTTCAAAGTGCTGCATTGTATGATTCCATGTCGGTAAGGGAGAATCTCACCTTTCCACTGTTAAGAATGAAAGAGAAAATAAAAACAAAAGAAATGAACGCACGGATTGAGGAGGTACTTGAAAATGTAGGGCTGGCTGATGCTATTGACAAGATGCCGTCGCAACTTTCAGGAGGGATGCGCAAAAGGATCGGGTTGGCAAGAACACTTGTTCCGGGTCCGGATATCATCCTGTACGATGAACCGACTACCGGACTGGATCCGGTAACTTCCGGTGAAATCAGCGGGCTGATCAATGAAATAAGAGAAAAATATCATACTTCATCACTCATCATCACGCATGATATGGCCTGTGCACGTATGACATCCGATCGCATGCTGCTGCTGCAGGACGGTGAATTTCATACCGGAGGCACTTACGATGAACTATCAGCCAGCACGGATGAGGATGTGCATGCATTTTTTGTATAAAAAATAAAACAGAACAAAATCAAAATGGAAAAATCAAATAATTTCAAATTCCGCCTCGGACTCTTTGTCATCACCGGTCTGGCGCTCTTCGCAGCAGCCATATTTTTTATTGGCAAACAACAGCACCTGTTCAATACAACCTTTCGCCTTTCAACCACTTTCGGAAATATCAGCGGATTGCAGGTCGGTAACAACATCAGGTTTTCGGGGATCAATGTGGGTACGGTTGACAAGGTGGAAATTTTAACCGATACAAGCGTGCTCGTAGAAATGATCATTGATCAGGCTCCAAGAAAATTTATCAAGAAAGATTCATACGCCACCATTGGGACTGAAGGTTTGATGGGCGACAAGGTGATCACGATTACACAGGGCTCTGCCGCCGCCGGCTCCATTGAAGACGGAGACAGGCTCCAGTCAAGCGACCCCATTGAAACGGATGACATTATTGCCAGCCTTAAAATCAGCGGAGAGAATGCAGAGATCGTAACCGGTCAGCTTGCTGAAATTCTTTACAAAATCAATAACGGAGAAGGAACGCTTGGAAGACTCATCAGCGATACAACCATTGCCACCAACCTGCAGCAAACCATCGCTAATCTAAAGCAGGGTTCCAAGGGCCTGAACCAGAACATGGAAGCAGCCAAGCACAACGTCCTGCTAAGGGGGTATTTCAGGAAGAAAAAGAAAGAAGCCGAACAGAAGAAACAGGAAAGCCTTGAGAAGAGCCAGGAAAAGGATACTACCAAGTGAAATGGCATCTTATTTTATATGTAACTACAATTACATTTAAGAAGAAGAATGAAAATGACAGATCAAAAATCAGAAAAAGTAACAGGTACAGCGAACGATCCACATAAGATTAATCCTTTCAAGCATGATGTGGATAATGACCCGACCAGGAAAGGTCCTGGTTCTGAACCGGAAAGAAAAGATCCTACGAGGGTCGATCCGGCAATACCTGAACATGAAGAAATTGGAAAACAGCGGGAGCAAAATGACGAAAAAGACCCGGCAATACCTGAAAAGGCTGCAGTTAAGGGTTAGTAAGAATACCACATGATTAGTTAAATTGAAGGGTTTAATTTCGAGTGTGGAAAAGTCTCCCCCTAAAAAGGGAGATTTTTTTGTGTAAATATGAAATAACAGGATTTTTGGCTTGCGGGTGATGTTAAATATTTTGTTAGCAAGTACTTAATCGATTTATGAAAAAAATAACTTTTCGTTTTAAATTAGCGTTCAACAAGAAAATGAAAAACAGCAAAGCGTACATCATTGATGATGAGGAGGATATTTGTTTGCTGCTGAAGGCGAATTTGTCAAAAAAATTCAAGGAGGTGCAATATGCAAAGAACCTCAAGGAAGGGCTGGCATATATGAATAAGAATAAAGTGGATGTTCTGTTTCTGGATAATAATCTGCCCGACGGATCAGGCATTGAGATGATCGGTAAGATCAGAAAAGCAAATCCTGCAGTGATCATCATTATCATCAGTGCCATGACCAACCTGCGTAATGAAGCCATTGCTGCAGGCGCAAGGGATTTTCTTGGCAAACCAATCAGCTTCAGCGTGATCAGCGAACTGCTGAAAAAATTCTTTCCGGCAGGCAATACCATCCCTTCCTGATTTCAGGCAGAGCCCGTGCTTCACATGATGCAGCAACAGGCAAACGCAACTGTTTTCATCGTATACTACGTTCCTGAAAATACTTTCCACAAAAAAAGAGGGAAACAATGTGTCTCCCTCTTTCTCCTTCCGGTTATTTAAGCCTTTACCGTATCACGCAGCTCCTTTATCCTGTCGTGAGCGGCAACGATTTTATCCCGTTGACTTTCCACAAGTTTCCTGGTTTCGCTCGTCCAAGGTGTATCGCTTTTGAGCGCATCACTGTAAGAATCCTTGGCAACGTCTTCTCCAAATTCGCAACTGGCTACAATCTGTTTCCTGTTTTTGGCAGTTATGGCTGCTTTCACATCCATCCATGCCCTGTAAAATTTTCCCGAAACAGAGGTACCTGTTTCCGCAGTACCGCCAAGCTTCATCACTTCCTTTGAAAGTGCCTCGCGGAATCCGCGGCTGTCAGATGCAAAATCACCAAAGAGGCTCTTTAATGAGGCATCTTCCGTTTCTTTTGCAGCAGTTTCATAACCGTCAACCCGGTCGTTATTGATTTCGATGAGCTTGTTTAGCTCGCTTACTAATTTTTCATTTGTGTCCATTATAACAATTTTTTAGTGCAATTCATTTTTAAAAAATGCATGCCACTTGTCTGAATCACGGATTAAGCAGCAGATTTAAGGATGCACAGATTAAATTTAGGACGAAGTCACAATTTTGTCTTCAAAAGTGAATGAGGTACCTTCGTAAAATGATAGTTTTACGTAATTTATAGTCCATGAATAAGTCATGTATATTAATATTCTCCTTTTTATTTTTTAAGATTTGCGATGGGCAGAATATTGTACCAAATCCAGGCTTTGAGAGTTATGTTGCATGTCCCCACTCTTTTGCTCAATTTAATAATTTTGTTAGTGATTGGACGGCTTGGAAAAGCAACCCTGATTACTTTAATGCCTGCGACACAGGAATTACTGCTAGTGTACCAAATAATTGTAGTGGATATCAACAAGCAAATACAGGAAGTGGTTACGCTGGAATTCATGCATATTCCGGCAGCACAATAAACCCAAGTTACAGAGAGTACATTGGAGTCCAACTTATATCGCCCTTGATTGTAGGAACAACATATTTTGCATCGATGAAAATAAGCGCTACCTTTTTAGATACGAATTGTACAACAGACATTAAATATGTTAGCAACAAATTGGGGTTTCTTTTTTCAACGGTCAGCTACTCGCTTACTAATCCATTTTCAGTCCCAAATTTTGCTCACATCTCTGAAAATGCAATAATCTCGGATACGGCAAACTGGACTTTGGTAAAAGGAGCCTTTATTGCTGATTCAGCATATCAATACTTAGCAATTGGAAATTTCTTCGATGACACTCTTACGAGCACATTTATGATGAATCCATCTGGCTATTCCCCTATGAGTTACTACTATATTGATGATGTTTGTGTTTCAACAGATTCCGTTACATGTAATTCAACATTAGGAATAAAAGATCTTAAGAGTGAGGTTGAGTTAATTTTGTTTCCAAATCCTTTTAAAGATAAAATAAATATCACTGTAGGTATAAGTGAAGTTTCCGAGGTTAGTTTGTTTGATTTGACAGGGAGAAAAATACTCAATCAATCATTTGTAAATTCAATTTCGATAAATACCGATCAACTCGATAATGGAATTTATATCTATGAATTGAGAAACAAAAAAAGAGTGATGAAGAAAGGAAAGATCGTGAAAGAATGATAGGTCAAAAAAACCAATTTAAACAAGGGCAAAAGTGTAACCAGGCTAAACCCGATGCAGCAAGCTCCGCGCAGCGTGCAGCGGGACTGAGGAAAAAACAAAGCGATGCAGCCTGTTTTCAAAAAACAAAATTTCAATGGTAATACCAGCTATTGAACATTACAAATCGTGATGCCTGCACACGCCATAGCCCCTGCTGACCTGCTAACCTGCAACTTGCTAACCTGCCAGCTTGTTAACTTTTTTATTTCATCACCACCACCTGTTTTCCTGCAAGCGTTCTTTGTCCGTTGCAGATCCTGAAATAATACACACCGGCAGGAATATTCTCCAGTCCTACCTTCATGCTTTTCAATGCAGGATCGAGCACGTAAGCCTGTTCTTCCTCCCCAAGCATGTTGGTTATAATGAGCCTGTACTGGTCTCCAGCAGGTATGGAATAAAAAATATTTGTTTCCGTGGTGGCGGGATTCGGTGACACCCCTGCAAAAGTAACGGGGGTTCCAGTCTGTGGAATACCAACATTATTTTCAAGCGACCATACGGTGAGGTCATCAAAATAAAATCCATCCATTTCACCGAAGAAATCGCTGGCCAGTAAAAATTTTAATTTGATGTTCTTACCGATATAATCATTCAGGCTCATTTCTTCCTTTACCCAGTCTGATTGCAATCCGTCATATACGGGCATATCGGGATCCTGGTTGAACGTGCCTGGATGTGTGTAGTTGCCGCACAGGGGGGTCCAGGTGATTCCGCCGTTATCGGATGCAAGCACCTGCACATAATCATTGTTCGACTCCACACGCCATTTGGCGTAAAAGATGATCCCTGCCCTGTCGGCCGGAACAAGGTTGATGTTTGCTGCTGTGATGAGCTCATTAAAGTCCTGCGACTGGTAATCACCCAACGGGGAATCGGTAATGGAAGCAGGCGGAGAATGCCAGGTTATTGGAGAGATGCCCCACTGCGTCCCTGAAGTCCAGTTATTCAGGTTGTTCCCCTGATCGGAAAGGAGGATGGTGGGCGTACCGAAATATTTAACCAGTGTATCATGAAGCTGGAATGACCCGAAATCAATCGTAAGCAGGAATTTCAGCTCCGTGCCGTTATACTGCGGGCCGTTTAACGTATAGGCAATGGAGTCGTCAAGCGACTGCAGGTAATTCAGGTTACTGTATGTTTTGGCGGTGCCGGTTGACAATATCTGTGGCGACAGCCCCGTAACGCTTACGGTATATGAACCGGTCGTATCCAGCCCGAGCTGCAGCACCTGATAAGGAATAAATCCATTAACGGCTGAAAGGATGGTCGGGGCCTGATCGGTGACTTTGGCATATTTTCCTGCCACCAGTGCTGAATAGAAATCCATGGGGACTGCGCCCTGTATGATGTCAATGATATCTGCCGGCTGAGGCCAGAAATCATAACCGCATTCGGGTGTAAAATCAAAAATTTTTCCTTTCGAAACCTGCTCGCCGTACAGCCAGTCGGTGGATCCGCCATTGGCAACATAGTTCAGCGTCTGGTTGCAGGTGCCATAGGTGTAGTCGTTATATTTGGTGTAATTATCAGCCAGGGCAACAAACACCGCTGAATCGGGTGTATACAGATCAGCCATATAACCCCACGGATAGAGTATATGATTTCCATAAGTATGAAAATCCATCGCTGTGACAAACTGATGGCTGTTTATGAAATTACTCAGCATCTGCGTTTCAGGCTCTGAGAATGGTGCAATACCACGATACGTTTCAGACATGCCGTTTGGTGAAGATCCGACATCATCAATACCCCAGAACATGTCATAATTCCTGTTCAGGTCAACGCCAAAAGTTCCATCGAGGTTATCCCTCCTGTTCTTCCTCCATAATCCGCCTCCCTGCGGATCAGTAAACTCATTATACAGGTACCCATCCGGATTGACCATGGGAACAAAGTACATTTCCCTGTTGTCGACCAGGAATTTTACGAGTGAATCGGTCTGGTAATTTTCAAGCAGGTACCACATGTAGTAAACAAGCTGCTGCATGGAAAGCGGTTCCCTTGCATGATGCACGGCTGAATAATAGGTCTCCGCTTCCGCTTCATCAATTGCTGGATTGTCAGATATCTTTAAATAGTAAATTGGATTTCCATCCCAGGTAAGGCCGGTATCAATCGGCGCCTTTGAAGTAATGAGGCTGGGATAAAGCAATGTCATGCTGTCAAGATCAGCCAGCAATTCGGCATACGTATAAAAGCCACCCATGCTTCCGGATTTAAAATGTGCAGGAACGGGAAAATTGGGGGTGTTGATATCAGGACATGTTGTGATGAGCGCCGGCTTTGGTGCTGCCGGGTTATTATACTGGTTCTGGTAGTATGCCCTGGCATCTTCTGCAAGCACATCATACTTTAATCCTGATTTTTTTATGATGCCTGTTTCATTTGCATTAAAATAAGAAGTAAACCACTGGTCCGCCTTACCATCACCATGATCAAGACACACTCCCTGATGCTGAAGGGTTACAAAGTCCTCTGCCGTTCCATAAATTTTTATTTTCTGATAAACCTGCTGTTGCGCAACCAGTGAATTAATAAAAATGCAACAAATGCAAAAAGCGTAAAATTTTTTCATCAATTTTCTTTTTAATGTTTCTGAAATAAAAAACCGTCCTTACTGTATATGAAGTTTCAGCCCGAAAGATAGAAAATAAATTAACATGGCAGAAAGGCCGGTAATACCAATTGTTACAGGGTATCGGGCTACCTCGGGATCACGTTAACCGTTACCGTATTTCCACCGCATTGACTGGCCGGTGCAGGACAGTAAGCAGGTGCTTTACCGGCAAATTTTTCAGCGGCCTGCTGTGGATTTACCAGCATGTTGTCGTTGTAATTCAGCGCCCAGTTACAGCCTGAATTCTTAAAATATTTTCCCGAAACAGGCACCCAGTACAGCGTGTGGCTTACTTCGATAAATGGATACGTGCCGTTCAACGCAGTGGCGTTTACCAAATAAGCCGGATACTGTCCGTAACACATATCGATCACGGCAACACCTCCCTGCATGCGAAGTTTAATAAAACCTTCTGTCGCCCCGTTCACACATTCAAAATGCGTATTGAAAACGGAAAGCCCTTTCACAACCGGTGACCCCTTTGCATCCCAGTCGATGCCCGTTCTCACTTTAAATCCTTCCACAATACAATTGGTAACCGACCAGCCTGAACAGGCATAAATCCCAAAGGCGTAATCGCTGCTGTCGCCGGCACTGAACCGGCAGTGGTTGAACGATGAATGGTTGCTCTGCGAATTGCTGTTTGAAGCGTCTGGCCAGTCGCCCATATCGGTTGTCCATCCTTTGGTACAGTTAAATGCCTGGCACATTTCCACTTCCGTATTCAAAGCAAACCTCAGGTGGATGGCTTCAGCAAGGTTAAAGCAGTCGATGCCTTTGTATACGCTGTTGTAAGTCGGCCCCAGATCAATTCCCGTCCTGGCTGCGAAATTATTCCTGCTGCCGATCTGCAAACCGTCAATACGAACAAAGCTGTTCACCATGGTATTTGCTTCCTGGTTATCAGCCGGTTTATTCCTGAAAAACACGGCTGATCCGTTTGTTCCTGTTACATTGATATAACAGGATGCTCCTGTGATGGTAAGGGATTTAAAGAATTTGGGGATCACGACCTGCTTGTCTTTCCAGTAATAATCACCGTAAGCAATGATCATTTTCCCGGTAGCAACCGCTTCATTAACGGCAAGCTGCCAGGCTGCCCAGTCGACGGGATCCTGCAGCGTAGCACCGATTCCGGAGAAATTCGTGTTGAGTTCCTCCTGGCTGATGCCAGCCTGCAGGAAGGTCATGTCTGCATGGATCGCTCCGAAATCATCGGGGTCCACGTAAGGACGTTTTAATATATGGTTACCGTTAGTGGCAATGACCTGCTGCTGCGCACATACTAAATGAATCTGCACCACCCATATGATAACAGTTAAAAATCCTGATTTCCTGCATGCTGCTTTACAAACCATAAAAGGGATATTGTTTCAGCAGTAAATGTAATAATTCCCTGCAGGAATTTACTTTTCAGGAATCCGGTGATTCTATTTAATGTTCCCTGCCTATTATCTCCCGTTCGTTATAACAGGGCAATGGCGTATTGGCAGGGCCGTTGAGCACTTCACCGTCAAACGTAAACCTGCTTCCGTGACAGGGACAATCCCACGATTTTTCATCGTTGTTCCACTTCACTGTGCAGCCCAGGTGGGTGCAATCGACCGATACCACATGCAGGATGTTTTCATCATCGCGGTAGACGCCATATTTTTCCTTTCTGATTTCCACCACCTTCCCCTCGCCCATCCTGATATCATTAATTTTTACAGCATCAGCATCTTTTGGTTTTGACTTCAGGTAGCTTATCATACCTTCCACCAGTTCCGAGAACATCACATTGCCTGCCTTGATCCTGATGCGGCCGGGATTATAGATCCGCTCGAGTTTGTTTTCCTTTCCATTGATCAGATCGGTAATAAGCATGGCACCAATGGTGCAATGCGTCATTCCATTTCCCGAATCACCGGTAATGATAAAGACATTGTCATCATCCCAGGGATTTCTTCCAAGAAATCCGAGTGAATCAGCAGGCTCCAGCACCTGACCCGACCACCTGTAGAGGATTTCTCCCATGTTAAAATGTTTCTTTGCCCAACTTTCCAGTCGTGCGTAGCGTTCTTCTTCAGGGATATCTTTTGCATCAGCCAGTCCGACAGCATGATCTTCCCCGCCGATAATAAGCAGGTCAAAGAGATCGGTCCATGGCTGGGTGCGTACATAATGATAAGGCGGAATGTTTTTATTTACTTCATGGTCGCCGGTATCCCACCAGAATGCCTGGGGCAGGCTGTTTTTGGGAATAAGCGAGGCAATTACATAGGTTCGGTATGCGAACTGTTTAAGGTGCATCACCACCAGGTTATTCACCGGCGAATTGGTTGCTACAACCACATGTCCTGCCTGTATGCTAAATCCGTCATTGGTTTGGATGCCCTTGCCTGAAATTTCCTTTGCATGGGTATTCGTATAAATTTCGCCTCCCATCTTTTTTATGGCATCCTGCAGGCCGAGCAGGTATTTCAGCGGATGGAACTGCGCCTGCTTCTCAAAACGGATCGCGTTTTTTGCATGGCTAATGCCCGGAATTTCGTTCACCATGGTGACAGGCAAGCCGCATTGCCTGGCAGCTTCCAGCTCTTTTGCAAGATTGTCAGCCTCATCAGTGGGATGAGAAAATAAATACCCGTCAACACGTTTAAAATCACAACTGATATTTTCCTGCAGGGTAACCTGCTCAACAAAATCAATTGCATCAGCATGGCTTTTTGCAATCATTGTTGCTTCTTCCTTGCCGAATACCGATTGATAATGATAATACCGGTCGTCGAGTGCAGTAACAAGCTGCGCAGTTGTCCTGCCGGTTTCACCGCTGCCGGGTACTCCGTCATCAACAACAATTACTCTTTTTCCGCTTTTTAGCAGGCAGTATGCCGTTGTCATGCCGCCTAAACCCGCTCCTACAATTACCACGTCAGTGGTTTTGTTGCCGGTAAGCTTTTTTTCATCAAAGGCCGGGACTGAATCTAGCCAGCAGGATCTGTGAACTCCTGAAGTATACTTGCCCGAAATTCCATTATGTTCCATTTTAATTATCAGATTATATGATAAGATTTTGTTATTCTTTTTAATATACAACTGCTGATTTCCGGCAACTAATTTTCATGCCACTGACCTCAAAATGCTACAAATCACAGATATGGTAAATTCAGGCCTGCTTTTTTACTTTACGCCGTTCATGAAAAAGAAAATTCTCATTATCATACTGGTTGTCCTGTTAATCCTGTTGCTGATAGGCATTGTTAAATGGTACCGGTTCCGACAGGGAGAAAAATACCCCACATTGCTTGAGCCGAGACTGGAATTTATGGTAGCTCACATCAACCAGATCAGCAAAGAAGAAACAGACATGGAAGCAAGCATGCTGGTAAAAAATCCTTTGCCTGTGGGAATCACTTTCGACAGCATTTCCTATCAGCTTTACATCAACCAAAAGCTGGTGGTAAAAAGCGCTTACGCCGACGCATTCCATCTTAACGGCAACGACAGCACCATGCTGAGCTTTCCAATTATTATCAGGAACAAAGTGCTGTTTGAGGAGCTAGACCGTCTGAAAGAAAATAACACTGACAGTGCTGATTATACCGTTGAAGGCAAGATTTACCCGGGATTACCAGGTGCAAAGGACCGCTTTTTTAAATTTCACATTTCAAGAAAGCTTCCAGCACTGCGAATTCCGGAAATTAAAGTAACCAAGATCCGCATAAAGAAAATCGGGATGAAGCACACCAAAATGGTTATTGAAACCAAAATTAAAAACGACAATGTATTTTCAGTCAGGCTTTCGAAATTAAATTACCGCCTGCTGATGGACGATGATTCACTTGTAACAGGAATAATCGACAGCACCATTACCATTGGGGAAAAATCAGAATCTGTCATTTCATTCCCTGCTGATCTGAACCTGAAAGAGGCTGCTGAGGCTACATTTGACCTACTGCTGAACGCCGAGAAAACGAGGTATGCCCTGTTGCTGCAGACTACGGCTGAATCAGATCTCAATATGCTTAAAAAAAGCCGCCTGATCATTGAGAGTGAAGGAAAGCTGAAAGAGATCAAGGAACTGCGGTAATTCAGTTACGGAATAGCCTGATTGCATTGGTGCACCAGCTGCGCAGGTAAATTTCAATCCACAAAATTCCTGTCATGGTGATCATATAAACTGAAAATATTTTTGCTTTCATGGTCAGCCGTTCACAATTTCTCCTCCGTTTACGTGAATCACCTGCCCGGTTATATACGAAGATTCATGTGATGCAAGAAAAACGTATGCAGGGGCAACTTCTACCGGCTGACCGGGACGTTTCATCGGGACATCTGTTCCGAAAACTGCCACTTTCTTCGGAGGAAAGCTGGAGGTGATGAGGGGTGTCCAGATCGGACCCGGCGCCACACCGTTTACACGGATCCCCTTTTCAACCAGGTTCGAAGCAAGGCTCCTGGTAAATGAAACAATGGCTCCCTTGGTGCTGCTGTAGTCGATCAGACCAGCACTACCCCGGTATGCTGTCACTGAAGTTGTATTAATAATGGAGCTGTTTTCCTTCATATGTGGAAGCAATGCTTTGGTAAGCCAGAACATGGCAAATACGTTTACCGAGAAAGTATGCTCCATTTGCGCTGTGGTGATTTTCATAAAATCCTCTGCCGGGTAATGCACGGCAGCATTGTTTACCAGCACATCAATGGTTTTGAATTTTTTCCTGATCTGCGCTGCAGCTTTTAAACAATTTTTTTCCTTTGAGATATCGGCAGGAATCAGGTGGCACTGTCGCTTATATGTTTCATCAATAATTTTAGCCGTGGCCTGTGCGTCCTTATCTTCCTGTTTCAGATAGATCAGCGCCACGTTGGCCCCTTCTTTTGCAAAAGCAACAGCAACCGCTCTTCCGATGCCGCTGTCACCCCCGGTAATTACACAGTTTTTATTTTCAAGCCTGTTGGAGCCGGGATGACTGTCAAAAAAATCCGGCCATGGATCCATTTTGTATTCGAACCCCGGCCGGCGTTGTGATTGTTTTTTGAAGACCGGTCGTTTTGGATTGGTGCGTTGCATGCGCTCTTCTTATTTTTTGCCTGGTGGCGGCGGAACTTTCGCTCCCGATTCCCTTGCTTCACTCAGGCCGATTGCAATGGCCTGCTTCCTGCTTTTTACCGTTCCTCCTTTACCGCCTTTGCCTGATTTAAGCGTTCCACGCTTGTACTCATGCATGACCTTCTCCACTTTCTTCTGTGCACTTTTTGATTGGTTTGCCATGATAACAGTTTTTGAATAAATCTTAAAAATTTCATACCATCACAACACAACGCACATCATTAAACTCAGATGAAATAATAAGTATGCTGATTTTAGACTACAGCTTAAGCCGTCCTTTGGTGTTGACATTAATGACGTCACCCGTAAGTGCAGCAGCAAACATTTTGAAGTACAGTGCAAGCTTTCCGCTTTTGCGGCCCCAGTAGTCTGCAGTTACCGGTCTTACACTGATGAGAATTAGATCAGGATCTTCCTTACCCTGTTTAAACCATGCTTTGAAAATCGGGCTCCACAAGTCTTCGATTTTTGAACGGTCGTACTGCTCCTCGGCATGGCCGGTAACAGCCCAGTACCAGTGTTCATCGGGTTCAGAAAACAGCAGCTGAACGGAATCATTTTCCCTGATCTGCTCATTCATTTTGCTGGTCCTGTTGCTCATGAACCATAATTTGCCATAGTCGTCAACCTGTAATACCGACATAGGCCTTACAGCTGGCGGATATGATCCGGGAAAAGTGCTGAACATGCAAACCGGTATGTACGAAATCATATTTCTTAATTTATGGATGGCCTCAGCATGAACCTGTTTACTGTTTCTGATCATATTCTATTTGTTAAAATCCCTTTATATTTAAAATTTACATGCCACTTTAATTGATTAAAAGCGTTATACATTTTGAATAATTTATTATCTTTGATAAATGACCCATTTAGCACAACCGGTGAGGAAAAAAATTCTTCTTGCTGAAGATGATGATGACGACAGCCTGCTTTTCAGGGATGCATTGGGAGAGATGGATGCTGATGCAGACCTGAACCGGGTGAAGGACGGAGAAGAGCTTATGAATTTTCTGAACGGGAAAAAGGACATCCTTCCTGATCTGCTCTTCCTTGATATCAATATGCCCAGAAAAAACGGATTTGAATGTCTGACTGAAATAAAAAATAACCATTCGTTTAAGAACATACCAGTCATTGTTTTTTCCACCTCTTCGGGCAGGGAAATAGTCAGGAGGATGTTTGATTCAGGTGCAGATCTGTATGTTTGCAAACCCAACCGCTTCTCTGTCTTAAAAAAAATAATACAAAGAGTGCTTTCTTTCGGATGCCCTGACGACTTCAGGAAACTCCCTTTTGAAAAATTCGTGCTGAACGAAAAGTGATTGCTGGCATGTTCTTTTGAACTGTTTTCAAAAACATGCATTATGAAATTCATTGAAAGAACAGATCCTTACACTTCTCCGGTAAAGATTCATTATGAAGATCTGGGCAGTGGTAAGCCTGTAATTTTTATTCATGGCTGGCCGCTCAGCCTGGAAATGTGGGAATACCAGCTTGCCGAGCTTCCCAGGCATAATCTGCGCTGCATAGCCTATGACAGGAGGGGTTTTGGTCATTCCGACAAACCCTGGGAGGGATATGATTACAATACCCTTGCAGGCGACCTTCATGCGCTGATCGAAAAACTGAACCTCGAAAAAGTCACGCTGGTGGGATTTTCCATGGGCGCTGGTGAAGTGGTGCGCTACATGTCCATTTACGGTCCGGATAAAATTTCAAAGATCATCCTGATCGGATCTGTAACACCTTATCTGTTAAGAGCCCCTGACAACCCCGATGGTATACCCCGGGAGTTTTTTGATGATTCCATCATCTCACTGAGCGGCGACCGGCCGGCTTTCCTGGCAGGCTTTGGGAAAAAATTTTTTGGAATGGGAATACTGAACAAGCCTGTCAGTGATGAAATGCTTAACTGGACCGTTGGTATTGCCATGACGGCTTCACCCAAAGCAACCAAAGATTGTGTCCGTTCGTTTTCCGAAACCGATTTCAAGGAAGACCTGAAAAACATCACTGTACCAACCCTGATTATTCATGGAGAAATGGATAAAACAGTGCCCATTGAAATCTCGGCAAAGAAAACAGCCAAGTTGATCCCCCATGCAAAGCTCAAGATTTATTCGGGTGCTGCACATGGCTTATATATCACAGATAAGATCAAGCTTAACCGTGACCTGCTGACTTTTATTAAAGAAGGTAAAATTGACCTGGATGACCAGGATATGCTGCATGATTCCATGGACCTGTCCCAGTCCTTTAACCTTTAATAAATCAATCAGCTATTCCTTCGTATAGACCTCTCCTTTATAAGGATGAATGTTACATTCGAATTTATACCCGGCAACGTGCAGTAAATAATAGGTCATGATATCGCACCAGCATATTTCATCCGGGAAATTATCAAGCTGCGGCAGTTTACCTTTCTGGCAGCTTTGTTCCTTATCATAATCATAAACCCCTTTGTTGGAAAGACACCACAACCTGAATTTTTGCATTTCAGCCGGATCAGAGAACAGGATTTTAAAATGGGTATCTTCCCTTACTTCTTTTAAATCATTGTTTAGGTAATGATGGTATTTGTGCCGGTGCCTGATAATTTTTGCTGTAGTCATATATGAAGAACGGTTATCCCTGGAGTTTTTTTATTACGCTGATAACCAGTGTGAATTAAAAGAAGCATGCCATCCGTAACTCCGTATCCATCGGAGAAATGTAAACTGATTGTTAAACCTGCATATTCATTACTGATTGTTTTGAACAATGCATTCGCGTGGCACATAAATTTAATTTCAGCATGCATTAACCATTTTAAAATTTAAAAATTATGTCAAGAGAAAATCAAAATGATTCCAAACGCCAGGATACTGGAAAAGGAAACGACAAAAACCTTAAACAGGATCAAAAAGGAACTGAGAAAAAACAACCTCAGGGAAGCCAGGGTCAGTTTCAGGGAACCCGTCCGGGTAATGAGCCGAAAAACAGGGACACTGATCAAAACAGGGACAGGAAAACTGAAATGGAGGAGACAGACCGTGAAGAATCTCCTTTAAGCAAAGACCGTGAACGTACTTCCGAAAAAACACGCGAAGAAAACGAAAACACACGGAAAAACTATTAAGGGTCAAAAAAGGAATCTGAAAAAGCAGGGGATTATTTCTCCTGCTTTTTTTTGTTCATGAAATTCCACACTTCAAAATGGCTGGATATTGATTTGCTCATTTGCCGGCTTGTTTTATTATGGGGCGGTTATTGTAATAACAGCCATAAGAAATATTATAAAAATGGAAAAAATTAAACTGGAATCGAAAAAGGAAAGGAAGATCGCTGTTATATTTGAAAATTTTTCCGCTGTCGTAAGTAAAGCTGCCGGGACAACAGGTGCATTTGTAATTGCTCTGGGCTTCGTATTAGTCTGGCTGCTAACCGGGCCCGTATTTCATTTTGCCGAAGAATGGCAGTTGATCATTAATACCGGGACCACCATCATCACTTTTCTGATGGTTTTTGTAATTCAGAAGGCGCAGAATAAAGATGCCCTGGCCATCCAGCTGAAGCTGAATGAGCTGGTGGCTGCCAGCAGGCATGCCAGTAACAGGCTGGTTTCAGTGGAAGACCTTACGGAAGAAGACCTGCGGGTATTACAGAAGTTCTACAGCAAGCTGGCTGTACTTGCAAAAAAAGAAGAAACCATGCAGGAATCACATTCAATTGAAGATGCTGAAGATGCACATAATCTGAAAAAAGCTTCCATGGATGATACACCATCGAAGAAGAACAACGGTAAAAGCAGCCATGATAAACCAGACTGAATAATGACCGGAGTTTCTAACACCAGAAACCGGTTCAGCATATTTTAAAGCCGGAATATTTGGCTGTTTTATATAATTCCTTTTTTGCTGAGGTTGAACAACGACAGTCATTCACATCAGTTCACGAAGCATTATTCCGGATCGCTGTTCAGCATATCAAACTTCAATGGATCATCATTTCTGTGAATCTTTTCCATTTCCTGCAGTTTCTGCTGGATAAAGAGCAACTGTTCCCGGTAATGACCAGGTTGCTGATCATCCGTTGCAGCATGTTCAGCTATACCCTCACCTGCTGTTTTATAAGTATGATCAGCATACCTGTCTCTTGAATGATTCACCATGTTGACAGGAAGCTTCTTTAGTCAATTTTCTTGAAGATAGCTCCGCCAATCAGCAGGGTTACCACGAATAAAACAAGAAATATCCCAAACAAAAATTTAGCAATTGTTGCCGCTCCCGAAGCAATTCCGGTGAATCCCAATATGCCCGCTATGATGGCAATAATTAGAAAAACGGCTGACCATTTTAACATATCTTTTTTTTTAATTATGATTAAAAAAACGATGCCATAAAAAAAGGCAGCCTGTAATAGCTGCCTTTTCAGGAAAAGTGAAGAAGACTATTTAAGTCCCCAGAGTTCCACTTTAGCTTTATCCTTGGCAGAATTAGGCACTGTCTTATAGATAAACACCACCTTTTTCAGCTCCCTGTCTTTTCCTTTCAGGTCAATTACCCTGGTTTCTCCACCGGCTCTGATTTCCTGGCGAACGGCAATGTCTTCCTTATCACCGGTTTCATAATACACTTCCAGGTCAAGCAGGTTCAGCGATGCATCTGTAACATGCAGTCTGATTGATTTGAACCGGTCGGCGCCCAGCACTACCAGTTCATCACGATCCGTCTCAAAGCTGGCTTTTGTTTCACCGATTTTTTGCCAGCCGGCGGCCTTATCCGTTACCACAGCAGGTTTTTGCGCATATGCGCCTGTTACACAAATGAGTGTAAACATCACTAACAAAATTTTTTTCATATTATTAAATTGTTTAAAGTTATATCGAACCATTTTTTAAATAAGCATGCCATAGCTGTATGATGGTTTCCAAAAAACGGGGAAATATTTAATTGGTTAATTTACCCGTAATACTGATGCCGTGGGGAATTTCTGCCGCGTGTATAAATTTTACCGCTTAGGCTTAGACTACTATTTAACAAGCGGATTAGATAATTCACAATCACAGTAGCCTATACCCTTTCCCGGAAACAGGCATGGAATTTTAAACCCTGCATATGATGAAAACAATTAAATATTATTTATTCGTGGTATGGATCGCTTTATGCTCCGTCGCTGCATATGGGCAGGAAAAGCCCAGAGTTGACAGTCTTAAAACGAAGCCCGACACGACAGTACAAAAAAACAGTGAGATGCCTGTGGTAAAACCGGATGAAAAAAAACCTGCTGCTCCCATCCCTCAGAAAAAGGTAAGGGAAAATGAAGATGGCATGCCGGTGAAAAATTTTCCTGACTCCACAATGAAGCAGCCTGAGCGCTGATTCATTTCTATATAAATTCCTGGCTTAATAAATCCCCCGTTACGGATTCCGGTGACGGGGGATTCGGGTTTTTAATCCTGGCCGTCACCAGGATTCTTCTTTTTATATGGACGGATGATCAGCCGGATGGCACTGTCGTATGCAATATAATTCCAGAGCCAGTTTACAAAAACCACCAGCCTGTTCCTGAAGCCGACCAGCGTCATTAAATGCACAAACACCCATGCAAGCCAGGCAAAAACCCCATGCATGCTTAATTTTCCGATATCGAGCACGGCCTTGTTCCTTCCAATTGTTGCCATCACGCCCTTGTCAAAATAATTGAATTTCTTCCATGTTGCAGTTGCATCCAGGGATAAATTTTTTGCAAGGTTCTTGGCCTGCTGCATGGCAACCGGCGCCAGCATGGGATGTCCGCCTCCTGCTTCTTCTATCGCAGCCACATCACCGATTGCAAAAATATTTTCATATCCCCTGATCCTGTTATATACGTCAGTTTTATAACGACCGGATTTCGTCAGCACTTTTTCATCCAGACCGGGGAGCGAATTCCCTGTCACACCTGCGCACCACACAAGCATGTCGCATTTCATGCTTTGTCCGTCAGCTGATAAAAGGTCATCCCCGTTAATTTCTTTCAGTATCTTGTTTACCATCACTTCAACACCCATTTTTTTCAATGCTTTTTCAGCATGCAGGGATGAAGCGGGTGACATCGCTGAAAGAATCGCTTTTCCACCTTCTGCCAGGATGATCTTCATTTTTGAAAAATCCATTTCCGGGTAATCGTGAGGAAAAACGTGGTTACGCAAATCGGCAAGTGCGCCTGCCACCTCAATTCCTGTAGGGCCTCCGCCCGCCACCACTATGGACTCCAGTTTTTTATCCGGGTTGACAAGCCCTTCCTCCATCCGCTGGAAAAGGTAACTGCGTATATCCAATGCGTTTGTTACCGATTTTAAGACAAAGGCATGCGTTTCCAGGTTGGTGTTGCCATAAAAATTCGGTTTGCTCCCCGTTGCAATGATCAGGTAATCATAAGTTAACAGGCCTTCATCTGATTCTATCCTGTTTTCACCCGGGATGATTTTCTTAACCCTGGAAAGTCTGAAAAACACTCCTCTTGAAGTTTTCCTGCAGTCAAGCGCCTTGCGTAACGGATAGGCTATACTATCGGCTTCAATGCCTCCTGTAGCTACCTGATAAAGCAATGGCTGAAAAGTATGGTAATTGTGTCCGTCAAGCAATACAACCTGAAAACGGTCGCACGACAACTTCCTGGCAAGGAGTAACCCGCCAAAACCTGCACCGATGATTACAATTCTCTTCTGACCGGTTGAAGGAATGCCGATCTCCTGTTGAATCATTTGTCAGAGACTTTCAGTTTTATCCGTTTTTTTCGTAATTTCTTCTACCCGATGCATAAAACCAGAAACGCGGCTGTCGGCATATGGTCCGTATGCATCTACCAGCGTCCCGCGCGTATTGTCTTTTGTTTCAATTGCATATAGTATAGCGTTATCCCCCGGATCGGAATTTCCTTCGAACCTGTAGAAATTCAATACCTGTATGTCTTCCGGCTTGTAAAGCTTCCTGGTCTGCACCGATTTCATGCCGCTGTCAGTTACCTTATAATCTTCAGTAAACCCTAATTTATTTAGTGAATTTATGCAGGAAACCATCGTTTTTAAATCTTCATTAGCAAGTTGAATTTTCATCTTATTATCTTTTATATACATAAGATTTAAAATACCCTGCCCCTGCATAATTGATGTGAAAGTACTGTATTTGAGAAATACATTCCTCATCATGTAGAAAATATTTTAAAAAACCCGCTTTGCCCCTCAGGCATGGACTTTTAAAATCATATGTAAACAAACGTAAATTAAAAACAATCATGAAAAAACTAATTTTACTGCTATTGCTGATTCCGGCTTTAGGAATAGCACAGCAAACCGAGACAACAACCACCACCACTACAACCACAGGTGACCCGACTACCCAGAACAATAATGATTCTCCCAAAGACCAGTCTGATTGTCTACCGGGATATATAGGCTTCCGTTTTCTGCCAACATTTACTGACTTTAATATAAAGCAGCAGAATAATGGGAATGTGAAGGGAACCTTTGTGATGGGTTATGGCTTCGGCGGTGTGATTGGCTATCGCTTCAATCCTTACTTTGGCTTGCAGGGTGAAGTGCTCTATTCAGTGTTAGCACAGGAATTTACCTCGGGCGAAAAAAAGCAAAGGCTGGATCTGTCCTACATTAATATTCCGATCATGGCAGCATTAAGTACCAACAGCTGCAAAGGCGTAAGCCTGAATGTTGTTGCAGGTCCTCAGTTTGGCATCAATACCGGGTCGAAAGTGAAAACAGAAGGCGGCGATGGTGTTGATACCGTACAGGCTGTCGTGGCAGTAAAACCAGCCGATTTCGGTTTTGCATATGGAGCAGGGCTCGATTTCAAACTCAGTCAGTCGATAATTCTTGGAATTGGCTTCAGAGGTGTATATGGCCTTGTTGACATCAGCGACAACAGCAAGTCGGCCACAACCGACCAATACTACATCATCGACAGGTCACACGTAAATACGTATGCGGGTTATGTCGGTCTGAGCTTTGCATTCTAACGGTTATTTATAAAAACGAAAAATGCGAATCGCAGGAATTATATTGCTGGTGGTGGGATTGCTGATGATCCTCACCACCGGTTTTAATCTCGTCACTAAAAAGAAAGTTGCTGATTTTGGACCGGTAGAGATCACTAAAGAAGAAAAGAATCCTGTAATCTGGTCGCCGGCAGTAGGAATAGTCGTCCTCGCTGCAGGCATTGGTTTGATCGCCTTTGACAGGAATAAAAAATAAAATCCGTAACAGACAAAAAAAGCCATCTTAACAGGTGGCTTTTTTATTTTTATTAATTCATTAAATGATTTGTCAAAATTAAAGTAATTGCATTAATTTTATTGCGTAGTTATTTTTTAGAACTGTCGCCTGTTAAATGGATACGTGCCTGACTTTATTCTGCTTTGATGATGGAGTATAAAGATTATTATAAAATTCTCGGTGTTGATAAGAAAGCCTCACAGGAAGAGATAAAAAAAGCCTACAGGAAACTGGCGATCAAATATCATCCCGATAAAAATCAGGGAAACCGCACCGCTGAAGAAAAATTCAAGGAGATCAATGAAGCGAATGAAGTGATCGGCAACGAAGAGAAAAGGAAGAAATATGATGCCCTGGGAGATAACTATAAAGCATACCAGCAATATGGGGGCAATGCTGAAAATTTTGACTGGAGTAAATGGACCAGCCAGCAGCGTCGCAACCGTCAGCCCTATACGCAGGAACATGAAGGTGACCAGGAGCATTTCTCCGATTTTTTTGAATCAATTTTTGGTGAGCATTTCGGCGGGTTCTCCGGTTCAGGGCAAAAAAGAAGCCGGGTGAGGCCAGGCACGGACCAGCAGGCCACCCTGGAACTTTCACTCGAAGATGCATTCCATGGCACCACCAGGCAGATCCTGCTCAACGGACAAAAGATCAACATGACAATAAAACCAGGGATCAGGGATGGTCAGATCCTGCGCATGAAAGGAAAAGGAGGATCGGGCCAGCATGGGGGTGCAAGCGGTGATTTGCTTATTACCGTAAACCTTGTTAAAAATCCTGTTTATGAAAGATCAGGAAATGATCTGCATTTTGATCAGAAGCTGAATATTTTTACTGCCATATCCGGCGGGAAAATAAATGTGCAGGTATTCGACAGAACAGTTAAAGTGGATATTCCCTCCGGAACAGACAGTGGAAAAATATTCCGTTTGAAAGGAATGGGAATGCCCGTATTTGAAAACCCTTCCACACGCGGTGATGCTTACGTACGGATGATGATAACGGTGCCTAAAAATTTGTCAGCCAGAGAAAAAGAGCTGTTTACCCAGTTGCAGCGCCTGCATGAGGAGAAACACCATTGAATAGTTTAATTTCATTTAATAAAATAAAACATGTCACGATTTTCGGAACTTATCAATGCAAACGAGCCCACCCTTGTTGATTTCACTGCCGAATGGTGTGGTCCGTGCAAAACGCTTGCGCCGATCCTGAAGGAGGTGGCAGGCCAGATCGGGGATAAAGCGCACATTATTAAAGTAGATATTGATAAAAACCCGAAAGCTGCGCAATTTTATAACATCGAAAGCGTGCCTACGCTGATCCTTTTTAAAAGCGGACAGATTAAATGGAGGCAAAGCGGGGTTGTTCCGGTGAACACCATCCTTAATCAGATTAAAAGTCAGGTATGATCCGCCTGAATTTTGATACCGATTACCAGCACATCATCAACCTGGTCATGCATCCCCTTCCAATTTTCGAAATGTTGTTTTAAATGTATCTCCTGCTGTTTCATATTCATGTGCTGCATTGACAGGAGCATTTCCCTGAAATTTTTTTTCATCAGCTTCTTACCGTTTTCACCACCAAACTGATCGGCATAACCATCCGTGAACAGGTAAAGCATATCATTTTCCTCCAGCGTTATATCATGCTGAATGATCACCTCATCATGCTGTACCTGCAGGCCGCCGATTGGAAATTTATTCGGAGGATATTCAATCATTTCATTATTCCTCAGCAGCCACAAAGGCCTGTTGGCTCCCGCAAATTTAAGCTTCCTGCTGGCCTGATCGAATGCACAGATGCAGATATCCATGCCATCGTTCGTATTATTTTCATCCTGCTTCAGTGCTGCAATCACCATCACATGCAATTGTTGCAGGATGGTTGCAGGATTGGTAATTCCCTTTTCGTTTACGAGCTGGTTAAGCAGTGAAATCCCGATCATGCTCATCAGTGCACCGGCTACCCCATGTCCTGTGCAATCGGCTGCAACCACAATGCTCTGCCCCCTGCCGGCGTCAAACCAGTAAAAATCCCCTGCTACAATATCCTTTGCACAATAATAAATAAGGCTGTGAGGGAAAAGGCCGTTCATGATTTTTACCGGAGGAAGAATGGCTTCCTGCAGCCGTTTGGCATAACGGATCGAATCAAGGATTTCCTTGTTCTTTTGTTCGATCAGCTCTTTCTGCAGCACCACTTCTGAAGTCCGCTCCCGTACCTGGTTCTCCAGCATTTCATTTTGCTGCAGGATGAGCTTTTCCTTTTCCTGCAGATTTTCAAGTGCCTGGCGCTGAGCCTCTATTTTTTCGAGTATGGCCTCTTCTTTCTCATGCGTGGTGCGTTCCAGGTTTTGCTTGGTTTCAATGCCCTGCCTGAGCATTTCCATTTCACGCAGCCCCTTGTGCATGGTGACTTCCAGATCCGCCAGTTCAATGGGCTTGGTAATAAAATCAAAGGCTCCCTTATTCATGGCAACCCTGATATTGGCAATTTCACTGTATGCCGAAATAACAATTGCCTTGGCGGCCACTTTTCTTTCCTTCAGATTATTGAGCAGGGTAAGTCCGTCCATTACAGGCATGTTGATATCTGTAAAGATCAGGTCGATTTCAGGGTCAGCAGTGGCCTTTTCCAGCGCTATTTCACCGTTTAAAGCAAAATCAAAAATGAGCTCCCCTTTGGCAATACTGGATCTGAATTTCTGAGTGATTAAAAGCTGGAGATCCGGCTCATCATCCACCACCAGTATTTTATTGGCCATAACAAATCATAATTTTTTCCGGCTTTAAGCATAACTGCAGGGAAAACAGGGACCCGGGTGATTAAATTATTCCCCACCTGTGTCTTTGACAGGCTGCAAAGCATGCAATAGTAAGGAATTTTATCCTTTAATAAAAGGGAAGCCTGCTGATCCATTGACCCGGTTGATTAAGAAGTGAATGAAAGCACCGGATCAGGTCACTTTTAACAGCAGGTTGCGAACATATTGCCTATACGATATCCCTGTTTAAGCGTATTGATCAATGGCAAATTAAAAGCTTCCTTACACTTGGGTTAAAGTTGCTTCACAAATGTTAAAGGAATAGGTGCCATTGGGAAGTCCCGAAACACCGATTGTTTGTCTACTGTTTATTGAAAAGTGCTCTGTTTTCTTAACCAGTCGGCCCTGCATGTCAAATAGCCTGACTGTTGCATCCCGTTGCATAAATAAAGTTTGCAAATATTCCGTATCTGTTTCAATCAATTATTATCACTATTTTAAGTTTGTGATATAAAAAAATTAACTGCTTTTGTTTTTTTTTGAAAACAAACAGCGGTGCTCTTAATAAGCACCTGTCCTGCTTTTAATCAGGTTTAGCTTATTTACTGCACTGCTTTTTATTTGCTTTTTCAACTTCACTTTATGGCAGCGACACGAATACAGAAATAGCTGAACAACCATTTCGAATTTTAAAAAGCTGCATTTGCCGTTATGAATGATATACTTTAAAAAACAATCAAACATTGTTGAGCACTAAAAAATGGACACTCAAAACATCATAAAAGGTATAAAAAAAGCCCACCTTTTCAGATGGGCTCTGTGGGAGCAACAGTACTTTTCATTTTGCATCTCTTTGCTTCCGATTACACCCAAGATGCTTACTACTAAAGCATTCCAGCAATCTATCTTTGCATCCTAAAGTAAATAAATGCAGGGAAATGCGAGAAATGTTGTACCCAATGTTGTACCCAATCATTCTTAATCACCTCATTTTAAAGACAAATCAAAAAATCAAATCATATGGCAACAGTTAAAATAATCCTCAGGACTTCAAAAATTAATGCAGCAGGCGAAGCCCCGCTCTGCATACGGATTACAAAGAACCGGAAGGCTAAATTCATCTTCCTCAATTACCGTATCAGCCCTGATTGTTGGGATAGTAAACAAAGCAAGGTTAAAAAATCGCACAAGAATTATCAACGGCTAAATAGTTTCATTGCAACAAAATATGCTGAAGCGCAAGGCATTGCCGTTGACATGGAAACGGCTGAAAAGCGCGTGCTGCCGGAAAGTATTAAAGAACAGATACAGGGAAAAGCACCTGACAGCTTTTTCAAATATGCTGAGAGGTACCGGGAACGGCTGGAATCATCAAACAAAATCGGTACGTTAAGAAAAGTCAAGTCAATCCTACTCAAGATGAAAAAATATACAGGAGGGCAGGATCTACTTTTCGATCACATAACTGTTACATGGCTTAGAGAGTATGAGAACTACCTCCGGACTGAATTAGGTAACAAGACCAATACAGTAAGTTCAAACTTTAGGACGTTAAGGGTAATTATCAATTTAGCCATCAACGAGGAAGTGATTTCAGACGAGTTAAACCCCTTCAAAAGGTTCAGGCTGACTACTGAAAAGGTTAAAAAGGACTATTTAACGGAAGATGAATTGATGATGCTGGAGAGTGCCTCTCTCCAGGCTGGTTCCAAAAAAGAATTACACCGCGATATGTACATTTTTTCAGCCTGTGCCGGTGGATTACGCATTTCTGATTTGCTTTTGTTAAAATGGGAGAATTTTGATGGTGAGCGGATTGTAAAACAAACCCGAAAGACCGGTTCTATTGTCTCGGTTAAGCTACCAAAAAAGGCATTGGATATTCTATGCAAGTACCGGAAGGTAGATACACTTCCCGAACACTTTATTTTCCCAATCCTTGACAATGATGAGGACTATTCCGACCCCCGGCATGAATTCAACTGTATTTCATCAGCCACAGCCTATGCAAATGACGATATGAAGGAGATTGCGCAAAAAGTTGGCATTGAAAAACGGGTTTCCATGCATACGGCCCGGCACACCTTTGCAACCCAGGCCCTGAGCAAAGGGGTTAGGATTGAATATGTTTCAAAGCTTTTAGGCCATGCGAATATTGCCACAACTCAGGTGTATGCGAAAATTATAAATGCTGAGCTGGATAAGGCGATGGAGGTATTTAACTGAAATACAATCAACTAAAGTCAGAATCCCGCTCAAAAGGCGGGATTTTTTTTGACATTTTGAATACGTAATTTAGTGCAATCCAAAGCAGATCACATGAACAAGGCTCAACTTGAACGAAAAATAAAACAGGACGGCATTAGAAGGGTTAATTATTTTATTCGAAAGGGAAATGACGTTGTATTTAATCGGCCAATTAAGGAAGTTTTTTTTGACCCTCTTGGACATGACAAACCCTTTGATCCAGACGCTAAACCGATAAATGTATTTTACATTCCACAGGATGAGTATAAAAAACTCATGCAGATTTTTAAAGACCATGAAATTCCGGAGTACCTCTATACAGACTTAACTTGGGCGTATCTCAATATGTGTTTTGCTTCAACGAATGCTCTTTTTAGAGACAAGTTTCACAGAGATTTGAATGCCAAGAGAAAAGAGCTTTATAAGCTCTTTGATTTACTTGAAGAAATACTTTCCAAAAAGAAAATATTGCGGGGGTTTACGCTGGAAACCAGGGACATATTAGGTGAAAGGAAGTTTGGTCCATTAAAATCCAAAAAGTTTTCCGGCCACATTGCAGCAAGGTTTATAGAAGACGTCATAAATAAATTCAAAGAAGCAAAAATGTATGAAATGCTTCAGAGAGAGCGAGAAGAGATTTATGAAAAATATGGTTTTACAGATTCAACGAGTGGTAAAAAGAACCACGAAAAGCAAAGTCAGCAATATTATTGTAATGTTCTATTTGACTATCTCCGTCAAGAGCTATTTAGGCCGGCTTATAATGCATATAGCAATGTGTTGAGTGATCCAAAGAAATTTGAAGGTATTTTTAAAAAGATGAGCCGCAAGTATTCACGTAATAAACGTTACTTGTTTATTGGTAAGTTAATGATTTTTTCAGGATTAATTCAAGATAAGGAGTTGATTGATTCTGAAATTATCGATCAGATTGAGAAAAAGCTCTTGCCCAAACTTCAAAAGGAAAAGAAGCATATTGCCGAGGTTGAAGAACGAAATAGGCAATCAACGGATGGTAGTATAGAAATATTAAACGTGATTACGCTTTTCTGAGTGGGGAAAAATGAAGGGCTAAGAAATATCAGATTTTTCCCCAATTAGCCTGCTTCAGGCTTCTCACTTTTGCATTGTTACAATTTAATTAACATTTAAATTCACCTAACAATGCAAAGCGAATCTATTACAACCAAAGAGTATCAGGACATTTTAAAACGTCTTGATGAAATTTCCCAAAAAGTATCAGCAAAGGAATCCGGCATGAAGGAACGCTGGATTGACAACAGCGAATTTATGCTTTTGCTTAATATCAGCAGGCGCACCGCCCAATCTTATCGGGACAACAACATGATCCCATTCAGCATTATCGGAAATAAAATTTTTTATCGGGTCAGCGATGTGGAGGACCTCTTCAATCGCCATTACAAGAAACGGCTGGAATAATCCCTGAAAATACATGCATGCTCCGCTGAATAAGCGGGTTATAATCCTTTTAATCTATTTTTATTATGGGTATCTCTAAAGAAGATATACTTCAGAAAATCAGCTCGTATGATATTCTGAATCATTACCTGCAGCCTTTTCACAAAGAAGGTGCTCGGCTTCTGCACGGTAAAAACATTAGCAACCCTTTTCTGCCTAACAAGCAGAATACCCCATCATTTAATATCTATTGTGATTTTAAGAATGGTCATCAGTGGAAATACAATGACTTCGCAACCGATGAGCACGGGGATTGCTTTCAATTGGTAATGAAGCTGTTTAAGCTCTCTTTTCCGGAATCACTAAAGAAAATCAATCAGGATTTTTCACTTGGTCTCGAATCAGGTCCATCTGCAAAACAGGGTTCACCTCCACAACCCGTTATACCCCTGGAGGAAGTAACCAAAAATGACTATGGTTATCGCACCCGGTCATTTTTGCAACAGGAGCTTGCTTACTGGCTGCAATATGGAATTACCATTGATCAGCTTAAACTATTTAATGTAAAACCCATTGACAGCTTTACAGCCACCAGCAGGGAGGGTAAACAGTATTCGCAAAAAAGCATCCCTGGAAATCCATTATTCGGCTACATTCATCAGGATTGGATAAAAATTTACCGTCCCTCTGAAAAGAAATACCGTTTTCAATGCCTTGGGAATAAGCCGGTTAATTTTGTTTTCGGCATGGAGCAGCTTCCGGAAAAAGGTGAAATAGTCTTTATCACCGGCGGTGAAAAAGATGTTATCACTCTTCATGTTCATGGTTTTAATGCCGTTTCTCTTAATAGTGAAACAGCAAGGATTCCAAATGAACTGGTGACTGAGTTGAAATCCCGGTTCACAGATGTTTTATTGCTGTACGACAATGACGAAACCGGTTCAAAACAGGCAGAAAAGTTGTCAGCAGAACATAGGCTGACCCGAATTAAACTGCCGCCAATGGAGCATGGAAAAGATATTTCCGATTATTTCAAACTTGATTTGCCGCTGGATGATTTTAAAAACCTTATTCAGGATACCCTACACCCGCAGCTCAAAAATTTTATGCAAAGTTTCAGGGACATGGCCCGCCAGGGGATGAACCTGAAAGATTTGAAGAGAATTTTTGGCAACTTCATTCTCGAGCATTCGACTGTTTTGTTTCCTTCAGAACGTGGTTCCGGCAAAACTTATTTAATGTTACAGCTTTCTATTGCAATTGCAACAGGGCAAAAATCATTTTGCGGTGAACCTCTCGAATTGCATGGCAATGTTATTTATATCAACTTCGAATTAGGTGAAAGTCTTATGATGAGAAGGCTCACCAGACTTTACCGCCATGTACCCGCAAATGATAGCCCTTATGAGGCGTATTGCCTGACTTTCCGAGGCAACATTCAGGATCACTTTAATCAGATCAGCGAAGCCATTCGTGCCAAAAAGCCCGTGCTGGTAGTTATTGATAATCTCCGCGCTGCTTTCAGCGATAAAGACAATGAGAAAAACAAAGAAATGACCAAAGCCATCATGAACTTGAATAAAATGAAAGACGAATTTGGTTTTTCATTTGTTATAGTCCATCATACGAAAAAAGGAACTCGTGACAAGCTGACCGACAGCGATCTCCAATCAGGTGCAGGTGCAATTACTGACCTTGTGGATGCTGATTTTTTTCTTCGCAGAAGCAAAGTCGATAAAAATTTTCGCCTTTTAAAAAGGGTTAAAAGCCGTGAATGTGAGGAACAGGACGGTGCAAAGCTGATAAATATGAATCCTGATACTCTGTGGTTTGAAGTTGTGGAAGAAAATGTAAATGAATCTGACCACATATTTATGGATAGGCCTGTTGACGAAAAACAGGAAAAGAAAAACGCAGCTTTTGAGATGAAGGGTCTCGGCAAAACTCAGCAGGAAATAGCAGATGAGCTTGGCGTTAATAAATCCACAGTCTCAAGGTGGTTTAAATCAAAAGAGGATTAAGTCTTACGGAAAAGGGACTTGTTGCAGAGTTGCAGAAGTTGCATGTGCAACAGGTGCAACATAATAAAAGAAGAAACCTAATAACTAAAGATCCATCTAATCTTTTATGGGATTAATTCCCGGCAGCTTATTACGCGCATAAGATAAATGCAGAGTTACTGAGCGGAGATTCAAGAAAATATTGGATGCTAATTGGATCAGTTAATAATAACGGATATACCCCAACAAAACAGGATGAAAAATCCCTCCAAATGAAACCAGGCCTATTGCACTATAATTCACTCAAATACATCAAAATATGAATTTCTTTCTATCTTCGGACACACAAAACTCATTAGCGACCTATTGGCAAGTTTTAAATATGCCCATGAACATATTCAAAATACATTCTTCGATAATTAACGATTATAAGTCTTATATTCAAAGCTTTATAAATATAAAGGATAAGAAGATTAGAGAAAAGGTCGATAATGAACTTCATTCTAAAAAACTGTGGCCCAATCCGTTAATTCAGTTTAACCCTTCTTTCGCTGCTGGTGAATCCGTTGGCGACCTTGTTAAGAGTGGAAATTTGCATCCGAATCTTGCTAAAGCCTTTTCCGATGAATCAGGAAAAACCTGGGGCTTATACAGGCATCAGGTTGATGCAATAAAGTTAGGCTCACAGGGCAAAAGTTTTATTGTAACCAGCGGTACAGGTTCAGGAAAATCGCTTACATACATCTCCACAATTTTTAATGACATTTTTAAAAACCCAACGGAGAACGGCATAAGAGCAATTGTTGTTTACCCGATGAACGCGCTCATCAATTCACAGTTTCTTGAAATGGAAAAGTACAGGAAGAATTTTGAGCGTTCAGGAATGGAATTTAAAATTGACTTCAAGCAGTACACAGGTCAGGAAGATGAGACGGAACGAGAAAAAATAAGAAATAACCCTCCTCATATTCTGCTTACTAATTACATGATGCTTGAACTCATCATGACAAGAGGTGCAGAAGATTCGTTACGTACATCAATAAAAGAAAATTTAAAGTTTTTGGTTTTTGATGAGTTGCACACATACAGGGGCAGACAAGGCGCTGATGTTTCAATGCTTATCAGGCGCATCAAAACACGGGCACAACAAAATGTATTATGCATTGGTACATCTGCAACAATGGTTGCAGGTAAGGACACAACTATTCAGCAGCAAAAAGAAAAAGTTGCTGAAATCGGTTCAATAATTTTTGGTACTGAAATTTCATCCGCGCAAATCGTAAACGAATCGCTTGTTAAAAGTTTAGCGTCAATAAAAATCACCCATGAGAGTTTAACAAAAGCTGTTTTGGGTGAAATAAGCATTGAGGATTCAGCAAAGGCTTTTGAAAATAATCCGCTTGCTATTTGGCTTGAAAGCGAAATTGCATTAGATGAGCGGGAAGGTACATTGGTTAGAAGAAAACCTTTAACCATTCCTGAAATAGAAGATTTGTTGCATGATGCAACAGGTATTGATAAAGAGAAGTGCAGCACACAAATTCAGGTATTGCTTTCTTGGGCTAATAAAATAAATTCCAGTGATGATAAAACGCAAAACTATTTGCCGTTTAAAATTCATCAATTCATCGCGCAGACAGGAAGCGTTTACGTTACACTTGATTCACCCGAGCAAAGACAAATTTTATTAGAAGCAGGTTTATATTCTCCCAAAGATTCTAAACCTATTTTCCCCGTTGTGTTTAGCAGAAATTCAGGTCATGAGTTCATCTGCGTTAAATTAAATTATTCTAAAAACGCTTTACAGTCTCGCAACTTTCGGGACTACCAGCCGGAAGATGATGAGGATGATGATGAAAACGGTTATTTAATTTTTGATTACAAAAACGAAGATGCTGTTTGGGATTGGGAGCGCGACAATAATTATTTACCTGACAGTTGGATTAAGACAGCAAAGAAAACAGGCGAAAGAACTATTCAAAAAAAATACGAGGACAGAATACCTCGTAAAATTTTCTTTGATGAGACAGGTAAATTTTCCTTTGAAGAAAATTTAAGCCAGGAAGCATGGTTTATGACCGCACCGCTTTTGTTTGACCCGACATCAGGAAGTTTCTTTGATACAAAAACAAATGAAGGAACTAAGTTAATTTCACTTGGGGGTGAAGGAAGAAGCACAGCAACAACCGTTCTTTCTTTCTCTGTTATTAAGCAATTGCACAATTCAGGCATTGAGCAACGCTTTCAAAAATTACTTTCATTCACAGACCCGCGACAGGATTCATCTTTACAGGCAGGTCACTTTAATGATTTCATCAAAGTAGGACAATTACGCTCTGGAATCCTGCACACACTGAAAAGAAAAAATGGAATTGATTATTCCAACATTGCTTCAGAAGTTTTTGAAACGCTTGCTTTGCCGCAATCACAGTTTGCAAAAAATCCAAGTGACTTCCCCGGTCCTGCAAAGGAAAACGAAAATGCTTTCAAGGATTACATTATGTATCGCTTACTGTATGATTTGAGAAGGAGTTGGAGAATTGTTTTACCCAATCTTGAACAGTGCGCGTTATTAAATATCAGCTACAAGTATTTAAACGATACATGCGTTAAAAATGAATTGTGGAGTGACCTTGCTATTTTAAATCAAATGAATCCAACCGACAGGATGGATTTCATTCAGCAGTTGCTTGATTTTTTCCGTAGGGCTTATGCCTTGTATTATTCTTTACTCGAGCCAAATGTCATTGAACAGAAAACAAGAATCTTCCATGAAAAATTAAAGCTGCCTTGGACATTGGATAAAAACGAAGAGATTGACTATCCTTCGTTTCTAAGAGCGGAAACATTAGCACCAATCACCGGAAACACTTACACAGACAGTGTTGGTTCACGTTCTGTTTTTGGCAAGTATGTAAAAACAGTTGCCAATCATTACGGTATAGATTTAAGAGGTGAGGATAATTATAAAGAATACATCTATAAGCTACTCGATAAACTTGAAAAAGCAGGTTGGCTCAAATCAAAAAAAGTAAAAAATGTTGACCGCAAAGATGTTCCTATTTATCAGCTCATGGTTGACAAAATTATTTGGTCAGCAGGTGATGGAATAACTATTATTCCTGATAAGGTTCGTAACCGTTCTTACAAAGAAAATTTAGGAAACATCAATAAGTTTTTTCAAACCTTTTATTTGCAAAACTTCCGTGACTACAAAAACATTGAGGGCAAAGAGCACACTGGTCAAATAAATCATGAAGACAGAAAAATTCGGGAAGACAATTTTCGCTCTGGTGATTTAAGTGTTTTGTTTTGCAGCCCTACAATGGAGTTAGGTATTGATATTGCCGACTTAAATGTAGTTCATCTTCGTAACGTTCCTCCTACACCTGCTAATTACGCACAACGCAGTGGTCGTGCAGGAAGAAGCGGGCAAGCTGCTTTGGTTTTTTCTTATTGCAGTAACTACAGTCCTCACGACAGGCATTATTTCAAACATGCAACTGATATGGTAGCTGGTTCTGTTACCCCTCCGAAAATTGATTTGCTGAACGAAGAATTATTGGTAACGCATCTTAACGCATCCTGTATTGCAGTAAAAGGTTTGGATGCTTTTGATAAATCGCTTGATGCTTTTATTGATAAAGACCAGTTGCAAACATTGCCGCTTACAGAATCAATTAAAAGAGCTTTAGCACTTACACAGGCAGAAAAGACAAGTATCATCACCGAATTTCATAAAATAATTTCTGATAACTATTTTCAATCACAACTGATTCTGAAAAAACCATATTGGTTTAACGACAGTTGGATTAAAGGAAAAGTTGATTCGCTCACAGAGAATCTTAACACAAGTTTAGACCGTTGGAGAATACTTTACCAGTCGGCTCAAAATCAAATTACACGCGCAACACATATCATCAATAACAGAATTTATGATGATAAGCACCAAAAGAAAAGAGACGCTTATAATGCTTTGCGCACAGGTGAGCGCCAGCGGGAATTGTTGTTGAATGAACCAACATCAGGAAGGAAGAAAAAAGACCTTAGCGAATTTTATCCTTACAGGTATTTTGCATCAGAAGGATTTTTACCGGGATATAACTTCACCCGCCTACCACTTCGGTCATTCATGGAAAATTCTGATACAGGAGGAGAATATATTTCTCGTCCTCGCTTTATTGCATTGCGCGAGTTTGGGCCAGGAAATATTATTTACCACGATGGAACTAAGTACCGCATCAATCAAATTATTATTCCTGAAGCAGAGGCAAAATTGCATAAGGCATCAGCAAGTAAATTCAGTGGTTACTTCATTACTGATAAAGAAAAATCTTCCATTGAAGTTGACCCTTTCACTGGTGATTCATTAAGCAATCAGAAAAACAGGAACGATTATGTTTTCTTGCTTGAAATGGCAGAGACAAGAGCAGAAGAAAGAGAACGCATTACTTGTTCAGAGGAAGAAAGAACATCAAGAGGTTTTGATATTAAAACCTATTTCCATTTCGAGCGCGAACAAAACAGCATGATTGAATCACACGTTTTTGCAGACGGTGATTTATTATTGAAACTGCATTACATCCCTGCTGCAACCATTGTTCAGGTAAATGAAAAGTGGAGAGTATCAAAATCACAGGAAGGTGGTTTTCGTGTCAACCTTAAAACAGGCTTTTGGTTGAAAGAAGATTTTGAAATTCCACAAGATGCAGACCCGGAGCAGTACAGGAAAATAAAACTATTCACTTCTGATACTGCTAATGCAATATACATTCAACCCGTTGGCAAATTAGCAGTAACAAGTCGTGATGATGTTGTAACACTTCAATACGCTCTTAAAAGAGCGATTGAAAATTATTTCCAGATTGAGAGCAGGGAAATTGGCGCTATGCTGATGGGAGAAACAGAAAGACCAAACATTTTAATCTATGAAGCAGCAGAAGGAAGTTTAGGTGTACTCTCACAGTTAGTGGAAAATGTGGATGCGTTTAAATCAATCATTGATGAAGCATACAAAATTTGTTTCTATAAGAACGGTGTTCCAATTCCCGAAGATGAATTGCTGCCAGCTTCTTATGATGATTTACTTTCTTACTACAACCAGCGCGACCATCAATCCATTGATAAAAGAAATATACGTGATGCCTTGCAACGCTTGCTTGTAAGTACAAGTGTGCAGCAGTCAAATAATAAATACAGCAGCTATGAAGAACACTATGCTGCATTGGAAAAAGCACGCGACCCCAATTCAGACACCGAGAAAAAGTTTTTGAAATATCTTTTTGAAAATGGTTTGCGGTTACCGGACACAGCACAACCAGATATGGACGCAATGTATGTGCGACCTGATTTTCTTTACTTGCCTAACATCGTTATTTTCTGTGACGGTAAACCGCATGATGGAGAGCAAATAAAAGTGGATGATAAAAATAAAAGAGAGGCTTTAAAGAGTGGAGGCTATCAGGTTTTGATTTGGCACTATCTGCAACCATTGGGTGAGTTTGTAAAAAGCCGTCAGGATATTTTTAGAAAGGTAAAAGAATCAAATGTTGCAGCAGAAGCAACCAAACTATTTGATAACACAAAATCAAGGCATGACGCTTTGCTTAAAAAACTTAGCGAATAAATATGCCCGATTTTCTCTCTATGCAACTGGTACTCTCTCTGCATCAATCATCCTTCGCCACTTATGGCGGTGGTGAGGGAATGCGCGACTTGCAATTGCTTGAATCTGCAATTGCGCAACCGGAAGCTACCTTTGACGGAAATTATTTGCACGAAGATGTTTTTATGATGGCAGCAGCTTATTGTTTTCATATCTCACAAAACCAGCCCTTTGTTGATGGCAATAAAAGAACAGGATTTTTAGCAATGGATGCATTTCTGCAAAAAAACAATTATCAAATTATTGCGTCATTTGAAGATGCTTACGCTACGTTAATTTCATTAGCTGATGGACAGGTATCAAAAGCTGAATTGGCTCAATGGTTACGGCAACACACAACGCAATTAAACGGCATCTAAATGGAGAAATTAGAATTTCAACCCGGCTCATTAATCAAACTCCGCGACAGGGATTGGATAATTATGCCATCTTATGATAAAGATGTTTTGCTTGTAAAACCGCTTGGAGGAAGTGATGATGAAATGTCAGGAATTTATTTACCCCTGAAATTTGAGGAAGACAAAATAGAATCAACCGATTTTCCAAAACCATCATTTAATGACATTGCAGATTTTGAATCAGCAAAACTTTTATACAATGCAACGCGCCTTTCCTTTCGCAATGCTTCAGGCCCGTTCCGTTGTCTTGGTAAATTATCTTTTCGTCCGCGCTCATACCAGATGGTTCCTTTAATTATGGCACTAAAGCAAGACGTTATGCGCTTGCTTATTGCTGATGATGTAGGAATAGGTAAAACAATAGAAGCACTCTTAATTGCAAGGGAAATGCTTGACAGGGGAGATATTAAAAGGTTTGCAATAATTTGTTTACCTCACCTGTGTGAGCAATGGAAGGATGAATTAAAAAATAAATTTTCTATTGATGCTGAAATAATTCGTTCATCAACTGCCGCAAGGTTAGACAGGCACATTGGAGATAATAGTATTTATAAATATTATCCTTATCAGATAATTTCAATTGACTACATAAAGGCTGACCGTAAGGCAGTTTTTTTACAGCATTGCCCCGAATTAATTATTGTGGATGAGGTTCACACTTGCGCAAAACCTGCCGGAGCAAAGCCATCACAGCAACAGCGTTATCACTTGTTGCATGACTTATCTAAAAATCCAAAGCAGCATTTAATAATGTTGACTGCTACACCGCATTCAGGTAAGCAGGAAGAATTTCAATCCCTGATGGGATTGCTCAAAGCGTCTTTTGAAAATGTGGACGTTACCAAAACAGATGAATCTACTCGTAAAACCATTGCAAAACATTTCATCCAGAGGAGGCGGCCTGATGTCTTGAAATGGCTTAATGAGGAAACTAAATTTCCTAAACGTGACCCCGGTGAATTGCCTTACGATTTGTCAAATAAATACAAAGAAGTATTTGGTAAAGTGCTCAACTTCGCACAGGAGTTGACCTTAAATAAAGATGGAAATAAAAGAGTGCAGCGTCTTAAATATTGGACAGCTTTAGCATTGCTAAGAGGTGTTATTTCATCACCTGCAGCAGGTGTAAAAATGCTTTATAAAAAGGCAAACAATAAATTAGATGATAATGATGCAGATGATTTTGAAATTAACCCTGTTTTAGATGGTGATGATTCTACAGGGGAGGATAGCAGTCCGACACAGATTCTTGAAAAGGTAGATTTAAAATCTTCTGAAATAAGAAATCTGATGCAAATGGCTGAATCATTGTCACAGGTGCAAAACTTGCAGGACGATTGTAAAGCAAAAAGTGCTTTTGAATTGGTTACAGATTGGCTTAACAAAGATTTTAACCCGATTATATTTTGCAGATACATAGCTACGGCAAATTATTTAGGTGAGTTATTAAAACCAGTCTTAGAAAAAAAATTTAAAGGTATTCAGGTAGAAGTAATTTCAAGTGAGCTGCATGATGAACAGCGTAAGGAAAAAATTTCTGAAATGACTTTAGCTCCAAAACGATTATTGATTGCGACAGATTGTTTATCCGAAGGAATAAACTTGCAGGAAGGGTTTAACGCAATTATTCATTATGATTTGCCCTGGAATCCGAACCGTTTGGAACAGCGTGAGGGTCGTATTGACCGCTTCGGACAAAAGGCTGATGTTGTAAAAGTTGTTTTGCTATGTGGTAACAATCCCGTTGACGCAGTAGTGTTAAATGTTTTATTGCGCAAAGCAAGGCAGATAAGAGAATCAACAGGAATTTCCGTTCCATTCCCAGAAGATTCACAAACAATAACTGATGCAGTATTACATGCAGTACTATTAAATCCTCATGGTGTTACAGTGGATTCGCAAATGAAATTAGATTTTGGCGAATCGGAAATTATTGCAGAAAAAGAAAGAGAAGTGACCCATGCTTATGCAGAAGCAGAAAAAAAGGAAATCGCTTCAAGAAATATTTTTCGTCAGAATGCAATTAAGCCAAATGAAATTGAAGATGATTTAAAAGAAATTGATGAAGCCATTGGGGATGTAGCAGCAGTAGAAATGTTTGTAACGGGCGCAATGCAATTTCTGGGAGTGCAAATGGATAAATACAAAGAAGGGTATCGTTTATTCACCGCCAATCTGCCCTCCCGGTTAAAAGGTATGCTCCCTCCGAAAAATGAAATCTTAATTTCTTTTCAGTCACCAACTCCTGAAGGATATAAATACTTAGGTCGCAATCATCTTTTTACAGAGCAGTTATGCCAACATATTATTGGTTTATCTCTCGATAAAGGAAATCATATACGTGCAGCACGCACCTCTGTTATTCGCACCAAAGAAGTAAAAGAAAAAACAGTGCTCGTGCAATTCCGTGTGCGCAATGTAATTTCAGAAAGCAATAACACAAATCAATTGGTTGCAGAAGAAATGTTATTGTGGGGTTTTAAAGGCAATATCAGTAGCGGCAATTATTTATCAGCTGATGAAGCTAAAAAATTGCTCATGCAAACAGTTCCATCTGCAAACGTTCCTGCACAGGAGCAAAAGCATTGGATAGAAGAAGAACTCAATTGGTTGCAGGACAAAAAGCAGTTTAATCAGGTTACAGACCCTGTTGGTTTGCAACGTGCAGGGCTGTTAGTTGAGTCACATGAACGTTACCGTAAAGTGGTAGGAGGTAAAAAATTTAAAGTGGTTGAACCCGTTTTGCCTATGGATGTTTTAGGTTTTTATGTTTTACTTCCTGTAGTTGGTTAAGAATGAGCAAGAGCATAATCATAGAAGGAAACATTATTTCGCAAGACATACTTGCTAAAATTGAGAGCGGGGATGCTTTCGGTCAACTACCTGTTGACTTTGGTTTTGACCGTGACATAAAAATAAAGGAGCAAATCGGTTTTGCATGGGTGGATGCAAAAGACCAGTGGAAAATATTTCAGCGAAAGTTAGAACGCCTCAAAGAAAAAGATTATGGTACAACAGAAACACGCAACGACTGGATGCTTCCTTTCTTGCGATTGTTGGGCTATGAAATTGGAACAGGTAAAGCGGAAATAGTAAATGGAAAATCGTATGCCATAAGCAACCGTGCAGTAAACTTAGATTCATTCCCAGTTCACATCATGAGTGTGAACGACAGCTTAAAAAAGAAACGTGATGATGGAGGACCTCGCATGTCACCACACGGCTTGGTTCAGGAATACATAAATGTAACAGAACATCTTTTCGGTATTGTTTCCAATGGAAACACACTTCGTTTGATTCGTGATTCAGGTCGCTTGGTCAAACTCTCTTACATAGAGTTTGACTTGCGCATGATGATGGAAGAAGACCAGTATGCAGAGTTTGCGATACTTTATCGCTTACTCCACGCAAGCAGGATGCCGCGTACTCAAACTGATGCACCTCAAAGTATAATTGAACGCTACCATCAGGACGCAATTGATTCAGGCAATAGAATACGCGAACGTTTAAGTGATGCAGTAAAAGTTTCACTCACTGCTTTAGGTAATGGTTTTTTGCAGCATCCTGCCAATGATGAATTGCGCAAAGCCATTGCAGACAATAAACTTTCACCTCGTCAGTATTACCGCAATCTGTTAAGGTTAGTGTACCGCTTTTTGTTTTTAATGGTAACCGAGGAACGTGACTTGATTTATCCAAAAGACCAGGCAACAGATGCAATAAAACGCTTCAAAGAAATTTACCGCAGGTTTTACAGCATCAACCGCCTAAGAAAGTTTTCGGAAAATCCATACATGGCGGGCACAGGGCATCACGATTTATGGATGGCTTTGCTTTCAACTTTCAAATTGTTTGAACACGATGTAGAAGGACATAAATTAGGTATAAATGCCTTGAATGGTGAATTGTTTAGTGAAAGAGCATTAGGCTTGTTAAATGAATCCAAAATCACCAATGAATTGTTGTTACAATGTGTCCGAAACCTCAATGTTTTTGAAGATGATAACAAAGAAATAATTCGCATCAATTACGGTTCATTAGATGTGGAAGAATTGGGAAGTGTATATGAAGGTTTACTGGAATTACAGCCGGTAATCACAGATATAAATTTTTCTTTTTTAAAGGGCACAGACAAGAAAACAACTGGGTCATATTACACACGCCCCGATTTAGTTCATGAGTTAATAAAATCAGCACTCATTCCGGTAATTGAACAACGCCTTGATGCAGCAAGGAAAAAACAGGTTCATAAAAAAGAAGATTTAGAAAATGTTCTGCTTTCGCTCAAAGTGTGCGATACAGCAGCCGGTAGCGGACACATCCTGCTTGCAGCAGCACGCACTATTGCATGGTACTTGGCACGTATTCGCACAGGTGAGGACAATCCAGCTCCCGAAGATTACCGTGCATGCGTTCGTGATGTCATACAGCATTGTATTTATGCCGTTGATAAAAACCCTGATGCAGTTGAATTGTGCCGCCTTGCTTTATGGATTGAAGGTCACAACAGCGGTAAACCTCTTACATTTTTAGAACACAAAATAAAGTGCGGTGACAGTTTGGTAGGCGTATCCGACTTAAAAGTGCTGAAAGAAGGAATACCTGATGATGCTTTTAATCCAGTCACAGGTGATGAAAGGGAGGTTTGTCAGGCATTCAAAAAAGCAAACAAAAAATACATTGCTTCAAAACAGGGCACACTTGATTTTGTTGGAACAAAAGATACCGCAGATGAACAAAAACAGTTTGCAGATGAATACCACCAATTAGAAGAAATACATCAGGACACTACAGAGGACATCCGCAAATTGAGTGAGCATTACAGTAAATTACGCAACAATCCTAAATGGTGGAAAGATTGGAGGGCTTGTAACCTGTGGACAGCAGCTTTCTTTTATAATTACAAAACTATTGAAGACCCAGCAGCACCAACCAGCGAACGCCTGCACAATTTTTTAAACAATCCAAGCGGTGTTGATGCACGCATGGTTGGTAAAGCAATGACATTAGCTAAGGAGCTTAATTTTTTTCATTGGCATTTGGAGTTTCCTGATGTTTTTGCACAAGGTGGCTTTGATGTAATGATGGGAAATCCACCGTGGGAGAGAATTAAATTGCAGGAACAGGAGTATTTTGCAACAAGAGATATTGAAATTGCCAATGCACCTAATAAAGCTGGCAGAGAGAAATTAATTAAAAAACTTCCAGAAACAAATCCTGAATTGTATAGTTCCTTTCAAAAAGCATTGCATGATGCGGATTCGCAAAGCAAATTTTTAAGGCACAGTGAAAGGTTTATTCTAACAGCACGTGGTGATATAAATACTTACTCAATTTTTGCTGAACTATTTTTTACATTAATTAATCCAAGTGGAATAACTTCAATAATTGTTCCCACCGGAATAGCAACTGATAGTACAACTTCAGTTTTCTTCTCTCATTTAATGGAAAATAAAATATTAAAATCATTATATGATTTTGTTAATGAGAAGATGATATTCCCTACTGTACTTCACAATTTTCATTTTTCAATTATTACAATAACGGGGTCAAAAATTAAAACTGAAAAAAGTGATTTTGCTTTCAACAATCAATCAATATCTGACCTAACACAAGAGCAGCGTCATTTTACTCTTTCAATTGAAGACATTGAAAAATTAAATCCTGAATCCAAAACACTCCCAGTCTTAACAAGCAATAAAGATTCAAGCATATTATTAAAGGTCCACGAGAAACTTCCAATTTTAGCAGCTACTGGTGAATTAAATAATTTTATTTGGGATATTGATTTTATCAGACTATTCGATATGTCTGGTGATAGCAAATTATTTGAGGCAAATGCTAAAAACAGTCTATTGAAGCTATATGAGGCAAAAATGATTTACCTGTACGACCACCGTTATGGCTCATATGATGCAGCTACTGATGAAAGATTACATATGCTTCCTAAATCTGAATTGCATGAGTACATTGATTCAAATTATACTGTATCATCATCATATTATGTAAATAAAGATGAAGTCAAAAATAGAATATCAAAAAAGTGGGACAAAAATTGGTTCCTGGTTTTTAGAGGTATTTCAAGTGGGGCGCTTGAAAGGACATTTATAGCTACAATTATTCCCTTTAGTGCAGTTAGTAACAGTGCTATTATTGTTGCAGACAAAAACAAAGATTCTCTTTTGATGGCAAGTTTGTTAACCGTTTTTAATTCAATAATTTTTGATTACATCACAAAACAAAAAGCAGCGGGGGCAAATTTGAATTTTTTTAAAGTAAGACAATTGCCTGTGCCCTCCCCATCTCATTTTAAATCAATTGAGATTGCATTCTTAATTCCTAAAGTTATTGAATTGATTTATTCTTCATGGGACATAAAATCATTTGCAGATGATGTTTGGAAAGATTCTGATGGTGGATTAAAAGCAGCAATAAAAAAACAGTGGGAAGAAAATAAAGTCATCACCGGAGGGCATGAATGGAATCCACCCCAATGGTGTGATATTGATAAAGAAGGAATAAAGTTAGCACCGTTTAAATGGGATGAAGAACGTAGAGCAAAATTAAAGGCAGATTTGGATGCTTACTATGCAAAGTTATACGGTTTGTCAGAAGAAGAATTACGATACATTTTAGACCCCAAAGATGTTTACGGTGAAGATTTCCCCGGTGAAACATTCAGGGTGCTTAAAGACAAGGAAATAAGAAAGTTTGGTGAATACAGAACAAAAAAATTGGTGTTGGATGCATGGAAAACCCTCTCCAATCAGACAATTCAAATTGATAAAAAATTAATCACTAATTTAGACCCAATGATTGAGTTCAATGTCCATCATGGTATTTATTCGATAAATGATGTAATTCGCATCACAAAATTGTCTCGGGATAAAGTGAGCCGATGGTTTAAAGAATTGGTGAAAGAGAGTTATGAAGGTTTGCAGGTTGACCAACAACAGGACATTACAAATTGGCACATCAGCTTTTTGGGTTTAATTGAATTGGTTGTTGTAGGAACATTACGTGATGCAGGAGTACCGCTTAAAAACATAATGATTGCAAGGAAAGATTTGGAAAAGCTCACAGGTAAGATTTATCCGTTCGCAACAGAAGCAATTAAAACCAAAATGCACGTATCCGGGAAACAAATAACTTTTGATATTGAACAAGGTATTATTACCCTCGATGGAACAGGACAATTCAATCTTGATTTTGTAAAGGAATTTTTTGCTCACATTATTTTTGACAATTCAGGGCTTGCAAATCATATCTTACCAGTTAAAGGTTCCACAACAATAGTCATTGACCCATCACAGGAAGGTGGGAAGCCTTGCATCAATAAAAAAGGTGTAATGGTTGACACGATAAAAATGTTTTACCAGGGAGTAGAATCAATTCCATCCCTGATACAAAACCATAACGTTACTGAAGATGAAATTAAAGCAGCAATAGAATACAGTGAAACGGCATGACAGTGTGCATGGACAATAATCATCCCAATAATTTGGTGCAGTGTCTTCAGTTACTGCATGATAATCAGCATCCAAAAAAATATTCATTTCACAGGCAAAGCAATTTTGCGGAATTTGATAAAAATCAATCCGTGTTTTTTGTTTTCAATCTCAGTAAGAAGGACATTGACATTACCATTGACAAACACTTTGAATCGGGGTACAAAGTTTTTGCTTTCAAAGCAAAACCTGGAACAAGGGTCGATTATTTTGATTTTAGTTTATCATTACTCGGTTTATGGCCAAAAATTTTAAAGGCAATCGACGCACATCAAGAGCCTTTTGTGTACACTTATGGGATATACCAGAAAAAGTTAAATAAAGTTAGATAACCATGCACATATATTTAACCTGTTTACCCGAGAGAAATTTATCGGGCGTTTTAATACGTCGATTCAGATTCGGTTTACCTCAAAATGTTCCGGCTAATGAAATATTAGTTTATGAGTTTGACACCGAAGCTACATTGATTGCTCGTTTCAATGAAATACTTGAACTACCAGAAAAAAATGATAATTGCAGTATTACAATCTGCTGCCACGGTGATGAAACAGATGGACTCAAAATGCTAAACGAGGTTGACAGGGTTTCTTGGGCTATTTTAAGAGATAATATCAACTTATTAAAGCAACGATTCCCCAACTTGGTAGTCGTTTTAAGTGCCTGTTACGGGGCTACCGTTGGACCGATTAATAACGATAATCCATTTGTCTTTGGATATACTTTTTCGATTCCCATGACAACTGCAATGTCAATGGCTTTATTAATTATTTCTGAATTTCTTGAAGGCATCCATGTAGATCAAATTAGGCGTGATGTTATGAATAGCTTAGTTAAACTTTTATAATGCCCTCGTATCTCTATAAAATAAATAAAAATACCTATTTCAAAATAGATGAAATATCTCTTGCTGGTTGGAGAATCATATATAATATCTTTAAAAGGAAAAATCTATATTCAGAACTCAAAGAGGATCGAAATGGAATAGGTTGGGAAATTTCAAAGTCAGAATTGAAAGAGCAATTGCTTTTAGATGGATATGAGGAAGATCATTATGAAATTGTTTATGATGTAGAGCCAACGAAAATAAGAACTAACCTAAAGCAGCTTGAAAAATTATATCTCTATACACACAATTACCACGAAAATAAAGCACATTGGACTGTGATAATGTTAATCTTAAAAGACATTTTGTTTGAAGACAGTAGAATTTTGAATAAAGAAAAGTTTGACCCAAATCCTAATGGAAAAGAAATAGTAGAATTTCTTTATCTACAGGGGGATGATGGAAGCTGGTCTTACGGTAAAGTAGGACAAATGAATGCGGCAATGATTGAGCCCGATGCAAGAGATTATTTTAGGAAATATTTTTAATTATTAATACAAAGTGAATCAGTAGCTTAAAACTATACAATGAAAAAATTCACTGCAAATTATTCAAACACTAACCCTAATTTTGTCATTCAAAATTTAACTGGTGACAGAATTTCAAGCGAATATTTGTCTTCAATATCAATAATAAAAAATATAATTCAAAGGGGTTGCCCAACAACTCCATCAAAATATCTTCAATCCAAACTTGGTGAAATAAATAATGAATATTTACCCCTGATAAGTTCAACTCCGCCGAAGTGGGAAAGGATTATCAGAGGGGATAGAAAGAACAATTACAACCCCGCACAAATTTTTTTTGACATCCTAATTCCAAAATACTTTTCTGAATTTCCGTTTTTCCGACAACTACTGATTCCTGAAGTTCCCATCAATTTTATTACGCAAATTGAAGTATTGGAATTTGCCCAACAACAGGTGGACTTTTATATCCCTCAGGCATTCTTAATAATTGAAATTGATGGCTCACAACATGATTCGGTAAATGATAAAGCAAGAGATAATCACCTTGCAAGGTTTGGAATTAAAACAATCAGGATTACAACCTCAGAAGTGGAGGCAGAAAACGAAAGATTTCATGGAAAACTTTCTCAGGTTAAAGAACGAATTAGACAGGTTACAATACTTCAGGAGGAAAAAAAGAAAAAGCACCTTGGATTATTTTCATTCAATGATTATTCAACGGCCTTAAATAATCCTCCGAATTTCAATGAGCCCGCTTATATAGCTACTTCAATTCTTCGCTTTCAAATTTTAGCCCTTGAATTATTGGAGCGAGGTAAAATTTCATTTTTAAAGAAGTGGGAATTTGCGGTATTGTGTGATGAACAAAAACCATTTGAGGAAATTGCTTGTGAGGATTTGTTCTTATGGTTTGAAAACCTATTTCGCCTTCAAAGAATTTCTTTCGTGAAACCGGAGATAAACATCAAAAGAGTAAATTCCTTTAACGAATTGAAATCAAGCAGAACTGAAATCAAAATTGATTTCAGCTTAATAAAAAGATATACTGATGAATTTCAAAATCATCCTGAGATAATTTTCGTAAGAACAGACTATTTTGAATCTTATCGTTACTATAAAAATACAAATGCAATTACACCACAGTATGTGGACCTTGAACCTTACAACTATTTTCAAATTTCAACTGCTGATTTAATCTCTTACAAAATCCAAATTGCAGGTGAATGGAAACCCGAAACCGCTTTATCATTTTTTCTTGAGAACATTTTTGGTTACAAAATATTTTTCCCTGGTCAACTGCCAATAATTATCAATGCTCTTGCAAGAAATGACACTATCGGGCTTTTGCCTACCGGAGGCGGCAAATCAGTTTGCTACCAACTTGCAGCGTTGTTACAACCTGCCATCAGTTTTGTTGTTTGTCCAATCAAATCACTGATGTTTGACCAAAAGCAAGACCTTGATAGTATCCGATTTTCACGCGTGAATCATATCACAGGTGATGATGATGGGGAAGATAAGGAAAAAATTATGAAGGAATTTGCCGATGGCAAATTTTACTTTATATTCATTTCTCCTGAACGCTTTCAGATACAATCATTTAGACAATACCTTCTCTCAGTAAATCAAAATCATAAAGTTGCCTATGCAGTAATTGATGAAGTGCATTGTCTTTCGGAATGGGGACATGATTTCAGAACATCTTATTTGAGCTTATCAAAGACAATTCAAAGGCATTGCAGTGATTTTAGATTCATTGGTTTAACTGCAACGGCATCTTTTAATGTACTTAAAGACGTACAGCTTGAGTTTGGAATTAAGCAAGAAAATGTTAAAACATTAACTGATTATACGCGAAAGGAACTGGAATTTGAAATTATCAGTGATACAAATAATAAATTCAGGGAAATCAAAAGCATATTACAATCACTCCACGATATAGAAAATGTTTTAACTCCACATGGAAATAATTCAAAATGTGGAATCATTTTTACACCTCACGTTAATGGTGGCAAAGGTTGTTACAAATTATCTCTTTCTTTAACAAAAGAATTTAGGACACCAATTAAATTTTACTCAGGTCAGGTGCCAAGGATTAATAATCAGGATGTTATGGATGATAATGCATTTGAAGAATACAAAAGGAAAGTGCAAATTGAGTTCAAGAAAAATGAGTTTACCCTGCTTGCAGCCACAAAAGCATTTGGAATGGGAGTAAACAAGGGAAATATTCATTATACAATACATTATGGCATCCCTGGTTCAATGGAGTCATTGTATCAGGAAGCCGGAAGGGCAGGTAGAGATAAAACAGTATTCCAAAATAGAAGTGCCAAATGCATGGTGCTGTTTACTAAATCTTCTAACGAAGATTTGTTGAATACAGTTTGGGATAGAGAAACAACATTGTCCAAACTGATTGAAACAATGCCTCAAATTGATGGTGACATTAATACCAATCTTTTTCTTTTCCAGATGGGGCTTGATTTTATCAAAGATGAATACGAACTCATTTCAAAATTCTTAACACAATATGGTTTTCCTTCCCAGAAAAAAGTAAGAGTGTCTGCGCATACTATGGACTCAAATAAATTCAAAACAGAGAAAGCAATTTATCGTTTAACTCAGCTTGGTATTGTTGAGGATTGGACAGTTACTAATTTTTTCACAGGAGAATTTGAAGTTGATTTAACGGACTATACTGATGCAACATTTAAGGAAAATTTAAAAAACACCATTTTAAAATACGATAAAGAATTTGACTTTGAATTGTTGGGGGACAATGAAGCATACGAACACTATGATAAAATATGGAAAAAGCCAGCTCCACTTCAAGACCGTTGTATTGTGTTGCTGCTTCAATGGGCTTATGACCGTTTTGCATACAACAGACGGCAATCGTTAAAAAATATTTATGAAAACTGCAACGATTATGTTTTACAAGTAATCACAAAAGAAGAATTTAAGCAACGACTTGAAAACTATTTTAAATTCTCAGAGGCAAGTTACTTGTTGCAGCACATTGCCGAGAATCCAAATGACTTCTACAGATGGTATGAGGTGTTTTACCAATTTGACAACAATCAAATTTCTAATGTGGTTATTAATTGGGAACAGCGTCAAAGTTTATTAGCAAATTTGAGTAGGGTTCTTGAAAGCTATGAATACAATACAGGACTTGATTTCATTAGTGGAGTTTTGCGATTACTGATTAATGATTTTGAAAATGCCGATGGAAAAAACCGATTTGAATCTTCATTCAAGCAAATAATAAAATACGAACAAGTGGACTTTGATTTTATTTTCGAGAAGTTGCTTTCAATAGGCTCTGAAATGAGTAAAGGCAGTAAAAAGAACTTAGCCATTTCATTGCATTCCTTTTTCCCTGATAATCCAAGTATCTTAAAAAGAATCCAGAATGCTTTAGGTGATGAATATACAACCGAAATATTGCTTTCTGATCTTGCATTACGCATAAACGAAATAAATCGAAAAATACATGACGAACTTATCCAAATTAGATGAAACAGTTGACCAGCTTGAAAAGCAAGCTGAGATTTTGAAACAGAATAATAAAGTTTTGACAAAAGTTTCTGAACTATCAGAAGCGATTGAAAAGGGAGTAAGTGAATTATCTGTTGGAAACAAAAATTTTGAAGGCACTAAAAAAGATATTCAAAACTCACTGAAATCATTGAATGATTCAGTTTCAAATTTGGAAAAGTCCAACGAGAAACATATTGATTTGCTGATTTCTTCAAATAAAAAATTCCTTCGGGAATTTGAAGATACAGTTTCATCTAAGCTCGAAAGATTCAATTCTGATATTCAGGTAACCATTCAACGAGAAAGAACCCAGTTGCAGGAAACATTGCAAAACAACATTTCTAATTTATTTAACAAATTAGAAGTTGACCAGAAGGATTTATTTCATGCACAGTCAAAACAAATCACTATTCTGAAAATCCTTTTGTTTTTTATAACAGCAATTACGTTGGGAATAAGTGCTACGCTGATTCTGAAAAATAATATATTTGGAAATTGAACTTCAACGATCTTGACGAAATAAAGAAAGCGGGTTTCACGGGATTTCGAACCGTGGAAGAATTGTTTGCCGACCATACTTGCATTGACAAAGTAAAAGGAATTTATTTAGTGCTTTATCTTGACACAAGCCATCCAAAATTTTTACAGATTGGGACAGGGCCTGCTCTCTACAAAAAGAAAACAAATCCTAATGTTGCAATTAGTGTACTCAAATCAAATTGGATTGACAAAACCATTGTAATTTACATTGGTAAGGCTGGAGGTAAAAACAGTGATGGAGAAGAAACAAAAGCAACCCTTAGAAGTAGATTGTTAACATATTTGAATTTTGGAAAGGGCAAAGATGTCCGTCACTACGGCGGTAGATTTATTTGGCAGCTTGCAAATTATAAAGAGTTGGTTTTTTGTTGGAAGAAATTACCTGATGAAGAACCGTATGATGTAGAAACAACACTCATTTGTGATTTCAGAAGTGTTTTTGGTAAGAGACCATTTGCTAATCATACTAAATAATTAAAAAACAGCACATTACGCTCTTATGTCAAATGTTATTGAAGCACAAAATCTCTGATTTGGCTTATGTCTGGATAAATAAAATCCTTGGTTATGCCCATATTATTTACTATTTCTTTCATTCTCTCAGCATATTTTTTGTGAAAATTATAGCACCCAGCAAAATGATCATGAGCATATATTTCATCAAACTTCTCTCTCCCTATTTTCTCGAGAAGTAGATTGCTAAATTCTTTGTAAACTTTTTCAAGTGGGTCAATGCCGCTGTGATTGTAAAAAAACATTCCCTCCTGATTTGCGATGCGGATGTTGTTTAAGATTTTTAACTCATCATTATTATCTGATAAGAGTATTATGCCATGAGCAGAAACATTAATATAATCAAATTCTCCATGCTTTTCACCCTTCCTGCTTTTTTGAAAAACTTCATGAAAAACCTCATAAGCTGTATTATTTTGATATGTAAAATAAATTGAAAAGTAATTGTCTATTTCATCTGCGGCTTGTGCAAAATTTCCGAAATCATTAATTGCAAAAAAAATTGCCTTACTTACATTTTTTGTAAAGTCAATTAATGGAGTAGGTGCCCCGTAATGCTGTAAAAATGCCAAATATGCTAAAGAGTTTTTTTCAGATATAGAATAAGTCTTTAAAAGATTAAGTACCGTACCATTATTCCAATCCTTACATTTTTTTATTACTTTCATTATGAAATTATCGTATTCTTCACTGTCGTTTTTATCTGCTGCATTAGCTTCCCAATATCTTTGTGAAGTAGTGAATAATTGAAATTTAGCTTCAGAGATCCCCCTAAAAATAAAATCTCCAGTGCTATTCATTTTCATTAAATGCTTCACGGCAGCATTAAAGTCTTTGTCATTATCAATTTTGCTTCCTCCAAATTTGAAAAATGCATCCTTTTCTTCAATTGAACTGTAGATTTCCATTTGAACCCTTTTTGACAAATGTACAATCGCTAAACGAATTAGCTATAGGGCAATTAAGTGTTAATAAATGAAAACAATTCACCCCCCATCCTAATTTGTTAAAACAGGCTCACAAAAAAACAGAAGTAACCCTTTTTAGGGTATTTTTGCATTGAATAAAGACCATACCCCTATATGTATCCACAATCTGAGGTATTCCAATCACATTTTTACATTTGCGTAAAAGAGCGCAACAAAGTTTTTATTATGCAGGTTTTGAAGAATAACGCATACCTTTTGAGGCAAATTGGTAAAACGCTTGCAGAACAGATCAGAGATATGGAGCCGACCGGCTTGAGGTTAAGCCGGAACACGATAAAAAAACTGCGTTATGGCGAAAATGTGAATTGTGCCTTGAGCTACCTTACTTATTTTGCCGAGTACTGGCAGCTTTCCTTAGCCTTTATGGGTTATTCCGATTTTGCTGCATCAGGGTATTCAAAAACTGATCTTTTGAATCCAAATTCAAACGGGCTGTGGAGATCACCAAAAGTAAAATGTGTAAGATACCTGGCAGGTAAGGTTATATACAAGTACGTATAGCAACCCCCTATATATAAACGCAGAAGTAACCCCCCTGTTTACAGAAATGCCCCCCGGCCGGAAAACCTCCCCCCGGCCCTAAAAAAATTAAAACGTTCATATTTTTTTCAACTTACTTTCCAAAAGGTACTTTTTCTGCGAGGCATTTATTTTACCTGATTTTCAGTCCACAAGTTGGATTTTCCGGTTGGGAAAAGTCATTGATACCAGCATTCTGGATTCATTCTTTGCTTCCATTAGAAAGCACGAAAAAAAATTCTTGGTTAGCTTATAAATAAAATGACTTTTGTCCTTTGAATACAAGTGCAATTAAGCGTATATTAGCGCAGATTTTCACCGGGATATGTTCAGGCTACAAAAAACAAGCAAATCGTTTATAAGTGAAGTAAACTCGTATTTCACTGCCTGCTTTTCAAAATCAGCAAAAAAGCTGAATGTTGTACCATTGTTGTACCCAAAAAACAAAAACCCTCGTAAATTATTCATTTTCAAGGGCTTTCATTTTGTGAATGTGGGAGCAACAGGGTTCGAACCTGTGACCCTCTGCTTGTAAGGCAGATGCTCTGAACCAGCTGAGCTATGCTCCCTTTTTTATTTTGAGGGTGCAAATATAGCCTAATAATCAGTTTTTGCAAAAAATAAATGCAGCAGTACCTGCTTTCAAATGCTTTTTAAAAAATCCCTACATTTGTCTGTGTAAATTGCTTGTTTACCGCAGGTTCTGCAAAAAAGCTCGCTGGAAGAATACCTTTCGCCGCTATCATTCCAGCCTAAAACGCCTCAGGTTTTGAGAGTAATTACGAACCACCTGATTTTAGTGCTTTCTATGCAGGGGATGTTTAAATTTTTGAGTTTGTTTACCGTATATGAAAACGCTTTTGATAGTCAGGCATGCCAAAGCTGCCCAAAACATGGAAGACCTGGCCGATATTGACCGGCCACTGATAGAACGGGGATATAAAGATGCACATGCCATGAGCAAAAAGCTGTTTACGTCAGGCATACGTCCCCAGCTTATCGTTAGCAGCCCGGGCATCCGGGCCCTGAGCACTGCCCTGATATTTGCCAGGAACCTGAATTTCCGTGTAAAGCAGATCGTGCTGGAAGAAAAATTATACAATGCCCAGTATGAAACTGCACTGGAAATAATTGCTAATCTACCGGAAAGCATGGAACAGGTCATGATTTTTGGCCATAACCCTTCAGTAACACAGGTCTGCAGCCTGTTTGCAAATGAAATGATACAGCATGTACCTACCTGCGGGGTTTGTTGTGTGGATTTTCAGTCAGACAGCTGGAAAAACCTTCGTCCCCGGTCAGGTAAAGTGCGTTTTTTCGATCACCCGAAAAACAACTGAAAAGTGAGGAGACCGGAGATTTCAGTGATTGCCCTTCACAGGTTGGTACACTGACCTGCCTTCAATATTAATTAATTGTTAAGTATTGACCGGCCGTTTCTGAATCCGTTATTTTTTGGAAATTTTTGCAGTTTGGTACCTGAGTGCATAATGCTTAAATATTGAAATATGATGTATGCCTAAAAAACAGTTGAAATTCATAAACAGGGACATTAGCTGGTTATCCTTCAATGAAAGGGTATTGCAGGAAGCCGAGGACGCATCCGTCCCAATACTGGAGCGTTTAAAATTTTTGGGCATTTTTTCCAATAACAGGGATGAATTCTTCAGGGTGCGTGTGGCAACCCTGAAGCGGATGACCAGGCTGGGCAAAAAAGCCATCCACCTGATCGGGGAGGATCCGGGAATGGTGCTTGAAAATATCCAGAAAATAATCATCAGGCAGCAGGCACGCTTTGATGCGATTTACAACGCCATCCTGCGTGAGCTGGCGCATCAGAATATTTTTATCGTAAACGAAAAGCAGCTGAACGCTGAGCAGGGAGCCTTTGTAAAAAGTTATTTTAATGATTATGTGCGTCCTACCCTGATGCCGATCATGATCGACGCATCACCCAAGTTTCCCTATCTGAAAGACAAGTCCATTTACCTGAACATCAAGCTGCATCTGCGGAATAAAGAAAAAGTGCGCTATTCCCTTGTGGAGATCCCAACGGATGTGTTGTCGCGGTTTTTAGTGCTGCCTTCAGTCGGCGACAAAAAATATGTAATGCTGCTTGACGACGTGATCAGGTTTAACCTCACGGAAATATTCCCTGTCTTTGATTTTAATAAAGCGGAAGCCTACATCATAAAAATGACCAGGGACGCCGAGCTTGATATTGATCAGGATGTTACCAAGAGCTTCGTAAAGAAAATCGCCGAAAGTCTGAAAAAAAGAAAGCGCGGTTCGCCGGTCCGCCTTATTTATGACCATGCCATGCCTGTGGATATGCTGAATTTAATCATAAAAAGGCTTGGATTCCGGAAGGAAGATCTTCCGGTTCCGGGCGGCAGGTATCATAATTTCAAGGACTTTATCCGTTTCCCGAATATAGGAAAGCCAACCTTCCAGTACAGGCCGGTTGTTCCCCTCCTCCATAAAGACCTGAAAGGACAGCGAAGCCTGTTTGAAGTTATCCGGAAAAAAGACATCATGCTTTGTTTCCCGTACCATTCATACCATCACGTCATTGACCTGCTGCGTGAGGCATCCATTGATCCTAAAGTCAAAGCCATCCAGATTACGCTTTACCGGGTGGCTGCCAATTCAAATATCCTGAATGCACTGATCAATGCCGTAAAAAACGGGAAGGCCGTTACCGTTATCGTGGAGCTGCAGGCCCGTTTCGATGAAGAGGCAAATATTTACTGGGCCAATCAGCTCCAGGAAGAAGGAGCCAGGGTCATTTACGGCGTTCCGGGACTGAAAGCACACTCCAAGCTGTTTTTGATTTCCAGGGTTGAAAACGGCAAGAATGTTAACTATGCCCACGTAGGCACCGGAAACTTCAATGAAGATACAGCCAGGTTATACAGCGACCTGAGCCTGATCACCGCCGACAAACGTATAACTGATGACGTTAGCAAGGTCTTCAATTTCTATCAGAATAATTTCAAGATCGGTAATTACAAGAGCCTGTTTGTATCTCCTTTTTACATGCGGAAAAAATTCAACCATCTTATCAATAAGGAAATAGAATTTGCTGAAAATGGAAAGGAAGCCTCCGTCATACTTAAAATGAACAGCCTGGTTGACGAGGATATGATTAAGAAAATTTATGAAGCCGCAGACAAGGGCGTTAAATTCCGGCTGATCATCAGGGGGATCTGTTCGGTGATGAGCAGCGACCAGGCGCCCCATCCGAATATCGAGATTATCAGCATTGTTGATAAATTTCTGGAGCATAGCAGGGTATTCATTTTTAACAATAAGGGCGATGAAAAATATTTCATATCGTCAGCCGACTGGATGCACAGGAACCTGGACTTCCGTTCGGAAGTGGCCGCACCGGTTTACGACAAAGCAATTCAAAAAATGCTCAGGCAGCTCATCGAGATCCAGTGGAACGATAATGTAAAGGCCAGGATCATCGACAACAGCCACAAGAATAAATATAAGGTTATATCCGGCCGTGCAAAAAAAAGATCGCAGGAAGAAATTTATAACTATCTGAAAGCGGAAACTTATTAAATTTACCCTGTTTACATTTAACCGGCCACCTGATTGAAATTCGCCTCCATTGATATTGGCTCCAATGCTGTAAGATTATTGCTTTGCAATGTTTTTGAGAATGACGGCGAACCTGTTTTTAAAAAAGCAGAACTGGTAAGGATACCCATCAGGCTGGGAGAAGACTCTTTTTCGGCCGGAATGATTTCAGATCATAAGATAGAACAGCTGGTGGATACCATGCAGGCTTTCAGGCTGCTGATCGGCGTTTTTGGAGCTGTGGATTACAGGGCCTGTGCAACTGCCGCCATGCGTGAAGCCAAAAACGGGGAAGAAATAATCAGAAAGGTAAAGGCCAAAACAGGTTTGCAGATTGAGATCATCGACGGAAAAACCGAGGCGCAGATCATCTATGCCAATCACATTGCAGAGCACCTGGAAGCCGGAAGCAATTACCTTTATATAGATGTGGGCGGCGGCAGCACGGAAGTTACACTTTTTGCAAGAAATGAGTGTGTGGCTTCCCGTTCCTTTAACATCGGAACCATTCGCATGCTCCAGAACCAGGTAAGCAAAGAAGTCTGGTCGGAATTCAAGAGCTGGATTGCCACTGTTACTGACAGCTATAAACCCCTTACAGGAATCGGTTCGGGAGGCAACATCAATAAGCTGTTTAAAATGTTGTCAAAAAAAGAAGACAAGCCCCTTACTTACAAGCGGCTTAAGGAAATGTTTGACTATATGAACAACTTTAGCTTTGATGAAAGGATCAAGCTGCTTGGGCTGAACCCTGACAGGGCTGATGTTATTATCCCCGCAAGCCGCATATTTCTCACCATTATGAAAATCGCCTCCATTGAGAAGATTATTGTACCGCAGGTAGGCTTGTCGGACGGCATCGTTCACCTGCTTTATGAAAAATATAAAAAGAATATTTCTTCTGAAAACCTGTATGCTTAGGCGGCAGCATGTGATAACTTTTAAACTGCCCGGGCGTTTTATAGCAGCTGATTAGCTGATAATAATAACTTTTATGATAACCCGCCTGCTGCTTTTTTTTTCCATGCTGACCGTTGTAAACGAAGCAACCGGCCAGCAGGTTGTTCTTACAACCGAACCCATAGATAACGATGGCTTTTCAGAAGCAAGAATCATTGGCCAGGATGATGAGGGCTTTTATGTGCTGCAAAGCAACCTGCCGCTGGACCTTCAAAAGAACCGCGTAGGGTTTAAAACAAGGAAGCTGCGGATCGCTTATTTTGACGGTAACCTGAAGACCAGGTGGAACCTGCCCGTTCTGCCTGCAGTTGAAAGCGGCGTAGTAGATCAGGTGGTGCTTGCTCAAAACCGGTTACTGATCATCAGCTCGGCTGAATTGAAGAGTGAACCTAAGATGGAAATCTGGATCAGGGAATTAAATAACCACGGAACCGGTCCTATGCCGGGTACCAGGGTGGCTGCACTGCCTTTTGAAAGGTCATCAGACCAGGATAAAATACGGTTTCTTATTTCTGCCGATCAGCGCTATGCCATGTTGCTGCTGAAAGAAAATGCGAACGGAGGCAGGCAGGTATTTCACACCCTTCTGCTCGATTCTTTATTCAGGCCGCTGAAAGAACGAAACCTGGAATTGCCATTTGGAATCAAAGAGCTCAACCTGGAAGATTATAAATTATCAAATGGCGGAGACCTTGTTATGCTGGGTTATCTGAACAGGAAAGAAAAAGCAAAGGAAGGTGATAAAATTAAAGTTTCTGAATACCACCTGTTCACCCTGCCGGCTGATGAAGAAAGGTTTTCCGATCATGCTGTCAGAACAGCTGACAAAATTCTGTCTCAGGCCGGACTTGTGATAGATAACCTGAACAAACATGCCGTGGTGATGGGATTTTATTATGATAAAAGTTCCCTGACAGGCACAGGAGTTTTTTATGGCACGCTTGAATTTTCCAAAGATGCATCATTCGAAGTAAAAACACATGCTGTAGATGGAACCCAGCATCAGAAGATTATCGGGGAAAGAAACAGCAACAACAGCGGCGGCATTTCCACCTACCCTGTTCAGAAGATTATTTTACGCAATGATGGCGGCGCAGTGATCATTGCGGAAGCTGCCTTCACTTCTGAATATTCCTATTATGATTATTTCACCCAGTCGCTGATACGGCATATTGATTATATTTTTGATAATGTAATTGTCGTTTCTGTCAATAAGGATTGCTCGCTTGACTGGAGTGCCATTGTACGAAAGCATCAGGAATCAACCGATGATGATGGAATGTTTTCTTCGTTTTGTTCCCTTATCAACAGTGATGAACTCATTCTTATTTACAACAAAGACTCAGACCGCACTTCCGCTGTAACCGCTGCAGTCATCACCAACCGCGGCGATCAGCGGGAAGTGGATGTTTCAAAATCGGGAGAGCATCTTTCCATGCTACCCACCTGGGGAAAACAGATTTCAGAAAATGAGCTGGTTATTCCTGTCTATCAAAAGAAAAAACTATACCTGAGCAAGGTCACATTTTAGCATCAGGCCACCTGGCGATGATCGTTTTCATACAGCCCAACCACCATTTCGTGCAGGATATTCAATCGGATCGGTTTGGAGGCGTAGTTGGTTCCTCCAGACGTCATTGCTGCAAGAATCAGCAGGTCATCGCTGGTTGCGCTGAGAAACAAAACAGGAATATTTTTATACTCCTCCATTGACCTGATCAGCTCACAAAACTGAATGCCATTCATTTCGGGCATCATGATGTCAAGCACAATCACATCAGGCCTGGTTTCAGCCATGACCTCAAAAGCAGTTTTTCCATTGTCTGCCATGTAAACGTCAAGTCCCTTCTTTGTGAAATTATAATTGATCAGGTCAAGAATTTCCGGCTCGTCGTCTACTACCAGAATTTTAAAATGTGGATACTCCATGATAAGCTGATTTTCTTGATGCAAAGAAACGCAGGTGTGGTTAGGAAGGTGTTAAGTGATCTTTAAATAATGAATAACTTTGGTTTGCAAATGCGATTTTTTAAATTTATTATATTGATATTTAGCGCATTACATCTTTTTTTCTGTTTTGATTTGGATTTTGAAGATGCATGACCTTATATTTGTATTTAGATATTTATCTAATTATATAAATCACTAACTAACCGATGAATTTATTTTTTAAGGCACTGGGTGATCCAACCAGAAGGAGCATACTGGAAATGCTGAAAAAGGGTGATCTGACAGCTGGCGAAATTGCCGATGCATTTAACATCAGCAAGCCCAGCATTTCCCATCACCTTGATATACTCAAACAAGCCGGGCTGGTTTCGGCAATAAAAGAAGGCCAGTTCATTCATTATTCCCTTTCGACCACTGAAATAGATGAGATCATTCAATGGCTGTACAAATTCGCCAACCACACAAATCCTAAATAAAAAGCAACACAATGAAAAAGTTAAACTTTAAAAAAGAGTGGCTGTTATGGCTTGTTCTTTTGACTCCTGTTATTTATGCATCATTGGTCTGGAATAAGTTGCCCGGGCAATTGCCCTTCCATTTCGACTGGACAGGCACACCCGACAAATTCTGTTCACGGACAGCAGCAGTATTTTTGTTTCCCGGGCTTAATATGCTGCTATACCTGATTTTACTTTTTGCACCGGACTTTGATCCCTTGGGTAAGAATTATGATCAATTCCAGCGATCATACCGCCTCCTGCGATTGGCAATTGCATCTCTTTTCACCTTCCTTTTTATTTTTTCAGCTGAAACGGCCATGAAACACCCGCTTGGCAACATCAGTTACCTGATGGCTGCCGCATTCCTGTTTTTTGTGTTTTTTGGCAACTTCATGAAAACTGTCAGGCCTAATTTCTTTATCGGAATCCGTACGCCATGGACCCTGATGAGCCAGGAAAGCTGGAAAAAAACACATGAGCTGCTTGGCAAGCTGTGGTTTTACGGGGGTATTGCAGGACTGTTCATTTCCTTCGCAGCAACCACTGCTATTACCGGCTACCTGTTTATTGCCTTCGCTGTATCAACGGTGGTTCTGTCATTTGCTGCTTCCTATTTCTATTACCGTCAGAGTGCGAAAACCGTGGCTTAAAATCATTGTTAATTAAACATTAAGTAATTGTTAAGCGCTTTAAGTGCAGGGGAGATCTGTTAAATTTGTATTCCCTTAAAGACGTTTCCTATGAAGCAGTTACTTAAAAGCTGGTTGCCTGTGATTTCAGGAACCAGAAAATTCCTGGCCACCGATCTTGCCCACCGGTTATCCCGCGTAATCAACCGGCGGAATTTCGAAGTGGTTTTTGAAGGATTCATCGATTTGCATAACATCAACAGCGAACAGCCTGACATTGTGGTTTACAATAAGGAAGATGCACTCAAGCCGGTTATGATATTGGAAATATGTGATAACCAGAGCCAGGAGTCCACCGTCCGCACCATGGAAATCCTTGGCAGCATCTACCATGTGGATGAAACCTTTATTTTTAATATGGAATCCGGTACCTGGCTTCTTTACAGAAACGGAGGTCATGTTTTCGAAAAGACTTCATACAGCCGGCATTTTAATACTGATCTGAGCAGGCTGCTTTACGTGAATGGCTATTTTCGTATAGCGGTCTGATTTAAATCAGAATGAATAGCTTAATCCGCCCATCAGGTTAAGCCGGTATGAGGGATAATTGTACCATTGATTATATCGTACAGAGGCCAGGTTATTCAGCTTCAGAAACAATGACAGGTTTTTCCTGTAAATATATTCGCCTCCCAGGTTGAGGTCAAACCAGCCTTTTAAAGTTGTGTACCCCGAAGGGTCGTCGGATTTTGCGTATACTGAGCTGTTATAAAACCAGTCTGTCCTGAGCAGGATTTTATCGCCGATGTTATAGCCGCCTGTAAGCGTAATTTTCATCGAAGGCTTGTACCAGAAAATATCATCATTGTCATTGTTAAATTTCTGGTAGTCTGCCTTTACACCAATGTTCAGTTTGCTGTTGTGCTCGTAGCCTGCTTCGGCATGAATGTTAAGCACATTCACATCAAAATACACCACTTTGAAGGTAACCGGATAACCGCCATTATTCATATTTTCATAAAATGGTTCATTCAGCTTCCGCTGAAAAGATGCCGATACCGCCGCTTTAATGTCATGATCCAGCCGGATGTTGACGCCGCCACCAATGTCAAATTTATTATTTGTATTTTTTATTTCCGGGTTGGTTGACATGAACGGGTTTTCAACCGATAATGACTTGAACCTGTTTTGTTGCACATTTCCCTTTAATTCTCCGAATACGGAAACAGCATCGTCAATCAGCTGATATTTTACGAGGAGGTAAGGATACAGATGATATTTGGTATTATCGCCGAATTCCATTTCTACATTCGCACCGGCATTAAAGTTAATCAGGCTCCTGTTGAACTCATACCTTGGTTGAAGCGAAACAAAGGTGCTGTTCATTTTTCCGATAACAGGCTGGTCATATTCAGTGAAGCTGACCACTGCATTCAGCTTTGCATAATGTCCGTTAAAATCTTTTCCTGCAAAACCATTGATACCAAAATTATTTTCCGTGCTCTCAAAGTTATCAGCAAAATTATAATAGGTAAAAGCCGCATGATAATCCAGCTTCTCAGATGCAGCCTTGTAATTTGATCCATAGCTGATGACGCCGTTAAAATCATTGAAACGATGCTTGGTTTCTGCTTTGGAATAAATATAGGGAGGTGAGTCATATCCATAATAGTGCGTCACCAGCCGCTGGTAAGCAAAGGAGGCATTCAGGGTGGCCTGCTCCATAAATTTTTTACCGAATATTTCAAGCAGGTTATCACTCCAGCCCGGATATCCATATCCTTTTATTTTCCCCGTAGCACTCAAATGTTTATAGTGAACCCCGGCATCAAAATCCTTTGACCGGAGTGCGTTGTATAAAACCTCTCCATAGTAAGTGTTGTAATTTCCATAACCTCCCTTGACATAACCCCTGTACAGCTTCTTAACCGTATCATCCTTGATCCTGACAGGCTTGATGGGCGTAGGCTTAAATTCAGAATTAAATTTTTTCGGAACAACCTCATATTTCAACGGAGGAACCACGCTTCCTGATGTATCTTTCGGAGGCATCTCACCAATCTTATACGCATCAGAGAGCGTAGGCTGGTAAGCCTTCACAATAATGATCCTTTCCTCGCCAAGGTCCTTTGTTTCCTGTGCAAATGCATGCTGAACGCCCGCAGCCGTCAAAGCGATCATTGCTGCAACACCAAATCGTTTACTTGATATTTTCATTTTTTGCGCTGTCTTCGTATATGATATCACGATATTATTCCCTTCCGTCGGGAACGGTTTCAAGGCTGTCATTCTCCTGTTTAACAGATTTCTGCTCTTCTTTCAGATCCTTGTTCAGTTCCTTTTCTTTTGCTTCTATGACTTTGAGCTTTTCACCTGCAAGCATCCTGATGTCTTCCGTATCGTCGGGGTTTTTCTCGTAATTATCTATCAGGCTTTTCAGCGTGCTTTTTGCCTGGAAATTATCATTCAGTGCAGTGTAGTTGTCAGCCAGCAGCAGGAAGCTTTTTGCAATCCAGAAATCATAGGAAGGGACCTGGTTAATTACATCGAACGACAGTTTTTGAGATTCCTTATAATTGTTCAGCAGGTACTGCAGATAGGCCAGGTTGTATTTTGCTTCCGCTCCGATCACACTGTTGGTGACTTTAGCAGCAAGCGTAAGCTCCTTCTGGGCCATAGTGTAATCAGCAGCAGCAAGTGCGCATTTACCAAGCGCCAGGTGCGCTTCATTAATCACTTCTTTTGAAACTTTATCTGATGTGGTGATTTTTTGAGCCACCGTATTCACCGATGCGCAGTTATTCAACTGAACACTGCTTCTCAAAGCACCGGTCCTTGCCGCTTCCACATTTTCAGGAAATTCGGCCAGCGCTTCCAGCTGACCATATTGTGCCAGCGCTTTATCAAACGATTTATTCCTGAAATTAATGAATGCTGCCTTAAGCAGCGACGTTTCAGTAAATGTATTCTTACTCTGTGCGATGACGTATTCGTAACCGGTCAGCGCATCAGCAAAATTTCTTCCTTTATAGTCACTTTCCGCCTTGTAAAATGTAGCTTTCAGCACAAAGTAACCCGAAGGAAACTGGCTCAGGTAGTTTGCAAAATCTTTCCCTGCATCAGGCGCTCCTTTCATGTACCGTTGTTCGGCCGCTTCATACGTGATTGAATCCTGCGCTCCCGCGCTGATGCTGGCTGACGGCACCGATTTCACATAATCAAAATACCCTCCGGGGTTGCCTGAATTAACATAGATGTTCTTGATGCCATTCAAAGCCTCTGAGGCTTCAGGAGTGGAAGGATATTTTTCAATGACCTGCCTGTAATAGCTCAATGCCTTTTCATCATTCTTCGCGGCAAAATTCACAAGCCCCATATTGATCAGCGACTTCCTGGTATAGCTGCTGTTCGGATACTCGCTGACTATCTTCTGGAAATACTCAAGCGATTGTTCATCCTTTCCTTCTGCAAGCAGGGCATTTCCTTTTTCGTAGATGGCATCATCCAGGTATGCAGATTTCTTATACCTGGCAATCACTTCCTGCATGGCAGCAGCCTTATCATTCATTCTTCCCTTAATTCCATAAATCATCCCTTTCTGAAAGAGACAGTAATCCGAGCCTTTTGCTTTATCTGCTACAGCATCATTATAAAAATCCAGTGCAATGTCATATTCCTTTAGCATGAAGTTGGCATCAGCCACGCGTATAGAGGCATCGTTATACCTGTCAGCATCTGTTTCAGCTTTATTCTTAAGATATTTCCTGAACCAGATCTGGGCTTCTGCATAATCTTCCAGCTTAAAGAAGCAATAACCGATGTTGTAGTGTGCCAGATTAAAATTGGGCAAAGAGACCGTTCCGGGTGCAAAAAGAAATATCCGGTATTCCTTCATTGCGGCTTCGTACTTCTCCTGTGCATAAAGCGCTTCAGCTTTCCAGTACATCGACTGCGCAGAAATGACAGGATCAGTATTATTCACAATGCTTTTTTCGAATAAGCTGATTGCTTTGGGCAAATCGCGGTCATTGTAATATTCAATGCCTCTGAAATAGGCCACCTTCTGATAGGCACGTTTCGACTTTTCTGTTTTCTTTTCAATCTTCTCCAGGGCAGCAAGGGCATCCTTGTAATTGTGCGTAGTCAGATAAATGTCTGCAAGCAGCTGGTTTGATTCATCCCTTCTGGATGATTGAGGAAAAGTAGTTTGAAAGTCACGAAAAGCCTTTATGGCAACGGATGGGAATCCAAGTTCGTACGACAGTTTCGCATAATTGAACTGGGACGATTCCTGTATCTCTTTGTCCAAAGACAGTTTAGCAGCCAGCTGGAACGAGTTTCTGGCTCCCTGCTTATTTCCGCTCAAAAGGTAACAATCAGCCAGGTGATAGGAGGCGCTCTGGGCGAGCATGTCAGTTCCATCCGTTACTTTCTGAAAATCCGGAATGGCATTGTTGTAGTCTCCCGTCTGATAAAGGCAGAATGCTTTCTGGTAATAATCTTCCCTGGAAATTTTTGGTGTGCTTTTCTGATATTCCCTGAAATAAACAAGTGCCTGTTTATAGTCTGACATCCTGAAATAGGCCTCAGCAATAAGCCTCCTCATTTCCGCTGCATTCTGCAGCTTTGGGTTTTCCAGCAACGGAACGCCGTATTTGACCAGCTCATCGTATTTGGCCTGGTCAAAATAGATCTGTGCAATATAAAGCGGGACAATCGGGCCAAAGGATTCCGATTCATTCAGCTTGTTAAATGAAGTGAGCGCCGTGGTATAATTGTCATTTGCGTATGCGATGTGGGCATAATAGTAATTCGCCGCCGTTTTGTATTTGGACTCCACGTTGATGATGTTGTGAAAGCTCTTTTCAGCTTTGATCATATCACCTCTTACAAAATAACCGTATCCTGACTTGAAATAAAACTCGGTAATTTCATCATTGGTCAGGTAATACACATCGGCCATCTCAAAGGCTTCTGTGGCATTCCTGTACTTTTTAAGCTTATAATAAAGGCGGCCAAGCTGAAAATAGGCCAGCCTGAGCTTGAGACTTTCCGGGTGGGTATTGATGAACTCGATCAGCAACGCCTCCGCATCGGGATTAAACAGCTCTGCAGCGCATACGGCTTTGTAATAACTGGCATTCTCCGCGGCCATTACGGATAGGCCTGATTTGTTCTCCACCGCCTTTTCAAATTCTTTACGGGCGGCGCTGTACTTTTCCTTATTAAACAACTCCATTCCCGACTTAAAATGGGATTCGGAGTCCTCGTATATGGCGGTTTTCTGCGCTATTCCGGAATTTGCAATGAAGAAAAATAAAAGAATCTTCAGCAGGCAGAGCGGTCTTATTAACTTGTTTTTCATTGAATTAGGAATGTGCATCCGGTTACAAAATTAAATCTTAAAAACGACTGCATTTTTAAAATTATTACCCCTGCAATATTATTTATGAACAGGAGATTGAGGAAAACTAAGGCGTTCGGCAGGTGTTGTTTTAGATATCGCACTGTGGATTTTATTGCATCAAAAAATAAATTCCCTGCTTTTAAACCTTTATCTAAATGGACTATCTCAACCGCTGTTCCGGAACTAAAAATTGAATAAACAATTAAACATCAAACAGCATCAACATGAAAAAAATGAAAAATGTAATCTTTAAAAGCCTGATGATATTTGGATTTATCAGTCTGCTGACCACCGGCTGCCGTAAAAATGAAGACCTTGATTCAGATACGTCAACAGCTGCTGACAATGCCCTTGCAGAAGCCACCTTTACTGACGTGAATAACATTGCTGATGAAGGTGCCACCGGCTCATTAAACTCGTATAAGGGTGGTAGCGCAGACGGCATATTATCGACCTGTGCCACCATTTCATTCAGCGTTTCCGGCAACGATACCGTTATGACGATTGATTTTGGCCCTGTTAACTGCCTGTGCAAGGACAACCGCTACCGGAGAGGTCAGATCATCGTTACCTGGTCGGGAGCTTATAAAGATCCCGGACATGTTCATACCATTACATTCAATAATTACTTTGTGAATGACAACCAGGTGATGGGAGTCAAAACCATTACCAACAATGGCCCCAATAACGCCGGAAACCTCTCCTACTCCGTTGATGTAAACGGTTCCATTATTTTGTCGCAGGCAAACGGCGGTGCTACCATTTCCTGGGTATCACAACGAACAAGAGAGTTTATTGCAGGTGCTTCCACACCGACATGGACTGACGATGTTTACCTGATAACCGGAAGTGCAAGCGGTTCTTCCTCAGCCGGCAAATCATTTACAGCCACCATCACTTCACCCGTCCGTAAAGAATTAGCCTGCCACTTTCTGGTAAGCGGAACTATTGAGTTCAATCCTTCAGGTAAAGCAACCAGGACCATTGATTTCGGTAATGGCGCTTGCGACAATGATGCCACCGTAACCATTAATGGCAAAGTTCATCATATCACTTTAAAATAAGTTAATTAAGTAATCAGGGTTTGTTTGAAGACTTCCGGGAAATGTTCCGGGAGTCTTTTTTTATGGATGATAAATACCCCTGGTAACAGCCCTGGAAATAACTGTTTCGGGTTCACCTCCAAAAATCCATGGATTTACGGTTGAATTGATTTTCCTGTCTGACGGATTTTCTTTCCATGGCCTGATGTATTCAGTTAAAATATTTTTCCGGATTACAGCCTCCGGATAAAACATAAACCCTGTCATTAACTGCCAGACAACAGAAGCAAGCACCAGGCCTTTAAATCTTCTTAAGCTGGTGCTCAGCTGCATTGTTTCAGCATATCCTGTCAATAAACAAATAAAAAGCAGCTGTGAATAGAATCCGTAACGGGGTGACAAGGCCTGACCTGTGCCTCCATCCGCTGTTCTGAAAATTGTTGTTGTGATGGCTGACAATAATATGAAAACCGCAACCTGAAAAAACAACGGGTTGATCCGGTAATATTTTCTTTTGCACAGCCAGAGAAAAAGGACGTGCAGCAAAATTCCAACAACTGTACAAATTGCCCTGCTGTTAAAAAACCGGAAAGCTGATCCGCAAAAGGAGAAATAATAAACGGCGTAATCGAACCAGTGTGTTTCATGGATAATGCCTGAGGGACTTTGAAGCGGGTCCTTAAAATACAGCAATGCCGTTATTCCGCAGATTACAATCACCACTGCCACTTTTCCCGTTTTTTTTAAGCGCAGTAAATAAAAAATAATAATAATCCAGGCAATCCACCCATTTCCATAAGTCAATGTAGCCAACAGCGCAAATAATATAGCTATAATGAAATCATGCTTCCCTTTTCTTAAAATGAAAATAAATGCTGCCATGGAAGCAAGCATGGTAAAAATAAAGTTGAAACCTGAAGTTGCCCATAACAGGCAGTCGTAACTCTGGAATTGAAAGTTGAAAATGAAAATTGGCAAAAAATAAACAAGCCTGTTTTCAAGCGTTGAATATTTCAACAAAATGAATGCAATCAGCATGAAAAAAATATCATTGATCAGAATGATGGTTTTAAAATTAATTTCACCAGTCAGCAGCAACAAAATACTGTTTAGTGTTCTGAGGGTGATCATTCTTGATTCGTAAAATGGTGCTGCAATCAGCCTGCATTTATCAGCCAGTGTTGTTTGCATAAACCAGTTATCTGCAAATTCAAGCGTGGTGCCATAATCATCCCAGACAGGAACGTTTACAGCATCCGTTATTACGCGGTAAAAAAAGAAAGCCAGCAGGAATGCATAGCATAAAAAAATAAACGGGCGATCAGGCACGTGGTTTTTTTTATCAAAGAACAACAGACTGCATATCCAAAGGAACCCGGTAAACATCAGCACCTGCCCTGCATAGCTGAATCCCGCATAACGGAATGCATAATCCAGCCGGTGATCAAAAATATTTTCATAACATGAAAGCACCATGGTTACAAACGATTCCGTCTGCATGATGAGACCGGCTGCAAGGATCAGCATTCCGGTTAATATCCGTAATGAGCGGTTCAGCGCCATTGGTTCACGGCCGGTAAAATCCGTTTTTCATTGCAAGATGAATTATTGTATCGGCACCTGACGGGATCACCGGAGGAGCAAATTCAACCTTCTGGTTTGATTTGACTGCTGTAATAAATGCATTCAGCTTATTTTTCCGGATTTCAGTTTCAGGATAAAAGAAAAAAGCCGACAGTAAAAAATACATTACCGAAGAAAACAATATCCATCCTGTCAGTTTCTTCCTGAATCTTTCCTGATTCATTTCTGCTATTGCAATGAGCATGGCTGTTATACCTGTACAGGAATAAATCACATACCTGTTTGCAAGGGCCTGCTGAACTTCATTATGCGACAACCTGAAAAAACCTGCAACCAATGCTGATAAAACAACATAAAGCATCAGGCAATAATTAAAAGCGTTGACCATATAGTATTTCTTTTTCGTCAGCCAGAGAAAAATGAGCAGAAATAGCGAGCCGGCGGCAACCGGTAACTCAAGCCTGTACATAAACTGCACTGCTGAGCCCCAAAAAGCAAGACAATATACCAGTAATGCCAAAGGGTTGGTATCTGTCAGCACATGCAATGATCTTACCGGCACATACTGATCAAAATAAATAAACAACAGTGCCAAAAAACAAAATATCCATACGATGAGCTGCCAGCGGGCCCGGTTAGTCACCAGCATCAGCATTCCAACAGGAAAAACCAATAATCCATTGCCATAAGTAAAGGATGCCAGGAGGGCAGCTGTTAATGCCAATAAAAAAAAATAAACCGATGACTTTTGCAGAAAATAGCATGCAGAAAATGAAAAAAGCATCGTCAGCACAATATGAATTCCGGCAGTTGTCCATAAGCCGGCATCATAATATGAAAACTGGAAAAGAACAAAAAAAACTGAAAGCACAAGAAAACCGTTCTTCTTCAGCTGAACTGAGGAAACAAGGAGGCAGCCGATGATGGTGACTGCAACATTGATTAAATAAATAAACCATGTGAAGCTGATCACCCCGGTAATTTTCCACATGCCGACAGCCAGGAGCTTTGTCATCACAATCCTTGTTTCGACATATGGTTGCCAGATCATGTTCCATTGTTGATGGAGATCGGGCAGCAGTATAAACGAGTTGAGAAAATTGAGTATGGTATAATAATCATCGGTGATTGGGACATTCACGGCCTGCCTGTGCAAAGTAAACCAGTAGAAGGCCGGTATGAGCAAGGCAGCAAACAGAAAAAATCTTCTTTCGGAATGGATGTTCAGGCTTTTCAGGCTCAGGCGATAAAGGATCATTATAAATCCGATCAGCATCAGACAGGAACCGGTCATGGAAAAACCTGCTTCGCGGAATTCCCGGTTCAGCTGAATGGAGAAAACGGATTCCGCAAACAACAAAATCTTATCAGTAACAAACCGGCTCTTTAGTAAAAGACCTGATAACATGCAAAATGCTGCCAGCTGAAGACTGCGTTTTCTGAAAAAAGTTCCGGAAAAAGGTTCAATTTTCAAGGACGAAAAAGGGCCCATGCCGTAATTAACGGACCAGTGTTACATGTCCTTTAACCTGGTGTTTCCTGCCATTTTGCTCAACGAGGTCAATGGAATAAACATAGACGCCCTGCTCGGCTTCCATGCCATTAAATCTGCCATCCCATACCTGTTGTTTATTTGAAACCTGGTGAACAAGACCGCCATAACGGTTAAAGATGCTTACATTATAGCTGCTGATTCCCACGCCAAAAACTTCAAAGAAATCATTCTTTCCGTTTCCGTCAGGTGTGAATGCAGCGGGAACATAAAATGAATATTCATCTTCAACATGCACAATAAACTCAATGCTGTCGATACACTGGTTGAGATTGCTTACGATTAGCTTGACGCGATAGATGCCCGTATCTGCATAGGTGTGCACCGGGTTCTGGTCATTGGAAGGCGGTGAATTATCCCCGAAGGTCCATGTCCATATGGTTGCACCTTCGCTCTGATCTTTAAAATGAACCGTGGGATTATACAATGTCGGACTCCTCGGATCAAAATCAAACAAAGGTTCCGGTCGCTGAAATACATTAATGATCTGAGGTTTTGTGATGGTGCCGGCGCAATTATACGGGTTGGTCACAGTAAGGGTAACATCATACAGACCTGAATTATTAAATTCATGCGATGGATTGGGATCTGCCGAGAAAGACCCGTCATGAAAATTCCAGGTCCATGTGGAATTAGGTATGGTGGCTGATGAATCAAAGAAAACCACCATCAGGGGTTCACATCCTTCCGAGGGTGCATAGGTAAAGTTCACCAATGGTGCATCAACCAGGAATATATTGACCGAAGCTGAAACAGCCGGCGTACTGCAGTTATCTTCAAGCGTTACCGTAACCGTAGTATCCTGACCCGGTGTCATCGTAACTGAAGTGGTGGTTTCGCCATTATTCCAAAGATACTGGAAGTTGCCGTTCCCGCCCGATGCGCTCACCGTTACGGTAATGGCCGTTCCCCTGCAAATGGATGTATCGGGGAAAAGAGAGACCGACAGCGGCGGGTTCACCGTCACGGTTATGCTGGAGACGCCGGAAGGGCATCCGATGGAGTCAGTAACTGTTACCGTATATGTTGATGTGACAACCGGCGTCACAACAATTCCGTTTGATGTATTTCCGTTGCTCCATAAATACGTATAGGGTGAGGTTCCTCCGCTGGCAACCACAGCCAGGTTGGCACTGTCGCCGATACAGATGGTCGTACCTGCCGATGCATTAAGCACGAGCTGGGAGGCCTGATTAACCGTAAACGATTCTGTAACGGTGCACCCGGTAAAGTCTTCAACCGTTACCACATAAATTCCGGCTGCAAAGTTATTCACTGCATTTCCCGTGCTGCCGTTTGACCAGTTAACCGTATAGGGTGCAATGCCTCCCGAGGGATTTACAGATGCGCTTCCGTCGTTACCGCCAAAGCATGTCACATCCTTAATCGTTCCAAGATTGATTATCGGAACTGCACTTGACTTCACCGAATCCGCACCGGTAAGCGTACATCCGTTATCGTCAGTAACGGTTACGGTATAGTTTCCGGCAGCAAGATTAAAAATGGTATCGGTAGTGGAAGCATTCGACCACAAATACGTATACGGGGCCGTTCCGCCTGAAGGACTTACACTGATGGAGCCATTATTGCCGCCGCAGGATGTAATGACCGGAGTAACGATAGCTGTAACGGCTGCTGCGGGCTCCGTAAGTGTAACGGAAACGGTGTCGCCACAGCCCTGTAAATCGGTTACAATGACCTGGTAGGTTCCTGCGGGCTGATTGCTGATTGTTGATGAAGTGGCACCTGCGATCGGATTGAAGGTATTATCATACCATTGAAACAGGTAATTTCCCGATCCAACGGTTACACCAACGGTAGCATTTCCATCACTTCCACCAAAGCAGCTGATGTCCTGGCTGGCTGTGATTCCTGCTGTCATACCATCAAATGGCACATTTAACAACGTAGTCAACGTGCATCCGTTCTGGTCGGTAGTTGTCACGGTATAGGCACCTCCGGTAATATTGCTGGCTGAGGACGAGATCCCTCCCGAGGGCGCCCACTGATACGTATATGAAGGAGTGCCGCCAGTAACCGTAATAGATGCAGAGCCGTTGCTGCTTCCGCAATTGGATGAATTGACAACGCTGGATGACAATGCAAGCGCCGGAGGTTCCAGTATCGTTACATTCGCCTGTGCAGGGCAACCCAATGGCGGAGTAACTGTAACGGTATAGCCTGCAGCGCTTAGGCCGGTTGCGGTTTGTGTTGTCTGAACAGGAACTGTATTCCAGGAATACGTATAATTTCCGGCCGGCTGTACGGTAGCTGTACCATTGGTTCCGCCAAAACATAATACGTCTGTTTGCACGGTATTGATGAGTACTGTGTTCACTGCAACTGGTATATTCGCTGGCAGCACCGGTGCATTGTAACAAAGATCATAAACCGTATCCACCAGGTTCAGTGAAAAGACGCCTCCGATGGGAATGGCCGGTGAGAATTTCAGTACATATTGTGATGCATAATCTGCTCCCACACCGCAATTTCCGTTCGATATTGAATTAACGGTATAAGGTCCTCCTGGTCCTGTAAATGTGAAGTCCGTTGCATCGACTGAATTACAATATATATTTTCAGAAAAATATACGGTAATTGAATCTTCCCCGCAACTTAATGCTGCAGTTACACTGTCGATCACAGGTGGTATGTTGTCATAGATCTGAGCCAGGGAAGCAGAAAAATCAAGCGTATAACCACCCTGTGAAGAAGTATAATTGCTGATATTTAAAACATAGGTATGACCTGCATACACATAAAATACCGGGCTTGATTGCTGGAAAGCAGGAATAGGAGGAGTTCCATGATAATTCGCTCCTGTCGCTCCCCCACAGCAATTATTACCGGCGTAATTACAACTTACCTGTACGGAGATTGACGCAATATCTTCGCACTGATGATTGGTCAGATCAAAAATGGCCCAATCATAGTCATCCCCCCCGTTGTTGGGAGTAATGGTAAAATTAAGCGTGTCGGATGTTTGCACGGTAAATGTATACCATACATCATTCTTCTCTCCTGAAACAAGACAGCTCAGCGGGTAGGTGATCTCACCGGGATAATTTCCCGTACCGGAGAAGGCATTGTTCTGGATGAACACATCCTGGCAAACCGGAATAGCTCCCAAACAATCCTGTACGGTCGGCACCTGGGCTGCAGCCCTGTTCAAGAATAAAGAAGAAAGGCAAAAAAAAGAAATGAGCGGTTTTAACTGCGTCATATGCCTGGAGTTCTTAATTGAAAGAGATCAAAAATACGAAATTAATAGATAAAAAAAATATATATGCAAGCATTTTCACCCTTTTTTTTCCATAGTCCACCCCTGATTTTGTTAATAGTTTGGACTTGCATTCCTTGGTGGGTTACCGGCTAATAGCTACTTTTGAAACCCATTCAAAACAGGCGAACAGCAGATGCGGTTAAATACATTAGAAATAAAAGGCTTTAAAAGCTTCGGAGATAAGGTAGTCATCCATTTTGACAAAGGCGTTACCAGCATAGTCGGACCAAACGGTTCCGGCAAATCGAATGTGGTTGATGCCATGCGGTGGGTGCTTGGAGAACAGAAAACAAGGATGCTGCGGTCCGAAAAGATGGAAAACATCATCTTTAACGGTACCAAAACCCGTAAACCGGCCAACCTGGCCGAAGTGAGCCTTACTTTTGAAAATACCAAAAACATTCTTCCCACTGAGTTTTCCTCCGTTTGCATTACCAGGAAGCTTTACAGGACCGGTGAAAGTGAATACATGCTGAACGGGGTGACCTGCAGGCTGAAGGACATCACCGACCTTTTCCTTGATACGGGCATCGGCAGTGATTCCTATGCCATCATTGAGCTTAAAATGGTTGATGAAATACTCAACGACAGGAATAATACCATTAAATTTCTACTGGAAGAAGCGGCAGGAATTTCAAAATATAAAATAAGAAAAAAACAGACTTTTCAGAAACTGGAAGAAACCGATGCGGACCTGAACAGGGTGACTGATCTTGTATTTGAAATAGAAAAGAGTCTGAAACAGCTGGAAGCGCAGGCCAAAAAAGCTGAAAAATATTACCGGCTTAAGGACGAATATAAAGCGGTGAGCACTTCACATGCCATCTATACCCTGCAGTCGTTCAGAACAAACCTGGACGAATTACAATCAAAAGAGCAGCTTCAGCATGATGAAAAACTTGCACTCACCGTAAAGATTGATTCACTGGAGGCTGGGATCCAGCAGTTTAAAACAGACGTGCTGGATAAAGAAAAACAGCTTACGGAAACGCAAAAACTGTTCAATGCAAAAGTGCTTGAGCTGAACCAGGTGGAAAATGAAGAAAAAAACCTGGAAGAAAAACTAAAATACCTGGCTGAAAAGCAGCAGCAGCTGAATCGCCAGAACTTCGATGCCGAAGCGGCCATGGTTGAATACCAGGACCAGCTCGGTAAGCTAGGGGAAGATAAAGCCATGGAGGAAGTCAGGTTGGCAGAAATTGAAGCGGAAGTGAATGTGCTTAAGGGTGACGTTGAAACGATCAAAGGTGAATATGCACAATCACAGCAGGAGCTTCGTGAGCTCAACACCCAATTGTTCAATGCACGGCAGGAGCTGAACAACCATGAAACCCAGATGGCTGTGAGGAAAACCCGTTTCAACTCCATCCTGGAGGAAATGAAAAGGATCAACGATCTGATCTTACAAAACGACAGCAAGCTTGCCCAGATTGAAAATGAGCTGGTACTTCAGCATCCTGTTCAGAAGAATCTGGAGGAAAGACAAAGCGACATCAGGTCAAACCGTGCTTCAGCAGATCAACAATTAAAGGATTCAGAAACTGCACTGGAAAGCCTTCATGCCAGTCTCCGGGAATCAAACCGGCTCCTTGATTCAAAAACCAATGAATACCAACTTACCAGGAACATGCTGGATCAGCTGGACGGATATCCTGAGTCCATCAAATTCCTGAAAAAAAATCATGAAAGTGCAAAAAAAGCTCCGCTGCTTTCAGATATTATCAATTGTGATGAAGCATATAAGATAGCTGTTGAAACCTACCTGGAACCATTCCTGAGTTATTTTGTTGCAGAGGATTCCCAACATGCCTGGGGAGCGATAGAACTGTTGAATGAATCAGCCAAAGGAAGGGCTAATTTCTTTGTACTTGATACGCTGAAACAATACAGCATACCCATGCATCAGTCCATTCCCGGATGTGTTGCCGCACTGGAAGTAATGGATATTGATCAGCAGTACAAAAAGCTCTTTGAGCTGTTGCTGGGACATGTATTTATTATGGAAGATGCAAAGGCTGTACAGACTATTAACCTCGAAGGAAGCGCCTCAGTTGTAATCCTGTCAAAAAACGGAACGTTCCTGAAACAGAAATATACTGTTGGGGGCGGCTCAATAGGATTATTCGACGGAAAGCGGACTGGCAAGCTTAAGAACCTGGAAAAACTTCAGGCGCAGATAGATAATCATCAGCAGGAAGTGGAAGCGATCAGGAATCAGATTAAAAATAAAGAAGAGGAGATACGTGAAGTTAAAAACCGGATTCAGCTGCTGCAGGGCGACCAGCGTGAAAATGAAACAGCGCTTTCCAAAATTAATGTGAATCTTACTTCACTCCAGAATAACAAAACCTTCATCTTAAGCGGCAGTCAGTCATACAGGAATAATGTTGAAAAGCTGGATGCTGAAATGAACAGCTTCAATGCACAACAGCTTTCTGCCATTGACAAACCTGAGGAACTCGCTGAAAAGCTGAGCGCAAAATTAAGCAGTGTTACCGAAGAGCTGAAAAACAGGCAGGAACAATCCGCCGACCTGCAAACCAGGCTGAATGAGAAAAGCCAGCAGTTTAACCAGCAGAACATCCTGTTTCTCCAGCAGCAGAACAAGATCCAGAACATCACACGGGAGTCGGGATTTAAAGCCACACAGCTTGAAAACATCACCAAAACCAGGAAGCTGAATGAAGATGAACTTTTATCACTGCATGTTCAGCATGAAAAGCTGACCGCTGACCTTGAACTGAAAAAAGAAGAGCTGATCGGACTTCATGAATTAAAAAAAGCGCAGGAAGCTTTGTTGCAGGAACATGAAACCGCTTATTACCAGGCAAAAGGCCATATTGAAGAAGAAGACAAGGCCATTAATGACATCAGGAAGAAAAAGGAGCAGGCTGACACCCTGATACAGGCGATCCATGATGAAATAAACAACCTGAAGCTTCAGCTCACCTCATTAAAAGAGCGACTACAGATTGAATTTAATATCGACATTAATGAAATCATCAACCAGGCGCCTGATGAAACACAAACGGAAGAAGAGCTGAAGGCCAAATGCGATCATCTCAAAAAAAGAATTGATGATTTCGGTCCGATCAATCCCATGGCGCTTGAATCTTTCAAGGAAATAAAGGAACGCTATGATTTTATTATGAAAGAACAGGATGATCTTAAAAAAGCAAAAGAGTCGTTGTTGCAAACCATTGCCGAAATTGATGCAACTGCAAAAGAAAAATTCATGGATGCTTATTTTGCAGTCAGAAATAACTTTATCAAAGTATTCAGGTCATTATTTTCTGAAGAAGACAAATGCGACCTGGTGCTTACTGACCTGAACAATCCGCTTGAATCAGACATCAATATCATTGCACAGCCAAAAGGCAAGAAACCATTATCGATCCACCAGTTATCGGGAGGTGAAAAAACGCTCACTGCAACTGCCCTGTTGTTCGGTATTTACCTGTTAAAGCCTGCGCCGTTTTGTATATTCGACGAGGTGGATGCGCCACTGGATGATAATAACATTGACAAGTTCAACAACATCATCAAAACATTTTCCACCGAATCACAGTTTATCATCATCACCCACAATAAGAAAACCATGGCCGCCACCGATATTATTTACGGAATTACCATGGCAGAACCAGGCGTTACAACCGTGGTTCCTGTTGACTTAAGGGCTTACGCCTGATAAATTTTTTTAATTTCCGGGTGATCCTGCATACCAGGCTGTAGAAGTCATTATCAATGATGGCTCCTGCCTGCGGGCTAAAAAAAAATAAATGTAAATGCAGATAAGATTGCCCGGCTGTTATTCAGCCAGGACAATCACTTTATTTTTCAAAACTTCGATCACGCCACCTTTTACTTCAAATATTTTTTCTCCTTCTGCTGATTTGATTTTTACCAGTCCGCTTTGCAGGGTGGAGATAATGGGTGCATGGTTGTTAAGCACCTGGAAACGTCCTTCCATACCCGGAACAGATACAGATGAAACTTCACCGGAAAAGATCTTTTTATCAGGAGTGATGATATCTAAGTGCATGGTCAGCTAACGGTCGAAAATAATTAATTTGATTCAGCCAGAATTTTCTTTCCTTTTTCAATGGCATCCTCAATCGAACCAACGAGGTTGAAGGCTCCTTCAGGGTACTGATCCACTTCACCGGAAAGTATCATCTTGAAACCTTTGATGGTTTCTTCAATCGGAACAAGCACGCCTTTTAATCCTGTAAACTGTTCAGCCACATGGAAAGGTTGTGAAAGGAAACGCTGCACACGTCTTGCGCGGTGCACCACCAGCTTATCTTCATCGCTCAGCTCATCCATACCAAGGATAGCGATGATATCCTGTAATTCCTTATAACGCTGAAGTATTTCTTTTACGGCCTGAGCGGTATTGTAGTGCTCATCGCCAAGTACAGCTGCTGAAAGAATCCTCGAAGTTGAATCGAGCGGATCCACGGCAGGATAAATACCCAACTCGGCAATTTTACGGCTTAGCACCGTAGTTGCATCAAGGTGGGCAAATGTAGTTGCGGGGGCAGGATCGGTAAGGTCATCGGCCGGCACATATACAGCCTGTACGGAAGTAATGGAGCCCCGTTTGGTGGATGTAATCCTTTCCTGCATCAGACCCATTTCAGTTGCCAGTGTAGGCTGGTATCCAACGGCAGAGGGCATCCGGCCAAGAAGCGCCGATACTTCAGAACCTGCCTGGGTAAAGCGGAAAATGTTATCAATAAAGAAGAGGATATCACGACCTCCGGATTTCTCATCACCATCCCTGAAATGCTCGGCAACGGTAAGACCTGAAAGGGCTACGCGTGCACGGGCTCCGGGAGGCTCATTCATCTGACCAAATACCAGTGTGGCTTTGGAATCCTTCATTTTTTCGTAGTCAATATTGGACAGATCCCATCCGCCGGCTTCCATGGAATGCTTGAATGCATCACCATAGCTGATTACGCCTGATTCAAGGAATTCACGAAGGAGGTCATTTCCTTCACGGGTCCTTTCACCCACTCCGGCAAACACTGATAATCCTGCATAAGCCTTGGCAATATTATTTACCAGCTCCATGATCAACACCGTTTTACCTACACCGGCTCCGCCAAACAGACCAATCTTACCTCCTTTAGCATACGGCTCAAGCAGGTCAATTACCTTAATTCCGGTATAAAGCACTTCTGTTTCCGTAGAAAGATCTTCAAACCGCGGGGCGTCCCGGTGTATTGGAATTCCTTTCTCATTGGAAACTTTTCCGATTCCGTCAATCGCTTCGCCGATCACATTGAACAGCCTGCCTTTAATTGCATCGCCAGTGGGCATTTTGATTGCTGTTCCGGTGGCAACTACTTCCATCCCACGAACCAGTCCGTCGGTGCTGTCCATGGCGATGGCCCGAACTGTATCTTCACCAATGTGCTGCTGGCATTCCAAAATAAGCTTTTGACCTCCGTCCCTCTTAATTTCCAATGCATCAAGGATATTGGGCAGCTTTGCATCTGCCTGATCGAAACTGACATCAACAACCGGCCCGATCACCTGAACTATTCTACCAATGTTTGACATGTATATAGGAATATGATTTTTTATTTGTGGGCGCGAAAGTAGTATAAATTCCTGAAACCCGAAATTTAAATTCATCAAATATGGCATTTTATCACTGGTAGCCTGCCAACAGGATGTGGATAAGCGTCTTTGTATAAAGCGATTGAAGCCTGACAGTGGCCAATGGATTGTTTTTCCTGTTTTAAAATGATATTTCTCATCGGGTAAGCTGAAAATTTTAGTGATATTTGCCGCTTTAAGCTACTGGTTGTATCTTGGTTGTGAAATATGTCGAAGGTTTACGAGAAAATATTAAAAAGCACTCAGTCGGGAAAAAAGCAATTTGCCATCCTGGTTGATCCTGATAAGCTGGAAGTTCAGCAGGCTGGCGAACTGGCCCATCTTGCATCGGAATGTGGCGCCGACATGCTTTTTGTAGGAGGAAGCCTGCTTACCAACGGCAACCTGCATTCATGCCTGGAAGCAATGAAAAAGCACAGCAACCTGCCGGTTGTCCTTTTTCCCGGCAACACCCTGCAAATTGACGGCATGGCAGACGCCATTCTCTTCCTCTCACTCATTTCAGGCCGGAATGCAGACCTGCTGATCGGGAAGCATGTGATATCTGCTCCGCTGATCCATGAGAAAAAACTGGAGGCCATCCCCACCGGTTACATGTTGATTGAAAGCGGCAATTCCACAGCCGTACTTTATATGAGTAATTCGCTGCCTATTCCAGCCGACAAGGTTGATATTGCAGCCAGCACGGCACTGGCCGGTGAAATGCTGGGATTAAGAATGATTTTTATGGATGCGGGAAGCGGTGCACAAAACCCCGTCAGTGAGAAAATGATACGGGCTGTGAAAGAAAAAATTACCGTTCCGCTCATCACTGGCGGCGGAATCAGGACACCTGAGAAAGCGTTATTAAATTGCAAGGCTGGCGCCGACGTTATTGTGATTGGCAACTCAATCGAAAAGGATCATTCCATCATCAAACAAATGGCTGATGCCATCCACTCCAATCTCAGTTTATAATGTTTTCGTGCTTTCGAAGCTGGTTTGCATTTACACTAAACTTGAGCTTGAACCTCCTGCTGAAATAGGCGGGATCCTTGAATCCAACCTGGTGTGATATTTCCTGAACACTGTCGCGCGTGGTCCGCAACAGGTAATGTGCTTTTTCCAACCGTTGATTTTCAATGTATTCCTGTAAATTATTCCTGGTAAGGGTTTTGAAAAACTGTCCTACATAATCCTTGGAAACATAAGCCAGTGAAGCTATGGTCTCGTTGGAAAGGTCTTTCTCAAGGTGTTCCTGAATATGCGAAATAATGTTAACCAGTCTCCTGTCAAGTAGAAAATCAAGCTTCTCAATGCTTCGCTGGTACTCGGGCCTTGAATGAATGTGCCTGCAGATATGAATGGTAACTTCCTTGGTCAGGTTATCGATAAGGCTCATTTTCCCGATCTTTTGCATTTCATCCTCCAGGATAATATTGCGCATCAGGTAATTCATTTCCTCATCATATGGAATAAAAATGCAGGGCAATTCTAAAATTGAAAAAAAAGGAATTGCGCCATAAATCAGCACATCGAATCCCAGAATGGAAAACACATCCTTTTCATTGTCAATTTCCTGCTGTATGCTAATGGGCTTCAGATATTCCTCCCGTTCTTCCCTGGAGGGAAATCCATCCTTTGTAAACTCTTTGTACTGATCCGAGTTGCCGTGCCTGAAATAAATCGATTGCCCTGCGGGCATGAAATAAAAGGAATTGTTGCTTAGCCGGCTATAGTTTTCACCGGCAAAAAAATCACCTGCATTATGCTGAACAAGTATGTTTTTTTGTTCATAGCTCTTGTACAATTGTGCCGGTTTGATTACTTCCCTTATGCTTCCTTTTGCATACCGGACCTGCAGGGAATTGATAATCCTATCGAAATTGGTTACGCTCATGGTGAGGTTTAATTACAAAAAATGAAACTTTTAACGAATCAGTAATTATAAATAAAGTACAATTTACAAAAATTTTAGAATACAGCAATACTAACAAAAAAAATTAATAGTTGACAGGGGCCTCCTTTTAAAGTGCAAGTTTGAAAATCGGTTTTTCAAGGCTGTGAAAATCTTTCATCATGTGAAATTTCACGGTTTTTAATCCGGACGGCCTTTCGTAACCTTGCATAAAATTATGTGTGTTTGAGCAAGACAGAAATCATCGGTTTTATTTTCGGAATTGGCGGTGTATGGCTTACCATCAGAAAAAACACCTGGTGTTTTCCTGTCGGGCTGGTAAATGTTACCATTACAGCATGGCTGGTATGGCAGCAAAGGCTTTATGCAGATGTATTGCAGCAGGTGGTTTACTTTATCCTGCTGGTTTACGGATGGTACAGGTGGCTCTGTGAATCCGAAACGGCTGAGAAGCCGGTTTCCACATCAGGCAGGAACCTGCTGATAAAGCTGGCGATCATCTTTGTGGCAGCATCTGCAACGATGGGTTATTTACTTCACCGGTACACCGATGCATCCTATCCTTACCTGGACAGCACCGGAACTGTTATCTGCTTTATCGCCCAATGGATGATTGCAGGTAAAAAAATTGAGAACTGGCTGTTATGGATGGTTGCCAATACGATGTACATCGCCATCTATCTCTTAAAAGACCTTCCGTTGTATTCGCTGCTTTCAGCAGTTTATCTTGCACTTGCAATTCATGGTATGATTGAATGGAAAAAGATGTTACTGCAAAAAAAATGATCAGCCGGATTGCAGTCATTGGACCTGAATCTTCGGGAAAAACAACCTTGTGCGGTGAACTGGCTGAACATTACAGGACCTGCTGGGTCCCGGAATTTTCCAGAAATTATATATCAGGGCTTTCGAGGGCGTATACGCAGCAGGATATTGAATATACAGCCCTGGAACAATTAAAGCAGGAGGAAAAGGCGTTGCTTCATGCCCAATATTATTTATTTGCAGATACCGAACTGATCATTGCCAAAGTCTGGAGCCTTGATGTATTTCACTCCTGTCCTGCATGGATTGAAAAAAAAATACCGGAGCTGGCTTATGATCTGTACCTGCTTACCAGCCCTGACCTGGAATGGATCGCTGATCCGGTGAGGGAGAATGCCGGAAGAAGGGATTATTTTTTTGACTGGTATAAACGTGAACTTGATTCGTATGGGTTCCCTTATTTTATTATTGGCGGGCTTGGAAAATCCAGGATGCAACATGCAGTTTCCGTTATAGACGGGTACTTTAATAAAATCAAAACATAAAAAAAGGCCGCGAACGGCCTTCTGTTTTGAACTATGTGTCTATCCTATTTATTGGCTGTAACAATTTCATTCAGCGTCTGTGTTCTCCTTGTAAAGCTGAATGTGGAACGGGTAAACCCATCAACAGGAATTCCAAGCCATAGTACATAATTACCCTGACCATCTTTATAATTATAAACCGGCTGTGTTAAGTTGGTAAATTCCCAGGTCATGTGATCATCACCTTCGAAAGTAACCGTTACATCAATAAATTTATGATAAATAACCTGCTGGAACCAGGTTGCATCCACACCGGCCAGTGTCAAGATGTCGATCAGACCACCGGCAAGCGCAGTTGCCTGCAGTTTTGCTTCGACGGTAAAAGTTTGCTGTACCCCGGGATCCACAAAAAATTCACCGGTATTAAAACGGAAATTGGCATAGTCGAACACCTGGTCAATTTTCCCGGCTATCTGCACCCAGTTACTGCCACCATATACGATATACATGAACATCGGGCTCAGCGTTCCAACCATTCCGTTATCGTCGGTCAGTTGAAATACAGTGACAGGAAATGCAACTTTTTGTTTGATGTCATTGCCCTGATCGTCACGGGCACCGGTAAGTTCCCAGTTGCCCTGCATACGTGTTCTGGTAGCAGTTTCGGTTTTTTCGCAACTGTTAAGAAATAAAATGCCTGTTGCACCTATCAGGAACAGCAATAAACGGGGTGTGATTTTTTTCATATTCATTTGATTTTTTTCCGGCTCCGGGTTTTACAAACTCCATGCCCTGTTAAGGCTGTTCATCCGGAATTCATTTAGCTACAACCTTGAAGCCATCAGCAAATTTAAATCACGGAAAGGTAATTTGCAGATTTCACTGACATACTTATTGGTAATGGTTCCTTTGTAAAGGTATACACCATTTCGCACATGCTTATCCATCCACAACATTTCATCCAGTCCTCCTTCTTCGCCAATGCTGATCAGTATCGGTGTGAAAATACTGCTCAGGGCATAGGATGCAGTTCGTGCAACACGCGATGCAATATTGGGAACGCAATAATGAATTACGCCATATTTGCGGAACACCGGCTGGGAATGATTGGTAACTTCTGAAGTTTCAAAACATCCACCCTGGTCGATGCTTACATCCACAATCACAGAACCTGTTTTCATATTGCTGACCATTTCTTCGGTCACCACGCAGGGTGTTCTGCCCTGCTTATCGTGAATGGCGCCAACAACGACGTCGGCTGTTTTAAGCACATTGGTTAAAATGCTCGGCGACATCAGCGAAGTATAAATCCGGACCCCCAGATTTTTCTGAAGCCGCCTCAATTTATGAAGCGACATATCAAACACTTTAACATTGGCTCCCAGGCCCATGGCTGTCCGGGCCGCATACTCACCCACCGTTCCTGCGCCGAGAATGACAACATCAGTCGGAGGTATGCCGGTTATTCCACCCAGCAGCTCCCCCTTTCCGGAGGTAACATTGCTCAGGTATTCAGCAGCGATCAGGATGGAAGTGTTGCCAACTATTTCGCTCATGGCCTGGATAACGGGATATACGTCCGTCTCATCCTTGATATATTCATAAGCCATGGCTGTAATTTTCTTGGCACTCATCCTGGCAAGGTATTCCCTGTTTTGCATGCTGATCTGCAAAATAGAAATGAGTATCTGCCTGTCCTGCAGCAGATCAACTTCTTTATTAAGCGGGGGAGCAACTTTCAGCAGAATATCAGCTTTATAAACTTCCTCGGCCGAGTAAACAATCTGCGCGCCTGCATCGCTGTAATCAGTATCGGTAAAACTGGCATTGGCACCGGCTCCGGCTTCCACCATTATGCGGTGACCGTTATTGACAAGCAGTCCGACGGATTCAGGTACCAGTGCAATCCGGTTCTCCTGAAAGGCAGACTCTTTGGGAATTCCGATAAAAAGTTCCTGGCGTCCTTTCCGGACCTCAAGCATGCTTTCCTTTGGCATCAGGATGCCCTGCTGAGCTAGGGCACTCATTCCTGCCTTGGATAAAGGTGGGCTCATGCGCGTAAAGTTACAATTCTTTTTTTATCTGTTACTTCGATGGTTATTTTCAGATGTGGAAAGTCGAGCAGGGTGCTGATCTTTTCAGGCCACTCAATAAAACAGATGTTTCCGCTGAAAAAATAATTTTCATAGCCAAGGTCATAGGCTTCCTTAATGTCCCTGATGCGGTAAAAATCAAAATGATATATAACTGAACTATCAGCGGCAACATACTCATTGACGATTGAAAAAGTAGGACTGCTCACCATTGATGTAACGCCCAGTATTTTACAAAACGCTTTGATGAGGGTCGTCTTGCCCGAGCCCATCTCACCATACAAAGCAAAAACTTTTCCCTGGCCGGCATTTTCCAATATAGCAAAAGCCACATCCATCATCTGATCATGATTTTCAGCAGCAAATACAAATTCCTGTTCTGTCATTTTGAATTCAGCTAATTCTGCTCCGCTGTCAGGACAAAAGCCTGATAACCTGTTCCAGGTCTGCAGGAGCATCCACAGCAATGTTATCGTATGTCGTTATTGCTGTGATAATGCTGTAACCGTTTTCAAGCCACCGCAGCTGTTCCAGGGATTCTGCTTTTTCAAGACTGCTTACCGGAAGCCGGGTAATCTGCTCCAGCGTTGCGGCCTGATATCCGTAAATTCCAACATGCTTATAATATTGGTGTGCACCTGACCATTTCTGTGAATCAACACTCCCGTAATAAGGCACTGCGGCACGGCTGAAATAAAGGGCAAAATGATTTTTATCAATAACCACCTTCACCACATTTGGATTATGGAGCTCCTTGTCGCCTGAAATTAACTTAACCAGCGTTGCAATGCCAGCATCACTTCCTTCGAGGCATAGCACAAGCTGATCGATCTGACCAGGAAATATCAAAGGCTCATCACCCTGAATGTTGACGACAAGATCCCACGCGCCATTTGTTTTTTGGAGTGTTTCAGCGCAGCGGTCAGTTCCGCTCTGGTGATGCATGGCTGTCATCACCACTTTGCCTCCAAAATTCAACACAGCCTTTTCAATCCGTTCATCATCTGTTGCAACGACCACCTCATCCAGCAACTCCGCTTTCGATGCCTGCCGGTATACCCTTTCAATCATGCTCATGCCGGCAATATCAGCCAGGGGCTTTCCGGGGAATCTGGTGGAAGCATACCTGGCCGGGATGACCCCCAGCACCTTATTTCGTTTATTCATTATGTTAGCGTTCATAACTTGATGCTGGCCTGCAGTGTGAAGCTTCTTGGAGGCTGCATATCAGCCGGCCGGCCCATGTATTCATGATTAAACACGTTCCTCACAATAAATGAAATCTTAAACCTCGACAAAAATTCATAGCCTACCCTGGCGTCAAATATCCAGTCACCGTAGTGATGATGATCCCTGTAATGTTCAACACCCGGTATTCTGATTTCGAAAATCCTGTCAATAGATTCCATAAAACTGTAATACCGCATGCTCATTCCGATTGCCACGTGTTTAAAAAGTAAAGCCTGCACGTCAGCCTTGGCCATGTGGCGGTAGCGGTATTTCAGTACATTATAGTTTGCTGAATTTTTAAGCGTGTCAACTTTTTCATTGTAATCAAGCTGCCTGGGATCAATATACGTATAGCCGGCAAGGATGGAAAGGGGGACACCATACAGTTTTCCTTCACCAGTCAGCATCACGTCAATACCTTTAATCTGCGTATTGCCAATATTAAGAGATTTGAAACCAAGGCCGAAAAAAGGATCTGTAAAAATATTGCCGAACTGTCCAAAAGTGAACTCCATCATGTCCTGGTATTCGGTCCAAAACCCTGCAATATCAAAATTCCCTAACCAGGATCCCAGCACCAGCACCTGATTAAAACCGGCTTCAGCGCTCCAGCCTGACTCAGGCAGCAGACTGTCGTTAGGATAAACATAAATATCCCCCCCAACACTCGTCTTAATAAATTTTTCAGCGATGGAAGGATAACGTATACCCTGACCGTATGACATCCGGAAATGTGTGCCTTTGAATATCCTGTAATTTAATCCTGTTCTGAATACAGGGAGGAAACCACTTTTAACCGTATCTACCCGGTTGTGTTCCCACCTGGCACCGAAAGAAAGTACGAGCCTGTTGATTTTGTAATCGGCCTGGGTATAAAATGCAATATTGTTTCCCTGGTGATCACCGTAGAAGTCCTCACTTTTCACATCGGAATAAATTTCATCCGCTCCCAGCGTCCAGGTAAAATTTTCATTGAATTTCCGCTGATACAGGTACCCCAAATAATAAAGTCCGGACCGTGATTCCTGCTGGGTATCATTCCTGTTATTGGTACCGAAATATCTTGCCCTGATTTTATGGGTATTGCCTTTATTGTCAGCATAGGTCAGATATGGATCCACATTGGCCCGGGTAGTGGTATAATAGCTGATGCTGGTGGCGGAGTCGACTCCGCCCAACGGGAGGTAGGCTCCGGAACTGTCGTCCTGCCAGATCACGAACAGCCCTCCTTTGCCTTCCTGTATATTCATGTTGATTCCGGCTGAAAGTCCATCCAGCTTTTTAAAACGATATCGTAGGTTGGCATTCAATCGATAACGTCCCTCTGTTTCTTCCCTACGATACCCTTCATCTTTAAACGCACTTCCTCCAATCACAAAATCAAGGCGGCCAAACCGCTGACTATGATTAAAATTTGCACCGCTGGTCATTTGTGTTGCATTTCCCCACCATTTCAGTTCTGATCGTTTGGGCGTATCATAAAAGCCCGTATACAGTAATGCAGTTGTTCTTGGCTTTGCCCCGGGAAAAGCGGTACGGACATTTATTACACCGTTTAATGCTGATGAACCGTAAAGCGATGAGGAAGCACCTTTGATCACTTCAATCTGAGACAGATTTTCAGTTGGCAGAAAGGGCCATTTTGGATCATTGGCGTCAGCCGTCAGCATGGGTAAGTCATCCACCAGCAGCAACACTCTGCTGCCTGCACCATAGCTGAAACCGCTTCCTCCACGGATATTGGGCTGTCCGTCAATAATCGTTACGCCCGGTATTTGTTCAATGGCTTCGTCCATGGAAGTTGCATTGGTATTTTCAACCAGCGAAGGTTTAACAACAGCCATGGAAACAGTTACTTCCTCGATTTTCTGCTCGAATTTCCCGGCACTTACCACCACAGTTCCCAGGTTTGTTGCTGATGGAACGAGGTCAATATTCAATACCGTTATTTTTTCAGGAGCTATGATCACAGTCCTGGTCATGGTCAGATAACCTATAAAGCTGAAAATAACCTGATGTGTTCCCGGTTCGCAGGGAAGCTTATAACGTCCACCGGCATCAGTGGAAGTTCCTGTACTGTCGTTTAACCGCACATACACACCCGGAAGCAATTCATGTGTTGACGAATCCCTTATCACACCGCTGATAAACGATTCCTGGGAAAAACCATCGGTCAGAAAACAATTCACACATGTTGTAAAAACAATGAAAAAAGTTTTTAGCTTCATATGCGATTTGACTTTATTTTTGCGGGAAATATACAACTTTTTACTGCATGCATAATCACGACCAACAGCTGCTTTACAGGATTGCCCTGATGCTGATCCCCGGTGTGGGAACGGCCGTGGCAAAAAACCTGGTGAGTTATTGCGGCAGTGCTGAAGCAGTTTTTAACCAGAAGCAGGGACAACTCGAAAAAATACCGGGAATTGGACCGGTCATGGCATCGGCAGTTGTCAGGCAAAATGTGCTGGCAAGGGCTGAAGAAGAATGTCGCTTTATTAAGAAATCCGGAATCACACCATTATTTTACCTGGATGAAGCTTATCCAAAAAGACTTTCCAATTGCGAAGATGCGCCGGTGATGCTGTACTATAAAGGCAACCATGACCTCAACAGCAGCCGCATGCTGGCCATTGTGGGAACGCGGCTGGCAACTGATTACGGTAAATCGATCACTGAACAACTGGTCGTTTCCCTGGCTGAAAAAAACATTTGTATTGTAAGCGGTCTTGCCTATGGAATCGATATTGCCGCACATAAAGCTGCAGTAACGAACCAGGTTCCTACCATTGGGGTTTTGGGTCACGGGCTTGACCGGATCTATCCTGCCGGACACCGTGCTACAGCCGATAAAATGGCTGAACAAGGCGGTTTGCTTACCGAATATATCAGTCAGACCCTGCCCGATAAAAATAATTTCCCTGAACGAAACCGGATCATTGCCGGTATCAGCGATGGTGTGATCGTGGTTGAAGCAGCAAAAAAAGGCGGTGCACTCATTACTGCACATATAGCCGATTCCTATAACAGGGATGTTTTTGCTGTACCTGGAAAATTAAATGATGAATTTTCAGCAGGATGCAATCACCTGATCAAAACCAATAAAGCCGTATTGATTGAATCCGCTGCCGACATTATCTATATTATGGGGTGGGACGATGAACCGGTAAAGAAAAAACCGGTCGTGCAAAGAAAAATGTTTGTGGATCTGAATGAAGAGGAAAGAATGCTTATGAATGTGCTTGAGAAAAACGGCAGCATGCACATTGATGCCATCTGTTTGTCGAGCGATTTGTCGATGAGCAAGGTTGCCATGAATTTACTGAATATGGAATTTAACGGTTTGCTGAAATCCATGCCGGGCAAATTGTATGCACTCGTATAAGTCGTATTAATTCTTTAATTTTACTTTTGTATGATATTAGCAACCTTAAATACATAATTTCATGTTTCAAACACTCCAACCGCAGCTGCAGAAAGAGCTGAAAGAAATTGCCGAAGCAGGTCTTTACAAAAAAGAAAGGATCATTTCCAGCCCGCAGGGTGCAGAGATCCTTGCCAATGGCAAAGAAGTGATCAACCTGTGCGCCAACAATTACCTGGGTCTTTCATCACATCCGGCCGTTATCCAGGCTGCCCGTCAGGCACTGGATACACACGGTTACGGCATGTCGTCGGTGCGGTTCATCTGCGGCACACAGGATATTCACAAATCACTTGAAAAGAAACTGTCAGATTTTCTGGGCACAGAAGATACCATTTTATATGCTGCGGCTTTTGATGCCAACGGGGGAGTTTTCGAGCCGCTGTTCAATGAGCAGGATGCAATTATTTCCGATGAGCTTAACCATGCTTCCATTATCGACGGCGTCAGGCTTTGCAAGGCACAACGTTTCAGGTACAAGCACAACGACATGGACGACCTTGAAAAGCAGCTGAAGGAAACAGCTTCGCTGCGTCACCGGATCATTGTCACCGATGGTGTTTTTTCCATGGATGGAACCATTGCACAGCTGGACAAGATCTGTGAGCTGGCCGACCGTTACCAGGCGCTGGTGATGATTGATGAATGTCATGCATCCGGCTTCATGGGTAAGACCGGCCGGGGCACGCATGAATACAGGAATGTGATGGGACGGGTGGATATCATTACAGGCACCCTTGGTAAAGCACTGGGCGGGGCATTGGGTGGATTTACTTCAGGACGAAAAGAGATTATCGACATGCTCAGGCAGCGTTCACGTCCCTATCTTTTTTCCAACTCCCTGGCTCCTTCCATTGTTGCCGCATCCATTGCAGTGTTGGATATGCTGAGTGAGACCACTGCCTTACGTGACAAGCTGTGGGAGAACACCCGTTATTTCAGGAGCCAGATGACTTCCGCCGGATTTGATATCAAGCCGGGCGAACATCCGATTGTGCCGATCATGCTTTATGAGGCTGCACTTGCACAGGAATTTGCCGAAAAACTGCTGGCGGAAGGTATTTATGTAATCGGCTTCTTTTTCCCGGTGGTAGCTAAGGGCAATGCTCGTATACGCGTGCAGTTATCTGCTGCACATGAAAAGCATCACCTTGACAAAGCCATTGCCGCCTTTACAAAAACAGGGAAGGAACTAGGCGTGCTGAAAAGCATGGCGGTGAAATAGCGTTTCGTTCATTTATCATCGATGGTTCCAACCATATCTGTGATATAATTGATGATATATTTCATATCGGCATTTTCTTCCTGCGGATCTTTGCCTGATATGTTCTTTTTTCCGGCTTTTGTTTTCACTGAAAGAGCGACCTGGATTCCGCTCCTGCACTGGCGGCAGTTAATAATATCCGGTAACGCATACATATTGCTTTTCGTAAACAAAGCGTGCTTCATGGTATTATAAAGCTTTTTGTCAACTTTAATTACTTTTTTGCCGGTTTGAATTCCTGAAGCTTTTTTGGTTGCAATAATTTTCCTGTTATTGATCCTGATCAGCCAGGCTATGTTGTTTTGTTCATCAGTCATTTTCAAATCAAGGCATATGCTTTTGATTTCTCCTGCATGGTTTCCTGATTGTGCATGTGCCTGCAGCCCGTATATTGCAAATAAAATGATCAGTATTTTTTTCATGTTCCGTTTTTTCAGTCAGCAAATAAGGATTAGCCAGGTCATTGATCATCCAGATCATTTCAATTTTATAAAAAAATATGCCTCATCTAAATATAGATAATGGATTCCCGCTGCATTAAAATCCTGCATCATTTCATTTTTTGTTTCATCAGCCTTTATTTACTTATTTTCGGCCTCAAATGATCCGGACTGACGAAATCATACATGGTATTGAAAAGGGTGACCACCGTGCATTGGCACGTGCAATAACCATCGTTGAAAACGAACTTCCCGGCGCTGAAGAAATACTTTTCAGACCTTCTAAAAAAAAAGCAGCCACTGTTGTTGGTATTACCGGACCACCGGGCGCAGGTAAAAGCACCTTAATTAATTCCCTGGCCGGAGAACTGGCCAACGACTACCGGATTGCTGTCCTTGCCGTTGATCCAACTTCTCCGTTCACTCACGGGTCATTGTTAGGTGACAGGCTCCGGATGGGTGAACATTTTAACAACAGCAATATTTTTATCCGTTCACTTGCCACCCGGGGTTCCCTTGGAGGCTTGTCAGCCAGGGCCATTGAAATAACCGATGTGGTAAAGAATGCTGGTTTCGATTTCGTATTGATTGAAACGGTTGGTGTAGGTCAGTCGGAAGTGGAGATTGCATCACTGGCCGATACATCCATTGTAGTGTTTGTACCTGAAAGCGGAGATGAAATTCAGACACTTAAATCCGGCATTATGGAAATTGCCGATATTTTCGTGATCAACAAATCAGATCGTGACGGAGCGGATGTATTTGCCAAAAATATCAGGCAGCTGGTTCATGGCAGAGCTGACAGCGGATGGAGCATCCCTGTGATCAAAACTGTTGCTACAAGGGGTAACGGGACCAGGGAAGTGATTGAAAGCATCAGGCAGCATGCCAAAGCTGATAAAACAGCAAAGCGGCAACAATCGCTTTTTCAGAAAGCATTGCACATCATCATCGGAGAGCGGTTAAAGGAAATTGATAAAAATGAACTTGAAAAAAAACTGAAGGCTGCTTCGACTGACCCCGCTTTTAATATTTACAGGTTCATCAGGGAAAATTATCAGTAACCTTTCTTTTTCACACAGCGCCTGATGGAGTTTTCATAGCGGCTGATGTCTTCATCCCTGAATGAATAATGGATGGCCCGTTTATAATTGCTGATCGCTTCTTCCAGTTTCATTTGAAGCTCGTTCATTCTGCCCTGCTGTTCATACACTTTGTCTTTTTGTATGCCCGGAATTTCAATGGCTTTATTCAGGTTTGCAATAAGCTCCGGGTAACGTTCGTGGATAAGCAGAATCTCAGCAAGGCCAATGTATGGCGGGGTAAAGTCGGGTGACAGGCTGATGCTCTTTTTATACAGGCTTTCAGCCTGGTTAAAATCATGAATCTGGTGATGGTAAAGGGATCCTAAAAGACCGAAAGCACGGCCGTAATCCGGGAAGCGGCTGGTAACCTGGCTCAGGATGTCGGCTGCTTCATTGATGAGACCTTCCGTCAGCAGCTTTTCAGCCTGGAAGAACAGTTTATCGGCTTCAGTAATCATACAGGGTGCCTGCAGCAGCAGGTATCAGAAAATATAAGGGCTTTTTCAGCATTGTTAGCCTGCTTGCAATTTACGATAATTTCACCGATTTCCTAATACTTTTGGGCGAATGGATTCATTCACTCCGTGCTTTTCCGAAAAGAAAAAATGCATTAAAAAAGGCGTAAAACGTAACGCCGGCCTGTGTTTCAAGGGTATCTTCCGTGAAGAAAGAAAGCAGGGATGTAAGCAGGAAAAGGCTGTACAGGAAACTGGCTTTCATATTCAACTTAAACCATGGATAAAATAAGCTAAGCAGGAAAAGGCAAAGTCCGAATATTCCGAAGGTCAGCGCAAATGTAAGATACTGATTATGAGCCCTGAGCCACCATTCCTTTCTAAGCTTTGTATGCTGATGCTCATATTGGCTGTTAAACGATGCCTGAACATCACCCGTACCGACACCTTTAACAGGGTTTTGTAGGAAAATATTCCAGCCGGTTTTCCAGAATTCCAGGCGTTGCATCACAGAGTGCCCTGCGGGATTCCCAAAAGTCCGGTAATGATAATATTCCCAAACGATCTGGAACAGCCGTGCATTCAGGTCACTTAAATCAGTGAACCGGTAATTGGTATTTCCGTCTTCAATCGCTTTGATATCAGCCTGAGTCAGGCTGTTGATTCCGGCTGCATCTTTCCTCAATCCTTTTGATGAAAGGTACCTGATGAGGGTAAAATACAAAATCTGACCTTTATTATCTTTTCCTTTTACAGACATGCTGCTTCGCGTTGGCCAGGTTGAATCTATTTCAGGAGGACAGATGTAAATCCAGATCGGGTTCCCGTTTTCCGTATCATCTGAAACCCTTTCATGGAGATAGTGATTGCCCAGTGCTGTTGTTGTATCCAGCTGGCTGAAGTCGGCTTTTACATAAATATTCACTTCATTTGAAATCCTGTTTACACGGTAAAACAGCAAAGCAAACAAAACCAAAGGAATCAGGATCAAAAATTTAAAGACCGGCCGGGGATGCCTGAAGGCAAGCACGATGCCGGTGAGAAAACCGGCAGAAACCAAAATGAACAGTCCGGTCAACGCTTCAAGAATAACAAGGAAAGCAATGAGCCAGCAAGCGGTAAGCACCAGCAGGATTTTATATCCGGCATGATCAGTTTCCCTGTTCTTAAAATATAACGATGCCAGGCAAAAGATGGCAATGCATATCAGCAGGGCAAAACGGATGTGGGAGATAAAAATGCTGATGTCGCGGATATCATTCACCTCCCTGTCCGAAAATCCTAAAAGCACGGCGGTGCAGATCAGGGAAGCGGCTACCACGGCTCCAATAAATACATATAATATCAGGTTGAATTTTTTTTCAGACAGCGGGCCTGAAGTATATATAATGAGCGGTAATAACAGTAATGGAAGCTTTATGCGCAGATCCTTCATGGCATAGCTGAAGTCATCGGTCCATAACAGGCCGATGAGGTGCATAAAAAAAACTGAGGCAAGGATAAGCGTAACGGGGTTGATGAAAAACGTTTTGATTTTATTTATCAGCCGGCCATCCAACAGCCAGGAAGCCAGCATGATCATCTGACCAACACTCATCAGAAACATGGAAAGGGGCAGGCCGGTGACTAATACCAGCAGCCCTGTTAAATAAAGACCGGAAATTAATTCATTCCTCTTATCGGACATTACATGCGGTCATTCGAGAATCAAAAACTATTTTGTTTTCGACTCAGGCACCCGGTTCATGATGGATGTAAAAACAGCCTTGTCGTTCAAAGCTTCTATTCCTTTTTTCACTTCGGGATCATAATCAAATGACGCTTCAATACGGCCATTCTGAAAATAGTAACGGGAGACAATTTCATCCTGGAGCAATTCCTTGATTTCATCCTTGAATTTGACAAGATCATCCTTTTTGTTGTGTGCCATTTTCTTTTTCAGGGCATCAAACTCAGGTGCAATATCATTATAGTATTTCTCCTTTTCAGCAGTAGTCTTCAAATCGTCGAGTGCTTTTTCACTTTTAGTTATATAATCGTAATCCTTATCTGATATATAGTTTACAAAGTCATTAAACTCTTCTTCAGAAATTCTGAATGATTTTGCCGGAGCGATTGAAGCATGCTTGATACGATAAAGGGTTGCATAATCAAAAATCAGCATTTTAGCCAGCAGGCTTTGGGTGATCGGGCTCAGGTTGCGGACAGGCACTGCATAATCAGGTGTAATTCCTCCTCCGTCATAGACCTTCCTGCCAGACCTTGTTTTAAACTCGGTGATCAGCGAATCCGGAACTTTTCCCACACTGCCATCTTCATTGCGGTGGGTATAGTCAAGCGCCTGAATGCAACGGCCACTGGGTACATAGTACTTTGCTGTTGTCACTTTGAGCTGGGCGTTATAGCTGAGCGGACGGGTTGTCTGCACCAGTCCTTTACCAAACGACCTTTGTCCGATAATGACTCCGCGATCAAGGTCCTGAATGCTACCTGAAACGATTTCTGATGCAGATGCCGATCCGCTGTTAACCAGCACAACAAGCGGAATTTCAGTATCAACCGGCGTATTCAGCGCCTTGTAACTCTTGTCCCATTCCTTCACTTTTCCTTTGGTGCTTACCACTTCCACTCCTTTACTGACAAACAGGTTGACAATGTTAACGGCTTCATTCAGCAGGCCGCCGGGGTTTCCGCGCAGGTCAAGAATCAATGAACTGATCTGTTTGTTGTTTTTCAGGTCAAGCAGGGCATCCTTCACTTCCTGTCCGGCATTTTCAGTAAAACCGGTGAGTTTTATATAACCCACTTTATCACCCATCACGCCGTAGTATGGAACGCTCTTTATTTTTATTTCATCTCTTTCAACCGTTTTGGTGATGGGATTCGCCTCACCTTCTCTTTTAATGGTTATTTTAACGGGAGTTTTTGGCTGGCCCTTCAGTATTTTACTGATGTCATCACTCTTTTTTCCTTTTACTGCTTTGCCATCAATCTCCAGGATGATATCTCCTGCCCGGAGGTCTGCTTTCTGCGCCGGGAATCCATCATACGGATCCGTGATCACGACAAAATCGCCCTTTGTACCGATGAGGGCGCCGATTCCGCCATACTGTCCGGTGGTCATAAACCGGTAATCTTCAATGTCTGATTCGGGGATATAATTCGTATAGGGGTCCAGTGTTTCGAGCATGTCATCAATGGCCTTTTTCATCAGGTCACCTGGCTTGGTCTCATCTACATAATAAATATTGAGCTCACGAAACAGGGTTGCGAATATGTCAAGGTTCCTTGATACCTCGAAGTAATTGTCTTCTGTAAAGCTATAGGAAACCACACCGGTAATTCCCAGTGAAGCAACCAACAGAAAGATCCTCAGCTTTTTTGTAAAGAATGCTTTGATACGCATGTTTTATTTTGATTTACTTGTTACAATTTTCAGTTATGGCACCGGATCATGACCATGTCCGCCCCATGGGTTACACGACAGGATTCGTTTGGTTGCAAGAAACAAGCCTCTGATGACTCCATGTTTTTTAATTGCCAGGATACCGTATTCCGAACATGTTGGATAATACCTGCAGGAAGGGCCCGTAAGCGGAGAAATGGCCTGCTGATAAAATCTGAATATCCCAATAAACAGTTTACTGATCATCCCCGCGCAAAGTTTCCTCTAAACGACGTAAAATTACGATTATTTTGCTTTCGATTTCGCTGTACGCAGGCCGTTTTTTCCCATTGTATACAACCATCAGGGCCACCTGCTTGTTTTCACTGATGCACCATTCGTACAACCCATGCTTATGATGCCTGTATGCTTCCCGCAGCTGGCGCCGGATCCTGTTACGATCCACAGCGAGCCTGAAATTTTTTTTTGAAACGATAAACACCACCTGAACCGGAGACTCCAGCTTATGAAATTCCCATACAAAGCGAAGCGGAAAACCGGAAAGCGACTTGCCTGATTCGAAGAGGGATTCAATTACTTTTTTACTGCAGAGCTTCTCCTCTTTGCCAAAGGTAAGTTGCCGTGTGATTGCCATTTCCATGAATCAGTATAGACAACTCCGTAACCGGGAGCTTATGCTTATCCCTATTTATTAACCTTCTTCAGGTATTGCTCGATGGCCATGGTCATGGAGGGAGCCTCGGGAATGGGTGCCTGAACATCAAGGTTCAGCTTCGCATCCATCACTGCCTGGGAAGTGGTTGGACCAAATGCTGCAATCCTGGTGTTGTTCTGCTTGAATTTTGGAAAATTCTTTAGCAGGGATGTAATACCGGAGGGGCTGAAAAAAACAAGCATGTCATAATTTACATTGGCCAGATCCGACAGGTCACTGCAAACCGTTTTATAGATAACAGCCTTTGTAAACTCAATTTTATGCTCGGCCAGTGTGTCGGCAATTTCCTGTTTATGAATATCTGAGCATGGCAAAAGGAATTTTTCCTTTTTATGTTTTTTGATGATATCTATGAGGTCATAGATGGTTTGCTTGCCATAGAAAATCTTACGCTTCCTGTAGGTAACAAATTTCTGGAGATAGAATGCTGTGGATTCTGAGATGCAGAAATACTTAAATGCCTCCAGGTTGGTGACCCTCATTTCATGGCACATCCTGAAAAAATGGTCAGCGGCATGCCTGCTGGTCAGAATGATAGCGGTATAGTCGGTAATATTGATCCTGTCCTTCCTGAAGGAAGATGAAGGGACTCCTTCGACATGGATAAAAGGCCGGAAATCAACTTTAACGTTAAACTTTTTAGCTAACTCGAAGTAGGGTGATTTGTCTGTTTCCGGCTTTGGTTGGGTTACTAGTATACTTTTTACTTTCAATTTGTTAGGTGTTTAACAGATCTTTCGAATCATCCCGGCCCGGCAAAGCCACGCTAACCGGCTGCAATTTTAAAGATCAGCGCAAGGGGCGCAATTTCGAAGGCGCAAAGATATAAAAATAAATAGAAAACAGAAAATTTAGGTATGGTCATCCCAATGGCAATACCCCTGATGAGCCTGTAAAGAAAGGTAGCTGTAATGATAAACAGCGCCGCTCCAAAAACCAGGTTTAAATAAGCAGTTGCCACGTAAGCGATAACGATCACCACAGGAAGCAATGCGATTCCCAATATATTGTTCATCAGGAAAATATTAAATATATAAGAGGCCACCTGCTTATCTATATCCAGCACATACCCAATAAGTTTCAGCAGGATCATTTTAAGCGAATAGGCAAAGGCAATGAAAAAAGCAAAGATGATCAGCCTGCTGAACCCATTGGTAAGCCATTCTTTATCCCAATGATAGGCTGTGCTCAGCTGGTACAGGAACAGGGCGGCCACCAGGTAAAACATGATGGAAAGCATAACTGAGGCGCGCTGTATCAGGATGTTTTCATCCCGGACGATCTGGTTGGAAACGCTGGAACTGAAAAATGCACTGAGGATCTGGCGTAAAATCCGCTGATAAAAGACACGGATCCACATGAATCCGAATATAATCAGGAATAAAATGACCGTAAACCAATCCGGATTAGGCTTATTGTATGTTTGCGGGCTTGAATGAACCGGATGCAGAGCATGATTTGAAAAGACCCTTGGACTGGAAGAAACAGGCCGTTCAAAGCTTTCGGCCCGGATGGTATCGATGTCTGAAAACCGGAATTCGCGTGTAACACGGCTTACGGCCAGTGAATCGGTGATGGCACTGTCGGTGAGACTGAATTGAGACCCGGGTGACCAGGATTTAAACTTAAGACTGTCGGGGGCACCTGAAACCGGTTCGGGCCTGTTTGCATTCGCTTTCTTTGCAACAACACCACCCTTCCCTGAATCGACAGCATACTTAAGATAGACTACTGATGAAGAATCCTGCTGTAACATGAATGGAATTACAGCCCGAAGTTACGCGAAATTACAGTCTGAAGTTACGTGAAATATTAAAGCTGAACTTAAATCCACCTTTTGTCCAGGTGTCAGTGGTTGTGGTTAAACAATCATTTTCAATAATTCCCCCGGCATTTGTAAACATGATCGTAAAAACGTGACCCCCGGTTTCAATCTCAATACCAAGCCCGAGCTGGTTGTAATAGTGGATCATGGCCGGATCGCTGTAGTCGTAATTGTTCCTGTCTTGCCGGTAGTTGGAAAAATTATAAAAATAATCACCAACCAGGGCAAAGCTCCTTGTAATTTTAAGCCTTGCACCGAAGCCCAGCGAGAAAAAGCCGTTTTCATCCGCTGCATCATCCACATAATTTCTGTGTACATAAACCGGTACGATTTCGCATGAAAAAGCGGGACCGAACTTCCTGGCAATGATCAGCTCCGTTACATAGCTTAACCTGCGAAGGTTCTTTTTGGTTGTAACTCCATTCTCATCAGTTTCTGAAAAAGTGCCGTCATCCTTTCTGGTGCACATGGCTGCATTGGCGAATATGCTCACCGCAACAGGCATTTTATTGTCTTTACGTTGTTCCAGGAGCCTGTATTTGATCAACCCTTCCATATTCCGGTTGCGTTTGCTGTTCGATACACCGACAGTGAGCCTGTCGGTAATTCCATATTCAAAGGCTATACGAATATCCGTGGATCCGTAAATGCCGTAAAAGTTCCCGTCGTATCCACCGCCGCTTGCTGCGCCTATATTCCCGAAACGGTGTCCCACACGGAAATCCAGTGTACGTTTGTGCACGGTTTCATTGGATTGTAAATTAATAATCTTGGTCGTCTTAAAAGTGGCTGATACCTTTTCCTTTTTATTGGTTGTTCCTTCGGTGGCGATGGAAAGCAGGTCATCCTGGGCATGGAGCGGGCCGGAGGCAAAACAGGTGAATATTAACAGTGCTGATAAAAGTTTTTTCATAGAAGGAATTTTAATTTTCGGGGTTTATGATTAAAAATATCATATAGCTGTTGATGTTATTTCTTATATGGGTTGAGCTGGGCGTCAAATTTTACTTCAATAATCTCTGCAATGTTCTGGATAACCACCTTGGGAACTTCAATATTGTGGTCTTTGAGTGCGACCTTGAATTCACCTTTGATCTGTATTTTTCCATCTTTCACCGTGATGGTCGCCTTCTCGGTTCTTTTCTGATCCACCCCATGGCAGTTAAAAACTCCTGTTGCAGTTACCTGCATGACGGTATCTTTTGTGAATGAAACACGTTCATTGATTTTCCCTTTGAAGGTGGCATTCGGATATTTATCACTTTCCATATACTTCTCATTAAAGTGCTCCTGCATCAGTGCCTTTTTGAATTTAAAAGAAGTGTATGGAACAATAAATACCACTTCGCCCGTAGTGGTATTAAGCACTACGCTCATGTTTTTACTCACTGCATCAATGTTTTCCACTGGTGTTTCGGAATAAAATGTGGCTTCACCATCGCGACAGTTATAAATGGGCTGGGCAAACGAAGCAGTTGCAAGCATGCAGCTGAAAGCGATCAATAAGTTCCTTATCATCATAGTTCCTGTTTTTAAGTTTTGGTTAATCACAACCGGGATAGCCACTGGACACCCAGTCAGTCAGAATATCCAATTCGGCCTGGGTCAGCTGTTCGTAGCCGGCAGGCGGCATATCTTTCACGACAAACACCCTGTCCTGGAAGGATCCGTTATCAATTTTCTGCTTTAAATTAACAAATTTTGAATAATCGCCGTTGCCGCTGCCTCCGGTTATGTGGCAGGCCGGGTTGTTACCCATGCATTTAGTCTGAATGATCGGGTAAATGGTTGTACCGTAGTAAGTGGTATCGCATCCGCTTGCCGGTACCGTCTCATCCGGTTTATCGTTCAGGCATGAAGACGTGGCTGCGATCATCACTGCAACGATAACCGTTAAATGGATTTTCATAGGTATTTTCAGGTTTGACAGATTTAAAGATTTGGTAAAAATAGCATCTTGGAACTTATTTAAAAATTATGCCTTCAGGGGTTGAATAGCGGGATTTTTGCAATGTTTTTTTCAGGACCGTTTATGCCGGCAACCGGAATGCCATAATTGGTCACATTCTGTAAATTAAATGAAAGGTCTCCGAACATGCCAAAATTTTGTTTCTGAACCCGAATAAACCTGCTTTGAACGAATATTTCCCTCAAGCCAGACGTAATCAGCACCTGCTATAGGTTATTTTTACCCTGAAAGAATTCATGCTTACCCATTCATAAAAGCCGGTATTAATTTTATACATATTTTTGACGCCATTAACTTAAAAACTTTCATCATATGAAAAAATGGATCATAGCAGGGATTGTCGTTTTATCAGTCATTATTATCTACAGGCTGTTTGTTGGCACCTTTAACAGCATGGTCAATAAGGAGGAGGAAGTGACCAACCAGTGGGCGCAGGTTGAAAACGTTTACCAGCGAAGGATGGACCTGATCCCAAACCTTGTCAATACCGTAAAGGGATATGCCGATTTTGAAAAATCAACGCTGACCGCTGTCATTGAAGCAAGGGCAAGTGCAACACAGATAAAAGTAGATCCTAAAAATCTGACACCTGAAGCTTTGCAGAAATTTCAGCAGTCACAGGGTGAGCTAAGCCAGGCCCTTGGAAGGCTCATGGTTGTAGCTGAACAATATCCGAACCTGAAAGCCAATCAGAATTTTCTTGAACTGCAGGCCCAGCTTGAAGGTACAGAAAACCGGATTGCAGTGGAACGCAATAAATTCAATGACATGGCCAAAGAATTCAACCAGTATGTCCGCAGATTTCCACAGAATATGCTGGCAGGCATTTATGGATTCAGCACCAAAGCATATTTTGAAGCAGATCAGGGCGCGAACAAAGCACCTGAGGTGAAATTCTGACGCAGATGTCTGCTCAATCCCTGACGGCAAATGATCAGTCGCGCATTGATGAAGCCGTTAAAAAAGCCGAAAAGCTGACTTCAGGCGAAATCAGAATCTGCGTAGAAGCAACCTGCCCGCTGGATGTGCTTGACCGGGCAGCTTACATTTTTAAAAAGCTTGGCATCCACGAAACGAAAGAACGGAACGGTATTCTTATTTACCTGTCGACCAACGACAGAAAATACGCCATCATTGGCGATGCAGGAATTCATGTGCACGTCAAACAGGAATTCTGGGATACGGTCGGGAGCGAAATGGTTGACTTTTTCAAGGCTGGAAACGTGGCAGATGGAATCATCCATGCAGTGAACCGGGCCGGGGAAAAGCTATCCACGTATTTTCCATGTAAAACCGACGACAGGAATGAGCTTTCAGATGATATTTATTTCGGCGACAAGCAGACATGAAAAAGATATATATAACGCTTTTTCTTTTGTTTTCAGGTCTGGCTGTATCCGGTCAGCAATTCCCTGAAAAACCGAATCCGCCCCGGCTGGTAAATGATTTTACAGAGGTGTTAAGCGATTCTGAAAAATCAGCGCTCGAGCAAAAGCTTGTAAACTATTATGATTCCACCTCCACACAGATTGCAATCGTTCTGATCCACAGCCTGGATGGTTATCCGATTGATGATTATGCTATCCGGCTCGGGGAAAAATGGGGCGTTGGTGAGAAAGAGAAAAATAACGGTGTAATGATCCTTGCTGCCATTGATGACAGAAAGATCTTTATCGCCACCGGATATGGACTGGAAGGCGCTTTGCCCGATGCACTGGTAAAACGTATTGTGGAGAACGACATCAAGCCTGCTTTCAGGGAAGAAGCTTATTACACCGGACTTGATGCAGGCACGGACCGCATTTTTGAACTGGCTGCCGGTGAATACAAAGGCAGCGGAAGAAGAAGAGGCGATGGTCCTCCCTTTTCAGTCATATTTGTATTTATTGCTTTAGCATTGTTTTTTGTGATGCTGAAAGTCTTTCAGACACGTCGTTATGCATCCAGGAACCATACAACATTCTGGGCAGCATGGGCCTTGATCAATGCACTCAGCAGCAGGCAACGCGGAAGCTGGGGCGGATTCACATCAGGAGGGGGAGGTTTTGGTGGCGGCGGCGGCGGTGGCTTTGGAGGATTTGGCGGCGGCAGCTTTGGCGGCGGGGGAGCAGGCGGAAGCTGGTAAGAAGTTATGATGCTGCAATTTCAAATCCTGCAGCCTGGAGGTCGGTCCAGAAACCAGGATAGGATTTTTCCACCACACCGGGATCCTCCATTTCCACATAAGGTAATACAAGTGCCAAAGGTGCAAGCGCCATGGCCATGCGGTGGTCCTGATGGGTTTTTAATGGCCGTGAAGATACTTTTGGGAGCCTGGTATTGTAAATTTTAAGCTTTGAAAAATCACAAAAATCGGTTCTTACCCCGAGATTATATAATTCACGCTGAAGGGCCTCTGCCCTGTTGGCTTCCTTGATTCTCAGCGTCTGCAAACCTGCCAGGTCTGAAAGCACGCCGTATCCTGCGCAAAGGCAGGCCATGGTTTGTGCCAGATCAGGGCAGCCTGAAAAATTATAATTGAAATAGGATGGTATTTCACTGGCCGATTTCCTGATAAATAATCCACCTGCAGCGGGTTCAGTACTTACCCCGAATGATTTGCATAAGCTGCTGATGACGGCATCGCCCTGCAGGCTGTCAGTGTGAAGACCTTCCGAAAAAATTTCAGCGCTTTCAGCCAGCGCTGCCATTTCATACCAGTATGAAGCTGCACTCCAGTCCGGTTCAATGGCAATTGGCGCCGCGTTGTATTCCTGCTTCCTGATGCGTATATGCTTATCGTTATAATCAATCTGAATGCCGTAATGCTGCATCACTTTGCGGGTCATTTCAATATACGGTTCTGAAACTACTGCCCCGGTCATTTCCAGGTCAAGCCCTTTTTCCAGGCAGGGTCCGATCATCATCAGCGCTGAAATGAACTGGCTGCTGACCCCTGCACTGATTTTTACGCTGCCTCCTTTGGAAATTCCCCTGCTGATCCTGAACGGGGGAAAACCATCCGTTTCCAGGAACGAAATCCTGGCTCCCAGCGCTGTCAATGCTTCAACGAGCTCCTTCACAGGACGCTGCTTCATCCGGTCGCTGCCGGTGATCACTTTTTCATTTCCTGAAAAAGCGGTGCGTGCCGTAAGGAAACGCAAAACAGTTCCTGCATTCCTGCAATCAAGCACTTCCTCATCCGATGCCAGGAGCTGCTGCAGCAAAACAGTATCACCGGCATCCGATAAATTATTTATCTCACCTTTTACCGAAACCAGGCTGTTGATGATAAGCGCCCTGTTCGACAGGCTCTTTGAAGCCGGAAGCCTGATGCTGGTCTTTATTTTTTTTGAAGGATGGGATATCCGGTAAATCATAATGAAACAAACCAGCTTAAGGATTCCTTTATTTTGCTTTCAGAAGGAAATGCGTCAATCATACCCTGTCCCGGAAAATGGAGCAACGTAAAATTGATCTTTGCATTTTTATTTTTTTTATCATTTGACATCAAATCCATTAATGCCGGTATGTCTTTTTCAGTCATTTCAAATTTTCTGAAAAAGCGAAAAATGATTTTTTTTATTTTCTCCAGCTCTTCCTGTGGCATCCGGTTAACCTGGCATGAAAGCCATGCTTCACAAAGCATTCCCATGGCCACTGCTTCGCCATGCAGCAGGCTTCGCGATGTGTTCTTCAGCGACAGCGATTCGATGGCATGTCCGATCGTATGTCCGAAGTTGAGCAATTTTCTTACGCTTCTTTCCTGCGGATCATCAGCTACAATTTTCATTTTCACTGCTATGTTCTTCCTGATTGAATCCTGTGAATAAAAATGCAAGTCATCTGCCTGCAACATTTCCTGCCAGCGATGCTTATCGGCAATCAGGGCATGTTTGATCATTTCGGCAATACCTGCTTTTTTGTTCCTGGCATCCAGCGTGGCAGTAAAGCCGTCATATACGAAAACTGCTTCCGGAAGGCTGAATGTTCCAAGGTGATTTTTCAGGCTGCCATAATCAACTCCTGTTTTGCCTCCAATGGAAGCATCAACCATGGCAAGTAACGTGGTGGGTATGTGTAAAAAACGGATCCCGCGTTTGTAAACCGAAGCGGCAAATCCGCCAAGGTCGGTAATCACGCCGCCGCCAACGTTCAGGAGCAGTGTCTGACGGTCAGCGCCATCATCGGTAAGCATTTCCCAAACCAGGTTACAGGAATCGAGGTTTTTATTTATTTCACCTGAAGGGATCACGATGGTGCCTGCTCCGCTTTTAACCTGTTCCGGCAACAGCGGAACACAATGCGAAAAAGTATTTTCATCGGCAAGAATAAATTTACGGGAATTTTTATACTGATCTCCGGCAAGTAAGGCGATCAGGTTTGAAAAGTCTTTGCTTTCAAAAAAAACGGGGCAGCTTCCTGCAGGATTGTTCATGCATCAAAAGCCGTGTTCCCCTCTTTATCTGCCGGCTGGGAGTTGAACTGCTCCGGATTCATCTGCAGGGTCTGCTGATAAATCGATTCTTCGTGGATGATATTGATTAGCTTGAGAATAAACTCTCTTGTCAGCTTTTTTTCCATGCCGTTTTTGGTCCGTGTACGGATAATTTCGTTCCATCTTTCAGGCTGGTAAATGGTCATGTGATTTTTCAGTTTATACTGACCGATCATGCGTGCTATGCCCATTCGTTCCGACATATAATCCAGTATGGTCTGGTCCACCTCATCAATCTGGTCGCGCATATCTTCCAGCTTGCTGAGCTCAAACACATCATCCACCGAAGGATTTCGAAGTACAAGCGCTGCGAGCAATTTGCCGAGGCCGGCAGGAGTAAGCTGCTGCTTTGCATCACTGCGTGCATGGGGAGGATCGATATGGGTTTCAATCATGAGCCCCTCATAATTCAAATCCAGCGCCATCTGCGACAAGTAAGGGATCAGCACTGTTTTTCCTGAAATATGGCTCGGGTCGCAAATCAGCGGGATACCCGGTATCCTTCTTCTCAGCTCAATGGGAATTTCCCAGTTTGGCTTATTCCTGTAGGTGCTGTTTTCATAGCTTGAAAATCCCCTGTGCACTGCCATAATTTTACTGATGCCGCTTTTGGCAATCCTTTCAATAGCCCCTTCCCAGAGATCAACATCGGGATTAACCGGATTTTTGATGAGCACTGGAATATCCATTCCGGCAATGGCATTGGCAATTTCCTGGACCATGAACGGGCTCACCGTGGTACGGGCACCGATCCATAATACATCAATGCCTGCCTTCAGGGCCAGCTCCACATGCCTGGTATTGGCCACTTCCACTGCAACCGGCAGGTTTACTTCCTTACCGGCATTTTTCAGCCATCCGAGCGCTATTTCGCCCATACCTTCGAAAGAGTCGGGCCTGGTGCGTGGTTTCCAGATACCGGCACGGAGCATATTAACCGGGTATTGTGCAATGGCCCTGGCCGTCGTCATTACCTGTTCTTCCGACTCGGCGCTGCACGGGCCCGCAATGATGAATGGTCTTTTATATGCGCTGTTCCAGCCTGTTATATGATGTATCTTTGTTTTCACCCTGCAAATTTAAGGAATTCTCCTTATTATGACTTATTCCCGCACCTGTAATGACATATATCAGGAAACAGGTTCCCTTGAATTTAGTTATCATTCTTTATCTTTGCGGGATACTTTAAGATTTCATGCAAGCAACATCACAGCCAACCGGCAAAGCACCGTCCATTGTTTCCATGCCTGCGCTTGATTTTGATAATATTCAAACGGCTTTCAGTATCCGGTCCAATAAATCCATCAGGCGTGCATACTGGTTATTCAGGCTGATCGGTTATAACTGGCTTGTTAAAGCAGGCACTCCGTTAATTAATCTTGCCATCACCCTGCACCTGCCTGTCAGGGGTTTGATTAAAGCAACCATTTTCAGGCATTTTTGCGGTGGTGAAAACATCAATGACTGCGACAAAACCATTAAAAAACTATACCTGCAGGGTGTGGGAAGCATCCTTGATTATTCAGTGGAAGGAAGGGAGCTGGAAGAGGACTTTGAAAAAACGTGTGCGGAAATTATTGCTACCATTGCCAGGGCGAAAGGAGATCCTGCCATCCCGTTCAGCGTATTTAAAGTGACGGGCATTGCCCGTTTTGATCTTCTTGCCAAAGTAAGTGCAAATGAAAAATTAAGCGACAAGGAACAGGAAGAATATAACCTGATTCACGACCGTGTTGAAAGAATCTGCAAAGCAGCATCAGCAGGAAACGTCCGGATTTTTATTGATGCTGAAGAAACCTGGATCCAGCCGGCTATTGACGATATGGCAGCCGAGATGATGAAAAAGTACAATGCAAATCAGGCCATTGTTTACAATACCATCCAGCTATACAGAACAGACAGATTAGCATTTCTGAAATCGGAATTTGAAAAAGCTGTTTCCGGAAATTATATGATGGGCATCAAACTGGTGCGTGGTGCTTACATGGAAAAAGAAAGGGAAAGAGCCGCAAAAATGAAATACCCTGATCCCATTCAGCCTGATAAAAAAAGCTGTGACCGTGATTATGATGATGCGCTGAAATTCTGCATTGAACACGTTGACAGGATAGCCATCTGCGCAGGAACACACAATGAAGCAAGCAGCCTGCTTTTAGCCAGGCTGATGGTTGAAAAAGGACTTGCACTAAATCACCAGCACATTTATTTTTCGCAGCTCCTCGGCATGAGCGACCACATCAGCTTTAACCTGTGCAAGGCAGGATTCAATGTTGCCAAATATGTGCCTTATGGTCCGGTCGCTTCTGTGATGCCTTATCTTTTCAGGCGTGCGGCTGAAAACACATCTATTTCGGGTCAGACCAGCCGCGAGCTCAGCCTGATCACCAGGGAAATGAAAAGAAGAAAGCTTCTTTGATTTAGTTATGAGATATGAGTTGGGAGTGATGAGTTATGAGTTATGAGTTGGGAGTTATGTTATTGGCCACCAGCCATGAGCCATTCGTTATCAGCCATTCAGCTCATCGTATAAAAATCTTCTTTTTCGGTAGTATGTACACGGATCATTCCGATGCTGATCAGGTTTACCAGAATTTTTATGGCACGCTGTCTTGAAATATTCAGCAGCTTGCAATATTGCTTCAGCGTAATTTTTTCATTTTCCTTCAGATAATTAAAAAGCGCCTGCTCCTTGCTTCCGTATTTGATGAGGGTGGTATCGAGGTGATGACTCTTTTTCAATACATCAACCACCACTTTGCTTGCCAGGAGCGACTGATCCTTTACACGGATATGGACCCACCATTTATCATCTTCACCTTTTGCATAATATGGTTTTGCATCTCCTTCAGGCACGATCACTTCCAGAATAATCTTTCCTTTGATGAGCCATTCCTTAATGGTCAGGACGATTTCAGGTCGGCAAAAAAATGTGGCAGCTTCCTGCAGCATGAATTTTTCTTCTTCAGTTGAAACGCCGTGAAGGCTTTTATTATCATTCACACCAACTAGCAAAACACCTCCTTTATGGTTTGCAAATGAAACCATGGTTTTTGCAATTTTGGATTTGCTGGAGATTTCCTTCTTGAAATCGAGGGTGTCACTTTCTCCCTGAAGGATCAGTTCCTGGATATGGCTGATCCTTTCGTTTTTTATGGATGTGGGCTGATACTTCTGCCGGTAATTCATTCCGCAAGTATAATAAATGCAAATTTAACCTATCAGCCTGTTCAAAATCAGGCCACTGGAATACAACAGCCCGGGTTGCGTCATTAACGGCGGTCAATAACCTTTTTAAATAGCCGCCGTACAACACGCTGAAAAAAATGCAAATTAAAACGATATTGCAATGAAACTACCCCACGCTGCTAAATGCATCTGTTTGTTTTTGGGTTTGCTCATCTTTATCCATCGTGCAGGTGCACAGGACAAAATCACCATTACCGGTACCATCGCCGATGATGAAACAAAAACAACACTGGCCGGTGCCAGCATCATCATCAAAAATACCGTTTCGGGTACCATCACTGATATGGATGGAAAATTCCACCTGCAGGTACCTGGGGGAGATGCTGTAACTACTTTACAAATCAGCTATGTTGGTTATGAAACGCAGGAAACTACTGTGTCAGCTTCAGCCAGCGAGGTGAATATTTCGCTTAAAGTAAAACGCATGCCCGGGAAAGAAGTGGTGATTTCTGCTTCCCGTACCAGCGAGCGGATTATGGAATCGCCGGTAACAATTGAAAAAATGGATGGTGTGGACATCAGGCAAACACCTTCTTATAATTTTTATGAAGGGATGAACCAGATGAAGTCCGTAAATGAAGTGACTTCCAGTCTTACCAATAAAACCATTAACGTAAGGAGCTTCGGAAACACCGAACTTCCAGGATTCCTGCAGCTTATTGACGGGGTAGACAACCAGGCTCCCGGCTTAAATTATTCAATCGGATACAACATTACCGACCTTGATGTGGACAATGTGGAGCTGATCCCAGGCGCTGCATCTGCGCTTTATGGCGCCAATGCATTTAATGGTGTGCTGAACATCTCCAGCAAGAGTCCGTTTAAATACCAGGGCCTGAGCGTGCAGATAAAAAGCGGGATGAATCATGTGGAGGGCACAGATCACCAGGCAGCCCTGATAAATGATATGCAGATCCGTTATGCAAAAGCATTATTCAAGGACAAACTTGCATTTAAAATCAATGCAGGATATTTCAGTGGCCAGGACTGGGTTGCAAATGACTACTCCGATGTGGATATGAATACGCCGGATTATATGCATGGCATGAACAATCCATCCTATGATGGACTGAATATATATGGTGATGAAATAGCTGCTGCAGTTCCGGTCGGCGCCGGGGGAATGAACGAATTTGTATCCAGAACCGGTTATAAAGAATCAGATCTTGTTGATTATAATTCAAAAGTCCTCAAGCTCGGTGGTGCAATCCATTACAGGCTTACCAAGCGGATTGAAATATCATATGGTTATAACTATTCTTTGATGACCACGGTTCTTCATTCTGCAAACCGCTACTCACTGAAAGATTTTGGACTTGCGCAACAACGCGCGCAGATCAACGGCACCAACTTTTTTATCAGGGGATATGTTAGTTCCGAAAACTCAGGTAAATCATACGACAGCCGGTTCCTGGCTTTCAACATGAACAATGCATGGAAAAGCAATGAAAACTGGTTTAACGATTATGTAGGTGCATTTTACGGAATGGTTCCCGGAGTGGAACCCAATAATCACCAGACAGCCAGGGCATTTGCAGATATTGGAATGCCGCAGCCAGGTACGGATGCTTTCAATGAACTTAAAAACCAGGTTGCTTCCACTTCAGGTTTTAATACCGGCGGTGCAAAGTTCAACGATAACACCAAACTATATCATGCCGAAGGTCAGTATGATTTCAGTCATGCAGTCAAGTTTGTCGATCTCATCGGCGGCGCCAGCTACAGGAATTACAAGCTCAATTCAAACGGCACTTTATTTCCCGATGGCAACGGCCGCAAGCTTGGTTATTATGAATACGGTGTATACGGTCAACTTGCAAAGAAATTATTTGCTGATCATTTAAAGCTGACCGGATCGGTGAGGTATGATAAATCGGAAAATTACGAAGGAGAATTTTCACCGCGGATTGCCGGCGTGCTTACCATAAATGAAACCAACTTTATCAGGGCATCTTACCAAACGGCTTTCCGTATGCCAACAGCAACCGATCAGTATATTGATCTTGATCTTGGTTTCACCAGGGTGCTTGGCGGACTTGAAGAAATTACACAACCATACCAGCTGGCAGGAAATACCTTCACCATGGAATCGGTGATGGAGTATGGAGCGATGCTGACTGATTTCATTAATATGTACGGCATGGATTCGGCCCAGGCGGGAATAGAAAAATACAAAGGCGTTCTTCAGCCGATTGACATCAACTATGTGAAGCCTGAAAAAGTAAGAACGTATGAAGCAGGATATAAATCATTGTTCTTTAACAACAGCCTTTTCATAGACCTGACTGCATACCTGAGCATCAACACGGATTTTATCGGATCATACAATGTGATGAAGCCGGGATACGGCGGCGCGCAAAATGCGGATTCAATAACTGCTGCAGCTTATGCATTTGCCAATAATGAATACAGCGCCTATCAGGCTGTTTCCAATCTCGACGGCCAGGTACAATCGCATGGCTTTGCAATGGGAGTAACCTATAACCTGCCTGCTGATTTTGCCATCACTGCAAACGGCACCCTGGCTCATCTTGATAAAACTCCTTATGGCCGGACCTTATTTAATACGCCCAGGTACAAGACTAATTTCGGCATCAGCAACAGCAGAATATTTAAGAACACAGGCTTTGCCGTCAACTGGAGGTGGACCGATGCTTATCTCTGGGAATCGGTATTCGGTGACGGTATGATCAGTGCATCGAACTCCATTGATGTGCAACTCAACTACCGTTTCACAAAACTGGCAACGACGCTGAAGATCGGTGCGTCCAATGTAATCAACAACAGGCACAGGGAAATTTACGGCGGGCCAACTGTTGGCGGTGTCTACTATGCATCCTTAACGTTCGACGGAATTTTCAAATAATACAGGCAAACGTAAACCTGACTTTCATCAAAAAATCCCCGGAATTATCTCTGAGGGATTTTTTTTTCATTGGAAAAATGCTTCAGAAATAAAAAATCACAATCGATAAAAAAATTGCTTTCTTTTATAAGATGCGCTGAACATGCGATGAAATCAGGTGTTACAGGGTTTCTTCCAATTGAAAAAGAAAAATCACTTAAAGCAATACTTTAAATTCCCTGCAACTCCGTTCTCTTAAAACTAGCTATTTCAGCCGGTTTCAGGCCGGAGTTATTAACAAACACCCCGATTTATCAACAATACAGGGATTTATTTTCCTGAACGCTTGCAAAATTGGGGATCACGCCATACTTTTACGATCATATATTTTTAACCAATTAACCAATTTAAAAAACAAAAAAATGAACAAAGCTGAATTAGTTGATGCTATTGCATCAGAAGCAAAAATCACAAAAGCTGATGCTCAGAGGGCATTGGAAGGTTTTATCAATGCAACTTCTAAAGCACTGAAAAAAGGTGAAAGAGTTGCTTTGGTTGGTTTCGGTACTTTCTCTGTTGCTAAACGCGCTGCAAGGACCGGTAGAAATCCCCAGACCGGAAAAGAAATCAAAATCGCTGCTAAAAAAGTTGCGAAATTCAAAGCAGGTTCTGAATTAGCTGCTAAAGTGAAGTAATTCATTTTTGCTTTGAAAAAAAAGAGGCGTCTGAATCAGACGCCTCTTTTTTTTACCAATGAAATTGCTGCATTTTTATTATGGTCCATGCAGGGAATATGGAAATCCGGTTCTATAACGGTTCCGTATACGAATTTTTATCACACCCGTTCAATCACCACAGCATATCCCTGACCCACCCCAATACACATGGTGGCCAGCGCATATTTCTTTTTCCGTTCAGTGAGTTCCTGTGCTGCCGTATAAACTATTCTTGATCCCGACATACCCAGCGGGTGGCCCAGCGCAATTGCTCCGCCATTGGGATTGAGCCTGGGATCATCATCAGCCAGTCCCCATGCACGGATGCAGGCCAGGCTCTGGGCAGCGAATGCTTCGTTAAGCTCAATCACATCCATATCTTTCATTTCAAGTCCGGCGCGTTTAAGCGCAAGGTTTCCTGCCTCCACCGGACCAATGCCCATGATGCGTGGTTCGACACCAACCACTGCACCTGATATGATTCTTGCTTTTGGAGTAAGACTGAATTTTTTAACAGCATCATCACCTGCGATCAGCATGGCTGAAGCGCCGTCGTTAAGCCCGGATGAATTTCCTGCCGTAACACTTCCGTCTTTTCTGAATGCGGGTTTTAATTTTGAAAGTATATCGATAGTGGTTGCAGGCTTGATGAATTCATCCTTTGAAAATAAAACAGGATCTCCTTTTTTTTGCGGAAGCGGCAAGGGTTCAATTTCATTTTCAAAATAACCGCCCGCAGCTGCTTTAGCCGCTTTCTGATGGGATGCAAGTGAGAACTTATCCTGATCCTCTCTGCTGATGTGATACATGTCTGCCAGATTCTCAGCCGTTTCACCCATGGCATCCACGCCATACATTTCTTTCATTTTCGGATTAATGAAGCGCCAGCCAAAACTGGAATCGAACATCTGTGAATCGCGGCCAAAAGCTGAAGAAGCTTTTGATGTTACCCATGGTCCCCTTGTCATGTTTTCAACTCCGCCGGCAATAAACATATTTCCATGGCCCGCCCTGATCTGGTTTGCAGCACTCATGCAGGCGCTCATGCCGGATGCACATAAACGGTTTACCGTTTCGCCGGGAACAGACACCGGGAGACCTGCAAGCAACAGGGCCATTCGCGACACATTGCGGTTGTCTTCGCCGGCCTGGTTGGCACATCCTAAAATCACATCATCGATGGCAGCAGGATCCACGCCGCTGTTCCTTTCCATCAGCTTCTGAATCACAAAAGCAGCCAGGTCATCTGTCCTGACTGAGGAAAGTGATCCTGTAAAATTTCCGATCGGTGTTCTTACACCATTAATAATATAAGCGTTTTGCACAAAATTTATTTTTATGTTTTTCCAAAATTAGAATTCCAGTCTCAACTGCAGCCTGACATCTGTTTTTTTCGGTCCTTCGATTTCATCGAGTCCTGAGCTGATCACATCTCGGTTTGAATAGACCGTCTGACCCACCCTTGCCCAGATATCAATTCCCTTCCTGATATGATATTGCACCATGAAATAGATCCTTTGTCCCTGATAATAATAGGCAGGTACTGTGAATGTTCCGGGCAGGTCATTTTCATAGGTATAAATCCGGGAGTCATACGTCTTTGTATCAAATATGGCATACCTGAAATTAAACGACAGGGGAAAACCCATCGGGTTGTAATTTACATCCTGCAGAATTACGTAACCTTCATCTGCAGGAGCATCTTTCACTTCATAATGTGAAAATTCAACCCTGCTTCTTAACGAAACAGCAGTTGACACTTTATAAGATGCATTAAACCGGTAGTTCACCTGCTTCACATCAACCAGGTAATCCAGCGGTGATTCATCCCCATATACGTTCCTTTGTTTCTTCCATTCTTTTATCCTGAAATACAATTCTGTTTTCCTTGAGGGAGTATACGTAATCTGCATCAGGTATTCATAGCCGTAAGAGGGGGCATCCACCTGGTACCGGAGCCATGGAAAAGTAAAAAAATCATAATACCCGTTGATCGAAACCTGCCTTACCGGTTTAACTGAAATGCCCGTATAAAAACCGCGTTCATTTGCAGCATCGCTTTCCCGGAAAGGGTTTGAAAAAATCGAATAGTATGCCCTTTCATAATTTCGGTGCAATAACATCATTGATATACGAGGATCGAGGCTGATGATAAGCCCGTTTACCGTTGCAAATGCGCCGTTCTTATTGCGGGCGATTTCGCCGAAAAAATTCAGGTTACGGAAGACATAGCTGTAATCAAATCCGATATTCTGAAAATCGGTTCCCGAGAAATCATACTGGTTGTAGAGGGAAGCGGTTTGCTGAAACTCGGTGGCCAGGCGGCTCTGGTAGGCGGTTGCACCCAGCTTCAGGTTCCTGGTATCGAATGAAAGGTGGGCGCCGATCATGGTTTCTCCCAGCGCATTCTTATCCGACAATTCAGCCTCCGTGCGGTGATATCCGGAAGTCTGAACGGACGTGACAAACACATCATCAAACTCACTCGTATCGCCCCGGTTTGCATCAAACTTTGTTGAAGAATAAAAAACATCGAAACTAAAATTTTTGTGACCAAGGGAAACAGCAGCACCGCGGCGGTAGCTGTTTTCTGTCACCGAGCTGTAAGGTATAATACCTGCCGGATTTCTTTTTATGGCGCTTACATCCGATCCTTTTCCGAATGCAAGCCCTGTCCAGAGGGTAAGGCCCTGTCCGTATGAAAGATTAAAATCACCAAGTGCCAGCGCTTTTACCGGACCTATGTTACGGATAAAAAAATGCGCTGAATAAAAATCAAATCCCCTTTTCTGTGATCCTTTAAAAAATTCCTCTCCGGCATCCTTTTCACCGGTAATTCCCCAGCTCAGGTACCGGCCGTAAGTAAACCGGTATCGCGCATAAATTTTCTGCGGGCTGCCAACATACCTTGCATTTGCATTCAATGCACTGAGCGAATCATCAGGTAAAAAACCTTTTTTCTTTTCCACGGTCTGTTCCATCCTTAACAGCACCTGGTGCTTTCCAGCCCTTACCATTTTAAAAAAAGCAGCGCCTGTCGGCAACGGGGTGGCGTCAATCTTTACGTAAGGAAGTATCTCCCTGATCTTTGCAAGATCAAAGCCATCAACCGACTGCAGTTCTTCCAGGCTGAGCAACGGTCCGTTGATTTCCATGTGCCTGATGAGATTAGCAATGGCTATGTCGTTCAGCAGGCCAAGCTGCTCAAGCTCTTCCTTGTTGGTATGATTTAAATTGATGGGATGATCTTTAAAGAACAGCCTGTTATCGATGAGCTCTGAGAAGTCGGTGTTTTCATCTCCTTCCTCTGCAATCTTCTCCAGCTTATCCTCTTCAGCCGGGGGAATCTCCTGTGAATAGGCCGACAGGCAGGTGAGAAAAAGTAAAAACGTCAGCCGGATCTTCAGGGACTGCAGGGTGCTGTCCGTGATCTTACCCGTATACGATCTCAACCCCGTTTTCATTTTTTATTTCAGGCTGTATGAAAGCGAAAGCTGGGGACTGAATCCGAGTACCTGGTGATAGGTGGATGCAAGGTCCATTTTAAACCTGCTAAGCTCCAGCCCGAAACCAAAGGAATAGGAACCGGGGTTGGTTGAAATACCGGTGCGGAGGTATAACTGTTTAACTATATGATATTCAAGCCCTGCTTTAAAAATATGATCTTCTTCCAGGTTTTTTTCAGATTCGACGCTCAGGATCACCTTTTCTGAAAAAGTATATCCCAATCCCACTTTCAGTGAAGTCGGAAACCTTTCATCATCATAATCGGCCAGCTTTGCACGCGTGGGATTAAACACATGCGCTGCAATCACGAGGTTTTTAATGATGGTAGCCCGGACGCCGGCTTCCACGGTAAAAGCCTGCCGTTCACCATAACCCTCTGCCAGGTGAGCGGCCAGGTAATCAATCTGCAGCCCTGCAGAAACCTTGTCGCCAAATGCCCTTGAATAGGAAATGCCCGCCTTGCGTTCATTATAAAGATCAAATCCGTAGTAGGATAAGCTGACGCCAAACACGCCGATGTTTTTTACAGGAAGCGCCACAGCAAGACCGCGAACACTGCACTCGGGGACAAGAAACCGCTGTTCATTGGTAAATCCGGCTGCAAATGATTTGATTCCTGCAAGTCCTGCCTGGTTGTTGAAAGCTGCCCATAAATCGGCGTAGGTACAGGATGCCCCTCCGACCGCTGCTGAGCGGGATCCGGTTGCCAGATTCCCGTCACCTGCAAAAGTCAGGAGCGGAAAGCTGAAGCAGCATAAAATCAGTAACGTAAGATTTTTAACCATCAGCATTTGATGAACAGAAACCCGTATATGTTATTTTTTCTTCTTTGGCTGCAGTCCTTTTGAAAGGCTTTCATTGGCCTTCATCACTTTATCTTTCAGCCCTGCCTTGAATTCCACCATTTTCTTCTGCAGCTTTTTATCGGAGGCCCCGATGATCTGCGCTGCCAGAATTCCTGCATTCTGCGCTGCATTCAAAGCCACAGTTGCAACAGGAACGCCGTTGGGCATCTGCAAAATGGATAATACAGAATCCCAGCCGTCGATGGAATTATTCGATTTAATAGGTACGCCGATAACCGGTAAAGGCGTCAGCGACGCCACCATGCCCGGCAAATGTGCAGCGCCTCCGGCTCCTGCAATGATCACTTTCAGTCCCCTGCCTGCAGCTTCTGATGCATAGGTAAACATCCTGTCAGGCGTGCGGTGGGCCGAAACCACTTCGACTTCATAAGAAACACCGAGCTGCTCCAGCATTTCAGCTGCCGCACGCATGATGCCATAGTCTGAGTCGCTTCCCATGATAATACCCACTGAAACCTGCTTCATATAATTTTAAGAAATAACTTTTAATTTCTCCTTCACTTTAACCGCAATCCGTTTCGCTTCGTCCAGATCGTTTGCGGTAACCGTTACATGACCCATCTTACGGAAAGGCCGGGTCATTAATTTTCCATAAAGATGGATATAAGTTCCCGGTAATGCAAGCACTTCATCGAGTCCCTGGTACTTTGCAGGTCCGCTGAAATTTTTTTCTCCCAGCAGGTTTACCATCACCGCCGGCCTGGTGATATGGCATTTCCCCAATGGAAGATTAAATATGGCCCGCAGGTGCTGTTCGTACTGGGAGGTGACATTCCCTTCGATGGTCTGGTGGCCGCTGTTGTGCGGGCGGGGGGCCATTTCATTGACAAGCACCTCGCCCTGCCTGGTCACAAACATTTCCACGGCAAGCAGCCCCACCATGCCGAGCTCATTGATCAGCCGGACTGCAATTGCGGTGGCCCTTTCACTGATTTCTGCCGGAATGGAAGCTGGAGAGAAAAGATATTCAACCAGGTTTGCTTCCGGGTTAAATTCCATTTCAACAGGAGGATAGGATGCAATTTCTCCGTTTTTGTTACGGGCCACGATCACTGATATCTCTTTTGAAAAAACAACAGCGTCCTCCACCACACAGGGTTCGTCAAAAACATTTTTAAGCGCCGCCTCTTCCCTGATCATCATTACTCCTTTGCCATCGTAGCCTGTCGTGCGGGTCTTGACTACGAATGGAAATTTTTTCTTTGCATCAAGCAGTTCCTTTTTCCCGGCTACCAGCATAAAATCAGCTGTAGGGATGCCGTGACTGTAATAAAACTGTTTCTGCAAGCCCTTGTCCTGTATCATTTTCAGGATGGAAGGCTGGGGGTATACGGTCACGCCCTCTTCTTCCAGCTTCTGCAAGGCTTCCGTGCTCACGTGCTCAATCTCCACCGTAATCAGCTCCAGCTTTTTACCCCACCGATACACGGTATCAAAATCCTTAAAATTGCCCTGTATAAAATGATCAGCCAGGCGGGCACAGGATGCTTCTGCATCGGGGTCCATCACAGAAGTACTGATATTGAAATCAACGGCTTTCTGGATAAGCATCCTCCCAAGCTGTCCCCCGCCCAGTATTCCAAGGGTTTTGTTCAGATCAACCATAATTTAAAAAAGTCCTTTTGAGCCCACAATGATACATTTTTTCAATGAAACCGGGAGGTGCCTGATTATTTCCTGATTTCCTGCAAGATTAATTACCTTCGCGCTCTTATCTCGCTATGCGAATTAGTTTTATGAACCAGAAGGTAAAAATCAGGGATAAAGAATTCAGGGTGCTCATCGATGCGGACCGTATCCGGCAGCGGGTAGAGGAAATCGCCCTGCAGATCAATGCCGACTATAAGGGAAAATCGCCTTTGTTTTTGGGTGTGCTCAACGGCGCTTTCCTTTTTGCCGCTGACCTGTTCAAGAAAATAGACCTCACCTGCGAGCTTTCATTCATCCGTGTTTCATCCTACCAGGGAACCTCTTCAACAGGTCAGGTAAAAAACCTGATTGGCCTGAATGAGAACATTACCGGACGCGACGTGATCATTATTGAAGACATTGTGGATACCGGTGACACCATGCTGTATCTGATGGAAGAGCTGAACAGGCAAAAGCCTGCTTCGGTAAAGCTGGCCACTGCTGTTTTTAAACCCGAAGCTTTGCGGCATCCCATCACTCCGGATTATGTGGGTTTTGAAGTCCCTCCTGCATTCCTTGTCGGGTACGGGCTTGATTATGACGGCCTGGGTAGAAACCTGAATGACATTTATGTTTTAGACAAATAACACCTGAAAACACTCAAAAGCTTATGTTGAACATCGTACTCTTTGGCCCGCCCGGGGCCGGAAAAGGAACCCAGAGCGAAGGACTGATCAAAAAATACGGACTTGTGCACCTTTCGACCGGCGACATCCTGCGGAATGAAATTGCAAACGGAACCGCTTTGGGACTGGAAGCGAAAAAGCTGATGGATCAGGGGATCCTGGTGCCTGATGAAGTGGTGATCGGTATGATTGATTCCAGGCTGGAAGCCAATAAAAATGCAAAAGGATTTATTTTCGACGGTTTCCCCAGGACCACTGCACAGGCCGAAGCGCTTGACAAGGTGCTGGCCGGGAAGAATGAAAGCATTACCATCATGCTGGCGCTGGAAGTTGAATTCGACGAACTGGTAAAACGCATTTTACACCGGGGCACCCATTCAGGACGTCCGGATGATACAAATCCGGCAATCATTGGGAAACGGGTGGAAGAGTACAACAACAAAACGGCTCCCCTTAAAAAATACTATGAAGCACAGGGGAAATTAAAAACTATTGAGGGGATCGGATCCATTGAGCAAATTTTCAAAAAGCTCTGCGATTCCATCGATACCATCAATGCATAGAGTCATCTTACAGACCTTGCCTTCACTAAAGTAAACATGCAGGCTCAGGATAACGTTTAACATGAGCGATTCCAATTTTATAGATTATGTCAAGGTCTGCTGCCGCAGCGGTGCAGGCGGGCCGGGATCAAAGCATTTCCACCGCGACAAGCTCACGTCAAAAGGCGGGCCCGATGGCGGTGACGGCGGACGGGGCGGTCATGTAATTGTGCGCGGCAACAAACAATTATGGACCCTGCTGCATTTAAAATACCGCAAGCACATTATTGCTGCTCCGGGTGAAAGCGGAGGCAGCAGCTTAAAAACCGGCGCCGATGGAAAAGATGAAATCCTTGAAGTGCCGCTGGGAACTGTTGCAAAGGATTTTGAAACCAATGAAACGCTGTTTGAAATTTCGGAAGACGGACAGGAATTTATCATGCTTCCTGGTGGTCGCGGCGGGAAAGGAAATAATTTTTTCAAGTCATCCACCTTTCAGACCCCGCGATTTTCACAGCCCGGCGAACCCGGCAAAGAGGAATGGAAAATACTGGAATTAAAAATCATGGCCGATGTGGGCCTTGTCGGTTTTCCCAATGCAGGAAAATCCACTTTGCTTTCGGTAGTATCGGCAGCCAAACCTGAAATCGCCAACTATCCGTTTACCACCCTTGTACCCAATCTGGGTATGGTGTATTACCGCAACGATAGGTCATTTGTAATGGCCGACATACCGGGAATTATCGAAGGGGCACATGCCGGCAAAGGGCTTGGATTGCGGTTCCTGCGTCATATAGAAAGAAACTCCATTTTACTTTTTATGATACCGGCTGATTCAAAAAGTATCAGGGAGGAATATAAAATTCTGAAAAAAGAATTAAAATTGCACAATCCCGAGCTGCTGGATAAAAAACGAATCATTGCCATTTCAAAATCTGATCTGCTCGACGAGGAACTGATGAAAGAAATGAAAAAGGAATTACCGAAAGATAAAATGAATGACGGAACAAAAGTTCCCTGCCTGTTCATATCTTCAGCCACCCAGTATAATATCATGACGCTGAAAGACGAACTTTGGAAGATGCTTGCCGACTAAGATAAACACGATGCAATGTTCGAAGGACTGATTCAACTCGACACCACACTTTTTACTTTCATTAACAGCCATCACAACAGTTTCTTTGATTTCTGGATGTACTGGTCTTCCAACAGGCTGATCTGGGTTCCATTTTATATTGCACTTTCACTCATCCTGCTGAAGCACTACAACAAGCAATTTTTTTTCATGGTATTTTTCATTGGGATCATGGTTGCGGCAAGCGACCAGCTTTCGGTACTCATTAAAGAACTGGCTCAGCGCCCGCGGCCCTGTCATGATCCTGTGTTGCAGTCCTCCGTTCACCTGGTGCGGGCGTATTGCGGAGGGGCCTACGGCTTTGTGTCATCGCATGCCGCCAACACGCTTTCGCTTGCCACATTTTTATACCTGGCCTGTAACGACAACATGCGTTGGCTGAAATTTGTGATGCTGCCCTGGGCTGTGCTGATTGCATACAGCCGCGTTTATCTTGGCGCACATTATCCGCTTGATATTGTTGGGGGCTGGTTTCTCGGCATCCTGCTGGGCATACTTGCCTATTATTTTTATGTGCTGGTGGCACAGAGCAGGCGCGGGCCATTAAAATTTCACTGACATGAATTACATCTGGATATTTATCGGCGGTGGGTTGGGAAGCGTTGCCCGGTATGAGCTGGGACAAAAAATCAGCAGGTTTGCAGGAACCGGTTTCCCCTTTGCAACCCTTGGCGTGAATATAGTCAGCTGCCTGATCCTTGGAATCGTGCTGGGAATTTTTGGTCCGAAAGCGATGCAAAACAACTCGGTAAAGCTGTTTGCCGCCATCGGCTTTTGCGGCGGCTTCAGCACGTTTTCAGCATTTACGGCTGAATCATTTGAGCTGATCAGAACAGGAAATTATTTTTTTGCCGGAGCCTACATGGTGTTAAGCATTGCTGTGTGCCTCATCAGCTTTTGGGCTGGCTGGCAGGTCACCAGGATTTTTGTCTGAATCACGGATTTAAGGATTGACGCGGATAACTATTTTACTACAACGAAAAAGTGATGATGGAATTAATTCATAGTGGTATAACTGAAAAAATTACCTGCACTCCATGAGGCTGACATTGCAGGTTTTTTGATTTATTTATTTTTAGCTTAGCTGAAATTTTCATCTTAATATAAAAAAATGATTCTCCGCTCAATCATACTTTTTGGAATATTATTTCCATCCCTGCTTACAGGACAGCCTGTTTCAAAGCCATCCAACAGTTCCATACCAGCAGCTCCAAAGCTGGTGGTAGGCATTGTGGTTGACCAGATGCGCTATGATTACATATACCGGTACTGGGATCAGTTTGGTGAAGGTGGCTTTAAGAAGCTTGTTAATGAAGGTTACTTCTGTAAGAATACACATTACAATTATATTCCTACCTACACCGCACCGGGACATGCCTGCATTTATACAGGCACCACCCCATCAATCAATGGCATCATATCAAACGACTGGTACCGGAAGGCTTTTGGCGATTCGGTTTACTGCGTACAGGACGACAGTGTAAAAACGGTTGGAAGCAATTCAGCGGCGGGAAAGATGTCGCCAAAAAACCTGCTCACCTCTACAGTAACCGATGAACTTCGCTACAGCACAAATTACAGAAATAAGGTTATTGGTATTTCTTTAAAGGACAGGGGATCCATTCTTCCTGCCGGACACAGTGCCAATGCGGCTTACTGGTTTGACGGCTCAACAGGTAACTGGATCACTTCAACTTATTATATGAATGAATTGCCGGCGTGGGTCAAACAATTCAATGATTCAAAAATTTCGGACAAATATTTAAATACACCCTGGACGTTATTGCTTCCTGAAAAATCGTATACGGCCAGCACAGCAGACAACACACCTTATGAGGAGCCCTTTCCCGGGGAGACTGCCCCGGTTTTCCCCCATGATTTTCCAAAAATAAAACAGGCAAATTACGAGCTGATCAGGCGGAGCCCTTTTGGCAATACCATTACAAAAGACCTTGCCCTGCAGGCCATCATGAGTGAAAATCTTGGAAAAAACAATGTCACCGATTTTTTAGCCGTCAGCTTTTCAGCAACTGATTATGTAGGCCACCAGTTTGGTACCGATGCCATGGAAACGCAGGATACTTATTTAAGACTTGATAAAGACCTTGCAGAATTATTTTCATACCTGGAGAAAAACATGGGAAAGAATAACTTCCTTGTTTTCCTCACAGCCGATCATGCTGCAGTGCCAAACGTTCAGTACCTGAAGGCGCATGGCGTGCCGGCCGGGTTGTTCAATTTAACCATGGTGATTGATTCACTTAAAAAATTTATGACAGCCAGCTATGGCGAAGGCAACTGGATCTCCTGCGTGAATGACGACCAGGTGTATTTCAACCATGCACTAATGAATGAAAAAAAAATTGACCTGCACGAAGCGGCCGACAGAACAGCGGCATTCCTGCTGCGGTTCCATGGCGTTGCAAATACCGTTACCGCTTTTACGTTGCAGGCAGGCACTTTTGATGATCCGCCTTTAAGCCTCCTTCAAAAAGGTTATAACCAGAAGCTATCGGGCGATGTATTTATGGTGTTGTCACCCGGGTTGGTTGAATACAGGAAAACCGGAACTACCCATGGTTCGCCGTATAACTATGATACGCATGTTCCCCTTTTGTTCTATGGCTGGAAAATTCCGCATGGCAGCACAACCGAAAGGCTGCATACGGCCGACATCGCCCCCACGCTGAGCAGCTGGCTGAATATTGAGTTTCCCAACGGCAGCACGGGCAAGGTGATCCCGTTGCTGAAATAATGGTTCTCCCGGGATTTATTTACTTTGTATCCTGGAATTATGAAAGTTCAGATCTCAGCTGTCATCATTACGTTCAATGAAGAACGGAACATCGCCCGGTGCATCGATTCGCTAAAAGACATAGCGGATGAAATCCTGGTGCTCGATTCCTTTTCCACCGACCGGACCAAAGCCATTTGTACTGAAAAAAAGGTGCGTTTCATGGAGCATGCTTTCGACGGGTATATTGAACAGAAAAACCGCGCTTCCAACCTGGCTTTGCATCCCTATATTTTATCGCTTGACGCAGATGAGGCACTGAGCCCGGCATTGGCCGAATCAATATTAAAAACCAGGGAAAACTGGAAATGCGATGCCTATACGATGAACAGGCTTACCAACTATTGCGGCACCTGGATACATCACTGCAGCTGGTACCCTGATACCAAGCTGCGTTTATTTGACAAACGGAAAGGCGCATGGGGAGGAGTTAATCCGCATGATAAATTTGAAATGCAGCCCGGTGCGACCACCTGCTTTCTGAATGGAGATATTCTGCACTACAGTTATTATGATGTGGAACAGCATTACCGCCAAGCCGATAAATTTTCGACCATAAGCGCAAACATCTTATATGAAAAAGGAAAGCGTGCCTCCCTGTTGCAGCTGATCATCAGTCCTGCCATTAAATTTATCAGGGATTATTTTATCAACCTTGGATTTCTGGATGGCGCTGCAGGGTTCACCGTTTGCCGGATATCAGCTTATGCCACCTGGCAGAAATATAAAAAATTAAGGGACCTGAACCGGTCAGGAAAAAAAAGTGGAAGCTAAAATTCAACGCCTCAAACGCATCATCATCAGCCGCACCGATGCCATCGGTGATGTTATGCTTACCCTTCCGCTTTGCGGCATGCTTAAAAATAAAATGCCCGGTGTTGAAATAATTTTTTTGGGAAGGTCCTATACGCAGTCCGTTATTAACTGCTGTTCGCATGTTGATGTGTTTTTTAATGCAGATGAACTTTTTCGTGCCGGCAAAAAAGACGCTGTGAAAAAGATGCAGTCGTTACAGGCTGATGCCATCATACATGTATTTCCGGATAAACGGCTGGCATCGCTTGCAAAAGCAGCTGGCATCGGCATTCGTATTGGCACCACCAACAGGCTGTTTCACTGGATCACGGTGAACAAGCTGGTGCCGCTGGGCCGCAAAAATTCAATGCTGCATGAATCGCAGCTGAACTGTAAGCTGCTTGAACCGTTAGGGATTCATGTCGCTGCCTCACCTGAGGAGCTTGCTTCTTATGCAGGTTTTAATAAGATACCTGTGCTTAAACCTGAATATGAAAAGCTGCAGGATCCGTCAAAGGTAAAAGTGATCCTGCATCCGAAATCAAATGCAAGCGCACGTGAATGGAGCCTGAAGCGATACAGTGAATTGATCAGCCTGCTTCCTGCAAATCAGTATCAGCTATTTGTAAGCGGTACAAATGCTGAACGGGAGCTGATGAAAGAATGGATGCTAACCCTGCCGGCAAATGTTATTGATGTTACAGGTAAGTTTACACTCGACCAGTTTATTGCATTCATCAGCAAAGCTGATTACCTTGTAGCTGCCAGCACCGGACCGCTGCACATCGCTGCAGCCTCCGGCATTGGCGCCATCGGGATCTATCCACCCATCAGGCCCATGCATCCGGGGAGATGGAAACCGCTGGGGAAGAAAGCTGTTGCACTTGTGCTCCCTAAAACCTGTAATGATTGCAGAAGCAACCCACAATCGTGTCATTGCATGAATGACATCAGCGCCAGGCAGGTGGCTGATGAAATATTAAAACAATCCTGACCGTAAAGAAACTACAGTTATAGTTGCAGAAAATGAATGTAAAAAAAGTCATACTGAATTCCATTTACTCTTTTCTTAAGTTATATAACAGGAAATCAGATAAGCTCATTATTAAAAAACCGGCGGGTGCAATGGGATCCGGGGCTGATTTTTATTCACTGAAAGCAACCACCATTACAGGTGAACCATTGGATTTTTCAGATTTTCGTGGAAAGAAAGTGATGCTTGTCAATACGGCATCAGCCTGCGGCTACACGGCGCAGTATTCCCAGTTGGAGAAATTGCATCAGCAGTTTAAATCAAAGCTGGTGGTAATTGGATTTCCTTCGAATGATTTCGGAAAGCAGGAGCCCGGCAGCAATGAGGAAATTAGTAAATTCTGTGAAGAAGTATTTCATGTTACTTTTCCACTGGCTGAAAAAATAAATGTTATCGGCGGAGAAAAACATCCTGTGTACCGCTGGCTTAGTACCAAGGAGCTGAATGGATGGAACAACATGGCGCCGGCATGGAATTTCTGCAAGTATCTTATTGATGAAAAGGGAACGCTGAAGTGTTTTTTTTCTCAAAAAGTAAACCCGCTTGACCCTGCGCTGTTAGAGCAGATAACCTGATAACTTTATGTGAATGAGTTCGTACAGCGAACATATTAAAAATGTGATCAGCGTACTGCCTGACAGCCCCGGTGTTTACCAGTATGTGAATGCCGCAGGGCAGATCATTTATGTGGGTAAAGCAAAAAGCCTCCGGAAACGGGTGAACAGTTACTTTGTTAAAAACCACGACAGCGGCAAAACTACCGTGCTGGTGAAACAAATTGCCGACATCAGGGTGATTGTGGTTGAAACGGAATACGATGCGCTGTTGCTCGAAAACAACCTGATCAAAAAACATCAGCCGCGTTACAACATCAACCTCAAGGACGATAAGACCTATCCGTGGATCATCATTAAGAACGAACCCTTTCCGCGGGTTTTTTATACGAGGAAATTTATCAAGGACGGATCCCAATATTTCGGTCCGTATGCTTCCGTGGGAATGGTGAATACACTGCTCGACATGATCAACCAGCTTTACAAGCTGCGCAGCTGCAACCTCCAGCTGACCCCAGAGAACATCGAAAAAAAGAAATTCAAAATTTGCCTGGAGTTTCATATCGGCAATTGCAAAGGGCCCTGTGAGGCGCGGCAGACTGCAGACGATTACAACGCTTCCATCACAGAGATCAGGGAAATCCTGAAAGGAAACATCAACACGGTGATGCAGCACCTGGAAAAAAAGATGCAGGAATTTGCCGCTTCCTACCAGTATGAAAAAGCGCAACAGATGAAGCAGAAAATTGATGTGCTTGAAAAATACAAGGGTAAGTCCATCATCGTCAATCCTGCAATCCACAATGTGGATGTATACAGCATTGTGAGCGACAGCATGAACGGCTATGTAAATTACATGAAGGTACTCAACGGATCCATTGTGCAGGCCCATACCATCGAGCTGAAGAAAAAGCTGGACGAAAGCGATGAAGAGCTGCTGGGCATTGCCTTTGCTGAATTACGCACCCGCTACAACAGCACGGCCAAAGAAATCCTGGTACCTGTGCTCCCCGATGTGGAAGTGCCGGACGTGACTTTTGTGATCCCGAAAATTGGTGATAAAAAACAT
>Ga0157380_10000003_pt1 | contig 224643 bp, 181 predicted proteins | sample S35metaG_FD_119757 | JGI IMG/M metagenome (GOLD analysis project Ga0157380, IMG submission 119757) | Switchgrass rhizosphere microbial communities from Kellogg Biological Station, Michigan, USA - S3-5 metaG | ecosystem: Host-associated > Plants > Roots > Rhizosphere > Soil | place: USA...
AATCCAATTCAAATCGTTTCCAACCTAAAATAGGCTAAAACCGTTGTGTAACTAAGCTTTCAAAGAACTAATAAATAAAACGTTAGGACGCTAGTGAGTTGGGAGTTATGTTTTATGAGCACTGAAAAATTAAAGTAATACCGTTGCGGCATGGCATCGCAGCCCTTTGTTTTTTTATTACTTTTCACGCCTGATCATGCAGCCGGCTCCAGACAAGAAAATCTTACTGATTGATAGCATCCATCCTGCTTTCAGCAGCCTGATGGAAGCGCATGGCTTTGCGCTGATTGACGGAACCGGATGGACTGTTGAAGAAATCGGTGCACGGATCGGAGATTATAACGGTGTAGTTATACGCAGCAGGATCAGGATGGACGAAACCGTGCTGCGCAATGCAGGATCACTCCGGTTTATTGCACGTGCAGGTGCCGGCATGGAGAACATCGATCTGAAGTATGCTGCCGGCAGGAACATTGCTGCCCTGCATGCACCGGAAGGAAACCGTGATGCCGTAGGTGAGCATGCCATCGGCATGCTGCTTTCGCTGTTTAATCACCTGAACCGGGCTGACGACGAGGTTCGTCGCGGCATCTGGAAGCGGGAAGAAAACAGGGGCGTCGAACTGCAGGGAAAAACAGTTGGTGTGATCGGATTCGGCAACATGGGCACAGCCTTCGTCAACAAGCTGGCGGGATTTGGCGTGGAGGTGCTGGTGTATGACAAATACAAAGAAGTGGAGGATGGAAATTACTACAGGAAAGCTTCCCTGGATGAAATAACCCATGCATGTGATGTCCTCAGCCTGCATGTACCGCTGACGGAGGAAACAACGTATATGGTAAACGATGCAATAATGAGCAGGTTCAGGAAGAATTTTTACCTCATCAATACAAGCAGGGGAAAAAATGTACATACTGGTGACCTGGTCAGGAATCTGAAATCGGGCAAAGTTGCCGGAGCGGCGCTGGATGTGCTGGAATATGAAACGGCCTCCTTTGAAAGAATGGAATCCGCATCCCTGCCCGAAGCATTTCAATACCTGGCATCAAGCGACAGGGTGATACTCTCGCCGCATATAGCAGGGTGGACGGTTGAATCAAATGTTAAAATTGCAAAAACACTGGCCATGAAAATTCTGCAGCTGTATAAGATACCGATGCTTAACCAGGAAATAAAATGATCTATTCATTTAACGGCTATACGCCTGTTGTTCACGAATCGGCATTTATACACCCGCAGGCGGCGGTAACAGGCAATGTGATCATCGGCAGGAATGTTTACATCGGACCCGGTGCTGCCATTCGCGGCGACTGGGGAGAAATTATTATCGATGACGGCTGTAACGTGCAGGAAAACTGCACCATTCATATGTTCCCCGGTGTAACGGTACGGCTGTATGAAGCAGCGCATATCGGCCATGGCGCCGTGGTGCACGGAGCAACAATCGGAAAGAACGTGCTCGTAGGAATGAATGCCGTGATCATGGACCGCGTTACCGTGGGTGAAAACTGCATCATTGGTGCACTGGCATTTGTTCCGGCCGACATGCAGATTCCCGCCCGCAGGGTAGTGGTGGGAAATCCTGCAAAGATCGTTAAGGAGGTCACCGATGAAATGATTGCCTGGAAAACTGCAGGCACGGCATTGTATCAGGCTTTGCCGAAAGAGCTGTATGCAACACTTACCGCATGTGAACCATTGCGAAGCATTCCTGCAGACAGACCAAAGCAGCAGGACATTTACAAAACATGGAATGAAGTGAAACCAGGAGGAGAATCTTGAAAACAGTTTGGACTGATCAGCCGGTATGAAAACAATAATCACTGTTAAAGCGCTTACAAAAAAATACGATACGCTCGAAGCTGTTAAAGGAATCAGCTTTGATGTGTATGAAGGAGAAATTTTCGGATTGCTTGGTCCCAATGGGGCTGGTAAAACAACGACGCTTGAAATCATGGAAACACTGCGTGATAAAACCTCGGGTGAAGTGTGGATTGACGGAAAGAATGTGGACCATGAGGGTAATGAAATAAAAAAAGTGATCGGCGTACAGCTCCAGGCAGCAGGGTATTACCCGAGCCTGAGTCTGCTTGAGCTCACGGAACTTTTTTCCGGACTGTATAACGTAACGGTCGAACCGCTGAAGCTGCTGAAGATGGTTGGACTTGAAGACAAGGCAAAAGCAAAGTACAAGGAGCTCAGCGGGGGACAGAAGCAGCGTTTCTCCATTGCTTCCACGCTGATCAATCAGCCGAAAATTGTATTTCTTGATGAACCCACAACAGGACTCGATCCGCAGGCAAGAAGAAATTTATGGGACCTGATCCGGAACGTTCGTGAAAAAGGAGCCACGGTTGTACTCACGACGCATTATATGGATGAAGCGGAAAATTTGTGCGACCGTGTTGCTGTTATGGAAAAAGGGAAAGTGATTGCACTCGACACGCCCGATCATTTGATTGATCAGCTGGTTGCTTCCGGTTTTGAGCGGAAAAAGGAAGTCAGGAAGGCCAGCCTGGAAGATGTATTTTTAAACCTGACCGGCCAGGAATGGCGCGATGAATAATTTACTGAAGTAAAAAAAGGACACATGTCAAAACCATACAGCCAGCTCCGGGCCATGCTGGCCATTACCAGAGCAAGCTTCCGGTCGATCACACGGAGCCCTTCGGCCGTCGTATTTACGCTTGCCTTCCCGATGATATTTATTCTTGTCTTCGGATTTTTATCCGGTGGAAGCATCAGCATTGATGTGGGTGTAAAAAAAGAAGCCGATAGATTCAATCCTGTTTACCAGCAGCTGAAAAACATCCCTGTTTTGCATCTCATTGAAGACAAAACGGAAGGAGAAATGGACAACGACCTGGTGAAAGGCAGGCTTGACGCCATTTTGAATATCAGGCCCAACCTGACAGACTCAGGGAATGCACTCTTCATTATTGACATGCAAACCACTGCTGCTTCGCGCGATCATGGCGGTATGCTTAAAATGATCGTGGATAACGTAATCAATAAAATGAACCTGGAGGATGCAAAGCTTAAAAGCACCGTTGCAGAAATAAGACAAACGGAGGTGACAGGCAGGGAATACAAGACCATTGACTTTATTCTGCCCGGCCAGCTTGGATTTTCATTGCTAAGCACGGGGGTATTCGGAACAGCATTTGTTTTTTTCAGCCTGCGGCAGACCCTGGTTATCAAGCGGTTTTTTGCGACACCGATTAAACGCGCCTATATTGTGCTGGGCGAAGCATGCAGCAGGATGATCTTTGCATTGCTTGGCGCCATTTTTATTATTTCCATCGGCTACTTTGCATTCGGATTTACGCTCATTCACGGATTTGTCACCATGCTGAATATGTTGGTGCTGGCCATACTGGGCCTGACTGTTTTTATGGGATTCGGATTTATTATTTCCGGACTTGCAAAAAGCGAAAGCACCATTCCGCCCATGGCCAACCTGATTACATTGCCGCAATTTCTCCTGTCGGGAACATTTTTCAGCATTCAGGCTTTTCCTTCCTGGCTGAGGCCGGTCTGCAAAATTTTACCGTTAACCTATCTGAATGATGCCATGCGTAAAGTTGCGTTCGAAGGGGCCGGACTATTTGATATAGGGCAACAGTTACTGGTCATGCTGGTCTGGGGAATTATTGTTTATGCCATTGCATTTAAAGTTTTCAGGTGGGAATAATATAAAATGTACTGCATCTTGTATTCAGATTCTTATCATATTTGTGTCTTAAAATTAATCCTGTTGTCATGAAAAAAATCTTTACCCTCTCATTTCTGTTTATTGTTACGGCCGTTACCTGCAGCTTTGGCCAGGAAACAAAAACCAAAGCCGAGCTGTTGCCTGATACCGTTATCGGAGCCTTCAAGGCCAAATATAAAAAAGTGGAAGTCGACCAATGGCTTGAAGAAGACGGAAACTATAAAGCCGTTTTTAAAAAGGGACCGGCAAAATACAAAGCCACTTTTAATGTGGATGGCAAATGGCTGGCAACTTCAACCGAAGTGGATAAGGATAAAGTAAGCGGTGGTATTAAGAAGTCGCTGAAAAACAGTGATTACAAAGACTGGAAAATAGCCAGGTGTGAAAAAACAGAAACGCCGGAAGTCCAGAAAATGTATTATGTAAAAGTTAAGAAGGGCAAGGAGGAAAAAACGCTGGCCTTTGATGCTACGGGTAAAATGCTTGACAAGTAGCCGGTCAGGAGCCGGTCTCCTTTTAAATAAATCAGATGATGAACCGGATTTTTTCTTTGCTATTCATGCTGTTGCTGGCTTTTCAAAGCAATGGAACCATTATTACGGGGCGGGTGACCGATGTCAGCAACAGGCCGTTGCCTTTTGCCAATGTTTATATTAAAGGTACGACGCACGGCACAAACACCAACGACGACGGTGTATATGCCATCAGTGTGGAGCCCGGCAAACATCAGCTGGTATTTAAATACCTGGGTTATAAAACCATCACCAGAGAAGTTACGGCCGAAGCGGAAAAAATCACATTAGACGTAACGCTGGAAGTTGAAAATTATCAGATCGCAGAAGTGGTGATCAGCAGCAATGCTGAAGATCCTGCTTATGCCATCATTCGCAATGCACAGAAAAAAAGAAAGTTCTACCTCGAGCAGGTCAATTCATTTTCATGCGATGTATACATCAAGGGTGTACAGAAGCTGACGAAGTATCCGAAGAAAATCCTCGGGCAGGAAATTAATTTCGAAGGCATGCTCGATACGGCAACCGGGATTATTTATTTATCGGAATCGGTTTCCAAATTTTATTTTAAGAAGCCTGATCTTACCAAGGAGCACATGATCTCGTCCAAGGTGAGCGGTTCCAACAAGGCATTCAGCTTTAACCAGAATGCCATGATGCAGTATAATTTTTATAATAACATGGTGGGCGAAGGAGGACTGAGTGAAAGGGGGTTCGTATCGCCCATCGCTTCGTCGGCCATGCTTTACTATAAATACAAACTGGTGGGAACATTTACGGAGAACAACCAGCAGATTGAGAAAATAGAAGTTATTCCCATCCGTCCTACCGATCCTTCCTTCAGGGGGTATATCAATATTGTCGACAGCACCTGGCGGATTCACAGCCTCGATCTTGTGCTGACCAAGGAATCGCAATTGCAGTTTGTGGATACCCTGCGCCTGGAACAGGTGTACCTGCCTGTAGGCGGACATGAAGACATCTGGATGCCGGTGTCGGGAAAATTCAGCTTTACCATCAACCTGTTTGGATTTGAAGGAGCGGGAAGCTTTATCGGCATCAATTCAAACTTTGAGATAGATCCCCAGCTTGACAAGAATTTCTTTGATGGCGAAGTGCTGAAAATAAACAAGGATGCAAACCTGAAAGACATGAACTACTGGCTCAGCATGCGGCCGGTTCCATTGTCGAATGAAGAATCGGTAGACTACATTAAAAAGGACAGCATGGAAGTGATCAGGGAATCAAAGCCTTACAAGGATTCGCTCGACAGGGAGTCCAATAAAATAACAGCTGGAAAAATCCTGCTGACGGGTTACACATACAGGCAGCGTTATAAAAACCAGGAATTCAATTTTTCACCGCTCCTCCGGAATGTCCAGTTCAATACCGTGGAAGGTTTGCGTGTAGGCCTAAACGTTGACTACACCAAATCCTACGAAAACAGGAAAAGCTGGAGCATTTCACCGCAGGTGTCTTATGGTTTTGCCAATGAAACCTACCAGGCTTCAGTCCGGTTCCGGTACAATTACAACCCGTTAAAGTTTGCCGCAATCATTGTGGAGGGCGGACAGGATGCGGTGCAATACAATAACCAGAATCCCATTTTGCCTGTTATCAATACGGCATATACACTTTTTGGCGAACAAAATTACATGAAGCTGTATCAGAAAAGGTACCTGTTTGCAGAACACAAATCCGAAATCATCAACGGGCTTAATCTCTCCTTATCCATGGGTTACTACGACAGGCTACCCATGGTCAACCACACTGATTATACGCTGATTGACAAAGAGGGCAGGGAATATACCTCAAACGACCCGCAGTACCCGGATGATGCACTGAACCAGCCGCCCTTTGAAAGAAACCAGCTGTTTATTCCACAGGTGCTGATGCGCATCCGGTTCAAACAAAAATATATTTCACGCCCGGATAATAAATTTATCCTCGGATCAAAATATCCAACACTCCTGATCACATACAGGAAAGCCTTTAACAAGGTGCTCGGCAGCGATTCGTACTTTGATTATATTAAAATTGGCGTTGAAGACGAAATGCGCCTGGGCATTTTTGGTTCGATGGAATACAATATTAGCTATGCCAATTTTCCCGGATCAAAAAAAGTCGAATTCATTAATTATGAACACTACCTGGGAAACCAAACTGTCATCTCCTCTTTCAACCTGAGCAGGTATAACCTGTTGGATTACTATACGCACAGCAATGATGGGGAATCGGTGCAGGGTCACCTGGAGCACAGCTTCAACGGCTTTATCCTGAATAAAATTCCGCTGATGCGAAGGCTGAAACTAAATGAAATAGCAGGATTTCATTATTTGTATGTGAATGGTCTGCCTGGCTACTATGAATACAGCATCGGCTTTGAAAAACTGGGGCTGATCAGGATTGATTATGTATCTTCCTTTGCACCAAACACAAAACCGGTTTTTGGTGTTGTTGTCGGATTTGCATTGTTGCAGTAAGTACGGTAGTCAGAGCCATGCCGCATGATTTAAAAAATAACTTTACCTTGCAAAAAATCGGCAGCAGCAACACTTCAGCATCCCGGATGAATAACAAGGTGAAGAAATTCATTTACGTATGTATTTTATTGTCAGCCTGGATGTATGCTCCTGCCCAGAAGCAGGGCCAGCCGCTGGTGGATTCGCTGCTTGCCGCGTTGCCTGAAATGAAGGAAGACACCAACGGTGTTTTGTTGCTCAGCCAGCTCAGCAAAGCTTTCTACACCATTGATCCTGATATGGGAATCGGCTATGGCCAGCAGGGTTTGATCCTTGGTAAGAAGCTGGGCTATGAAAGGGGATTGGCTTCAATGAACAATTCCATGGCAGCCAATTTTTACATGAAGTCGGATTATCCGCAGGCCATTTACTTTTTTGAAAAATCGGCATTCCTTTATAAGAAACTGGGTGATAAAAAAGGCACCGCTTCGGCGCTGGGAAATATGGCCATTATTTTTCAGCGGCAGAGCAATTTTGCGAAATCACTGGAGTATCATTTTCTCGCTTTGAAAATGAATGAAGAGGCCGGCAGCCAGTCGAGCATTGCCACTAACCTGCAAAACATAGGCATTTTATATTATTCACTTCACGATTTTAAAAAAGCGCTGAGCTATTATCAGAAGGCTGTGGCCATATTCGAGAAATTGAAAAATAATTCCGGTCTGGCCGGAAATTACACCAACATCAGCAACGTATATGCCGCCATGAAGCAGCACGACCAGGCTATTGAATATGTACTAAAAGCCATGGAGCTGTATGATAAAACAGGAGATAAGGCAAACATGGCAACCTGCCTGGGCAACCTGGGTAACCGTTACTTTGAAAAGGGAGATGTCCTGAAGGCATTTGAAAACATTTTCAGCGCCCTGCGCATCAATGAATCGATCGGAAATAAAAATGGCTCCGGTGTCAATTATGGAAACGTGGGAAGCCTGTATTTTTTTGTTGCCACCGATACAACAGCAGAAACGCCACTTCCTGATTCACTGAAAAACAGGAAGGCCATGCTGAAAAAAGCTGAAGCCTATTTCACGGAAGCCATTGCCATAGCCAAGCAGATCGGCGACCTGGACATGATGCAAAATAATTACATGGACCTTTCGGAAGCGCAGACAGCCATGGGTGAACACGGAGCGGCGCTGGCCAGCTATAAAAAAAGTGTAGTCATTTCCGATTCCATTTTTTCACAGGAAAGCAAGAACAAGCTGCTTGACCTGGAAAAGCAACGGGAAGAAAACCTGCAGCAGAAAGAAATGGAAATTCAAAGGCTGAAGCTGGTGAAGGCTGAAAATGAACGTTATTATTTTATTATCGGATTTGTTTTATTGGGCCTGTTGCTGCTGGTGCTATTGAACCGCTTCCGCGTGAAAAAGCGCAGCAGTGAACAGCTTGAAAAAGCGTATCACGACCTGAAAGCCACCCAGCAACAGCTCATCCACCAGGAAAAGATGGCATCGCTTGGCGCGCTTACTGCTGGCATTGCACATGAAATAAAAAACCCGCTCAACTTTGTAAATAATTTTTCAGAGGTCTCCGCTGAACAGGTGGATGAATTGATTGCTGCTGAAGACACCGCTGAAAAAAATGAAATTGCCAGGGGATTGCGCATGAACCTGGAAAAAATTTCACAACATGGCAAGCGTGCCGATTCCATTGTACAAAGCATGCTGCAGCATGCCCGTCATGGCGAAGCTGAAGCCGGCCTGACAGACATCAACAAGCTGTGCAATGAAATTGCCGACCTGGCGCTTCATGGTATGCAGGCCAACCTGCCAGGCTTCCACGCCGATGTGGTAAAAGTTTTTGATCCGGCGCTGCAACCGGTTAAAGCGGTTTCACAAAATATTTCACGGGTGCTGGTCAACCTGCTGAACAATGCTTTTTATGCACTGAATGAAAAATGCATCAGCGATAAGAAAAACGGATCGGTTTTCCGTCCTGCTGTTATGATCACGACCAGGCAGGTTGATAAAACGGTGCAGATCAGCATCAGGGATAACGGTACGGGTATACCTGATGGTACCAGGCAAAAAATTTTCGAACCCTTTTTTACCACCAAGCCATCAGGTGAAGGCACCGGCCTGGGCCTTAGCATCTGCTACGATATCATTAAAGCCCATGGTGGTAACCTTTCAGTTGACAGCGTACTGAATGAATATACGGAGTTTGTGATTTCATTGCCGGCGTGAGTTTTCTGATGTTTTTTTCATATAAAAGTAGCTATGTTGTAAATTTCATATTCATCAGCTTTTACTCCTTCAAAACTTTCCCGGACCACTCCTTGCCAGCTCTATCAGTGATTTTATAAAAATACAATCCCGGTGTTAGTTTTGCTGTATTGATTTCCGCCGATAAACTGAAACCATGGGTAAATACCCTTGCGCCAAAAATATTAAACAGCTGTATGGAATAGTCATTCTGATGGCTCATGCTGACCTTCAGCTCATTATTGAAAGGGTTTGGGAATACAAGGCTATTTTTTTTGTCATGCTCCTCAACGCCATTTGGCGTATAACAGCTTTGTGAAATGGAAATGCAGGTTAAGGAATCCGGGGAAAGGCAGACATCATCAATATAGTAATACGTAATCAAGTGGATTCCAGTATCACTATGCTGTACATGTGCACTGTCGAAAAAACATCCGAATGCGATATAATTATACGCCGAATCTGCAATAAAGCTACCGCAGATATACACCCAGCCAGCGGTATCGGTTACAATTGAATCTGAATAAAAATTTGCTGTATTGTCAATTGCAGGACTTCCATCTGTCATACCTGATCCAAATGAATTAACGGAAAGCTTGCAGCCAAATTTATTCGTGCCGGTTCTCCAATTTGGATTAGCATCACTAAGACTTAAGTAAAATGATACAAAATATCTAATTCCAGATACCAATGCCGTGTCAAGCTTTGTTTGAATGGCTTCTCTAAAAGATGGCCCACTCCAATCATAACTATACAGACCATTATATCCACATCCACTATGTGCAGGTTGTTGTCCAAAATAATTGTTAGGTACTGAAGAAATATTAAATGGCGCACATGAATTAAAATAATCGGCGTGATATTCAATGTTTTGCCATAATTGCGCTGTCTTTAAAAGTTGATTAGGGCAGGTGTCATAAATTTCAAATCCGGCATTCGGAATATAATTTTGGGAAAAAGATGTATTCCAGAAATTAAGTAGAAAAAAAACTAAAACATAAAAGAAACTCTTCATTTGTAATATTTTATATTAATTACGGCATTCGGAGTCCTATAGAAACCGTTCTCCGAATGCCATTTAAGTTAATTTATCAAAATTTTTGTATTCTCTTTTTCCTGCTTTTCATTCAATAGGTTCAGCTGATACAATCCTGCATTGCACTTCTTTAACGAGGACGAGAGTTCGTTTTCAAGTTCCTGACTGTAACCTGTAACCTGCAAGAGCGATTCGCCTATCATGTTATAGAGCGATATTGTATATTTCTGATCATTCTTAAGATTCAGATGAATCACACCCTGCTCGCGGTTAACAGGATTTGGATAAACCAAATGATTATTAAAATTGATGTTATTGTCTCCCATCCTAGGCGTCGACCCGCTGGTTACAATTTTAACATTGATATCTCCACTACCTCCAGTGTTTCCGTCCCACCAGGCATACAATAGATCATTTGTATTATGACAGGCAACAGCAACCAATGAAGTGCTATTACTGTTTGCTCCTTTCGCAGTATTATCCAAACCATTAATTTCGCAACCAGTATATGTTCCAGTGATTAGAGGTTGCATAGAAGGATAATTTGTCGGAGCTGTAACACTGTTTTTATTATAAATCGGATTTGCATAGACATGGGCCGGGAATGTGCCGGTTGGAAAAACTGCTGAATGGGGTGAATCACCATATTCCATTGTCCAGCATATCACTACATGTGTATTGTCAATGTCGTAGGCTACTACAGGGGAATAATTAGAAGAGATGGGCGATCCGGAAACATCAATATTCTCAGGAGGGGTGTAGCTGTTTACGTTTTCAAAAGCAGCCTGGCCCGAACCGGTGAAGTTATCGGAAGTGACATTGTATTCTGAATACCGGGTGCAGGCGCATCCTGTGTCCCACATGGCTGTCATGGCAAAAATAGACGTTTCGTTCGAATTTAGATCGCCCATGGTGCAAACAACCGTAAATTCATCTTCCTGTGCATCATTACCTCCGCCTGAGGAGTTGTACATATTGGCTGCAATTCTTGGTAGTAGAAAAAATCCGTTTCCCGGAGCTGTATAATCATAGCTGCTGTATACTGCAGGTACACCACCACCTGTGAATATGCTGGAAAAGGTTTGGGTTTGTTCCGTAATCACTTCAAATAAACCGCATCTGATGTAAGTGTAATAGATTCTATTGTCTGAGTTGGTCTGATTCTTCCCATACAGTGCGACATCAGGATAATATATGCTGCTGCAATTGGCCATGTTAGGGATATTCAACATTTTTTCCTGGCCTAGCGAGTAGTAAGGATTTGAACCAGATAATTTACCCGCTACTGTATGCAGGTTATTACTATTTTCCCATGCAAAGGCAAAATAACCCCTGCTGTCGGCATCTATGCGGGGAAACCAGCTTGAACTGCAGCTGTATGTTTTCGTATAATAAAGGGAAAATGAAGGAGATGCCGGATTGAACTGATACAGTTTAAATACCACTGTAGCAATGGGATTACCTCCACCACCGGCCAAACCGTATACTACGGCAATATATGGTTCGCTAACCAGCTGGTTATTATACAGGATAACCACATCAGCACCATAGGCTCCGCTGGGCAAACTGATAGTTCCAAAGTATGTAGAAGAAGTGGAGCCATCGGTCCAGTGCCAGTAAATGCCAGGACTTGTGCCATCATATGCTACGGCATACATGGGAGAGCAGCCGGTACATCCCATATTGGAATAATTGAAATTCCGCACGTCGCAATTCAGGTCAGTTAATGCGGATTGACTCGAGGCTATGGTTGTAATCCCAACAGTTCCGGGATAGTATTGTGCCATCATGGAGATTGGCTTTGTTATTATGATCAATAAAATGGTTAGTAAGGTAATTAAAATATTTGTTTTCATCAGATTAGTTTTTAAAATTAGTAAAATAGATTGAGATAAAAAAGCAGAAAAAAGGCCACAGATATTTCTTACTGAATATCTGTGGCCAACACGCAGATGATGTGAAACCCTGTATTATTCTTATGAAAGGGTAAAGCGGCTTAAGGTTTTTCATGATTTCAGGTTTAAATAACTTTACAAACCTAAGCTCAACCTTTGCCTGATCCAAATATTTGTGGGGTATACTTGTGGGTATAGTACTACCCCTTAGGGGGTATATCTAATTGGTGATTTCACTTGAATTAAAAAACTCCTGTACGCCAACAATATAGTGTTTAAGCGAATACCGGATCAGTTCTGCATTTGAATGCCCTTTAATTTTCTTCAGTAAATTCCTGCGATGCTTTTTTACAGTTTCTTCTGAAACGTTAAGATGTGTTGCAATTTCCTTGGAGTGTTTTCCAAAGGTGATGTCCCTCAAAACTTCTTTTTCTCTTGATGTTAAGCGGTTGCATTTGTTGTCTGGGAAATACATATGTTTTTTCCTTATCAACTCTTTGACATTATGATCTCTGAAAATATTTCCTTTGGTTACAGCTTCAATTGCTTCTCCAAGGATTTCCTGATTACAAGTTTTGCTTATTATTCCATCAACTTCATGGTTTATCAGTATTTCAATGGTAGTGGGATTCACCTGGTTAAGTAAAGCTATAATACGAACAGACGGATATTCTGTTTTGATAACTTTTATACAATCATCAATTCCGACAACTGAAATCAATGAATCAATAAGCAGAACATTCACTTCTTTATTAGAAATAATACTGATAACTTCAGTTCCATTCTTAACTTCATACACAGAACCCTTATAGCCAAGATTCTGAAGTGCCATTTTAATTCCACACCTGTAAAACGGTTGTTTATCAGCGATCAAAAAAATTAATTCAGTATGCATATTCCGGTGCAAAATTTAAATTCCGGGCGTTAAAGAAAAAAATAGCAACTTTTAAACAGTGAACTAAATTTTTGTAAAAGTTGCAAAATTTCTATTCTTATCAAAGACCTGTTTATTATTCCAATGAGCTATTTTCACATTCAGTGTGACGTATTCATTATAATTTTGTAATATTATTTTTAACCGCAAAACGGAAAAGGTCGATGTTGTTTTTTGTGCCTGTTTTATGATACAAGGCTGCTTTATGGTATTCAACGGTTTTAGGTGATATATTCATTTTCTCACCAATCTGGGTAGCCGTCAGTCCTTCAAAAATATAAAGCATGATTTTTTTTTCCATTTCAGAAACTGGCTTTGGCTGTTGCGTTGACATTTCCTTATTGTTATTCAATACGCTGCTGGCCAGTATTTTTATAACATCCTTATGAATATATTTTTCATTTCTCATCACTGCCTGGATAGCCTTTTGCAGATCGGAGAGAGAAATACTCTTCATAAGAAAACAGTCGGATCCGTAAGCATTCATCTGCAGCATGCTGTTAAAATCGTTGTGCGATGTCAATGCAATTACCTTAACTGCCGGAAACTCCTTTTTTATTATTTTAGTAGTGGCAAAACCGTCAATTCCAGGTATGTCTAATTCAATCAGAACCAGGTCAACAGATTCCCTTGTTAAAAGCGCAATGGCTTCCAGTCCATCACCCGCTTCGTGGATCATTCCCGTTTCAGGCAGTTCCATTAAAAGTGCGGCTACACCCTTACGCACCAGGGAGAGGTCATCAACCAGTAAAATGTTTAATCCAGTGTGCCCATAAACCATCATGACCGACAGAATTCTTAAGCTGACTTACCCAATTTTGAGCTTTAATCAGAAAAAATAGAAAACGACTAAGCTACAAAACGCAATTGATATAAGTAAATAAATTCAGATAAATATAACTTTAAATTATTGTTAATTAATTAGATAAAAAAATAAAAGGATAAGTTTCAAACAAAAACACATGTTATATTTAGATATTTTAAGTACTTTTTTTAATTTGGAAATAAATGCAATTTTGGCTGTAACATTCCCGGATGGGCAGCCGTCACATACACAGATAAAGGAGCACCTGAACCCCGCTTAATGACACCCTCGCAGTACAATCAATGTGTTGACCAGTTTGCCGACCAGGTTTACCGGTTTATATTGCATCATATTAAAGATGAGGATGATGCGCGGGATGTTGTGCAGGATACTTTTGAAAAGCTGTGGATCAATGCGGCCAATGTGAACCATGAGAAAGCGAAGTCCTATATGTTCACAACAGCCTATCATACCATGATTGACAGGATCAGGAGGGGAAAGAAAATGACGAATTTCGAAGAAGTCAATTACCAGGATCATTACCATAACGAACAGTATTCTGATTTGAAAGAAGTACTGCAGGAAGCGGTAGCAAAACTTCCAGAAATACAGCGGAGCGTGATCCTGCTGCGCGATTATGAAGGGTACAGCTATGAAGAAATAGGTGAAATCTGCGGGCTGAATGAATCGCAGGTGAAAGTTTACATTTACAGGGCCAGGGTATTTTTAAAGGAATACATTGGCAGCATCAGGAACCTGATATAACAGGATGAAAAAACGGGATGAAGATTAATAAACACAATTACGAAAAATATTTCCTCGACTACCACGAGGGGAACCTTCCGGCAGAGCTGGTTGCAGAGCTGTTTATTTTCCTGGAAAGTCACCCTGACCTGAAAGCTGAATTTGAAAGCTTTGAAAACATTTCACTCTCCGATCCCCCTGTTTTTACATTTCCCGACAAGGACCTTTTAAAAAAGGGCACCCTGGATGAAAGCAACTACAGCCGTTATTTTGTTGCATACGTGGAGGGAACACTTAATCACCATGAAAAACTGATGGTGAAAGAATTCCTGATAAAGTTTCCGCAATACAAAAAGGAGCTTGCACTTTTTGAAAAAACAAAACTGATCCCTGACCCGGCCATCGTTTATGCGGAAAAGCATGAACTGAAAAAACCTGTTCCGTTATTTGCTGAACGGAAAACGTGGTACTACATTGCCGCCGCCGCCTGCATCCTGCTGCTGCTTGGAGTGTTTGTTATCAACAGGAATTCACCGGGCGAAACGCAGTTTGCTCAACAGGATACAGCAAAGCAAAATGAAAATGCTGCAGAAAAAATTGAAAAAACGCCTGTGGCAAACATTGATGAAAAAGAAGCAGCTGCTGAAAACAATGCTGAAAATGAAAAGAAGAATGCAAATGAACTGAAACGTCAGGCAACAGGAGGAACGCTTGCACAGCATCCGGAAAAAAATAAAAACAGAAATAAAAATTATAACAACATAAAAGATAATCCTGTTCATCAGGAGCCGCAGATACAACGTGATCACCTTGCCTACATGCAGCCGATAGCGCCCGCACTGGCAGCAGAACAGCCAACAGCTGAGCTGACGGGTGAAAAAGCCGGATCAAAACGGCAACCGTATACGTTAACGGCATCATCGGATATCAAATCATACCTCACGCTGCGGGAAATGCTTGCAAAATATTCAACCGACAGGCTCATGCAGGGCATTGATGACAAGCCGTTGGCAAAAGAGCTTTCCAATAAGAGAATCAGCAAGAAAGGCAAACGAATCCAGGTGGCAGGATGGTGCCTGCAGAAAGTGACCGGCAAAACCGTGCAGGTGAAAACTACTTATGATGATCAGGGTAAGCTTACCGCCTATCATATATCAGCAGGACGGTTGAAGTTCGGAAAAACTTTCGCTTCACGGTGAAAGAGCTGTAACATCCTGTTGACACAGTTCGTCACAGGAATATAAAACAACTTATATATTATTTATGAAAACGATAAACAGAAGGAAGGGCGATAGCAAAACGAAGAGCAGAAATGGAGCCCCATCCCTTATCACCGGCTTCCTGTTAGTATTGCTTCCGCTTCCGCTGCTGGCCCAGGAAACAACCATCAAGCTCGATCCCTTTACCAAAATAAGCGTGAACAATTCAGCCAAGGTGAAGCTTGTTCAGGGCGACAGCTACAGCATCAGCTTTGAAGGCACAGCAAAGGATGAGGAAAAAATCAAAGAGATGGTGGAAGGTGATGAGCTGGAGATCCGCGGAACCGAGCTGACAAGGGTCACCGTGACATTCCGCAAGCTGCAAGAAATTGAAATCAAAGGGATGGCAACGGTTAAATGCGCCGACCCGATTCAGGCAGATGAGTTCACCATCGATATTTCAGGCTCTGGTGAAGTAACGCTTAACCTAAACGCAAAAAGCACTGATGTGGACATCAGCGGCGCCGGCAGCCTTACCATTTCCGGATCATCTGAAACGCTTGACATGGATATTTCAGGTGCAGGCAATGTTACCGCCGACGATTTCAGGGTGAAGGTTTGCAATGCCGATATCAGCGGGAGCGGCCATTGCAGCCTGAACGTGACCGATGAACTGAACACGAACATCAGCGGCAGCGGAGCGATCACCTATCAGAATCCCCCGGCCAAAATCAACAAAGACATCAGCGGAATGGGACACATTGGAGATGACTATACCAATGGCGATGATGATGACACCACCAGGATAAGTCTTGGTGATAAAAAAGTGCTGATCATCGGATCGAAGGACCCTTCAAAGAAATCCAAAAAGGATAAAGTGAAACCGCACTGGGCAGGATTTGAAATGGGGCTTAACGGATATATGACGCCTGAGCAGAAAATGTATCCTGCGGGATATGACTACCTCCAGCTGAATCCTTCCAAATCAGTAGCTGTGAATATCAATGTCTTTGATCATGGCATCAAGCTCTACAGGCGGAACCTGATGCTCGTGACTGGTTTTGGGTTTGGATGGAACAACTACATGTTCAAGCATAATGATGTCGTCCTGGCTAACGGAGGTAATGGCATCTATGGTGTTGCAGTTGATTCTTTGCATTTCAACAAAAACAAGCTGAATGTCTGTTACATGACTTCACCGCTGCTGCTTGAATATAACACAAGCCAGTATGCAAAAAATTCTTTCCACATTTCAGCGGGAGCTGTGTTCGGTTATAAGATCGGTTCACATACCAAGCAGGTATATTCGGATGAGGGAAAAAAGGTTAAGCCCAAAACATATTCTGAATTCAGCATCAACCCATGGCGCGTGGACCTGACGGCCCGCATCGGGTACCGGTTCCTGAACGTCTTCGCCAATTATGATCTTGTCTCGCTTTTCAGAGACAATAAAGGTCCTGAACTGCATCCATACACTCTTGGAATAACACTGGTGGACTGGTAAAGCAAAAGCAGGGGTTCAAGCGGGAAAGCATCGAGGGCTTTCCCGTTTTTTTTTAAATAGTTCAATGACTACCCGAAAGCTGCCTATTGATTTAAGAACAAGGAATGATGATTTTTGATTTTGGAAGCGTCAGTTCTTCCCCATATTGAAAAACAATAATTTCTGTTCCAATACGAATTATTGAAGCTTTCTTTTATCTGAATCACTGATTTAACCGATTAATGGATTTCACGGAAATTATTTTCGCACTGTACATGAAGGGCACGCGCTGGAAGCGCGAGCCAGGTACCAGGTTTTCGAAACTTTCAAACCTGATAACTTTCTAACTTCCTAGCCTGCTAACGTTTCTTTTATTTCAGAGTCAAATGATTACTTTTGGACAGGACAAAAAGGATATGAAAAACAAGATCGACATACTGAATAATAAAATAAACCTGGCGCAGCAGGGTGGAGGCAAGAAGCGGATTGAAGCCCAGCATAAAAAGGGCAAGCTGACGGCACGGGAACGGCTTCATTTCCTTCTCGACGAAGGAAGCTTTGAGGAGATTGGCATGTTGGTTACTCATAGGGCAACGGACTTTGGACTGGAAAAGGAAATTTACCCGGGTGATGGTGTGGTTACCGGATACGGAACGGTTAACGGCCGGCTCGTTTATGTTTTTTCACAGGACTTCACCGTTTTCGGCGGTTCACTTTCGGAAACGCATGCTGAAAAGATATGCAGGATCATGGACCTGGCCATGCAGAACGGCGCTCCCGTGATCGGCCTCAACGATTCGGGAGGAGCAAGAATACAGGAAGGAGTGGTATCACTTGGCGGATATGCCGATATCTTTTACAGGAACACGCTGGCATCGGGTGTTATTCCGCAGATCAGCGCCATCATGGGACCCTGTGCAGGCGGCGCTGTATATTCCCCTGCCATAACCGATTTTATTATGATGGTGGAAAATACTTCGTATATGTTCGTAACCGGCCCGAACGTGGTGAAGACGGTAACGCATGAAGAAGTATCCTCAGAAGAGCTCGGTGGCGCACATGCCCATTCCACGAAATCGGGTGTAACGCATTTCTCCTGCGCCAATGAAATAGACTGCATCCGTCACCTGAAACGGCTGATCGGATTTATTCCGTCCAACTGCGAGGAAGAAGCGCCAGCTTTGCCTTATGAAAGCGGTGATGAAATGCGGCCGGGACTTCATGACATCATCCCTGCCAATCCCAACCAGCCGTATGATATGAGGGAAGTGATATATGAAGTAATAGATGAGGGTACTGCAGGATTTATGGAAGTGCATAAAAATTTTGCAGAAAATATTGTTGTCGGCTTTGCCAGGATTGCAGGTCGCAGCATCGGCATCGTAGCCAACCAGCCTGCCTACCTGGCCGGGGTGTTGGATATTCATTCCTCAACGAAAGCGGCGCGCTTTGTCAGGTTCTGCGATTGTTTCAACATTCCGTTGCTGGTGTTTGAAGACGTACCCGGATTTTTACCCGGCACCGACCAGGAATGGAATGCCATCATCACCAATGGGGCAAAATTATTATATGCATTCAGCGAAGCCACGGTCCCGCGCATTACCGTGATTACACGAAAGGCTTATGGCGGCGCTTACGATGTGATGAACTCCAAGCACATCGGAGCCGACATGAACTATGCCTGGCCATCGGCTGAAATTGCCGTGATGGGAGCGAAAGGAGCGGCCGAGATCATTTTCAAAAAAGAAATATCCGAGGCCGGTGATCCCGCAACCAAGCTCAAAGAAAAGGAAGCAGAATACAACCAGCTTTTTGCCAATCCATACAAAGCGGCTGAACGCGGCTATATAGATGAAGTGATCAGACCGGATGAAACAAGGATCAAGCTTATCAGGGCGTTTAAGATGCTTGAAAACAAAGTGGCCACGCTTCCAAAAAAGAAACATGGCAACATTCCTTTATAAGAAAGATGAATTAATACCAGCCTGGTGCTTTTGAGATCAGTCCTTTGGAATTTAAAACGTACACCAGCACGATCATCGCCAGAAACGCAATTCCGAACGCAATGGAAAGTGTTTTGTAAGTGGAAGCGTTGGCTTTCAGTTTCGCATAGCGGTAAATGTTAAATACCGCTTTTTCGGCACGGTAAAATGCACTTTCTCCTTTTACTATATAATCGAAAGCTCCGTACTTCATGATGTCAACTGCCACATCGATTTTATCCTGTCCTGAAAGCATCACCACATCGGTATTGGGACTGAGCTTTTTTATTTCCTGCAGGATCTCAAGTCCGTCCTGTGCATCCTTCACCACGCTGTTGAGGTAGTAATCAAGGAAAACGATATTCGGTTTCAGATGTATGTTTTTTAATGCATCTTCACCCGTTGAAAAAGCAACAATTTGAAAATCGGACATTTTTGATAAATGATCCTTCAGCATATCTGCATGCATCGGATCATCATCCACAATAAAAATAGTTGTTTTAGCCATGTTCTGAAATTATTTCTTTTTTAGGGGTTATACGGTTAAGCGGTTCACTTCTTCTTTCAACTCATCACACGCCTTGTTGAAGATGGTCCTGATTTTTTCTACCTGTTTGGGAATTTCTTCCAGGTTGGTTTTTTCACCGGCATTTTTTTCAACGGCAAGCGAAATAGCCTGTGCTTCTGCAGCACCCATGTATGAAAATTGCGATTTTAACGTATGGGCAGTTGTCTTCAGTGCGGCCCATTCCTGTGCCTGCACATTGTTTTCCAGTTGATTCACTAAAACCGGTGCATGTTGCAGGAACATATTGATGTACTTGGCCATTTTTTCCTTGTTGCCTCCTGTCATGCTGTTCAGGAAGCCAAGGTCGGTTGATTTGGTATTGTCGCTCATGGATTTGAAAATTAAGGCCAAACCTACATAATTTTCATCAAAAAATAATGCCGTCTGAAAAGTTTTGCTTTCAGAATGGCCATTAGCAACCAAAGGTTTAAGGGATAAACCCCCTTACTTCATAGCCATCGTTTTTTTAACCTTTTTAAGCAGCTCATCCGGCCTGAAAGGTTTGGAGAGGTATTCATTGACACCGGATTGAAAGCATTTATTGATTTCCTCAGCAGTTGCATTGGCTGTCATGGCCATGATCTTAATGCTGTTTAACGGCGGCGGCAGTTGCCTGATCCGTTTGGTTGCTTCGTATCCATCCATTTCAGGCATTTGTATATCCATCAGCACCAGGTCATATTTCTTTTTTTGTACAGCCTCCAGGGCCAACAACCCGTTCGAAGCAACTTCGATTTCAACGCCTGCTATCAGGTCCTGCAGGGTGTCAATGGCCACCATCTGGTTGAATTCATTGTCCTCTGCCAGCAGGATTTTCAAGCCATCCAGGTTTATTACTATGGCATCCTCATCTTCCTGTACTTCAGCACCTGCACCGCTGTTGCGGTCATAGGGAATTTCAAAAGCGAATTCAGTTCCGTTTCCCAGTCGGCTGCTAACACTGATCGTCCCGTTTTGCAATTCGATCAGCTGTTTGGAGATGGTCAGCCCAAGCCCGGTGCCACCGTACTTACGGTTGGTATCGTCACTGGCCTGTGAAAAGCTCTCAAAAATGGTCTGGAGCTTGTCGGCGGCAATACCAATTCCCGTATCAATAACCTGGAAGGAAAGCATGCAGCTTTCTTCATTGCTTCCGCGCAGGTTGGTGCTCAAATGGATGGTGACGGTTCCCTTCTCGGTAAACTTTATTGCATTGCCGGCCAGGTTGATCAGGATCTGTGTCAGCCTGGTAGGATCACCAATCAGTGTTGCCGGAACGTCGGGCGCCACTTCAGTGATGAGTGAAATTTTTTTCTCTTCGGCTTTAAACTGCAGGATATTGAACACGAGCCCTACCACTTCTGACGGCCTGAATGCAATGCGTTCAAACTGCATTTTGCCGGCTTCAATTTTAGAAAGATCAAGAATGTCGTTGATGATCACCAGCAGGTTATCGGCTGATTGCTGGATGGCGTTCAGGTAACGGAGCTGATCCTCCCTTGGCTCATTTTTCAGCAGCAGGTTGGTTAAGCCGATCACTGCATTCATCGGTGTCCTGATCTCATGGCTCATGTTGGCAAGGAACTGCTGCTTGAATTTTTCCGACTGCTCTGCCTTGATCCTTTGAATTTCCGAAACTTCTTTTTCCCTGAGCGTTTTCACCAATTCTTCCTTGGCTTTTTCACCACCGCGGAAAACGTACAGGTCGGCGAGCGATTTCTCAATGGTCTTTTCAAGGTCCTTGAAATCAATCGGCTTGGTGATAAAATCAAAAGCCCCGCTGTTCATCGCTTCACGGATATTCTGCAGGTCGCCATAGGCCGAAACCACTACGCATTTGCAGGGGATCTTTTTTTCACCGATTTTTTTCAGCAGGGTAAGTCCGTCCATTACAGGCATGTTGATATCGGTCAGCACAATATCCACGTCGCTGAGATCATCGAGCTTATGCAGTGCCTGCTCGCCGTTGTTTGCAAAGTCAAAAGAGAAAGATCCCTCCTTTATCTTTTGCCTGAACCGCTGGTTGATCAATAGTTCCAGATCCTGTTCGTCGTCTACAACTAAAATTTTTGCTTGCATGGTTTTACATTTTTTGTATTCTTTCTTTCAGTAACTGAAAGTCGATGGGTTTTGTAATAAAGTCATTTGCTCCTGAGCTGATGGCTTCCGTATGGTTTCTTTCATCACCATAAGCAGTTACCATCATCACCTTCAGGTGAGGAAATTCTGTTTTGATTTTTTTCAGCAATTCCAGGCCCGACATGCCGGGCATGTTAATGTCGGATAAGACAAGAACGATGTCAAGTGGCGTAAGGTTGCTGATGAAATGATAAGCATCTTCGGCAGCAAAACAAAAGTGAAAAACATATTCCCCTTCGCGGAGCTCTTTCCTGAATCGCTGCCGGAACAGTGATTCTACATCTTGTTCATCATCTACAATCAGAATTTTTTTCATGGGTGCATTAAAATTAATTTTCTTCAGGGGTTAACAGGTAATGATATGGTAAAAGAAGTAAAGGCTCCGGGTTCGGTGCTGAGCGCCAGTGAACCGCCGTGCGCCTTGATGATGTCAAAGCTCAACGACAATCCAAGTCCGGTACCTGCTCCCGCAGGCTTGGTGGTGAAGAACGGATTGAATACTTTTTCCTTCACTTCATCCGGTATACCGGTTCCGTTATCGTATGTCTTAATCACCACGCAGTCATTTTTTTTCTCCGTGATAATATGCACTTCCGGATGATAATCCGATTTGCCGTTATGCGAAAATTTCTTGCTCTTTTCGTTTACGGCATAAAATGAATTGCTTACCAGGTTAAGCAGCACCCTGCTGATGTCCTGCTGCACTACCGGAATTTTGGGAAGGGAAGGTGCCAGGAATTTTTTCATTTCACAGTTGAATTCGGGATAGTTGGCCCGCATGCTGTGATAGGCCAGGCTGAAGAAATCTTCACAGAGCTTGTTGATATCGGTAGGCTCCTTGGTTGCATCATGCACCCTGCTGTGGCTGAGCATCCCTTTCACAATGCTGTCGGCACGCTTGCCATGCTCACCAATTTTCTTGATGTTCTGGTTGAGGTCGGAAAGGATGGCCGATTTGCTTTCTTCAGTTTGCTCCTCTTTCAATTCAGCCAACAGCTCACATGAAATGTCTGCAAAATTATTGATGAAGTTAAGCGGGTTTTTTATTTCATGTGCAATGCCCGCCGTCAGTTGTCCAAGCGAGGCCATTTTCTCGGAATGGATCAGCTGGTCCTGCGCCGACTTCAGCTCTTCCATGGTACGCTGCAACGCTTTGTTTTTCAGCTCCAGCTCCCGGTGTGTTTTTTGTTGCACCTGGTAACGGTTAAAAAGTACGACGGCCATTACCAGTATTAAAATGAATCCGGCAATGAATGCATTTTTCAGAATCTTCTGCCTGGCCACTTCCGATTCCTTGATTTTATTCTGCTGGTTCAGCTGCAGGATTTCGAGGTCTTTTTTTTCCGCTTCATATTTTACCTGCAGCTCGTTAAGCTGTTTGCTTTTCTGTTCGCTGAAAAGCGAATCAGAAGCCTCCCGGAATAACAACTCATAATCCAGCGCCTGCCGGTAATCGCCTTTTAATTTATTAAGCTCGTATAATTCCTTATAACATTCGCGTATCAGCACCAGGTGATGGTGCATCTGTGCGTAATTAAGGGACTGCTGCAAATAAGATTCTGCAATTTCATATTTCCTGAGATGCGCATATACGATACCCATGTTGGAACGCATCTTTCCAATTTCAAATGAATCAACCGGGTTGGCTGAAAGAAGGTAGTGATATGCCTGCTGATATGACTGCAGCGCTTCTTCATAACGGCCGGCTTTTTTATAGGTCACGCCCAGGTTGTTAATGGAATTGATCAGGTTGCCCGTGTCGCGAAGGAGTATCATCAGGTTCATTCCCTTTTTAAAAAGTGCAATGGCTTCATCGTGCTTTCCCTGGTGACTGTTTAAAATTCCCATATCCGTATACAGGATGGCAATGCCGACGCTGTCGCCAGTTTGCCTGGCAAGCTGTTGTGAACGGTTCAGGAAATCAGCGGAATTTTTAAAGTCATTCAGCTCCGTATATACATTCCCGATTGCATTATATACAATGCCTTCCTGGAAGGTGTCTTTTAATGTTTTATAGATCTTGGCCGATTCAAGATAATGGGTCAGCGCATTTGGAAAGTCAGCCTGGTTATAATAAGAAGCGCCAAGCTGGTATTGCGATTTTGCAATCATCGGCTGGTTGCCGAGCAGGATGTATTCATCAAGCATTTTTAATCCGTGATGAACGGCCATGCTGTAATTGTTGTTGTCGGAATAAAGCTGTCTCAGTGTCCGGTGTGCGCCGGCAATCAGGGTATGATCATTTGTTTTCTCAGCCAGTTCCAGCGCCTGCATTCCAATGGCCACGGCCCCGGCAGGGTTGCTGTGCTGCAGGGCTGCTGCCTGCGCTTCAAGCTGTCGGATCTGTACACTGTCAGCTGCATGGGTAACCGTTTTCGGGCCGGTTCCCGTAACAGTTTGCGTATAGCCTGACCGTGATAAAATGAGCAACGGAAGAAATAAAAGGAGCAGATGTGTTTTCATCAGTTTCATGCAGGCAGTACAATAATAAACTCAGTAAACTGACCTTTCTGACTGTTTACCAGCAGATCACCGCCATGACCTTTCACCACGATGTCGTAGCTGAGCGAAAGTCCGAGTCCGGTACCTGAGCCTGCAGGCTTTGTGGTAAAGAACGGATTAAAGATCCTGTCCCTGATTTCATCGGGAATGCCATTGCCGTTGTCCCTTATTTTGATGGAAACACGCTTGTTGATCAGCTCCGTTGTTACCGTCACCACCGGCTTGTATCCGTTGGCTGAGCTGTTGCCGGATTTGAACTCTTCATTTTTTTCATTGACAGCATAAAAAGCGTTGTTGAGCAGGTTAAGGATCACCCGTCCGATGTCTTCACGCATTACTTTCACGGGCTGAATATGATTGTCGAAATTCGTTTCAATGGTGCAGTTGAAAATATTGTTGGTTGCCCTGATGCCATGGTAAGCCAGATGCATGAACTCATTGCAGATGTCGTTGATGTTGGTGAACTGGAATTCACCTGTGGTGGCGCGGCTGTGCTGGAGCATATTCTTCACAATACTGTCAGCCCGTTTACCGTGTGTGTTGATCTTCATCAGGTTGTCCCTGGCCTGTACAACAAGCTGTTCCTGTTCAGGTGACAGGCCTGACTGGCCCACTTCATTCAGCAGTTCGCCAGTGATTTCGGCGAAATTATTAATGAAGTTCAGCGGGTTCTTGATTTCATGGGCGATACCGGCGGTGAGCTGACCCAGTGAAGCCATTTTTTCAGAATGGATAAGCTGGTTCTGTGCTGCTTTCAGGTCAACCAGCGCAAGTTCAAGGTTGGCATTGGTAGCAGCCAGGCTTTTATTGACCTTGATAATTTCTTCTTCCGCCTGACGCAGGTCAACCACCATTTCATTGAATGCCCTTCCCAGCTCACCGATCTCATCCGTCTGAATGGCTTTCACATGTGCAAACAGATCGCCGCCTCCCACTTTCAGCGCCGCATCACGCAGGGCAAGCACGGGTACGGAGATCTGCCTTGCAAGCCAGAGCCCGATCAGGATACCGAAAACGGAGATCAGCGCACTGACCAGGAGCGAAGTTTGACGGATTTCCTTTTTGCTTTCAACAATCTCTGAAGTATTGAATCCAACCATGATCTCCCCTTTCATAATGTCGGTGGAGAAGGGGGAGATTTTAATGATCAGCAGTTCATTGGATACCCAGTTGGGGTCAGGAGTGAAATTTTCAGGAAAGGATTTAAAGACCGTTTTTTTTAAGGCCTTCTGTTTCGTCTTCTCCTCGTATATGCTGTCTGTTTGGATCATGGCAACAAAACGGAGCCTGTTGTCATCTTTAATAAAATCAATGGCGGTTTGCACGCCTTCAAAATTCTGCTCGGTAAGCGCAATCTTCACACCCAGCGAAACAGTGTTGGCCAGGGTCTGAATTTCCTTCTCATAATTCTTGAGGAGGTATTTCTCCTGCTGAGCCGGGAAAAAAAACAAAAGGAAAAAGGCAAAGATCAGGACGATGCATAAAATGGTCAGCCATATTTTTGATTGAACACCTAACCGCATTTTCCTGATTTTCCGTTTAAAAGGGGGAGGACTAAAATGTTTTTTTTCCATCAATGGTTACCATTTTGGTATTTCCCTGCGCTGCTACATCAATGATACCAATGGCCCCGGGTGTCTGCTCCACAAAGCTCTGAAGCTCGGCGATGGTGTTGAAAAATGCAGGTGCTTTTGCCTTACCCTGGAAAACAAGAGCCAGCCAGTATTTATTCAATTCATCGCCCGTCATGCCGTATATTTTTTTTGATGTGGTGGATCCCGCTTTGGTATTGGTTTTCATAAGTGCAATCACCACCTTGGTGCCGTCGCTCCAGCGTTGTCGTTCACCTCTTAAAATTGATTTCAGCTCCTGGAAATTCATTTCCGAAGGTGCGCCTTTGCCGTTGCTGATAACTGAAAGCATTCCGTCCTGTGCATTCGCCGTATTTGCAAACAGCAGCGCCATGATGCATAATAACAAAGCCGAAGGGTTTAATATATTTTTCTTTTTCATGTTGTTCCTCCTTTCTTAAAACCCGACAGCAACCTGAGCCGTAACTGTATTCGACGAATTATTGAGCTCGCTATCTTCATATTGGTATTCCAGCTTGACAACCACCAGGTAGTTGATCTGCCAGCGCAATCCTGCCAGCATGGCGATCAGGTTGTTTTTATGGTAGTAAATCTCCCCCTTGTCGTATTCAATAAAATCATACCGCACATAGCCGGTAAATTTCTTTGCAAATTTAACGCCTCCATAAGTATAAAATGCAATGGTATTTTTAGGGCCGGTTGAGTCATTGTCGTTGGTGACATAGGAAAGCTCTCCCAGCAATTCAAAGCGTTTGCCGCCGAAATAGGAAAGGGAGCCTGAATAGATCATCTGCCGGGTTAGCAGGGAAGAAGTGTCGGAGCCGCCATGATGAGAAATAACACCGGGAGAGATCATATCGTAATAAACGGATCCGCCTACCCTCCATTTTTCCCAGGGCTTGAAATGTACGGCTGCAGTGACCGATTTATATTTATCGTTATCCACTACTTCCGATGAACCGATGCCGTTGCCCACCATCAGGTCGTAGCCGATGTTGAGCTTTCCCAGGTTTTGTCCCTGAACGCTGATGCCCGTGGTATGCAGCGGAATAATGTTGGCCGAAAAAAGATAGGGCCTGAAGATGGTCGGGAAAAACACCCTTCCATGGTGGTAGGTGTCATTCCAGTAGTTGATGGGAGTATGGTGCTTTCCTACCAAAAGGTTGTGGTTGCCGGTGAAGTTGTACTTGAGCACCACGCGTTCAATGCTTACATTAAATGAAGTGGGAGAGGTGCCGAATTTAAATACACTTTCGCCAAGAAAGGAAAGCCTGTCTGATAACTCAGAGGTAATGAACAGGTCCTGTTCCCCAAGCCCGAACGAAACTTTTTCATTCTGATAATTGCCCAGCACATCCACAAATCCTTTGATCTGTGTGTCCTGGGCCATGGCTTCCATCCCGGTCAGCAAAAGCAGGGTGAAAATAAATAGGTTAAATTTTTTCATATGATGAGGGTTAAAAATAGTTCATGCAGCAGGGATTATATGCCCGCATTCAGGGTAAATGCAAGCGGCATTGACTGTTATTTTTATCCGGGTAAAGATACTATTTGCCTGATTTTTAGCAAATGGCTCCGTGCTATTATTTTAGACCCTGAAATGCCTTAAAAAATAAACTTTGTAACGGTAAATTGGTAATTTTGAATTCTTAAAATCTGCATTTGAAATCCGCATATCCGAAAAAGAACTACCTGCTGCTTCTGCTTAGCCTGCTTTTGTTTTGCACAGCCTTCTTCCTGGAACGGAAAATTGTATGGCAGACACACGACTACAAAACCCTGACTCAAAAGGCCCAGCATGCCTTGTCACGGGAGGAAAAACAGGCTTCCCTGTTCCTCGACTCCCTGGAAAGGAAAATTGCAGGTAGTCCCTCGCTAACCTGGCAGCAGGTGCATATTTGGGACGATAAAATGAAAAAGCCCCCGGAAGGGTTTACCTTTTTTGTTTTTAAAGACGGCAATACGGTATACTGGTCCGACAATTCGGTATTTTTTGAATTACCAACGGCGTCAAATCCGGGCGAGGGGGGAATTGTTTTTATGCGCAACGGCTGGTATGAATACATGGGGCGCAAGGCTGGAAACATTTCCATAGTCGGACTGCTGCTGATCAAGCACGAATACCCGCTGAAGAATAAGTACATCAACAACAGTTTCAACTACAGGCTTGGACTGCCCGAGTATGCATCGCTGCAGCTTGAAAAAAGCAAGGCGTCATGGCCTGTCGTAAATGCAAGAGGAGAGTTTCTTTTTGGAGTCGATTACAGCCAGGAGGTGCATGACAATTATTTTGAGATCCCGCTCATGATCCTTTTTTTCATGGCCATTGCCATTTTGCTGCTTTTCCTTTATGGTTTTGAAAAGTACCTCGTTGAAGCTTATCCGGCGCGTGCATTTTTGGTGATCGGATTGCTGGTGGCCCTGCGATGGGCCGGAATCTATTTCCGCTTACCTGCAGCGCTGTATGAGTTTGATTTATTCAACCCCAAATATTACGCAAGCTCATTCCTGCTTAATTCACTGGGCGATTTTTTAATCAGTGCCCTGGTATTTACCTACCTTGTTATTTTCTTTCACCATTACCTGGGTACGGTAAAGATCAGGGAAGAACGCGGCAGGTACAGGTTGCTTCTTTCTTACCAGGTTGTGTTTGTTTTCCTGTTTACATTTATCTTTTCCGTCCTGGTCAACTACCTGCTCAGCGGGCTGATCCTGGATTCAAAAATATCCTTCAACATCAATAACATCTTCGAGCTTACCGGGTACAGCCTGATCGGGTTTGCCATCATCGGGCTGCTCCTGTTTTCATTTTACCTCATCTGCGACGGCGCGATCCGGTTTATCCAGAAGACCCAGTTTACCGCCGGTCAGATCAGCATCCTGTTCCTCATCACACAGGGGCTGTTCCTGATCATCCTGCTCTGGCTGAGAGATACGGAACTGTTCAAGGACTATGGCGTAACGTCATTCCTGCTTGCCAATTCACTCATCATTTTTATCAGCTACATCAGGAGCAGCTCCAAGCGGCTCTTTTCTTTTACACGTACGCTGCTCGTTATACTCGGGTTTTCGTTTTATGCAGCAAAGACCATTGCTGATTTCAATGATGTAAAAGAAAAGGAAAACAGGAAGCTGCTGGCCGTCAAGCTTGAAAATGAGCATGACCTGGTTGCTGAATATTTGTTTGAAGAGGTGGCTACGCGCCTGTCGCACGACCGTTTTATTTCTTCTTTCCTGCTTGCGGCGGGTCAGCATGCCTTTCCTTTTACGTATAACCAGGATGTACTATCAAAACGAATCACGCAGCTGTACCTGAACGGGTACTGGGGCAAGTTCGATATCGGCATCCGGTGCTTTGATGCAGCCGGCATTCCCATTGGCAATCCATCCAACAGCGAAGGGCTTGCCGATTACCAGCGGAACATTGTTTCGCAGGGCATACCAACTTACAGCAAAGGATTTTTCTATATCAGCAATACGGCAGGCAGGGCATCCTATCTGGGAATGGTGGAGATGAATGTGCCCGGAGATACTGCTAAAGCGGGTACCATCTTTCTGCAGCTCAATGCAAGGTTCTCACAGGACGAAGGCGGCTTCCCTGACTTGCTCCTCAGCGACCGCATTCCTGACAGGAAGGATTTTTCAAATTATTCCTATGCCAAGTATGAATATTCCCAGCTGGTGAAGCAGTATGGAAAGTATCCGTATTTCACGCAGAGCGAAGGCTATGAAAAAATGTACGGAATGAACCCCACGGACCGGTTTATTGATTATAACGGTTATTCTCATTTGTTCTACCGGCATGGCATCTCCGGGCTCATCATCATCAGCAGGCAAAACCAGAGCCTCGTTGTGCTCATCACGCTGTTTTCGTATATCTTTTCATTTTTCTGCCTGCTTTTTGTTTCCATGTATATCATTTACCGGCTGGTGAAAAATGCTTTCAGGTTTGACATTAATTTTAAAACACGCATCCAGTTTACCGTTTTTGCATTTGTAATGGCCACCATCCTGCTCACGGGAGGTGGAACGATTTACTACATTATTGACAATTACGCATCGAACCAGAACCAGAAGGTAAGTGAAAGACTTTCCTCGCTGCTGGTGCTGGTTGAAAGTGAAGTGGGCCGCAATTCGTTGTCACACGGAAATTTCAGCGAAGACCTGGCGTACAGCTTTTCAAGGCTGTCGACCAACCTGGGTGTTGACTTTAATATTTACGGAACCGACGGATCGCTGATTTATTCAACACAACCAAAAATATTCGACCAGGACATCATCGCCAAAACCATGAATACGGAGGCATATAACGAGATGCACGGGAAACAGGGCACGCAGTTCGTGCAATATGAGCAAATGGGAAGCCTGAATTTTTTATCGGCATATAAGCCGTTGCGCAACGTATATAACAACATCATCGGATACATCAACCTGCCTTATTTTGCAAAGCAGAATGTGCTCAAAAAGGAAATTTCGTCGCTGCTCGTAACACTTATCAATATATATGTGTTCCTTTTTTCAGTTGCCATGTTTGTTACTTTTGTCATTTCAAACCGCATCACCAGGCCGCTGGGAATTATCCAGCAGCGTCTGGGACAGATCAAACTTGGCAAACGCACCGAGCCGCTGGAGTGGAACAGGAAAGATGAAATCGGCGCCCTTGTGAACGAATACAACAGCATGGTGGAGGAGCTGCATACCAGCGCCGAGCTGTTGGCAAGGTCTGAAAGGGAAAGCGCCTGGAGGGAAATGGCCAAGCAGGTGGCGCATGAAATCAAAAACCCGCTTACGCCCATGAAGCTCAGCGTGCAGCACCTGCAGCGTGCCTGGCGGGAACAGACACCCAACATGGACAGCATCATGCAGCGTTTATCCCAGACGTTAATCGAACAGATCGACACGCTGTCGAATATTGCAAATGAATTCAGCAATTTCGCCAAAATGCCCAAAACAAGCAATACCGTGCTGGATCTTTCCGTGGTGCTTGAGAACAGCGTGAACCTGTATGCCGAAAGTGAGAAAACCAAGATCAGCTACCATCCTGAAAAATTCCGTCATGTGGAAGTATTTGCTGATAAGGACCAGCTGCTGCGTGTTTTTTCAAACCTGTTTAAAAATGCTGTTCAGGCCATTCCCGAAGACAGGGAAGGTTTGATCAGCGTGGAGATCAGCAGGGAGGACCACAGTTATATTGTAAAGATCACCGACAACGGCGATGGCATTCCGGATGATAAGATCGGGAAAATATTCATGCCCAATTTTACAACCAAAACCGGCGGAACGGGCCTGGGCCTGGCCATGGTAAAAAGCATCATTGAAAATGCCGGCGGCAAAGTATGGTTTGAAACCAGTGCAGGAAAAGGAAGCAGCTTTTACGTTTCACTGCCGGGACATGATGAGCATGCTGTAAGAGATTGAGATTTACTTACCGTTAAGAATAATTTTTTTGCCATCCTGAAGTGTTAATTTATCTTTGGCAGACTAATCCTAAATGCATTGAACAGACCCATACGCGTGCTCATAGCCAAAGTTGGCCTCGACGGCCATGACAGGGGAGCGAAGGTAATTGCTTCCTTCCTCCGTGATGCCGGCATGGAAGTGATCTATACCGGCCTCAGGCAGACACCTGAAATGGTGGTGAATGCCGCTTTGCAGGAAGACGTGGATGTGATCGGCATCAGCATCCTGTCGGGTGCGCATATGACTGTTTTCACCAGGATCATGGAGCTGATGAAAAAAAAGAAGCTCGATGATGTGCTGGTGACAGGCGGCGGAATTATTCCGGCCGATGACATGAAAAAGCTGAATGAGCTCGGAGTCGGCACGCTTTTTCCTCCAGGCACCGATACCAAAATAATCATTGAATACATTTCAGGATGGGTGGAGAAGAACAGGAAGCTCGTCTGAATTAAACACATAACACTCATGACATACGAAAATATTCTCGCCGGCACTGCAGCTGGTGTGCTTACCATCACCATCAACAGGGCCGAAAAAATGAATGCCCTCAACATTAAAACAATTGAAGAGATTGGCAAGGCCGTCAGCCATGCGCAAACCGATCCTGATACGAAAGTGATCATTATTACGGGCGCAGGCACCAAAGCATTTGTTGCAGGCGCCGACATTTCGGAATTTGTTGCATTCAGCGATAAGGAAGGTGCAAAGATGGGAGTGGGCGGACATAAAGTTTTTAATGGCATTGAAGAGAGCGCCAAGCCTGTCATTGCAGCCATCAACGGCTTTGCATTGGGAGGAGGATGCGAAATGGCCATGGCTTGTCATTTACGGGTAGCGTCATCCAATGCAAAGTTCGGACAGCCTGAAGTGAAGCTTGGACTCATCCCCGGCTATGGCGGTACGCAAAGGATGACCCGCCTGATCGGCAAAACAAAAACCCTGGAGCTGCTCATGACGGCTGACATGATTGATGCACAGGAAGCATGGAGGCTCGGACTTGTCAATTATGTCACCGAACCGGAAAAGCTCATGGAAAAATGCATGGAGCTTGCAAACAAGATCATGCAGCAGGCGCCGCTGGCCGTCGCAGGTGTGATCCGCTGCGTGAATGCTGTTTACGACAATACACAGAACGGAATGGAAACGGAGATCAGTGAATTCGGAAAGTGTTTTATCACCAAAGATTTTAAGGAAGGCAGCAGCGCATTTCTGGAAAAAAGAAAGCCGGTCTTCAAAGGCAACTGATATTTCATATGCTGCCCCAGGAAGGTTTGGAAACAGGCAGCCTGCCGCTTAGCCGCTGCCGTCCTGCTCTCTCCCGTCTGCGACGGGAATCCGATCAGGTTTAGTTTGAACCGGCACTGCTTCTAAATAACAGTTTAAATTAAATGCCGGAAAATTTTATGCTATTCTAAAACCAATAGTTAATTTTACAATTAAACCAGCAACATTGAATCCATGAAACAGCCCGTTGAAAAATTGCAGGAAGTAAGCATTGATGCACTGGACGGAACTTCAGAAGTCATTATTGTGGACGATGATCCCGTTTTCTCTTTTATGCTGCAGGATTATCTTTTAACATCTGGCGAATTAAGATCAGAGATTTTTGATAACGGAACGAAGTTTTTAAATGATTACAAGTCCAATGATGTCAGGAAAATTATTCTGGATTATGAATTCAGCGAAGGACCCGACGGACTTGCTGTGCTGAGGGAGATCAAAAAAATAAATCCCATGGCCTGGGTCATTATTGTTTCAGGACAGGATGATCTGGAAAAGGCGGTTGAAACCATCAGGATGGGTGCAACGGATTATTTCCTGAAAACAAATAAGACTGTTATGGCCAACATCCTCTGTTCAATTGTCAAGCTTCGTGAAATTGAGAAGTCCAGGTTGAATTGAGCCCTTTTATTCCTCTTTCTATCAGGCTCGCAGCCTGCTTTCCTGCTGGCATCTTTTTTTAAAAGGAGTTTGAACACCGGCACATCCAATGTAAGAAATGGCCTTTATTGCGGCCCATTTTTACATATACGGGTATAACTTTATCAAAAAATCATAACTATGAAAACACTGAGAAGTATGTTGGGTTTGTTTCTTTTAATTGCTTTAACAGTAAGCAGTTGCAAAAAGGATAAAGATGGAATGGCCGCCATTTCCATTCAGCTGAAAGACCTCCCTGCAAATTACCAGCAGGTGAACGTGGAAGTAACGGAAGTCCAGGTGCACAGTAATGCAGCGGGTTGGATGACCCTGGATGTAGCGGACACCATTTATGACCTGTTGCTTTTGCAGGACAGCGCCAATGCCGTATTGGGAATGCTCAATGTACCGTCGGGAGAAGTTTCGCAGGTGCGTTTGATCCTGGGTGCACAGAATACAGTGATGGTTGACAGCGTCGTATATAACCTCGCCTTGTCAAGCCAGGATGAATCGGGATTGAAGCTGAATATTCACCAGGTTCTTATTGCAAACCATAACTATACGTTGGTCCTCGACCTGGATGCTGATAAGTCGGTAAAAGAAAATGGTAACGGAACATTTAAGCTGGCACCTGTGATGACTGCGGAGTTCCAGTAAAGACAATTTTAATTTATAGTGAACAGGATCTAAAAATACCCTGAAACTGGCGCGCCTGCCTGACGCTTCAAAGGCAGGCGCACGAGTGACTGGATTATGCTGTTTTTTGAAAAATCTTTTTATCTGCTACGAAGGTGCCGCAGGGAAGAAATGCGGCAATCAAAGCCCAGAATGTTTTTGATATGCTCCATTTGTGCTCTGTTTTTACAATAATCACCCATGCGCAATAAGCCAGGAACAAAATTCCATGTATCATACCTATATACAGGTTTGGCTTTGGCATTTCATAAATATATTTTAGCGGCATGCCCACACCAAGAAGCAAAAGAAAACTTATCCCCTCCAGGTATGCAAGCATCCTGAGCCGGCCAATGTTTGTATTAAGCATAATTAATGTTTCTGGTGTAAAATAATTTCAGCGTACGCAGGCATGACAGATGAATGCAGCAATATAACAAGTATGACTGGTCAAGTATAAAAATACTGAAAATTAATAAGGGAATTACAGTAGTTAAAACATTTTCTGACACTGGCGCGCCTGCATCCCTGCGCGTGCCTTTTCCGGTATAGCAGATTTTGTAATTGAAAATGTTTCTCAGTAAGCATGCAGTTTCGTGTTAGCGCTAATTTGGCCGTAGTGCTGCGATCCCGGGCTGAAGACCTTACAATTAATATCCACGTGCAGAGGTTCGTGGGTTTAGGGCTAAGCATTTTTGGAAAATATTTTTGGAAAGATAAATTCTAGCTGTTATCTTTATGATTCAAATGGACAGGTTTACATTCATACAAGATGTATTGTCAGGATTAGCTATAAACCTGGTTTCTTTTATTTGCGCCTGCTTTTATCTCGTTCTTTCAAAAAAAAAAATAATACTATTCACACGGTTGTGAATAGTGTGTTGTATGCTGACGTACATTACTCGGGTTCTTCATTGAAATGTGGGAACGATTCAACTACTACCTAATGCTGGTCATTTTTATCTTGTATCGGTAATGGATTCTTTAAACCGAATATCTGTACCATTGTAGACTGACTAATAGGTGGAATGTGGGAACGATTCAGCTACTACCTAATGCCTGTCATTTTTATCCTAACTTGGTAATGGATTTTTTAAACCGAATATCTCAACCATTGTAGACTAAAATTTATAGTAGAATCTGGGAACGATTAAGATCTTTGGCATGTAGGTCATTTCCATTCAAAAATCGGCAAAGACCTTCATAGGACAAAATTCTGTAAAACTGAGTTTATAAAAAATTCTTGGAAATTCAAATAAAATCATTACTTTGCTATAAATTCATTTAACCCCAATGCAATGAAAAGGATATTTCTAACTTCTCTCATAGCATGTGTCATGTCTATAGTTCATGGACAATATTTTGAATGGACAAATAGTATTCAGGAATTTACAGCACGTGGCCGAACGGTACATGATTATGATATTGATGTAAATAATAATACTTACCTATACAGCCGCGATCAGGGTTGCCAAGGAGGTTGTTGGACAGCTTCAGTAACCAAGTATAGTAGCCAGGGTAATTTTTTATGGCAATTTGATTTTTATGGAGGTAGTCTCGGTATTTCATCAATCTCGACCGATAAAAAAAGCAGTTTTTTTATTACTGGTTACAATTATAACAATTATTCTTTGTCAATAGGAAATTACCAGATCCCTTTCTTTAGTGGATTTCTGGCAAAGTTTGACACCAGTGGCACACTTAAATGGGTAAAAATAATACCTCAGTCATTAGCTATTAATTCAGTATGTGATAAGCAGGGAAATATCTATTTAATAGGTGCTTCACAAACCCAAAAAAGAAATTATAAGGGCGATTCAATCTGGACAAACCCTTCTGTCGGTGGACAATGTATTGGAATTGACGCAAGCAATAAGCTTTATGTAATGAATTCAACTACGATTACAAAGTTGAATAATAATACGGGCGGTACCATATGGTCAAAAAATAGCTATAACGGTCAAAAGCTTTCTGTACGATATAATGGTTCATGTTATCTCTTAAATAATGATTCCTTAGTGAAATTGAATAGCAATGGTGATTTTAGCTGGCGAAAATTAGTTTCCAAAGCCAATGATCTTGCTGTGGACTCGATTGGAAAGGTTATTGTTATTGATAGTACTTCAGTTTATTGTATTAATTCAAGCGGAACTTCACAATTATGGAATCTGGCGGGAACAAATATGCAATTTCAGAAAATTGTTTTAAATAAAAAAGGTGACGCATATTTGGCAGGCGGGCATTATAACTATCAGGAAGCGCTTCTTTGTCCTTATAGACTATTCATAAAACCAATAGCCGCTGGCGGTGTTGGTGATGTTCCCTTTATTACGAAATTAAATGTGACTGACACGATTCCTTTTCAGGCAGGTATTTTTACAGATATGCTGTCCACGTGCGCCAGCTCCCCATACAATTATCTTTGTACAGGAAAATATTATTCGCTGGGTTTTTCGTACTGCACAAACAGTGTAAGTAATTTTGGTCCCGGGAATCAATTTTTGGTTGAACTTTTGGGTGGACCTGTTTCTCCTCTGATCATGGGAACTGCTGGTAATTTTATGATTCCAAAATCAATTCCAAAAGGAACCAATTACCAACTCAGGGTCTCTTCAACTAACCCCGCAATAACCGGTTATCCGAACTTACCGAATTATTTTGGAAGTGACATAATAATAAATCCAACAATTGCAGCAATCAGTGCCTCAGGAAACACCACTTTTTGTCAGGGAAATAGTATTCAGTTAACTGCAGCCGCACAACCTGAATACGAATATGCCTGGCTCAGAAACGATAGTTTGATATACCCGCAAGGACCGGATTCCACTATTACTGCAGATATTGACGGTATCTATAAGCTTGTTACGATTGATAAATGGTGTTACTGCACTGATACTGCATCTATTAGCATTCATGTAATTCCTCCTCCTCCAGCAACCATTACTGCTTCCGGCCCATTAAGTTTCTGTGCTGGTGATTCCGTCATCCTAACTGCTAATTCTGGGGCTGGTTTAACATATCAATGGAAGGTGAACAATGTCAATATTCCATTTGCATTTTACCAGAGTTATAAAGCAACCCAGGCTGGAAACTATAAAGTCAAAGTAACTAACAGCAATGGATGTACAAAAATTTCAAATTCTAAAACTGTTTCGATAATTTGTCGGGAAGCAGAAACTGCCCAATCCCAATCTCAATCTCAATACAAATATTATGTTTCTGGAAATTTATTAAGTTTTACAAATCAGACACAACACGAAATGAGGGTTAGCATTTTCACAGCTAGTGGAGCTCTGATTATAAAATCCCTCCAGGTATCCGAGAAATCCAATATCACAATAGATGGACAGCTTTTAAATTTTGGGATGTATTTTTTGCAAGTAAGAGAGAATGATAGCATTTCCTGGGAGAAGTTTATTATAGGGCAATAGGAGTGCGAGAAAGAGCTAATTCCGAGCACCTTATTTGTAAACTACATTCCTTTTCTTATTTTTGGATTTCCCTATGAAAACTCCTATGAGAAACCCCCTTATTGTTATATTGATTTTGGTATCATTTTCTGCAATTGCACAGAAAAAGAAAAAGGATCCCTACGTTTATATTGGAGACAGTATCCTGGGTCAGGATGCCCCACCAGGTCAGCAACCAAGTCAAACATTATTTTTCGGTTCATCAATGGATTATGCAGTTTATGCATTCAGTAATGTGATGTACGCGAACCTGAATAACAAAAGGGAGTTACAAAGGTTGCAATATGAGCGGGAACAATCAATGGCTAAGCTTGGAATGATTAAGGCACAATACGCTGGTTATGATACTTTTCCGGCGAAAATAGTTGATGGATGGCATAATGTGATTGCAACAGATAATACAAACTTCTGTAAAGATGCAAAAGTGTTAATTAAAAATAATCGGGTGACGAGATTTGTTATCGAAGACTGTATACCCATTAATTTTCTGGCAACAAGTGAAATCAAAAAGGCAAAGAATATTATTACTATTAAAAATTTCAATGGTGAACAATTAAACCTGCTGGAGTTGTATTTTCTTTACGATATCGAACAGCAGAATATTACCTCAGCTCCCGGACAACCCGGTTATGTGTGTTTTTGGACCGATCATTGGAAGCCGGAAAATATTGTATTAAAAATGGACGATAAGTTAATGGAGAAATTTACCGTTGGATTTGACAAAGAACCTGAATGCTTTGCAAAGGGGACAATTTGCAGGATATTAAAACCGGGAACATATTCCTATTTTGCTGATAAAAGAGGCGGAGCGGGAAGTTGGCGCGGGACTTTTGAAATTAAACCTGGTTATTGTATCCGAATTGGTTTTTAAAATTTAAAAAGCACTCAAGTAACCACGAAGCTCCACTTCTTGGTATTTTAATGCAGCAAGTTTCGCTTGTGATGTGAAGGGAGGTGGAAAAGAGATACTTTGCTACCGGGAACTATCCTTTTACTTCCTTAGGAAATTTTATTATTGAAAAATGTTTCTGAGGACCCCGGAAAGATTCGTGATTGCTCTTTTTTGGCTGTATTGCTATGACACCGGGATGGAGTCCTTGCAATTAATACCCCTGTCTGTGGTCGCTTAAGCTTTTGTTAAAGCAGGCAGGCACGAAGCGGAGCTTCGCGGGTACAGGAGTTCTACCACTCATTGCCTGATAACTTTTCCTTTCCTGGTGATTCCGTTTTTGTTTTTCACCTCATAATAATAACTGCCCTTTGCAAGCATCCCGGTATTTAAAGTGACAGCATTAAAAAAAGTCTGTTGCAATACTTTTCTGGAGGTAATATCATAAAGAATAATTTCAGATTCTTTGTTGTCATTAATAAATACATTCATCTTATCGGAAAATGGGTTCGGATAAATCATGGTCTGCTGAGGAGGAAAGTCGTCCGGAACAGAAAGCGGGCTGGCTGCCTCCAGGCATACGGCTACATCTGAAATGCTGAATGCAAAAGCTTTAATTATTGTGAAGTTGATGTTGTTGCCTGTTTTAATACCTTCATACAAATCTGTTGCGTATGCAACATACATGCGGTTACCCAGTATGGCAAAACCTCCACCCCCGCCGATAGGACCACCGCTGGTGGTAAACGAATCAATGGGTATTCCGCCTGAATTATACACCATTATTTGCCCGGGATTGGTATAATATATATAAAAGTTCCCCTGGTTATCCGTAGCAAGATCATAAACAGCATTGTTTCCTATATTAGCATTTGAAAGCACTAGTATTCCGTTTGCAGTTCCGTCATAACGGTATACGGCCTCATCGACAGGATCCAGGCTAAAAATATAATCATAAGTGCCTCCCGGGTTTAATGTTGCTGAACCTCCGCCTGAATGCAGGGTGTATGTCCAGCCTGATCCGTTCCAGTAATAATATTCAAGCCCGGGACCACTTACGAAATACATGGTTTCCGGTCCGGCCACCGAATCCAGGTTGGCATTGATTGAAATCCCGCCAATGCCGGCAGGATGGTTGGAAACTAGCAAAACCGGGTTCGCCGGGCTGGTGTCCACGCTGTCAATTCTGTAGATATTATCACTAAAGTCTGAAACGTAAATGGAATGCATATCCCTTCCGTTACATTGCAAATCAATTTGCGCATGGCACACCTTGCATGCGATCAACAGCAGGATTAAACAGCATGGCTTTTTCATATCAAAAAAATTTAAAATGTTTATCGGATAAACCCGGCTTCCCGGAACCGTTGATTATCTCAAAGTAAACTGAAAAATGCGGGAAATGCAAGGGCGTTATGAAGGCTGACGGAAAGAATATACATCGTTACCGGGAACAATCCATTTGCTCTACGGTGTAACAGAACTGTAATTGAAAATGATTCTGAGTAGAATTCGTGCACATCGCTATTCTGGCTGTAGTGCTGCGATCCCGGGTTGGAGCCCTTGCAATTAAGGCCCACGAAGCAGAGCTTCGCGGGTACGGGGGAAAAGCTACTCCTTAAAACAATGGAGACTGATAAAAATTGTATTTTCCAAAGTAAATAGAAAAATCTATATAATACAATGGGGAAACCCTTGATTTTTTCTGGATTAAACCCTCACTCACCAGGTGTGTTCTGTAAGCTTAAAATGGATATTAAATTATGGTTTAAGGCGCTACAGCGCACAGCCGCATCAAGCTAAACCAGATGGAGACCCGGCACGAATTGCAATGGAAAAAGTGTAAACATCATTGGCCGGGGCGAACAGCGGGACTGCAGCTGCGATGAAGCAGGAAAGGTTGTTTTCTAAATAAAATAAGCCTGTTGAGCAAATAAGTCAGAAAGAGAAGGAGGGCTGCACGTTTACATAATATATATGTATGACGTAAGGACATGACATGTCATGTCCGCAAGATGTACCCAACTCCCCTGGAAAGATGCAGTGTGAGTGGGAGTGCGAGTGAGGAGTATATCAGACTATCGAACAGAGACTGGTGTCATGTCCGCTAGGTGTACCTAATTCCCCTTGGGAGACGCAGTGTGAGTGTGAGAGCGAGAGTGGAGTATATCAGACTATCCAACAGAGACTGGTGTCATGTCCGCAAGATGTACCCTACTCCCTTTGAGAAACGCAGTATGGGTGTGAGAGTGAGTGAGGAGTATATCCGTTACGCAACTTGCTTAGATGCCAGGACTAGTCCTTGGATCAATCCCAAACACCTTCCGGAACAACCACACCGCCCCATGAATGGAAAACGTGTTAAGCGTGAGCAATGCCGAACAAATGCTAAGGATGATAAACTGGTTGATGTCGATTTCGCTGAATATGAGCTGCAGGCCGATGACGAGCATGTTGAAAACGCTGAGGATAACGGCTGCGCCCTTGTGCGTGAATCCCTGCTTGATGATCATGTGATGCAGGTGGTTGCGATCGGCTTTGAGCGGAGAATCGCCGTTGAGCAAACGGATGACGAAGACGCGGAGGATGTCGTATACGGGAATGAATAATACCGCTGCGATAAATGCAGGACGGATGGCCAAGCCGGCAAATGCCGCTTCGGGGATTGACAGAATATTTACCGCCAGCGTGGAGACCACGAAGCCGATAAGCAGCGAGCCGGTATCGCCCATAAATATTTTTGCGGGATGGAAGTTGAAGAACAGGAAGCCGACGAGTGATCCTGCAAGGCAGAACGAAAGAATTGCGAAATCGCTTTGACCGTTCAGCATAAAGATCACCCCGAATGCTGCGGAGCCAATGATGCCAAGGCTACTGGCCAGGCCGTCGATGCCGTCGACAAAGTTATAAGCATTGGTTACAGCGATTATGAAAAACATGGTTACCGGGTACTGCGCCCATACCGGTATTTCATTAAGCCCGCCGATTCCGTAAAACGAAGTGATCCTGTTGCCGCCGACTACAACGATTAATGCCGCCACCACCTGGATGATGAGCTTGCGTGTGGCATGGATGTCGAGCAGATCGTCGAAGAAGCCGGTGAAGAATAATAGAATGGTTGCGCAGATCAGATAACGTAAATGACCGTTGTGGTCCATGTTTGCAAACAGCAGGAACGACATGAACACGCCGCCGAAAATGGCCAGGCCGCCCATGGTTGGAATGCAGGGAGAGTGCAGCTTGCGCGTGTCGGGGAAATCGAACAGCTTCCATTTTTTGCAAACGGAGATCCACATGGGGAGCAGCGCGCAGGTTACTGTGAGTGCACAAGCGAAGGGAATGAGATATTGTAGTATATCGTTCATAGTTATATATATTTTATTTTATTTTTTCTGTTCGTGAATGATGTTGATTTCCACACGCCTGTTTTTAAATTTGTTTTCAGGCGACGTGTTGCCGGCCATCGGTTTGGTTTCGCCGTATGCCACCGTGCTGATACGGCTTTCGGGGATGCCATGCTTCATGAGGTAATTTTTCACGGCATCGGCGCGGTTCTGCGAAAGCACCATGTTGTAGCGCGCATCGCCTTCACTGTCGGTATGGCCGGAAAGAATAACATTGGTGGTGGAATCTTTTGAAAGCAGGTCAAGCGCTTCTTCAATCATTTCAAAATAATCAATGGTGATCGCAAACCTTCCCGATTCGAAATTGATGTTTTTCATTTTCTCAATGCTGGCTTTTCCTTTCGCAGGATCGGGGCAGCCGTAATGTTTGCCATCACCTTTCAGATATGGGCAGTCATCTTCAGCATCGGTGATTCCGTCTTTATCAGTATCCGGACAGCCATTCGTGGCAACCGTTCCTTTGATGAACGGACATTCATCAATCTTATCGGGAACACCATCATCTTCGGCGTCAATGTCGGAGAACGGGCAGCCGTCATTTGATTTGGGCCCTGCCTGATCGGGACATTTGTCTTCCGTATCTTTTATGCCGTCAGCATCTTTGTCGGGACAGCCTGCAGTAAGTGTCGATCCGGGCACATCGGGACATTTGTCGATCTTGTCTTTCACGCCGTCACGGTCCCTGTCGTCAGCCGGGCAACCATTCAAAGCAGCATCTCCGGCAATGTCCGGACATTCGTCAACAAAATCTTTTACGCCATCGCCATCGCGGTCGGTTGTTTTGTTGTCGTCGGCCGATTTTTTGGATTTACCTTTCGGAACATAGGTGAGGGAGATCTCAAATCCGCCCTGGCTGCTTGTGGCATTCGAAAGTTGGGAGGTATTGATGTCATAGCTCAGGCCAAGGAAAAAATTGGAAATCTGGTAGCCTGCATATCCGATCACTGCATCTTTGTTCCGGTTGTAAACACCGAACTGGATGACGTTTAAATTTTCGAGTGAAAAGCTTGCGAGCATCCCCATGTTCAGCTCATTGAAAAGATCCTGCTTAACCCACAGCACCGATGGCCGGAGTTCGAGTTGTTTTCCTACTGCAATGCCTGCGCCGCCATTGACTGAAATTTTCATCGGAAGCCTGTTATCGTCAATGATAAATGATTCTTTGGGCTGGGTGAGGTGGCTGACAGTAATGCCTGCATAGGGTTTGAATTTTTTATCCGCAACGCCTACGTTATGTGTAAACAGCAAGCCTGCATTGATATCAGGCCTGTTGATTTTGGTGGAGGCAAACACTTCACCGTTGGAAGCATTCGGGTCATAGCCGTGATCGATGGTGTACTGACTGTCGAATGTCATTTTCGAAGGATCAAAGCTCTTTTGCATGATGCCAAACTGGGCTCCCAGTGCGATCTTGTTGATCCTGTTCTTATCTAACGGTTGGATATACGTTAAATTCCCCATGATATTCATCTGGCGGATGCCGTCACCACCGGTGCTGTTGTTGGTAAGCAGCATGCCGAAGCCGAACCGTTTCACGGCTTTGTCAACGGCAACACTTTGCGAACGGAACGGACTGGCAACGCTGTTCCACTGGTTGCGGTAGAAGATGGATGCACGGACGTAGTTTATGCCATTTCCGGCATGTGCAGGATTGATGAACAGCGGATTATTGAAATACTGCGAAAAATGTACATCCTGCCCGTACACCGTTGAGGCATAGAGGAGGAGAAACAGAAGAGCAATATTTTTATATAATGATTTCATTTAAATTTACCTGATTACGCTGATATGTCCCTTATAGCTTTTTGAAATTCCATTAACCATGATCAGCTCAATGGAATATGCATAGGTGCCTGTCTGCACTTTATTACCCTTGAGGCTTCCGTTCCAGGTAACGTTCTGACCCCTCCCGTGATATACAAGCTCGCCCCACTGGCTGTAAATGCTCATGTCAACTGAGAGAATATCAGGACCCCTTACGCGGAAGACGTCGTTGGCGCCATCCTGGTTTGGTGTAAAGCTGGTTGGAATAAATATTTCTGATGAATTGGTTACGGTTATTGTTTTAACAAGCGTATCGGAGCAGCCGGCAGCATTTGATACGATCTGCGTCACCGTATAATTGCCGGCCTGCGAATAGAGGTGAAATGGATTTTCGAGATAGGAAACATTGTCCGAACTGGCGGTGTCGCCAAAATTCCAGTTGTAGGAAAAGCCTCCTGCACTGGTGTTGGTGAAGCTTACATTAAATCCCATGCTGCCGCCTGACTGGATAAGATGCGTGAATGCGGCATTGGGTGCCGGTGTAACAATCCCCTGAACGATCTCACGGAATGTATTGACACAGCCGTTTGTTCCTATGGCCTCAACAAAATAGGCCGTGGTTTGTGTGAGATTTGGTGTCTGGTACGATAATCCCGTAAATACCAGTGTTCCTCCTGTTTGCTGATCGTACCAGTTAAATACGGTTCCTCCGTCGGCCTGTACATTTAAGATGGCATATTCGCCTTCGCATATCGTGGCATCGGTTACAACAGGGTTGGCCGGTGCAGGCATTACGGTGATGACAATGGAATCGGACTGAACGGAAGATCCGTTTGTTTGCGTGACCACATCATAGTAGCTGCCTGAAACGGTTGCATAATATTCATCCCCCGTTGCACCCGGTATGGCATTTCCGTTCAGGTACCACTGGTTGCCGGTATTGAGATTGGATTGGAGCAATACTGAATCGCCGTCGCAAAAGGTAGTGGCGCCGGTGATGGTTACGAGGGTGCTGCTGTTAATCGGAATTACCAGTACAGGAGCTGAAACGGATGTGCAGCCGTTGGCATTGGTAACGGTTACAATATAGGATCCGCTGTCGGCAGTGGTGATGGTTTGCGTGGTGGCCCCGTTCGACCACAGGTAAGAAGTTCCGCTGCTCGCCGTAAGCTGGGTGGAATCACCGGCAATGATCACCACGAAATTGGCGGGTGTAATCACCGCAGGAGTTACGGAATAATAGCTGACCGAAACAGAAACAGTGGCGCTGCAACCCAGGTTATCGGTGACCGTCACGGTATAATTTCCAGCCGTATTTGCATAGATGCTTTGTGTTGTAGCACCGTTTGACCACACATAACCTGTTCCACCGCCTGCAGTCAGCTGAATGGAATCGCCGTTGCAGATGGAAACCGGTCCGTTGGGATTGATGGTTGCCGTCGGAGCTGGATTTATGTTCACCTGCACTGGCGAAGACTGGCCGGTGCATCCGTTGGTATCGGTGAGGAGGACATCATAATTTCCTGCAGCAGCTACTTTAATGACCTGCGTAGTTTTTCCATTCGACCAGGCATACTGATAACCCGGGTTGGTGTTCAGTGTTGCCGTATCTCCCTGGCAGATGGTGATGGGTCCTGTTGGGTTGATCGTAGCAACAATGGCAGCGCTGATGGTGATTTTTAAGAGGTTCGACAGCACGGTAGCTCCGGCAGTATCGAGGGCCGTGCAGTGAATGGTATGCTGTCCGGGTGGAAGGGGAGGAAGCGTGAGTGTACCGTTGGCAGAATTTCCAAGCAGCACATTGCCTTCATAAAAAGCATAATTGCTCAGGTTGGAAGGATTGCCGTATACGGTTACTGTATCACCAGCGCAGAATTTATTGTTTCCGTGATTGGAAGTCAGCGTTAACGTCTGTGATGAAACCAGCACGATTTTTCTTACCAGGTGGTTGTATGCGTCTCCAACATAAAATGAGAAATCATATTCTGAATAGGCTATTCCTGTTGCTCCGTCAAAGCTGGCCTGTGGCCCCAGGCCGTTGATGGCGCCCGAAACACCGGGTGTACCGGCAAAGGTTGATACCATCGGGAAGCCACCCGTGGTGATTTTTCTTATGGTATAGTTGTAGCCGTCGGCCACGTAAATATTTCCCGCTAGATCAACAGTAACATCCCAGGGATAATTGAACATCGAAGACATGGGCTGCCCGTCGGTGCTTCCGATAATTCCCACGCCTGCAATGGTTGATACCACGCCGGCAGGAGTAACGGACCGGATAAGGTGGTTCCATTCATCAGCAACCAGGATATTTCCGTTCACATCCAGCTCAATGCCGTACGGCCTGTTGAATGATGCCGTAGCACCCGGACCGTCGTTGCTGCCGCTTACGAAAGCAGTTCCTGCAAGCGTAGAAACGGTGCCGGCTGAAATTTTTCTGATGGTATGGGTCTGATGATCTGCAACATATATGGTACCGTTATCTGCTACACAGATGCCGGTAGGGAAGCCGAATCTGGCCAAAGCAGCCGGACCGTTTGTGGTTCCGAATGTGCCTGTTCCGGCAATGGTGGTAACCACACCGGCTGGTGTTATTTTCCTGATCTTGTAGTTTTTGGTATCGGCAACATATACATTACCCGCCGTGTCACATGCAATTCCCCATGGCTCATAAAAAGAAGCAGCCGTGCCGGTACCGTCAAATCCGCCGATGCTCCCTGATCCAGCAAAAGTGGTGACAGCGTTGCCGGGAGCTATTTTTCTGATCTTGTGATTGAAACGGTCAGCAATATAAATGTTACCTGATTTGTCACAGGTAACACCATGCGGACTGTTGAAAGTGGCATTTACTCCAATCCCGTCAGCAGTGCCTGTAGTATCCTGCTTGCCGGCAACTGTGCTGACAAGCTGGGCACCGGCATTTGAACACCAGGCAACAAAAACCAAATATAGCAAACTCTTTCTCAACATGTCTTCAGGTTAAAATGTTTCAGCTTCATTGATCTGGTAATAGTTTTCAGACGATCCGGTGCTGAACTGCAATGAAAATGCTTCCAGCGGTCTGTAGTTTTTTGATGCGGCAACTTCCACCATGTTTCTGTATTTTGATGAGATGATGTGCCACATGTATCTTCTGTCTGCAATCTGCTTAAGTTCTGCAGCCATCTTTTTGAGCTCGGGTGCTGTAATGGATTCGCTAAGCGCCAGGAGCTCCTGCTGTGTGCTGAAGTATTTTGCCTTGTATTCAGTGGTTTCCCTGTTGTAACTCACCCCATAAGTGATAACCGGCAACTGCAGGTACATGGCTTCAACCAGTGATGGGTTGGTCCCTCCTGAACTGTGGCCGTGCACATAACAGCAGCAGTTGGAACGCAGGATGTTGAGCTCTTTTTGTTCGTATATGGGATCGAGAAGATGAATGTTGGCGTACCTGCTGTATTTGGCTTTCAGCCTTTTTCCATAATCTCCGTGCGTCCACAGGCCAACAATGACCAGTGTTTTAGTGCTGCTGGCGAAGGCTTCCAGGATCAGGTGAATGTTGTTTTCAGGTTCGATCCTGCAAACGGTAAAAAAGTATGGCTTGTTTAAGAACGGGTATTTAATGGCAGCTGCCGCTGTGACGGGTATACGGGAAACATGGTCGGCCCCGTATTCAATCAGGGTGGATTCTTTTCCATATTCTTTCTTCACATAATCATATATGACTACGTTATCAGTGATCACACAATCGGCGAAGTTCACGGCCAGGCTTTCCGACCACCTGAGGAACCGGCGGATGGGTGTGTTCCATTTGGCGCGTTTCCATTCCTGACCGTCGATGTTTACAATCAGGGGCTTGCTTGAAAAGAACCTGATGAACGGAATGAGCAGGGCGCCTGAAATGCCAAGCATGATAATGGCTTCGCTGAAAATCAGGGCATGGATCAGTGAGATGAAATCGTAAGGAATGCTCTGATATCCGTTGGCATTCAGCGGAAAGTACTTCAACCGCGCTCCATTATAGAAACGGATGCGTTTGGATGCCGGATAAAACTTGCTGCTGCAGTATACAGTGATGGAATATTCATCACGTAGCTGATTCACCAGGTGATGAGCCAGTGTCTCAAATCCGCCGTAACATGCCGGTATTCCTGTAGTGCCAACAATAGCAAGCTTGATTTTTCTGTCGAAAGCCATGTAATCCTGTGGGTAAGCCTTATTTCCTGATTATACAAGGCTTTCATCAAAAAGATACAGGAATTTCAGGGCTTAAAAGACAATTGTAAGGAATGCAATTGTTTTGATGAAGTTTGTTGCAGGCTCATTTTTTTCCAACCGGCCGCTCAATGATCTCGCATACTTTTTCCTGCATCGACCTCATGCGGAATTTTTCTGCCGTCAGCACGGCCTGCTCTCCCAGTCGTTTGCATAACAGGGGATCCGCATAGATCTGGTGGATGGTGTTCTGAAGGTCATGCTGGTTCCTTACATCTTTGAGATAGCCGTTGATATTGGGTTGCACAAGTTCTGTAACGCCACCCACCGGCGGGGCAATTACAGGTATGCCGTAACACATGGCCTCCAGGATGGTCATGCCGAATGTTTCAATCCATTGATCCGGGTGCGACAGGTTCAGGACCAGGCTGGCCCTTTCATAAAACGGATGTACGTTATCGGTTGCCGGATAGATCGTGAGGTTCGGAGGCAGCTGTCTTCCTGTAAAATATTTGTTAATCTGTTCCTGTGCTGTGTTTAATACAAGATCAAATTTGATATGGGTCATTCGGTCGGCAAGATCAACAAATTCAGAAACACCCTTATACGTTTTAAGCGAACAAAGCATCAATACATAAAAGGTCCTGTCTCTGTGGGCTTTGTGAAGACGGTACCCGGAAGCCTTATCCACAAATTCATCCGGCAAAGCATTGTGTATGACTGATCGCTGCACACCGCGCAACGGTTCTGTTTTCATCAGGAAATGGGAAACGTAAATGGCTGTATTGGCTGTCGCTTCCGCAATCATTTTCAGCGTACGTTTAAATATTGGCGGATTGATGCTGGTCTCATGTAAATGATAAATTACTTTTTTCCCCGTCATCTTCCCCGCAAGGGCGGCGCCGCAGGGCAACAGCGTATTTACGTATATATCTACCTGTTGTCCCGCATATTTTAAAATCCTGAAAAATAACAGTAGCTGACTTAACGTAAAGGCAGCCAGTCTGGCATACTTGTTTTGATAAAATCGGTACCAGAAGGTATGGTGTTTTTCAGTAATGCCCGTTAAAAAGCCGGTAGAATGTCCACAGGTGAATAACTCAACTTCGTGCCCGGCTGCTTTTAATCCTTTGATGGCTTCGGCAAATACCAGCGGGCTGCCGCTATAATCATTCAGCAGGTGAATGCACAGGATTTTGTTTTTTGGTTTTTTTTCAGATGCCTGCGAATAAACGGAATGATAAACCTGCTGCAGCTGCTCTCCTTTTACATTCCATTCAAAGCGGCTTTCAAACCGGTTAATCGCACCCGCAGAAAGCTCCGACAAAAGAACCTTGTCTGTAAATAATTTTTTCAGTGATTTCGAGAAGCTGCTGATGGCGCAATTGTAATTTTCATAGGGAATGCTGATTCCGCAACCCGGGGTGATCAGCTCACCGGGACCGCAGTTGTCGAAACAGATTACAGGCAGTCCATATGATAAGGCTTCGGCAACTACCATACCCGCACCTTCATGTGATGGGAAAAGGAAAACCGATGACCTGCGATAGTAACTTTCAAGCGCTTTGCGCGATGTCCAGTCGGTAAATTCAACAGCCTCTTTTACATTTTCACTGACGGCTGTTTTCTCCAGCAGGCTTTTAAGCGAACCCTTTCCGATCAGCGTAAGCCTGGTTCTTTTCTTGTCTTCTTCTTCCAGGCCGTGATAAAACTTTGCAAAGCTTTTTATGGCAACATCAAATCCTTTCAACGGAACAAACCTGCCAACAGCAAGCACATGGAACTGATCATGCACGGGTGCATCATATTGTTTTGTGCGTTCCGTGCCAACTGAGGGAATAACAAACAGTTTTTTATGCCGCAGATCCAGCACCTTTTCCACGCTGTTATTCATGGTAATGACAGCATCTGCATTCCTGACTGTAGCTTGCAGCAGGGGATCAAATTTCCAGATCAGCTTTTTCGCAAACCACCTGAGCCTGTCCCTGAAATAGCAGAACGTGCCGTATGGACCGATTACGAATTCATGCGGAATGACCGGATGGTGACCGACAGGCCCCCAGACAAAAGGTTTTCCCAGTGTCCACAGGAGTGAAGGAGTCCAGTCGTTGTGGAAATTGAGGTTGTGCGCAATGTCAAATTCGCATCCTGAATTTCGTATGTAACGTGGCAGGAACAGTTGCCAAAGGTAAAAATACAGCAAAGCACCGCGCGAACCTTTTTTCCAGAACCGGGCCCAGTAAGGCAGGTCAAAATACATGAAGTGAATATTGGCATAACAGCCATCCGGATGCTCCTGCATGTACCTGACAATATCTTCACGGTTGTTTTTTCGGGTAACGGCAAGCACTTTATTGAAACGCGCCGCCTGTCGGATGAAATTCCATCCCATGCCGTCTTCGGAGCCTTTATAAGGGTTTACAGCGTATGCTGATATAAGGATCGTTTTCACTGGAACAGGGTTTGGTTTTCCGGCAGTGAAATTTCACTTCCTGGTTTGATTTCAACAATGGGTCGGATCAGCCTGGCCGGTACACCGCCAATGAGACTCCCGGATGGGAAGCTTTTATTGACCACTGCACCAGCAGCAATCACGCAATGATCGCCGATGGTTACTCCGTCGAGAATGGTAACCCTGGCTCCGATCCAGCAGTTTTTACCGATCACTATTCCCTTCCTGCTGACATCCCTTTTACGTATAAGACTGGTGTTATCTTCGATCAGGTGATTTTCGGGATGACAGCTGAGATATTGACCGATGATGCAGTCATTACCGATTTCAAGTCCGCCGCCGCCGCCCAGGTAAGCAAATTCACCGATACCGGTATTATCCCCGATGCGGATATGTTTCCCGATGTTGTTAAAGCTTGTGGAAACCACCAGCTGGCTGTATGAGCCGATGGTACAGTTTTTCCCGATGGCAAGACCCCCCGTTCCTAACCCGCTCAGGTGTACATGCCTGCCCAGCTGCACCAGCCGTCCGATGGTGATGTTGGAAGAAGCAAAAACGGAAACGCCCTTTCCCGTAAACAACAGGGATGGCCTTTTGAAATGTAGCAACAGAAGAATATTCCCCCTGATCAGGGCAATGGCTTTTTCAACGATCAGCGACACCATCATGGTGACTGAAACAGCGGGATCAAAACGGAAGCCGGGGTTACGTAAACGGATGACTTTTATGAGTAGCTGTCTGACCATGCCTTGTTTTTATGAAACATTCAGGTATTCATTCAGCACAATGGAAAGCGTATTGCGCAGATCGGTATTATTGATGGCGATATATCTTTTCTTATTGTTATTGCTGTTGAGCTCATTAAATAACTCCCTGTAATCATCATTGAGTTTTTTGATATCCTGAAGCTCCATTTCCTGCTTGCGCTCCCTGATGATTTCCGGTTCTGCATAAAGAAAGAAATTCACTTCCGGCTCGAAAATAAAGTGATACCCTTTTTTGATAAAGCTCCTGCTCAGGCTGATGTTGCTTCGCCTGGAATCAATGATAAAATCAAAATAGTAGCGGTCGTAGAGAACAGTGTATCCCCTGAGCTTGTAACGGACATATACGTAAAACTGACCCACGATGTAATCAAAATAATAGTAAGCGAACCGGAGCAGTGATGAAATGACATTCTTGTTTTTACCCTGTCGCGGCAGGTTGTTTTTGGACCGTTCTTCTGCACCTTTTTTTCCAAAGCGGATGGCTGAAAGAATGGGAAGTATGGATGGCCGGTGCCGTATCACGACAATCTTCAGCCTGTATTTTTTCTGCAGGATGTTTTTGACCTCTTCCAGGACCGTACTTTTCCCCGCTCCGTCCACTCCGCTGAATGTAATGGTGATCCCCCTGTGGTTGAAATAATCCTTCATGGCATCATTCACATACCTGAACTTGTTTTTCAGCCTCCTGATGCCTGAATTTTCCGGGTAGAGGCGGATGAGCTCCAACGCCTGAAGATGCCGCCTGTTCTTATAAACAAACAGCTCATCCAGCGTATTGATGACATATCCGTATTTCTCCCGGATATATCCGAATATTTTCGCCCGCTCTTCGAAAGTGTAAGTTGCAAAATGCTCATGATATTTCTGATCTGCATCACTGTTGTTTAACAGGTAGAACAGCATGATGTATTCAAAGTGATGTTCCTTGGACGGAAGCCTGATCATTTCTGCATTCGGTGATGAGCGGCGCAGCACTTCATCACTGTCAAGGAAAATAAGCCCTTTGCGGTCAAAACGGTTGATGAGATCAAGCTCGAGATAACTTTGATCTTCAAAAAAAATGCTGACAAAAGTTACAAAGGACTTTTCATGGATATGGATGCGGTTGATGTGGCCGCCGGCCCTGACAATTTCGAGGATACGGTACATCTGACGGACGTCAACAAGCATGTCAATGTCAGAATACTCGGGCAGCTCCTCAATGGAAGGTGCAGTGTACTTGAGAAAAACATACCGTAAACCTGAAATATGTTTTATAAAGTAAGCAATAAAACGTTTACGATCGGAAGCCATTTAATTTAATTCATTTAATGCCTGTCTCCAGGTGCTGATCAGCCAGTGTGCCTGCGCATGCAAAGGCCTTTGTTGCATGTATAATCGTATATAGTAACTGATATTGAACAGGAGGTAAAGACGGTAATGAAGGCTGGTGTCGATTTTATACCTGGAAATGATCTCCACGGCATATTTGTTTTTCAGGGCTTCGCCTATACTCTTTGATATGGCCTCGAAATCCCTTCTGAAAAGCAGCACCTGCGACTGGAAAATAAAATGATAGAGGTCAAGCAGCATGGGCATGCCTGCACCTGCAAGCTCCCAGTCATATACGTAAAGCCTGTGATCGTCGGTGTACATGTTCCATGGAGTAAAATCACCATGGGCAAATGAAACGGGAATTTCCTGCTCGGTGTTAATGGACGAATGAAGCGCGAACAGCTTCTGGATAATGCCATACACCAGCGTGGCGTCGAGGTCATTGTGAATTTCATGTTCCTTGTCAAGCAGGTTAAGCTGATTTGAAATCGTATCCCAGGCAGGAGTAAGCTTTATTTTTTTGTGCTCATGATTGGTCAGGTATAACTCTCCAAGCGCTTTAAGATGGACGTCCCGCAACCTGTTCGCCGAAATGGTTGCAGCAGGCTTGATGTTGGTCATTTTGGCAAAGTTCGGGTCAATGGCACCACTTGGCTGAGGCAGGCTCAGTGCCGTAAAATCATATTTGCTAAGCGTGGTTAACATGTGCAGTTCGTTTTTGATTAAACTGATAGGTTGTTCATTGAATGCAATCTTGATGAAATGAGTGGTATGATGCTGATGATGCAGACTGATGATTGATTTCCTGTTTTCTCCAACAGTGCCGGTGAATATGCTGTAATCCTCACCCGGCGACCTGGAGATGGTGTGTTGTACTTTGTTTTCCTTTTTTTGTTGCAGGAAAAATGATCCTGAGCATACCCTGTCCTTGAAACCACCGGAAAAGGCAATCTTAATCAGGTATTTGAAAATGGCGCCTTTCAGCGTGCCTGAATTATAAAGGTCCAGGAAGTAAGGCCTGGCAGCTGAAGCTGGATAGATCCAGCGCATGCTGCCATCCGGGTTGTTGATGTAATGAAATTTACCTTCCGTTTCCCTGCCACCGGGGTTAAAGTGGAAAATGAAATCCGCGTCGGTTCCGCCTGGAAACAAATCATGCGAAAGATTGAAAATAACTGCAGATGACGGGCTGCGGGCAAGTTCTTTTTCTGTGGTAATCCCAACCCCGGAAGGTCCCCCGTTCAGACAGTTCAACGGATCATAGATGATCATCTCCCGTTCACTGCCGCAAAACAGATCACGAAGTAAAAGAAGGTCGCAGTATTGTATTTTTTTCAGCAAGGCCATGCCTGCCTGCATACGATGAAAAACCCGCTTTGTTCACCCCTGTGCTATACATCAGCACCAGGAAGAGGTAGAGCATGATACCATAGTTGGTCTCTCCGAAAATCCCGAATTCTGTAAATGAATTGATCAGCACAGGAATAAAAATACCAACAGCAATAAGTTTCTTATCCTTGTCCTTATCTGAAACCATAGCCTGGATCATACATGCAAGTTGCAGGAGTACAATAAAGAGTCCGACCAGCCCCAGGTTCATCAATACCTGGATGAAGGTATTGTGCGTCATCTCACCGGCATATGAATGAAGACTTTCAAAGCGGTCATGCGTATCGATTCGCATAAAACCATAGCCCAGTATCGGTGCTTTGGGAAAATTGATGGTCAGCAGATCCTGCCAGAAAGGAATACGACCGGTCATGTTCATCACTTCGCTTGTATCGCCGGCTTTAATAAAAATTTCATTGATGACGAATGGAATGGAAAGCAGCATCAGGACGACAACCGACAGCTGCAGCCGGATGTTCCCGGATTTTTTCAGATAAAAAAGAACGATGAGGAATAACCCGATCATGGATGACCGGCTGCCGGTAAGCACCAGGGTATATATCAGCACAGCCATCACGAACAGCCAGGCCGGCTTGTTGTTTGTAAATTTCAGCTCCACACAGCACATGGCAAAACCGGTGACGATGAGCATGCCAAGCTCATTCGGGTTGATGATAAAACCTCCAAGCCTGGCTACTTCTCCGCCATGCGTCAGCCGGTAAAATTTATCTGGATCCAGATACATTCCGGCAAGAAAGGCCAGCATAATTAAAAAAACGGTTATGCCCAGGATGCTGCTCAGCCTGATTTGTTTTTGGTAAAGCCGGTTGTGAACAGCCAGCGAATGGAAATAAAAAATGCAGAAAATAAAACACTCCACATCCATCAGCAGCTGTAGCAGCGTATCAGCCATGCCGGTGGTCCACAGCATGGAGAACATGCCAAGCACCAGGTAGGCAACATACAGCAGGAGCGGTAACGGATAGGTAAACGAAAATGAAATGGATTTGTCCCTCACAAACAGCTGACGCAACATGATAAATGATACGGCAGAAACAAAAAACCGCAGCCCGATCTTGAATGCCTGCGTAATGATGACAGATTCGGAAAGCATAAAATAGCTGGTGATCCTGATGATCATGATCACAGTAAGCCAGAACAGGAGCGATTTCCCCCTGTTTGAATCCGAAGTATTGGATAACATTTTAAGGAATGGAATATATGTTCAGCAGTTTTCCTGCAATCGACAGCCAGTCAAATTCGTTTTTTACCATGGTGGTCGCTTTTTTTCCCATCGGCTCAAGTTCACCGCTGTAAAAAAGATCTTCGCAGGCAAAAAATGCACCGGTCAGGCTGACCACGTCATTATTCTTTAACACTATGCCGCATTCATACTTTTCAATATATGCACCCATATTGGTCGCCGCACTAACCACGCAGGGTACGCCGATGCCACACGCTTCAAGGACAGCCGTAGGCGAACCTTCAGACCTCGAAGGATGAAAGAATGCATGCATGTTGGCAATGGTGTTCAGCTTGTCATTACCGAACATGCTCCCGAAAAAAGTCATATCATTGATAATGTTCAGCCTCCTGGCCTGCAGCTCCAGTTGTTCCCTGTCCGGTCCGTCACCAATGATCCAGAATACGCCCCTGCCATTTTTTCTTTTGTATTCGGCAAAAGCTTCCAGGAGCATGTCCAGTCCTTTATAATAAATGTCAAGCCTTCCGCAAAATCCAAAAACCGGTTCTGTTTCCGTCCGCATCTGCTGGTATTCGAATGAAAGCTCTTCCATGTCCTGTCCGTTTGGAACCAGCACCTTGTTTTTAAGCGGTATCAGCCTGTCGATGTATTCAAATTCACTTTCTCCCAGGAAATGCACTTTCCTGGCGCCCCGCAGGATGGTTCGCTCCAGCAGGGAAATATATATTTTCTTCAGCCAGTGATTCTTCATCAGGGCAATTTTATTAAAAGCGCCGTGCGGCGTGTAGATATAAGGGATGCCTTTTTTCCTGAGCATGCCAGCAACCAGGAAAAACTCCGGGATCAGTGCACCGTGGATATGAAAGATGGTGTCTTCATAAAGGTAGGCAATGGCCTGTCGTAACGTTTTGGATAAACGCAGCCTTGAATTGGAGGTGTTGAACAGCAGGGTCTTGTAATTCCTTTCAGGGAAATCATATACGGGGTTGGCTGTGATGCCCCAGACGGAAACATCATAACCAAGGCGTGACATATAGGTTGCATGATTATGGGCAACCTTATTGACACCGTTCATCCTGTCAGGATTTGCCTTGCCGAGTACCAGGTGAATGATTTTCATGTTTTGGATTGTTTTGAATTAGCGGAATATGGCGGGAAGGTCTTTTCTTAATGCATAACAGTAACAGCTGAAAGCAATCAGCTGTGTAATGAGTAATCCGCCGAGAATACCGTAAAGACCCAGCAGGTGGATGGCAGGATATACCGTTAATACGCTGAAGCAGGAGCTGATGACGAATGAGTGGAAGATGCTTTTTGTGTTTTCAAGCGTCCTGATGGCATAGCGCATCGGGTAGCCAATGTATACAAGGATATAAACCAGGCAGAATCCCTGCAGCATAAAACGGTAGCCGCCGTACTCATGTCCATAAAAAGTATCAATCAGGTATCCGGAGAATAAGGCGAGCGAAAGCAGCAGGAAAAATACCGGTATGGCCATCCTGAAAGTAAAATGTTTAAGGTACCTCAGCATGTTGGTTTTTCCGGATGCATGCATGATGTAAGCTGCCTTGGCGGGAATGGTATTTTCCATAGCCAGGAAAATAACATGGGTGATGCCAACCAGGTTTTGTGCCATGCGTGTTGCACCGATGGCAACCGGACCCAGCATGGCGCCTGCTGCAATAATGAAAAAATTACCGGAGAACCACTGCAGCGCAGCCGTTGCAATAAGCCAACGGGAAAAATTCCAGTTCTCTGCAATGGTCACCTTGATTTTTTTAAAATTAAAACGCAGCCGTGGCAGGCTCAGCAGGCCGATGAGCGATGCATAAAGAAAAAAGAGCGCCGTAAGCAAAAGGATCATGGATGCATCGGGCTTGTGAAATAAATTGATGCTGAGTGCGCTGGCAAGTAATCCGCAATATGCAATGGCATCAATCAATATCGCCAGGTGATTTTGCCTGGTTGCGAAATAATACCGGCGGAAAAAATCCTGCATCAGGAATGAGAAAACAGCAAGCGGAAAGGATACGATCACCGATTCGATGTTCCAGTCTTTCAGCGTATTTTTTGCCATCAGCACACCGAGGAATGCAATTAGTCCGGCTGCGGTGGCAAAAACGAGATGCTGAAATACCAGTGCTTCCAGGTATTCCTGCTTTTCTTCTTCTTTCTTTTTCGGCCACAGCGTTTGTAAAGGCAGTATGATAAATGGCTGATGAAGACTGCTGGCAATCAGCACGCCCATCCATGCAAAAGAATAAATACCGAAGCCATGTACACCCAGCAAACGGGCTATGACAAAGCTTGAAATAAAATTAAATCCGCTTACCAGCAGCTGATCAATATAAACCACGGCAGTTGACGAATGCCTGTTTACAAATCGCTGAAGGGGAACCGCTAAAACCATAAATTCATTTTCTTTAAAAAGCCTGTAACCTTTGGTGCAAAATCATTTTCTTTATCCCTGAATCCTGAAGCGGACAGGTAACCTGTATAATTTCTTTTTTCCGTGCTGTTGTTGAGGACGTGATAAACTTCTGCAAGCCTGTATTCTTCCTTGATCTGTTCTGCATTGTTGAGCAGGATGTTCCGCGTTGAATTTGCTTTTACCACATACAGGTTGACGTCACTCATTTTCATCAGCGGGATGGCATCCATGTATTTTCCGGATTCAGGTGTGTCGAAAATGACCACATCATAGTGCTGCCGCAATTCCTGCAGGATGCTTTTTGTTTTCGATGACGTCAGCAGCGTATTGATACCTGACCGCAGCTGACCGGCATTGATCACATCCAGGTTTGGAAAGGAGGTGATATTTACTACTTCATGGAGGCTTGTGCGGTTTTCAAATACATCGGCAATACCTGCATCGCTTCGGACATTAAATATTTCCTGCATCTGCGGATGATGTGAATTCATATCCACCACCAGCACTTTTTTATCCATGGCTGCAAATACTTTGGCAAGGTTGGAGGCGATAAATGTTTTTCCCTCTCCTCTTACTGTAGAGGTAACCGTTATAAAAAGGTTCTTGCGTGATTCATATAACATCAGCAGCTTCGTGGTCAGTGTGGTGAAATGGGAAGCTGTATTGGTGTCTTTCCTGCTGATCCTGTCGATATTGGAAATAAAAGGAATGGTGCTTACTTTTTCCAGCTCCTCCCTGGTTGAAATGTTTGATTTCATCATCGAGCGCAGGTAAGCCATGGCAATGCCGGTCAGCAACCCGAGGAAGACAGCCAGTGCCAGGATCATTTTTGGCTGCGGGAAATTGGGTGTCCTCGGCAGATCCGCCTGCTCCAGGATGTGGTTGAACGAAACGCTCACCGAACGGGCAATGATCGCTTCCGTCCTTTTTTCAATCAGGAAATTGTATACTTTTTCATTCAGGTAAAAATTCCTGTTCAGTGCAACCAGTGCGCTTTCCTTTGCTGGTACGGTGCTGAAACCGGCCCTGTTTTCAGCAATGGATACGTTTACTTCCTCCAGCCTGATCATGAGCTTTTTCCTGGTGTTCATGATGCTTTCGTTGATGTAGTTTTTTCTTCTTTCAATATTGCTGTCAATTGCGATTATCCGGCCGTCTTCTTCTGTATACTTCAGCAGCAGCTCTGACCGGTCGCGGTAATGCTTGTTAAGCGCTGAAATGGCTTCGGTAAAAAGCGGGTCCACTACGGTCTGGTATTCCGGTGCCACTGCCGACAGCGAATGGTTCTTCCTCAGGTATTCATTCAGGTTATCAAGCGCAGCCAGGTCCATATTGATCTGCACTTTTTGTATTTCAAGCTGGCTCAGCGTACGCAGTGTTGCATCGGTTTCCTGGCTGATATTTACAATGCCATGATCATGCTTGTATGTTTCAATTTCATCCTGGGCCTTGTTCAGCTCTTCCGACACCTTTCCGATTTGCGCATTCACAAAGTCAACAGTTTGGGCAGCCGCATCGGTTTTATTTTTTATCCCTTCTTCAATATAGGTTTCGGCAATGGCATTAACCAGTCGCATGGCCTTTTCTCCTACAGGATGCTGATAATATATTTTGATGATGCTTACATCCTTATCGATGGCCTTCACTACATAATTGTTGCTCATCAGCTTGTTGGTAAGCGCCGTCCTGGAATAAATGGAGAATTGAAATTTTCCTTTGTCAAGCGAACGCGGCTTCCGTACCAGAAAAGCATTATCCCTGTTGACCGTGAGGTTGATCCTGTCATCATTAAGCGGAAGGCCAAAATTTCCGTCAATCACTTTCATCACCCCACCGGTGGAGTAAACCAGCCTGAACTTATCCGCTCCACGATATTCCAGGTCAAAAGTCTGGGAATAAAAAGTGGAATCCTTAATCGTAAAATCCACCCTGATGGGAAGGTCGTGATATACTTCCGCCGTTTTGAAATTTCCTACCCGGTAATATTCCACATCAAAATCAAGTTTGTCCAGCGCTTTTGAAAAGAGGTATTTTGATTTCAGCACTTCCACTTCCGTGGGAATTTTATTGTTGATCTTGAAAATATCGAAATCCTTATAAAGATTAGCATTGGTAAGTCCTGCCTGTGCATCATCTATTTTAATGGAGGTGGTTGCCTGGTATAGCGGCGTGGCCACAAAAAGAAAACGCATGGCAATCAAAGTGGCAACCAGCACACCGGCAACAGGATAATACCACCGTTTTCTTAGCGGCTGAAGAATGCTTCCGAACTGATCTTTGTTTTGCATGGCCTTATTCTCCTACAACTGTAAATACAAGTACGATCGCCGTGATAAAGCTTGCGATGGGGATCATCTTGTTGATGATCTTGTCAGCGCTCTTGGCTTTTGTAGGCGGCACATAGATGACATCTCCCGGGCGCAGGTATCCGCCCTTGCCTGCCAGGCTGCTGATATTCGTATAGTCTAATTGATATTCTGAAGGCTTATCAGCCCCGCGGATAATTTTGATCTGTGTTGTTTTTGCCCACTCTGTAAACCCTTCAGCCTTTCCGACGATGTCAACCAGCCTGATGTTGTCCGAGCTGAATGAATAGTTGCCCGGCCTTCGTACTTCACCAAGGATGGTCACCTGGTTGTTGAGCACGCGCAGGTTAATGATGGGATTCTGGATGTATTTTGAGTAGGTTTTTTCAAGGTACAGGGTTGCTTCCCTGATGGTAAGACCGGCAAGCTTCACGTTACCGACCTGTGGCAGCTTGACTTCACCAAATTGATCAATCGACAGCCATTTGCCGTTTTCTTCCATCATGCTGTAAATGCCGTGCACCGATCCAATGCTGATGTCATCATGCTCCCATACGCTGATCGTTACTTTATCATCAACAGCAAGCGGCTTTTCATATACGGCCTGGCTTTCTGACTGATCGGATGAGCCTGTTGCATTTGTTACAGGCTGGTTGGTGGTAAACAGCGTATACTTGTTGCATGAATTCATCAGCACTAAAAGCGGAAGCAATAACAAAAGCCGCATCCGGTAAAGTGCGCGGATGAGCGAAGGACTTTCTTTTTTCATATCTGAAATATTACATGCAACACCGGTACGGAGCACTGCACGTTTACGGCTTTTTACTGAAAACTGTAAGTTTTGTTACGCTTTTTATTAATAATGACCAGCTGAAAGCCGCCTTAAAAACCAATTAAATACTTGTTAATCAATAGTATGCGATAGTTGGTAAAAAACAGTACCTCTCTTATAATGATCAGTTCTGATGTAAACCGGTTTGGGACGGTCTTGCCCAAACCCCTGCTTTTTAATACTTTTGCAGTTGAAATAAATTCTTATGCACATTCAACAGCTTTATACAAACTGCCTTGCGGAAGCCGCTTATTATATTGAGTCGGATGGTGAAGCGGCAGTAATTGATCCGATCAGGGAAACGGCACCATACACGGAGCTGGCTATCCAGCGGAATTCAAAAATCAAATACGTTTTTGAAACGCATTTCCATGCAGACTTTGTTTCCGGACACATCGACCTGGCTGAGAAAACCGGTGCGCAAATCATATATGGCCCTCATGCCGATACGGACTATAAGGTGCATCAGGCTGCAGACGGTGAAGAATTTAAAATCGGAAAGCTGACCATCAGGGTGCTGCACACGCCTGGGCATACGCTGGAATCGTCGTGCTATTTGCTGCTCGATGAGCATGGAAAAGAATATTGCATTTTTACGGGCGATACGTTATTTGTCGGTGATGTCGGACGCCCGGACCTCCTCGACGGTGTGTTGTCAAAAGAAGAGCTTGCTGCGATGATGTATGAATCGCTCAATAATGTGATTAAAAAACTGCCTGATGATGTCATTGTTTATCCCGCCCATGGACCCGGCTCAGCCTGTGGAAAAAACATTGGCAAGGAAACCTGGAGCACCATCGGCCAGCAGAAAAAAACCAATTATGCCCTGCTTGAAACAGACAAGGATGCTTTTATTCAGAACCTGATCACCGGACTTTCAGCGCCACCCATGTATTTCTTTGAAGATGCGCGGATCAATAAAAAAGGGTATACGAAAATTGATGAAGTTGTTAAACGCAACATGAAGCCATTGTCACCTGAAGAAGTTAAAATGCTGATGTCGGCAGGAGCCCTTGTTCTCGATACCCGCATTGCCAATGATTATGAAGTGGCATCCATCCCGGGATCTTTAAATATCGGCCTCAATGGCAGCTTTGCAGTATGGGTGGGGACACTTATTCATATAGAGCAACAGTTAGTTCTGGTTGCTTCTCCCGGTACAGAAGCGGAAAGCGTCCTCCGGCTTGCAAGGGTTGGCTTTGAAAATGTTGCCGGCTGCCTGGATGGCGGAATGGAAGCCTGGATAAAGGCGGGCAATGAAGTGCAGCAGATCCGTTCCGTGGCACCGGAAAAGATGGTTGCCATCCAGCACGACAAAAATGCCGTGATCCTGGATGTCAGAAAGGAAGGGGAATATAACGACGGGCATTTGAAAGGTGCAAAACATGTTTGCCTGACGGATCTCAACACGTCTTATGATGGCCTGGATAAATCAGCGCATTATTATATACACTGCGCCGGAGGATACCGTTCGATGATTGCCGGTTCAATGATGCGTGCCAACGGATTCACCAATGTCACCAATGTGCATGGCGGATATTCCAAAATAAAAAGCACGGGTGTCGAGCTGGTCCTGCCTGAGACAGTATCCTGATATTCAAACGGCTTTTCATCGTTAATTAACTGATCCTATTTTGTCTGCTGCTGAATTTAATGAAATCATAGCCGGGAGTAAACCCGTGCTTGTTGAGTTTTATGCCGACTGGTGTGAGCCCTGCAAATGGCTTGAACCAGTTTTGAAGGAGACTGATCAGCTGGTTGGAGAAAAAGCTGCTACCGGGAAAGTTGACATTGAAAAAAATCCTGCACTCAGGCAGGCTTACGGCATCATGAGCGTTCCCGTACTTATTATTTTTAAAAACGGAAAAGAACAGTGGCGGATGAATGGCTTTACATACGCAAAAGAGCTGAGTGAAAAACTGCTGGCGTACGCTGATCCCCAGGAGAACCCCTCCTGAATCAAATTGCATTTCTGATGATCTCCATTACTTTTTCCCTGAACTTGCCGAAAAGCTCCTGGTCTATTTTGTCAAAATTTTCCTGCTGGTAAGACCTGGAAAATATCCCCTGTTCAAGAATCAGGATCTCATCACAGACGGTGATCAAAGGTTCCAGGATATGTGAAGAAACAAAAACTATTTTGTTACGGTCTTTCAGTGCAGTGATCAGCAGTTCAACCACTTTATTGGTTTCCATATCCAGTCCGTTAAATGGTTCGTCAAATAAATATACCTGCTTGTCCTGCTTTACAACAGCAAGGATGGCCAGCTTTTTTTTCATGCCTGTCGAATAGGTTTCAATCAGGTCATCGAGCGGGAGATGCAGGTAGGGCAACAGAGCTTCCAGGTTAAAATGCGTATTCGTTTGGTCAAAAATGCGCAGGTATTCATGACCCGTGATCATGGAATAAAAATAATTGGTGGTTTCCACATAACCTGTCTGTCTGAAATTCAAAGGCTTTCCTTCGAAGGTCATGTTCCCTGAAAAAGGTTTGATTATACCGGCAAGCACATTGAAAAATGTGGATTTCCCGGCCCCGTTCATTCCTACTATGCCCACAATTCTTCCGCTGGGAGCCTGGTGGCTGATCCCCTGAAGCACGACCTTCTTTTCATAACCTGCGGTAATCTGACTGATATCAAGCATACAAAAATGGTTTAAGATTTTTCAGGGCTTTGAAATAATAAATGACCGTCATGATTACCGGAACCGGCATAAAGAAAGGAATGACAGAAGCCATGCTGACAAAACCGGTGATAATACTGTTTGATCTCATTTTAGCACCCGGAACGTACATCGCATATTTAAATACGATTCCGAAACAGGCCAGCGATAATTGCGCTGCGATAAAAATAAGATTTACCAGCAGAAAATCAGGATTGAAAATAACATTGACAGCCAGAACCGGCAAGAATAATAAAAGGAGGTACAGCAGCGGATTCGTGATCTTATACAACAGGAATGCCCGTGGCATCAGCTTCGGAGATCTCAGCACCTGAAGGGATTCGCCTTCTTCATAAAAAGAAACAACAAGCGTGGTGATAATCCACAGTAATACTAATGGAAGAATTTTCAGCCAGCAGCATAAAACGGCAACGGTGTACAGTGGAAAAATATAAAGATACATTCTTCTGATCCCGCTCATCCATTCAAAATCCTGGGGGGAAATCATTCGTCCCATTTTACGGAACATGGTGCGTTGCCTGAAAACTGGCTTGTATAAAGGAATAAAACCAATGCATGCAAATAGAATAAAGAAAAAATACCAGTTAGCCGTAAACAAGGCAGCGGCCGCAAAGGGCAGAATCATTAAAGCATACTCCGAATAAATCTCCATCCAGGGATGTTGCAAATGCCTGCTTATAAAATGCAGATCATTCCGGATTGATTGAATGGACAGGCATGTTAACAGGATAATTCCTGTCAGGAAAACTGCTCCGCTCTGCATGTTAAAAGCCAGATGTGAAGCATAAACGCCGACAATAATAGCAGCAACAATCAGTACGGAATAAAGACCAAGTTCTTTTAATAACCTGCCCGACTGTAAGAAGCGAATCCTGATCAGATGAAAAGACATAGACAATTACTGATGCAAATGTATTCCAATTTGTCATTGTAAATGAATGTGTATCAAATAATTAATAAAATACTTTTCTTATTTAGATTAATTCTAAATAAAAATTTTACTTTTGTGCCTTTCAAAATTATTCATTCATGTTACTAAGAAATTCAATCGTAGTGGCGGTTACAGCCATGCTTTATGGATCACCTGTATTAGGGCAGGTGAAATCCTCAGCGGAAGATTCACTTCAGAAAGGTGATGTAAAAAAATCCTCCACCTTCATCGGAGGCTACGGGGACGCTTCCTATAACAGGAATTTTAATTTGGAGACCGCCAGCCTCAACCTGAATCGTGTTGTTTTATTTGTCGGACATAAGTTTAATGATAAGTTTTCTTTCTTCTCCGAGCTTGAGGTGGAAGATGCCAAAATTGAAGGTGGTGAGCCAGGCGGCGAGATCTCTCTGGAACAGGCTTACGTAAAGATGAACATTTCAAAAAATGCGTATATAACGGCAGGACTTTTTATTCCGCGCATTGGTCTGTTGAACGAAAACCACCTGCCGGGAGATTTCAACGGTGTTGAACGACCGGCTGTTGAAGTGCTTGTGATTCCTGCTACCTGGCGCGAGCTGGGCGTCAGTTTGTATGGTCATTTGAATAATCTCCCGCTTAATTACAGCATTGCTGTATGTAACGGACTCAATGCTGAAGGTTTTGAACATGGAACAGGTATCCGCGAAGGACGTTTTGAAGGCAGGGAAGCTACGGCAAATAATTTTGCAGTTACCGGATCGCTTCAGTATGCCATTAATGCATTCCGTTTTCAGGTGTCAGGTTATTACGGCGGATCCGTAGGAGGCAGTCCCAGGGTTGCCGACAGCCTTGAGCTGGAATCAGGTGCATTCGGAACGCCCGTGGCGCTGGCTGAAGCCAATATAAAGTTTGAAAAAAATGGTCTTGGAATTAAAGTGCTCGGCACCGTGGTTTCAATTCCTGATGCATCCGATATAAACCGCGCCTATGCAAGCAATACACCTGAAATGGAATACGGCTTTTATGGCGAGGTTTCTTATAATCTGCTCGAATCTGTTGCTAAATGGAGAGAGCGCCAGTGGCGGATTTTTGCCCGGTATGAAATGCTGAACCTGAACAGTTCCATTCCTTCCAATGGTATTGAAGATGGTACCCTGGAGCAGGATCACCTCATCATGGGAATGTCGTATAGCCCCATACCCAATGTGGTGATCAAAGCCGATATCAGGTTGTTAAATACGGGACCTGTAAACGAAGAGCTGGTTATCAACCCGGCTCCCAATGAACCTCCTTACAAGGAACAAAATACTTTTCTCAACATTGGAATAGGCTATTCATTCTGATGACTGATACATGCTTCAATAATGATACGCCGCGACTTTATTAAAAATTCCTGCCTGCTCTGTTTTTCAGCCACAGCAGTGGGTGTGATGCAGCTTGTACAGGGATGCAGCCCGGCCATTGTTTATAAGGCAGTTGCTGCAGATAATAAGGTTATGGTCCCGCTGACGGTTTTTCAGGAAAAGGAAGCAGCCATCATCAGGGTTAAAAGCGAATCTTATGACATTGCCGTAATCAGACGCGATGCATTAAAATATGATGCATTTGAAATGCGATGTACGCATGCCGATAATGAGCTGAGATATTCAGGTAGCAATTTTGAATGCCTGCTGCACGGAAGCATTTTTGATAAAACTGGAAGGGTAACCAAAGGTCCCGCTGAAAAAAATCTTACCGCATACCTGACAGAAGTTTCAGGAGACATGTTAATTATTAAACTTTAAAATATAGCAAACCACTAAAACGGTCGTACCATGAAAAACAAAACTATTTTGGCCTTTTGCCTGATTACTTTTTTTTGCAGCTGTAAAAAAAATGATGACTCCGATGATGCAGTTGCTGTTTCGGAAAAAGAGATCCTTACCGATTTTGCCAATGATGTTGCAGTCCCCAATTATGCAGCTATCGATGCAAAAGCAAACCTGCTCAACACGGCAGTTATTAATCTCGATAACCAGGTCACCGATGCCAATCTGCAAATCGCGCAGCAGGCCTGGCGCAATATGCGTTCGCCATGGGAACAATGCGAAGCCTGGCTCTTTGGTCCTGTTGAAGACTACAGTTACGATCCTGAAATAGACAGCTGGCCGGTAAATAAAGTCGACCTTGATTCATTGCTTGCCAGCAGCACTCCGCTTGATCTTCCCACTATTCAGGGACTGCAGTCCACTTTAAAAGGATTTCATCCGCTTGAATATATGCTGTTTGGAATGGACGGAAACAAAACAGCCGCACAGCTCACAGCCAGGGAAAGGGAATACATGAAGAGCCTGACTTTACATCTTGTTGGTGTTGCGCATGATTTGTACCATAGCTGGGATCCGTCACAGCAGGGAAATTTTGCATATGAATTTATCAATGCAGGACCCGGAAGCACAAAGTTTGCGACAAAGCGGGAAGCATTTATTACCATGATCTCAGCCATGGCAGGCATCTGTGATGAGGTTGCCAATGGTAAGATGCAGGACCCGCTTATTTTGCAGGATCCGGAAATGGAAGAGTCTCAGTTTTCTTCCAACTCCGTTACCGATTTCAGGAATAACCTGATTGGGGTGAAAAATGTTTATTTTTGCATGTACGGTCAGGATGGAACAGGATTGAATGAGTGGGTGGCTTCAAAAAACCTGGCGCTCGATAATAAGATACAGGTACGGATCAGTGCGGCAGTTGCCTCATTCGATAACATTACGCAACCTTACGGACAGGCCATCTTTACCCAGCAGATTCAGATCCAGCAGGCGCAGGATGCAATCAATGCCTTAAAAACCACGCTGGAAGATGAATTGCTGGTATTTGTTACCAATAATATTAAAGATTGATTCCTGACTGACGGAAATAATATCCTCATGAAAAAAGTTTTTTCAGTTATTTGTCTTCTTGCTGTGCTGGTGACCCTGAGCAGATGCCGGAAGCCCGAAGCGTTGGGCGAAGATGACTATGACGAAAGAATGTCAGGAGGAGCCAATACAGCTTTTGATAATTCATCGAGGGCATTTACGCATGCCTTCCCGGGTATGTCAGCCAATGATGAAGCAGTGCATGATGTAGGTGATGTTGCATTTGAACAGTCCTTTGTAACAGCTCCCGCATCGGTCAACAGCGGACTGGGCCCTGCATTCAACAATGTTTCCTGCGTGTCGTGCCACCATAACGATGGTATCGGAACACCTACTGCAGGTGAACCTAATTCAGCGCTCCTGGTGCGAATCAGCTATCCGGGAACGGGGCCGCACAATGCTGCCATTCCTGTTCCGGGCTACGGAACGCAGTTGCAGGACAAAGCCATTTTTGGAAAGGCGCCTGAATGCAAAGTCCATATTTCATATATAGATAACAGTTATACATTCCATGACGGTGAGTCGTATGTGCTCCGGTCACCTTCTTATTCCCTCTCCGATATGCATCAGGCAGTGAACGGCAGCTATCTGCTTTCGCCACGCCTGGCACCGAAGGTTTTTGGCCTGGGTTTGCTGGAAGCCATTCCTGAACATACCCTGCTGTCGCTTGCCGATGAGCATGATGCCGACGGTGATGGTATCTCCGGAAAAGCTAATTACGTGTGGGATCCGGCTACGTCATCCGTTAAAATAGGGCGGTTCGGACTTAAAGCCAATACAGCCAGCATCCTCACCCAGGTAGCCGGCGCTTACAACCAGGACATGGGTGTTACCAATAAGGTGTTCCCTGAAGAAAGCACTTACGATCAGCCTCAGTTTGACAACCTGAATGATGATACGGAGCTGGATGACTATACGCTCAACGCAGTGAAGTTTTATATTCAGACACTTTCTGTACCTGCAAGGAGAAATGTTACAGACCCTGTTGTAGTCAGAGGTAAGGAAATTTTTAAACAGGCCAACTGCAGCAAATGTCACACTCCTGTACTTTATACTGACGTTATGGTGCAGTTTCCACCACTTTCCAACCAGCGTATCCAGCCATTTACAGATTTATTACTGCACGACATGGGTCCCGGCCTGGCAGATAACCGAAGTGATTTTCTGGCCGACGGAAATGAATGGAGGACAACACCCTTATGGGGCCTGGGCCTGATGGAAACCGTAAATGTGCCGCCATATTATCTCCACGATGGAAGAGCACGTACAATTACTGAAGCCATTATGTGGCATGGGGGAGAGGCCGAAAATTCGAAGAATTATTTTGCCAGCCTTCCAAAAAGTGAGCGCGACGCATTGCTTAAATTCCTGAAATCCCTTTAAGGGTCAAAATTCCCCTTTTTTTCCTTTTTTGATTCACTGAAATCTTTTTTATGATTGTAAGATTCAGGCTGAATTGATTCCCTTTTTATGCTGGAATTATTATTATTTGTATGATCTGTTCTAACCAGGTTGTGCATTGGAAAATCAATGCCTTTAACGGCCTGAAGAACAGGTAACTGCTAATTTTTTTAATCTTTTGTAAGATGAAAAACCTGCCTGCCAAAAAGTGTATCCGGTTCCTGTATGCATTTTTTATTTTGTTTTACCCTGCTGTATGCGGCGCAACAAACAGCAGCATACTGGTTTCTATGATAGGAGTATTCGGGAATGCAGGTTCCATGCCTCCCGCTTCGGTAATAACGGTCACCACTGCAACACCAGTGATCTGCACCGGAAATTCCGCAGTGATCAATGCCGTATCTCCCGGTGCGGTATCCTATGCATGGTCCCCGGCAACCGGACTGAATGCTACCAATACGGCAACTGTTACAGCTACACCGTCAGCAACCATAACATACACGGTTGCAGCAACAGACGGATCGGGATCTACGGTTACTGCATCCATCACCATCACGGTAAATAACCCTCCGAACCTGAACGCTTCGTCCACCGACACTTATTGCAATCACCCAACGGGCATGTGTAACATCAATGCCTCCGGAGGGGCAGGAAATTACAGTTACCTGTGGAACAGCATACCGGTACAGACCAATGCAACGGCAACCGGTCTGGGTGCAGGTACATATACGTGTACCGTTACAGACGGAAGCGGCTGTTCGGCTTCCGCCACTGCACAGGTTAATTATTTCAATGCCGGGACAGCTTCCATTGCAGCTGTAAGCCAGGTTACCTGCTTCGGATCTCATGACGGGACTGCCATGGTCGCAATGGCAGGTGGTGCCCCGCCATACAATTATTCATGGAACTGTGTCCCCCAGCAGAATACACAAACTGCATCAGGCCTCGGCCCGGGTTCGTATATAGTCACAGTTACTGATGCAGCCGGATGCTCCGCTACGGCATCTGCAGTCATAACCGAGCCTGCACAGCTTTCAGAAGTGGTTGCTGTAACCAATACCAGCTGCTTTGCTGTCAATGGAGAAGTAACCATCACGGTAAGCGGCGGTTCTTCTCCTTATTCATATCAATGGAGCACCGTGCCGGTTCAGTATGGGAATACGGCTACGGGATTGTCCACAGGCTATTACAGCTGTATGATAACGGATGCAAATGGCTGTACGTTGAATACGCTGGCACAGGTCTTCAGTGTCAATGGCGCCTATGTAACAGTGACATCCGTTGTCCCCGTATATTGCCATGGAGGCCGGACAGGGAGCGTTTCAGTGCAGCCTTCCGGAGGTGTACAGCCCTATTCATACGCCTGGAATACAAGCCCGGTGCAGACTACCGCATCTGCAGTCGCGCTTGCTGCAGGATCATATATCGTTACCGTTACGGACGGGGGCGGGTGTACATCTACAGCCGGCGCCGTTGTTTATGAACCTGATATCCTGACCGCTACGGGTACTTCAACCAATAATTACTGCGGTTCGGTTACTGCACTTGCAACGGTAACTGCCGGTGGAGGAACAGTGCCTTATTTTTATACCTGGTCAACGGTGCCGGTCCAGACAACTCACCTGGCTACCGGTCTCTCCAGTGGATCATATACATGCACGGTTACTGATGCCGCCGGTTGCACGGTAAGCCGGACTTTCATTATTGATGATATCAATTCGGGTACGCCTGTTGCATCGGTTACACAGCCTATATCCTGTCCCGGCGACAGCAATGGAATCGTGGCTGTAACCATGATTGGCGGTTCTCCACCATTCACTTTTTCCTGGAACACACAACCTGCTCAGTCCAATGCTACTGCAACCCTGCTTGCATCAGGCACCTACCAGGTGCTTATTACCGATGCAAATGGCTGTACAGTGACAGCACAGGTAATCCTGGAAGCGCCGGATCCGTTTGTCACCAATGTAATTACATCAATGGAACACTGCAGTGCAAAGGACGGACAGGCGCAGGTACAGGTTACAGGCGGACATCCGCCTTACACCTACCGCTGGAGCACGTTCCCTGCACAGCTTACAGAAACGGCAACCGGATTGCGCAGGGGGAATTATTCCTGCCTGGTGAATGATGCAAATAATTGCTTTTTCATCAAAGGTGTTGATGTTGACGGAACTGTAAAACCAACGGCTGCATTCATTTACACACCCGGTGTAGTCTCCATACAAAGTCCCCTTTGCAGCTTTATCGACCAGTCGAGCCATGCAAACGACTGGTTCTGGACTTTTGAAGATGCATTAAATCCGTCCACCAGTGATTTCAGAAATCCCGCCTTTGCATTCAGCGATACGGGAAGATGGTGTGTGAAGCTCGTGGTAAAGAATAAAGACGAATGCATCGACTCTGTTGAACATTGTATTAATGTGAATCCCGGATTCTCCGTGTTTGTGCCGTCAGCATTCACACCAAATAATGACGGAATCAATGACCTGTTTTTCCCGCAGATGTTTGGTGCAACTAATAAGGATTATTCATTTGAAGTATATGATCGCTGGGGAATTTTGGTTTTCAGAACATCAGCTGTCAATGGCTCCTGGGATGGCAAAATAAATAACAGCCATCCGTTGAGAGATGTTTATGTCTGGAGAATAATGGTCCGGGAAGAGAACGGTGAAATGCACAAGCTCAACGGAAAGGTAACACTGGCACGGTAAACGAAAAAGCCCTGCAATTTCTATGGGAGAAACTGCAGGGCGATAGTAGCCCAATCAACATTGCTACTTAATTACCTGTACTTTTTTGCTGATAACCCCTTTATCAGTAAGCACAGATAAGAAAAAAATTCCTTCGCTCAGGTCGCTGACATCTATCCTGATCATATTCCCTTCCATCGGAATATTCCGGATTGTCTGACCCAGTAAATTGTTTAGTTCAATGGAAATAACTCCATGATATTTTGATCTTACGATAAGATCGGTAGAAGCCGGGTTGGGATAAACTGAAATCATATCCGCATCCGGTGTATCAATACCATTCCAGTTAGGATCCAGCACCACACTGTCGCCAAGTACGGTTAACGGGATCAGGTATTCTGAATGTGTAACTGCAAACACATTGCTAAAGTCGAATTTAATCACAGCTAATCCCGAAAGGTCATCAGTCGTAACAATGGTCATCAGTCCCATCGGGCCACTGCCATTATAAATGTTGTTGTGGTCAAACCGCACAAATCCGCCATCGCTTCTTCCCTGTGTGGTAAAATGTTTTTCCAGCGTGAGTGCATCAATGACAGGAACTCCGATCCAGGAAGAAGAAAAATCGTACGAGGGATTAATCGTTGTATCAACCAGCGTCGGATCATAAGTAATGGTGAAAGCAATGCCATAAATGCTGTCTACCGGAATGGCAGCGGTGCCCAGATTAAGTGTCAGCTGGATCGTGTCGCTGATGCCTGCTGTATCAACATTTGCAGTTAGAAAAAGAGCCGGTGTGTTCACTTTTTCAAATGAAACAGAAGAGGCCGGCTTTAATGGATGGTTCAGACCGTAATTTAGTAAGATCGCTGGTACGTCAAGGGAATTTACAATACTGTCGCCATTACAGTCGCTGTGCTTGTAATTGATTCCTGCTGCAAAATAATAGTTCCAGTCGGGCACCGGCTGTGCAACCCAGTTGGTGGTTGCACCGGGACGCAAAGGTCCCGTAATGTTATATGCCAGTCCAATATTGAGCAGATCTTTATTATTGGCAGTCTGATCATAGTTGCAGTCACCCGGCCATACGCTGGTAATGCAGTTGGTATCAGCAACAAGCTGGATAGTGCTGTTAATAATACCGCAGAGCGGGAATATGGCTGTTGCAGTGTAGGTTCCCGGCTGTGATGCAAGGTAGGTTTGCGAGGATACGTTAATCGGAAAAATATTTCCAAGCGTATCAGTGAAGTTCTGCCACAGGTACGAAAACGCACCAGGACCCAGGTCAAAAATAGTGGCACCGCCCTGGCAAATGGTTATGATACCGCTTAACCCGCTGTATGCCGAAACAACTACCTCGTCCGAAGCAACGCAGCCTGTTATCGTATCGGTAACAGTTACTATATATGATACACTGTCCACATGGTTGGCCTGCGGGTTTGGAATAAATGGATTGTTGAGTCCGGCAATAGGTGACCAGCTGTACGTATAGGCTCCGGGCTTGGAAAGTGTCACATTCAGCTGCGTGGCCCCCCCGCAGCTTACCACGTCCGGTCCCGCATCTGCACTGAAGCCGTTGGTAACCGTAATGTTTGCAATGCTCGAGGCAGCACAGCCATTACTGTCAATGGTGTAAAGCATGACCTGGTAATTTCCTGCAGTATAATAATTGGTTATACCGGGTTGTGTGGAAGTAGTTCCGTCACCCAGGTCCCAGTAAAATGAATCTATTCCGGCAGTTGATGTATAGCTGAAAAGTAAGCTGTCACCGCAGGTGGTTGGAACAGCAATGGAACTAATGGTGTTTCCGCATGATGAAGGAATGATGGAAAAGTCATCAAGGGAAACACCATCAATATCAACTGCATTATCCGCAGAAAAAACAAACCTGAATTGTACATTCGACTGGAATGACAAATTGGAAGGAAGCGGATAAGTGCTCTGTGCCCATCCTGCTGAGTTGCCTTCCCAGCCGGGTTGTTGGGTTGAATTTATTGCCGGATCGGTGTACCAGCTTGCATTCAATGGATTATTTGCTGTACCCAGCGTGTTCCAATTGATGCCGTTAGTGGTATATTCAAGCCTCATTCCGTCAACCAGCGCCTCCGTATTCATGTTTTGCCAGAACGAAAGAGAAGCATTGCCAACACTGCTGAAATCAAAATAAGGTGAATAAAGAATGCTGTTGCAGGGACCAAAATAAGAGGTGTCAAGGTTGATATCCCAGGAACGGACTCCAGAATGTGTTGAATTCGTCTGGCCATAATTCGGTAAGCCAAGTTCCCATATAGTAGAAGTTCCAACCGGGCTTGGATCAATCCAGCCATAATTCGCTCCTTCAAAATCATCTGAATAGGGTACGTTTACTATGGGTGCACCGAAGCCTGAAATGCAGAGGGTATCGTTGGAAATATCAGCATCGCCCGTAACATCCGTGAAACCACAAATATCCATTGGACCGGAGGGGATGATCACAGGTGGTAATGAAACAGTAACGGTATCTCCGGGTGCCAGCGTCCCTGTCCACGGTTGCGTAACCGGTGATCCGCCGTTCAGCGTATATCCTACGTTAAAAGAATAAAGCGTGTCGGCACCAAAATTTCTGACAACGGGATCAACCGGCATGGAGTTTCCTGCAACAGAAGTGATCCCAAATCCGGGTACAACAATTACTCCGGCATCAGGTGGCGCGATGGTGTCAACTTTTAGATTATCAATGAACCAGCCTGCGCTGCCATTGCTGCCATCATAATTTCCGTCATACAGGTTGAACCTGATGACTGCATTGGCCTGGTTTGCCAGCAGGCTATTCAGATTAAAAGTTTCATGCTTCCACCAGCTGTTATCCGGCACGGCAGTGGGTGTACCAGCCAGCCACTCAGGATAGACAGCATCTGAAAAAGTGAAGCCTGATCCCAATGAACCATTCCCTGCGTAATAACTGTTGGCTGATGTCAAGGGCACAAAATTTAACCCGCCATCGGTGGAAACTTCTATCGTAGCCACTTCTGAACCGGGAGCTTTACAGATATGATCAAAAGACAAAAACACTTTTGATGTACCGGAGCAATTCAGAAAAAGGGTTGAGAGAATGGATGTGTCACCAGCGTTTTGAATGCTGGCGGAATCACAAAAGCTTCCCCCAACCGAGAGTCTGTTATTCGAAAACCAGCCCGGATTACCGGAAGAAATCACACTATCAGCCACTTCAAAATCCTCATGGAACAGCTGCGCATTAACGCTGTAAAAGCCAAGAGTGAGGGTGATTGATAGTATGATTTTCTTCATTGTAAATAGGGCTTTCAAGCTCCTGTATAATTTCAGGCACTTAATCACAATACAAACATAAAGACGTTGTGCAGTAAAAAAAAATACAGAATTATTAATTTGTCGGATCATTATTTTTAAATGCTGCATGGTAGTTATTAATTTAAACAATTTATAATCAATCAATTATATAATTTTAAAATCTTTTAAAAAAGTGTATATTTGTCGGATACAAAATAATTGAGCTTCTGAAAAAAACACCCCTTGTTTACATCACCTGCTTCTACACACGGCTAAAAGTATGGAAAACAGCAAATTAACAGGTATCCTGCGCAGCTTTTCAAAGAAAGAAATGACAGATTTCGGACAATTCCTCCAGGCCGATTTCTTTTGTGTCAATAAAAACATCCGTGCACTCTACAAATTGTTGCTGAAATCCTTCCCTGATTTCAAAGGGGAGGAATTAAAAAAGGAAGTTTTGCATAAGCAGCTGTTTCCTGGAAAAAAATATGAGGATAAACGCATCAGGTACCTGCTTACCGATCTGACCAGGCATGCTGAAAATTTCCTGGCTTTCCAGAATTTTGAAGGCGACCAGCATCATAAAAAGGTGCTGCTATCACGGGAACTGACAAGAAGGGATTGCGAAAAGGCATATTTTCATCATTACATGGAAATACAGGAACCGCAAACTCCTGTGCGCGACGCAGCATTTTATTTTAACCGTTACCAGGCCGAGCTCGATCACCTTACCTATGAAATTCCGCGACAAAAAAGAAAGGCGCAGATTACAGTGGCCTCCGTAACAAACAACCTCGATAAATTTTACATCGCAAGAAAGCTGCAGCTTTGCTGCGAAATCTTTAACGTACAGAATGTTATGCAGGTGGATCACAAAGTTTTGCTGTTTGATGAATTGCTGGAATACCTCAGGAATAATCCTTTTGACGATACACCGGTCATCAGCATCTACTACCGTATCCTGATGACCCTGCTTCACAGTGAGGATGAACGGCATTTCACTACGCTGCAGACGCTGCTGCTCGACCATGAAAATAAAATTACGGCCACTGAACTGCGCGACATGTACCAGTACGTGCTGAATTACTGTATCAAGAAAATCAACCTCGGTAACCTCGGATACCAGCATACATTGTTTGATACGTATAAAACGATCCTGAACAATCGTGTCATTTTTGTTAACGGTTACCTGTCACAGTGGGATTTTAAAAACATCTGCACCATCAGCTTTCGGCTCAGGGATTATGAATGGGCTGGAATGTTTATTGAGAAATACAGCCAGTTCATCCGCACCAGCGACAGGGAAAATGCATTCCTGTATAATAAGGCCTCGCTCCATTTCCATCTTGGAGAATTCAGTAAATCACTGAACCTGCTTCAGAAAGTGGACTTCACCGATTTGTATTATCAGATCGCCACCAGGGCAATGATCCTCAAAATCTATTATGAGCTCGACGACCATGAAGCGCTTCGTTATCACCTGCAGGCCTTTAAAATTTTCCTCAACCGCAACAAGCTGGTCTCTGCCTACCAGCGTACTATTTATTCAAACCTCTTGCGGTATACCTGGAAATTGGTCAGGAACCAGACCAGCAAAGCCAAGCTGCAGCAATTGGGAAAGGAAATTGCCGAAAATCGCTCAACTGCCGACCTCCAGTGGCTGCTGAAAAAAACAGGCGAACTGACCAATCCCATAAGTGTGCCTGCTTAATTCGCCCTGTATTTAAGGCTGTAGCTTTAATTACGCTGCGTGGGAAAATAACCCTTAACATAAACGAATTTACACAAACTCCCAACTCATAACTCCCAACTCATAACTATATAGTCGAAATAATTATTTTTGTGCAAATTACATGACCAATGAAAATCCTTCTGCTCGGTTCCGGTGGCCGCGAACATGCACTGGCCTGGAAGATTAAACAAAGCCCGCTTTGCACGGACCTGTTCATCGCACCCGGCAATGCCGGTACGGCAGATTGCGGAACCAACATTCATATGCAGGTCACGGATTTTGATTCAATCAAAAAGTTTGTGCTGGAAAATCATGTCAGCATGCTGGTGGTTGGCCCTGAAGACCCACTCGTGGAAGGGATCCATGATTTTTTTCTGAAAGATGAAAAGCTGAAGGAAATTTCGGTAATCGGTCCGGTTAAAGCAGGAGCCATGCTGGAAGGAAGCAAGGATTATTCAAAAGCTTTTATGATGGAAAACCAGATCCCCACTGCTGCCTACAAGAGCTTTGAAAAGGAAACCCTTGGAGACGGATTGAAATTCCTTGAAAAAATAAAATCCCCTTATGTGCTTAAAGCAGATGGTCTGGCAGCAGGGAAGGGCGTTGTAATCCTTAACGACCTTCAGCAGGCCAAAGACGAGCTGATTGAAATGCTTTCAGGACAGAAATTTGGGCAGGCAAGCCGCAAAGTGGTCATTGAAGAATTTCTGGATGGGGTTGAATTGTCGGTATTCGTGCTTACCGATGGACATGCATACCGGATCCTGCCTGAAGCCAAAGATTATAAAAGAATAGGCGAAGGTGATACCGGTCCTAACACAGGAGGCATGGGCGCCGTTTCGCCAGTACCCTTTGCCGATAGCAGCTTCATGAAAAAAGTGGAGGAGCAGGTCATTATTCCTACCATGAATGGATTGAAAAAAAGAAACATCACTTATAAAGGCTTTATTTTTATTGGCCTGATGAATGTGCAGGGCAATCCCTTTGTAATTGAATACAATGTAAGGATGGGCGACCCTGAAACAGAAGTCGTCTTGCCCAGGATCAAATCTGATCTGGTTGAATTATTCCTCGCTGTCAGTCAGAATAAGCTGGCGGAAATGGAAATCGAAACAGATCCTGCTGTGGTTACCACCGTCATGCTTGTTTCAGAAGGATATCCAGGTTCATATCCGAAAGGAATGGAAATCAAAGGATTGAAGGATACTTCCGATTGCCTGGTGTTTCATGCAGGAACCAGGGCAGAAAATGAAAAATGTTTTACTAACGGTGGCCGTGTGCTGGCTGTAACAGGTAAAGGCAGCTCCATGAAGGAAGCCCTGCAACACAGTTTTGAAAATGCCGAAAAAATCAGCTTTAAAGGGAAATACTATAGAAAAGACATTGGGAACGATCTCCTGAAAAAACAGGTTGACAAAAACTATTTATCTGAAAGATAGTTTTTCCCACCGCCTTTTTTTACGTAATACTCATAATAAATCCAGTAAAACGTTCCGATAAAGGCCAGTGCAATAAAAATAAGGTCAATGTAAATGCCCACTTTAGGCAGGATTTTAAAGAAACTCTCACACAATTCGCCAAAGCCGGTAAAAAATGCAGTCCACATAGGTTAATATTTTGAGTGCAAGTTTATAAAAATCTTAAATCCAAAGCAAATTCAACCTTTTATTTAAATTCACGTATCCGGACTTATGATCATAAAGCTTTTCAAAGGGCAGCAACCACTGGTATTCATCATTTTACCTGTTGCCATATTACTGGTCTGGCTTTTTTCAGGGTTCCATTATTTTGCCATAGCCGCTGATAACGGTATGCCGTTGTATTCGCTGGTAGTCTCTGTCGTGTCCGACTGGCCGTCCTGGGGACTTTCGCTGCTTGGTTTCCTGATCATTGGTTCGCAATGTCTTCACCTTAACTGGATTTTGAACAGATACGAAGTGCTCTATAAAACCTCTTATCTGCCGGCGCTTATCTACTTTGTCTTTTCCGCATTCCTGCCTCAGTTCGTTATTTTTCATCCCATGCTTTTTGTGAATTCCATTATGCTGTTTGTATTGGATAAGCTCATGCGATTGTATAAAAATCCGTCACCGCTTGCCATTGATTTTGATTCATGCCTCCTCATCAGCATTGCTTCCATGTTTTATTTTCCTGCTTTGATATTCTGCCTCCTGTTCTTCATCAGTCTCAGCATTCTCAAGCCTTTTTCCTGGCGCGACTGGGTGGTTGGTTTCATGGGACTGGTTTTACCCTACTTCTTCGTATTCGTCATTTATTTTTTACAGGACCATCTCAGGGGATTTATCGAAATCCTGATAAGCACACCAATTAACAGGCGCATCGAAATGAAGCGTCTAATTCCTGAAGGATATCAGGTAACCGTTACTGTAATTTCGGCCCTGTTCATTGCAACCATTCTCAGGCTGAGAAATAATTTTTACAAGAATGATATCAGGACAAGAAACTACCAGCAGGTAATCTTTTTCTTTATACTTACTTCAGTCGCCTGTGCGCTGGCAACGAAAGAAGACATGCTTTTCAGGCTCAGCATCATTACCATCCCGTTAAGCGTGCTTGTTTCCTATTATTTTCTTTCCATAAAAAAGGCCTGGTTCGCCGAAACTATTTTTTTAATATTACTGGCAACCATGATTTTCAATTATTCCATCTCTTACTAAAAAAAGAAAAGGGAACTAAAAAGTTATTTCAGATCCAAAGCTACCGGGTTATTCAGGCCTGAGTAACCCGCAATATCCATTTTTATGGAACCTACCAGGATTTCGGCCTGCACCCTGATCGGGATTTTATTTTTATCATCTGAGATCCATACCGTCATGTCTTCCTGGTCCTTGAAAACTCTGCCTTCCTGCAGCATGGGTCTGAACTTCAGACAACGGTAATATCCTTTCTTGCTTTTTATTCTCTCCCTGCCAATGAACTTCAGATTCAACGGGATCACCTCATTATCAAGAAATGCCTGGATGGGAAATACGTCACCGACTTTTGCATTGGTAAAATCAATGGAACGCGCATAATAAAAAGCAGAAACAAGGTCCTGAACATTGTCAGGAATGGGAAAAGTTCCTTTTTCGCTGGTAGCAGTGTTTTTGGCATGGCTGAAGATGATGGTTTCATTGATCTTGTAGCCGCCTTCATCTACACGCCTGATAAACAACCAGGGCACCAGTGCCTGCTTGTCGATAACGCTCTCATACCGGTCACGCACCCTGAAAAACGGATCCAGCACGCCGGATGACTTACCGATTCCCACAATGTGATAACAAAGTCTTCCGCCAAGTGTATCATAGGTGTCTTTAATGGTCAGTGAGGCTTCACCTGCATCCAGAAAACCATAGTGTACCCTGAATATCAGTTTTTCTCCTGTGGTAAAAGCGTTGGTTTCAATTTTTCGCAAGGTCTCCTGCGCCGGTAATGAAGCCTGATTCAAAAAAAGCGCAATCCATAGGACGAAATATTTGTTCCGACGGGTCATCAGTGTAAATCCTGAACAGGTTTATTCCTGAGGGGAATTCAGTTCCGCCGGTGTGCCGATTTCATTCTCAGCCATGTGAAGGTCTTTGAGCTTGGGCAGATCGGCCATTGATTTAAGCCCAAAATGATCCATGAAGCTTTTGCTTGTGCTGTATACGAGCGGCTTCCCGGGCCCGTCACTTTTCCCTTCAATGACGATCAGGTCTTTTTCAAGCAGCTTCTGAATGCTGTAATCCGAGTTAACACCGCGGATATGTTCCACTTCAGCTTTTGACACAGGCTGCTTATATGCAATAATAGCCAGCGTTTCCATGGCTGCCGTGCTCAGCCGTTTTTTTGCTTTCAGCTGCAATGATGCATTGACGGCAGTATGATATTCTTTCTTGGAGACAAACTGGAACCCGCCGGCAATTTCTGTAAGCTCAAAAGCAAACTCTTCCTGCTCATAACGCTGTTGCAATTCACGGATGCAGCCCAGAATATCGTCACCCGTCAGCTCCCATCCGTAAACTGTTTTCAGGCACGACTGGATTTCTTCAGCTGCAATGCTGCTTTCAGCAGTAAAGATCAGTGCCTCGATGTGTTGTTTCAATAATTGCATGTTTATTTATTTATTTTTTCTTTATATAACTACGTTCACTATTCTTCCCGGTACTACAATCACCTTTTTAGGTGTGTTTCCGTTGAGCCACTTCTTCAACTCTTCGGCAGTAAGCACCTCTTTTTCCACTTCCTCCTTTGATGATTGTAATGGCAGATTTATTTTAAACCGCGTTTTTCCGTTTACCGAAACCGGGTATTCAAAGGAGTCCTCAGCAAGATACGATTCTTCGTATACTGGATACGTTGCCTGTGAAATGCTGCTTTCATTTCCCAGCCTGTTCCAGAGTTCTTCAGCGATGTGTGGTGCAAAAGGTGAGAGGGTGATGATCAGCGGTTCCAGTATCTGTCTTTTGCTGCACTTTAACTCCGTCAGCTCATTTACGCAGATCATAAAGGTGCTGACAGATGTATTGAATGAAAACCGTTCGATGTCCTCTTTTATTTTTTTAATGGTTTTATGCAATGCTTTTAATTCCTCCTTTGATGGGGCTTCATCAGAAACATAAAATTTTCCTTCATCGAAAAACAACCGCCATAATTTTTTCAGGAAATTGTAAACGCCCGTTATGCCGTTTGTATTCCATGGCTTGCTCTGCTCCAGCGGACCCAGGAACATTTCATACATGCGAAGGCAGTCTGCACCGTACTCTTCACAGATCATGTCAGGGTTCACCACATTGTGCCATCGCTTTGACATTTTCTCCACTTCCGTACCGCAAATCAATTTTCCGTTTTCCAGTTCAAATGTCGCCGTGCTGAATTCTTCCCTCCAGTTTCTCAATGCATCAATATTCACCACCTGATTATTCACGAAGTTAACATCAATATGAATCGCAGTTGTTTCAAACTTTTCTTTCAGACCATAAGAAACATACCGGTTGGTATTATTAATCCGGTAAATGATGCTGGAAGTTCCCTGTATCATTCCCTGGTTGATCAGTTTTTTTGCTGGCTCGCTGATGGTAATATATCCGAGATCATATAAAAATTTGGTCCAGAACCGCACATAAAGCAAATGTCCTGTTGCATGTTCGCTTCCGCCAATGTAAAGGTCTACCTCCTTCCAGTAATCAAGCGCTTCCTTTGAAGCGAAGCACCGGTCATTTTTCGGATCCATGTATCGCAAATAATACCACGATGAACCCGCCCATCCGGGCATGGTGGTATGTTCGTAATCGTATTTGCCTTCATGTTTCCATCCCGCTGCACGGGCCAGCGGTGGCTCACCCGATTCGGTAGGCAGGTATTTGTCTATTTCGGGAAGCTTTAACGGCAGTTCTTGTTCCGTTAACGTATAGGGTATGCCGTTTTTATAGTATACAGGAATGGGCTCCCCCCAGTAACGCTGACGGCCGAATATGGCATCCCGGAGCCGGTAGTTGGTTTTTCCTTTTCCCAGCGCACGCTTTTCAATTTCTGAAATAATTTTTTTGATGGCTTCCTTCACCTGTAACCCGTTCAGGAAATCTGAATTCACCAGCACGCCGTCTTTACCATCATAAGAAGTGGTTTGAATATAGGCATCCAGTGTCATTCCTGCCGGTATCATTGAATCAGCAGGTTTTATCACGGGAATAATTTCAAGTCCGAAGTGTTTTGCAAATGCATGGTCCCTCGAATCGTGCCCCGGTACAGCCATGACAGCGCCCGTGCCATAACCGGCCAGCACATAATCACCTGTCCATACAGGGATTTTATTCCCGGTAAACGGATGGATTGCATAAGCTCCTGTGAACTGCCCGGTTATTTTTTTCACCTCTGCCATGCGTTCCCTTTCTGAACGGTTGGTGGAGGATGTGATGTAAGCATCTACCGCTTCCCTGTTATCAGCGGTCGTTATCTGGCTGATCAGTTCATGTTCCGGAGCAAGTGTAATAAATGTAGCCCCGAATATGGTATCAGGCCGTGTGGTGAAAACTTCTATAACATGATCAAAACCATCAACCCTGAAAAATAAACTCGAGCCTGCTGATTTGCCGATCCAGTTCCGCTGTGCTTCTTTCAGGGATTCACTCCAGTCTATTTCATCCAGCCCCTGCAGCAGCCGCTCGGCATAAGCAGTGATGCGCAGGCTCCATTGCGGCATCAGCTTGCGTTCAACAGGATAACCGCCCCGCTCGCTTACTCCGTCTTTCACTTCTTCATTGGCCAGCACCGTGCCCAATGCAGGACACCAGTTTACCATCGCTTCACCCAAATAAGCCAGTCGGTAATGCATGAGGATGCGCTGTTGGTTTTCTTCATCGAGGCTGTTCCATTCAGCAGCGGTGAAAACGTTTAGCTCATCAACGGCAGCTTTCACTTTTGCATTACCTGATTGTGAAAAAATGCTGACCAGGTCTTCAATCTTTTCTGCCCGGTTTGTTTCCAGGTTATACCAGTGATGGAAGAGCTGAATAAAAATCCATTGTGTCCATTTATAGTAAGATGGATCGGAGGTTTTTACTTCCCTTTCCCAGTCGAATGAAAATCCCAGCTTGTCAAGCTGCTCCCTGTACCTGGCTATGTTCTCCCGGGTGGTTACTGCAGGATGCTGACCGGTCTGGATGGCATACTGTTCGGCAGGTAGTCCAAACGAATCATAACCCATCGGATGCAGCACGTGAAAACCGGTGATCCTTTTATAGCGTGTAACAATATCGGATGCTATATATCCCAGCGGATGTCCTACATGCAACCCTGCGCCCGAAGGATAAGGAAACATGTCAAGGACGTAATACTTTGGTTTTAAAGAGGTGTTGTCGGACCTGAATGTGCCTTTCCGGGCCCACTCCTGCTGCCATTTTTGTTCTGTTTCTTTAAAAGGATATTCCATTGATATTCCAACCAGGTCGCGAAGATACGGATTGAGCCCGAAATTATTTTTAATTTATAAGACTCAATTTTTAGCGGTTGCATACTGCACCGGTCAGCTGAATTACCGGTTAATGTTGAAAAGTATCAGCTTTCAAAACTAATGTCCTTAACATTCAGTTGAAGCGATGTCTTGTTGTTAAAGGTATTCTCTTCAATGTGGTAACAGACATTGAAAGGCATGCCATTGGCGATCATCGGATGATAATGTCCCATCTGGAAAGCGATGCCGTCATAGGTGTTGATGCGGCTTCCCTTATGAACAAGGTTCAACTTCAGGTGATTATTACCTACAACACGTCCATAACCCGTGTCCCGAACCATTTCAGTTTTAAAGACCGGCGTCATATTACCCGGACCAAAAGGCGCAAATTGGCGAAGGATCTTGTAAAACGACGGAGTAATGTCTTTCAGATCCAGCTCTGCATCAATTTCTACTTCACGGGTAAGGCTTTTTTCATCAATGGTTTCGCAAACGATCTGTTCGAACTTCTCACAAAAGGCAGGAATGTTTTCGGGCCTCATGGTAAGTCCGGCCGCATACATGTGGCCGCCAAACTGATCCAGTAAATCTGAACAGGCTTCTATGGCATTATAAATGTCAAAATCTTTGACTGACCTTGCCGAACCTGCTACATATCCATTCGACTGTGTCAATACAATGGTCGGACGGTAATATTTATCCGTAAGCCTGGAAGCTACAATGCCGATCACTCCTTTGTGCCAGTCAGGATGAAATACTACAGTAGACTTCCGGTTTTTGAAGTCCTCGTTTTTCTCAATCTGGGCAAATGCCTGTTCAGTGATATTCTGATCAAGGGTTTTTCTGGTGGTGTTTTTCTCATTGATCTCATCACCCTGAAACCGGGCTGTGGTGGCATTGTCTGCAATCAGCAATTCAACTGCCTGGTTGCCGCTTTCAATACGTCCGGCTGCATTGATGCGTGGAGCAATGGTGAAAACAATGTCACTGATGGTAAGTTCCTTATTGACACCGCTTACTTCAAGTATGGCTTTTATGCCTGCCCTTGGTTGTTCGTTCAGGCGTTTTAATCCGAAGTAAGCCAGGGTCCGGTTTTCGCCGGTAATAGGGACAATATCAGCTGCTATACTTACGGCAACAAGGTCCAGGTACCCAGCTATATCCTTAAACGGAATATTGTTTTTCTGTGCAAAAGCCTGTACCAGTTTGAATCCGATCCCGCAACCTGAGAGCTCATCAAAAGGATAGGTGCAATCGTTTCTTTTGGGATCAAGCACTGCATAAGCAGGAGGCAGCTCGCTTCCCGGACGGTGATGATCACAGATAATAAAGTCAATACCCAGCGAATTGGCATATTGCACTTTATCAATTGCCTTAATTCCGCAGTCGAGTGCAATGATCAGGCTGTATCCGTTTTCATGCGCCCAGGTAATGCCTATGGTGCTTACGCCATAGCCCTCTTTGTATCTGTCGGGGATGTAAAAATCAAGGTGGGAATACCTTTCCTTAAGAAACATGTAAACCAGTGAAACTGCTGTGGTGCCGTCTACATCGTAGTCCCCATAAATCAGGATCCTTTCCTGTGATGCTATTGCTTTTTCAATCCTGTCAATGGCTTTATCCATATCCTTCATCAAAAAAGGATCATGAAGGTGTTCAAGTAGCGGTCTGAAAAAATGTCTTGCCTGTTCAAATGTTGAAATCCCTCTCTGTATCAATAAACTCGTTAAAATAGGATTGATGTTTAGCTGCTTGGCTAATGACTTCACAAGCGCCTGGTCAGCGCCTGGTTTAACAACCCATCTTTTTTGCATATCGTTTGTTCGTTGAATGAAAAATTTATCGAAAAGCAAATATATGGTATCTGAATTAGGGCTCAAGTTAAGAATTTTAAAGTTATTGACAAATTTGGGTTTAGAACTTTGTATAATAAAAAAACACCTGTATCGGTATGAGTTCCGGCCATGGCAGATCATCGGATAAAATCGAAAGTTATTAGCTTTGTAACTTAAACCATGATACCTGTGAGTAATCGAAGCTCCTTTCGGTTAATTTCATAACAACGCTTACCGGCCCCTTATTTTTTATGAAAATAATATCCCTGCCAGTCAAAAAAGTAATCCTTTTACTCTTTCTCATTGTTCTAAGCAGCATGGTTCACGCGCAGTTCAAACGAGCTGCCCTGCTCAAACCTTCCCTGACGCTTTCCTATGAAAAAAACCCTTCTGTTGAAATTACCGATACAACCGGGTCATATGGTGCAGATGCTGTGGAAGCATTGTTCAGGCTGCCTTTGATAACCAGGATGTCGAAAGGAGGCAAAGCAGGCAGCTTCGGTTTTTGGGGTATCCTGCTCAATGCAGGCGGAACCTATACCTGGCCGCATTTTTCCTGGCTTGCAGCAAGGCAGCAGCTCATCAATGCCCGGACCGGGCTGAATGGAATTTATTATGGAGGAGGAAAATCAATCTTCCTGCTCAATGGCAATGTGGTTGTTGGAGAAGATAATTATACGATTAACAAGCCTGTTTTCCGCTACACCGGATCCCTGATCATGATGCATCAGCTGAATGATGTGTTTTCGTATACGGTTGGGGTTGCATATTCATTCGTTTTCGGAGGAGGTTTGCCAACACCTGTTTTAGGGGGACAGGTCAATATGGGCCACAGGAACCGGCTGCATTTCATGCTTCCTTTTAATATTTCCTATTCATATAAGTTCAATGATCGCAACCGCTTTTATGTTTTCATCAAACCGGCCGGGGGAATGAATTACATTTCCAACAGGCAGCAATTTACCGGCTATCCGGAAGAGGTTATCCTCAGGCAGCGTATTTTCAGGCTCGGTGCTGCTCTTGACCTGGCACTGGGGAATAATTTCCGGCTCCTGCCTGAAGCAGGTGTCAATGGAAAAAGGATGCTGGCATTTTCACAGCATGGCAGCGACCGAAAGGATAATTTTTTTGAGATGAGCACCACGGCAGGTTTTTACCTGAAGCTTGCACTCCATGTGAGGTTTGGGAACAAACCATCATATGGAAAAAATGATGCAATCAATTACCTGCTTGATAACGGGATTGATAACCTGCCCATGGAAGAAATGGAAAAATGACTATGCCGGATGAGATTAATGTTCACGCTGAAGGAGCATCCCGGCAAATTCCAGCAGGTTCTTTTTTTGTTCGGCAGGCACGCTGATGGCTTGAAGGTGCTTCATGCCTTCCAGGTAAAAATCTTCGATCTTACGTGCCGAAAGTTCCTGTACCCCCATCCGGTTGTAAATATCTTTTACCTTGTTCACTTTAATAACGGGATTCCGCTCTTTAAATAAAATAGTTTTCAGGTCCTTCCGCACCTGCTCCTCAGCAAGCTCTATGGCTTTCAGCAGCAGAAATGTTTTCTTGTTTGAAATGATGTCTCCTCCAACCTGTTTTCCGAATTTATCACTGTCACCGTATACGTCAAGATAGTCGTCCTGCAGCTGAAAAGCAATGCCCATGTTCTTTCCGAAATCGTACAAATGCCGGGCATCTGCATCATTCGCTCCAGCAATTCGTGCACCGATCTCCAGGCTGGCTGCAAGCAGGACCGCTGTCTTCAATCCGATCATTTGCAGGTAGTCGTCAATGGTAACATGCTCTGTTGTTTCGAAGTCCATATCGAGCTGCTGTCCTTCGCAAACTTCAAGCGCTGTTCTGCAAAAAATGTCCAGCACGTCTTTTAATATGCTTTGATCCACCTCCATCATCAGCCTGAATGATTGCGTGTACATGGCATCTCCCGACAGGATAGCAATATTGGTGTTCCATTTCTGATGAACAGTTTCATTGGCCCTGCGTAAAGGAGCATTGTCCATGATGTCATCATGCATCAGTGTGAAATTGTGGAAAAACTCAATCCCCAAAGCAGGTTTGAGTGCCATGTTTATGTCACCTCCGAAAAGATCACAGCCCATCAGCAACAGCTGCGGACGCATCCGTTTGGCTCCGAGCGATAAAATATACCTGATCGGTTCGTACAGGTTTCCGGGAGCAGATTTAAACTGATATGTTGACAGGGCAGCCTGGAGCTTCTCCTGTAATTCCTTATTGCCTTTCATTTGATCAGGCTTCGATCAGATGCTTTTGATTGATCAGGTGATGAATGCCTTCTTCCAATGAAATCATTTCCCGTTTGAGCAGCAATTTCATTTTGGTGATATCCGGTTTTCTCCTGGTCATGTCGCCCTCGGCAAGCGCAGGCATAAATACAATTTTCGAAGATGATTTGGTAAGCTTGATGATCATCTCAGCAAGCTCCAGGATCGTGGTTTCACGGTCGCTTCCAATGTTTGCCACATCATTGATGTACATGCCTTCATAAAAAGCATTGGTGCAGGCATCAATGTTATCATCAATATAGCAGAAAGTTCTCGTTTGCTTTCCGTCTCCGTAAATGCAGATGTCCTTGTTGGCAAGAGCAAGGGAGATAAATCTGGACATCACGAAATCCGTGCTTTGCTTGGGACCGAAGGTGTTGAAAAATCGGAATATGGTAAAGTCAAGGTCAAACTCCTGCTTGTAAGCACGAAGGTAGGCTTCACCCACATTCTTTACGATGGCATAGGGAAGCCGTGAATTAAGCGGTGTGGTATGTTCATTTTGCGGAAATTCAACAGGTTCTCCATAAACTTCCGAGGAGGAGGAAAAATAGATGCGCTTCACACCTGTATTCTTACTCAGGGTGAGCATATTCCTGATGCCGGTCAGGTCGTTAAGGACCATTACCGGATTATCAAGTGTACGCTTCACGCCAACCAATGCAGCATAGTGAAAAACATAGTCAAAAGAATAAGCATAGAAAATTCCGGAAATATCCTGGAAGTCATTGACGTCTGCTTTGATAAATTTAATGTTGTCATATTTGGAAAGCGGGATTTTTTGCAGTGATCCTGTTCGCAGGTTATCAACCACTACCACCTGGTTGCTTTTTGTGGTGGCAAGCTTTTCTGCAAGGTAGCTGCCGATGAATCCGGCGCCACCGGTAACTAAAATTTTCATGGGTTATGTTTGAATTGCGGGTTATTAATTTACTGGTCAAGCTTCAACAGGTATTCGCCATAGCCGCTTTTTACGAGGGGTTCAGCTATCTTCCTGAGCTCTTCTTTGCTGATGTATCCCATCCTGTAAGCCACTTCTTCAATGCAGCCGATCTTCAGACCCTGCCTTTCTTCAATAACATGGACAAACTGCGCCGCCTGCATCAGCGAAGCAAACGTACCGGTATCAAGCCAGGCGGTTCCCCTGTCAAGTATACCAACCTTTAACTTTCCCATCGCCAGGTAATGCTTGTTCACATCAGTGATTTCATATTCACCACGGGGGCTGGGTTTGAGGTTTTTGGCAATTTCCACCACGTTGTTATCATAAAAATATAAGCCGGGAACAGCAAAGCTTGACTGGGGTTGTTTGGGCTTTTCTTCAATCGAAACGGCTTTGTTGTTTTCATCAAACTTAACCACACCATAGCGTTCCGGATCGGAAACGTGATAAGCAAAAACCACACCGCCATCAGGATTCTTGTTTTCCTGCAGCAATCTTCCCAGCCCGGCGCCATAAAAAATGTTATCGCCAAGGATCAGGGCAACCTTCTCTTTCCCGATAAATTTTTCGCCGATCACAAAAGCCTGTGCAAGACCGTTCGGGACCTGCTGTACCTGGTAACTGAATGTACAGCCCAGATTTTTTCCGTCCCCCAAAAGCTTTTCAAAGTGTGGAAGATCATGTGGTGTGGAGATGATCAGGATGTCATTGATTCCTGCCATCATCAATACCGATAATGGATAATAAATCATGGGTTTGTCGTAAACAGGCATCAGCTGTTTGCTCATCGCAAGTGTGAGCGGATGCAGCCGGGTTCCTGAACCACCGGCAAGTATGATTCCTTTCATGTATTGATTTTGAAAATATTTTTTTTCGGAGAATCAGACTTTTTTAACTTCTTCTCCCGGCTCTGGCTTTTGAATTTCTAAATTATCAAGATCAATGTCTTCCTCTTCATCAAAGATCTGTAACAGCGGCTCTTCAATAAATGCTTTGGTGGTGATTTTTCTTTCAAGCGCAATCAGAAATGCCGGAAGTAAAACAATATTGGAACACATGGATAAAAGCAAAGTAAATGAAATCAGCTTACCCAGTGACGCAGTCCCGCCAAAGCTGGAAGCGGCGAAAATAAAAAATCCTGCAAATAAAATGATGGCGGTGTAAATCATGCTCACCCCGGTTTCGAAAATTGTATTGGATACGGCTCTTGAAATGCTGGTATGCCTGATCCTGATCTCCTGGCGGTATTTAGTAAGAAAATAAATAGTCTGATCTGATGAGATGCCAAATGCAATGCTGAAGATCAAGATGGTTGACGGCTTTAACGGGATGTTGAAATAGCCCATCAGTCCCGCAGTTATCAGCAATGGGATCAGGCTTGGTAATATGGAGATCAGAATCATCCTGAACGACATGAACATTAAAATCATGATGATGGAGATCAGGAAAAGGGCCAGGAGAATGCTTTCTTTCAGGTTGGTAAACAGGTAATCATTTCCCTTGAGGAAAATGAGGCTGTTGCCGGTGATGATCGTATGGTATTGTTCCGGATTGAAAATAGAATCAACACGGGGTCTGAGCTCGCTCAATATTTCTTTCATGCGTATGGATCCCACATCTGCCATTTGCACACTCACCCTGGTCTTCTGTTTTACGCTGTCGAGAAAGGAATGAAACATGCTGTTCTTATTTTTATTCTCACCCAGGTATCCTGAAAGATCGGCCAGATCAAGCGCTCCGGGTAAGATATAAAATTTCTGATCGCCGTCGTGATAGGCCTGGTTCGAAAACTTAATCGCATCCACTACTGAAAGTGGTTTGGAAAAATGAGGATAAGTGCCCAGCAGCTTCTCGAGCCTGTTGATTTTCTGAAGTGTGGTCATGTTAAATACGCCACCGGGTTTTTTTGTATCGATTGAGAATTCAAGAGGAAGAATTCCTTTGAAATTCTGTTCGAAATACTTCATGTCAACATAAATGGGATCTTTCTTCGGAAGATCATCAACAACATATCCAACGGTACTGATTTTCATCATACCTGCAAAAGAGATCAGGATGATCACGATCACTGCAACGAAAACAAGCTTATAATGATAATGCACGATCTTATCAATAAATCCAAGGAGCTTGTTTATTCTTTTGGCCTGAAGATGCTTTGTATGTCTGATGCGCGGCTCGGGCAGGAAGCTGAATACAATGGGTATCAGTATGAGTGAAATAAGGTAGGTAGCCATGACATTTATTGCCGCAACCAGACCGAATTCCATCAGCAGCGAGCTCCTTGTAAAATAAAATACGCCAAAGCCTATGGCTGTGGTCAGATTAGCCAGCAGGGTGGTAAGACCTATTCGCTGTACCATCCGTGTCAGGGCTTTTACTTTATTGCCATGGGTGTGGAATTCAGCATGGTATTTATTAAGCAGCAAAATGCAATTGGGAACACCAATGACAATAATTAATGGTGGAATCAATCCCGAAAGTATGGTGATTTTATAGTGCAGAAGCGAGATTGTTCCAAGCGACCAAATCACTCCAATGATCACTACGGCCATTGAAAATACTACAGCAGTGAATGACCTGAAAAAGATAAGCAGGATCAGGGCGGTAACCAGGATTGCAAGCAGGAGGAAAAGCTTCATCTCCGATGCCACCTTGCCGGTAATGGCTGTTCTGATATAAGGCATGCCGGATAAGTGTACCTCGAGGTTGTGCGCTTTACCAAAATCAAGTGCCAGGTTCTTAATGGTATCCACCATGGCAATCCTGTTTTTTGTATTCAGCTTGAGCTTGTCAAATGTAATGGCCATCAGGTTGGAACCTGTTTCCCTGTTTAGAATAAAGCCCTGGTAAAATGGCAGGTGATCTATAATTTCTTTCAGGCTGTCGAGTTCGCTTTGCGTGGCGGGTTTTCGGGATAATACAGGCTTCAGCTCAAATTTGCGTTCCGCATCATTTTTTTCAATGTTATAGATCCCGGCAGCAGAAACCACGGCTTCAATGCCATCTATTTTTTTTATTCTGACACCCAGGTCATACCAGTCGTTAAATTTACTCAGCGTAAAAAAATCTTTGTCCGTAACCCCGATCACCATGACGCTGCCGTCTTCACCAAATGTGTTTTTGAATTCCTGGTAATCTTTGTAATTGGCATCGCTGGCCGGCAAAATTTTGGCAAACTCGTATGAAAGCTGAATCTGTGTGGCTTTATACAGAAAAAAAGCCGTGATCATTCCTATCGCAATGAGCAGGGAAATCTTATTGCGTAGGATAATACGTGCGATCGTTAAAAACATACTTCTGGTTAAGCAGGTAAAAATAAAAAAAAGAGGCCTTGTTGACCGAGAACCTGATAAAATAAAAAGGAGCCCTTATTTCAGGCTCCTTAAGTTTTTCGAATTACCGGTCTTTTTATTTCGAAATGACAACTGACTTATTTCCGTTACCATAAACACGGAGGGTGTCTTTCAGCTTTAACCGTGCATTGTGAATCCGGATTTTTACCGTTCCCAGCGGAATGGCAAGCGTCTTGGCGATCTCCTCGTATTTATAGCCCTGGTAGCTCATCATAAAAGGCGTTTTCAGGTTGTCTGATAATGCGTTTATCGCACCATTCACTTCCTGCAGGATCAGCCTCGATTCGCCCAGATTTTTTGATGCATTCGAAACAGAGTTGATATAATACTGATTGTCGGTATCATCTGTAAATACATGACTGTTAACCAGCCTGCGGTAATTATTTATGAAAATATTCCGCATGATCGTATAGAGCCATCCTTTCATGTTCGTACCCTGCTCAAATTTCTCATCATTCTTAAACGCTTTCAGCATGGTTTCCTGAACCAAATCATCTGCGTCCTCACTGTTACGCGTCAGTTTCAGGGCATATCCTTTTAAAGGCTTGTAATGACCCGTTACCTGATGTTTAAAATTCTTATTTTCCATTTTTTTGTTTAACAATTTTAGATTTATTTCATCACAAAAGTACGAAATATATACCTGATTTTAACGGGATTGTTTAATAAATTTACACAATTATTAAACAGAATATTGATTCTTTTGATAATCAATAGCTTAGATGCTCTTATTCCGCTACAAACAGCATAATAAGGACATAAATTATCATACCACAGGAAAAAAGTGGCAACCTGATAAGGGCAGGGATAATTGGATTTTACCGGGAAATAAGCAGTTGTTTGTTTAAGCTGTATCCTTTTCCGGTAACCTTCAAAAGATAGCTGCCGGGTGACAGTTTGGAAGCATCAAAACGGAAATCATTTAATCCTGCAGCGGTCCGGTTTTCATAGTGCTGAACAACCTGGCCGATTGCATTTACAATTTCAAATCTGATGTTGTCAGTGCCTTCCGACATGAGTGTGACCGTAAATCCATCACTGGCCGGATTTGGATAAAGCTGCACATTATTTTGCTGCATCACAGGATCGTCGATGCCCACACTTCCGCCGGAATATTTTGCCATAAATACACGCCATTCAGAGGCTGGGGAATTCAACGTAGTGGAGGGTGTCGTATTGATGGTTATGCTGGTAGTATAATTTCCGGCAACAATGCAATCTCCATTTGAATAGGACATGACAGATTTTCCTTTTTCATTTCCCGTGCCACCAATCTTTAATGTAAATAATCCTCCCCCGTAGGTATTGTATTTAACCAGAAATGCATCGCTTCCGCCATTTGAAGTAATGGGGAATCCGCCGAAACTGGCATTGCTCACAAAAACGCCGGTTACATAGGAGTTTCCGTTTGCATCTGTATTGATATCAATACCTTCGTCGTGGGATGAACCGCCACCATATTTTGCCCATAAAGTATTTCCTGAAGTATCGTATTTGGCCACGAACATATTTCCGGATCCGTTATCAGGCAGCAGGAATGAACCAAAATGAGCCGGTAAAGTAGTCATTCCGGAGGGAGTCGGATAATAGTAGCCTGTTGCATAACAGTTTCCTGCATTATCTACATCAACTGCAATGGCCTGGTCGCTCTGGTTACTGCCTGCGCCGGTAACCCACAGGTTATTTCCGTTTGCATCAAATCCTGCAACGAATATATCATGGTTACCATAACTGGTTACATTATTGGTACCGAACGTAGCTGTAAGCTTAAAAAAACCGGCTAAATAAATATTGCCATTTGCACCAATGGCAAGATCGACAGAAGAATCTTCATCCGGTCCTCCCGCCGTTTTAACCCACAAAAAATTTCCCTGGGCATCAAACTTCGCCAGGAAAATTTCCGAAGACGCACTGGTTACACCAATTGCATCGAAATAGGTGCTGTCGGCATAAGCACCGGTAATTAATACGTCAGTTCCGTTGCATTTAAGCGATCTCATAACGACAGCACCATTGCTGTAAATAGCTTTCAGAAACTGGCAGTTACCTGAAGGATCGAATTTGGCAATGAAAGAGTTGCTTGAATTGGTGATCTGGTTTACTGAATAAGGTACAAAGGTGATGTTGTTGCTGAAATTGCCGCTTACATAAACATTCCCGTTATTATCAGTTGCAATGCCGACTCCATCATTGTCGGATAAAAACCCGCCGCCTTTAACAGCCCACAAGCAGCTCCCTGTAGCATCATATTTGGCTACAAATACATCCCTGCTTCCGGTAGCGGTCAGACTATATGTTCCGAATAATTTTGTCCCTTCAAATTCTCCGGTCATCAGGATGTTACCTGAATTATCCCTGGTAATGATGATGTTGCGGTCAATATTGCCGCTTCCGCCATTGGAGTTGGCCCACTGCCATTGCTGGCCATATAAGGAAGATGCTAAAAGTGTAAAAATGATTGCAATTCTGATTGTCATGGTGATTAAGGTTAAGGCGCAAAGGTATCAATTTTTGCGAATTTAATGATCCGTAAAAGTCTTCCGGATGTGTTTTTATCAGCATGGATAAAATCCAAAAATTAAAGACAATTTACTGCGGGCTTACAAGTGCAAGATTATCTTTGAAAAAGTCAAAAAATGAAGCCGAGTTGACAATCTTTCAACGAAGCCAGGAATCCTCTTTACCGTTTGATTTACAGCTAATTACAAAACCGGCGTTCACTCGTTAGCTGGTATGATTTTTGATGTAGTTATGGGTTTTAACCCTGTTTCCCAACATTATTAGGTTATTAGATTAAAAATCAAAATGTTAGATTTTTAATTAAGTTCATTTAAAAAATATGTAATGTATTGCAAACTTTACCAAAAAATTATATCTTTACAAACTTTCTAGTCCTCTACCCTTTAAAATTTATATTTACTGTTAACAAAAGTCATAACCCAATAAAAACATTAATCACAATGACTAAATTTTACATTCCTGCCCCGCTAAAAACCCAACAGCAAAAGATCACTTTTGTATCGCTGTTTTTCATGTGGCTGATAACCGTAAACCTGTCATCCCACGCCCAGGTGGTTATAAATGAAACTTTTGATGGAGCCCAGTTCTTTCCTTTCGGATGGTACGGAGGAAAATTAAACGGAACTGATGCAAACAACTATGTAGAGCGTGTGACCACGGGAGGCTCTCCCGCCTGTGCTACACAAAGTGGTGCAGGTATGATGCGTTACCGTTCCGGGTTCATGTTTAATCTCGGAGAAAAATATTTTGTTTCCTCGCCCAAGTATGACCTGACCAACAATCCTGGAACGGCTACTGTAAGTTTTTACCTTTACAGGGATAATTTTAATGCCATTCAGGATAGTGTTTCTGTTTTCATGAATGACTCTGCATCTGCAAATTTAAGCTATGGCAGCATGACCCTGGTTGGGGGACCTGTTACCCGTGCAGGCGGAGCGAATTCATGGGTGCAATATACCTATACGATTCCTGCAGGATATAACAACGCAAGCGCATATGTGATTTTTGTTTTTACAAACAGGGAAACCTCCGGCGCCGGAGCGAACATGTATTTTGATTCATTCAGCATTACCACTTGGCCAAAGCCACAGACGCTAATATCCAGTACCATGAGCTACCAGGAACTTTCCGATGTGGGAAAAGGACAGACTAATCAGCTTGTTGTTGGAATAAAAGTCACAACTGACGGTGCAAGTTCCCCAATTCTGGTCGATTCCATCAACTTTAATGCAAACGGATCAAGCAATCCATTGGCTGATATCCCTGCTGCAGGTGCGAAGCTTTGGTACACCAAAGGAACAAATTCATTTATTATGAATGGCAACCAGTTTGGTATTGGAGTTACGGCCACTTTTTCTACTATGAAATTCACCAATGCCGCCTTTACGCTTGAAAACGGTGACAACTATTTTTGGTTGACATATAATACAAATGTCGGTGCCACTTCAGGTAATTATATCGACGCCGACTTTATGGGAATAAATAACTCGACACCGGTAGTTTCTGCCATGGCTGGTGCGCGGCAAATTGATGTTGCGCTTTGTAATGGAGTTATACCAACCTTAAATGTGGGTACCTCCTGGCTGGGTGGATCATATACCAACAATGACTTTATTAACCGGGTTTATTTAAGAGGTGAGAATGCATTCCAGCCTTCCTATCCTTATATTGATAATCAGATCAATGCTGTTGGTCCGTTTGGCCAGACGTATGCCACTCCTTTTACAGTTCACCCGCCTGATTATGAACAATTACCCCAGGTAAGCTCACATCCTACCCAGCCAAAAACCAATACGATTTTAGTACAGGGAAAATCATATACACCGGCTGTAATGGTAGCCGGAAATCCGACCGGACAGGGGATAGCACTTCAATGCGGTACCTGGTCAAGCTCTAATTATGTATCCGCCTGGATTGATTTTAATAAGGACGGCGATTTGATGGATCCGGGAGAACAGGTAATGACACCACAGGGTCTGGCTGCCTTGACATGGGCTGTTGGCCCGATCAATGTACCAATGGCAATTGGTAGTTCCACCTCAAATGTTAACAGCGCAGCCGCAGCGGCTGGTATTGTATATGGAAACGTGAAAATGCGTATACGGGAAGTTTGGGCCACCAGCGTCATCAATCCATGTCAGAGCGGATATACCTATGGTGAAATAGAAGATTATATTGTAACCATCATACCCCAATGTCCGACAGGTGTAAAACTCTGGCTGGGCTATACCGATGACTGGAATACAGCAGCCAACTGGTGCGGAGGGGTGCCAACCATTAATGACGTTGCACTTATTGACGAAGTAGGGTACCTGGGTGGATCACAGACAGGAGCTCCTTTTGATCCGGTAATACATACCGGTACAGTTGCCACAGCGAAAACAATTCGACTGGCGGCCACCGACTCGCTGACGATTAATGCACCAAAGAATAGTTCCCTTACCATTGCAGACACGCTTGCGATCTCATATAATACGCCTGCCGGAGGTAGCGGATATATGAAAGTGAACAGTTCATTTGCTGATACTGCCCAGCATGCCAACGGTAACCTGATATTCAATATCACGCCACTGATGTGCAGCAGGAAGGAAGCAAGGACGCAATTGGTATACACAAAAAATGAACTGTTGCTCAAAGGAATGATTGCAGGTGATGTGGTGGATCAGTTTATCTTCTACCTGAGGGCAACTCCCGGTGTTTCGCATAACTACAATAACCTGACAATAAAATACGCCACTTGTGATTCCATGTGGGGTAAGTGGACGGTTCCGCCAACCCAGCTTGCGCCTAATACGAGTGCCTATGTTACCATTTACGGACCCACTACAACTACAGTCAACCTGCCTGCATCCGGCGGTACTTTAACATTAAACCTGCTGGCGAATAAATTTGTTTGGAACGGTGTAAGTGATATCGTACTTGATATTTGTTATGATAACGCAATTCTGGCATCACAGCCAACCAATGACTTGCCTTGCCAGACACAGACAACAGGTTCAAATCAGACCATGTGGATCAATACCTCTGGTGTTTCACCTGCAGGTTGTGCTTTGGGAAATACAGGATTTCCTGTGGTATCTCCCCAGGTTGCTGTTGCATCCCAGTACCGACCGAACATTACGTTCCATTTCTACCGTCCGTATGATAAATACCAGATTCAGATTCCAGGAAACTTAGGGGTCACTGCCGGTAAATGGATAAACAATGGAAATTTTGTTCATGGATGGAGCAATGTTACCTTCAGTAATGCCAATTTAAACCAGAATATAGGAGGATCCAACGTTACTACATTTAATGACCTTACTGTAAATAAAGCAGGTGCTGTAGGAAGCAATGCTGTTTTGCTTGGATTAAATGCTGCTGTAGACTCTTTCCTCGTGCTTACCAATGGCAGCCTTGATCTGAACCTAAGACAGCTCACCGTTCACAACCCGATGACCACTGCCATTCAAAGAGCTAATTCGGCCTGGTTGCAAAGCGATGACGCTCCGCCAACTTACGGAATACTCAGCAAGAAGGTCAGCACTACTTTGGGAAGCCACCTGTTCCCATTCGGAACTCCACTAGGAGTATATATCCCGCTTACATTTAACCTGACTGCAGGAGATATGGGTTATGTTACAGCCTCTACTTTCTCCACAGCAAATAATAATACGCCGTATCCCAATAATGCAACAATGGGCGGAACGGTAACGCACATGAATGATTTTGCAACCGGAGCTGATTTGTCAATTCAGAATGTAGCTGACCGTTTCTGGCAGATAAACAAGAGCAGCGCTGTCGCAGCAACTGCAAATATTGCCTTTACCATAACCACACCTGAAAGGCCAACAACAGCGGGAGCAACTGATAATACACTACGAGCGCAACGTTGGGAGAATCCAAATTTTAATGGTAACCCGGGCTGGTTCCAGCTTGTAGGTACCTACAGTCACGTTTCCGCTACCAATACGGTTACCATGAATGCAGTAACTTCATTTGACGGCCCATGGGTATTGTCCAGTACGCTTAATCCACTGCCTGTAGAACTACTTCAGTTTGATGCAACACTGGTAACTGATAAGGTGCATATTTACTGGAGCACGGCTTCAGAACTCGACAACAACTATTTTACAGTTGAGCGAACTACAGATGGGAATGATTTTGATTTCATTGCTAAAGTTTATAGCCAGGGCTCAAGCACACGCGTACAGGCATATGAAACCTGGGATATGAACCCGGTAAAAGGTTTGCAGTATTACCGTTTGAAAACTACGGATATGCAGGGTGGTAATGAATATTCGAAGCTGGTTCCTATTAAGCTTGATAACAATGGCGTATTTGCAATCAGTTATATCACCGCAGCTCCGGGCGCCAATTCACTTGAAGTGTGGTTCAATTATGACAGCAATGAGCCCTATACTTATTCAGTGGTGGATATTATTGGAAAAACCCTTGTTACCAAATCAGGTAATGCCGGATCACCGGGACTCCACTCATTCACAATCCCTGTAAATATGAGCAAAGGAATCTATTTTGTTGTGATAGAAAACAATCATAAGAAAGTTGCTTCTAAAGTGGTGTATTAACCCTTGACTAATTCAAAAAAAAGCCCGTTGGAAAACGGGCTTTTTTTATTGCTGTTATTTTTAATCAACAGAAAATTTAAACCTGCTGGTCTGCGCTTTTTTCTGAACAATAAGTGTGTACAATCCATTCGCCATGGTTTCAACATTTACCGATCCGCCATTGACTCCCATTTGAGCTGTCCTTTTCTCATTGATAAGGATTCTTCCGGTCATATCACAGACCATTAACGTATAGTCACCTTCTTCTTCAGTCGTAAATCCGTAATTAAACATGACATTGGCCGGGTTCGGATATCCAATCAGCTTCAAACCGCCATCTTCATCCGATAATGGGATATTTGGATCAGGCATGGTGTTGAATTCCTTCTCATTCGAAAACTCAGATGCTCCCCAGGCACATTTTCCACGAATCAAATAAATATATGTTGTCTTCGGAGCAAGGTTATTCAAAACAAAATAGCCAGGATTGATAGGGGAGCACAACACATTACGGAATTTGTAATTGGTGGTACCCTTCTCATAATATTTGATACGGATTGTATCAGCCGGTAAAGTCTCTTCCCAGTGAAGCGTTGCAGAATTATTTGTTACAGCCGTAGTATATGTAAATACCGGGGCGGGACATTCATCATGGGTTACAAATAATACATCATTGGTGTAAAGACTTGTTACGCCGCTACACTCCGTCTGCACACTCCACTCATAAGCTGTGGCTGGTATCAGAGCGGTAAGTTTGGCGCCTCCACTTACATAATCAACTCCGCTGAGTGTTTTATAAGAATATGCCTGCGTACCGGCTTTTCTGTATCGTACGGTGAATTGATCACATGCAGTAGGGTACCAGCTGATCGTCGCTGCTTTAGCCCTGATGTTTGTCGTAGTCGGATTTAAAGGTGTTGATCCGCAATTCAGCGAACCTGCAAGGGTATTGAAGGATGCCACCTGGCTGTAATAAGATCCGTTGGTACATAAAGTCTGAACAAACCACATATAAATTTTTCCGGGAGAAAGCCCGTTAAGTGTGGTTTTATATGCGTTGCCTGAAACGGATTTTGTTTGGAAGTTAACGGAACCTTTTTCATAATAGACTACATTAAATCCGGTGCCTGTTATAGACGGATTCCATTCCAATGTGGCTGATGTATCAAGAATATCAAAAGCCGTGAGCATATTGCTTGCAACACAGGATTGCGAAGCAACAGAAGTGACCGTCATCGGTTTGCTGCTATTGGTACAGCCAAAGCCATTCATGGCTGTAACGGTAAATACGCCCGGACCTGTAACAAGGATCGTTTGTGAAGTGGATCCGTTCGACCAGGAATAAGACTGGGCTGATGGCTCGTATGCAGTCAGCTGGTAGGCAGTATTCGAAATATAGGAAATCATGACGGATGGTTCCATGGGTTTGCTGTTCACAATGATGTCAATGGCAGCACTTGAAGTTCCGTTGTTTGCATTTGTAACAGTAACTGTATACGTTCCGCCATCACCGACGGCAATCGACTGGCTTGTAGCTCCGGTAGACCACAGGAACCCTGTTCCGCCGGTTGCCGTAATCATTACATTGTCACCCGAACAGATGGTTGTGGAACCATTGGCAGTAATGTTCGCCGTAACTGGTGCATAGGTAACATGTACTTTGGCTGATGTTGCAGCGCATCCATTCAGGCTGAACGTCATCACAGAATAATAGCCGGTATCAGAAACGGTAATTGACTGCGTTGCCTGTCCGCCCGGCAACCACAGATACCCGTCGGCCGGTGAACTGGTAAGGGTAAGTGTTTGCCCTTGTTGAATCACCGTTGATCCCCCTGGTGTTATAACTGCTGCGGGAATGGGATTGACAGTTACCTGTTTGATAGCCGATGAACCTGTACATCCACCTGAAACAGTTACAACCACATAATAGAAGCCTGATGCTGTAACATTAATTGATTGTGTCGTTTCACCATTTGGATACCAGTAATAACTGTTTCCCTGATTTGCAGTGAGTGTTACACTGCCTCCCTGGCAGAAAGTTGTAGGACCGGATTCGGTAATCGTTGCTGCAGCTGTGTTGTTTACTGAAACTGTAACTGCCGGTGATTGTGAAGTACAGCCATATGCATTGGTGACAATTACATGGTAATTACCGGAAGCATTTGCATTGATTGATTGTGTAGTTGATCCGTCAGACCATTGAAATGAGGATCCTTGTGAAGCTGTTAAAGTCACGCTTCCACCCTGACAGAAAGTTAACGACCCGCTGGCAGTAATTGATGCAGCAGGATTCGTGGAATAGCTCACCTGCACTGCCGGCGCTATTGCTGAACATCCTGAGCCCTGACTCACGCTCACCGTGTAATTACCGCCTGTCGTAACAGTGATGGTCTGTGTTGTTGATCCGTTCGACCAGAGGTATGACTGGCCATTGCTGGCAGTGAGCTGAACGGTTGAACCAGGGCACAGATTGGTTGTATTTCCTGATGGAACAATTGATGCAATGGGTGCATTGGAAACATTCACGATTGCAGCTGAAGAGGTAGCAGAACACCCGCCGGAATTGGTAACCCTGACGGAATAGCTGCCTGATGACGTTACATTGATTGAGGATGTGGTTTGTCCACCCGGCGTCCAGAGGTATGATGCACCCGTGCTTGCGGTCAGCGTTACATTACCACCCTGGCAAAATGATAACGGTCCACTTGCATTGACCACTGCTGTGGGAATGGTGCTGACCGTAACCACCTGCCCCGGAGAGCTTGCAGTACAGCCGTTGACTGTAATCTTAACGCCATAGGTTCCGGATGATGAAACGGTGATAGCCTGAGTAGTTGCACCATTTGACCATTCATAAGCGTTGCCCTGGCTTGCTGTAAGGACAACTGTTGCTCCCTGGCAGAAAGTGGTGGGTCCGCCTGCCGTAACCGTAGCAGTCGGGCTTGTTACCGTAACAGTTACCGGAATAGATGTAGCTGAGCAGCCTCCTGCCATTCCAACTGCAACAGTATAGTTTCCACTTGTTGTAACTGTTATTGACTGCGTGGTCTTTCCATTCGACCAGAGGTAGCTCAGTCCGCTGCTTGCTGTAAGAACCACGTTGCTTCCCTGACAAATGGAAGTGGAGCCATTGGATGTGATTGTTGCCAGGCTTGCAGAGCAGGATGGCGGAGCCGGATTCAGAACAAGACCGCCATTGGTTGTCAGGAGAAATTTATCAAGCTCAAATTTTGAATTGGCAGGCGTAATATTTAAAGTGTGTGACTGCAATGATAAGTTCATGAACTTAACTGCCTGTTGACTGCATGCATCATACCTGTACCAGGTCCAGGCTGTATCGGTTATGCAGGAGATGTTTAGCGCTGTTCCGTTATCCACAGCAATGGAAGCACCTGTACTTACTCCGCCTCTGCTTCTTGCACGGATCCAGAGATAATAGGTGCTGTTTGATGCGTCCCTCGGAGTAAAAGTATAAGCCATCGGGTTAAGGACAGCACTGGTATCATTATACGTTACGAAAGAAGTGTAATTGGTGAAGTCACCTGCAGGTGTTCCGGCAGGAACATTAGTTTTAATAACAAAGGTTGGATTGGTGTTATCATACATTTCACCTTCCATATTAAAATCCTTGCTCCAGCGAATCGGGTGAGAGGCCTCTTGCCATTCATCAAGCTGATAAAATACCGGATTTGATGGAATGGTATTATCATATATATAAGTGCTACCCTGACGACGGATCTTGAATTTTAAAGACTGACCATTTAAGGTAATACTGGCATTTCCTTCAAGCTCTGCATTTCCTACCATATTATTATTAGGTTGAATAGTGCCGGTAATAGCATACTTGTTTTGCGTGTTATGTTTGCGGATAACCACCAGTTTTCTAAGGTCACCGGCTTTAAAAGCATATCCGGGTGCAGTTGGGTTAACATTTGTGTTTCCAACATCTCCATCCATCAGGAAACCATTGCGAAGCAGGTCTTCAAAGCGGCTTGTGATAGCCTGGGCATAAGCCGGCATGGCAGCCTGCCAGGTATAGCTTGCAGGGTTGGTCATGGGGAAAGTCAGGTTAAAATATGCAGAGTAATAGAATTCAGCACCTGTCATTCCCAGTACCTTTAACAGTCCCAGCCATTGTGCTGGACGCATGTTTTTTTCTTCGTCGCTGTCCCAGCCTGCAGCTACAAATGGTGAATACAGCTTATCTCCCACAGCCAGCTCGTTCTTCCTGCAATCAACAATCCATTGCCATCCGTGCCAGGCGCTCTGCCAGTATCTCCAGTTGTTTGGCCACCTTGGATAAAAATCAGGAGTAGCATAATACTGACCATTAATCTGGCTGTTAGTCTTTCTTGCTTCACTGTATTTGGGCCTCCAGTCCTGTTGTCCGTCAACAGCATATTCAGTGTAGATGGTGTTGGAAAGTGCCGGCAATGACATAAACTGATTTTTATAGTAAGAAGAAACTTTTTCCTTCCTGTTGCCAAAATAGGTCGGCCAGTCCATTCCTGATGCATTTTTATCAGAAACAACCGCCGGATCCTGGTTCATGGCTGATGTTTGAAGCAGGGGAATTACCTCAGCATTTTCATTGATAATGTTAAGCGGCCGCGTCAATGAGTTCAGCAGTTGTTGCAGGTAAAAACGCTGAGTCTGCCCGTCGTAATAAATGGAATCAAGCGGCCGTGTGGGAGTCCAGTATTTGTTGTTGGTTACATTTCCGTAGGGATCAATAAAATTTCCGTTGGCATTACGTAAAAAGTGATTGGCAGGAAGATTTGCTGACCAGATATATGGAGATGTGGATGCGCGTCCGATTTCGGCAGGATTGGTCTGGGGCCAGAATGTGATAGCCTGGCAGGGGATCTGCGGGTTCTGATTACAGAGCTTTACCCATGCGCCACCCTGGTGGGTCGTATCATTATAGTGCGTGTATCCATTTGTGTTTTGGGAAGCAACCAGGTAATAGTTCCAGTTCTTCGCCATCTCATAAATAATGTTGACACTGTTGGTAACGGATTGGGCATACGTAATTCCTGATTGTGTCCATCCCGACATATAGGTTGGGTCCATCCAGTTAAAATTACGCTTAAGGGTATGACCTGTTTTATAACGTGGCAGCGGGAACGTCTTCAGCTGATCAGTGGCTGTAATGGTAACATTGGGATGCCCGGGAGGATATTCATTAAGATCAATACTGGCAGTTGTAGGGCTCGTAGCAGGCATGGTCAGCGCTGCATTGGTGAAGCTGTAAGGAGTGCCGGCCATTGCTTCCAGGTAATGCTTGTATATCAGAGTCTGGGGAATCTCCTTGCTGTATACTGCAATTTCATCAATATCTCCGAAATACTGCACATAAGATACTGTGCTTTCAAACATAAATGTTTTATTGGCACCGGATGGTGTTTCAATCAGCCCCGGTGTAAGCGTTCTGGAAAATCCATTTGGCCTCTGTGCATCAACCCAGATTTCCTTTAAACCGGTAATTGCATTGTATTTGAAAACCATATGGTGCCAGTTGCCATCAACATAATAACCAAGGGATTTTCTGCCGATGCCGTCAAATTGTACACGTAATTCATCATTGATGATTGCGCCTGAACCGGTTTTTGTCCTGGTGGTGAATGCAATGTAATCCTCGCCCATGGAACCCCCAACAGCATTGTCAAGCCTTCCAAATAATGAAGAAGTGTTGAATTTATAGCCGGGCTTGATTAAGAATTCAATGGTAAAGGCCGAATCAAGATTAATCGCACCGGCAGTAATTAGACTTGGATTATTATCCAGTGTAAGACACTTTCCGACAAGGCCGTTATTGATCACGTAATTGCAGCCATAAGTACTGAAATCCAGATTAGCCGTATTCATGGAATCCTTGGTAGGAATCGGCGTATTGAATGTCCAGTAACTTCTAGGTGTATACGTTTGGGAAAAAACAATTCCGTTAAATATGATTAACAGAAAAAATGCTGTGAATGCGCATGTAAAGCTTGCTGACCTGACTACGCTGATGTATTCTTTTTTCATTCCGGAATATTTATACTTGCTTTATATTATATATACTTTTTTATTTCTGGCACAATCATTGCAAAATGCCCGGGTTTACTTTTTCTTCGGTGCCCTTCAAAAATAGGTCTGCACAGAAAGATTGTATGACTTTTATCGTATAACCTTATCGTTGTAAGGCTGCGGGATTTTTTTCCTGCATTATTACCGCTGCCTCCACGTAAAGACAGCCCTTTCAAAAAAAGTTTCAGTTTTTTAAACGGATATTCCTATGTATGGAATTTCGGGGAAGACATCATTATGCAATCAAAAAATCAGAAAAGCTGTAAATGGTGATTTTGATTACATCACATTTTTGCCGTGAGCTATAAATAAAAAAGCCGGCTGGAGGGCCGGCTTAAATAGTTCTGACAATTACAATCAGGAAAACGCTTTCTTTACTTTATTAACGTAATCCAGCTTTTCCCAAGTAAAAAGTTCAACCTTCCGGGATATTTTTTTGCCCTCAGGCGATTCAAAAACCTTGGTAACAGTTTCATTCTTTCTTCCCATATGACCGTATGCAGCAGTTTCAGAATAAATGGGATTCCTCAGCTTAAGCCGTTGTTCGATATAATAGGGTCTCATATCAAATATTTCTTCTACTTTTCTTGCAATCTCTGAATCGCTTGAGTTAATCTTCGCAGTTCCGTACGTATTAATATAGATGCCCATGGGTTTGGCCACCCCAATCGCATAAGAAACCTGTACCAGCACTTCGGAACAAATTCCTGCAGCAACCAGGTTTTTGGCAATGTGCCGTGTTGCATAGGCTGCCGACCGGTCTACTTTTGAAGGGTCCTTGCCTGAAAAGGCACCTCCGCCATGGGCGCCTTTGCCACCATATGTATCTACAATAATTTTACGCCCGGTAAGTCCTGTATCTCCATGGGGTCCTCCAATTACAAACTTGCCTGTCGGGTTGATATGGTATTTGATCTTGTTGTTAAATAATTTTTTGATCTTAGGATATTTGGCAATCATCCTTGGTATCAGGATATTGATCACATCATTTTTGATTTTATCCTGCATCTTACTGTCGGTATCAAACTCATCATGCTGCGTGGAAATAACGATGGCATCAATCCTTACCGGTTTGTTATGATCATCATACTCAAGTGTGACCTGGGATTTTGCATCCGGGCGGAGGTATTTAATCTGCTTGTTCTCCCTCCTTAAAGTGGCAAGCTCAATTAACAGCTTATGGGCAAGATCGAGCGCTAAGGGCATATAATCTTCCGTTTCATCTGAAGCATAGCCGAACATCATTCCCTGGTCACCTGCACCCTGATCTTCCTTTTTCTTTCTTTCAACACCCTGGTTGATGTCTCCGGATTGTTCATGGATGGCTGAAAATACACCGCAGGAATTGGCTTCAAACATGTATTCACTTTTGGTATAGCCAATCCTGGAAATAACCTCCCTTGCAATTTTCTGAACGTCAAGATAAGTATTGGATTTAACTTCCCCGGCAAGCACAACCTGACCTGTTGTAACGAGCGTTTCACAGGCTACTTTGGAGGCTGGGTCAAAGGCAAGAAAATTGTCAATAAGGGCATCTGAGATCTGGTCAGCCACTTTATCGGGATGACCTTCAGAAACCGATTCTGAGGTAAATAAGTATGACATAATTAGTAGATATTGATTTTAATAACGGAAATTACGAGTATGGTCCATTTAGGGCGGGCAAAGGTAATGAAATAAACTGTTTTTAAAAACTATTTTGAGGCGGTAAGCTGCTGGAAAATCTCCTCAAGCCTGGGTGCTTCCGGTTGCTGGTTTAAAATGATGCACCCGTTATCTACTGCAAACCGGAATACATCGGCACGTATATCACCTGACGTTATTGTTTTCAGCCTCCACTTATTTCCATCAAGGTGTTCTGCACGGAGCACACCTGCAATTTGCTCAAGTGCAGTTTGCTGGAGTGGTTTGTCAAACTCAACCAGCAGCGCAGCCTCGCCTGCCATCTGCTGTTGCAGGTTTTCAGTGGTATCATCGGCGCAAATAACACCTTTATTTATTATGATAACCCTGTTGCAGATAGCTTCCACCTCCTGCATGATATGAGTGGACAGCACAACAGTTTTTTCTTTACCGATGTTTTTAATGAGCATTCTGATTTCTGAAAGCTGGTTCGGGTCAAGGCCTGAGGTCGGCTCGTCCAGGATCAGTACACCGGGATCATGGATAAGTGCCTGGGCCAGTCCTACCCGTTGCCTGAATCCTTTTGACAACGCCCCGATTTTTTTCTTTTTTTCAAGCTCAAGCCCAGTTATTTCAACCATTTTAGACACCCTTGCCGGAATAAGCCTGGATGGCATGTGTAGGCCGGCGATAAACGTAAGATACTCAATTACATACATGTCCAGGTAAAGCGGGTTATGCTCAGGTAAATACCCTACATTCTTCCGCACTTCTATGGAATTATCCAGTGTATCAAAGCCATTGACCTGAACCGAACCCAGGGAGGGAGGGAGAAAGCAGGTGATAATTTTCATCATGGTTGACTTACCTGCACCGTTGGGTCCCAGAAAACCGACTACCTGGCCGCTGAAAATTTCAAAACTTACATCATCAAGGGCTTTCTGTGTGCCAAAGTGTTTTGTAACATGATTTATTTTTACTGACATGCAGCCTTTGTTTTTTGTACCGGAGGAAATCCGGGGTTGTTCGAATCCTGATGAGGAAACAAAATTATAAGAAAGTTAGGAACGGCGCATACTTTAAATCTATTTTTGTGAAATCGATAAAACCCGGGATTGAAAGGAATCATCATCAAAACAACAGGCAGCCAGTATCAGGTTGGATTTGAAGACAGGCTTGTCAACTGCCGTATCAAAGGAACATTTAAAATCATGGGCATTGATACAACAAATCCGCTTGCAGCTGGCGACTGGGTACATTTTGATCTTGCCGATGACGGAACAGGATTAATTTATGCCATTGAAGAAAGAAAGAACTACATTATAAGAAAATCCGTAAAGCTGTCGAAGCAGTCCCAGATACTTGCCTGTAACCTGGATGCGGCAGCGCTGGTTGTAACCCCGGCATATCCTAAAACTTCAACCGGCTTTATTGACCGGTTTCTGGCTACTGCAGAAGCATATCATATTTATGCATACCTTATTTTTAATAAGTCTGATCTTTTTAAACACGAAAAGGACAGGGGGATCCTGGATGAAATGATTAACATTTATCAGCCGTTGGGATATGACTGCATTGAAGTATCAGCACTCACGAATAACAGCCTGGAAAAAATCACGGAAAAGCTGCATGATCGCGTAACACTGATTGCCGGGCATTCCGGTGTTGGCAAGACAAGCCTTATTAATGCCATTGAACCAGGATATAATTTGAAAATCAACCCGATCTCCGTACAGCATAAAAAAGGGGTCCATACCACTACGTTTGCCGAAATGCATAAGCTGAAGTCCGGTGGATACATAATTGATTCTCCGGGTATCAGGGAATTTGGGACGTTTGATTTTGTTAAAGAGGAGATTTCACATTATTTTATTGAAATGCTTCCTTTAATTCACTCCTGCAAGTTTAATAATTGCCTGCATGAACATGAAGCCCGGTGTGCTGTAAAAGCAGCTGTTGAGACCGGAGCCATCCATCCATCCAGGTATTACAATTATTTAAGCATCCTGCATAATGAAGATATTTTCAGATAAATCAGCTTCGTTTTAGCTTCATCAATGCACTGGAAAGCTGTTGATAACTTTGGTTTAACAAATATTTACTTGTATTGACGCAATACAGCGTCCGTGGATTCAGGGGTCTTTTTAATTGACCTGGAGCATGGCATCACTTTTGTTGATTTGGGGATAACCAACCAAAAAACCACCTATGCGTCAATTAAAAATTACGCGCTCTATTACAAACCGCGAAAGTGCATCGCTTGAAAAGTACCTCCAGGAAATAGCCAAAGAACCCATGATAAGCCCCGATGAAGAAGCAGGGCTTGCCGTAAAATTAAGAAAAGGGGATCAGAGCGCACTGGAAAAGCTTGCCAAAGCGAATCTCCGTTTTGTAGTCTCTGTAGCCAAGCAATACCAGGGGCAGGGCTTAAGTCTTTCAGATCTGATCAATGAAGGTAACCTGGGTCTGATCAAAGCAGCCCGAAAATTTGATGAAACCAAAGGATTTAAATTCATTTCCTATGCCGTGTGGTGGATCAGGCAATCTATCCTCCAGGCACTCGCTGAACAGGCCAGGATGGTACGCCTGCCGCTCAACCAGGTCGGTAACTATCACCGGATTAAAAAAGTCTTTTCCCAGCTGGAGCAGAAATTTGAACGCGAGCCAAGCCCTTCTGAAATTGCAGAAGCAATATCCATGAATAACAAGCAGGTGGAGGATACCATCCAGATGGTCACCTATACCGTTTCCATGGATGCTCCGCTGGATAATGATGAAGGCAGCAGCCTTTCCGAAATGCTTACCAGCCCTGATGCTCCTGTTGCCGATGATCAGCTGATATCTGAATCGCTGCATTCGGAAATACTTCGTTTACTCAGAACGTTATCTCAGCGCGAAAGCGAGATCGTAAAAATGTTTTACGGCATCGGGCAAAATTATGGGTTAAGTCTTGACGAAATCGGTGAAAAATTTGATCTTACCAGAGAAAGGGTAAGGCAGATCAAGGAAAACGCCATCAGGAGACTTAAGCACAAGTCAAGAAGCAATCTTTTACGCGCTTACCTGGGATAAAAGCAGCTTTTAATAGTTAAACAGAAGCTTCATGTAATATTTCGGATCACGGAGTTTAGCACGGAGATCAAGATCTTCAAACATGCAGCTGATCGTTTCTTTGAGCGTCGGATTTTTTTCTGACCGGGAGGCCACAAAATTAAACAACCACGGTTGCCTGCACAGCCGCTGCATCTTATAGCTTAATTTCAGTTCAGCACGCAATGCTGATTCAATTTCACCATCGTAATGCAGCTTTAAAAATTCTTCGGTAAAGGTATCCGATTCCATCGCCTTCTTTGCTGCACCAGCCGCAAGCATCCCGCTGTAAATGGCATTTCCAATTCCTTCACCTGTAAATGGATCAATCAGGGATGCAGCGTCTCCTGTGAGCAGTACATGATCTTTTGAAAAAGTGCGTTTCGCTGAGCCCAGCGGCAGCCTCCATCCCTGTACCTGACTTACAGCAGTTGCATTTGAAAAGCGTTGCCTGATCTCAGGATGCTTTTCGATTAGCTGCTGCATCGTTTCCCGCAGGTTTATTTTTGATTTGGAAATACTGGATGATAAAACGCAAACACCAACATTTGCATAGCCGTCGGGTAGCGGAAAAATCCAGAAATAACCCGGAAGCAGCTCCCTGATAAAATGCAGCTCGATAAAATTCATCGGATGGGGTTGGCTAATACCCTTGTAATAACCCCTGATGCCTGCATAGAGATGTTCAGGCTCCAGTGGATAATTAAAAAAGGTTTTTGCCGCAATACTCCTGTCCCCATCCGCACCAATAACCAGCCTGCTTTTAAATTCCAGATTTTGCCCGTGATGGTGATAGTGTACGCTGATGCCATTTTGGTGACGCACCAGGCCTGTAACCTCCGCATTTGTAAGCAGGGTAGCAAAAGGGGTATTGATTTTATCAGCCAGGAAACGGTCAAAATGAATCCTTTTGGAGACAAAACCGGGAGGATGAGGTTCATGACTAAGGTCTTTCTTGAATGGAATTTCCAGCTTTTTACCATTTGGTGCGATAAAAACAACTCCCCAGCTTGGAAGGAATTCATCCGGCCTGCCCTTCAATTCATTGATAATACCGGCATCCAGCTTTTTAAGCACGGATACCACCTTGCCGCTTAGTCCATCACCGCAGATTTTATCCCTTGGAAAAACGGCTTTTTCAAGAATGGTGTGATGGATTTTATACTTTGATAAAAAAAGTGAGGTAATGGCCCCCGCGGGACCAGCGCCAATAACAGTAACAGCACTTTTTTCAATGGAAGCCATCAATCAGCAAAGGTAGCTTTCCTGTGCTTTGTAAAAATAGTTTTCATATAACATATCCACTGGCGATCGAATATCCGTTAGCCGCCATGGAAAGTTAACCTGATAATCAGTCTGTTTTTTTACTTTTGGCCGAAATTAAGCTGTTATGAATCGCCTCTTACTGATTGCTGTGATTTTCCTGGCTGGGTGCAAAGGTCATAATCCATCCGGTAATCTGGTTTATTTTACTGATGTGGATAACCTGGCCGGCTGGCATGAAACCCCTACAATTATTAAATTCAAAGCACATTCGGGTGAATTTGTATGCAAAATTGATACAATTAATGCTTTTGGCCTTACATTCAAAAAAAGAATGAGCGAGATATCCGGTAAAGCCATCTTTAAAGTAGATGTTTCTGCCTGGGTTTATGTGAATGATCTTGGCGCAAAGGGTGGATTTGTATGTTCACTTGATTCCATGCCAGGTAAGGGGTTTGTTTATCTGAATGAAAGATTCGATGAAAAGATCGATAAAGCGAAACGCTGGACTAAAGTAAAGTCTGAGTTTTTCTTCCCTGATTCATATGATCCTGACTTTATTTTTGCAGTTTATCTTTGGAATACCGGTAAAGAAGATATTTTTGCCGATGATCTGGAAATAAGAATAACAGAATACTGAATACCCGATGCTGAAGGAAAAAAAAATCGTTATTGTCTTACCGGCATACAATGCCGCGCTGACTTTAAAAAAAACATTCGAGGAAATTCCGGGTGATATCGTGGATGAGGTGGTTTTGGTTGACGATGCCAGCTCAGATAATACGATTGAGGTTGCCAGGGAAATAGGGATAAAGCATATCATCAAGCACGAGAAAAACAAGGGTTATGGCGGCAATCAGAAATCCTGTTATGAAAAGGCGCTTGCCCTTGGAGGTGATATCATTATCATGCTGCATCCCGACTACCAGTATACGCCGAAATTAATCATGGCCATGAGCAGCATCATTGCCAACGATCTTTATCATGTGGTACTGGGAAGCAGAATTCTTGGAAAAGGTGCACTGAAAGGTGGAATGCCGACTTATAAATACATTTTTAACAGGTTCCTTACCCTTTCTCAAAACCTGCTGATGAATCAGAAATTATCTGAATACCATACCGGTTATCGTGCATTTTCAAGAGAGGTTCTCGAAAAAATAAATTATCAGCAGAATTCGGATGACTTTGTTTTTGACAACCAGATGCTTGCCCAGATTTTTTATGCAGGGTATGAGATCGGAGAAGTAACCTGTCCTACCAAGTATTTTGAAGAAGCCAGCTCAATAAACTTCAGCAGAAGCATGACCTATGGCATGGGTGTGCTGAAGGTATCACTGGAGTATTTTTTAAGCAAATCGGGAATCAGGAAATCAGCGTTGTTCCAGTCCAAATAACAGGTTAATGAAAAGAAGTGATCATTACTCCTTGTTTTCATTTAGAGACCGTTATTTCAGGATTTTTTTAGTTATCACAGCTGTATTTATCGGTTTTAAGATACCGAGCCTTCATCTTCCGTATTTCTGGGATGAAGCCTGGTCCTATATTCCTGCAGTAACTGACCTGTACAGGAACGGGCCCAGCATGTTGCCGTCGGCGCTGCCACCGGAAATATCAAGGGGACATCCTTTGTTATTTTATTTTTTGGCAGCCACCTGGATGAAGATTTTTGGAACTGCACCAATTGCAATGCATTCATTTGCCATGGTGATATCAATTTCCCTGCTGCTGGTTATGTATACAGCCGGACGAAAAATATTCAATCCTGAAACCGGTCTTTTTTCAGTTGCCTTTTTGTGCCTCCAGGAAATTTTCATTGCTCAGTCATCATTTGTGTTGCCTGAAATAATGCTGGCGCTATGGACCTTACTTTCAGTTTATCTTTTTGTCAGGAAAAAATATGCCTGGTTCATTTTTTTCTCAAGCCTGATGCTCCTGACCAAGGAAACTGGCATTGCCATCCTGTTCTCTATTGGTGTCTGGACAGCCGCTCATTCCTTATGGTCTCGCGAGTTGTTTAAAGCTGTATTCTGGAAAAAAGCAGGATTGATTTTTTTACCTGTCATGATTGCCTCTGTTTTTTTTATTATTCAGTATTATACCTACGGATGGTTTTTTTTTCCCGAGCATGTCGGCATGATGCATTTTGATGCAGGAAGCATACGTGAGCTGCTTCGTTATTTTTTTTATATTCTTTTTATACAACAGGGGAAGGATCTTTTTTCAATTACCGTGCTCATTGCCGGTGTTTTAATTCTTATCAGATGGATAAAGGAAAGAAAGGAATTGTTACATGATTCTCAGTTGCAATTTACAGGAATGGCTGTATCATGTATCATTTGCATGTTTGCATTTTCTTCAGTCAACTATTTCACATATCGCTATCTGTTGTGCCTCTTCCCCTTTTATTTTTTACTGGGAAGTTATTTTATTTTGATGGCATTTCCTGTCAACAGGAAACTTTCATGGGTCATCTTTGTGATGTTATTATCATGGTTTTTAAAGTATGATTTACAGACTGACCCGCCTTATGACTCCAATACCAGCTATGCTGACGGAATCAGAATACAACAGGCAGTTACATCCTATGCAGAGCAGAACAATCTTTATGAACGCCAAATCTGCGTCTCCTTTCTGTATCATTTTTGTCTGGGAAACCCCGACGTAAAATTTCTGTCAACCAGCAGGAAATTTACCCATCTTACGATGGATCTGAATTGTGATGCTGAATATATTGTTCATAGCAGCATAGAAGAAAACCCCCGGTTTCCTGAAATTGAAAAACAATGCAGACTTTCTCTTCTTAAAAGATTCCGCAAAGGAAAGGCATGGGCTGAAATTTACCGGATTGAAAAATAAATCATGCAAAAGATAAAGATTTCTGCGCTGGTAATATTTCTGATGTCAATCGTCTGGGCAAATAAACAGACAAAATTAAAAAGGTGGACAAATCCACCTGGAATTATCAGCAGCGACGTGGCAGTCTACTATTCTTATCTTCCTGCAGCTTTTATTTATAAAGACCTTACATTGAATTTTATTGAAACTCCGGGATTTCAATTTGTCGAAAAAATCTGGGGGTTCAGTGTTGGCAAAGGAAGAGTATTGAAAATGAGCATGGGATTATCAGTTTTAAACCTGCCATTTTTTTTGGCTGCTCATGCGTATTGTCTGGTTACAAACACTGAGGCAACCGGGTATTCTGTTCCTTATGAAATTGCATTGCTGGTTAGCAGTTTGTTTTATGTAATAGTAGGAATGGTTTTTCTGAGGAGGTTGCTTCGGCTGTACTTTAATGAATGGATTACGGCTGTTTGTCTGCTGGTTATTGGCCTTGGAACCAATCTTTTTAATTATGCAACATATGAATCATGCATGTCACATGCATACTTATTTTGCCTGGTAAATATTTTTGCGCTGTATGTATATAAGTGGTATCAGTCTTCAAGCATTCGCAATACCATTATACTTGGAGTTACAGGAGGTCTTATTACGCTGATCAGGCCCACAGACATACTGGTTTTTTTTCTGTTCTTCCTGTATAATGTAACCAGTTTTAAGGAACTTAAATCAAGGGTTATCTCATTGAGCAAATTAAAAATTCAAATGGCACTGATGGTAATTTTGTTTTTGTGCATTTGGTCGCCACAGCTTGCGTACTGGAAATTTTTAACAGGTAAATATTTCTTTTTCTCCTATGTGGGAGATAAATTTTATTTTAATGGTCCGCATATCACAGAAGGTTTGTTCAGTTATAGAAAAGGCTGGCTATTATATTCTCCTCTTTTAATATTCAGCCTGGCCGGTTTCTTTTGGATGCGCAGTAAAATTCCCGGTTTTTTTTCAGGAAGTTTGATTTTTTTAATAACATCAACCTACGTCATATTCAGCTTCTGGTGCTGGTGGTATGGGGGCAGCTTCGGACAACGCCCGTTTATTGATATGTATGGTGTGCTTGCTTTGCCTATGGGTTGCTTTTTTTCCGCAGCTTTTGATCAAAGCTGGTGGAAAAAGACTGTTGTCCTTTTGTCGGTAACTTTCCTGATCTACCTGAACCTGTTTCAGAGCAATCAATATGTCAAAGGGCTGATACACTATGAGGCTATGACAAAGAAAGCTTACTGGGCGGTATTTTTGAAAGAAAAGATGCCCATGGGGTGGCACTATCTTCTTCAGCCGCCGGACTCGGAAGGAGCGAGATTATATAACGTCGAAAAGCATCGAAGAAAATAACCTCCCGTTGGGATTAAAAAAAATGATCTGGTAAAATGAAGCATTGAAGTTTTAATTTTGTTAAACTACCAGGCATTACGTGAGAGTTTAATGTCAAGCTTTTTTAACAGTTCTTCCACTTTTAGGGTATTGTTTTTTATTGCAATAACCTGTGGATCATTGTGGATTAATTTAAAGTTGCCGTCTTCATTGTTTTTCAGCAAATCCGGTGAAGCACCAAAGATCAGAATATTTGGATAAACCTCTGATTTTTCTTTCATATATACCCACGTTCTTTTTTCATATCCTGTTAAAAGGGTTTTGGTGAACTCTTTTTCCACCATAGGACAGCCATAATCATAAAATTCAAGTATTGGAACATTTAAACTCCAGATCGGAACGAAAATGATCAGGTCTGTCTTGTTATCCCTGGCGATGGTTGCAAGCCAGGCACAATCCGTTTTGATATCTTTAACCTTCTTCATGGCAATGGGGCCAAAGTCTGTTTTTTGGGTATTCTGCTTTACATTGGGATGGTATGATATCATTTTAAAAATGAAAACAATAATGCACATCGCAAAAATGACAATCCTTATCCTGTTTTTTGAAAAGGGCAGTGATTCCAGCCCCCAGCTTAATGATAAAGCAAACAATAGTGGTATTCCAATAAACATTCTTCCGGAAGAATAAAAAATGGTAGGAACCTGATCGTGTACTTTAACAAGCCCAAGCAAAAAGACAATAAACAATGTCCCTGCTATAAGGCTAACACCTTTTTTCCATGATCCGGGTAACAACAGAATGCCTGTCAGGAAAATTATCAAAACTGACAACCATCCGACACTCCAAAATACCGGTGTCATGTATGGCATCAGATTGTCAAGATGGGCTAACCCTTTTTTAAGCAAATCGGTTTTGAATTCAAAATTCCACATCCACGTCACCTTATATTCCGGATGTAACTCATAGAACTTTTTGGCTTGATATTCAAGGGCCAGCATTGGAAGGATGGTAATTAAATTGATCCAGTAAAAAGAGATGCGTTTAAAATTATTCAGGAACAAAAATAAATTTACAGGGAGAGAAAAGACCAGGGAATTGGGGTTTAACAGGTACCCCAATCCGACTGAAAATGCTCCCAGGAAAACAGCACTTTTTTTAGCAGGGTTTAACAAACTGTAAACAAGCAGGCCGGTAATACAAAGGCCGCTGACAAAACCACACCTGCCCAAACTAATGAATGAATAGCCGGCCGGCAGACAGATGGGAACCACCAGAAAAATCAAGGATTCTGTAATGAAACCTTTCCTGTACATTACCAGAGCAAATAAAATCCATGGAAATAAAAAAATGATGGTTGTACTTAACGGCAGTGCTATATGATATGGAATAGCTGCATACAGAAATGGGATTGCAACAACTGACTCAAACATGAAATTATAATTCTGGCCATAGAAATAAGGTTCATGGAAAATCCCCCGGCTGTAGTCAGTAGAGGAAAGCCAGTAAATCATGTCATCACTGATGACGTATTTAAAATTAAATGTGACAAGAAAAATTATTTTGTCAATAATCAGTATGGCCAACAAAATAAAAAGGGCCAATATATTCCAATTGAATTTCTTTCCTGTAATCAAAATATATTAGGTTTTCTCCGAAATAACCAATGCAGCATTTGAATGATTTTAAGAATAAAAGTAAAATATATCAGGCCTGCTTGCTGACCAGGACTCACGTTCAAATATTGCACTGTCATAAATTATTCCGTCATCTCCGGAATCTCCCCTTCCACAATTAATTTTCCGGCGGTGGCTTTTTTTATCTCTTCAACGCTCACCCCTGGTGCCCGTTCAAGCAGCCTGAATCCGTTTTCTGTCACATCCATTACAGCGAGTTCTGTTACAATTTTTTTAACGCACCCTACTCCGGTCAGTGGAAGTGTACATGCAGGAAGCAGTTTCGATTCCCCGGCCTTGTTTACATGCTGCATGGCAACAATGATATTTTTGGCTGAAGCAACAAGGTCCATGGCACCACCCATTCCTTTTACCATTTTACCCGGGATTTTCCAGTTTGCTATATCACCTTTTTCACTTACTTCCATGGCCCCAAGCACGGTCAGCTGAACATGTTCTCCCCTGATCATGGCAAAGCTGGTGCATGAATCAAACAAAGCTGAACCCGGCAACATGGTGATGGTTTGTTTGCCTGCATTGATCAGGTCGGGGTCTTCTTCACCGTCAAAAGGAAAAGGTCCCATTCCAAGGAGCCCGTTTTCGGACTGCAGCACTACATTAATTCCCTTTGGAATATAATTTGCAACCAGGGTAGGAATCCCGATACCAAGATTTACATAATATCCATCCTTTAATTCCCTGGCAATTCTTTTTGCTATACCTTCTTTATCGAGTGCCATGATTATTTCTTTCTTACTGTTTTATTTTCAATCCGTTTTTCATAGTTAACGCCCTGGAATATACGTTGAACAAAAATGCCCGGGGTGTGAATGGTGTTGGGATCCAGCATGCCTGGTTCCACAAGCTCTTCCACCTCGGCAATCGTGATCTTTCCTGCCATGGCCATCATGGGATTGAAATTACGTGCTGTTCCCCTGAAAATGAGATTGCCAATGGTATCACCTTTCCATGCCTTGACAATAGCATAGTCGGCTTTTAGCCATGCCTCCATCAGGTATTTTTTACCATCAAACTCACGCACTTCCTTTCCGACCGCCACTTCGGTGCCATAGCCCGCGGGGGTAAAAAATGCCGGAATTCCTGCACCTCCCATCCAGCATCGGGTTGCAAGAGTACCCTGCGGTATCAGCTCTACTTCCAGTTCTCCGCTCAGCATCTGCCTTTCAAACTCTGCATTTTCACCCACATAGGATGAAATCATTTTCTTAATCTGTCGGTTTTGAAGCAACAGACCCAAACCGAAATCATCCACGCCTGCGTTATTTGAAATGCAGGTAAGTCCTTTGAATCCGCTGGCAGCTAGTTCGGAAATACAATTTTCAGGAATTCCCGAAAGCCCAAATCCTCCGACCATCAACGTCATGTTATCGCTGATGCCCCTGATGGCTTCCCTGGCGTTTTTTACAACTTTGTTTATGCTCATGGAATTGTGCTATAAAATTACAGGGGAGCAAAAATAACACTAGAAAATGATATCAGACAACGGACCCGAAATAATCAGAAACCTCCGGTGTCAGAATCATTACTGTTGCTGCTTCCGGGATTGACATACTTGGAGCAATCGAGCTCAACAGATAATTTTGTTGCAGGCTTTTCAAATTCTCCCTGCGAAATCTGGATCGACTTATCTGCATATATTTTTTTCATATAGAGACCCCAGATCGGAAGGGCTGTATTGGCACCCTGGCCCAGCTCCAGCTTGCTGAAATGGATCGACCTGTCTTCACATCCTACCCAGCATCCTGAAACCAGGTCAGGAGTAATTCCCATAAACCATCCGTCACTCTGATCCTGGGTAGTTCCTGTTTTACCAGCAATCGGGTTAGCCAGATTGTATTTTGACCCCCGCAGCCGCTGTCCGGTACCAACCTGCACAACGCCCTGTAATAGGTTCAGCATCAGGTAAGCTGTTTCTTCACTGATGGCTTCCTTTTTCTCAGGTATAAAATCCTGAAGGACAACGCCATTCTTATCTTCAATTCGCATGAGGTATATCGGCTGAGTCCAGATGCCTTTGTTTGCAAAAGTTGCATACGCACCAACCATTTCATACACTGAAACGTCAGGAGTGCCAAGGCAGATGGAAGGCACTGCATCAATCGGACTGGTGATTCCCATTTTCCTTGCAATGGCAATCATTGCATCGGGACCAAACTCTTTCATCAGGTAAGCAGAAATACAGTTTACTGATTCGGCCAGTGCTTCCTTCAGCGTCAGCATTCCGCCATATTTGCCGTCGGCATTTTTCGGAGTCCATGTGTCACCGGTAACCAGCTTGATGGAAACCGGAATATTGGGCACCTTATAGCAGGGAGAATAACCTTCCTGCATGGCTACTGTATAGAGAAAGGGTTTGAACGTCGATCCCACCTGCCGTTTGCCATCCTTTACGTGATCATACTGGAAATAGCGATAGTCATTTCCTCCAACCCATGCTTTTACGGCACCTGTATGCGGGTCAACCGACATAAAACCGGTCTGAAGAAACATCTTATAGTATTTGATCGAATCAAGCGGACTCAGCATGGTATCGGTTTCTCCATGCCAGGTGAAGACGGTCATGGGCACTTTTTTATCAAATATTTTCTTGATTTCTGCTTCCGATTTACCATCATCATGCAGTTCTCTGTATCTGTCACTGTGTTTCATAGCATCAGTAATGATCTGAGGCTGGTCTTCCCAGGGTATTTTGCCTTTCCAGTGCTGGAAAAATGTTTTCTGAAGGCTTTCCAGATGCTCCGCCATGGCTTCTTCTGCGTAACGCTGCATCCGGGAATCAATGGTTGTATAGATCTTCAGTCCGTCACGATAAAGGTTATAGCTTGTCACCCCGTCGGATTTTTTATGTTCACGGCACCACCTGGTCAGCTCAAGCCTTAAGGTTTCTCTGAAATAAGTAGCCATGCCTGCGCTATGCTCTTCAGCCTGGTATTTTAATTTGATTGGAATGTTCTTGACCGAGTCAAAATCATGAGGGGTAATCAAATCATATTTCCTCAACTGGGCCAGTACTGTATTTCGCCTTGCCAGGGCATTTTCAGGGTTTCGGACCGGGCTGTAATAAGTGGGAGCCTTTAACAATCCGACCAGCATGGCCGACTCCTGGACATTCAGCTGTGAGGGAGCTTTGTTGAAAAATATCTGTGCTGCTGATTTGATACCAAATGCATTGCTGCCGAATTCAACCGTATTCAGGTACATGGCAAGGATTTCTTCCTTCGTATAATTTTTTTCAAGTCTAACGGCAATGATCCATTCCTGGATTTTCTGTTTAATCCGCTCCCATTTAGTTTCCGGCTTCTCGTGAAAAAGATTTTTAGCCAGCTGCTGTGTGATGGTGCTGCCGCCGCCGGCGTTTTTTTGCCTGAGAATCACTGTTTTAAATAAAACCCTGAACAATCCCCTGACATCAATTCCCGAATGTTCCTCATACCGGATATCCTCAGTGGCTTTGAGGGCATTTACAAGGCTTGGGGAGAGGTCACGGTAATGGGTGTTGGAGCGATTCTGATAAAAGTACTTTCCAAGGATTACCATATCGCTCGAATATACCTCGGAGGCCAGGCTGCTATTGGGATTCTCCAGCTCATCAAAGGTCGGAAGCGGGCCAAAATATCCATTAGCCGTCAGGGTAATTACAATGAACAGGCTTATAACAGGAGCAAGCAATAAGATCCAGAAAGCAATGACAAGCTTTGGGAAACGAGCAATCTTCTTTGTCAAGCGAATGATGAGAATTTAAAAAAAACTGTAGCCTGAAGCCCGGATAAGATCTTAAGTCAGATCTTCCGGCGTTTCATGACGGTTCAAAATTAATTTTTATTGTACGACTGGAGCGGGGTTTTAAAAAATATTCTTAACAATTCTTACAGCAGCAGCTATGAATTAAAATGAATCTGAAATCGTCAATATTGCTACTTTTGCAATCCGAAAAGAAGGAATTATGAATAAAGGACCTATTTCTCAGTTTATTGCCAGGCATTATCTGCATTTTAATGCTGCAGCACTGGTAGATGCAGCAAAAGGATATGAATTGCATCTTACCGAAGGAGGTAAAATGATGGTTACGCTGGCCGGAGCCATGAGCACGGCTGAGCTTGGAATTTCACTCGCTGAAATGATCCGTGCCGGAAAAGTTGATATTATCTCCTGTACGGGGGCCAACCTGGAAGAGGACATCATGAACCTGGTTGCCCATAAGCATTACAAAAGGGTCCCCAATTACCGTGATCTGAGTCCCCAGGAAGAATGGGAACTGCTGGAAAATCATTACAACAGGGTTACAGATACCTGCATACCGGAAGAGGAAGCTTTCAGACGCTTGCAAAAGCACATACAAAAGGTTTGGACTGATGCCGATAAAAAAGGAGAGCGGTATTTCCCGCATGAATTCATGTATAAGCTCTTAAATTCAGGAGAATTAAAACAATACTATGAAATTGATCCTGCCAATTCCTGGATGCTTGCAGCCGCAGAAAAAAATTTGCCTATCGTAGTACCTGGATGGGAAGACAGCACCATGGGAAATATTTTTGCCTCTTATGTGATCAAGGGGGAGATCAAGGCAACGACGATGAAATCGGGCATCGAGTACATGGTTTGGCTTGCCGACTGGTACAGGAAGAACTCAGGAGGTAAAGGAGTTGGATTTTTTCAGATAGGAGGAGGTATTGCAGGTGATTTTCCGATCTGCGTGGTGCCCATGATGTACCAGGATCTGGAATGGCATGATGTGCCGTTCTGGAACTATTTCTGCCAGATCAGCGATTCCACAACCAGCTATGGTTCTTATTCAGGCGCGGTTCCGAATGAAAAAATAACCTGGGGCAAACTGGATGTCAAAACACCGAAATACATCATCGAATCAGATGCATCCATTGTAGCTCCGCTGATGTTTGCATGGATACTGGGATGGTAGTCAATCCCTGTCTCTTCCTGCTTTAATGGATTAATTTTATTCATGTAACTTTCGCCGGTGAATGAATTTTTAATATGAACAAACTTGTCAGATAGCATAGTCATTATTCCAACCTATAACGAAAAGGAGAATATCCAGGCGATTATCCGTGCTGTATTTTCTTTGCGTAAAGCTTTTGATGTGCTTGTGGTGGATGATAATTCAAAGGACGGAACAGCGGCCATTGTCAAGGCATTGATGGGTGCTTATCCTGACCGTCTGTTTATGGAACAGCGTGCCGGAAAGCTGGGTCTTGGAACTGCCTATATTCACGGGTTTAAATGGGCGCTCCGGAAAAACTATGAGTATATTTTTGAGATGGATGCTGATTTTTCACACAATCCCGAAGACCTTTTACTGCTGCACAAGGCATGTTCCCTGGAAAACGCCGATATGGCCATCGGCTCCCGTTATATTAAGGGCGTGAATGTGGTCAACTGGCCGATGGGAAGGGTGATGATGAGCTATTTTGCGTCGATGTATGTACGGATTATCACCAGGATGAAAATCCGGGATACAACAGCCGGCTTTGTGTGTTATAAACGTACGGTGCTTGAAAATTTAGAACTCGATAAAATTAAATTTCATGGTTACGCTTTTCAGATTGAAATGAAATTCACGGCTTGGAAAATGAATTTTAAGATTGTTGAAATTCCCATTATTTTCACTGACAGAAAAGAAGGCTATTCAAAAATGACCAGCGGAATTTTCAGCGAAGCGATCCTGGGTGTGATTGAAATGAAAATCAAGAGCTTTTTCAGAAAATATAAAAAAGTCAGCCGCTGATCATAACAGGAGGCCCTTAGCCATCTTTGAGCTGATCAGAAAAGGGCAATTTTATTTAGCTTTACCAAAATTTTATGTCCATGAGTGATGAATCCAATCCCTGGAAAAAGCTGGGAACTGAAATCAAGTATGAGAATGACTGGCTCCGGATCAATGAGGACCAGGTGATAACTCCTGCAGGCAAAGCAGGAATTTATGGTGTGGTGCATTTCAAGAACCGCGCAATCGCAATTATTCCGCTTGATGAAGACTATAATACGTGGATTGTGGGGCAATACCGGTATGCTCCCGAATCATATGAATGGGAAGTGCCTGAAGGCGGCTGTCCTGAAGATGAATTGCCTGTTGAAACCGCAAAAAGAGAGTTGCTCGAAGAAGCAGGACTTAAAGCCGAAAAGCTGGAGCTGATCATGGAAATGCAGCTTTCCAATTCAGCCACTGATGAAATTTCATATACCTATGTTGCCAAAAATCTGACCATTCATGATACTGGACATGAAGAGACAGAAATAATCCGCGTTAGAAAGCTGCCTTTTGAACAGTTGTTTCAGATGGCCATGCGCGGCGAAATAAAAGACGCATTATCTGTGGCAGGCATTCTTAAAACAAAAATCCTGATCGACCAGGGTAAAATTTAAATACAATCTTATTATTCCTGTGATCAATCATTCACTGCGCCGGAAATGTACCGCATTTTTCATTTTGTTTTGTTTATTTACCACTGTACATAACGCCCACCCCGACTCAAAAAACAACCTGTCACCCATGACCATCCAAGACGTACATTCATTTGCCCGACCTGAAGAAGCAGTTGTCACGCACCTTGCATTAGATCTTGCAGTAAGTTTTGAAAAGAAAAATTTATCCGGGAAAGCCGTCCTTTCTATTACCAACAAGAAAAATGTCAGCGAGCTGCACCTGGATGCAAGGGACCTGGTAATTGAAAAGGTAACGCTGGGCACAAACGAAGAAGCATCAACTTTTGAGCTGACCAAACCTGTTGAACACCTGGGCAGCGATCTTAAGATCAGGATCAGGCCTGATACCAGGGTTGTGACCATATACTATTCAACACTGCCGCAGGCTGCAGCCTTGCAGTGGCTTGAACCGGAGCAAACTGCCGGCGGCAGCCAGCCCTTTCTCTTCACGCAAAGTCAGGCCATCCTTGCACGCACCTGGATTCCGCTGCAGGACAGCCCGAACATCCGGTTTACCTATGATGCCGTGATCCGCTGCAGGCCCGAACTGATGGCATTGATGAGCGCTGAAAATGACACGAAGAAAAATCCGAAGGGCGTTTATCATTTTAAAATGCCCCAGGCTATACCATCCTACCTGATGGCGCTTAGCGTTGGCGATCTGGTGTTTCACCAGTACACATCAACATGCGGTGTTTTTGCCGAGCCTGTGCTGATTGAAAAATGTGCATATGAGTTTGCAGATATGCCGCACATGATTGAAGCGGCTGAATCCCTTTACGGAAAGTACCGTTGGGGACGGTATGATTTACTGGTGCTGCCTCCAAGCTTTCCATTCGGCGGAATGGAAAACCCACGCATCACCTTTGCAACACCAACAATCATAGCTGGCGACAGGTCACTGGTTTCACTGGTAGCACATGAACTTGCGCATTCCTGGTCGGGCAACCTGGTTACCAATGCCACATGGAATGATTTCTGGCTGAACGAAGGATTTACCGTTTACTTTGAATCGCGGATCATGGAAAAGCTTTACGGTAAAGAATACGCCGACATGCTAACGGTATTGAGCTATGAAGAGCTGGTCAACACCGTTAAGGAAATGGGTGATTCGCCGGATACAAAGCTATACCTTGATTTGAAAGGCCGCGATCCCGATGATGGGGTAACCGATATTGCTTATCAGAAAGGGAGGTTCTTTTTAACAGCCATTGAAAGAGCGGCAGGTATTGAAAAGTGGGACCAGTTTGTCAACACATATTTCAATACGTTTGCTTTTCAAAGCATGGACACCAGGCATTTCCTGGAATATCTTAACAGGGAGCTGATCAAAGGAGATGCAGATCTGGAGAAAAAAATCAGGATTAATGACTGGGTTTATGGTACGGGCCTGCCTTCGAATTGTCCGGTCATTCAATCGGATGAGCTTAAAAAAGCGGAACAGATGGCCCGAGATTTCAAAGCAGGAAAAGCTGCGTCGGAAATTAACACTGCAGGCTGGACCACCCATCATTGGCTGTATTTTCTCCGCATGATCAATGATACCTTAAACCTGAAACAAATCGCAGACCTCGACAAAACCTTCGGATTCACACAGTCAGGAAATTCTGAAATCCTGTGCGACTGGTTCCAGGTTTGCATCAAAAATAATTATGCTGATTCGTATGCTGCACTCGACCGGTTTTTACTTCAAGTCGGACGGAGAAAATTCCTGAAGCCGCTGTATATAGCGCTATCAAAAACACCTGAAGGCAAAAAACTGGCGCTGGATATTTATAAAAAAGCACGTCCGGGTTACCATGCAGTGGCTGTTCAAACCATTGATGATATACTCGAGTACAGGCCATGAAGGCTGATTTATATCCGGGCCGGAAGTCTTTCAGGAAAATAACTATTTTTGCGCGTTCAAATACCATTTCATAATTAACATTTCATGGCTACAGACCGGTTCCAGGCTCCCGATTATTTTCTGATTGATGATCTGCTGACAGAAGAGCACAAGCTAATTCGTAATTCAGTACGCGACTGGGTAAAGAAGGAAGTGTCGCCCATTATAGAAGAAGCCTGCCAGAAGGCGGAGTTTCCGAAGCACCTGATTAAAGGGCTTGCAGCGATTGGTGCTTTTGGCCCTTATATTCCGGTAGAATATGGTGGTGGCGGACTTGATCAGATCTCCTACGGCTTAATTATGCAGGAGCTTGAAAGAGGCGACTCTGGTATCCGTTCAACCGCTTCTGTGCAAAGCTCACTGGTGATGTTTCCTATTTATACCTATGGCAGTGAACAACAGCGGAAAAAATATCTTCCAAAGCTCGCTTCAGGAGAATGGATGGGTTGCTTTGGGCTTACAGAGCCGGATCATGGCTCCAATCCCTCCGGCATGTTGTCAAATATCAAAGACAAAGGCGATCATTATATTTTGAATGGTTCTAAAATGTGGATCAGCAATGCACCGTTTGCGCAAATTGCAGTGGTGTGGGCCAAGGATGAGGAAGGAGTTATCCGTGGCATGGTGGTGGAAAGGGGCATGGAGGGTTTTACAACGCCTGAAACACATGGCAAGTGGTCGTTGCGTGCCAGCGCCACCGGCGAGCTTGTTTTTGACAATGTGAAAGTCCCCAAAGAAAATATTTTCCCCAATGTAAAAGGATTGAAGGGGCCATTAGGTTGTCTTAATTCTGCCCGGTATGGAATTTCCTGGGGCGCCCTTGGTGCAGCCATGGATTGCTATGATTCAGCCCTCCGTTATTCCAAGGAAAGAAAGCAGTTCGGAAGGCCTATCGGCGGGTTCCAGCTGCAGCAGAAAAAGCTGGCTGAAATGATCACGGAAATTACCAAGGCGCAACTGATGGTCTGGAGATTGGGCGTATTAAAAAATGAAGGCCGTGCAACTCCGCAGCAAATTTCCATGGCAAAAAGAAACAGTGTGATCACGGCGCTGGAAGTAGCCCGGGAAGCACGCCAGGTGCATGGCGGAATGGGCATCACCGGCGAATATCCCATCATGCGTCACATGATGAACCTGGAATCGGTGATCACTTATGAAGGAACACATGATATCCACCTGCTGATTACAGGTATGGATATTACCGGTGAAAATGCTTTTACCTGATTTTCAAATCAACCTGAATTGCTTAAGGTGGTGTACGGCATGTTTATGCAGCAGGTTGATCCATTCTTCATAATTGAGATTTCCAAATATGCCATTTGTAGTTATTCTGCCGGGCTGCTTCTCAAAATAAGAAACAAAAAAGCTGATTTCCTCTTCCAGCTCTGTGACCGCTTCTTCGAACGTATCATTGATCATGGCAGGAGGATCTTCAGCCATCAGTGCGTTTTTTGTCATAGGCCTGAATTCCTTATCACTCATCAGAAATCTTTTGAATGCTTCAAGCTGCTCAGGAGGAGTATGAATGGTTTGCCTGTTCTTTTCATCGGCAATTCGGAATGAATCCGTCATGTGTTCAATCATTTGCTGGGCGTTCATTTTTCCCCATTCAGGCGTCTCATCACCTTTCAGTTTTTTCAGTAATGCCGGAAAGGTTTGCTGAAGAAAGCGCAGCTTTTCACTGTTGATCATTTTTATTTTTTTTCAAAAGTAAAACATTTAATAAAACGATTTGTAATATGATCAGCTTTGACAGTGCCCGGCCATGTAAATCGGCCATAATTTTTGTAGGTTTGCTGCCGTGAAAAATTACCTCCGGATTCTTTACTATCTCAAATCGCATAAAGGGCCTGCGTTGATGAATGTCCTTTTCAACGTCCTTACCATCTTTTTCTCACTGGTCTCTTTTACGATGATCGCTCCTTTTCTCAATCTGCTGTTTGGAACCCAGCAGCTTGTCACTGAAAAGCCCCCGCTGGACATGAACCCTTCCAACCTTATTGATAATTTCTATTATTTGCTAAGCCTGATAATTATCGAAAAAGGAAAGATAGAAGCCCTGCTTTTCATATGCATTCTGGTGGTGATCATGTTTTTTGTTAAAAATCTCTTCCGTTACCTTGCCATGTTCTATATGGCTAAGATCAGAAACGGGGTAATCCGTGATGTTCGATACGACCTGTATAACAAAGTGATGAATCTTCCCCTCCAGTATTTCTCCCAGGAGCGTAAAGGCGATCTGATGGTCAGAATGACCAATGACGTACAGGAAATCCAGTGGTCGATTATGAGCTCGCTTGAAATTGTTTTCAGAGAGCCCCTGACTGTTGCTGCATTTCTTGCCACCCTGTTTTTGATGAGTCCCCAGTTAACAATCTTTGTGCTCATCCTGCTTCCTGTCACCGGGTTCCTGATAGGCAGGGTAGGAAAGACCCTGCGCAGGCAATCCAACCTCGGTCAGGAAAAAATGAGCGACCTGATGACGATGATGGATGAAACACTTTCGGGACTCAGGATTATCAAGGGTTTTACTGCTGAGCTGATCCAGCTTTCCAAGTTCAGGAAGAAGAACAATGAATATACGAAAATACAGGTGTCGATCGACAGGAGACGCGACCTTTCGGCGCCCATGAGCGAATTCCTCGGAACAATTGTAATGGTCGTTGTGATGTATTTCGGAGGACAGCTTGTCTTAGGCAGTAAAGCAGATCTGGAAGCATCTGTCTTCATCGCTTTTATTGCCATTTTTTCACAGATCATACCGCCTGCTAAAAATTTCGCCACAGCATTCTATAACATTCAAAAGGGAATAGCATCGGCCGACCGGCTGACTAAGATACTTGATGCGGAGGAGGTGTTGAAGGACCAGCCCGGTGCAAAGCCTGTTACCACATTTTCAAAGGAGATCGAATACAGGAGTGTTTCTTTTGCTTATGAAAACGAACCTGTATTAAAGAACATCAGCTTCAAACTGCAAAAAGGTAAAACCATTGCACTTGTCGGACCATCAGGCGGGGGAAAATCCACGCTGGCCGATTTGCTGCCCAGGTTCTATGACCCAACCAAAGGAGAAATCACAGTTGATGGCGTATCAGTTCGCGAAATAAAAAGTTATGATCTGAGAAAGCTGATTGGTATTGTTACCCAGGAATCGATTTTATTTAATGATACTGTTTTTAATAACATCGCTTATGGCTTTGAAAATGCTACTGAAGAAGCAGTGATTGCAGCTGCCCGGATTGCCAATGCACATGAATTTATTTCTGCAATGCCTGACGGGTATCATACCAATATCGGCGACAGGGGAGGAAAATTGTCGGGAGGACAGCGACAGCGGATCAGCATTGCACGCGCCATCCTGAAGAATCCACCCATCCTGATCCTGGATGAAGCCACATCGGCCCTTGATACGGAATCAGAACGGCTGGTGCAGGATGCCATCATCAAGCTGATGCAGCACAGGACATCACTTGTAATTGCGCACCGGTTGTCGACGATACAGCATGCAGATGAAATTCTTGTTATTCAAAAAGGTGAAATCGTAGAGCAGGGTTCACACCAGGAACTATTGGGGCAGCAGGGGTTGTACAGGAAGCTTTATGATCTGCAGTCGTTCGACTAAGCAGTTTCTTTCCCTGCCGGCTCTTTTACAGGCCTGCTCACCAGGTAAACTCCTGTAAATATCAAAAACGCACAAACAAAGTGTATCAATCGTGGCGTGCCTTTGCCGGCCAGGATTGCAAACAGTGTTGCAAACAGGGGCTGTAAATAAATATAAAAACTCACCACCGAAGGACTCAGGTTCCGCAAAGCCTGTATGTTGAGCAGGTATGCAACAAAGGTGGTTCCCACAACAACGTATATAACACCTAGCCAGACAGAAAAGCTCATTCCTGACCAGTTGACATGCAGCACTTCATCGTATCCAAATGGCGTAACAAGCAGCAGCCCAAATAAAAACACCCATTTCATCAGTGTTACCGGGTGGTATTTTTGCATCAATGGTTTTATCATCACCAGAAAAACGGCGAAAGAAATCGAGTTGATCAGAATAAAAAAGTCGCCTTTGGTGCTTGCTTCGTGAGATTCAGCGACCGGTTTTAATAAAATAAGAAGGATTGCTCCGGTAATCCCGGTAACAATACCGCCGATTTTCCACGCTGAAATCCGCTCCCTGATCATGATATGCGCCATCAGGAGTACCATGATCGGGTTGGTTGTCATGATCAGCGCTGCATTGATCGGCGAAGTGGCAGCAAGTCCGGCAAAAAACATGAGCTGGTTTATTGCCACGCCAAAGACACCACAGCCGATCAGCCTTAAGAGGTCCTTCTTTTCAATTTTTTCACGGATAAAAAAACCGGAAATAAAAAACAACACGGTGCCGGCAAACACACGGATGAGGATGAACCCGAACGGCTGAATGTATTCGGGCATAATTGCTTTAGCGATGGAATAGTTCGCACCATAGATCAGGTTGGCTCCGAAAACCGACAGGTGGGATGTTAATGTCTTTGACATAATTGGGTAAAGCTGGCTGGCGTTCAGGAAAGGTATGGTAAATTCATTCAGATCGCTTCTTTTGCGCGGGCAATAACCTTAGGCGCATTTCCCACAAAAATTTGTTTCCCCGAAATGATCACAGGACGTTTTAAAAAAGTGTATTCCTGAAGGATGTACTTACGGAAATCCTTTTCGGACAGCTTTTTTTCATTCAGTCCCCAGGCCCTGTATTTCAGTGCAATTTTGCTGAATATGGACTCATAAGAACCGGCCATCATGGCCATTTCGTCCACCTGCGCTTCCGTTAGCGGCTCTGTCTTAATGTCCTGCAATACGATGTCCTTACCGGGCTTCAGCTCTTTGAGTATCCGCTGGCAGGTAGTGCAATTACCAAGGTGATAGATTTTTTTCATAATGGGAATTCAAATATCAGCTGCAAAGATGATAAAAACCTGCCGGGCTTTTGAATCTCACATAAATTTCGTTTCTTTGAATCATTAATCCTTAAAAATTATTAAATTGTCTGAAAGTTTTGAAATCAAACTGCCCCAGTTTGAAGGGCCGTTCGATTTACTGTTATTCTTTATTGAGCGGGATGAACTTGACATTCATAACATTCCGATTGCAAAAATAAGCAACGATTTTCTTGATTACCTGCATCACATGCAGGTCATGAATATTGAGCTTGCCAGTGAATTTATTCTTGTTGCCGCTACGCTGATGCGTCTGAAGGCGAAAATGCTACTGCCCCGTTATGCAAAAGACGAGGACGGAAACGATATTGATCCAAGGCAGGACCTGGTCAGGCAGCTGCTGGATTACAAGCAGTTCAAGGCCGCATCCGAGGACCTGAAGGTAATGGAAGAGATCAGGGAGCAAAAACTCATGCGTGGAAATATTCAGTATGAGCTTGCACGTATTGTTTCAGAATCAGAAGGTGTCGGCAACCTGGGTGAGCTGACGCAGCTGACGCTTTTCAGGTTGTTAACCACTTTTGAAAGAGTGATGGACAGGTTTAAAAACCAGGCGGCCGATCATACCCATCGCATTTTCCAGTATCCCTATACCATCGACCAGCAAAAAGATCATATATCTGAACTGTTACTCACCAGGCCGCGTTTGAATTTCGAAAATTTGTTCGAAGCGTGCCAGAACAGGCTGCATGGTATTTTTATTTTCCTGGCACTGCTTGAAATGATACAGGTTGCCACGGTTATTGTTTATACCGGCTCGGGCTTAAACAATTTCTGGATCACCAAACCGGAAACGCCTGCCTTTTATGCAAACTGATGATGGCGAGATATTAAAAAATTTACGTGCGGGGAAAATAGTATTACCTGTTTTACTTGGTTTAAGCGTGGCAATGTACCTGTTGCTTCGCAATTTTGATATTCAGGCATACCGGCAGATTGAGTGGTCCTGGCACTCTACCTTTTGGATCGGCATGGCGCTCCTGATGATGGTGATCAGGGATTATGCTTACATGGTCCGGATCCGGGTGCTGACAGACCGGTTTCTTACCTGGCGGAATGCCTTTAACGTGATCATGCTTTGGGAGTTTTCATCAGCAGTGGCCCCGGCCATCCTGGGCGGCGGTTTTATTTTCGCCATTTTTATCATCAACCGTGAAAAAGTAAACATGGGAAAGAGCATCACCGCAGTGATGTTTACTTCATTCCTGGATGGTATTTTTTTAGCAGTCATGGCGCCGCTGGTTTATTTTATAGTAGGGAAAGAAAATCTTTTTTCAAGCATTGATCCCTCGAGCCTGCAGCAGATGGCATTCGGCAAAGGATTCTACTATTCTTTCTGGGCCATTTATTTTCTTATCCTGGCTTATAAGCTCTTTGTGGCCTATGCATTATTTGTAAATCCACGTTTTATTAAATGGCTGCTGATAAAAATTTTCTCACTTCCCCTGCTGAAAAAATGGAAACAAAATGCACTGACAACCGGTAATCAGCTTGTCATTGCCAGTGCAGGCCTGCAAAAACAGAATGCAAAGTACTGGGCGCTTTCGCTTGTTGCAACCTTCGCTTCCTGGACTGCGAGATACAGCATTGTCAACTGCATTATCCTTGCTTTCAACAATGATGGCATCAACAACCTGATCATATACGGACGTCAGGTAATTATGGGGATCATCATGCTTGGAAGCCCCACACCGGGAGGAAGCGGTGTGGCTGAATTTATGTTTTCTGATTTTCTCGGCGAATTCATACCACTTGGACTGGCTGCTTCCCTGGGGCTTTTGTGGAGGCTCATCAGCTATTATCCCTATCTGTTTGTAGGAGCGATAATTTTACCGCGATGGATCAGGAAAAGAATCCTTAATGCGTCGTAAATGTACTGATTACAATCTCTGAAATTCAAACTCAGGCGAACCTTTGATTCCGTTTGAATCATAAAAATCAATAAAACGGAATTTGTAATAAATGCCATCCTGGTTTTTCAGCACATAACATTTTACAGGGTTCACTTCATAGTAGGAGGTACTGAAGTTATAAGTTTTCCAGTCAAATCCGACTACATCCAACGTGGTGCTGTAAAGCATGGTTTTTGCAAAAGCATAATCAATGCTGTCGAATGCAGTCACTGAGTCAGCAGCAACAGCTGTATTGAAAGGGTTTATCAGCACGCCATTTACGCTGTATGGTAAAGGAGGTATCAGATCATAATAAATATAGCGGTAGCGGGTAAATAAAATGTCGTATTGGTTTTTACCGGGCTCAATTTGTGAAAGCTTACCGCCGTCATTAAAAGTGAAATAGATATAGTTGTATCCTGTATCTTTCAGTATGGTGAATGTACCTGAAGCAGATCCATCAGGATTTGCATATTGAAATTCGTACTGATGCTGATCAACGGACAACAACTGCATTTTTTTATATCTGTCTGATGTTGCTTCCGGTCCGCGGTCGATGAGGTATACGAACATCCTTGAAGTCATGGTTGCTGTATTGAACCAGTCTCTGAAAGCCGTCGAATCAGGATTTCCATCGGGACTGTCCCATTGCCAGCTGATTCCGGAAGCTGAATAATGCTGACTGAAATCCATGGAGCCTGTATTAAATACCTGCACCTGTTTGCCGCCATTCATCCTGACCAGGAATGCATCCGGTGCTGTTTCAAACTCAAGATCCCATGCATTCAAAGGTGCTGAAGAAGTCAGCCCGTCTTCAAACCTGAAAAAAATCTCAGTATCATAATTGTCTCCCATATGGACCTGTGCCTGTTCTACATTTCCGGGAGGAGGAAGCGTATAAGGCTCATCTTCCTTTTCACACGCAGCAAAGGTTGCCATGGTAAGAAACAATATAAGCCGGCTTGTTTTCATCGTATTAATTCTTGCCAATTCTGAATTGCAGTCCTGCAAAATAAAATCTTCCCATACCGATCAGCGTCACCTGGTCTCCGTCTCCATGTACATTATTTTCATCAGGATTTCCATTGGTGCTGATGTTGTTGAAAATGTTTTTCATGCCGGCACTGAGCGTTACAGCTTTATTAAATAATGTTTTACTGAGTGTAAAGTCGAGCGTGTTGTAACCTTTTACAAAATAAGACTGCACCTGTTCGTTTTCAACCGTATAAATCGTAACCCGTCCGAAGCGTTTAAAAAACAGTCCCGCTGTTACACCGGCTTTTTCATGTGAGTACGAAATGGAGCTGTTCAGGTTGACGGTTTTGCGGTAAGGCGGCGCGTATGGATCTGTTTCCAGTCCTGTGTGATAGGCAGTCAGGTTGACGCCTCCTCTCAGGCTGAGGCGGCGGGATTCAATGCCCAGGTTAATATCACCACCGATATTCCGGAATTCGTCCACATTAATATACGTATATTCCAAAGCGTTACTGTTGATCTGGGCAAGTGAAATTTTGTTATAAATATGATTGAAATACAGGCCCGGGTTAACTGAAATGTTAATGTTCTTTATTTTCTTATAGATGTCGAATGCAAGCTGAAAATAATCCGAGAGCTCCGGCTTCAGTTCGGGGTTGCCTGTGAGGTTGTGATTGCTGTCTTCAAAATCAAGATACAGCTCTTTTACTGACGGTGCGCGGAAACCCCTGGCAGCAGAAGCCCTGATGGTAACTGTTTTGAACGGATCATACCTGATATGCAAAGAAGGTACAAAAGGGGCCGGATATGCAGAGTTAAAGATAGCCCTGACAGCTGGCCTGATCACCATGTTTTTAACAAAGGTTATCTCGGCACTGCCAAAGACAGCATAGTCATTGATGTGACGTGTTACAGGTCCGGTCCGGTCACCGCGGGCCTCATCCAGGGTTATGTCATATCCGATCTGGTAATTTATTTTTTTCCAGGATTTAAATGTGGAATAGGTCCCGCGGAATAAATACTGCCTGAACATGTTCGTATAATCATTTGACTGCAGCCCCGATTGTTTCAGCAATACCATGTCTTTGCGGTAGCTGTCACGGCTTCTTTCATAATTGCTGAAGGCATTGGTAAAATTTAAGGCAGCATGATTTCCCAGTTCAATATCGGCAAACAGCTTGTTGGTCAGACGGAAAGTGGTATAATAATCATCAAAAGCATAGGCTTCATAAGGTGTTGCAATGACATTTCCCTTGCTGATAAGTTTTTCACGGGCAATGCTGCCGTTGTAACGTATGCTTGCTTTTTTGAAATGGTAAGCATATCCGAGATCTGAGAAGTACTGTTCTTTCGGTTTCCAAAGCTGGGCTCTTGAAGTATCCCATTGTGAGTATCCGTCAAAGAAGTTGCGTCCGAGATTAAGGGAAAGCTCATGCTTCTTTTTTCTCACCGAACCAAAAGCGTTTGCATTGTAGGTACCATTGGTTTCATAATACAGCTTTGCCCCGCCTGAAACGCCGTCGTTCTTTTTCTTTTTACTGATCAGATTAATGACTCCGGCAAGCGCGTCACTGCCATAGGTTTCCGACATGGGTCCCCGCACCAGTTCAACCCTTTCAATGTTGCTGAGGTCGAGCTGGGCTATATCAACATTTCCGTTCTCCCGGCCAATCACGGGAACTCCGTCGATCAGTATTTTTACATTATTGCCGCTGATCCCATTGATATTGATTCCTGCTCCAAGAAAAGGATCGCGTGAAATGAGGATGCTGTTTTCATACTGCAGCAGGTCGCTGAGGTTGTTGGCGGCCCGCAGCTCAATACTTTTCTGATCAAAGACCTGAACATCGTATACGGATTGTGTTGCTTCACTGGCATGGTACTGCCCTGTAATGACCACTTCATGCATTTCGACCTGAAGCGGAATCAGCGAATAAGTTTTTTGTGTTTCGCCGTGCAGCGTGTCATGAACCAACTGAAAGCCCGGTGCAACAATGGTAAGGTGATAAACAGGGAAAAGAGGAAATTTCACAACACCACCGGAATCGGCAGCCGACTGCATGGATTCATTGTTAAAGCCTGAAAAATTCACAATAACATCCCTTACGGGCTTTCCGTCCGCAGCCGACAACAATCTGATTTGTGCATCAGTATTAAATGAAACAAAAAGCAAAACCAGCAGCCATACCCCCCCCCCGATAATTCTTGACATTAACCCATGAAATATTATTATTGAATCACCAGCTTTTGCCTGATGATTTCCGAACCTGAATTAATTTCCACTACGTATATTCCGTCAGGATACCGGCTTGTCTGAAGCTGAATCCTGTTCAATCCTTCCTGTGCATATACAGGAGCATTCATCATCACTTTACCATCCATGCCGAAAACCTTCAGGCTTGCCTGCAGATCTTTTGCAGCAGTAAATAAAAGCTGCGTGTTTTCAGCTGACGGGTTGGGATATAAAACTGCCTGTGAAACAGCCGCCATGGATTCACTAATTCCAGTGGTTGATACAAGTGTTTTATTAAAATAAATATTGCCGGTGCCTGCTCCGTCAAATCCGGTCATCACCAGCTTATACACTTCTCCTGCACCCGTGCGCACAAAATAGACCAGCGAGTCTTCAATCTCCCAAAGGCTGGTCGACATGTTAAATGTTTTCCAGTCATGCCCTATTTCAGTCAGATTGTAGGTGTACAGGTTCAGATATGGCAGATCAGAATTTGTTGTGGCAACATCCACCGGTCTCACATCGGCTACTTCTGTCGGATAATTGCTGTACGTACCGGCAACAGGATAATACATGCCGCCTCCAACGTCGGTTGTATAACGGGTAAAGACGATGTCCCAGTCAACTGAAGCCGGCTCCCTGTCGATGATATTTCCATTGGTGATGGAGTAATAAATAAAATTTTTGGTATCATAGGGAGTGGTAGGAATGGTAATGGTTGTATCACCTGTATTGTCGATGTTGGAATATCTGAATATCCAGTCATGGTTTGCATTGTCAGCACGCTTGATGATCCATAGCTTTTTAAAGTAAATGTTACCCTGCAGATCGGTAACTTTGATAACAAACAGCGAATCGCCGATTACTTCATGCGTGTTGAAATCATATACACCCCAGGAAAAATCAAACTGGCTGGGTGTATTGCTGATGTTAAACGCCCCATAAAACATGGCAGAATCAGTGTTATGCAGCTCCTGCCAGCTTTGATATCCTGCTGTATCCAGTGTGGCCCAGCCGGTAGTGTCTGTTCCTGGAACTGACCAGAGGTTAACGCCATTAATTGAATTTATCCTGATCCCAACGTCCATGGTATACGTAGAAAAAGCCAGGTCCCAGTTTTTAATGGTTGCCGTAGGTTTGGCGCCGGTGTAAAAGCTGTAATAAACTTCATCCTGGTAATTGGCATTCATGGTAACGGAATCATTAACCGCAACCTGTGCATTTAAATTTAAAACGCAGCAAAGCAAAAGGGCAAAAAATAGAAATTTTTTCATCATAAGAAGTGGTTGAAATGGTATTGCAGGCTGCAAACTTACCGCGAATTAAAACCATCCCTTATTTAAAAAAGGATATTTTACAGGAAAATGACAATGAAATTAAAACCCGAAAAAAGAGGTGTTTTGCAACTAATTCCGCTGCGTCATCTCGAAACCAAAATTAATTACGGAACAGCTGCAAGGGAGCATTTAATATTCGAAAAAAGCTACAAATCCAGGAATAATAAAAACAGGTCAGGTTTTAAAACCACTTCGACCACTTCCTGGGATCAAATGAAAATGTATAGGCAATTTCCAGGTTGATGAAAGAGTAGCCGTCATTGGTCGCAGGATTTCCTCTTGCACTGGTTGCAGGTCCGGGATAGCCAATGGTGCCGCGGCCTGTAGGGTCAGAGATATATTTTGCCAGTTCCTGTTTTTCCGGATCATTCGGATACAGGTAATTGATCTCATCATAGGTCAGGTACGAATTGTGGACATCATCGAGATAATCGGTCAGGAACTTATAGTATCCGAACTCGAGTGAAAGGGTGGTCTTTTTTCCTAATCCATACCTGAATCCCATTCCGAACGGAATGCCAAAATGCAAATAGCTGTATTCTTTTTTCCTGCTCAGCTCACCTTTGGCGCCTTGTCCTTCGGTGTGCCAATCCTTCAGGTTGGTTTCGTAGGTACCGTCTTTTTCGATGATGTTACCCCTGCCGGTTGATTCGGGCTGATCCCTGATGGTACCGTCGTTCCAGAAATAATACCTGTTGTCGGGATCAACGCTTCCTCTGAATAAATCGGCCTTTGGCTGGGCGTAATACAGCCCCGCTCCTGTAAATAAAAACAGTGCAGCATGCTGCTGGCTGAGGTTCTTCCTGCGGTCAGCGTATAAGGTGTAGGTTATATGCACAGAGGTGCCCAGCACATCGGTTCTGAAGCCGATTCCACGGCCATAATTGCGGAGCTGGTATCCTTTTCTCCCTCCGATTGGTTTTGTTTCGTCATACCCGATGCGGTGCCAGCTGAGTCTCGCTTCCACGTTGAAGGGGTGATATTCATATCCGTATTTGGGCTTGCCAAGGAAATTGCGGAATGTTACAGCCATACCGGGTCTGGTAGAGGTTGTTTGTACAAGATCGTCATTTCCAAGGTCTCCGAAATAATTGGTGATACCGGTTGAGAATCCAACTTCAAACTGACGCTGTGAAAATCCCTCGAAGACACAGGTAAGCATCAGCATTGAACAGAGCAGTAATTTCTTCATTTTTTCAGGGGTTGATGAATTATTCCACAAGATAACAAATTATCTGAAAGCGCAAAAAAAAATTTATACACTAAAATGTCCGTATAGAGCATGGTGTACGCTACAGCCAACTGAATGTTACCCCGTTCATTTAGATTTATTCAGCAGGCAAAAAACGAGGTGTACTTTTATCCGAAAAGCAGGGAGAAAACTTCTTCCACCCTTGAAACAGGAACAATTTCAATTCCTGCAAAACGGTTCATATCCAGCGATTGCATTTTATAACGTGAGCAGAATATTTTTTCAAAGCCCAGCTTCTCTGATTCCCTGATCCGTTGTTCAATCCTGTTAACCGGCCTGATTTCGCCCGACAGGCCCACCTCTCCGGCAAAGCAGATGCGCTGGTTCAACGGTATGTCTTCGCTGGACGACAGCACTGCGCAGATAACGGCCAGGTCAATGGCTGGATCTTCCACCCTGATTCCACCGGTTATATTAAGGAATACATCTCTTGTGGCCAGCTTGAATCCGCAACGTTTTTCGAGCACAGCGAGCAGCATGTTTAATCTTCTGAGGTCAAAGCCGGTGGATGAACGCTGAGGCATGCCGTAAACTGCAGAGCTGACCAGTGACTGGGCTTCAATGAGCATGGGCCTCAGGCCTTCCATAGTGCATGCAATGGCCGATCCGCTCAGTGCATGTTCCTTTTGTGAGATTAGGACTTCCGAGGGGTTATCCACTTCTTTAAGTCCTGCTCCCTGCATTTCATAGATGCCGAGCTCGGCTGTTGAGCCAAAGCGGTTTTTCAATGCACGAAGGATGCGGTAAATGTGATGACGGTCGCCTTCAAACTGCAGCACGGTATCCACCATGTGCTCAAGCACCTTGGGTCCTGCAATGGTGCCTTCTTTTGTGATATGACCGATCAGGATGACAGGCGTACCATTTGCTTTTGCGAATCGCAGGAATTCATTTGCACATTCCCTTATCTGAGAAACGCTTCCCGGCGATGATTCAATAAGACCTGATTGCAATGTCTGAACTGAATCGACGATAATAAGATCAGGTTCAACCTGTGCGATGTGATTGAAAATGGAGCTGGTGGCAGTTTCCGTAAGGATATAACATTGTGTGTCGTTAAATCCGATGCGCTCGGCACGCATACGGATCTGCTGCTCGCTTTCTTCTCCGGAAATATAGAGCACCTTCAGATTGGGCAGCCTGACCGCCAGTTGCAGCATCAATGTTGATTTGCCTATTCCCGGCTCGCCGCCCAGCAGCGTAACTGATCCGGCAACAAGGCCGCCACCCATCACGCGATTCAGCTCCCTGTCGGGTAACTGAAGGCGGTGATCTTCAGCAAGCGAAATATCCGTAATGAGCAATGGCTTTGCAGCCTTTATTTTTTTTTCAGAAAATTTTTCCCAGACTTTTACTTCTGAACCGGCAGGTTCAAGCAATTCTTCCACATAAGAGTTCCATTCATTGCAGGATGGACATTTGCCGATCCATTTTAATGATTGAGCGCCGCAATGCTGGCAAAAGAATGATGTTTTTAGTTTAGCCATTGATACCTGCAAAGAAAAATAAAATCGGCTTAAAGGAATGCAGCAGGCTGAAAAATAAAAAAAGGTCAGACTGATCTGACCTTCAGCAAATTTATGTCAGGGATTATTCCTTTTCGAATTCCCTTTGTATGATAGCGGTTCCGTTATCGGCTGCTATATACATGCCGCCATTTGAAATGTCTACAATGGTCCATTTGGCATTCAGGCCCTGCTTGGCTGATTCAACGACATTTTCTTCAAGGTTCGACAAAGTAAGATAGGCATTGTCGATTTTAGCATTGATGCTGTAATTGCCAAGATCCATTATCATGGTGTCGAGTCCGTCAGCTTTATTCAGATCAACATACCCGTCGTCAAAATGATTATCAGTTTTCTCGGTCACAGTTATTAAAATGGTTCCATCTTTAAATTCCCATGTTTCATTGGTATAAACATGCGAAGTGACAAAAAGCTTATCCCACGTACCTTCAATTTGTCCCCTTAATTTCTTTTCTGATTTCAGCCACATGTTTTCCTCGCAGCTGATAAATCCTGCCACGAGTAAAACAGCCAATGAAATTTTCCCGGTTGCAACCAGGCCTGAGTGAATCTTAATTTTGCTGAAGAATGTCCTTAACCAAGCCATCGTTTTCATTTTCTAATTTTTTCGCGTTAAACAAAAATAACTGTTTTTTTGGTTTGGTTAGCAGCAGGAAGGTAATAATTATAATCTTTTTTTAACCGGCATTTTTCTGTTGATAGTGCCTGATAACCTTTTGTTCAAGCCCGGTTGTGGAATAACCCGGGAGATATTCAATCGTTTCAACTTTTCCGCCACGGGCTGTAACAATATCATACCCTACAATTTCTTCTTTTTTCCAGTCGGCTCCCTTTACAAGCACATCCGGCTGAATCATCCTGATCAGCTCATAAGGGGTATCTTCATTAAATACAATAACACCATTGACAAAAAACAGTGATGCAAGCACATGCAACCTTGTTTTTTCGTCATTGACAGGCCTTGAAGGGCCTTTAATTTTTGTTACCGATGCGTCTGAATTAATACCGGCAATAAGTATATCGCCCAGATCAGCCGCTTTGGCCAGATAATCTATATGCCCCAGGTGCAGTAAATCAAAGCACCCGTTCGTAAAAACTATCTTGTAACCTTTGAAACGCCATACATTCAATAAAGGTTTCAGGGTTTCAGCAGAAAAAATCTTACTGCTGATTATGTCATTTTTTTTCATGGGCGGTTTTTTTTCCGGTAATAAATAACATGAGTAACGATATCATACCCAGGACAATAACCAAAAGTGTCTGATAGCTGTGAACCAACGTTGCGAAAACGATACCATCGGTCAGACTGACGTGGTAAAGCAAAAGTCCCTGGCTTACGATCCAGTGATAGGCTCCGATGCCGCCCTGAACGGGTGCTGACATGCCCAATCCGCCGATGACCAGTACAAACATCCCGGCTTTAATTCCCAGTCCTGAAGTTGATTCAAGTGCGAAAAAACAGGAATAAGTCATAAAAAAATACATCACCCATATAAATATGGTGTGAAAAATGAACAGGCCGTTCCTTTTCATTTTAACCACAGTTCTTACACCATTGGTGACCCCGGCCAGCATCTTTTCGGTTTTTATGAACCATGGTTTCCGGCGAAGGTCCATCAGGTATCTTTTTATCACCAAAAAGACCACCATTCCTGCTATGGCTAAAGCAAAAAGAAACAGCCAGCCATACTGGTACGAAGCAAATTTCTGATCAATGGGCCGGAAAAAATTGTCGTTAAGAAAGCCTGCCATGATATCAAATTCAAAAGCTGCAACAATCAGGATCGACATGGCCAGCATCAGCAGGTCGATCACTCGTTCAATGATAACCGTACCGATCAGCACATTAAAAGGAATATTTTCAGCTTTGCTCAGTGAGCCACACCTGGTGATTTCTCCAATCCTGGGGATTGCCAGGTTGGCAAAATAGCCGACCATCAGGGAATAAGTAGTGGATGTAAACTTTGGATGATAACCGAGCGGATCAATAAGCATATTCCACCGGTAAGCCCTGCTGAGAAAAGCAAGGAATGCAAAGAACAGGGATGCGCCCACCCATTTCAGGTCAGCATGACGGATTTTTTCAAAGATGGCCTGCGGGTTTTCATTCCTGAAAGTAAGCCAGAGCAGCAGGCATCCGATCCCCAGCAGCAGGAGGTACCTGACAACTAAAAAAAATTTGTTTTTCAACGCAGTTAATTAACGGGTCTGTTTTGCTGATCTGGGAATACGATGGAGGGTATGAATTTTTTTGCCTCTTCAAAATCCATGGAGGCATACGAAATAATGATCACAATGTCGCCAACCATCATATGCCGTGCAGCGGGTCCATTGAGGCAGACAATGCCGCTACCCCGCTTCCCTTTAATTACATAGGTTTCGAGCCTTGCGCCATTGTTGATGTTCAGCACCTGCACCTTTTCGTTTTCAATGAGATTGGCCGCTTCCATAAGGTCCTCATCAAGCGTAATGCTGCCCACATAATGGAGTTCGGCTTCCGTGATGGTGGCGCGGTGAATTTTTGATTTTAATACCTGAATATTCATGAGGGTGCAAAAGTAGAAAATTACGTTCGAGGGGCAAGGGGAACCTCCATATTATCAATCAATCGTGTACCTGAAGTTTTTACAGCGATACATGCCCTGATGGAAACCGATTCCTTCCAGTCAGCAATTGTTTTCAATGTTGAAGAATCCACCAGCTCAAAATACTCTACGCTAAACAAACCATTTTTCCCGATGGTTTCGATGACCTTGGTTTTTACTTCAGCTACGGTGAGCCTTTGGTTTAAAGCGGTAAATTGTTGCATGCTGTCGAATATTACATGGGCCGAAGACCTTTCTGCCGGTGTCAGGCGAATGTTCCTGGAACTCATGGCAAGGCCATCGGGTTCCCGAATGGTCGGGCATCCGATGATCTCCACCGGCATATTTAATTCATCAGCCATAAACCTGACAATGGCCAACTGCTGAAAATCCTTCTCACCAAAATAGGCCCTGTCAGGAACAATTGCTGTAAGCAGCTTATATACGATGGTAACCATGCCCTGAAAATGACCTTTCCTGAATTTACCTTCCATGGTGGAGCCCAGGAAGCCCAGATCCAATCCAATCAATTCAACGCCATTGGGATACATTTCTTCCGTTGAGGGCTCAAAAACAAGATGACACCCATGGTTTTCCAAAAGCTGATAATCAGCCTGGGGGGTACGGGGATAGTTTTTGAGGTCGGCGGGATCATTGAACTGCGCCGGATTAACAAAAATGCTGGCAACAGTGAAGTCATTCTCTCCCGCTGCAAGGCTGACCAGAGAAGCATGACCCTGGTGCAAAGCCCCCATAGTAGGGACATACCCGGTTTTTTTCCCTTCTTTCCTTACAGCCATAAGCTTTTCACGAAGGTCGGCCCTGGTTCGGATGATGTCCATATGCTGTTTGCCTGAAGCAGGGGCAATGATAAATAAAAAGGGTGCTGATTCAAAAGTGACGTTAAAAAAAACCCGGCGGACCTATTATTTTTTATAAGTATCTCATAATTAGATCGTTGCAAATAAGCTTGCAGGTGACCATGTAATAAGGAGTAGTCTTTAGGTTGATTTATTTTATTATTTTGCGTACCTTTGTGGAGAAATTTCAAAATCCACTATATGAAAAAAGCCAAAGTTCTTTTTATTTCGAGTGAAATATTCCCTTATTTAGAGTCCAGTGAAATTGCAAATATCTCCCGGTATTTGCCTCAGGGAATACAGGAGAGGGGGAAAGAGATCAGAACTTTCATGCCGCGTTTTGGAAATATTAATGAGCGGAGAAATCAGCTTCATGAAGTAATCAGGCTATCAGGAATGAATCTGATCATCGATGACAGTGACCATCCGTTAATCATAAAGGTTGCATCTATTCAGTCAGCCAGGATGCAGGTTTATTTCATTGATAACGAAGAATACTTCCAGAGAAAAAGTGTATTCAGGGATGCAAAGAAGAAGTTCTTCAAGGATAATGATGACAGGACGATTTTCTTCTGCAGGGGCGTGTTGGAAACAGTTAAAAAGCTCGGATGGAGTCCTGATCTGATCCACTGTCATGGCTGGATGACTTCACTGATCCCGTTGTTTATCAAAACATCCTACAAGGAAGATCCATTATTTAAGAATGCCAAGGTCGTTTATTCAGTCTATAATGATCATTTTGATGAATTGCTGAATGAGGACTATCATAAAAAGGTGATGATGGATGGAATAACGCAGGCAGATCTGAAGGAGCTGAAGACTAACAGTTATTTTGGACTTACTGCAAGCGCCATTGCAAAATCAGACGCAGTGATCAAAGGCAGCAACGAAATCAATCCGCTGGTGGAAACAATGATTAAAAAGGCAAACAAGCCTGTGTTGGACTACCAGTCTCCTGATGACTATATCGATTCTTATTCAAACTTTTATGATGAAGTCCTACTTGAGGACTCCGTCCTTGTAGACTGACTAAGAAAAAATCCGGATAAAAAAGGAAGCTGAAGTCAGCTTCCTTTTTTTTATTAAAACCAGAACCTCATTTTCTGTGTTTAGTTAAAAAAATTCTGCAGGATGCAACCCTGCAATTAAAATTACTTTTAGTAGTTTTTATTTGATTAATTTCGCTCCATGATTCAATATTTTAAATCACTTCCGGGTTTCGCGGGAGTGCTTGCCATTTTCATGTCTGTTTCTTGTAATGAACCAAATACTGCCGGTCTGGTAGTACTGCCTCCCAGCGATATGTTATATGTTGGATTTACTGATACAACAACGGTAGAAGCATTTACGGTGCCTGAAGATTCCCTCACCGCAACAAATAACTCCATGAACCTTGCCGGAACGCTGATAGATCCGGTCTTCGGATTAACCCGTGCCGGATTTTTCGCACAAATGGTTCCGCTGAAATTTTCACCTGATTTTGGCATTGAACCGAAGGCCGACTCCGTCCTGCTTACCCTGGGTTATGCAGGATCCTATCCTGACAGCACAGTGGCACCGGTGCCCCAGGTTTTCAATGTTTATAAGATCGACCAGGATCTGTTCCGCGACTCACTCTATTATTCCAACGACTCCATTAAATACAGCACGCTGCTGGGAACAGGAACTGTGCTTGCAGGGAGTGGCGATACGGTGGTAACCATCAGGCTTGACACGGCTCTTTTCAGGAGCCTGATCCTTGGTCAGTCCGGACAGGCTACACTGTCAACAGTTGCGGCGTTCCAGGCTTATTTCAAAGGGATCTATGTGGCCGCAGACCCGGTAAGCAATACAGGCAATAAAATATATTCATTCGACCTGGGTTCATCTTACACCCGTTTGCACCTGTATTACCACAATACCGTTGATACCGGCGTATATGATCTGAACATTGACACCAAGCTTACCTGCGCAACTGTCAACCACTATTACCATGACTATACCGGATCTGCAGTGCAGCCGGCCATTTATGATTCCACTCCGGGGAATATGAAATTTTATATTCAGTCGATGGCCGGATTAAAAGCAAAGGTCAAATTACCGAATATCAAAAATTTCCTTCATATAGGTAATGTGGCAATCAACAAAGCCGAGCTTGTTATAACCACCGATGCTGCCCCTGAAAATGGTTATTCACCAGCTGCCCAGCTTGCAGTTCAGGGTATTGATTCGCTCGGGAACAGCATATTCACTCCCGACTACCTGGAGGTGCCGGCATATCGTGGCGGCGTTTATGATGAAACAACAGATCAGTATAAGATCAACATCACGAGATACGTGCAACAGGTTTTAACCGGCAAAACCAAGGATTACGGGCTTTATATGGTGGTCTTCGGAGGCTCGATTTTTGCTAACAGGTGTATCCTCCAGGGTCCAAACCCTTCGCTTTCCGGTAAATTAAAATTACAGATTACATATTCACTCTTAAATTAATCACCATGTGCGGAATTGTAGCTTATATTGGTAATAAGGAAGCTTATCCGATTATTATGAAAGGCCTTCAGCGTCTTGAATACAGGGGATATGACAGTGCGGGCATCGCTTTGTTAAACGGGGATCTGAATGTATATAAAAAGGCAGGTAAGGTTAGTGACCTTGCTGCATATGTAAAAGGAAAGAATTTAACGGGATCCGTGGGAATGGGTCATACACGATGGGCAACCCATGGTGAACCCAACGATAAAAATGCGCATCCGCATTTTTCCGAAACCAACAACTTCGCCATCATACACAATGGCATCATTGAGAATTATGCATCCATTAAAATGGAGCTGACCAACCGCGGTCATACTTTCAGAAGCGATACGGATACGGAGGTGCTGATCCACCTGATTGAAGATATTTATAACCGGGGAAATGTTGAGCTGGAAGAAGCCGTGCGGCTGGCATTGGGTGAGGTCATCGGCGCTTATGCCATCGTCATCCTTTCGAAAAAGGATCCGAATAAAATGATCGCTGCCCGTAAAGGCAGTCCTATAGTGCTTGGCATTGGCAAAAACGAATATTTTGTTGCCTCGGATGCAACTCCCATTATCGAATACACCAAAAATGTTGCATATCTCAATGACGGTGAAGTGGCCATCATCGACAATGGAAAACTGACCGTCAAGACCATTGAGAACCAGATCAAGATTCCTTATGTGCAGGAGCTGGAGCTGAAGCTTGAGATGCTTGAAAAGGGCGGCTATGAACATTTCATGCTGAAGGAAATTTATGAGCAGCCGCGTTCCATATGGGACAGCATGCGCGGACGCTTTAATGCGCAGACCGGCATGTTAAGGCTGGCTGGCATCAGCAACTTCGAGCATAAATTCACCAATGCCGACAGGATCATCATTGTGGCATGTGGTACATCCTGGCATGCAGGTCTGGTCGCTGAATATCTTATTGAGGATCTTGCACGCATACCTGTTGAAGTTGAATATGCATCAGAATTCCGCTACAGGAATCCGATCATTACGGAAGCTGATATAGTTATTGCCATTTCACAATCGGGTGAAACCGCCGATACACTTGCAGCGATTGAGCTGGCAAAATCAAAAGGTGCAACAATTTTCGGTGTCTGCAATGTGGTGGGATCTTCCATCCCGCGCGCAACACATGCAGGCGCCTATACACATGCCGGTCCTGAAATCGGCGTGGCTTCAACAAAGGCTTTTACTGCCCAGGTGACGGTACTGGCACTGATGGCGCTGCAGATTGCCTATAAGCGCGGTACCATTACCGAATCAAGATTCAGATCCATTCTCAGCGAGCTGGAGAGCATCCCCGGCAAGGTGGAAACAGCTTTGAAGTGCAATGACAAGGCAAAAGCAATTGCTGAAAAATTCAAGAATTCGCGGAACTTCCTTTATCTAGGTAGGGGCTATGGATTTCCTGTTGCACTGGAAGGTGCTTTAAAGCTGAAGGAAATTTCATATATCCATGCTGAAGGTTATCCCGCCGCCGAGATGAAGCATGGGCCCATTGCACTCATTGACGATGAAATGCCGGTAGTTGTTATCGCAACCAAGAACAGCTCCTACGAAAAGGTTGTTTCCAATATCCAGGAAGTAAAAGCAAGGAAAGGCAAGCTCATTGCTATTGTTACCGAAGGTGACAAGGTGGTAAAGGAACTGTCGGACTATGTAATTGAAATTCCTGAAACCGACGACATCTTGCTTCCCATTGTTTCCGTCATCCCGTTGCAGCTGCTTTCCTACCATATGGCTGTGCTTCGCGGATGCAATGTGGATCAGCCGCGTAACCTGGCCAAATCAGTAACGGTTGAATAAACGTTGCTGTTGCAGAAGAGGCTGAAAACCTCATGCAGGGAACTTTTTTAAAAATCATTTAAAATGGACTCAACCAGACAAAATAAATTTTCAAGACTTATCCTCAAGGAAATGGCTGACCTGTTAAGCCGTGAGGGCCAGAATTATTATGGAAATGCTTTTGTAACGGTAACTGAAGTAAGAGTCAGCCCTGACCTGTCGCAGGCAAAAATTTACCTAAGCCTTTTCAAAGAGAAAGATCCGGCGAGACTGCTTGAAATGATCAGGATGCATACGAAGGAAATCAGGGGACATTTGGGAAACAGGATCAGGAACCAGGTGCGGGTTATTCCTGAATTGCTTTTTTTTATTGATGACTCACTGGATTACGCCGAGAAGATCAATAACCTGATGAAGAATATTATTATTCCACCTGACGACCAGAAAGGATAACCTGGAGCCTATACGCAATATTTATGCAATACGACCCCATTAAAAGAAGACTGGGCAACATTTTTAACCGGTCACCTTTTTTAAGAAAATTATTTTACAACCTGCTCGACCTTCTTTTACTCAGGACATGGCATGTTCACAAAGAGCTCAGGAAATGGATGAAAACCTCAGGCAACCATGCACAGATTCTTGATGCAGGCGCCGGCTTCGGGCAGTATACGTATTACCTGCACTCAAAAAACAGGAACTGGAACATCCTTGCTGTGGATGTGAAGGAAGAACAGGTTGCAGACTGCAACGAATTTTTCAGAAAAACCGGTGCTGGTGGGAAGGTGGAGTTTATGGTTGGTGACCTTACCCTTTATACCAAAGCCGATGCATTCGATCTTGTAATTTCCGTTGATGTGATGGAGCACATTCTGGAGGATGTGCAGGTATTTAAAAATTTTCTTACCTCGATGAAAAAGGGCGGCATGCTGCTGATTTCAACACCAAGCGACCAGGGCGGTTCGGATGTAAATGATGAAACTGACAGCTCATTTATTGAAGAGCACGTGAGAGACGGTTACAACATCGATGAGATCAGGAACAAACTGTTGTCGGCAGGTTTTTCAAAAGTTGAAACAAGGTATTCATACGGTGCTCCCGGAAAAATTGCGTGGAGGCTTTCCATGAAATATCCCATCCTGTTTCTGGGTGCTGTACCCAAAACCCTTGGCTTCATTTTACTTCCGTTTTACTATTTGTTCGTATATCCCTTTGCGTTCGCATTAAATTATGCAGATGTATCGATGGATCATCCGACCGGCACAGGACTGATTGTAAAGGCCTGGAAATAACAATTTAATCAGGATAAATTTTGAAAAAGGGAGACAAATCGTACAGCATCTTAAAAAATAAATGCCCGCGCTGTATGGAAGGCCGCTTTTTTGAAAATGATAATCCTTACAAGCCAGGCAGCATGATCAGGATGTTGCCGCAATGCAGTAACTGCGGTCTCGATTATTCTTACGAACCCGGTTTTTATATCGGAGCCATGTATGTGAGCTATGCCATTGCAGTAGCGCTGGCTGTGGGTACAGGTCTGCTGACTTATTTCCTGTTTCATCCCGGGTTTGCAGTTATCGTATCTGCCATTTGTGGCGTCTTACTGGTATCATCACCGGTAAATTTCCGCCTTGCACGCCTTATTTGGATAAACATCTGGGTGAAATATGATCCCGAACGTCACTTAAAAAATTAATCGCCGCTTTTATTTCCGGTAATTTTTATTCACCTTCACCTGCATATGAACACTTCTTTTTTTATTGCCGGAAGGTATTTGTTTTCAAAAAAATCGCACCATGTTATCAACATCATTTCGATGGTTTCGATGATAGGTGTGACTGTGGGAACCATCGGGCTCATCGTCGTGCTTTCTGTTTTCAACGGATTCGGAAACCTGGTTGTATCATTATATGATCAGTTTGATCCCGATATAAAAATAACGGTGAAGGAAGGAAAGTCGTTTGATCCAAAGGACGCAAACCTGGAATCTTTAAAAAAAATAAAAGAGGTAAGGATCGTCGGTGAGGTCATCGAAGAAAACGCATTGCTTAAATACCGCGACAAACAATTTATCGGCAGGATCAAGGGCATGTCGAATGAATATGGCAATGCAACAGGCATTAAAAACAAAATGCTCGATGGTGATTTTATGTTGGAGAATGATTCCGTCAATTTTGCCGTGCTTGGTTCCATGGTTGCTTACTCTCTGGGAATTAACCTGAACGATCCGTTTAATCCGTTGCTGGTATATCTGCCTGTCAGGGGAGATGATATCATGCTCAATCCAATGGAAGCTTTCAGCACGGCTGCCATTCATCCGGCTGGTGTTTTTGCAATTCAACAGGATTTTGACAGCAAGTACATGATCGTTCCCTTGCATTTTGCACAGGAGCTGACTTCAGAATACCGGAAGGTTACTGCGCTGGAGGTCATTCTGAAACCAGGTGCTGATGCTGAAGAAGCGTACATGCAGGTAGCTGCCGTTACAGGCAACCGGTTTGAAGTGAAGGACAGGATTATGCAGCACGATTTCCTGTTCAGGATCCTGAAATCAGAAAAGCTGGTTGCGTTTCTGATCCTCGGACTGATCCTGTTAATTTCCACTTTCAGCATCATCGGCTCGCTGACCATGCTTGTGATTGAAAAGAAAAAAGACATTGTAATTCTTAAGAGCATTGGCGCTGACCAGCGCATGATTACAGGCATATTTCTGACTGAAGGAATGATGATCACTTCAATTGGCGCAATGGCAGGGATTTTCCTGGGATGGCTGATATGTTATTTGCAGCAGCAATTTGGTTTTATCAGGCTGGAGAATGGTGAAAATTTCGTGGTGGAAAGCTATCCTGTCGCCATGCAGGCTGGTGATTTTATCCTGGTACTGCTGCTGGTAAGCGGAATAGGTTTCCTTGCTTCCTGGTATACCTCCACAAGGCTTGTCAGGAGCCAGATGCTTTCACCTGAAAAAATATAAGCCTGCAGTTTGCTTTCAGCCTTCCTTTCCTGCAAACCGGATTATTTCTTCCACCAGCCACGACGGATTGTCTGCATGCACCCAGTGACCTGCAGCTGGCGCTGTTTTTATTTCGGCACGGGGAAACAATTTCAAAATCATCTCCTGATCATTCAAATTGATGTAGGAGGAATTTTCGCCGCGGACAAACAGCACAGGCTTCAAAAAAGGTACAGCTGAAGTAATTTCTTTTCCCACTTCATCAATATTGTTTGCAATCGGTTCCAGGTTAAAGCGCCAATCCAGCGACTGATCCGTTTTCCGGTAAAGATTTTTCATTAAAAACTGCTTTGTTGCCGGATCAATACCGGGTTTGTCCAGCATGGCTTCAACATCTTTGCGTGAATTTATCCCTGTTAAATTTACAGCGCGGATGGTATCAATGATCAGCTGATGATGAACAGGGTAATAACGGGGTGCAATATCAACCACGATCAATCCGGATAGCGTTTCAGGATGCGTTAATGCAAGCTGCATGGCCACTTTTCCGCCCAGTGAATGACCGATTATAACAGGCTGATCAATTCCCTCAGATGAAAACAGCCCGGTCACGTCTTCAGCCATTATTTCCAGGCTGAATTCATCATCGTGAAAAGACTGCCCGTGGTTGCGCAGGTCAACTGCATAAACGCTGAAATCTCTTTCAGCCAGCACTTTTACAAATCCCTGCCAGTTATCCGACATGCCGAACAAGCCATGCAAAATAACCACGGGCCTGCCATGCCCTGATTTGCGATAGAACAGGATCCTGTTTTTATTCATGCTGGCGAAGGTATGATAAACAAAATTTACCAACCGCCTTTTTTGAACTGCTTATTCACCTATTTTTGCGGCTCAAAATGGAAAGCACAACAATACGAAAAGGAAAGAAGGCAGATCTGCCCGAGGTGCTGGAACTGATTAAAGAGCTGGCTGTTTTTGAGAAAGCGCCTGATGAAGTTACCAATACCCTTGACAATCTGGAGAGGGACGGCTTCGGACACAAGCCGGTTTTTGAGTTGCTGGTGGCCGAAGAGAAAGGAAAGCTTGTGGGCATGGCCATTTACTTTATCAAATATTCAACCTGGAAGGGCAAAGGGATTTATCTGGAAGATATCATTGTGAAAGAATCACACCGGCTCAGGGGAATCGGCAAAATGCTTTTCAATGCTGTCATTGCCGAAGCAAAAGCATTTGGAGCAAAGCAGCTGCACTGGCAGGTGCTGGACTGGAATACTCCGGCAATCAGATTTTATGATCAATACAAACCATCGTTTGACAAGGGGTGGGTGAATTGTAAAATGAACGAAACACAACTAAGCGATTTTCAGTCATGAAGGTTTTTAAATTCGGAGGGGCATCGGTAAAGGATGCAGGCGCAGTAAAGAATGTCGGCGACATATTAAGAACATTTGCTTCCGAAAGACTTGTGGTAGTCGTATCCGCTATGGGTAAAACCACCAATGCACTCGAAAAAGTTGTGAACGCTTATTATTACCAGCAGGGAAACCCGCATGAGCTGCTGGAAGAAGTGAAAAAATATCATGCCGGTATTATGAATGAGTTATTTCCCAATCCTGCAGACCAGGTGTATACGGATGTCAATAATTTTTTTGTGGAAATTGACTGGGTCCTTGAAGAGAAGCCGGCAAGGAACTACAGTTTTATTTATGACCAGGTGGTATCCATCGGTGAGTTGATTTCCACCAAAATTGTAAGCGCCTGGCTTAATACTTCCATTGTGAATAATATGTGGATGGATGCACGCAGCTGCATTCTTACGGATAATACCTATCGGGAAGGGAAGGTGGACTGGTTGCAAAGCACCGATCAGATCAGGAAGGAAACAGGCTCGCTGTTCAGTAAAAGCAATATCATCATCACCCAGGGATTTATCGGCAGCACTTCAGAAAATTATACAACAACGCTGGGCCGTGAAGGTTCGGATTACACAGCGGCTGTTTTTGCCTTTGCGCTGGATGCCGAAGCGGTAATGATATGGAAGGATGTTCCGGGCATGCTGAACGCCGATCCCAAGTTTTATAAGGATGCACAGATACTGGAATCGCTGAGCTCGCATGATGCCATTGAACTTGCATATTATGGTGCATCTGTAATCCATCCAAAAACAATCAAGCCGCTCGAAAACAAAAATATACCGCTGTTTGTAAAATCGTTCCTCGATCCTGCCGCAAGAGGAACGGTCATCAACAGGGATTTACATACAAAGCCGCGTGTTCCTTCTTTTATTTTTAAGACCAACCAGGTGCTGATCAGCATTGCGGCGAAAGATTTTTCATTTATTGCGGAAGATAACCTGGCGCACATATTCGGGTTGTTCGCGAAGGCTGCAGTTAAAATAAACCTGATGCAGAATTCAGCAATCAGCTTTTCAGTATGTGTGGATGATGATGAGTTTAAGATTCCCGGCCTGATTGAAGAGCTGAAAAAGGAATTCAAGGTGCTTTATAACCACAAACTGGAGCTCTATACGATCAGGAATTATTTTCAGTCAACAATTGATATGTTGTCAGCCGATAAAGAAATACTTGTGGAACAGCGAAGCCGGACTACCGTTCAGCTTGTGATGCGCAGCAAACCCTGAGGCTGATGAATAACTCCGGAGCTTCGTATTCACGACCATTGGTGATATGGCTGTTTACAGGATGCTTCCTGGTGTTTGGAATGGTGGTTGTGGGCGGTATCACAAGGCTTACCGGCTCAGGACTATCCATTACTGAATGGAATGTTATCATGGGCGCTTTACCGCCGTTGCATGAAGCTGACTGGCAGGAGGTATTTGAAAAATACCAGGCATCTCCGCAGTTTCAAAAACTGAATTACCATTTCAACCTGGCTGATTTTAAAAAAATTTTCTGGTGGGAGTATATTCACCGTTTAATCGGCAGGATCATCGGCATCGTATTTATAGTTCCCTTTACCTGGTTTTATCTGAAAGGACAAATCAGTAAAAAACTTTTACCACGCCTGCTTTTTATTTTTGCGCTTGGAGGATTACAGGGTTTTATCGGATGGTACATGGTTAAAAGCGGCCTTGTGAATAACCCTCATGTAAGTCATTACAGGCTGGCTATCCACCTTATTACTGCATTTGCAACCTTTGGCTTTATACTGTGGACGGCGCTTGATCTGATCTATCCGAAAGGTGAAAACACCGGTATGAAGGGGACGGACATTTACAAAACAGCCGTTGTTTTGTTTGCGATGGTTTGCCTGCAGATCATTTATGGCGCTTTTGTAGCGGGTCTTAAAGCCGGAATGCTTTATGGCACGTTTCCAAAAATGGGTGATGAATGGATGGCTTCGTCCGTTTCCATTGCTTTTGAAAACGACGGCATCATAAGCCTTTTCGAAAACCCTGCGAGTGTACAGTTCATACACCGGTGTGTGGCATGGTCGCTGGTTATCGTATATGGATTACTGTTGCTCTTTGTTAAAAAGAACAAAAGTGTTTTTAAATCTGATTCAAGGCAGGTGATTGCGTTAAACGGAACAGGGGCGGTGCTGGTGTTACAGTTTTTGCTGGGGATGTTTACTTTACTTTACCAGGTTCCTGTTGCTTTGGGAGTGCTGCACCAGGCAGGTGCATTTTTTCTTTTTACTGCTGTGCTGCTTTTACTGCATGCTTTGGGAAGGGGAGCGGAGGTGCGGGTTTAATTGAGAAAGAAAATAAATGAACAGGGTTCTTTTTCCAGGGTAAGCGGATTCATCATCCGGGCTGACCTGACTTCAAAGAAGTTTTTCAGCGTGGTTTTGTTTTGTTTTTGATGATTCTTTTTCATGACCTGAAGTTTTAAAAATTCATGGATGAGTTTACAATTATCGTTCCTAATTATTGTAAAATACGAATACAAGTGTTTCCCTTGAATTGGTGAGCACATCACACACCTGCAAATACCTTAATTCAATTGTAAGCGGAGCTATTCCGGAATATAAATTTGTGCGTTTCATTTTTTTCAGTTTTAAATGATACCCCAAAAGTAAGCCTGACGGATACCGTCGTCAAATAAAAAACTATTAAATGGTATAATTTAGCTTTTAACCGGTAAGAATCAACCCTTAATGAACCGGAGTCAGTTTTGGATTATGTTTCAACTGTTAATAAAAATGCAGGCACAATTTTAATATCATGATGGATTTTGATGAGTGAACGGTATCTTTTGAAGGGTAAATTCATGGTTTTTCATACCTTGTGAACAAATTAAGCCAAGTATCATGAAACCCATATTTACAACTGTTCTGTTTTGTCTGCTTTGTGTTTTTTGCAGCCAGTCAGTTTCTCAGGACCTTCCTCATCAGATGACGTTGCAGGAAAGGCTTTCATTACCCGGCTATGCAGCCGCGAAAAAAGGACAGTCAGGTATGCTGACCATTACGCCACCGTCATCACCTGTTAGAACAATCGGTGAATGGGAAGAGCTCCAGGGATTGCTCATCACCTGGACTTCCTATACAACCATGCTTCGTCAAATTGTAGCTTCAGCAAAAACAGAAACACGGGTGTATATTGTAACCAACAACGCAGCCAGTGTGATCAGCACCCTTGCCGCCTATGGAATTGATACGGTGAATATCACTTTTCTGAATGAGCCCTATAACTCCGTATGGGCTCGTGATTATGGTCCTTGGAGCGCATACACCAACGATGTGGATACGCTGATCACCATCGACTGGATTTACAACAGGCCCCGTCCCCAGGATGATGTAATTCCTGTTGCCATTGCCACGACACTTGGAACGCCGCTTTACCAGACAACCACATCACCCTGGGATCTTGTACACACGGGAGGTAATTTCATGACAGACGGTTTCGGAACCGGTTTTTCATCCAAGCTTATTCTGGATGATAACCTGCCGGCTGCAGGATTTAACGTGAATCATACACCTGCTGAAATTGACACAATCATGAACAGGTTCATGGGAATCAACAGGTATATCAGAATGGACAAGCTTCCTTATGATCAGATTCATCACATCGACATGCACATGAAATTGCTGGATGAGGAAACAATTTTAATGGGAGAATATCCTCCGGGAGTTGCTGATGGTCCGCAAATTGAAGCCAACCTGCTTTACGTGGTCAGCAATTTTAATTCAGTTTACGGCACTCCTTATAAAGTCATCAGAATGCCCATGCCTGCCGACAATGGATTATATCCGCATAACGGCGGCGATTATTTTACTTACACCAATTCTTCTTTCATAAACAAAACATTGATTTTTCCCACCTACGGCATCCCGCAGGATACAACAGCTGAAAGAATTTACCGCGAAGCACTGCCGGGTTATAACATTGTTGGAATTAATTCCACGGCCAGCATCGGATCACTGGGTGCGCTGCACTGCATTACCAAGGAACTGGCCACGGCGGATCCGCTGCTTATTTCTCACCAGTCGCTCATCGATACATATGATGATGTGAATCCATACCAGGTCAATGCAAGGATACAGCATCGCACCGGAATACAAACAGCAACTTTATATTACAGGACGGACACAACACAGCCCTACCAGGCTGTTCCCATGAGCCTGACCAATCCTTCCCTGCACACCTGGAGCTGCGTGATTCCCGCCCAGCCTGCAGGAAGCACAGCATATTACTACATCCATGCGGAAGCAGTAAGTGGTAAAACCCAGGTTCGCCCGATGCCTGCACCGGCAGGGTACTGGCATTTCAGGGTTTTGACTCCTGCCGGGCTGGCAGATGCAGCCCAGACGGGCACATTGGGAGCCGTTTTCCCCAACCCATCCAGAGGACTAACCTGCATTCCTTTTGAAACTGTTCAGCAGGAAAGGCTGCATATAACTTTGTCGGACGTAACGGGCAGAAGTGTGATGAATATTTACAATGGAATGTCAAAACCAGGCACCAAATATTACTTTTTCGACAGCAGCTCCATGTCTTCAGGTGCGTATATGGTAACTGTTGAGACCGGAAAAGCCATCTACAGGCAGAAAATTGTCGTCAGGTAATTACTTCCTTATTTTATTTGCGCTACCCGGATCGGGCAAATTTTTTTTCAGCTTAAGTTGACTCGTATAGGATAAAAGTGATAACTTGCATGTCCTGCAAAAGTGGGCCCCCTGATCTATGCAAAAGGTAAAAAATGCTTTCAAGAAAGCACTTAAAGTCGATTATAGCACTTATGTAAAGGAGCTTAACGACATTACATACCTTGGTTCTCATTACCATGGATATTACATTCCTGAAAATTTCCTGAATGCAGCATCAGTGTGTTACTGTATCGGAGCCGGGGAGGATATTTCATTCGATACGGAGCTGGTTGTTCATTACGGTTCGCAAGTGTTTATTTTTGATCCCGCCCCGGAAGGTAAAAATCATTATTTAAAATTAAAGGAAGCGGTGAAACAAGGAGAAAAAATCTCCATTGGAAGCAAGCCATTCGTTTATAAGATTTCGAAAGAGCAGCTTGATACCATCCGGTATATTGAGACGGGTGTATGGGACAAGGATACGATGATCAGGTTTTATGAGCCCACGAATGACAAATATGTTTCTCATTCCATTGGACTTTTCAACCATTCAGGAAAATATATTGAAGTTCCTGTTGACCGGCTCAGCAGCCTGATGAAGAAACTCAATCACACTTCGGTTGACCTGCTGAAGATGGAAATTGAGGGTGCTGAATATACAGTCATAAAAACCATTGTTGAAGACAAGCCGGATATCAAAATGATCCTGGTGGAATTTGATGAACTTTTCCATGCAAAGGATTTCAGGTATTTATTCAGGATCAAGAAAACAACAGAAAGCCTGTTGAACGCCGGATATACGCTGGCACATTCCACCCCTTATTTCAAAAGGCTTTTTGTACGAAATGACGTTTTTGAAGCGCTGAAATCAAAAGAAAAATCCTGCAAGCTTATTCCGCAATAACTGCTTTCAGCTTATTTTTTCCGTTGCATTCATAATTACACCGGCAATCTTCGAATAGAGATTAAGCGGTGTTGCCATTTTGGGATGGAACTTTTTAATCAATGCAATATTATCTGAAACAAAAGGTGCATAGTTGGATGCATTCAGCTGTACCATACCATAGGAAATGCTGGGCTCATACATTTTCGTATAGTGCCACCAGCCGGTAGAAAATAAAATGGTTTCTCCCTGGTTGACCATAACCTTAACAGGATTTGCGTTTTTAAACAAAGGGAATTTGTCGAGGTCTGGTTCAAGCGGATTTTTTATCTGGGAAAGCTTTGGATTTTCTTTCCTTGGATACATGTAGATGCTTTGCTCCGGAGGAAAAACATAAAACTCCTTGCTTCCATAAATCTGTGTGATCTGCGTGTGGAGGAACAGTGCATCAATATGCAGCGTTGGAAAAAAAGAGCCGTTTCCGCCGAAAAACAACTCTGCCACTTCAGTGCCTTTCAGAAATGAACGCGGTACAAGCGGATTAAAGATCCTGTTTTGCTTTCCATAATGAATGTGTGGCAGGAAATAATCAACCAGCTCCGGAAATGTTTTATCAACATTGAGGTTGCAGGGATAAGGTGAAGGGTTTTCGGGCGTGGAAACCATCATCATATCAATAATATCACCCAACAGGTATTCCTTCCCGTCTATTTCTGTCTTAAGATGACCGTATTTTTCCTTAAAAAATGACGGCACCAGCTTCCCGATCGCTTTCCAGTCTTTGGTTGCATCAGTCAGAACTACCGGCAGCCCTTTGAGCACATATTCATGATAAAGCTCTTTTCTTGAAATATTTGCTCTCTTATCAATGCTTGTAATGCTTGCCATCTCAGTCAGTTTTTAGGTTTTTCGGGTTACAGGGGAAACAAAGTTAGAATAATTTTTCAGATTTGAAAGGAAAAAAGTAATGCCACACCTATTCAGTATGAGACGATTCCGGTGAAATAAATAATTTTATCCGATACCATACGTATAAATTGGATAACTTTGTAAAACCAGGTTAATTTCAGTGAACCGGATCAAATATATGCGTACAGGAATTTTGAGGACTGCCAAATGGATTTTGTTTAGCGCCATGATGGGCTTTTTGATACAATCCTGTGCACTTTCCAAAAAGAAATGCGATTGTCCCACTTTTGGCAAAAGCAAAGCAGGCTCAGAAAGAGCAGTTTAAGCTGTTTCAGGCGAAAAAGGTGCCTTTGAAATTCCATGAAGGATAAATATTTTCTACTTTAGCACGCTATTTTGAATAATTCTAAATAAGGAACTGGCGTGACAATTCTTCCGGTTAAGCTTTCAACCCTTAAAAAGGGTGACAGTTGCATCATACAATCCTTTACCAATGAAGAGCTGCAGCTCAAGCTGATGGAAATGGGCTGCCTGCCCGGTGAACTTGTAGTTGTAGACAGGCTGGCACCGCTTGGCGATCCGATGGCGATTTCCGTTTCCGGGTATACACTCAGCATCCGCCTGGATGAAGCAGCCTCCATCCTCGTTACAACGATCAGTTAGCATTGCGAGCAGAGGGGGGCCAGCGGAAATGAAAAAGGTGATACAGGTAGCATTGGTAGGAAATCCCAACAGCGGGAAATCAAGCCTGTTCAATGCACTTACCGGACTGAACCAGAAAGTGGCTAATTTTCCCGGGGTCACCGTTGAAAAAAAAACGGGTGAAACCGATCTTGGAAAAGATGCAAACGGTAACAGGATCTTTGCACATCTTACGGATCTTCCCGGAACCTACAGCCTGTATCCAAAATCCATTGATGAGCAAATTCCATTGCAGGTTTTATGCGATCCCGACAGTCAGCATCATCCTGACATAACCATTATCATTGCAGATGCTTCAAACCTCAAGCGAAGTCTTTTTTTATGTTCACAGATCATCGATCTGAAATCGCCGGCTATCCTTGCACTAAACATGATGGACCTGCTTCCTGCAAAAGGAATCAGGATTGATGTGAACATGCTGTCGGGATTGCTTGGAATTCCCGTAGTACCTGTCAATGCAAGATCCGGTGAAGGCGTATCGGACCTGAAAAAAGCAATTGTTTCAGACATCCCGGTTCCGCAGCGCGACTTTATTGACATTGAATCGCTCGTTGGTGATTTTGCATCTTCCATCAGCAAGGTGATCCGTGCAAACAGTGCCTATGCTGCCATGCAGGCTGTATGCAATTTTCCGCTGATCACTTATTTCAGCAGCCGTCCTGAAAAAAAAATGCAGTTGGTTGCACTGATTGAAAAAAATCACTTTGATATTCCCGGATTTCAGTCAAGGGAAACACTGAAACGTTATGAAGTGATCACTGAGTTCATGAGGGCATGTGTTACCGTGGAAGGTGCTTTGAAAAAAAGTGACCTGACACGTTCCATTGATCGTTTGCTTACACACAGGGTTTGGGGCTATGCATTTTTCCTGCTGATCCTGTTTCTCATTTTTCAATCCATTTTTTCCCTGGCTCAATATCCCATGGAATGGTTTGATCTCGGGATTGCATTTTTCAGTCAGTGGCTGGAAAGTGTGCTGCCGTCAGGAGTGCTGCGTGATCTGCTGATCAATGGTATTCTCGCAGGTCTTGCAGGCATATTCATTTTCGTTCCGCAAATTGCATTGTTGTTTTTTTTCATTGCGATTTTGGAAGATACAGGATACATGGCGCGTGTCAGTTTCATCATGGACAGGCTGATGAGAAAATTCGGATTGAACGGACGATCGATTATTCCATTGATGAGCGGAGTGGCCTGTGCTGTGCCTGCAATTCTTGCAACACGGACAATACAAAGCAGGAAAGAACGCCTCATCACCATCCTGGTAACACCCCTGATGAGCTGCTCTGCAAGGCTTCCCGTCTATACCCTGCTTATCTCCATGATAATTCCTACCCAAAATTTATGGGGTTTCGTCAATTTACAGGGATTGGTTTTGATGGCTATGTACCTGATCGGGTTTGTAGCTGCACTGGGAGCTGCTAATATATTGAAATTCATTGTAAAACGTGGCCCAAAAGCCTATTTTGTCATGGAAATTCCGGTGTACAGGATGCCACGTTGGTCGAACATAGGGCTGTCGATTTTAGATAAAATAAAGCTGTTTCTTTTCGATGCAGGCAAGGTCATCATCACCATTTCTATAATCCTTTGGGTTTTATCATCTTACGGTCCGGGTGAGCAATTTTCGAAAATTGAGCAACAGGAAACCGCCCTGGAGCAGTCGAAAACACCGGTTTCGCAGGAGATTGAAAACCAATTACAAAGTGAAAAACTTGAAGCATCTTATGCCGGTGTGATGGGCAAATGGCTGGAACCTGTTATTAAACCGCTGGGCTTTGACTGGAAGATCGGGATTGCCCTGATCACCTCCTTTGCGGCCAGGGAGGTATTTGTCGGAACCATGTCGACCATTTACAGTGTGGGGAAGGAAAATGATAACTTATTGACAGTCAGAGATAAAATGATGGCCGAAAAAAACCCCGAAACCGGCGGTCCCAGATACACCTTTGCCGTCGGTTTTTCACTGATGCTTTTCTATGCTTTTGCCATGCAATGCATGAGTACGCTGGCAGTTGTAAAAAGGGAAACAGGGGGCTGGAGCATTCCCTTATTTCAATTTGGATATATGGGTGCCTTGGCATATATTGCATCGCTTGTAGTTTATCAGGCCCTTAAGTAACCTTTCTTTCTTTCTTTCCTTCTTAAAACCGTTGTTATGAAAAGAGATGACATCCGTCATGCTTTGTGGAATCATATTCCCCGAAAAGCAATTGATAATTGTGTAAACCTAATTATCCGTTACAAAATTGAATTTCGTATAACGCCCGGCAGGCATACGAAGTACGGCGATTATCAGTCGCCGTTCAGAGGCAGTAATCATAAGATCACCGTCAATGGTGATTTAAACAAATATGCTTTCTTAATTACGTTTATCCATGAGGTTGCACATCTCACCACATGGAAAAAATTCAGGCATGTGAAATATCCTCATGGCATGCAGTGGAAAAATGAGTTTCACCGGCTCATGCAGTTCCACCTTCGCAACAAGGTATTTCCATCAGTAATTGTGGAGGCGCTGAATCAGTACCTGACTAATCCGGCAGCAACCTGTTGCTGTGATATTCAGCTGCAGAAAGCGCTGCATATTTATGACAAGCGAAAAAGGGGATGGAAGCTGCTTGAAGATATTGAATACAATATTCCTTTTTTAATCGGCAACGGACGCATTTTTATCAAGCGCCGGCAGCTCATCAAGAATTTCGAATGCACCGAGATGCATAAGCGGCAGATTTATCTGATCAATCCGCTGATGCAGGTAAGGCCATTGCGCACCGACCGTCTGCTGAGGAAAGCAGGCTGATCATTGCATGAATTAACAGGTTGCTTTAAAAATGATGCGGCTTTGTGCCCAATGATTACTATTTTTGCAACTTTATTAAACTGCAATGAATACGTTGACGACTGAAAAGATAAAATCCCTGCCCGTTTCAGAAATGGCAGAACAGCTGATTGGCTCTGAGATCATCAAGCTGGCGAATGAGGTAAATGAGAAAATCAGGCAGGGTGAAAAAATACACAACCTTACCATTGGGGATTTTGATCCGAAAGTTTTTCCAATCCCTGATGCTTTGCGTGAAGAAATCATCAAAGCGTATATCGATGGTCATACCAACTATCCGATGGCGAACGGAATGCCTGAGCTGCGAAAGGCTGTCGCCGCTTTCATCAGGGAGCGTGAAGCGCTTGATTATTCACCCGACGAAATATTAATTGCAGGAGGTGCACGGCCACTGATCTACGGAGTTTTTACCACACTGATCGATCCGGGAGACAAGGTCATCTTCCCTGTCCCATCATGGAACAACAACCATTACTGTCATTTGCTGCAGGCCAAACCGGTGCTCGTGGAAACCAGTCCCGACAATCATTTCATGCCTACTGCAAATGAGCTGAAACCACATATCAGGGGAGCAAGAATGATTGCATTGTGTTCGCCATTGAATCCGACAGGAACTGTTTTCAGAAAAGAAGACCTGGAAGAAATCTGTGATCTGATCCTGGAAGAAAATAAAAGAAGAGGACCCGGTGAAAAACCTTTGTACCTGATGTATGATCAGATATACTGGGTGCTTACCCATGGTGATGTGCATCATTACAATCCGGTAAGCCTTCGTCCGGCCATGCGTGATTACACTGTTTTTGTGGACGGTCTTTCGAAAGCGTTTGCTGCCACGGGCATCAGGGTAGGCTGGGCGATGGGACCTGCATTTATGATCGATAAGATGAAGTCCATACTTTCTCATATCGGGGCATGGGCACCGAAAGCCGAGCAGGTTGCCACAGCTAATTATATGAAGAATAAAAAAACAATGGATGAATTTTTATTACGATTCAAGAAAGAAATTGAGGACCGTTTACAAAAATTCTACCACCACTTTGAATCCTTAAGCAAAGAAGGATTTTCAGTAAATGCCATTCCGCCTGAAGCTGCCATGTACCTGACTGTGCAATTTAATTTAAAAGGAATGAAGGATGCTGACGGAAGTACGCTGCGTACAACTGATGACATTACATCGTTCGTGCTTAACAAGGCAAAAATGGCACTGGTGCCATTTTCTTCATTCGGTTCGTCACCTGATTCTACCTGGTACAGGCTTTCTGTTGGCACGTGCAGGCTGGAGGAAATTGATGGCATGATGGGTCAGCTCAGGCAGGCACTTTCAGGACTTAATTAAGTCCACAGCCAATTCTTCTTTCTTAATGTGATCAATTTTTATTTGTTTTGCTGAAAATAAAAAAATCACAAGTGCTCATTTAACTAAATGAACTTTTATTTTTTTCCTGTAAAGAAAAACGATGAATAAAAATAATTACTGCGTGATCATGGCAGGCGGTATCGGAAGCCGTTTCTGGCCGATGAGCCGGAATGCGTTTCCGAAGCAGTTCCTCGATATATTAGGCACGGGCAAAACGCTCATACAACAAACCTATCAAAGGTTTCTCCGGAATTGTCCGAAGGAAAATATTTTTATCGTTACCAATGAATCGTATTACGACCTGGTGCTGAAGCAGCTGCCCGATCTCCAGCCCGGGCAGGTATTGAGCGAACCATTGCGTCGCAATACGGCTCCGTGCATTGCTTATGCCAGCTACAAAATTTCGAAAATAAACCCTGATGCGAATATTGTGGTGGCACCGTCGGATCATATCATTACCAAAGAAGATGCTTTTGCAGAAGCAATTGATGAGTGTTTTGCATTTACTGCAAAAAATGACTGCCTGCTTACACTGGGGATCACACCAAGCAGACCGGATACGGGTTATGGTTACATCCAGTTTATACATGAGAAAAATGAACCCGGAAAAAAAATAACAAAGGTGAAGACGTTCACTGAAAAACCCAACCTGGATATGGCTAAGTTTTTTCTGCAGAGCGGTGAATTCCTTTGGAATGCCGGCATCTTTATCTGGAATCTGAAAAGCATTCTCCATGCCATCAAAGATCATTTGCCTGAAATGAATACCATCTTCAAAGAAGGAATTGATCTTTATAACACGCCCGCTGAAAGTGATTTTATCAGGAATGCCTATGAGCAATGCACAAATATTTCAATCGACTTTGGTGTCATGGAAAAGGCAAAAAATGTGTATGTAATGGGTGCTGATTTCGGCTGGAGTGACCTGGGAACCTGGGGTTCGCTTTATGATCAGGTGAAGCATGATGCCAATCACAATGCCATCGTGGGGAAAAATGTGATGACGTACGATACCAGCAACTGTGTTGTAAACATGCCTAAAGACAAGCTTGTTGTGCTGCAGGGATTAACCGACTACATCGTAGTTGAATCTGAAAACATCCTGCTCGTCTGTAAAAAGCAGGACGAACAGCAGATCAGAAACTTTGTGAATGATGTAAAACTGCAAAAAGGAGAGAAGTTTGTTTAACGAATCTGGTTTTTAATTCAAGACAAACACAACGGACAAAATTCTTTTTAGAAAGTAATCGGCGCCTCCTTTATTTCATTTGCCCTTTTAAATTTTACGATCGTTGTATCTCCTTTTGAAAATTTTCCAAGTGCTTTCATGTATGTCATCATATCGCTGACAACATGATCACCCAATTGCACCACCACATCACCGGCCTGTAACCCTGCTTTGGAAGCCGGCTTGCCGTCACTGATTCCATCGATGCGCATGCCTTCGCCTTCAAAAGCATAATCGGGTACCACGCCAAGTGTCACTTTGAACCGGGGAACTTCTTCATTGTTGCTGTCGTTGGTTTTGGTAAATGCAAGCTTTTCTTTCTGATTCAGTACATGGATCAGGGCAGCAATTATTTTGATGATGGAAACTGCTCCGTTGTAATTGATCTTGTCTTCATCGTCAGAAGGTTTGTGGTAATCTTCATGTGAGCCGCTGAAAAAATGCAGGGCGGGAATATCTTTCAGGTAAAATGAAGTCTGGTCAGATGGACCGACACCGGATTCAGTCAGCTTGTATTTGACTGAATCAATGCTGATTTTACTGATCAGTTCATTCCATGCCGGACTGGTGCCCGTTCCTGTGATGATCAGCGTTCGCTCATCTTTTTTCAGCCTTCCTACCATGTCCATGTTTAGCATGCAATTCATGCTTTTAAGATCAATGGTTGGATTTTTTACAAAATAATTTGAACCAAGCAGCCCTTTTTCTTCACCTGAAAATGCAATGAGCAGGTAATTATAAGCCCGGTCGTTGTTGTTTTTCAGCGCTCTTCCAAGCTCTATCAGTGCTGCTGTCCCGCTGGCATTGTCATCGGCGCCATTGTGAATGGCAGGCTTTCCGCGATAGAGCGATTCATGGCCGCCATATCCAAGATGGTCATAGTGGGCGCCGATCACAATAGTATAGGGCTTCTTATTGTCGATAAATCCGATCACATTGTGTCCGGTCAGTTCTATCTTTTCAAGATCAACTGTCATGCTAACGCTAAAGTTACCATCCTGTAATAAGGTCTGATGTACACCCGATTTTGCAAATACGACCGGAATGGTTGTCATCCTGTTATACTTATTGGCATAATCCTGAACAGGGTCTTCGGCATCTTTGGTGGTATTGATGAAAATTACACCAGCTGCCCCTTTTGAAGCTGCTGTATCAACACGCGCCTGCAGCTCGTTATAGTCGCTGAATTTTCCATGCGGATTGGAACCATCGGGTGTTGCTGTTTCAATGATGAAAATTTTCCCTGCCAGATTTTTTGTGTTTTTATAATCATCATAGTCAAGCGCCGGTGCGCAGATTCCGAATCCCACTTTCACCGCTTCTGCAGTTACACTTCCTGAAATAAAATAAGGCATGGGAAAAAAATCTTCACCTGCGTCAAATGTTTTTTTATTGATGACAAGCTGATTTTTCTTTCCCATTTTTTTGCCTGCCTCAAACTGAAATGCCTGCAGGTATCCGGCGGTTCCTTTTGGCTCCATGCCGATTTCCTTAAAGGCGGACATGATGTACTGGTAGGCAAGCTGCTCTCCGTTTTTGCCCGTCTCCCTTCCTTCATAACGGTCCGATGCAAGTGTTGAAATGTGCTGTTTCAGATTTTTCTTCAATGCATCATCAGTCTGTGTAAGCTGTGCATGCAGTGCAACAAAAAAGAAAAGGAAGATTCCGGATAGGATCAGTTTTTTCATTAATAGCGGTGTTTAAGGCATCAAAAGTAATTCATAAATTAAGTTATTTCTTGCCCGGGGTTCCAAATAATTCTATTTTTGGAAAATCCTGATACTCAAAAACATGAAGAAAACCAGCTGCCTCATCTTTTTATCAGCCCTGCTTATTTTACAGGTTCAGGCACAAATTTCAATTACGCCGGTGAACTGGCCCATGGCGGGCGATACGAATATATATGCCGTTGACACCATCCTGTACCCCGGATTTACAGGAGGCACTCCGGGAACCAACCAGGTGTACGATTATTCATCACTCGGCAACCAATATCCTGATACGATCCGATACATCGATCCGCAACTGACGCCTTATGGCAGCAACTATCCGCTTGCAAACCTGGTGCGGTTCGACCAGGACGATTCAGCAATGATTTACTGGAAGGTTGATACAAGCCAGATTGTTGCAGTGGGAACGGTTAAGGATACTTACAATACAGGTAATCCGCTTCAGTACCATTATGATCCGTTAAGGCTGAATCTTACATATCCCAGCACCTATAACACCTACCATCCCAACACGGTTTCCATACACGATATTACGGTTGCAGGCTCCTATGTTAACCAGCCTTATGATTCAGTCAGGGAAAAATCAACCAATAGCAGGACTATTATATTTGACGGATGGGGCACTTTAATCCTACCCTCAGGATCCTATCCATGCCTGCGGGAATCCAGAATTGATGAGGAAAAGGATTCCATCTGGACCAAAACAGCTCCTGGCGGATGGGTTCTGCTTTCCCATAAATCGAAAAATCTTCCGACCATCAGATATTTTACCAGCATTTCAAATGATCCGATGCTGCGGATCAAATACAATGGAAGCGGTCAGGTGAAAGCAGCATTTTACCTGATCAATCCTGCTGTAATAAGCGGGTTGAGCGAACAGACTCAAAAAATTAATTTCAGGGTTTTCCCGAACCCTGCAGGAAATGATCTTTATATCCTGCATGACTTTGACGAAGGCGCTATCCTGACCTTATTCAGTGCAACAGGTCAGGTTGTACTGGAACAGCCATTAACCCGGAATATTCATCACGTATCAGCAGGTCAGCTTTCATCAGGCATTTATACCTGCAGGGTCACCGACAACAATCACCAGATATTGCATACCACCCGCGTGGTTATCAATAGGTAACATCTGCTGACAATTTATTTTCGTTGCACTTTTTTCATCGGTCAACGAACACTGCATTGTTAAAAAGTTATGCAGTGCACATCAATCACACCTGAAGTGAGCGTTAATTTTGCTGAAAATCAAATCAGATTATGAAATTAAGGTCAGTTATCGCTGCCGGAATGTTGTGCAGCCTGTTGTTTACCAATTCAAGTGCCCAACAACTGGAGCAGGGAACGCATGTTATTTCACCGGGTTTTGGCATTGGCGGAGTTTATCCCGTATTCAGCTCGGTGAATGCACAGAGCCCGTTATTCGGCGTGTCGTATGAATACGGTGCATTTGATCACATTGGGCCTGGCAGCATTGGCATTGGCGGCTTTGCAGGATATAAGGCATTTAAAAGGACGGTGGATATTGATGGCTTCAACTTTGACGAGCGGCTGCATTATTTTGTGATCGGTGCAAAGGGGTCGTGGCATTATAATCCATTCCCTGATGTAAAAGGGCTTGATCCTTATGCAGGAGTCATGTTGTCGTTGAACCTGCCCGGTTATTCAAGCAACTATACTGAACCATACCAGTACCTGGAAAATAAATACAGCCCGTATCTTGCTGCCACCATCTATGCAGGAGCAAGGTATTATTTCAGCGAGTATGTAGGTGCATTTGCCGAGGCCGGTTTCGGCACTTCGTTTTTCGCGATGGGAATGAACTTCAGGTTCTGAAAAAAACCGTTCAGTTAATTTTAGGTAAAGGCACTTCATCCTTCACAATAAAAGCCGCAGGATAAAAAGCGGAGATGAGGGTCATGGCTTTCAGCGCTTCAAGACGGGTTTTGTAATCACCAACCCTGACTTTAAAGTTTGGCTGATGGTAAATGAGATACGCTTCCGTATCGGGATGATCTTTGATAAATTCACTCCTGATCTCACTTGCCTTGCTCCGGTCGGTTCCGAAATAAACCTGGATACGATATCCGGGCATGCTTTGCCGTGTATCATTCAGCGTGGCATACCGCCTCATCAGTTGTGCAACAGCAGTATCCTGGATCACCGTTACATGACCTTTAGTGGCACCGGTTTGTCCGGGGCTGTAGGACCAGGAAATCAAAAAAGGAAAAATCAACAATATGCGCATCCGTGATTTTATTTGAAGTGCTGCAAAAATAATCTTTTTGCGCAAGCAGGATTGATAATTGAAATTCGCCGGTGAATAATTATATCTTGTGAGGTTAGGTGGAGCATGTAAATTTTCCGAAATATCTTTGAAATCCCCGATGGATAGCGGGACAGGAAGATATTTCAGGCACGTCAATATTCCCTGAATTGTAAAGAAGCAATCTAAAATTCAAATAAAGTTTCAAAAGAATTTTTAAAAAGCAATGTTTGTTTTAAATTTGCCCCACGTTGTGTAAAATTTTCGTCAGAAATTTTCCCCAAAATTAAAGTGTAAGGAATTTAAAATCCGTTAAATATGAATGGTTTTTACCCCATGAAGCGTTGGTTCTTGCCCCTGTTTCTTTTTGTCATTTTCACTCTTACCGCATTTCAAGGAGCATTTGCCCAGCCTGACGGCGCTTCGCTGTTCAACAGCAACTGTAAGCAATGTCATGCCACAACAGATGCTACCGTTGTCGGACCCGGTCTGAAAGGCATTGACAAACGCCGGCCCAAGGAATGGATCATTAAATGGGTTCATAATTCACAGGCAATGGTTAAGGCCGGTGATCCTTATGGAAATGAGATTTTCAAGAAATTTAACGGTGCCGTAATGACACCGTTTCCTAATTTAAAGGAAGATGAAATTACTGCCATCCTTGCTTATGTTAAGGCTGAAGGCGATAAGGCTCCTGTAGTAAAAGGACCGGGCGGACCAACTGAAAGTGGTGAGCCTGCTGAAAAAGGTTATCCATGGATACTGCTGACCGTCGTTGGAACACTTGCCGTATTATTCATTATCTTAAATAAAGTTAAGCAGGGCCTGGAAAAAGCGATCAGGGCCAAAAACGGTATTCCCGAACCTGCACCGGTGACGCAGGAACGCGCTATAAAAAACTGGATCCGTGGAAATAAGAAACTGATTGCCGTATCACTCATTGTGATCATGGCCGTGGGAAGCTGGAAGGGCTGGTATGCACTGGCAGCCATTGGAATCAATACGGATTATCAGCCAGAGCAGCCCATTAAATTTTCTCACAAGATCCATGCAGGGCAAAACGGGATCAACTGTGTTTATTGCCATTCAGGAGCGGAGAAAAGCCGTCATGCAAATATTCCTTCCTTAAATGTCTGCATGAACTGTCACAAGTTTGTGAAAGAAGGAGCATTGACAGGAACTACTGAAATAGCTAAAATCTATAAAGCCCTGGATTATGATCCGAATACACAGCAGTACGGAACAAACCCGAAGCCGGTGGAGTGGGTCAAGATTCACAACCTGCCTGATTTTGCTTATTTCAACCACTCGCAGCATGTGAAAGTGGGTAAGATTGAATGCCAGAAATGCCATGGACCTGTGGAAGACATGGCAGTAGTAAAGCAGTTCTCTCCGCTCACCATGGGCTGGTGTGTAGACTGTCACCGGAATACAGAAGTGAAAATGGAAGGCAACGGATATTATACCGAGCTTCATAAAACATTGATGGCCAAATACGGACCTAACGCAAAAATGACTGTTGACAAAATCGGCGGACTGGAATGTGCGCGCTGTCACTATTAATTAACCGATCATAAACAGCTATATTTTTAAAATATGGAAAAGAAATACTGGAAGGGAATTGAAGAGCTGAAAAACGAACCTGAATTCGTTCGTCTTAAGAACAATGAGTTTTTTGAAAACCTTCCGATTGATGAAGTGCTTGGCAACAAAGCAGCTTCCACTTCTGTGACTCCAAGGAGGGATTTTCTGAAGTTTCTGGGATTTGGTGTGGCGGCAGCCTCCCTTGCAGCCTGTGAACCTCCGGTAAGAAAAGCCATTCCATACCTGCTGAAGCCTGAAGAGGTGATGCCCGGTGTTCCTAATTATTATGCTTCCACTTATTCCGATGGCAATGACTATTGCAGCATCGTTGTAAAAACACGTGAAGGAAGGCCGATCAAGATTGAAGGGAATGAGCTTTCAACAGTAACCAAAGGCGGTGTGAATGCAAGGGTACAGGCTTCCGTACTGAGCCTGTATGACAGCACCAGGCTGAAAGGTCCGATGAAAGGTAAAGCAACCTCAGGCTGGGCCGATGCCGATAAGGATATCGTAGCAAAGCTTGCAGACGCTGCTAGGCAGAATAAAAAAATCAGGATTGTTTCTTCATCCATTAACAGTCCTTCCACCAAAAAAGTAATTGCAGATTTTATTACCAAATACCCGACTGCAAAGCATGTGACCTATGATGCTGTTTCATATGCCGGTATCATCAAGGCTAATGAATCGAATTTTGGAAAAGCGGTGATGCCTGCCTATCATTTTGAAAATGCAGAAGTGATCGTAAGCTTTGATGCGGATTTCCTGGTGAACTGGGTTTCTCCGATTGAGCATTCCAGGCAGTATGCAATGACCCGCAAGCTGAAGGGCAAAAAATCAATGTCACGCCATATCCAGTTTGAAACCAATCTTTCGCTGACAGGAAGTAATGCTGACAAAAGATATCCTGTTAAGCCTTCACTGATCGGTCCGTGCATTCTTTCCTTATATAATAAGATTGCTTCACTGGCAGGTGCCACCACACTGGCCAATATCAATACTGCCTCCGATGAAGCACTGAACAACGTTGCCAAAGAACTTTGGGAACACAAGGGTAAATCGCTGGTCGTATCAGGTTCCAACGACACCAGTGTACAGATGCTGGTGAATGGAATTAATTCCATGCTGACGAGCTATGGAAGCACCATTGACATCGACAACCATTGCAATATCAGACAGAGCAATGATGCTGATGTGATTGAGCTGATCCGTGAAATGAATGCAGGTGAAACCGGTGCCGTTATATTTTATAATGCAAATCCGGCCTATTCAATTCCCGATGCAAAGGCATTTGCAAATGCACTGGCAAAGGTTCCATTAAAAGTATCGTTTGCCGACAGGGCCGATGAAACGGCTGCTTTATGCGATTATATCTGTCCTGATCACCATTACCTGGAATCATGGAACGATTACGAACCATACAAAGGAAAATACACGCTCTGCCAGCCTACCATTCAACCATTGTTCAAAACCAGGCAGGCACAGGAAAGCCTGCTGATATGGAGCGGTGCGCCGGTAACTGATTATCATGCTTACATGCAGGATAACTGGAAAAAGAGCATTTACGGCCAGCAGACATCCATCACCAACGAAGAGGCTTTCTGGAATAAGTCACTTGAAAATGGTGTTTTTGAATCAGCCGTGATGCCAGGAACTGCAGCGGTGCTGACAGGTAATATGAGTCAGGCCGCCGACCAGGTTGCTTCCGGCAAAGGTCAGGGCATTGAACTGGCAGCGTATGAAAAAACAGGGATCGGAAACGGCAACCAGGCAAATAATCCATGGCTGCAGGAATTACCGGATCCGATTTCAAAGATCTGCTGGGACAATTATTTTACCGCTTCTCCTGCATTCGCACAGAAACAGGGATACAACCAGGGAGATATCATTGAAGCAAAGCTCAGCAATGGCACTACCTTAAAAGGACCGGTGTGCATACAGCCCGGTCAGACCAATGAAACACTTGGTGTTGCGCTCGGTTATGGCCGGAACGGGGCAGGAAAAGCCGCTGATAAAGTGGGCTTAAACGCATACCCGCTGGCTTCATTCAGTAATGGCACCATCCGGTATTTTGCAACGGGTGTTACCCTGAATAAAACCGTTGAAGAACCTCATGTGCTTGCCACCACGCAGACGCATCATACCATGATGGGCCGTGAGATCGTAAAAGAAACCACGCTCGATAAATACATTAAGGATCCAAAAGCCGGGAATCCTGATTTCCTAATTGTAACACCGAAAGGCAAACAAAAGGCAAAGGACGTAGATCTGTGGGCTACAGAAAAAAATCCGGGTTTTGACAAGCCCGATCACCATTGGGGAATGTCAATTGACCTGAATTCATGCATTGGCTGCGGCGCCTGTGTGATTGCATGCCAGGCTGAAAACAATGTTCCTGTAGTTGGTAAAGACGAAATCAGGCGCAGCCGCGAAATGCACTGGATCAGGATCGATCGCTATTATTCAAGCGATATGACCAAGGAGGTTGCCAAAGAAAAAGGTGTGGGCACCATTGATATGTACAGAAGCATGGAAGTTCCACAGGGAGAAAATCCCGAAGTTGTATTTCAGCCTGTCATGTGCCAGCACTGCAACCACGCTCCGTGTGAAACGGTTTGTCCGGTAGTGGCTACCACACACAGCGCTGAAGGGATCAACATGATGGCTTACAACCGTTGCGTGGGAACCCGCTACTGCGCTAATAACTGTCCTTATAAAGTTCGGAGATTCAACTGGTTTAAATATTCAGATAATGATCAGTTTGATTTCAATATGAATGACGACCTGGGCAAGATGGTGCTGAATCCTGATGTGGTTGTACGTTCCAGGGGTGTGATGGAAAAATGCACCATGTGTGTTCAGCGTATTCAGTATGGAAAACTGGAAGCCAAGAAAGAAGGAAGAAGACCCAAAAAAGGAGAAATCAATACAGCCTGTGCACAGACCTGTCCGACCAATGCCATCACTTTTGGTGATTTCATTGAAAACGACAGCGACCTGGCCGCACTTGCAAAAGACGAAAGAACCTATTACCTGCTTGAAGAGCTGAACGTACAGCCGTCGGTATTTTACCAGACCAAGGTGAGGAACAAGAAGGAAAAGGAAGCATAATTTATAAAACAGAAATCATTAATACGAATAGTCAGATATGCATGCAGAATCAGAATTAAGGTTGCCGCTGATCTTAGGTGACAAGTCCATACACCAGATCACCGAAGATGTTTGCAGGCCTGTGGAAGCCAAAGCGAATAAATACTGGTGGATGTGCTTCATAGTAGCTTTTTCACTGTTTGCCTGGTGGGTCATTGCCGTTTCCTACACGGTTGGAACCGGTCTCGGAGTATGGGGACTGAATAAAACCGTTGGCTGGGCCTGGGACATTACCAACTTTGTATGGTGGGTGGGTATCGGACATGCCGGTACGCTGATCTCAGCCATCCTCCTGTTGTTCCGTCAGAAATGGAGGTTGTCTATCAACAGGGCAGCTGAAGCCATGACGATCTTTGCCGTTATCTGTGCTGCCTCCTTCATTGTTTCACACATGGGTCGTCCATGGGTAGCATACTGGCCCATTCCGCTTGCCAACCAGTTCGGATCCCTGTGGGTTAACTTCAACTCACCGCTGGTTTGGGACGTATTTGCCATCAGCACCTATTTCTCCGTATCGCTTGTGTTCTGGTATTCAGGTCTGATTCCTGATTTTGCAGCCATCCGCGACAGGGCCAAGGCCAGGGGAGATAAAATGATGCACTTCTGGTATACCATCTTCAGCTTTGGCTGGGTAGGAAGCGCCAAAAACTGGCAGCGTTTTGAAGAAGTTTCACTCGTGCTTGCAGGTATTTCCACTCCGCTGGTACTCTCGGTTCACTCTGTAGTAAGTATGGACTTTGCCACTTCCCTCGTACCGGGCTGGCATACCACCATCTTCCCGCCTTATTTCGTTGCCGGAGCTATTTTCTCAGGATTTGCCATGGTGCAGACCCTGATGATCATGACAAGGAAGGTGCTCAACCTGGAAGAATACATTACAGTTTATCATATTGATATGATGAACAGGATCATTCTGATCACCGGTTCTATCGTGGGTATCGCATATATTACGGAGTTCTTTATTGCGTGGTACTCCGGCGTACAATATGAATCTTATGCATTTATTAATCGTGCTACAGGTCCATACTGGTGGGCATACTGGAGTATGATGACCTGCAACGTAATTACTCCGCAGCTCTTCTGGTCCAGAAGACTTCGCAACAGCGTTACAGCCACCTTCATCATTTCCATCTTTGTAAACATCGGGATGTGGTTCGAGCGGTTTGTAATTATTGTTACTTCCCTGCACCGTGATTACGTACCATCCAGCTGGGTGATGTATCATCCCACCTGGGTTGAGATTGGAATTTTCCTGGGCTCACTGGGACTGTTCTTTACCTGTTATCTGCTGTTTGCACGCTTCTGTCCGGTTATTGCGCTGAGCGAATTAAAGACCATAGTTAAAACTTCAAGCTCACAGGCAAAGAAGGCTGCGAAGCATCACACGCATGAAGAGGTCGTGCACTGATAAACGATTGCATTCATTGAATTAAAAAAGTAATTATAAAAAGCAACATGAGTAAGAAACTGGTATACGGAATTTTTGAAGATGAGGATTTGCTGCTCCATGCAATCAGGTCGCTCAGGCAAAAAGGCGTGAAGGTAGTGGATGTGATTTCTCCTTATCCGATCCATGGAATGGATGAGGCGCTGGGTTTAAAAAGAACACGTATTTCAATCTGCTGTTTTCTTTACGGTGTAACAGGAACTGCACTGGCGCTGCTGATGATGTGGTACATGAATATTTTCGACTGGCCGATGGACATTGGCGGCAAGCCCAGCTTTGCGCTTTACAAAAACCTGCCGGCATTTATTCCTGTAACTTTTGAAAGTACGGTATTATGTGCAGCCCATGGCATGGTGATCACCTTCCTGCTGAGAAGTAAAATTCTTCCCGGAGTTGAACCGAAAATAATTGATGTAAGACAATCTGACGACAGAATGGTGATGGCCATCCAGGTGAAAGAATCACAGGGTGCAGGCGATTTCAGGTCCATGCTGATGACGGAAGGCGCTATTGAAGTAAAAGAATAATATTAATCCGAGTAGCAAAGCTTAACACGCTATGATAAAAAGTGCTTTGAATAAATTAATGCTGGCCGGTGTTGCAGGATCTGTAATTTTCCTGGGAGGCTGTGCGGAGGATAAAACAAAACCGGCATCGGAATTCATGCCTGACATGTATCGTTCTCCCTCTTATGAAACATATTCCAGCAACCCCGTTTTCAGGGACAGCATTACCGCTCAAAAGCCTGTTGCCGGCACTATTCCCAGGGGCTATACTTTTTTCCATTATCCCGCTACCACGGAAGGTTATGAGGCAGCAGGAAGGGACCTGGTAAATCCGCTTGAAAAATCGGAAGCCAACCTGGAAGAAGGGAAAAGGCTGTATGGAATTTACTGCATGCATTGCCATGGCGAGCAGGGTAATGCTGACGGATCACTGATTGCAACAGGAAAATTTCCTCCTCCTCCTTCTTACGCAACCGGGAAATCATCACGTGGTGGTGATGTAAAAGACCTGTCTGATGGTAAAATATTTCACACCATTACTTACGGAATCAACCTGATGGGATCGCATGCTTCCCAGGTAAATCCTGAAGAACGCTGGAAGATCGTACAGTATATTCATCAGTTGCAGAAGGGTTCAGGAGTGGCGATGACTGATTCAACCGCTGCTCCCGCTGCCCAGGATACAACTGCTGCTGTAACCGCATCTGCCAAAACAAACAAAAAATAAGAAACTGAAATAATCCGCTTTATTGATGAACTATCAATTCACTCAAAGAAATAAAATTGTCTGCATCGTGCTTATGGCAATCGGCCTGGCATCCATTGCAGCCAGTTTTATCACGCATTCACACCAGGCCTGGGGTAATCTGCTGATGAATAATTTTTATTTTATGGCCATCGCACTGGGAGCAACTTTTTTCCTTGCCGTGCAATACGTGGCAGAAGTGGGTTGGTCGGCCGTGATCAAACGTGTGCTCGAAGCAATGGGGCAGTACCTGATTGTTGCAGGCGTCATCATGGTTGTGCTATTCTGGCTGGGTAAAGATCATTTGTATCACTGGACACATCATGATTTATATGATCCGAATTCACCGGAATATGATGAGATCATGGTCGGTAAATCGGCCTTTTTGAATGTTCCTTTTTTCTTCATACGCATGGTGCTGTATTTTGTGATCTGGTATGGCTTCGCACGGCTGTTCAGAAAAGAATCGCTGGCCATGGAAATGGGCAACCCAGTTGAACATTATAAGAAAAACGTAAAATACAGCGCCATCTTCCTGGTGTTGTTTGCAATCACTTCATCCACTTCTGCATGGGATTTCATCATGTCCATTGATGCCCATTGGTTCAGCACGCTGTTCGGATGGTATACTTTTGCCGGATTATTCATCAGCTCGCTTTGCATCCTGGCACTCCTGATCATTTATTTGAAGAGCAATGGCTACATGCCGGAGGTGAACGATAATCACATTCATGACATCGGACGATTCATGTTTGCCTTCAGTATTTTCTGGACCTATCTCTGGTTTGCGCAGTTTATGCTGATATGGTATGCCAACCTGCCGGAAGAAGTAACTTATTTCATGACCCGGTTTGAGCACTATCGCGGCCTCTTCATAGGAACTTTTTTTGTAAATTTTATCTGCCCGTTCCTGGTGCTGATGTCAAGAGATGCAAAGAAAACAATGGGCATCCTCGCTGTTGTAGCCTCGATCCTGTTTGTGGGTCACTGGATGGATATGTTTGTCATGATCATTCCCGGAACCACCGGTGAACATGGACATATTACCTGGATGGAAATAGGCACCACCTGCGGATTTGCAGGCTTATTCCTGTTTTCCACCCTGTATCACCTGTCGAAAGCGCCGTTGGTGGCCAAGAGTCATCCGATGATGCAGGAGAGTCTGCACCACACAACCTGATGAATAATTAACTGCATTTAAATAAAGATTAAATTAATTTAGCAATATGAACCTATTAATATTCCTGGCGGTGGTTTTAGGCACGCTGGTGCTGGTGCGCCTGATGTCGATTGTACAGCTCGTTTCTTCCCTTGCCGGCGACGATGATGAAGCGGAGACCATCAAGGACAACAAGCTGAATGCACTTTTTATGCTGGGCTTTATGGTGGTAGGACTGATACTGGTTGTTTACATGATCATCCGCTTCAAGCCTTATATGCTTCCTGTTGCTGCCTCCATCCACGGAGTGGAAACAGACAGTCTGCTGAACTGGAATTTCCTGGTGATCGGCATTGTATTTTTCATCACACAGATCGCATTGTTCTGGTACGTTTTCAGATACCAGTACAGAAAAGGCGAACGCGCATACTACTATCCGCATAACAACACCATTGAGTTTATCTGGACCGTCATCCCCACCATCGTTTTATCAGTGCTGATCATTACAGGACTAAGCTCCTGGAACAGGATTACCTCAACAGACGATAAACACGGGATGGTCGTGGAAGTTTACGGCAAACAGTTTAAATGGATTGTACGCTATGCAGGCGGTGATAACAAGCTGGGGCCTTCCAATTTCCGTAAGATCAGCCCGGTGAACGAGCTTGGTCTTGATTCTCTTCATCAAGATACAGAAGATGACGTGATCGCCTCAGAGCTGCATATGCCGGTGAATACGCCCATGCAATTTTATTTCCATTCAAGTGATGTAATCCACAGCGCTTATTTCCCGCATTTCAGGGCACAGATGAACTGTGTACCGGGTATGACAACCAATTTCTATTTTGTACCTACCATCACTACGGCAAAAATGCGGGAAATTACCGGCAACCCTAAATTCGATTATGTGCTGTTGTGCAATAAGGTGTGCGGAAATGCCCACTTCAATATGAATGCAAAAATTGTGGTGGAAACAAAAGAGGAATTTCAGCGGTGGTATAAATCACAGAAAACAGCATTCCCCAAATCAGATGGCAAAACGGCTGAGGTGCAACAGTCAACCGTAAACGAAAAAATAACTGCGTCAAAATAAGTTAATCCTCTAAAAGGATAGTAAAAAAGAATATCATGGAATTAAGAGAAAAATTAGCGGTGGAGCATGGCGATCATGAACATGAGGGCGAACATGGCCACCATGATCATCATGAACAAACCTTCTGGACCAAATACGTATTCTCCACGGATCATAAAATGATTTCAAAGCAGTTTCTGATAACTGCTGTATTCATGGCTTTCCTTGCCATGGCCATGTCCATGTTGTTTCGGTTACAATTAGGATGGCCCGATACCAAATTCCAGTTTCTGGAGAGCGTCATCGGAAAATGGGGAAAGGACGGAAAACTGGATCCTGGATTTTATCTTGCACTTGTTACCATCCACGGAACCATCATGGTGTTCTTTGTACTTACCGGCGGGTTGAGCGGAACATTCAGCAACCTGCTTATTCCGCTGCAGTGCGGAGCACGTGATATGGCTTCGGGATTCCTGAATATGCTTTCATACTGGTTTTTCTTTGGTTCCTGTACGGTGATGATGGTTTCTTTATTTATTGAAGCGGGACCTGCATCCGGTGGATGGACCGTTTATCCGCCACTAAGCGCATTACCGGAAGCCATTAAAGGTTCGGGACTTGGTATGACGCTCTGGCTTGCCAGCATGGCGTTATTCATTGTATCGGCTTTACTTGGCGGGATCAATTACATTACCACAGTAATTAACCTGAGAACACAAGGCATGTCAATGACCCGTCTTCCGCTTACCATCTGGGCATTTCTGATCACTGCCATCCTTGGCGTGCTTTCATTCCCTGTACTGTTCGCTGCGGCCCTGTTGCTGATCTTCGACAGAAGCATGGGTACCAGCTTCTACCTTTCTGATATCAACCTGAACGGTATTGCACTGGAGCACTCAGGCGGAAGCCCGGTTCTTTATCAGCACCTGTTCTGGTTCCTGGGTCACCCTGAAGTGTATATCGTGTTGCTGCCTGCTTTGGGTCTTGCATCAGAAATTATCGCCACCCAGTCGCGCAAGCCCATATTTGGCTACAAAGCCATGATCGGGTCCATGCTCGTGATTGCCTTCCTTTCATTTATCGTTTGGGGACATCACATGTTTATTACCGGTATGAATCCTTTCCTGGGATCAGTATTCGTGTTTACCACACTGCTGGTTGCCATTCCTTCAGCCGTAAAAGTATTCAATTACATTGCCACCATGTGGAAAGCCAACATAGTGCTCTCGCCGGCGATGCTGTTTGCCATTGGTCTTGTTTCATTCTTTATATCAGGCGGACTGACAGGGATCATCCTTGGAGATTCGGCGCTCGATATTAACCTGCATGATACCTATTTCGTTGTTGCTCACTTCCACATTGTAATGGGCGCCTCTGCCATTTTCGGAATGCTTGCAGGCGTTTACCACTGGTTCCCCAGGATGTTTGGCCGGATGATGAACAAGAAGCTGGGCTATGCGCACTTCTGGCTCACTATTACGAGTGTGTATGGTGTTTTCTTCCCGATGCACTTTATCGGTCTTGCCGGTGTGCCGAGGAGATACTATGCAAATACAGCGTATGAAGGATTTGATTCGCTGGTCAACATCAACACCATGATCAGCACCTTTGCCATACTGGGTGGAATCGCCCAGCTCTTATTTGCATTGAACTTTTTCTACAGCATTTTCAAAGGAAAAAAGGCTCCGTTGAATCCATGGAATTCCAACACGCTTGAATGGACTGCCCCGATTGAGCACCTGCATGGAAACTGGCCGGGCCCGATCCCAACGGTTCATCGCTGGCCTTATGATTACGGCAAGCCCGGAGCTGAGCACGATTTCATTCCGCAAACAGTTCCAAGAGATCAGACTATTTCTTCAAACAGGAATGACGACGATCATTAACCTGAAATAAAATAAAAACAGATCCCCTGAAGTTTAAAGATGAACTTCAGGGGATTTTGCTTTAATTAACAATAGATGGCTTAAAAGCCTTTGACCACTGCGTATTTTGCCCTTTGAAAGAAGTGTATTTTTGCTTATATGAAGACATTCATGCTGTTTGCAGTCCGGTTGAGACTAAAAAGGGTTTATCTGGCCCTGCTTGCAGCGTTGTTTATTTTTTTAAGTACAACGGGTAACGCACAGTGGAAGCCTGTCGACTCGCTGCTGTTTGCCCTTCGTCAAAAACCAAAGGTCTTTTTTCAGTTTGATGCTTCCAATTCCTTTATTTCAGGAAGAGGAGCCAATGCCATCGGTTTTAAGGCAGGACTTGATTTTGGCAGGAGGGTAAAGTTTGGAGCTGCTTATTATACGGTCGTTTCAGACATCGTAGAAAATAAATACGTCGCCAAATACGACACATTTTACAATGCCAAGCTTCAGATGGGCTATTACACAACCTTTGCGGAGTATGTGGTTTATGACCGGGGCAGGTGGCAGTTCAGTCTTGGAAATCAGTTCGGAGTCGGGAGGGCTTATTTCTGGTATTATCCCAACAGGGAAAGTAAAAGCAAAACAGAAACACTCAGCGACAACCTGATCATCCTGTATGAACCTTATATTTCAGGGCAGTTTAAGATTTTGAAATGGTTCGGGCTTGGTTTCGGAACCAGCTACAGGACCATGCTGATAACCAATAAGGAAATAGATCACAGGCTGAGCTCACCGGTTTATTCGATCAGGATAAAAATTTTTATGAATGAAATTTACAGTTCCCTGTTCCCCCGGGGAATTTTTCCAAAAAAAGAAGCAACAGGTCAGAAGTAAAGGACGCTTTAAACCGTCATGATCTCTTTTTCCTTCGTTTCCAGGTGTTTGTCAATTTTCTGAATGAAGGAATCCGTCAGGTGCTGAACCTTAGTTTCAGCTTCTTTCGCAACGTCTTCAGGCAAATGGTTTTTAATTTCTTTTTTGATCATTTCATTGGCATCCCTTCTGAGATTCCGGATTGTAATCCTGGCATGCTCGCCTTCTGTTTTGGTTTTTTTGACCAGCTCTCTGCGTCTTTCTTCAGTCAGGGGCGGAACGATGATCCTGATGATCATGCCGTCGTTTTGCGGATTAAAACCCAGGTTGGCAGCTGTAATTGCCTTTTCAATGGGAGTGATCATGCTTTTTTCCCATGGCTGGATTGACAGTGTACGGGCATCAGGTGTGCTAACATTGGCAACCTGGGAAAGGGGTGTGCTTGCTCCATAATAGTCCACATGGATGCCATCGAGCATCTGGGTAGAGGCCCTGCCGGCCCTTATTTTAGATAATTCAGCCTCCAGGTGCTCAATGGCCCTGGTCATGGCCTGCTGAATTCCGCTTAATACACTTTGCACTTCGATCATCGGTTTTACATTTTAGATTGGTAAAATTAAAGAAACAAGACCAATTACACCAAATTCCGCATTAAAAAAAGAAAGCCCCCTGGTGCATGACACCGGGCAGGCGCCGTAAACAGGGTATGGCTGAAAGTATTATCTTTGCAAAAAAATTTTCATACATGTCCTATTATAGTTTTGCGGACAGGCATAATGGTCCGGACCCTGAACAGGTTCAGCAGATGCTGCAGTTGATCGGTGTTGATTCAACAGATGAACTGATCAGGCGCATTGTGCCTTCGTCCATACTTCTGAAAGAACCGCTTGCAATTCCAGCCGCCCAGCGTGAATTTGTTTACCTGAAAGAGCTGAGGAAGCTGTCTTTTCTCAATAAAAGCTACAAATCATATATCGGTGCAGGTTATTATAACTGCATAACACCCGGTGTCATACTCAGGAATATCTTTGAAAATCCGGGATGGTACACGGCATACACGCCATACCAGGCTGAAATTGCCCAGGGCAGAATGGAGGCCCTCCTGAATTTCCAAACCATGGTATGCGAGCTTACAGCCATGCCACTGGCCAATGCCTCCCTGCTTGATGAAGGCACGGCTGCGGCTGAAGCCATGAGTATGTTTTTCCATACCCGGGTAAAGGAAAAGCAGCAGGCTGTAAAGTTTTTTGTAGCCGACGACTGCTTTGCGCAGACCATTGATGTGTTGAAGAGCAGGGCCATTCCGCTGGGAATAGATCTCGTGACCGGTGCAGCAGATGCCTTTAAGCCAGGTGATGAATTTTTCGGCTGCCTGCTTCAATATCCAAACGTCCACGGTGAAATTAAGGATTACAGAAAGTTCATTTCCCGGTGCCATGAAAAGCACATTGCCGTTGTTGTTGCTGCTGACCTGTTAAGCCTTTGTATCCTGACGCCGCCGGGTGAGTGGGGTGCCGATGCAGTGGTGGGCACCACCCAGCGTTTTGGGGTTCCGCTGGGATATGGCGGACCTCATGCCGCCTATTTTGCAACCAGGGACACCTATAAGCGTGATATACCAGGCCGGATCATCGGAATGTCTGTTGACACCATGGGAAAGCCGGCATTGCGTATGGCCCTTCAAACCAGGGAGCAGCACATCAGAAGAGATAAGGCTACTTCCAACATCTGCACCGCACAGGTGCTGCTGGCAGTCATGGCCGGCATGTATGCGGTTTACCACGGACCAAAAGGGCTCAGGGCCATTGCCATGGAAGTGCATCAAAAAGCTGTTTCACTGGCAGCCGGACTTAAAAAGCTTGATTACCCGGTCGCTCATGATTATTTCTTTGATACGGTCAGGATTCATACAGGAGCAAAAACAGAAAATATCAGGAAAGAAGCGCTTGAAGCAGGCATCAATTTCCTGTATGCTGCTGATGCTGTTACCATCAGCGTGGATGAAACCACGGATGCTGCTGATATAACGGCCATCATACACGTATTTGCCAAAGCAGGATCATTTAACTATAAGAAAAACGGGGTGGATCATACACCCTCTGCAGTACTTGATGAGCAGATGCCTTTCCTGCGCAAGTCGGAATACCTTTCACACCAGGTCTTCAACAGTCACCATTCGGAAACAGAAATGCTGCGGTACATCAAGAAGCTGGAAAACCGTGACCTCGCATTAAATCATTCCATGATACCTCTTGGATCATGCACCATGAAGCTGAATGCTTCCAGTGAAATGATCCCGTTAAGCTGGGCTGCATTCAGCCAGGTTCATCCCTTTACACCGCTTGACCAGGTGGAGGGATACCAACAGATGATCCACGAGCTGGAGAAATATCTGGCCGCCATCACAGGCTTCAGCGGCGTTTCATTACAGCCCAACTCCGGCGCACAGGGAGAATATGCCGGACTGATGGTCATCCACGCTTATCACAAAGACAAAGGCGAAGGACACCGTGATGTGGTGCTGATCCCCAGCTCGGCACACGGAACCAACCCGGCCAGCGCCGTCATGGCAGGCCTCAAGGTGGTTGTTGTAAAATGCGATGAAAACGGCAACATTGATATGAAGGACCTGCAGGAGAAGGCTATGAAATACAAATCCAACCTGTCATCCCTCATGGTTACCTATCCATCAACGCATGGGGTATACGAAGAATCAATCATGGACATCACCAGGATCGTTCATGAGCATGGCGGCCAGGTTTACATGGACGGAGCCAACATGAATGCACAGGTAGGACTAACGAACCCCTATACGATTGGTGCGGATGTCTGCCACCTGAACCTGCACAAGACTTTTGCCATTCCTCACGGCGGGGGCGGTCCGGGCATGGGCCCTATCTGCGTGGCAGAGCACCTGGTGCCTTACCTTCCGGCCCACCCGCTCATCCAGACAGGCGGCGAAAAGGGAACGCATGCCGTTTCAGCCGCACCCTGGGGCAGCGCAAGCATCCTGCTCATTTCCTATGCTTATATTAAAATGCTAGGCGGGGAAGGCGTGCGCCAGGCAACCATCCTGGCCATGCTCAATGCCAACTATATCAAAACAAGGCTGGAGCAGCATTATCCTGTTTTATACAAAGGGAAAAACGGTTTTTGCGCACATGAAATGATCCTTGACTGCAGGCAGTTTAAAAACACGGCAGGCATTGAAGTTACAGACATCGCCAAACGACTGATGGATTATGGCTTCCATGCACCTACTGTTTCATTTCCCGTTGCGGGCACGCTGATGATCGAGCCGACAGAAAGTGAATCCCTGCATGAGCTCGACCGTTTCTGTGATGCCATGATATCAATCCGCAAAGAGATTGAAGAAATTGAAAATGGTGTTTTCACAAGGGAAGACAATGCCCTGGTAAATTCGCCGCATACGGTAAATGAAGTTACTGCCGATGAGTGGAAACATGCATACAGCCGTTCCAAAGCTGCATTCCCGCTCAGCTGGGTTGCTGAAAATAAGTTCTGGCCTTCGGTAAAACGGGTTGACAATGCTTACGGCGACAGGAACCTCATCTGCACCTGTCCCGCCATAGAGGAATATGCAGAGGCCTGAAGAAAAGGTTTCAGTTAAACGAAGTTAATTTCCCAAAAAAAACCGGTCATTTTTGTAATAAACAGCCGGTGCAGTTACCAGCGGGTTTTATTTCATAAAAACCATCGCAGATTTCATTTTTTCTTACAGTCGTGATCACCATGCCTGCACCCGCTACGTGCAGGGATTTACTATGGCCGATGGCTGTTTTTGCTGCAGACCGGACTAAAATCTTACAAACGTAATAAAAGGCTGATTACTCCGGATTAGCCTGCTGGCTCAAGGGTAAATTTCCGAAAAAAAGAAACATGAAAAATGTATTTACGTCGACTCATGGTGAGAGTGATTTTCCTGTCATTAAAGTGAGTCTTGATTTCCGGGTGCTCGATTGCAACGTATCGGCTTTGCCATTGTTAAATCACTGGAACTGCAAGGTAAACAGCAGGATTCCGGAAAAAATCATGAATGAATATCCGGAGATCCTCAATTCATTAAGCAGGAACGATGAAGGCGGGCTGCATGTGAATTTCAAGGACTTTACCATCCGTTTTACCATCGTGCCATTCCCCGAAGCAGGTTATATCGGCATGTATGGCTATCAGGTGGAAAAGGCGGAAAGGCCCGTGAAGATCTTCAACGCTTTTAATTAGACGGCACTACGGCCTGTCTTTATAGCCAGGAAAAAGACACCGAAACTTTTTTAGCCGGTTTCCGAACAAAATCCGGGAAGCCTACGTACATAAGCAGGTATTGAAAAACCACTTAAAAACTTCGCTTTTGTATGATAAGAAACAGCTACACCACTGAGGTATTAGATCGTGCGACCAAGTATGAGACCGTCATGCTTATCGACGACAACCCGATGGACAACATGGTCAATAAGGGGATGATTGAGAAAGACCGTTTTGCCAAGAACATACTTGTTTACGGCAAGGCCAAAACAGCACTCGATTTTCTGGCGCTGGCAGATCCATCTCAATTGCCTGACCTGATTTTCCTTGATATCAATATGCCTGAAATGGATGGTTTTGAATTTCTTGAACAATTCGGCAACCTTCCCGAACAGGTAACCAGGAAATCAAAGGTTATTATGCTGTCCACTTCCGACAGCTTTAAGGATCTGAATAAGGCCAATAAAAACAGGTACGTATTTAAGTTCCTGAATAAGCCGCTGACTGAGTTAACGCTGACAGCAATAAATATCTGAAAAAACAAAGGGTTGCCATTTTAGCAACCCTTTTCTTTTTACTTACCGAACAAAACGGCATTTTCAAGCCTGGTATCGGAAGGCGCTTTGTAGCTGATTTCTTTTTTAATTTCCGGTTGTATCAATGCACCTGTATGAGGAACCTGCTTTGGAATGCTTGGAGCAATAATGAGTGATACAATGGAAGTAAGCTTGATAAGGATATTCATGGAAGGACCTGAAGTATCTTTAAACGGATCGCCTACTGTATCACCGATAACGGTTGCCTTGTGAGGATCAGAACCTTTATAGTACATCTTGCCATTGATCTCCACTCCTTTTTCAAACATTTTTTTGGCATTATCCCAGGCTCCTCCTGCATTGGACTGGAATATGGCCATGAGCACACCTGATACGGTGATACCGGCCAGCAGGCCTCCGAGCTCTTCAGCGCCACCGATAAAACCAACCACAACAGGTACACCCAAAGCGATCAGTCCCGGCAGGATCATTTCCCTGATTGCTGCGCTGGTGCTGATGGCAATACATTTTTCATAATCGGCTTTAACGCCTTCTTCACCTTCAAGCAGTCCTTTTATCTCACGGAATTGTCTTCTCACTTCTTCCACCATGGAGTTGGCTGCTTTTCCAACAGCCATAATGGCAAGCGAAGAAAATAGATAAGGGATCATGGCCCCGACGAACAGTCCGCCCAGCACACGTGGATTTGAAATATCGATAGCCGTAAGATGCGTAATGCTCATAAATGCAGCAAACAAGGCAAGTGAAGTTAATGCTGCAGATGCAATGGCAAACCCTTTCCCTATAGCGGCAGTGGTATTTCCTGTTGCATCCAGCACGTCAGTCACTTCACGGACTTCTTTGGGAAGTTTGCTCATTTCAGCAATACCGCCTGCATTGTCGGCAATGGGACCAAAAGCATCAATGGCTAGCTGGATTCCCGTGGTGGCCATCATACCGGCAGCAGCCATGGCAATACCATAGATGCCTGCAATGCTGTAGGATACAATAATTCCCATGGCCAGCACAATCACCGGCAGCGCCGTGCTTTGCATGCCCATGCTGAGACCTGAAATAATATTTGTTGCGGCGCCCGTTGATGACTGACGCACAATGCGCAGCACAGGTCTGCGGCCCATGGCACAATAAAACTCAGTGATCCAGCTGATCAGCGCACCCACGATCAGTCCGATCAGGACGGAATAAAATACATTGATGGCATGATAAGTTACGTCTGGTTTTCCTTCCACAGTAAAGTCGGCGGGAAGTACATAAGTGATGGCAAAGTAAGAAGCGACAGCGGTGGTGATGATGGAGATCAGGTTGCCGATATTGAGGGCACGCTGCGGATCGCCATTATCTTTAATTTTAACAAACTGACTTCCGACGATGGAAAAAATCACACCCAGCGCTGCAATGATCAGTGGAAGGATCACTCCTGAAATGCCGCCAAACATATCACCGGTAGTGATGATCGTAGCGCCCAAAACCATGGTAGCTACCACGGTGCTCACATAGGATCCGAACAGGTCAGCGCCCATGCCGGCCACATCACCTACGTTGTCACCAACATTATCAGCAATTACGGCAGGGTTCCTTGGATCATCCTCGGGTATATTGGCTTCCACTTTTCCAACCAGGTCGGCTCCCACATCGGCAGCTTTGGTAAAAATACCTCCGCCTACACGGGCAAACAGGGCAATGCTTTCCGCGCCAAGCGAAAAACCGGTAATCACGTTGAGCACCTTAAGCAGCATGGGACCATTGGCGCCATCTGCATTAAAAATCTGCTGGAATACGATAAATGTTACGCTCAGTCCGATAATACCAAGCGCCACAACGCCTATGCCCATTACCGATCCGCCTGCAAAAGAAATGTCAAGCGCTTTGCTCAAACCGGTACGCGCCGCCTGAGTGGTTCTTACGTTCGACTTGGTGGCTATTTTCATTCCGATAAAACCAGCCAGTCCTGACAGCACTGCGCCAGCTACGAAAGGAATGATAATAAGCAGGGAAGATGATTCATCGCCCATGGCAAGATAACCCAACAGGCAGGCAGCTATCAACACAAATATTCCCAATACCTTATACTCTGCAAAAAGAAATGAGACGGCGCCCTTTTCAATATATCCGGAAATCTCTTTCATCCGCTCATTGCCTGCATCCTGCTTAAGAATCCACATAGCCTTATAAAGAATGTAAAGGAGGGCGATAATTCCCACAACGGGAATAGCATAAATTAAATTCATATCGGCAAATTAAGTTAATAAAGGAGGCGCGAAATTATAAAAAAAAATGATTGCAGCAAGCAATAATGCAGTTTCGTGGAAATAAATTCCATGGGTCATTATTTGAAAATGAATTACTTATAACCAGTCTGGTAAATTTCAATCAGAAACCGGTTGAAGAAGAAAATAGATCGGAAACGGTCTCCGGCGAAAATGAACAGATCACCTGCGATCAAAAAAAGAAAAATAATTATATTTACCTCATCAGGCGGACCGGCTTTTTAACCACAGGTCCGACGTATTTTTTTAAAATGAATTATCATGGCAGCAAGACCTGGCGGCAGCTACAGGAATGAAACACCTTTTTTCAGGTTACTGGTTTCATTTATCACCGGTATTATTATTCAGCTTCTTTTTGACTGCGGTCCGGAAATACCGCTGACAACAATTTTATTATCCACAGGGCTGGTTGTATTGCACACAGCTGTGAAAAAACTTTCATCCAGCTGGAAGCTCAGGTGGATAGCCGGAGGCATGCTACAGCTGGCTTTTTTTGCAGCTGGCATGATGCTGACCTGGCTGCATACGGAATGGAACTATCCGCGTCATTTCAGAAATGTTCAGGGTGAAATTTACGCGGCAGCGGTCACCAAAACACTGCTGGAAAAACCGGCAAGCTATAAAACCACTGTAAAAATAATTTCACTTAAGCAGGGAAATCGCTGGCGGGAAGTACGCGGAAATGTGCTTGTTTATTTCAGAAAGGACAGTGTACCACTGTTACTGAAATATGGCGACCTGATTGTTTTTGCCGCAAAGCCTCAATCCATCGAAGGCCCTAAGAATCCGGAAGAGTTTGATTACCGGCAGTTTTTGTCAAACAGGCAGATCTATCACCAGGTTTTTCTTGAACAGCGCAGTTGGTGCAGGCTGCCCATCAATTGCGGGAACCCGGTGTTGAAACATGCATTCATGGTCCGCGAACTGTTTATCGACCTGCTGCGAAAAAATATTCCGGGACAACGGGAATTTGCCGTAGCATCGGCGCTCATAACAGGGTATGATGATGAGGTTGACCAGGAACTGATCCGGGCCTATTCGGGAACCGGTGTGCTTCATGTGCTTTCAGTTTCAGGCATGCATGTGGGAATCATTTACCAGGGGCTGCTCATGCTGTTCGGATTTATGACCAGGAAAAAATGGAGCCTGCATGTTTTATATGCTTTTTTAATTTGCTTTATCTGGTTTTATGCATTCATCACCGGGTTTACGCCGTCGGTGGCAAGGTCAGCAGTCATGCTTTCACTGGTGATCATTGCCAGGTGGCACCGGGCGAACTCGAATGTTTCCAATACGCTGATCGTTACAGCCTTTGCACTGCTGATCCGGAATCCATTTTACCTGACTGATGTTGGTTTCCAGCTTTCATTTCTTGCAGTATGGGGCATTGTTTATTTTCATCCGAAGATCTCCATGTGGTATGAACCGTCAGGCAGACTTGCGCACCACCTGTGGGAGCTGACATCGATCTCCATGGCAGCGCAGCTGATGACATTTCCTGCGGGGCTGTTTTATTTCCATCAGTTCCCGAATTATTTCATGCTCTCGAACCTGGCCGTGATTCCATTATCAGGACTGATCATTTACCTGTGCATTGCAGTGCTTGCGCTGGCTCCGTTACCCTGGTTCTGCGGGCTGATTTCCACGTTTACCTCAAAGCTGCTATGGCTGCTTAACGGCACTGTATTATTCCTTGACGGATTGCCGGGAGCTGTCAGTGAAGGGATTTCCATCACAGTTTTTGAAACAGCGCTGATGTATGTGCTCATTGCACTTGTTACCGGCTTCCTGATGGTGCGAAAAGCTATTTGCCTGAACGGATCTCTCCTTTGCCTGGCCGTGCTGATAACAATACAGCTATATGAAAAATCGGAAACCATGCAGCGAAAACGGATGATCGTATATGATATACCGCGACATCACGCCATCGATCTCATTAACGGGAAAAAACATTTATTCCTGGCCGACAGCGCATTGATCATCAACAGGCAGGCAATGTCATTTTCGGTGATGCAGCACTGGTGGAAATGTAACCTTGGTGAAAGTGAAGTAAGGTCGCGGGAAATGGTCTGCAGCAACACAAGTTACAATAAGGACGGGATATTTATATCCGGAAATTTTATTCTTTTTTCAGAAAAGAAAATATTTGTTGCGGGTAAAACATTTCCGGTGACCAAAAAGCATGTAACAACATCAGGTTTGTCAAAAAAAATGAAAATAGATTTTCTGATTATGTCGTCGCAGGCGCCAAAGAACATTACTGATGTGCTTGCTTATTTCGACTGCAGCCTGGTCATCATTGATTCATCCGTAAGCAGGAACCGGGTTGAAAAATGGAAAATGGATTGCAGGCAGCTTGGAATAAGCTGTTATCCGGTATTGGACAATGGCGCTTACCTCATTGATTTTTAATCAGGAAAAAATGGCTTTCAGTTCAGTAGCTTCTGCCGGCTTCATTTTTCCGGCAAGGATCAGGCTGAGCTGTCTTCTTCTCAGGGCGCCTTCAAAGCGGGTCTTTTCTTCGTCTGTTTCAGGAATCAGCTCGGGCACGTTAATGGGATTTCCGCGCTGATCAACGGCCACAAAAGTGTAGATGGCTTCATTGCACTTGGTTTTTTTTCCCGTCGTATTATTTTCCACCCATACATCAATAAACACTTCCATGGAGGAAGTAAAGGCCCTGGAAATTTTAGCCTGCAGGGTAACAATTTCACCAAGACGAATGGGCTGATTGAAAGATACATTATTAACCGAAGCTGTTACGACCACCCGGTTGCAGTGGCGATGCGCACAGATGGCTGATGCAATATCCATCCAGTGGAGCAGCTTTCCACCCATCAGGTTCCCGAGCACATTGGTATCATTCGGCAATACCAGCTCTGTGTGAATGGTCTGGCTTTCTTTTGCTGTTTTAGGTTTCATATGATTTCAATTTTCACGACAAAGATAACAGGTCTGATTTGCAACAGCTGAAAAATTATCGGTCCTTATCAACCGGTTGACGGATCGAAACCAGCATTGCCATCGCCCGGAAATCTCATCAACAGGAATGCGGTGAAAAGTTTTTTGTTCTAAATTTAATTTTTAATAATCATTATGTTACATTTGCATTAACCAATACTAACGAACATGTCCGGAATTAACAAAGTTATTTTAGTGGGCAACCTGGGGAAGGATCCCGAGGTACGCTATCTGGAAGGCGGAACTGCCGTAGCAAAGTTCCCCCTTGCGACTTCAGAAACCTATAAAAATAAAGAGGGTCAGAAAGTAGACTCAACGGAATGGCATAACATTGTAATGTGGAGGGGCCTTGCCGAAATTGCCGAAAAATTTTTGAAAAAGGGAAGCCTCGTTTATATCGAAGGGAAAATCAGAACGCGGGCATACGATGATAAAGAAGGAAATAAAAGATATGCAACGGAGATCATCGCCGACAGCATGACCATGCTTGGAAGAAGAAGTGATGAAGCCAGCCATACACCTGCTAATCCCGAATTCCAGAAACCAGCACAGGAAAACCCGGTGTCTGTTCAGGCTGCAACTGAGCAAACCAGTGACGATCTGCCGTTTTAAGCCATAAAAAGAAAATTCGGGTGACAGTTGTTTTTTAAAATGACTCGTCACCCGAATTCGTTTATTAATTATTGACCTCTTGGATCCTGATCAACAATTCCTCATTCCCCTTTCCTGCTTACTTTCCATATTTCTGGAGTTTGATCCCCATATCCTGATCTATTTTGGCGTTCTGCTTTTCCTCCTGCTTTGCTCCGGTTTGATTTCCAGCTCTGAAGTTGCTTTCTTTTCACTTTCTCCTGCTCAGCTCTCGGCCATTAACGACAACAGGGCAGGACGAGCGGATCAGCTTATACGAAACCTGCTTGGCAATCCGAAAAAGCTGCTTGCCACCCTGCTGATATCAAACAGCCTGGTTAACATTGGCATTGTGCTGATTTCAAACAGCATCGTACATCAGATGTTCGACTTTTCCGCCACGCCAACGTTGGGCATTGTTGTACAGGTTGTTGTTGTAACTTTTGTCATTGTCCTGCTCGGTGAGGTGATGCCCAAGGTGTATGCCACCAAAAAGACTTTGGCCATGGCTCATTTCATGGCCTTTCCCATTTTTATCATCGACAAGCTGCTCAGTCCCTTAAGCTATTTCCTGGTCGTATCGACCGGTTTGATAGAAAAGCGTCTGAAGAAAAAAGGATATGAAGTAAGCATGGTGGAGCTGACGCATGCCATTGACATTGCTTCCGATATCAATACGCCACCCGATGAGAAGAAAATTCTTAAAGGAATTGTAAAGTCAGGAAATATTGATGTGAAACAGATTATGAAACCGAGGATGGATGTGGTGGCGCTGGATGTGAAGGCGCTGTTTACGGAAGTGCTTGCAAAAATCAACGAAGCGGGTTATTCGCGCATTCCTGTATATGAAGGCAGCATGGACAAGGTGCTTGGAATTATTTATATCAAAGACCTGATCGCACACCTGGAATCCGGTGACAGCTATAAATGGCAGGAGCTGATGCGCACGCCCTTTTTTGTTCCTGAAAGCAAACGCATCAACGATCTGCTCCAGGAGTTTCAGCAGCGGAAAATGCACCTGGCTGTGGTTGTGGATGAATACGGAGGCACCATGGGTATTGTAACGCTGGAAGATATCCTGGAAGAAATTGTGGGTGAAATGACGGATGAGTTTGACGATGAGGAACCGCTTTATTCACGCCTTGATGATGAGAATTATGTGTTTGAAGGCAAAACGCTTTTGAATGATATCTGCAGGGTGATGAATATCGACAGGAGCATGTTTGATGTAATTCCCGGTGAAACTGCAACACTGGCCGGTACGATCCTGGAGCTGGCGGGAAAAATTCCCGATAAAAATGAAGTGATCACTTTTAAAGATATTCGCTTCATCATTGAATCGGCGGATAAGAGAAAAATAAAAAGAGTGAAAATTTATAAGCCACTCGCCGTAGGAAATGTGTGATTTTCTGAAGCGCACAGGGTTGCTGAAAGTGGCCTTTATAAGCATCTTCCTCAGCGGCTGCGGACATGATTACACGCCCAAGCCACGCGGTTATTTCAGGATAGAGTTCCCTGAGAAAAAATATGTGTTGTTTAATCCACCCGACTGTCCTTTCAGCTTCGACATCCCGGACTACGGAAAGGCAGTACCGTTTATCAACCGTTTTTCAGAGCCTTGCTGGATGGATGTGGCTTTTGAAAGGTTCAACGGAAACATCAGCTTAAGCTACAAGCCGCTGCATAACAACCTGCAAAATATGATTGAAGGCAGCAGGACGCTTGTTTACAAACATACCGTGAAGGCCGATGCCATCAACGAGAAGCTGGTTGAATTTCCAGCCAATCACGTATATGGGATACTGTATGAGATTGACGGCGATGCGGCATCGGCCGTGCAGTTTTTTGCAACCGACAGCGTATCGCATTTTCTCAGGGGGGCGCTTTATTTTAATGTGGAACCGAAAAGCGATTCGCTTGCTCCCGTCATCAGCTATCTCAGGGAAGATATCATGCGGATGATGGCTTCGCTGAAATGGAAATGAGGCCGCCGGTCCTTCCATTTTTCATATCAGATAATAGTAGCATCTTTGCATTTTGCCCGGAAAAATTTGCAGGTACAGGCTACATATAAAGACATCTGGCGCATTGCCTATCCGATCACGATAGGCAGCCTTGCGCAAACCATCCTTGGAATTACCAATACTGCTTTTCTGGCGCGCGTTGGAGAAATGGAGCTGGGCTCTTCAACCATCGGTAACGTTTTTTATTTTGTGCTGGTGATGGTCGGTATGGGATTCGGCATCGGTTCCCAGATCCTGATGGCAAGGAAAGCCGGTGAAAACAATCCGCAGGCCATCGGAAAAATATTTGATCACAGCATCATCCTGCTGGTCGTTCTCTCCCTCCTTATTTTCGGATTGGTTTCTTTTTTCAGCCATGGAATATTGTCGCTCATTATCAAATCACCGCATATCCAGGTCGGGGCGGGTGAATTCTTAAAGTACAGGATCTGGGGGATTTTCTTCGCCATGTCAGCCATGGCTTTCAGGGCTTTCTATGTGGGCATTTCACAGACGAGAATAATTACATATAGTGCAATTGTTATGGCAGTGCTCAACGTCGTGCTGGACTACGTATTGATATTCGGTCATTTTGGATTCCCGAAAATGGGACTGGCCGGGGCAGGTCTTGCATCAGCCATTTCAGAAGCTGCAGCAGCCGGTTACCTGGTGGTTTACACCATCTTTAAGCGAGACATTAAAAATTTCAGGCTGTTTAAGTTTGATGATATCAATGAAACAATGTTCTCCAGGGTGGTCAGGCTTTCCGCTCCCGTTGTTTTACAGAATTTAATCTCCATGGGCTCCTGGTTTGCATTTTTTGTTTTTATTGAAAGACTTGGAGAGCATGAACTGGCCATCTCCAACGTGGTGCGAAGCTCGTACATGATCATGATGACACCGGTCTGGGGATATTCATCAGCGGCCAACAGCATGGTAAGCAACCTCATTGGTCAGGACCGCGCAGCCGACGTCATTGGATTGCTGAAAAAAATTGTGAAGCTCAGCGCCATAACGTCCCTTGCAATTGCGCTGTTCAGTGTCGTCTTCGGACGGTTTATGCTTCAGCTTGTAGCTTCGGGCGACAAGCTTGTAAATGATTCGATGTACAGCTTTTACATCGCCACTCTGGCCACATTCGTATTCAGCATCAGCGTAATCCTGTTCAGCGGGGTATCAGGTACCGGGGCCACACGGGCTGCCATGTTCCTGGAAATCACCAATATTGCCATTTACCTGAGCTATGTTTTTGTGTGTGCAGTGCTGATCGGAACACCTGTTGAAGTGGTCTGGATATCGGAAGTGCTTTACTGGTTTATGATGGGAACTTTTTCCTATTATTATCTTAAAAGCAAAAGATGGGTATACATATCAGTATAGTTAATAGTTAAAAGTGAATAGTGAATAGTAGGGTAAATTAATTTCAGGATCAATAAACATGATATCAGCGCAGCCTGACAGCTTCAGGATCATTTTTCTCGGCACACCCGGGTTTGCCGTGGCATCGCTGGATGCACTGATCAGGAACGGGTTTCAGGTGGTTGCTGTTGTTTCTGCACCTGCTAAGCCTGCCGGCCGGGGACTTGAAATGCATCAGCCGGAAGTTGCCAGCTATGCCATTCAGAACCACCTTCCCTTATTTCAGCCTGAAAAGCTAAGCGACCCTGCATTTCTCGAAAAAATAAGCGCGTTGAAAGCCGATCTGCAAATTGTTGTAGCTTTCAGGATGATGCCTGAAAAACTCTGGAACATGCCGCGGCTGGGCACTTTCAACCTGCATGCCTCGCTGCTCCCGCAATATCGCGGGGCGGCACCAATCAACCATGCCATTATCAACGGGGAAAAGGAAACCGGTGTCACCACTTTTTTTCTCAAGCATGAAATCGATACCGGTGATATCCTGCTTCATGAAAAGGTGCAGATCGGAGAAGATGAAACTGCCGGGGCGCTGCACGACAGGCTGATGATGGCAGGAGCTGCTCTTGTTGTGAAGACAGCATCACTGGTCAGGGATGGCAAAATCAACGGTACTCCGCAGGAAAATATTCCGGCAGACCAGCTGCGCATGGCGCCAAAAATTTACAAACCCGGTTGCAGGATCAGCTGGAATAACGGGTCCAGGGCAATTCATGATTTCGTGCGCGGCCTGAGTCCATATCCTGCCGCATGGACCGTTTTTTTATCTCCCGATGGGAAATTGCAGGAGGTTAAGGTTTTTAAATCCGAGCCGGTAGCTGCAAATCACGAGGCCAGGCCTGGTGCAATTGATACCGACAGGAAGCATTATCTTCATGTTTATTGTCATGATGGATATGTGAAAATCCTTGAGCTTCAGCTTGCAGGGAAAAAAAGAATGTCAACCGGTGAATTGCTGCGTGGTTTTAAGATCAATGAAGAATGGCATGCTGAATAATGCAAATGTTCAGCAGCACTAACAGCAAGCTGTTAATTTTCCTCCATGAACCACATTTTTTCGATTTAAGATTTATCTAAATTTGCCTTACTATTGCGGAATCAGCAAATGAATAACAAGCGCATCGTTGTATTTACAGGGGCAGGCATGAGTGCCGAAAGCGGCCTGAAAACATTTCGTGACAGCGGCGGACTCTGGGAGGAATATAACATCATGGATGTGGCTACCCCCCAGGCATGGGAAAAAAACCAAAGCCTGGTGCTTGATTTTTATAACAAACGGAGGAAGCAGACCATGGATGCCGTGCCAAATGATGCTCATAAAGCGCTGGCCGAACTGGAACAAAAATACCAGGTTGACATCATCACCCAGAACATAGATGATCTCCATGAACGGGCCGGTTCCACCAGGGTGGTTCATCTGCATGGCGAGATTATGAAATCACGCAGCAGCAGGTATTCCGATCTCGTATATGAGGTAAAGGGGCAGGACATCAGCGAAGGTGAATTGTGTGAAAAAGGATTCCAGCTGAGACCGCACATTGTGTGGTTTGGTGAAATGGTGCCGGAGATGGAGCGTGCCATGATGATCACCCGGCAGGCTGATTACTTTATTGTGATCGGCTCATCGCTGGAAGTCTATCCTGCCGCCAGCCTCATTGATTTTGCTCCTTCCGGCATACCGAAATATCTCATCGATCCCAAAGCAAAGCAGCTGCCGCACATTTCCAGGCTGGAGGTTATTGAAATGAATGCCACAGAGGCTGTTCCCAAACTGGTAAAAAAATTACTGCAGGATGTTTAATGAACAATTTTTAAATTCAGAAATGTTTAACTGGGTGGTGCTTCCACTGCTCATTTTCTTTGCACGGACCTGCGATGTGACGCTTGGAACGCTGCGGAATATTTTTCTTTCGAAAAACATCAAATACATTGTTCCGCTGCTTGGATTTTTTGAAGTGCTGATCTGGCTCCTTGCCATCAGCCAGATTATGAAAAACCTGCACAACGTAGCCTGCTATCTCGGATGGGCATTCGGATACAGCATGGGGATCTTTGTTGGGATCAAGATTGAGGAAAGGCTGGCGCTTGGCCTGCAGGTGATCAGGGTGATCACCAACCAGGATTGCAAAGACCTCATTGATTCATTCCGCGATGAGAAAATGGGAGTCACAATCATTGACGGACAGGGCGCTCAGGGCCCGGTGAAAATTTTGTTTACCATTATCAAAAGAAAAGACAAAGCCTACGCCATCCAGCTCATCAACCGGCACAACCCCAATGCTTTTTATTCTGTCGAAGACATCAGGAATGTAAACCAGGGTGTATTCAGGGGCGGATCTTCGGTTTCAAAAATCGAAGAGCTGCGAAGGATGTTTCCCGTGCGCAAATAAATTTTTAACAAAATCGTTTTTTATTTGACCCATTAGCATTATATTTGGGTTAGTTAAACATTCCTGGTACCATGAGTTCCCAGAAGACAGGCAGCGACAAGGTCAGTCGCACAGGTTTTACCATTGTTGAGAAGCTTCATCCGTATAAGACATTTTTATTTTTTGGACTTGTAGGAAGCGCTGTTCTCTTCCTGGCTTTGATGCTGATGTATGCAATCAAGCTGTCGGCCGGCGGAGCACTTGCATCATTCACGCTGCCAAAGGCATTTTTTGTAAGCACCATCATCATGCTGTTCAGCAGCTACGGCCTCACCAGGTCACAGCGCGCCTTCAGGAATGATAACATCCGTGAATTAGCCTATTCACTCACAGGAACATTGATTTTAGCCATTGCATTTTCAGGTCTGCAGATCGCAGGCTGGTACCAGCTTTATAAAGCCGGATTCTTCATTAAAACACAATCGGGCATTGCTTTCCTTTATATGATCAGCGGACTTCATTTGCTGCATGTGTTCTGCGGAATTATTTTTCTGATCTCCTGCATTACACCTGTTTACAAAGCAGGGAAGGACATGGTAAAAGGGCTCATTTTTTTCAGCGATAAATTTCAGCAGACAAAAATTGACCTGCTGAACATTTACTGGCATTATGTGGATTTCCTCTGGCTGGGACTTTTCTTTACGTTTTTATTCACCCTGTAAAAAAAATGACCGGTATGATCCGGCCATTTTCGTGTATTGTAAACACTGTCTTATTTTTTCGACTGACGTTTCCTTTCGTTTTCGTCCAGGTAAATTTTTCTCATACGTATAGCCTTTGGCGTTATTTCGAGGTATTCATCCTGTTCAATGTATTCCATGGCTTCTTCCAGTGAAAAATTAATCTTGGGAACGATGCGCACGTTGTCGTCGCTGCCCGATGCACGCATGTTGGTAAGCTGTTTCGCCCTGGTCACATTAATCACCAGGTCGCCCGGACGGATCTGTTCGCCGATGATCTGACCTGTATAAAGCTCCTGGCCCGGATCGATAAAGAACTGACCCCTGTCCTGCAGCTTGTCGATGGAGTAGGCCGTGGAGGTGCCGTTTTCCATGCTGATGAGCACGCCGTTGATCCTGCCGGGAATGTTTCCCTTCATTGGCTCATAAGCCTTGAACCGGTGGGCCATGGTTGCTTCACCCGCAGTGGCTGTCAGGATGTTATTTCTCAACCCGATCAACCCGCGTGACGGGATGTTGAATTCCAGGTGCTGGAGATCGCCTTTGGGTTCCATCACCATCAATTCACCTTTTTTCTGTGTAACCAGCTCAATCACTTTTCCTGATGATTCAGCAGGCACGTCAATGACCAGGTTTTCAATGGGCTCGCATTTAACGCCGTCGATCTCTTTAATGATAACCTGTGGCTGGCCAACCTGAAGCTCATAGCCTTCACGGCGCATGGTCTCAATGAGGATGGATAAGTGGAGGATACCCCTTCCGAAAACAGAATAGGAATCAGGTGAACCGGTTTCTTCCACACGCAATGCGAGGTTTTTTTCTGTTTCCTTAAAGAGCCTGTCGCGCAGGTGGCGGCTGGTTACAAATTTTCCATCCTTGCCATAAAAGGGGGAGTTGTTGATGGTAAAGAGCATGCTCATGGTAGGCTCATCCACATCAATCGTTTTCAGTGCCTCCGGATTTTCATAATCTGCTACGGTATCGCCGATTTCAAAATCGTCAATCCCGACCAGGGCACAGATGTCACCCGCTTTCACTTCAGCAACTTTCCGTTTTCCAAGGCCTTCAAACACCATCAATTCCTTGATCCTTGTTTTGATGATTTTTCCGTCTCTTTTTACAAGTGAAACAGGCATATTTTCTTTCAGCATTCCCCTGAAAATCTTACCGATGGCAATCCTGCCTACGAAGGAAGAATAATCAAGCGAAGTGATCAGCATCTGCGGCGTGCCTTCCAGCATTTTTGCCGGTGGTACATAATCAAGAATGGAATCGAGCAGGGGAGTAATGTTGTCCGTTTCAGTGCGCCAGTCGGTCGACATCCATCCATGCTTTGATGAGCCATACAAAGTCGGGAAATGCAATTGCTCTTCCGAAGCATCCAGGTGGAAAAACAGGTCAAAAACCGCTTCATGCACTTCATCAGGACGACAGTTCTCCTTATCCACTTTATTGATCACCAGGATTGGCTTGAGTCCGAGGGCAAGCGCTTTCTGCAATACAAACCGGGTTTGCGGCATGGGACCTTCGAAAGCATCCACCAGCAGCAAAACGCCGTCGGCCATGGTAAGCACGCGTTCCACTTCACCGCCAAAATCGGCGTGTCCGGGCGTGTCAATGATATTGATCTTGACATCTTTGTAATTAACAGATACGTTTTTAGCAACGATGGTGATACCCCGTTCCCTTTCCAGGTCATTGTTATCCAGGAATAGTTCGGTAACTACCTGGTTTTCACGGAACAGCTGTGACTGGTGGAGGATTTTGTCAACCAGGGTGGTTTTCCCGTGGTCAACGTGGGCAATAATGGCAATGTTTCTTATAGACTGCATGATTTTATTTAATCGCAACTTTTTTGCGGCCGCAAAGGTAGTGCTTTATTTTCAAAAAAGTGTTTTATGACCTTCAAAATCAATAATATTAGCAGGCCTGGGTATCAGATGTTTCATGTTTTTTTCATAGGAAGTCCATTAATTAGGTTTTTCTTTGCTTTTAAAACAGGTTCTCCTGTTTTGTAATAAATATCCGAAACAATAATTTTGTGGACCTTATCCCGGTCTTACCTTAACCAAGTTACAAGTTTAAAAAGATGAATATAAAGAGATTATGTTGCCTGATTGCCTTGCTTTTTACCTCCCAGGCCATTGCCCTTGCTGATGGATACAAAATAAAAATAAAGATCAAAGGGCTGCAGGATACCATTTGTCATCTGGCCAACCACTATGGCGACAAGCAATACATTACCGATTCGGCAAGGGTTGACCACAATGGTGTATGCGTATTTGAAGGCAAGGAAGCGTTGCCCGGAGGAATTTACCTTATCGTGACTCCAAGCAGGAACTACTTTGAAATGATCGTTGACAAAGAGCAGAAATTCTCAGTTGAAACAGACCAGGACAGCCTTACCCAGCATGCCGTCTTCACAGGCTCACCCGACAACAAGCTGTTTAATGATTACCAGCGGTTCATGATCAATAAGCAGCAGCAGTCGATGGCGTTGCGGGGCGCATACAATGCCTCAAAGGAAAATTCCGACTCGGCAAAATATTTTAAGGACAAACTCTCCGTAATTGATGATGAGGTGATGGATTACCGTAAAAAACTGATGCAGGACAATCCGAAATCATTTGTGGCCAAGATCATCAGGACCATGGAAGAGCCTGAGATACCTGAGATCCCGAAGGATGCCAACGGCAAACCCGACTCCAGTTATGTGTTCCGTTATTTCAAGGAACACTTCCTCGACAATGTTGATTTCTCCGATTACAGGCTGCTGCGTACACCTTTGCTTCAGCAGAAAATCCACCAGTATACGAACAACCTGACCGTGCAGATCCCTGATTCCATCATCATCTCCTGCGATACCATCATTGAAAAGTCGAGGGCGAATAAGGAAGTTTTCAAATACGCCGTGGTTACACTCACCAACTACTATGAAACATCCAAGATCATGGGTTTTGATGCCGTGTTTGTGCACCTTGCTCAGAAGTACTATATGTCGAACGACGCTTACTGGGCCGATTCCACGTTAAAAGCAAAAATCTCAGACAGGGTTTACAAGATCACTGGGAACATCCTCGGCAAGCAGGCGCACAACCTGACCATGTGGGACACGACGGGCGCCATGCGCAACCTGAATGATGTGAAAGCGAAATACACGGTTGTTTATTTCTGGGATCCTACATGCGGTCATTGTAAAATTGAAACGCCAAAGCTCATCGCATTATACGACAGCATCAAGGTGCACAGCGTGGAAGTGTATGCGGTGGGCATTGAATCGGATCCCGAACTATGGAAAGCGTATATCAGGGAGCATAAGCTTAACTGGATCAATGTATCAGACCTTTACAACGTGACGGGCTTCAGAAACTATTATGATATTTACAGCACGCCCGTTATATACGTACTTGATGAAAAGAAAAACATCATTGCCAAGCGTATCAGTGTGGAAACATTGAAAGAGCTGCTGACTGACCGGATAACAAAGGATCAGAAAAACGGCATCAAATAAAAAACACGGACAGTTGCCCGTGTTTTTACTATTCTCAGAAAATTTATTATTTCACTCTTTCCACATACGTAGATGTACGTGTGTCGACTTTTATTTTTTCACCCTGGTTGATGAACAGCGGAACATTCACGATGGCGCCGGTTTCCAGCGTGGCTGCCTTTAAAGTATTCGTTGCCGTATCGCCCTTCATACCGGGTTCCGTATACGTGATTTCAAGCTCCACAAAAGTAGGAGGCTCGGCAATCAGCGGGGTGTCCTCTTCAAATGCAACATTCACAGTCATTTCTTCTTTCAGGAATTTTACTGAATCGCCGAACAGCGTTTCAGGAATATAGAGCTGTTCATAGTTGCTGTTGTCCATGCATACGAGGTTTGTCCCATCCTTGTAGATGTACTGCAACGTTTTGTATTCAATGCGTGCAACTTCCACTTCTTCTCCTGCACGAAAACGGTATTCGGCTGACTTGCCTGTTTTCACATTGCGCATTTTTGCCTGGAAGAAAGCGCGCAGATTTCCCGGTGTGCGGTGCTGGTATTCGGTGATTACGCATAATTCACCGTTAAAACGAATTACGGATCCAACATGGATGTCGCCTGTGTTAGCCATGGTATTATCAGGTTTGTATTAACTTTTTTGCAGGTGCAACGCGCACCCGGTAATTTTTTGAGGTGCGAAGGTAAGAAATTTAAATGAACAGGGAAAGGGTGGTATTCATCCGGTAGTGGGTCAATTTCAAATGGAGTATCCGATACACAATGCCAGCCCACACCCGTGGCCCTAAAGGGCGCAACCGCCCATAATTGTATAAAACCATTCTAATCAACAGGGTAAAATTTACTCCATCGTTATTAAGTCGGTATGTGCGTAGGAGCCCTTTAGGGCCACGGGTGTGCGTAGGCGATGAACTTCGAGAAAATCATCTATTAATTTTTCATCAAAAGATAAAAAGCAAACTGACCCATTACCATTCATCCGCATAATGATCTGATTAAGCAGGATAATCAAACATTAATGTCAGCCCGTGATTCAGGTTTGTGTTTATTTCAGATACCTGTCGAGCCAGTCGAAAAAGACCCGTTGCACCCCTAAATCCCCTAAAGGGGACTTTTGATTCCGTGCCTTTATTATTTTAAAACAGCTAACAAGCACTTGCAAAAATCTTCAGGTACGTTACTTCTCTTTATTTAAGATACCTGTCGAGCCAGTCGAAAAACACCCGTTGCACCCCTAAATCCCCTAAAGGGGACTTTTGATTCCGTGCCTTTATTATTTTAAAACAGCTAACAAGCACTTGCAAAAATCTTCAGGTACGTTACTTCTCCTTATTTAAGATACCTGTCGAGCCAGTCGAAAAACACCCGTTGCCAGAGGATGCTATTCTGGGGCTTATTGATCCAGTGTCCTTCATCAGGAAAATAAAGAAACCGGCTGGGCACCTTATTCACCTGTGCTGCAGTGAATGCTTCCATTCCCTGGCCCAGCGGCACCCGGAAATCTTTTTCATTGTGGATCACCAGCATGGGTGCATCCCAGTTCTGAACAAAATCATGTGGTGAGAATTTCTGGTAGCTGACAGGTTTGGGATTCTGCCAGTACGGCCCTCCCAGATCATAATTCGGGAACCAGAGTTCCTCCGTGGTGCCATACATGGATTCAAGGTTAAAGACGCCGCAATGGGCGATGAAAGCCTTAAAGCGTTTGTTGTGATGACCGGCCAGCCAGTAAACGGAATACCCGCCAAAGCTTGCTCCGACTGCTCCCAGTTTTTCCTTATCTACAAACGGTTCCCTGGCCACTTCATCAATGGCGCTGAGCAAATCGCTCATGGCCTGGCCACCCCAGTCTTCCTTAATGTCGTCGTTCCATTTTTCACCGAACGACGGCAGTCCACGCCGGTTAGGGGCCACCACGATGTAACCGTTTGCAGCCATGAGCTCAAAGTTCCAGCGGTATGAAAAAAACTGGCTCACGGTGCTTTGCGGGCCGCCCTGGCAATACAGGAGTGCAGGATATTTTTTTGTTTTGTCGAAATCAGGAGGATAAATAACCCAGGTCAGCATGTCCATACCATCGGTAGTTTTGATCAGCCTTTTCTCCACCGTTCCCATTTTTACCGTTGAAAGAAAAGCAGTATTGACAGCGGAAATCTGTTTCATCATGCCTGTGGCCAGGTCCACTGAAAAAACTTCAGCCGGCTGGTTGATGGCCATGGCTGTTACAATCATAACCGGTGAAGCAGCAGTGGATGAAGCGCTGAAGCCGGTAACATCAGCCATCATGTTGGTGATCTGGCGCAGCGGCTTTTTGTTTTTCGGATTCATGTCGTACGAAAAGAGCTGATCCGTTGCATTGATGCCTGCAATAAAATAAACCATGTTGCTTTTGCTGTTGAACGCCGCTTTGTCAACGCTGTAATCAAATCCGGTAAACAGCTCTTTTCTTTCTTTGGTTGCAATGTCATATACGAAGATCCTGTTGCGGTCGGCTTCATAACCGGCCACCTCCATGCTCAGCCAGATCATGTATTTTCCGTCAGGCGAAAAAGAAGGATTTACATCGTAGCCCGGCATGCCGTTGCTGATGTTTTCATTGCTCTTGTTGTTTAAATCAAAAACGTAAATGTCGGAGTTGGTGCTGACTGCATATTCAGTTCCAAAAAGCTTTTTGCAGGTATAGGCAATTTTGGTTTCATCGGCATTAAAGGAGATCTGCTCTTCGCCGCCCATGGGTTTGAGCGGTGTATCGAAACGTTCGCCACGCATCAAGTCCAAGGCAGCTGCAGTTAATTTGCCATCGGCATAAGGAACAACAAACAGGTGGCTGTATGTATAATCGCTCCACACATTCCAGTGACGGTAATTCAGGTTGTCGATGATCCTGGCGCCTTCTGTTTTAGGCAGATCAGGATAAATTTCGCTTGGCTTTTTATCCAGCTTCACATCAGCTGTATACCAGATGTAACCGCCTTTGGGCGAATAGTCGAAGTTGGTGATGCCGCCGTCAGCCGATGTAACTTTGACCTTATTGCTTCCGTCCGGATTCATCTCCCACATTTGCGTTGTTCCGTCTTTGTCCGACAGGTAACCGATCCGCAAACCGTCAGGTCTCCATTTCGCAGCCGTTTCATCTTCCGGCCCTGCAGCAATCCTGCCGACACTGGCCCCGGTTGCATCCATCCTGTATATGTCGCTGTTCCCCCTGTTGGCAGGAATATCATACGTTTTGACATTGTAAAGTACCGTTTTGCCATCGGGCGAAACACGGGCTTCAGATACACGCCCAAGCTTAAAAAGCATTTCAGGGGTTAGCTTGTTTTGCGCATTTGCAGCATAAGAAAATAAAATAAAATAAAGCAGGAAAGTTCTTTTCATAAATCTAAAGGTTAACGGGTTAATAATCGGTTCAAAGTTGCGAAAAAAAGAATAACCGCCAAATTCATATCCAATCCTGGCGAATAATCTGAGTTGCACAAAAGCATTAAAATTCACATTATTATGACAGCTGTAAAATGATCTTTTTTTAAATTTGGCAGATGACCCGATTTTATCTCCCCTTTACGCTGATCATTATTCATACAACAATGTTGCATGCGCAGACCCTGACCTTGCAGGAAGTAACTTTTGCGGGAAATGGTCATGTGGATATCAGAGACGACTCAGGTCTTGTTATTTTCAGCGCTCCGCAGTGGACCCCGACAGCTGCATCTCCTGCAGCTTTCATCAGTGGCTACCCGGTCAGCGCTGAAGCGAAATTTACTTCTTCAGGAACGTTGCCTCCTTCCGTGCTTATAAAGGGTATTACTACCGGCAATTATGAATTTCCTGCATTTTCATCCAGTACTGCCAATCCTGCCAATATTGTTTATCCCCTTCAGGCGGCAACGGCTCCGTTTCCATATCACCATGTAAATTATTATGACCCGTTTACCATTGCATGGTCGGTTTCGTTTGATAATGGTTTAACATGGCAGGGTGCAGGTACATCCGGTAATAAACTTTACGTGCTGTACCAGATACCGATTCCAGAATCAGGATTTTCTCATCAGCATTCGCTGTTTGAAATAAGCTGCAGGAATGCACAGGGTGATTCAACGGAAAGCGATATAATAAATCATGTGTGGAGTGAATTTACGGATAGGATAGTTACGGATGTTCAGGGTGATACATTGGGTTATTATAGCGGAAACGTATGGAGCCAGTGGATGCCTTATACTTTTGAGCTGATAAAAGACAACTTTGGTATCTGTGATCATTGGGGTTCCTTTTTTCTTGATTTATTGAAGATTCAGGGGCTGAACTATGCCGGCAGCTATGACGTGGTAACGCCTGAGATCATTAACCCCACCGTATGTGGTGATCCGCCCAATGCTTCATGCTTTTATCTGGTGAATAATCATCATGCAGGGTTAGCTTCGGGCAATCCATTTACCTGTCCGCCTTTTCCTTACCTGAATGTGTTTGATGGTGTGAACTTTACTTATCTGTATTCAGAAATTTCAGATTCAGCGGGCATGCCCGGACAAAACAACCTGAATCCTCCGCCCATGTTTGGCGGCCATGTGCTGATATTAATAAATGGTGTTTATTATGATCCTTCTTATGGTAATTCCTATCCCTCACTGAACGACTACAAGCTTAATGCGCTGACAGGATTTGCAATTTTGATCAGCGGCGGCATAACAGAATTTCAGTTGGGCATTGATCTTAACCAGGACAGCCTGCTTGACAGCATAACCCTGTATGGTGCCTGGAAAATTTCAACTGATCTTTCATTAGGAAAATTAGATGAATCTCAAACCACCTATGGCCAGCTGCCTTCAGGAATTTCGGAAAATAACTCAACAGCGAATAATTCAATATTGCTGGAGCTCTTTCCAAATCCTGCAAGATCGATGCTTACCCTGCGCAGAAAAGCCGGCAGCGTTCAAACCTGTGAAATAAATATTTATGATATCACCGGCAGGATAATTTTTTCATCACAGGTTGCATCAGGAATATTGCAAACAGAAATTGATATCCGTGATTTTGCGCCAGGAATCTATTTGGTAAAGGCAGGTGCTGAAAGCGGCAGATTCGTAAAAGAATAAACGGCTGAATAATTCCGCCTTTTTAGATTAGATCAGTAAACGGAATTTCACTGATGGTGAAATGGGCTCTTGTCAGGAAACAGGTTTTGCCTGGCCGGCATGAAGGTCGCCGAATTGCTTTTCAATGGCAGCCAGCACCCGCCGGGTAAGGCTGTCGCAATAAATAAGATTAAACTCATAAAGGTCTTCCGGCAGGTACATTTTCTGCACCTCACCACGCAGCATGTGCCTGGCCCTGTTGAGCCGTACCTTTACATTGTTTTCAGTGATGCTTAAAATCTCGGCAGTATCGGCCACGTTGAGGCCATTGATTTCCCTGAGCGAAAAAACCATCCGGTAATCAAACGGAATTTTTTCAAGCGCTTTTTCAATAACAACTTTCAATTCATTATTCATTAAAACTCTTTCTGTTTCAGCATGGTTACCGGTAAACATAGGTGTTGATTTTTCATGGAGCATGATGTCGGAAGGCAGTTCGTTTTTATAGCTCGACTTCGATCTTTTATAGTGGCATTTGTTGATCATGATCTTCAGAATCCATGTTTTGAATGATGCCTGCTGCCTGAATCCGGCCAGGTGTGCATAGGCATCGAGGTAGGTTTCCTGCATGAGGTCCTCGGTGTCATGATGATTATAGCCATAACTGCGGCCCATCTTATAGAGGTGCGGATTATTCCGCCTGATCAGTATTTCAAACAGTCCCGTTTCACCCGACAGCACTTTGCTGATCACCTCGCTTTCGGAAATGGGCAGGGCACTCTTTTCTAAAATTGTTTCATTCATGGGATGACGTTATAAATTGACAGGCTGGCAGGTTGCAAGTTACAGGTTTAATATGATAACATTTGGACTATAAACGTAAAGTACCCGGTGAGGCAAAGCCATGAAATTTTGCATAAGTTTTTTTTGATGGATGACAGCTCAGCTGAATACAAACATCAACAAAGTTACGAAACCGCTGACGGCCAGCAGGGCATGCAGAAAGGCCAGCGGGATAATGGGCGTTTTCTTCATCACATCACGCAGGAACATGTAAATCCCGCCCAGTGCGGCAATGATAAACAGGATGATGCTGATCTTCGGCGACTTTTCGGGATGCGCAACGGCATATACGATCAGGATAACCAGGGCCGTGGCTGCAAGCATGCCATGGATCAATGCCACCCCGCGGGGCGCATCTTCTTTTTTAAGCCATTTAATGAGCATAGTCAACCCAAGCACTGCAGCCAGGGCGAATAGAGCAATGGATGTATATAGCATATGACAGATTTTTGGTTACTACCCATAGAGCAGATGAATCATAAAAAGGTTACAAAAGCGTATAAAAATCCGGGCCATTTTTAAGCGGGTCAACCAATGGCAGCGGGTGAGTTTCAAATGGAGTATCCGAAATACATTGCCGGAAGGCACACGTGACCCTCTGACCTTTTCGGCTGAGCCCTTTACCCCCAAAGATGAGTGGTGGCTGTGTATGGTTTGCAGTTTATTGCAAACCGGCATTATCCGGCACACCGGTAACGGCAATCAGAATTTCTCTATCTTACCGGTAAACGCAGTTTTTGCCGACTGCACCACAACAGCGTATATACCTGGCGTTACACCGGACATATCCACCATCGTTTCCGTTCCGCTGATCATGTGCGTGGCAACAAGCCTTCCTGAAAGGTCGGTTATCTTCACTTCGGCATGGAGGTCTGCAACCGGCATTTTGATAAACAGCACATCATTTAACTGATCCATAAACAGGCTGATCCTGCTGTCAACAGCTTCATTTATTCCGATGGCAAAAGGGGAGAAGATGGCAGTGAATCCGAACTGTCCGGTAGCTGCCTGGCTCGACAGGGTGTTCCAGTAATTCTGGCTTGCCAGGTACATCCATTGCCACTGGCGGTCGATGGCTACGGTTCCGTTAGGTGCGTTGTCGATGCCGGCGCCAAAAAAACCTGCTGATTGCACGGCGCCCACATACAGATCACCTGCAGCAATGGTCACATTATTTCCTGTAAGATCAACATAAGCCGTGTACTGCTGATCAACAGCACCGCCGGCTGCGGGATTGGGAACTGCCGTGGGGCTGACATAAATCGTGCTCACTCCTCCGTTCGCCGAGCCATTGGGATCGGAAAAAACTTTCCATTTGATGGTGGAGGTGGCGGCTGCATTGCGGAAATATCCGCGAATGCCTACCAGCGTTGCCGGATAGGACGGCGGAGTAACCCGGACGAAACAACCGAACAGGTCACCCACCGTGGATGAACCCCACTGGGATTCCATCTGTGCATCATGATACAGGATGCTGTCGAGCTGCGCTGAGGCTGTATTTACACTCAGGCAGAAGATACCAATTGCTGAAAGTAAATTTGTTTTCATTTGATTGAATTTAAATGGTGGGACTTTTGTAATGAAAGCGCATGGGGATTTTTCTTTCATCAGAATAAAAAACAACCCACAATTTAGGTAATTGTATTTATACCAGGAAGGCTTGTTGATAATAAAATATGCTTGAGAACAACTCCGAATGGATTCCCCGTTATTGACGGAAACATTATTGAAACAAGACAAAGGTGAAAGTGAAATAAAATAATCTTAAAAAACATAAAAAAGTCCTGTATTTGTTGCAGGACTTTTTTATTTACCATAACGAATTCGCTTAATAGGCTTTTTCGCTTACAATCAATTTTTGTGTATATACTTCATCTCCCAAATCCAGTTTCACCATATATACTCCAGGCGACAGTGTTTCAACATTGATTTTATCACCCGAAGTAAAAGTTGAAGAACTCAAAACCATTTTTCCCTGCAGATCATAAATGGCAACCAGGTTTATTTTCTTATCCATGTCAGGAAAATCAACAGTGATAAAATCAATGGCAGGATTAGGATACATGCGGAAGTTCTCCGTTTCATTTTCCACTTTGCTGCCGGCCCCCGTTTCATCAGCAATAGTTTTAACAACAGAAAGCTGCCACCAGTCATTTTCAGTTATATATTGAAAGGTCGACTGCGTTGTTTTGGATCCCTGCCCCACATAACCTTTTCCATTGGCCTGGCCCATGGCCATTCCAAACCTGGGTCCGCCGGGGAACAATCCGATGTAGGTCCAGGTATCTGAAACGGGATTGTATTTGTATACATCCTGAAATGGTAGATTGTTGTAGTCAGATCCGCCTACCACATAAAGCTCCTGATTGATGGTAAAAGTTGCCGGAACACTCCTTGCCTGACCGGGAAAGCTGGCTTTTTGTGTCCAGGAGTTTGTTGCAGGATTATAAGCCCACCAGTCGTTGGTAAGTGAATTATATATTCCGCCAAGGCCCATATAACCCATTCCGTTAAGTGCGCAACCGACGGCTGCCTGTCGGGCCGGAGCAGGCAGGCTGGCCACCTGGTTCCAGGCATTCGTACCTGCACTATATTTCCAGAAATCATTGGTCAGTGGCGAATAACCGGTTCCGTAATACCCTTTACCTCCCACAGCAAACGCTACTCCTGTATACCTGTTGGCATCAGGAAACGGGGCCACTGTGGACCATGCATTGGAAACCGGGTTGTATTTGAAATTGACATTGACCGGCAAAATATTGCCATTGAGCCGCCACCATCCGGTAAAAACATAGCCCTGGTTATTAATCACAAAGGCACGGCAGCCATAAGCGCCATCGCCAGGCATATCAGCCAGCTGCGACCAGGAATTGGCGGATGCATTGTACATCCATAAAGTTTTACGGGTAGAGTCGAGGTTGTTGGTGCAGCCTCCGGCGACATAAATTTTACCCTGAATGGTAAATGAGGCGGGTTCATATATCCCTGAGGCGATGTTTGGCGCTTTTTTTTTCTTCCACACATAGTTTAGCTGTGCCACTACAGGGCAGGCAAGCAGGGTTAAAAGCAATAAAGTCAGGGAGCGTTTCATGGGCATGGGGTTTAGGTCGTATGATAAAAAGTTGCTTTGGAGAATGCGAAAGCAAAGTAAATATAAGTAAATTTTTATTCGAACCGGGAGCCTGATGAAAATATAGTTTCTTTATTCCGGATTGAATAACTCCTCCTTTTTTCTTTAATTTGCCCATGACATGAAAACAAGAAACGAGCATCATTACAAATTAACAGCCACCTGGAAAGGCAACCGCGGCACAGGTACGAGCGGCGTGAGGGAATATGACAGGAGCCATACGATAGTCATTCAGGGTAAGCCGGAGCTGCATCTTACCACCGACAATCCGGCAGTAGGCGACCGTACCAAACTGAACCCTGAAGACCTGCTGGTAACGGCCCTGTCGTCCTGTCACCTGCTTTCCTACCTGTATGTCTGCGCGCTTGAAGGCGTAGTGGTGACAGGTTATGTTGATGAAGCAACAGGAACCATGGTTGAAAATGCCGACGGCGGCGGGAAGTTTAAGGAAGTAACGCTTAACCCTGTTGTAAAAGTTGCCAGTGAGGAGATGATTTCCAAAGCCATCTCGTTGCACCACCAGGCACATGCCGTATGCTATATTGCCAATTCGGTAAATTTTCCGGTTAAAGTTAATCCTGTCTGCCAGGCAGATTGAAATTCGTATATGCGTGGTTTTTTCAGATTACAAGATTCCAGTGAACAAATACGGATTCAACCGGCGGGTAATCATTGCCGGAACACGTGGTTGGTTTTGAGTATGGATAAAATGTTATTTTTGGCGGCCTAACCTGCGTATATGAAATTCAACATAGTCTTTGTCATTTCCTCCTTATTATTCAGCAGCTATTGCCAGGCACAAACCGACAGTCTCTCTCCCAAGCCTTCACGACTGAGTATATTCATTTCAGCAGGCGCTGGAATTCCCGTTGGTAAATTCAGCCAGTTTGAAAAAATACCGCAAACCAATCCGGAACTGAATTTTAACATGGCCGGACCGGCACAAACCGGTTTTTTGGGCAGCGCCGGTTGCCGTTACCTGTTTGGCAGGCATTGGGGGATGGCCGCTTCTTTTTATTACTCCTCTTTCGGTTCAGAAAAACTGACAGGGGAAGAAATTTTCGATCATGCTGATATACCGGCCTTCAACTGGCAATGGGAAGCAGGCACTGTTTCTGAAATCAGCAGCTGGCAGGTCATGGGTTTACTCGTTGGGGTATCGTATGAAGGTTCAAAAGGTAAAATTGGTTATGGTGCTGACCTGAAAGGCGGGATTCAGATGGCCAAAAGTCCGGAGGTTTCATTAACAACAACAGACCCGGAATTCAACTTCATTGCAAACCGGCATGATATGATTGTACGGGACCAGCCCGCAATGAACAGTAATGCTTTTGCCTATCATGCAGGTGGCTTTGTGTCTTACCAGATCGGGCGTAAAACGGCATTGCGCCTGATGGCGGATTATACTTCCGCATCCCATCAATTCAAAGGTGAAATGGAATATGTACAATATACTGATTATATGCTCGTACCATGGACCTTCAAATCAAGCACGCCGATCAGCTTTAAAAAACAGATATCATTTGTAAGTGTAATGCTGGGAATTTCCCTGAATATTTAAGAACATGATGAAGCTCCATTTAATTTTTTTAATTCCGGCAGTACTTATCAGCAGTTACTGCAAAGGGCAGTCCGACAGTCTTGCTCCAAAAAAATATACAAAGTGGTGCATATCCTTTTCAGGAGGTGCCGCAATCCCGGTGGGGAAATTCAGCCAGTTTGAAGAGATACCTGCTGATGATACGTATGGCAATTTTAACCTGGCAGGTGAACCACAAACAGGTATTGGACTGAATATCGGGTGTACCTATATGCTAAACAAACATGTTGGCATAACAGCATTGCTCAGTGGAGCATCTTATGAAGCAAAGAAAAAAGCAACTTCCGATATATTCGGGTTCTGGCACATGTACAATTTTGGAGAAGGAACAACAGAAGAAAGTGGCAGGTGGAATTCCGGTGATTTACTGGCCGGTGCGCTATACGAATGTACCAAAGGAAAAATCAGTCTTGGTATGAAGCTGATGGCAGGAGCCCAGTTTGCCAGGAGCCCGGATGTAAAGCTGTCAACCACCGCTCAGCAGATTGATGCCTTTTATGTAGTTTACCGTGAGTTCTACCAGCCTTCGATGACCAGCATTGCTTTTGCTTATGGCGTAAACGGTTATGCAGGATATCAACTGTGTAAAAAATTACGATTGATGCTATCAGCAGGTTATTCAGGTGCATCACATCATTTCGGTGGAAAAAGCCTGGAAACTAAGACGCAATATGGTAGTTCGGACGTTCAAAGCTTCAACAACCCGATCTATTTCAATAAGCATATTTCAGCAGTCAGTATCATGCTGGGAATTGCAGGAACCTTTTAAACGGGTATTAGCATTCTTTTTTTCGAAGTTTCCTTTGATTATATGTCATGCATGATATGACGATCTCTCCAGCGGAGGAAAGGTTTTTCAATCAGGTAGGTCATAAATATTCCCAGCGTGACTGATAAAATAAAAAACATAATGAAGTGAAAATTGCTGCCGGGAGTAAAAATAAAATCTGCTGCTTCCATGGCCACCAGGTGCCACAGGTAAATGGAATAGGAGTTTCTTCCAATGAAACGGATGAGTTTGTCGGGGGCTTTTAAGAATCCATTTTCAACCGGATGCTGCCGGTGAACCGAAAGCCAGGTGAACAATCCAAATCCTGCATTCACAAGGGTCAGTCCGGCGGTATTCATCATCATACCGCCGCCATCATAGAAAAATCCGGGAAGCAGGCAGGCAGCAGCAATCAAAAAAATAATTTTCCTGTGATCTGACAGCGCTGAAAAAAAACCGGTGAAATGAAACAGATAAGAAACCAGTACGCCAATGATGAGCCCGTCGGCACGGAGATGAGTCTGCGTAAAAGTAAATGTTGCATCATTCCTGTGTGGCCATGAAACATACAGCCTGAGCAGGAAGCTGATCAGGAGCATGGAAAGCAGGATGGCGATCACTGTTTTTTTGTTTGATAAAAGATTCGTCCCTGCTGCCACAAGGGCAAACAATGCCAGTGCAAAATAAAAATGTTCTTCCACAGCCAGCGACCAGCTATGTGTCCAGATGCCGGCGAAATAATTCTGCACAAAGAAAAATTCAGCAGCAATGTTATTTACGGGATATAAATTTCCAGTCTGAAAATATCGCAGGCAGATCGAAAAAATCATAAAGAAATAAAAGGCAGGATAAATTTTAAATCCCCTCCTGATGAGAAAACGTTTTGCATTTATTTTTCCTGCATGCAGGTATTCTTTAAACAACAGCCCTGATACAAGAAAGCCGCTGATAACAAAAAACAAATCAACGCCCAGCCATCCGAAATGACTGAGTGGATCAGGCAAGCTGCCATGCCTGCACAATACAAGGAGAATGGCAATGCCCCTTAATACATCCAGGCCTGGTATCCGCATAAATTTATTGTTTCGTTTGCAGAATGGTTTTGCGAAAGGTAAATATTAATTTTCTGGCTAAATGATTTTAAAATCGAATTACAGTTTTACGTCAACCATGATTTTCCGGTAAAAAAGATTTTTTTCTTTGATTCTAAAAAATCCTGTTATATTTGACACACTATCCGTAAGTGTAAAACGACTTAAGCTACCGGTTTGAGGTACAATATTACACCGGTTGCCTGCTAAATTCAGTATTTATGGTTTACCATAACCATGCTGATTGCTTTCTTCGCAAGAACCTGGTTTTTCCGGCGCTTCCGAATTATTTTATTTATTTAGTCATACCTGCACTATTATTCCAGTGCCGGTTCCTGCCATGCATATGCCCTTTACAAAGTTATCAAGCGAACAAAGAATTAACCGGTTTCAAGTTTCACTAAAATCAAAAGCATTATGAAAAAAATCAAACTTCTCCTTCTGCTTGCTTTGATTGCAGGCATGGGCACAATTTCAGCCCAGAAAAAGCCCAACATTGTTATCATCTGGGGCGATGATATAGGGCAATCAAACATCAGCGCATATTCCATGGGCCTGATGGGTTACAGAACACCCAACATTGATCGTGTAGCGAAAGAAGGCATCATTTTTACCGACTATTATGCCGAACAAAGCTGCACTGCAGGTCGTGCTTCATTTATCACCGGGCAATGTGGTTTGCGTACCGGACTTACGAAGGTGGGTATGCCGGGGGCACTATCCGGTCTCAGAAAGGAAGATCCTACCATTGCTGAATTACTCAAAGGACAAGGCTATGCTACAGGCCAGTTTGGAAAAAACCATTTGGGCGACCGGGATGAATTTTTACCAACCATGCATGGCTTTGATGAATTTTATGGAAACCTTTATCACCTGAATGCTGAAGAAGAACCGGAACTAAGAGACTATCCATCGGAAGCAGATTTTCCGGGTTTTCGCCAAAGGTATGGTCCCCGTGGCGTTTTGCATTGCTATGCAAACCCGGATGGAACACAGAAAATTGAAAATACCGGGCCGCTTACCAGGAAAAGGATGGAAACGATTGATGATGAAATAGCGCAAATGGGTGCGGCTTATCTGGAGAAGGAAATAAAGGCAGGTAAAGCGGTTTTCCTTTGGGTAAACTTTACTCACATGCACTTCCGCACACATGCAAAACCTGAAAGCCAGAAACAATCGGGCCGCTGGCAAAGTGAATATCACGATGCCATGATTGATCATGATAAAAATGTAGGAACTGTACTGGATATGATTGATAAATTGGGTATTGGTGAAAATACCATTGTGATGTACAGCACCGATAATGGTCCGCACCGAAATAGCTGGCCCGATGCCGGAACAACACCTTTTCGCAGTGAAAAGAACACCAATTGGGAAGGCGCTTACCGTGTACCTGCCATGCTCCGCTGGCCCGGTCACTTTAAGCCAGGCACAGTATCAAACGACATGATTTCACATCTTGATTTGATGCCAACTTTACTGGCGGCTGCGGGTGTACCCGATGTTAAAGAAAAACTATTGGCCGGATATACGGCAGCCGGCAAAACTTTTAAAGTTCATTTGGATGGCTATAATATGTTACCGTTGCTTACCGGGCAAACTACGAAAGATCCACGTCAGGAATTTTTATATTTTAATGATGATGCGCAATTGACTGCCTTGCGATTTGATAACTGGAAACTGATATTTATGGAGCAGCGTGCACCCGGTACCTTGCGTGTCTGGGCAGAACCTTTTACCCCACTTCGGATACCACTCATGTTTAATCTCCGCACCGATCCGTATGAATATGCCCAGATTACATCCAATTCGTATTATGACTGGTATATGGATCACGCATTTCTGCTGGTACCTGCACAGGTTTATGTTGGCAATTTTATAACTTCATTTAAAAATTTTCCGCCACGGCAAAGCGCTGAATCATTTAACCTGGACAAGGTGCTGAAACAGATGCAGGAAGGTGCTACGAGTAAATAGCATGCACTGATTTTAAACCAACGAACATTTTTAATGGTGTTCGTTGGTTCTTTATATTCAATACGGTCGCCACGGTAAATCTGAAAGATTATGGATTTAAAAGCAAATCTCAAAGCAGTACTTTTAGTTTCAACTTCACTCTTAATAATCAGTTGCGATCAACCACAGCCAAAAACAGAAACACCGGCGGAAAAAACTGTTGCTGCTCAAACCGATCCGCTTCCATCCTGGAATGATGGGGCAACAAAGCAATCCATCATAGACTTTGTAACGAAAACAACAACAGCAGGCAGCGCTGATTTTATTCCTGTTGCCGCCCGCATTGCCTGCTTTGATAATGACGGAACACTTTGGGGTGAGCAGCCGCTTTATTTTCAATTTTTTTTCGCCATGGATCGCATCAAAGGCATGGCCCCGCAACATCCTGATTGGAAAACAAAGCAGCCGTACAAGGCATTGCTCGAAGGGGATATGAAAACAGTGATGGCAGGCGGTGAAAAAGCCCTGCTGCAAATTGTGATGGCCACTCATTCAGGAATGACAACGGATGAATTTTCAAAAACGGTGAAAGACTGGATGGCAACAGCTACGCATCCCGTTACCAAAAAACATTATAACGAAATGATCTACCAGCCCATGGTAGAACTGCTGAATTACCTCCGGTCGAATAACTACAAAACATTTATCGTTTCCGGCGGCGGAGTTGATTTCATGCGTCCCTGGGTGGAGCAGGCTTATGGCATTCCTCCTGACCAGGTGGTTGGCAGCTCGGGTAAAGTGAAATATGATACCCTGAACGGCAAACCTGTTTTAATGAAGCTTCCCGAAATAAATTTCATTGATGATAAGGAAGGTAAGCCTGTAGGTATCCATCAGTACATTGGAAAACGCCCCGTATTTACTGCCGGAAATTCAGATGGTGATTATGCCATGCTGCAATATACGAGCACAGGCGACGGACCCCGGTTTGGAATGATTGTTCACCATACCGATTCGGCGCGTGAATATGCTTACGACCGCTCCTCTCATATCGGTCATCTGGAAAAAGGTCTGGATGATGCAGTCAAATATAAATGGCTGGTTGTGGATATGAAGCAGGATTGGAAAAAGATTTATTCATCTGATCAGTAGTTGTTAATAATAAAGTACCTCAATTAATAAATCTTTAATACCCAATAAGGCAACAAGAAAAGCAGCAGTCATTTTGATAATTGTTGGTTTGTTTAAGATTATGAAATGGTGCATGATGAAATAAGCCTGTAAAGAAAATCTCACCAATAAACCCATTCACTTAAAAACTAAATGAAATGAAAAAACCACTGTTTGTTATTTTAATATTGATGATTGCCATAGTATCATGTGTTCCCAAACGTAAATTGATCAGCGAGCAATCCAGGGTGAAGGCACTGCAGGGTGACAGCGCTGTTACGCATAATAAATTAAATGTGTGCGATTCTACGGTGATCGCCATGGAAAAAGAAAAAGCTGCCATTCAAAGCCAGTTTGCAAATCTTTCATTAAGCTCAGAAGCAGCTATCAGAAATTCAAAAATGACGATAGAGGAGCAGGCCAAAAGATTGAAAAGTCTGCAGGATTTGATCCAATCGCAGCGGGATGTGATGGATAAACTGAAAAAAACAGTGGCCAATGCATTGGTCAATTTCAAGCCTGATGAATTGAGCGTGACGGTAAAAAATGGAAAGCTTTATGTGTCGCTGCAGGAAAAGCTTTTGTTCAAATCAGGGAGTGCCATTGTAGACCCGAAAGGAAAGGAAGCGTTACAAAAACTGGCTGCCGTACTAAATAGCTCTCCCGATATCAACGTAATGATAGAGGGACATACGGATTCAGTTCCCATTCGGGGAAAATTTGAAGATAATTGGGCACTGAGCGTTGCACGCGCTACGTCGATTGTCAGGATTTTAACAAAGGATTATAAAGTAGATGCACACCGTGTGATTGCTTCCGGAAGGAGTGAATTTTTTCCGGTGGAGGCAAATGATTCTCCGGAAGGCAGGGCCAGGAACAGGAGGACGGAAATTATTCTCTCACCTGATCTCACTGAGCTCTTTAAATTGCTGGAACAGTAGGCTGAAAACATATATGAAACTATTACTAACGGTTATGGCTATGATTGAAGGGCTTACAGGTCTTGCATTGATGGTTGCGCCATCACTGATCGCTTCAATACTGCTGGGAGTATCGCTTGACGGGAGCGGAGCGATTATCATAGCAAGGCTTGCCGGAGCAGCGTTGGTCTCACTGGCTGTCGCCTGCTTTTTTTCCCGCAGCAGCATTGACGCCTCCGGAGTGGTTAAGGCCATGTTGTTTTACAATGGTGCTGCAACTGCCTTGTTGCTGTATGGTGTGCTGTATTATAAATTTCAGCTCATGGGTTTAGTACCCTTTATTTTGCTGCATGCCGGTTTGACTGTGTGGTGCATCGTTGCGCTGGCTCAGAAAAAAAAATCAATTGGCAGCAGCTGACTTCATTAAAGTTAATATACATTACCATGAAACAAATATTTATAAGCATTGCACAGTATAGTATGATCCACATTTTAATTCCAGCTTCTTTTTCTCTGAAATAAATCTCACTAATAATTAAACTCAACTCACATGAAAACGAAATCCAAACTCACTGCATTGTTATTCATAGCAATGGCAGTCTCGCTCGGCAATACCTATTTGTTTGTCCAGGATGATATGACGGAAACAATTAAAATAATGAAAGCCAACCTTGCTGACAGTAAGGAAAAAATCAAGAAATACGAATGGATCGAAACCACTTCCACTTTTATTAACGGAGAACTGAAATCGAAAAAACAAAAGCAATGTTATTACGGCGTGGATGGAAATCTTACCCAGGTGGAACTCGGCGCTACTGCCACGGAGAAAGAGAAGCCGGGCCTGCGCGGAAAAATTGCTGAAAACAGAAAAGAAGAAATGTCAGACTATGTAGCTGCAGCGGCTGCAAAAATCCGTACGTACCTTCCTCCCGATGGAGAGAAGCTGCAGCAAATATATGGTGCAGGCAAAACAGCGATCAGCATTCTTGATCCCGGTAAAAAGTTTAAAATCGATTTTCCCGAATACAAGCAACCAGGAGATATGTTGAGCATATCGATTGATAAAGAACATAAAATGATTATGGGGGCCACCGTCACCACTTTCATTGAGGGTCCTTCAGACAAAGTGCTTTTTGATATCAAGTACAAAACGCTTCCTGATGGAACACAATATCCTGGTGTTACCACGCTGGATGCCAAGGCTAAAAATTTGAAAATTGTTATTGAAAATTCAGGTCATAAAAATGCTGCCGGCCGTTAATGCCTGTTATCAAAACTTTATCGGGATTGGCGCAGCATTGACTTTTGCAATTACGACATTGAAATTATATCTGAATAAACCTTCAAAATAAAAAATTATGAAAAGAATCATTCCTCTTCTTGTTGTATTTGCATTGATCACATTCGGTTGTGGTCAGCAAAAGCCTAAAAATGAAACTGCAGATACCAGGACAGAGACAGGTGACCAGGACCGCACTGTTTTACCAATACCGGAACCAAAGCGGCAGACTTACAAGGAACTGGATGCACGAAAGGCAAAGGCTCCTGAACGCTGGGAAGTAACAGCCCCTAAAGGAGCGCCCAATGTGGTGGTGGTTTTGATTGATGACATGGGCTTTGGCGCTTCCAGCCGATTTGGCGGCCCGGTAAATATGCCGGTGCTCGATAAAATTGCATCAGAGGGCATCAGCTACAACCGTTTTCATACCACTTCGCTCTGTTCTCCTACCCGCGTTGCATTGCTTACAGGCTATAATCATCATAGCAACAATGCCGGTTCCATTATGGAAACCGCCACCGCCTTTCCTGGCAACAATGGTGTCAGGCCCCAATCGATAACTCCCATGGCTGAAGTGCTTCGCCTGAATGGTTTCAGCACTGCCGCTTTCGGAAAATATCATGAAACACCACCCTGGGAAATTTCCCTTGCAGGTCCGCTCGACCGTTGGCCCATTCATTCAGGTTTTGAAAAATTTTATGGTTTTATCGGCGGCGAAACCAATCAATGGTCGCCTTTGGTGTATGACGGAACCACGCAGGTAGAACTACCCAAAGATCCGAATTATCATTTCACGACCGACATGACCAACCAGGCTATCAACTGGGTTCGTTTTCAAAAGGCACTGAAGCCTGAAAAACCTTTCATGATATATTTTGCGACGGGAGCCACCCATGCTCCGCACCATTGCCCGAAAGAATACATTGATAAATACAAAGGAAAGTTCGACCAGGGCTGGGATAAGGTCAGGGAAGAAACGCTGGAGCGCCAGAAGAAGCTCGGACTTGTTCCGCAAAATGCGCAGCTGGCTCCCAGGCCTGCAGATATTAAAGCGTGGGAAAGCCTCTCAGCTGATGAAAAGAAATTGTTTGCCCACCAGATGGAAGTATATGCAGGTTTTGGCGAGCATACTGATCATGAAATCGGACGGCTCTATTCGGCCATTGAAGATCTTGGCGTGATGGATAACACCGTATTCATTTACATGGCCGGCGACAATGGCGCCAGTGCAGAAGGTACGATGAATGGATTGTTTAATGAGATGACCTATTTTAACGGTGTGCCGGAAACAGTAGAAGACATGATGAAACACTACGATGAATGGGGTGGTCCAAATACCTATCCTCATTTTGCTGCAGGATGGGCCGTTGCCATGGATGCCCCTTTCTCATATACCAAACAGGTAGCCTCTGATTTCGGCGGGACCCGCAATGGCATGGTCATTCGCTGGCCGGCAGGAATTAAAGCCAAAGGCGAAATACGTTCACAGTTTACGCATGTGATTGACATTGCTCCTACAGTTTTTGATGTATGCAAAGTACCGGCGCCAAAAATGGTAAACGGCATTGCACAGGATCCCATTGAAGGCACCAGCATGGTATACAGCTTTGATGATGCAAATGCAAAGGAAAGGCATACCACGCAATATTTTGAGATGTTTGGCAACAGGGCCATTTACCACGACGGTTGGTATGCCCGGACAATTCACCGTCCGGCATGGAATCGTAAGCCAACACAGGAACTTGAAAAAGATCCATGGGATTTGTATAATTCAAATGAAGATTTCAGTTTGTCGAATAACCTGGCAGATAAAAATCCTGAAAAGTTGAAAGAGCTTCAGGCATTGTTTATGACAGAAGGAGAAAAATATCATGTGCTGCCTATTGATGACCGGCTCGACGTAAGAATGGATGCAAAATCGGTTGGTCGGCCGGATGTAATGGGCGAGAGAACCTCAGTTACTTATGGTGCCGGGATGAAAGGAATGGGAGTAGACATTTTTATCAGCACCCGGAATACGTCATATACAATAACTTCAGAAGTTGAAGTTACTGCAAACAGCAATGGCGTAATGGTATGCCAGGGTGGAAGATTCGGAGGATTTTCATTCTACATTAAAGGCGGCAAACCAACATTCACCTATAACTTCCTCGGCCTGCAATCATTCACGATTGCATCCGCACAGCCTCTAAAGCCGGGTAAGCATACTCTCGTGTTTGATTTTAAATATGACGGGGGCGGTCTGGGGAAAGGCGGAACAGGAACCATTTCAGTTGATGGAGCCAAAGCGGCCGATGGAAAAATAGGCATCACACAGGCCGGCATATTCTCAGTGGACGACCTGGCTGATGTGGGTACGGATGATGGAACACCGGTTGCCAGTTATGGCGGACCCGCTCATTTCAGCGGACACCTGGAAAAGGTAAAGATTGAAACTCATAAGTAAAAAATAAAATAAATCCCCGAAGGGATGCTTTATCCGTTCGGGGATTTTTATAAATCCGGTTACCGGTATCACCGTATCAACGGTGGATCAATAAATAAAATCAATCAGAGAATGCCGGTTTGCATCAGCACGTCAAAGCGAACCGGAACGCGCAAACATCGTGATGGTTACCTGTAAAAACTGCAACAACACGTTCGAAGGAAACTACTGCAATATGTGCAGGCAATCGGCCGATACGTATCGCATCACCTGGCGCGAGCTGATGCATCATTTGCCGCATGCGATTTTTCATCTTGACAAAGGACTGCTGCATACCGTAAAGGGGATGACGTTCAGTCCTGGCGAAGTTATTCGTGAATATATCGACGGAAAAAGAATCATGCACTTTAACCCGTTGCTATTTGTGATACTCCTTGGTGGTATTGCCAGTATCCTGTTCAGCATGGCTCATGTTCAACTGCTTAATAAAGAAATTGACCTCGATAAAATTGAAGTCATCAGCAGTACCATCGCCCATAAATATTTCGTGCTTAACGGTGTGCTGTTCATTTTACTGCTTTCAATAGCAGACTATTTCTTCTTCAGGTATAAAGCTTATACGCTTCCTGAGATGATTATTTCAAATACGTTTCAGGTCGGGCAATTAATGTTCTTTATGGTTATTTTGTTCTTCCCGTTGTTGCTGCTTCAAAAGGTTATCCAGCAGCAAATGGATTTCCATCTTACGCTGCGGCCTGTTTTAAAGTTCGTGATTATGGCGTACCTGTTTTATGTCAGGTACCAGTTATACGATGCAAAGGGAAACGTAAAACGGTTCATCGTAATTTTAGTTGAGCTTACTGTGATCTATATACTTTATAATGTAGTGCTGGCGTGGTATCTGGTACGGCTACTGTTGACGTAGGACAGGCGGAAAGCGAGGCGCCGGAGCAAGTGTGATCCACGGAATTGGTATCCATGCACGCAGCCTGTCGTTGAAACCGGTAAATATTATTTGCACGGAACACACAGCGGAATTAAATGTCAGGCCACTTTTTCTTCCTGACCTGCCGGCTAAAAAAACATTTAAATCTGAAATGCAATGCTGCGTAATTTATTTTCCTACAATTAAAACAAACCATCACCTGGCGATGCTGAATTTTACGGAAGAATAACCGGTTCCTGAAAAAGCATTCAAAGTATAAATTCCATTTCCCCAGCCTGAAACATCCATGGTGTTGTGGTGTGATGTGCTGATTAATACATTGCCCCTGGAATCGGTGATAACTATATGGTCATATTCCATTGGTGATTGCAGGTTTATCAATTCATTTGCCGGATTGGGAAATACGATCAGATCAGCAAATGAAGATTTGTGGTTAACCAGTGAAATGGTTTTTGAAAAGGAGGTGTTTCCGTCATCATCCATTTGTTCAAGCCGGTAGTAATTCAGTCCGGTGTGCGGATGGTTGTCGGAAAAAGAATAATGTATGACTGATGAGCTGTTACCTGCACCGTTTACTTTTCCAATAGTTTCAAACAGCATGGCATCATGGCTTCGCTGCATTAAAAAGCAGCGGTTATTTTTTTCACTTGCTGTTTCCCAGGCAAGCAAATTGGTTGTGCCATTCACATTTCCGGTGAATGAAAGCAGTGTCACCGGTAATTGCGCTCCTGCGCTTATCGTCAACACATTACCCGGCAATCCCAAAGTAACGGTAGCTGAGCCGGTGGATACGCTTCCGGGTGAATAATTACAGGTCATGCCTGCATTATCGGGCTGGTTGATCCGGCCAAGCGATGTCAGATTATATTCGGCAATGTAAATTTTGTTGTCGGGCCCCAGCTGCATGGAACCGGAAAATCCTCCCGGTGCAAAGCCAATTTGCAAGCGGCTGGCGACAATTGCTGCCGGGGTGGAAAGCGTTACATCCCACTGGAAGATCCCCCCTGCCGTAATGGACGTGGCGTACAGAAACTGCGATAAAGGTGAAAACTCAAGACCATAAGCGCCAAAAGAGATAGGTGGTAAATCCAGGTGCCTGAAATTGGAAACGACACCGGTGGAAGCATTAAAATCGCAAAGATTCAGGAAGTTTCCGAAAGGGAATGCAAATGCAACCTTTGACCCGTCGGGTGAAAATTTCATCTGTCCTACAACATCATCGTTCACGATCACCGGATCGCCAACTGCACTCACTACAGGTGTGGCAGCGATACCGGATGACGTCATCAGCCAGGCCTGCAGGTTACTATTGCCCCGCTCATGTGTCATCACCCATGCACTGGTTCCCGAAATATCCCTTACTGCTGCAAGTTTTTCAGTTACGTTGTTAGCCAGCAACGTATTCTTAACCGTTACCTGTCCGTTGCCGCTTTGCAGCGACATGTCCACGATGGAATAAGTGAACTTACCCGGCATGCTCTGGTCCTCAATCGTAAAAATATAATAAAGCGTGGCACTTCCGGGAAGCTGTAAAATGAGCGCCGACTGTGTGGTCGACCATCCTCCCCACAGGCCGGTGCCGTTCACCATCACCTGGTGGTTTTTATTCCAAACCGTAATGCCATCGGTATAAAAAAGCAGGGTGCCTGCTGCAGTAGTAACCGTGGCACAACCTTCCTGCGTGGATAATTGTCCGTTGCTGATGCTGACGGGATTGCCCCCATTGAAATTGACACCGGCGTTCTGACCAAAATACCACAGTTTGGAAGCGTTCTGTGCTAATACCGGACCACCCTGAAGGATTAAAAAAACATTCAGGAAAACAAAATACGATTGCAGTTTTATTTTCATTGTAAAACCACCGCTAAATCCGCGAATGCTAAGTTAATATTAAAACCGTTGAAATGAAACAAAAAGTGCGGTAAAAATATATGCCAGGTTTAAGGCTGCAGTTTTCTATGTTCCCATGTGCCTTTTTTTAATTCATAAAGGGAACGATCATGGAAACGGTTGGATTTAAATGCTAAGAATTCGATTTTGACAGGCTTGATCAGGTAGCCGCCCCAGTTGGGAGGGCGTTTAATTAATTTACCTGACTTGTCAAGCGTGTTGTATTTGTCTGACAGCTCGTCGATATCAGACAGTGTTGCTCCCTGGTTACTCACAGTCGAAACGATCTGACTGTCTTTTTTTCGCGCTGCAAAATATTTATCTGCAAGCCTTGATGAGATCAGTGTGGCTTCACCCTGAATCCTTACCTGTTTTTCAGTTTCCGCCCACCAGAACGTCAGGGCCACATTTTTTGATTTCGATATTTCCTTTCCTTTTCTTGATGTGAGCGTTCCTGTTACGATAAAACCTTTACCGGTGATGTCTTTTAAGGCTACAAATCTGGCATTGGGAAATTTATCCAAACCAATGGTAGATAAGCAGCAGGCAGCGGGCTGCTTTGCTACCGTTATTCCGAGGTATTGTTTATACCAGGTGGAAAATAGGTTAATGGGATTCATCATCTTGTTAAACGCAGCCTTAATAACTCAGAACTCATAACCCATAACCCATAACCCATAACTCACTAGCGTCCTAACGTTTTATTTATTAGTTCTTTGAAAGCTTAGTTACACAACGGTTTTAGCCTATTTTAGGTTGGAAACGATTTGAATTGGATTTAGTTTTCTTACTGTAAGTTTGGCCCTAAAAGGCCCATGAATACTGGAAAATATGTTTTCTCTCAAATTGCTTCCTTTCTTTCAGCTAAAGATTTTGCTAAATATGTGGATCAATATAAAGGTAATTATAAAGTTCTTCATTTTACATGCTGGCATCAATTAATGTGTATGATGTTCGGTCAATTGTCAAATTGCGATAGCTTGTCAGATTTAACGGTTGG